>VOFJ01003837.1_pt1 | contig 95644 bp, 89 predicted proteins | sample 5384081 | NCBI WGS metagenome assembly VOFJ01 (sample SAMN12384729, study PRJNA508395) | human gut metagenome | isolation source: healthy gut I | host: Homo sapiens | reverse complement strand
CTGGGCGGTGCAGGCAGGCTGCTGCCGCCAATAGTTACTGGAGTTTATATAAGGAAGATATGAAGACGGTTAGAGTTGTCGCAGCAGTGATTCGTAGTGAAGATAAGATTTTTGCCACAGCGAGAGGATACGGTGAATTTAAGGGCCGATGGGAGTTTCCAGGAGGAAAGATCGAACCTGGCGAAACACCACAAGAAGCCCTAGTAAGGGAAATTCAAGAGGAGCTTGATGTAAAAGTCGAAGTTGGCGATTTGATAGACACTATTGAATATGATTACCCATCATTTCATTTAAGTATGGATTGTTTCTGGTGTAATGTTACTGAGGGTGAAATAAAACTCAAAGAAGCAGAGGACGCGCGCTGGCTTAGTAAAGATGAATTATACAGCGTTGACTGGTTGCCAGCCGATATGGGGCTGATTGAAAAATTGGGAGGTGTTTTTTTTGGTTGAATAATGTTTTTGATACAAAAAACGAATAGCACGTTCAAATATATATAGTATTTTTGGAAAATTTATAAGGCGCCAAATTGATAATAATGATGATGGAGAGGTATTGCTGAAGAAGGCTGGTCTATCCGCTTTTGGGACGACTACAAAAATAAATTAAGACCTTATTGGTATAACAGAGGATACCAGAATGATAATGATGACTATAATCCTGAATATGTTTGTCTGTCTATTTGCGAAAAAATCGAATCTAACGAAGAAGGCTTACTTCGATTTTTAAATTTAATTCTCGATGGAATTCATGATATTGATGATAAACAGTATAATTTGTTATCTAATTATCTTGGCGTAATTGGATATGAATTGCAAATAACGACAGAAAAAAGACTATGGTTATGAGTTAAAATATTATTCACTTATTCCTTCAACGGAGGGGGTTCAGCAGCGGAATACAGATATTTCATATTTACATTCTATGCTCGAAATGCATCATCCTGATTTAGTGATTCTGTATGATGAAGCAATTACAAATTTTGGATCAGGGCAATATGTCAGCTGTATAGAAAACTGCAGATCTTTGTTAGAGAATTTCTTTTTTAAAAAGTTGGATACGATTAATGGAGATTATGTGAAAGGGATACTTGCGGCAACGGGCGAAAGTATAATTGATAATGGAGCACAATTGACGTCAATTAAGAAAATATATACATATTGGATCGATAATAAAAGGGGGGCTAATAGATTTAGGCTATTTCAGACAATGTATAGTGTAATGTCAGGACTTGGAACTCATCATGAGGATGTGGCAAGTAAGGAGGATGCACTTCTTCTCTTAAGGTATGTTGAGGATTGTCTGTTGTGGTGCTTTAGAAAAGGTGTAAACTGTTAATGACAAAAAAAGCCCTCCCGGCCCATTGGTCGAGAGGGTTTCGTGCATCTATGGGATTATCCTTCAATATCCATGTTCAGCCCGGACTTAAGTTCCACAGTGAAGTGGTCCTCCCAGACAATGATCCGCTCAAGCCATCGTTTCACCAGGGCCTCGCCGAAGGCCTCTAAGTGAGCAGGGGGCTGTTTGATGAAAATCCTGCAGCTCGTTGATGCGGGCAATCTGCGCGTCTCTGGCAGCAGTATTGACCGTACATGTTTCTCGCTGCTCCCGGAGCTTGAAAATCTGGTCGGCAATCTCGTCGTAAAAGTCCTGCAAGAAGTAAATCAGCATAAACTAACGATCCAGTTACGCCTTTTAAAGATAATTAACGATACAGCAAGCCTGAACAATTCCTCCGTGGTAAGCAATGTATACACACCAACAATTCCCCCACTTGAATACATATGCTGCAAGCAGACACAGTGGAATTCCGATACACCATGTGCCAATAATATCAATAATCATAATGGTTTTTGTGTTGCCGCCACTTCTTATAATGCCTCCGCCAAGGATCATATTTTCCACCTTGACCGGAGCATACAGGGGCAAATACAATGAGCAGCGTCTTTCCAAGCTCTTTTACGCTGTCATCAACACGATATAATCCGGTATATGCTCCAGCCAAAAGAATGAGCAAAGCTGATACTGCTACTCCACCAAATAAGCCTGCATACATAATCTTCTTTGATTCTGCGTAAGCCTCATGATATTCTTTCCTACCAAGCCTTTTGCCGATCATCACACCGGCAGCCGCAGACAATCCACTAAGTGCCCCTACGATAAGCCCTTGTATCGGACCGGTAAGTGTATAGGCTGCAAGGTTTGATGTGCCAAGATGTCCATAAACAGCAGACTCTACATTTTGCCCGAGACTCCATAAAAACTTACTGATCAGAATCGGCATAATCATTATCAGATAATCCCTGATTGTGATTTTTTTAAAATGTAGAGACAATACCGGTTTATCTCCATCTTTTTTGATACATAAGACAAATCCGATAACAATAAATACAAGATTAAACAACTGCGAAATAAGTGTGGCAATCGCAGCTCCCTTTATTGCCATACAGGGAAATCCAAATTTTCCAAATATCAGCAGATAGTTCAGTCCTGTGTTTACAATAACTGCTCCAAAGCTTGCCAGAAATGGTATCGTGGCATATTCCTTACAGCGCAGCCATGAGGATAAAATATTGCTGACAGCCATTGGAATATAAGAAAGCGCTACGATTCTAAAATAAACCGTACCAGTATTTACAATGCTCATATCTTTCGTATACAGTCCAAGAATCTGCGACGGAAAAACTCCAGCTGCAAGCAGGAACAATACTGACATTATAATTCCGCAGATGAGGCTCACATCAAAACTGCACCATGCCTCTTTGCTTTCTTCCGCACCAATAAACTGAGCAATTAATATCCCGGCAACCGTGCTTACTGCACCAATCATCACTGAAAAAATCAGTGAAAAATTACCGCATAATCCAACTGCCGATATATTTGTTTCACCTAACTGCCCGATCATGATCTGGTCAACAATTGAAAATGATGACTGCAGCATACTTTGCAATGTGACAGGAATTGCTATTTTACACAACGATTTCAAAAACTTTGACATTATAATTTCCTCGTACTTTCCCTTTTTATTAAAATCAACCGGCAACACGATTTGTGGCTTATATTCTGTTCCATCGCGCATTGCCTCCAGACATTCAATTGCCGTTTTCGCCCTTAAGTTTGCTTCCTGATGAATCGTTGTGAGGGAAGGATTGCTTTCCTTACTTGCCATGCTACTAAGACCTAACGTATCTGCAACATCTACGATTCTAATCCTGTTCTGTGGCATTATGATTATATGGTACATGATAAATGTGAAATTTACAAAGGTTAAGCGCGTAACCCACTACAAAATTTGCGTTCGATTTTTGTGACGTTTTACAAATGTATTACGCATTTTCAGCAATCTGAATACACATGAAAGCTACTTATGGACATAAGGCAACACCGCACAATTCCCGCCTTACGGCTTAAGTACCGCTCCGGCGGCTGCGGCACGGCATCTGCGTTGCCAAAATGCTCGATAATGTCGGGTTGCGGTACCCGCATTGTGCTTCGGAGCAAAAGCCCCTCGCACTCTGCGACCGCTGCCCCTGCTTCGGTTCGCTGTTTCCGCCACTGGCGGCGCTCACCTTTGCAGCATCCAGTATTATCTGCGCTTTTGGCTTGGCATCTGCCGCACCTCGCTCGCCGTATCGGCACTTAGAATTATGCGGTATTGCCATAAAAATGACAGGCAGTTTTTTTTTCACCGTGAAGAAAAGATTCCATCATGGGTTAATCATTTATGACATTCTTATTTTAATAGGTAAGACAAAGTAAAAATAATTGATATTATTGTGTATAAGGGCCGTTCACAGTAGCGGCATTAAAGATGGAGCGTACAAATACATTGTGACTGGCGTGCAAAAGAACAGCGGGCCAAAAGCTGTGCGCTTTCAGGCAGAGGGCGTTGACAGGGAAAGTAAAGCCCATGACCATAACGAAAAAACAGAGAAGCGAGCAATGAACAAAAATAGCGGCTAAAGTGACAAGTGTAAAAACCTGGCGGCTGGTGCCCCCTTGACAAAAGAGAAAGCTGTGATAAATAGTTCAAAAATGAACAAAATGCAGAAAGGAGAATGCGAAATGCAGCTGGTCAACCCGCTGGAGCAACAGAACGCGGTAAAAACGTTATATTCTGAATTTGTCAGCCCGGTGTGCGCCAAATATGGCTTAACGCGCATTGAGCTGGATATTTTGCTGTTTTTGGCGAACAACACCCGCTATGATACGGCAACCGATATTGTGGAGGTTCGTTTTTTAGCAAAATCTCAGGTGTCGGCGGCAATCAAAAATCTGGAAGCCCGCGGCTGCCTGCGGCGGGAATACCAGCTGGACAACCGCAAAACCGCCCACCTGCGCCTGTGTGGCCCCGCGCAGCCGATGATAGCGGCCGGGCGCAGCGCACAGGAACAGTTTGGCGCGGCGCTGCTGGATGGCTTTACCCCCGAAGAGCTGGAGCATATGCAGCGCAGCATGGAGCGCATCCGCAAAAACGTGGAAAAGTATCTGGAGGATAAAAACAATGACAATGTTGATTGAATTTATCGTGTGCTTTATTGCCGGCATCGGCGCGGGCCTTGGCACCGGCTTTGCCGGCATGAGCGCGGCGGCGGTCATCAGCCCGATGCTCATTACCTTTTTGGATATGCCCGCTTACGAGGCTGTGGGCATTGCACTGGCCAGCGATGTGTTGGCCAGCGCGGTCAGCGCTTATACCTATGGCAAAAACAAAAATCTGGACATCCGCAACGGTGTTGTGATGATGGTATCGGTTTTGTGCTTTACCATGGTGGGCAGCTGGGTCGCCAGCCAGGTGCCCAACAGCACGATGGGCAGTTTCTCGGTATTTATGACATTCCTGCTCGGCGTTAAGTTTATTGTAAAGCCGGTTATGACCACCAAGAACGCAATGGAAGCGGTAGACCCCAAAAAGCGGTTTGTACAGTCGGTGATCTGTGGTGTGATGATCGGCTTTATCTGCGGGTTTATCGGTGCAGGCGGCGGCATGATGATGCTGTTGATCCTGACCAGTGTGCTGGGGTATGAGCTGAAAACCGCTGTGGGTACCAGCGTGTTCATTATGACCTTTACGGCCTTTACCGGTGCCGTCAGCCACTTTGCCATCGGCGGTATGCCGGACCTGTGGTGCCTGGTGTTCTGTGTGGGGTCCACGCTGTTGTGGGCGCGCATTGCCGCACGCTTTGCCAACAAGGCCAGCCCCGCCACCCTGAACCGCGCCACCGGCGTTGTGCTGGTTGTGCTGGGGGTGGCGATTATGGGGGTAAACTACATTAAATAGTTAGGGTTAGGAGTTAGGAGTTAGGAGTTAGGAGTTAGCAAAAAGCGCACAGCGCCGATAGATCGGGCGCTGTGCGCTTTTTTATATCGTTTAGTAAATGGATTACTGGATGTCGGAGGAAGAGTCGTCGGAGGAAGCTTCGGTGGATTCTTCGGCTTTCTCGGCGGGTTCTTCGGGCAGGGGCTCGTTATCTTTGGCGAGGGCGGCGTTCAGGTCGTCTTCGCGCATCTTGTTGATGGTGCTTTCAATGGTAAAGCACTTGTTCAGCGGCTGGTAGATGCACAGCAGGGCAGGAAGCATCGGCAGCCAGAAGTTGGTGAACGGCAGAATGATCGTCGTCAGCGGGAAGAACAGCAAAATGGCGCCCCAATACACGGCTTTGATGGCGATGGCACCCAGGCTGCGGGGCAGGTAGCCCAAGAACAGCAGCAGGCTGTTTTTCAAAATGCCGTACAGCGGCAGATCCAGCAGGGCAATCTGCGGCCAGATGTAACTTTCCAAGCCCAGCGTTACCATAAAGCTTAGGATCATCAGCGCCCAGGTAACAATACCGGCGCTGATGACCGACATGTGGAACAGGGTAAAGATCTGGATCGAAAGCACCAGACCGGTCAGCATGCCGGGAACCAGGCTTTCCCTGGCGTTGCGCTTCCACACGCGGCGGTAGGTTTCCCACCAGTAGCCAGGTTCATCGCGCAGGCTGCGCAGCACGGTATCAGCCATGGCGCTCAGCTCCGGGCCTGCAATCAGGCCGCCGATGATACCGGCCAGCAGCATGAACAGCAGCGCGTGCGTTTCAACGGCAAAAAACATACCGATAATGAAAGGCAGGCAGCCCAGGAAAGCCAGGAAACCGGCGCGGAAAAAGTTCCACATATCGCGGCCCATAATTTCGGCCAGGCGGGCAACACCCTTTTTGCGCGGGGCGTCCGGGCGCACGCCCGGTCCGGGACGGGTAAAGCGGTCAGAAGAGAAAAAAAGTCCCATGGCGGTAGAATCTCCTTTGTTTTAACAAGCACTGCGCTTGAAATATACTTATTTATTATATCAGTGTTGGCGGCCAAGAGCAACAAAAAAATGCGGGTGGGGTGTGGGCGGTATGCCGCGGTGATATGTAAAATCTGGTTTTAATCTTTACAAATCATTACAAAACAAGTACAATAAATCTATACGTTGCCCGGAGCTTTGGGCCGGGCAGGATTTTATCCATCCAGCTGTATGAGCAGAAAAGAGGACCCAGCCGATGAAACGTAATATCCTTTGCACTCTGGCCGTTATGGCAGCTTGTGCGATCCTGGTTGCCTGCGGCAAAACCGATGATCAAATCTCGCCCATTACGCCGGAATCCAACGCGGCCAGCAGCGAGGCCGAGGCTACCCCGGAACCCACCCCGACCCTGCCCCCGTATGAAGCCAACGTGCTGACCGGCGAGGCTAAAGGCGAAAATTATCCCGAGGGCCAGCGCATTACCGCCCTTATGGTGAACAATCTTGTGGACGCCCGCCCGCAGCGTGGCCTTTCCAAGGCGCAGATGCTGTTTGAAATCAAGGTGGAAGGCGGCATCACCCGCTTTATGCCGGTGTTCAATGATTACCACGATATTGATGAGATTGGCCCCATCCGTTCCGGCCGTGACCAGTTCTTCCAGCTGATCCTGCCCTGGCAGGCCCTGTATATCCACGAAGGCCAGTCTGTTGTCATGCAGCAGTACGCCCTGGATTATGATTACGGCCTGCTGAACAACAACGATGGTGCTTCCGGCTACCGTGATTACAACCGTGTGAACTGGCGCGGCCTGAGCTATGGCAACGGCCTGGCACTGGAACACACGATGTACACCAGCGGCGAAAACATTGAAAAGTATATCACCAACAAAAATGTGGATATGAACCGCACCTACAATTCCACTTTCTTTAACTTTGTGGATTACCGCCAGGATAACCCGGTGCGTGACCTGACCCAGTCCCAGGATTCCCAGCTGACCACCAAGGACGGCCCGGTGGTGAAGGACGGCGAATATGTGGAGATCAGCCACAGCCAGTCCTACAAGACCCGTTTCCTGTACGATAACACCAACAACGTCTACCTGATGCAGCAGAACTTCTCCGGCAACTGGCGTGATACCATTGACGAAGAGTACAACGATTATCAGCTGCAATTCCCCAATGTGATCGTTCTGTTCACCGATATTCACACCTACCCCGGCCACGAAACCACGGACCTGCAGTATGTAGAATACAGCTGGGGCGGCATCGGCTATTACTTCTATGGCGGCAAGTGCGAAAAGATCTACTGGCAGAAGGGTACCCCGCTGGAAGCCCTGCGCCTGTACTATCTGAATGAAAACGGCCAGTGCAGCGATACCCCCTGCGAGATCAATATTGGCAAGAGCTATGTGACCATTGTGGATGTGGACGAAGCCATCAACCTGAAGGTGGGCAACCTGGCCGACTTTGACCTGGATGCCGCAACGGTAAGCGCTTCCAACACTTCCATTGATGCCGACGCCAAGGCGGGTGAAAGCCTGGGGACTTCCACCACCGACCTGGTCAGCGCAGCGCACAACAACCAGGCTGTGGGCAACACCGAAAGCAATACCCAGAGCACCACCCAGAGCAGCACCACCACCAATACCAGCAATGACAGCCAGAGCGCGGAGTCTGCCCCCCAGCAGGACAACACCCCGCAGCAGGATACCGCCGACCAGAGCAGCGCAGATGACACCGCCAGCGATGACAGCGGTGAGGATATCCCCTGGGCGGATTGAGCGTGACGCCGGAGCGCCACGCTCCTGTACCTCTCCTTTGAAACCACCCTATCGCAAAAAAAGCATGTTCTCATGCTTTTCTTGCTCGCAAGGTGTTCCAAGTGTCGGCGCATGTCTGCCGCTTGGAATGGCTTTTAGAATTTTTTTCGACAGTCTAAAGTGCCCGCCCGCAGGGCGGGTACTTTTTTATAACAGGAGTCTGTATGACTGAGCGTTCAAACAAGAAAAAATACCCCCTGTGTGCCGCAGCCCTGGCGCTGGCTGTGCTGCTGGCAGGCTGCGCCCCGGCGGAAGGAGCCGCAGCGGCCACAGCGCAGCCCACAGCAGAGCCGACAGAAGCACCCACCCCAACGCCGGAACCCGAAGCGAACCCTCTGACCGGGGAGCAGGGCGATTATACCAACCAGCGCCCGGTGGCGGTCAGCATCCGCACCGGGGATGGCAGCACCCCCCAGTGGGGCATTGCCGCTGCGGATGTGCTGATTGAGGGCGTGACCGAGGGCAAGACTGCCGGGTTGACCGCGGTGTTTGCCAGTGTGGACAGCGTGGAAAAAGCCGGCCCGGTGGCCCCAGGGCGGGATCTGCCGCTGCAGCTGGTGCTGCCGCTGAATGCCGTTCCGGTACACATTAACAAAAGCGTGTATGCTTCCAACCTGCTGAACGTGCTGCAATACCAGGATCTGGACGGCTACCATGCGGGCACCGCAGGTTTTGCCTTTGACGAGGACCGCGCCAACAGCGGCTACCGGGAGGAAAACTGCTGGTACACCACAAAAGATCTGATCAACACCGGCCTGGCAACCTATAACACTGATACCGCCGGTGCCAACATGCCGCTGTTCCACTTTGTCCAGCGCAAGGACCCGGAGCAGCAGAATGCCAAAAGCCTGTATATCACCTTTTCCAACAAGGATACCGAAGAACTGGTTTATTCGCCGGAAGTGGGCCTGTACCTGAAAAACAATGCCGATGGCAGCCCCATGATGGATGCGGGCAATAACGAGCAGGCAGCGTTCACCAATGTGTTTGTACTGTATGCTTCCTCCGGCGTAAAGGATGACGGCGTGACCCGCCAGTATGACCTGACCGGAGGCACCGGCATCTACCTGACAAAAGGCGGATGGGAGACCATCCAGTGGACCAAGGGCGATGCCACAGCGCCGCTGCAGCTGACCGATGCCAGTGGTAAAACGCTGGATGTGAATCCCGGCAAGAGCTTTCTTGCCATCTGGGGCGGCTATTATGGCCAAGCACTGCGCCTGCTGGACGGGGACGGTAACGAGCAGGCATTGCCGGAAAAACCGGCCCTGCTGGACAGCGCCGTGCCGGACGAAGCCGCTGAGGCTGCTGAACAGGCACAGCAGCACGCTCAGGCCCTTGCGGATGCCCAGGACAAGCTGAACCAGGCCCAGACTGCCCTGAACGAAGCCCTGCAGGCCCAGCAGGATGCAGCCGGAACGGCAGACAGCGCCGATGATGATGCCGCCAGCCAGCGTGTGGCGGAGGCCCAGGCGGCCTATGACGCCGCCGCTGCCGAGCTTGCCGCTTTGCAGCCCGCGGAGGAAACCGACGGGAACACCGAGCCCGCCGCCGACAGCGCCCGAGGAACCCCAGAGCGAACCGGATTCAGCCAACGGGGAAAACGCAGGCTGACCCACAACAGAAAACCTAAAATGCCGTCCCTGCCAAAACAGGGGCGGCATTTGGTTGATATTGGCGGTGTTGACGGGATTACTCTTCCGCACCGTCCAGGTAGCCGTAGGGCACAATGTCAAAGGCTTCGGCAATATGGTCGCGCATCCACATTTCGGCGTCCAGGCGCAGGCTGTAGCCACAGCCGGGGTCGGTCATCCATTCCTCCGGCTTGTGCTGCGGCAAAACGTGGTTGGCCATCATGTTCATGATCACGCCGCCGTGGGTGATGCAGGCAGCTTCCTCGGTATGGGTGCGCAGCTGGTATTCAAACAGCTTCATCAGCATCACGTTGGTGCGGTCGTAGAAGGCTTTGCGGTCCTCGGCACCATCGGGGTTGGTGCGGCTGGTGGGGTCCATCCACTGGGCAAACTCCGGGTCCTTGACCAGTTCAGTGATGAGGCGGTTTTCAAACTTGCCAAAGTTCATCTCCCGCAGGTCCTGCAAAATCGTGAGCTTGGCGTTGGGGAACAGCACTTCCGCTGTTTGCTGGGCGCGCAGCATGGGGGAGCAGAACACAAGCGGAACATCCGGATACTGGAACTTGGCTTTCAGTTCCTCCAGCTGGGCGCGGCCATCCGCGCACAGGGGCAGGTCTGTGCCGCTGCCGATATAGCGGCCATCCAGGTTGCCCTGGGTCAGGCCGTGGCGGATCAGATGCAGTTTATAATATTTCAAAAACAAAACCTCCTGACGGATATATGTTACAAAAAAAGATTACAAAATGATTACAAAATAAGAACGGGTAAAAAAAGACACACAATATTTGTACAGGAAAACACGCAAAATGTCAATATCTAGTTTGTTTGGCCCGCTTTGAAGGAAATACCGAAAAAATTGACAAAAAATTGGCGAATTTGATGTTTACAAATCGTTTTTTGGCAGATATAATTTACACCATGTAGAATGCAGTAGAGCCCGCATTTGTGCCGCAGCCAAAAGCGGCGCACAAAAGCGCGGTTCCTGCCAATAGGATGCCTACCCGGCCCAACGCGGCGCAGCGAACCCTTAAGCTACATTCCGGTGTGCTTTGGGGATTTCTGCGCATTTTGGGGTCTTTATCTGCCGCAAGCCCGGCAGGGTGTAAGGCGGCAGGCAGCGGTGCAAACCCGCAAGGCGGAAAACAGAACGGCGGGGGCGTGCCGGCCCCTAAGGTGTTGCAGGAACCGGCGGAATGTCCGGCCCCTGCGCCCTGGCGATGTAGCGCAAACCCTGTGCGGCCTTTGCGCGCTGCGTTCTGGTAAAGTGTGAAGGATGGCAACAAGATGGCAATAGAATTTAACCGCATCATTACCCTGCTGCGCAAAGAGCGGGGCATTACCCAAAAACAGGCGGCGCAGGAGCTTGGCATCAGCCAGGCGCAGCTTTCCCATTATGAGAAAGGCATCCGGGAATGCGGCCTTGAATTTGTGGTGCAGATTGCGGATTACTATAATGTTTCCTGTGACTACCTTTTGGGGCGCAGCGCAGAGCGCAGCGGCCAGACCATCAAGGTGGAAGAACTGCCCGATGCCGGCGGCGCAACCTCCGGCAGCATTTACCGCGGCAGCGTGCTGCCCACCATGTATAAAAAACTGATTGAAAATTCGCTGGACATTTTGTTTGACCGGTTGGATCAGTGCAGGGATAAGCGGGTGGTTACCTCCGTCAGCAATTATCTGATGCTGGCCGTCTACCGTATGTTCCGCCGCCTGTACCAGGCTGCGCCGGGCAATGTGGCCAGCATGTTCCGCGTAACGCCCGCCCGCTGGGAGCGTGACGCCGATGCCGCAATGTTCTTGCAGGAAGGTGAGCTTTCGGCCACCATGGCAGGGGAGAACGGCGCATGCCCCGACCCCGCTGCCTTTGAGATGAACACCGAGACCCTGGCCAGGGATTACCCGCGCCACGCCACCAGCCTGATGAACCTGATCAAGAACAGTGAGGAAGTCATCCGCAAGCACAATGCCTGAACCGGATGCCGCTGCAAAATAACAAAAATTCTGCCTGCCCCAAGGGATTGGGACAGGCAGTGTTTGTATAAGGGTGAACGGTGCGGCAGAGCTTACAGTTTGGCAAGCTCCTTGCGGCAGGCTGCACAGATGCGCTTGCCGCGGAAAAGAATGCTATCCCCGGTTACTTCACCACACAGGTCACAGCAGCCGTCTGCGCGGTACTTGCGCAGCAGGATGGTATTACCATCGGTAAAGATTTCAATGGGAGTATCAGTGGTGATACCAAACGAATCTCGCAGTTCCTTGGGCAGAACAAAACGGCCTAAGCTGTCAACACTGCGGACGATTCCAGTAGATTTCATAGGCTAACCTCTTTCATATGTAGTACATCACCTGGAAAAAGCGACACCAACGCTTTTTGTATACACAGTATACCTTTAATTTCCACTGATGTCAATATTTGGCAATCGAAAAAATGAGATTTCCCGGCGTTTTTGACAAAAAAAGAAAAATAACGTTTTATCGTGTATAAAAATTGCAATTTATGTACGTTTTGGTCATCTTTTGCTACAACTTTGATACCAGTACAGGATATGATACAGATAACGATGGTGGATTTGGAAAGGCTGGTGTGCAGGGTGGCAAGATACAAACAGGAAAGCGCAAAATATCGCAAAATAGTTGCGGTGGTCCTGATATTGTTGGCAGTGCTGGCGGCCGTTTGGCTGGCGGAAAGATGGTATACCAGGCATAAAACATCGGCGGCTGCAGCGGGTGTAAACCCCATCGGCCAGCTGCTGACCGGCCAGCCCGACCCGGCGGAGCCTTATACAGGTACCATCAGCCTGGTGGTGGCCGGGTATGACCGTTCGGCGGAGGACGGCGAAGAAGAGATCGGCCTGACGGATATGATCCTGTATCTGCAGTGGGACTGTGACCGGAACAAGCTGGAGGTGCTGCAGGTTCCGCCCAGCCTGTATGTGGGGTGGAGCACCGGCCAGGCGGAAGCAGGCGAGGGGGAAGAGAACGCCGCAAACCCCACCGGCCAGGGCAGCACAACGGGGCGTATCAACGCCGTAGCCAGGGAGACAGGCGGTCTGCAGGGACTTTGCGATGAAATCACCGCCATGACCGGCCTGCCGGTGGATGGCTATCTTGGCATGGATCTGAACGGCCTGGGCGATATTGTGGAGTACATCGGCGGGGTAGAAGTGGATATTCCGCAGGAAATAGAGAACGGCGGTTCCTACCTGCCCAAAGGCAGGTACCTGTTGGACCGCAGCTCGGTAGAGTTCCTGGTGCGGGAACGCCGCAGCTATGCGTATGGTGATATGGATCGCCAGCGCGTGCTGCGCAGCGTGTTTGCCGGATTGCTGCGGTATGCCCAAAGCTGTACCCTGGTGGATGCCGCCAAGCTGGTGCCGGTCATTATGCCCTATATGCAGACCAATTTGGATATGGATACCCTGATGCAACTTGCCGCCAGCGCGGAGAGCCTGCAGGCAGAACAGGTGGTGTTTACCATCCCCAGTGCTTACGCGGTGCAGACGAACAGCGTCGGCGCGATCGTGTGGGACCCGGAGATTATGGCGCCGCTGCTGCGGGTGCGCTTTGGGCTGGACTGTGACCCGCAGGACCTGAACCTGCCCGCCCCCGCGCTGGAAGCCAGCGAAGCGGACGCAGGGGAGAGTTATGCCTATTCTGATTATATCGAAGGCAGTGTGCAGAACCTGAGCGAGCTGGCAGTCGGCGAGGAATGAATCTACAGAGTCAATAGGAAAAAATTTCCGCACAAAAGTTGTAACAAAACGCAGAGCTGCATCGTTTTATTGAGTGAAACCAGGAACGAGAACATTTCCCCTGCATCACAGGCAGGGGCAGATTAAGGCAATACCGCATAATTCTAAGTGCCGATACGGCGAGCGAGGTGCGGCAGCTGCTAAGCCAAAAGCGCAGATAATACTGGATGTCTTATCGAGCATTTTGGCAACGCAGATGCCGTGCCGCAGCCGCCGGAGCGGTACTTAAGCCGTAAGGCGGGAATTGTGCGGTGTTGCCTTAAAGATAAGGCAGAACCGCATCCGGCAGGGCAGCACACAAACCGCCGGGCGGATGCGGGGGCGCCATAGAGTTGTAAGGAAGAAAAGATGGCAGTTTACAGAAAAAAGCAGCCTGCCCGCCGTCCAGTGCGGCGCGGCTGGAAGCGGCACGCGCGCACAGGGATGTTCCTCTTCGCGTTTGCGCTGGTGGCCGTTACTGTGGGGGTGATTTTGCCCCACGCGGGGGTGATGAGCGCTGCGGCAGAGGGCAGCACGCTGACAGAGAAGATTTTTACCACCGTGCAGAACAAGAACCTGCCGGTGATTGCAATCGATCCCGGCCACGGCGGCAATGACCCCGGCAGCGAGGGCAGCGGCCTGTGGGAGTACGAGATGACCTGGCAGGTGGCCAACGAGCTGGTAAACCTGCTGGAGCAGGATGGCCGCTATGCCCCGGTGCTGACCATTACCGAGGAAGAAAGCCAGAACAGCGATATGCCGCGCGTGGAACCGGCGGAACGCGCCCAGCGCGCGAATGACGCGGGTGCAGTGCTGCTGTTTTCTATCCATGGCAATTCCGATCCGAGCGGCACGGCCAGCGGCTTTGAATGTTACGCCATTCCGCCGGGGCAGCAATACCATGACGAGAGCGTGGCCCTGGCCCGCCTGACCGCCCAGAAGATCACCCAGACCGGCCAGCCCCTGCGCGGGCAGGATGGTGTGCGGTACATTTATTTTGATACATACGATAACCGCATGGTGTATGAATCCAGCGACGAGACCCCGCACAATGAACCGACCTTCCGCCTTTTGGCGGACGCCGACTGCCCGGCGGTGCTGGTGGAGCAGTGCTTTTTGACCAACCCCCAGGATGCCGCCCGCCTTGCCACCCCCAGCGGCGCTAAACAGGCCGCAAAGGCGTATTATGAAGCAATATGCGAATGGATGGAAGGCAGGTAAAAGGCAGAAAGTAGGAGTTGAAGGTAATTAGGAATTAGAAATGAGAAATTAGCAAAAAAGAACCGGTGCAGTTGGGCGGGGTTCGTAAAACAGTTAAACCGACCTATGGTTACGATCATAGGCCGGTTTTTATGTTATGCACTGGCGCGGCAGCGCCCAGGGCTCCCTTGTGTAAAGGGAGCTGTCAGCGAAGCTGACTGAGGGATTGCTTTACCGCAGCATCGATATACTCACAAACTCCACAGAAATTTCTGCCGACATCGTTGTTGGGAATACGGATGACTCTCAGACCATATTCCTCCAGAAAAGCGGTGCGGTCTGCATCTTTTTTGATGTTTCTATCCTCATAGTGTTGAGAACCGTCCAACTCAATGACAAGCTTTGCTTCTGCGCAATAGAAGTCAGCGATATATTTTCCCAACACCTTTTGTCTGGAAAAACGGACAGGGTAGGACCGCAGAAAATCATACCATAGGTGCCGTTCTTCCTTGGTCATTTCTTTTCGCAGCTGTTTTGCCAAAGGAACCAACTGCTTATTGTGCTTTGGCTGCATGACAATCCCTCCGTCACGGCTTACGCCGTGCCACCTCCCTTTACACAAGGGAGGCTTTGGTGCTGCGCAAAATTGCAGACCGTACAGTACACCGAAAGGTGTATAGAAGTGCGCTCTTTATCAGTTCAACAAATTGTGATTTGTAGAGTTACTTCTCTCTACATTTAATGCCATAGTTTCCTCGACTTCCAGAGTCATATCCACGATATATTTCATGTTTAATTCCATCTATAACAACTTCATCATCTGCAGTAAATTCATATAAAAATCCGTTATCTTCACAATATTTGATAATTGCCTGCTGTGCTTTTGCAACAGTAGGATAAACAGTGCTATCTTCATAAGGAATCCAAATAGATTTTTTAAACAATTTCAACATGATAATAAATGATAATAACTCCTTTCAATGTTTGTAAATTCAAGTTTATCGGTCTGTTTAATCATATCATATGGCTACAATATATACAAGAACAGTCCCGGCAGACATTACTGCCGGGAATGAAACTGTTTTACGGACACCCTCCTTTGCACCGGTTCTTTTTTTTCTATAATCAGGCTTCTTCTTCCGCAAAGTTCCCAAGGGCTTTGGCCTGCTCGATGACTTTGGCTTCCAGCATCTGGGGCAGGGTTTCGTAACGGACAAAATCAAAGGTGAACCAGCCGCGGCCCTGGGTCAGCTGACGCAGGAAGGTGGTAAAGTCCTGCATTTCACTCATGGGCACTTCGGCTTCCACAACCTGCTCGCCGTCCTCGTCCGGGTTCATGCCCAACACGCGGCCGCGGCGCTTGGTTACTTCGCCCATAATATCGCCGGTGTTGTCGGCGGGTACATGGGCTTTCAGAGTGCCGATGGGCTCCAGCAGAACGGGGCCTGCTTCGGGGATGGCGGCCTTGTAGCTCAGCTTGGCGGCCATGATGAACGCCATTTCGCTGGAGTCTACCGGGTGATAGCTGCCGTCCAGCAGGGTGGCTTTCAGGCCAACCATGGGGTACCCGGCCAGAACGCCGTGCTGGGCTGCCTGACGCACACCCTTTTCCACAGCGGGGAAGAAGTTCTTCGGCACGCTGCCGCCGAACACGTTTTCGGCAAACTCAACGTCCTCACCCGGAATGGGCTCGAACTGGATCCACACATCACCGAACTGGCCGTGGCCGCCGGTCTGCTTCTTGTGGCGGCCCTGGGCCTTGCAGCTCTTGCGGATGGACTCGCGGTAGGGCACGCGCGGGGTTTCCAGCGTGATTTCGACACCGAACTTATTCTTCAGCTTGGCAAGGGCGACTTCCAAATGCTGGGTGCCCAAGCCGCTGATGATCTGCTGCTTGGTTTCGGGGTCAACGGTAAAGGAAATGGCCGGATCTTCTTCGATCAGGCGGGCCAGCGCGCCGGAAACCTTGCCCTCATCGCCCTTTTTGGCAACCCTGACAGCCATGCGGTAGCAGGCAACGGGGTAGCTGGGGGCGGGCAGGGTGACAACACGGGCAGGATCGCATAGGGGTATCGCCGGTCTTGGCGGTGGCCAGTTTGGCAACTGCGCCAATATCACCGGCCACAATGGCGGGGGTGTCGGTCTGTTTTTTGCCGCATACGGTCAATGTTTTGCCCAGGCGCTCCGGCTGGCCGGTGCGGGCATTGATGACGTTGCTGGTTGCGCTCAGCTTGCCGGACAGGACCTTGATAAAGCTCAGCTTGCCCACAAACGGGTCGGCAACGGTCTTGAACACATAAGCGCAGGTGGGGGCGGTGTCGTCCACGGTGATTTCAACCGGCTCACTGTCAGCGTTTTCGCCAACAACAGCGGCGGTTGCGGCGCTGGGCAGCAACTCCTTCATGTTGTACAGCAGCATATCCAATGCCTGCAGGTTGACGGCACTGCCGCAGAACACGGGGGTGATCTGGCCGGTGCGCACGCCTGCGGCCATGCCGGTAACGATCTCTTCGGTGGTGAACGGCTCGCCCTCAAAGAACTTTTCCATCAGGGTCTCGTCGGTTTCGGCAATGGCTTCGTACATAGCCTGGATCAGGCCCTCAAAGCGGTGGCCGATATCGGGCAGGTCGATCTGCACCTGTTTGCCGCTTTCGTACTTGAATGCCTTCTGGCTGAACAGGTTGATGTAAGCCACGGTGCCATCGTCCAGGCGGGCAGGCACAACACAGGGGCAGATAGAAGGGCCGAATTTGATTTTCAGCTGTTCCAGAATCTTGAAGTAGTCAGAATTTTCAAGGTCAGATTTGGTCACGAACACCATGCGGGCCTTGTTGTTTTTCAGTGCCAGTTTATAGGCCTTTTCTGCGCCGACGGTAACACCGGAACGGCCAGAAACACAGATCAGGACACTTTCCGCAGCGGTGATGCCCTCGGCAGCGCCGGTTTCAAAATCAAACAGGCCGGGAACATCAATCAGGTTGAACTTGGTGCCGTTACTTTCCACGGGAATCACGCTGGAATTCAGCGATGCTTTGCGGCGTGCTTCTTCGGGATCAAAATCGCTGGCGGTGGTGCCGTCCTCAACACGGCCCATGCGCTCAGTTGCACCGCTCAAATACAGCAGGGATTCGGTCAAAGTCGTTTTGCCGCAGCCTGCGTGGCCGGCCACAAGAATGTTGCGAATGTCCTTACTGGCGTATTCCATTGTCTTACAAACCTCTTTTCGCGCCGGGATAAGCTCTCCCCACCCGGCATATGTATTTATTGTGATGTGGTATGCTCCACATTTGGCATGTTTTTACTTTACCACACTTTTTGCCTAAAATAAACAGTTTTTTTGAATATTTTTGAAAATATTTGTGAACGAATAATGGGCGAGCAGGCACGGCGCAAAATTGGTGCGTTGGTGCGTGCAATGGCAGGGCGCTGCCGCCGCCGTGATTTTGCCATAGCAGGAATAGAAATCCGTTCCAAGGGGTACCGCACAATTCCTGCGCTGTTTGGAATGATGCAAGTTTGCTGTCAGCTTTTCTGCCGTTCCAGCCGCACAATGGCCACGGTGATATCATCCTGGCGCGCCCCACTGCGGCGCACAGCGCTGGCGGCAACGGCTTCGGCGGTCTGCTGCGGGCTTTGGCCCAGCCGGGTGCTCAGGGTCAGCTGGTCACACAGCCAGGCAGAGCCATCGCACAAAGCACCGTCGCTGACCATCATCACGGTGTCGCCCACATCCAGCGTTAAGGCGGTGGAACGGCCCGTTACAGTGGGCAGCACCCCCATGGGAAGGCTGGCACCATCCAGCGTGCGCACAACGCCTGCCCGGCATAAAAAGCTGGGGGCCGCCCCCGCTTTGAACAGCCCGGCCCGCCCGGTGTACAGGTCCAGCGTCAGCAGGTCCAGCGTTGCACCGCTTTCCTGTCCTGCGTTTTTCAGGCCCAGTGCCACGTTGACCAGCCGGGCGGCGCTTTCGGCGGCAAACCCGGCCTGCAGCAGCTGGGCCGTCAGTTTGGCGGCCATCTGGCCGTCCACGGCGGCGGGCTTGCCGGTGCCCATACCGTCACACAGCAGCATCTGGGCGCGGCCTGCACTGTCGCAGAATTGACGGCAGGCATCCCCGCTCACGGTTTCCGGCGGGGCAGGGCGGCTGGCCAGGCCGAACACGGCGCGGTAGAGCGGGCGTTCGCCAAAATGCAGCATGGTCACGGTGCGGCAGTTGGTTACTTCCGGTGGATCAAAGTCCCGGCGGCAGATGCGGCCCATTTCCTCGGCCAGGGCGCGGCACTCGCCGGGGGTAAAGCTGGTCCGGGGTAACGGCGGCGGTAACCCGCCCGGCCAAATCAGTCAGGACGGCACATTCCAGTGGTTCCAGCCCAAGAGAAGCAAACAACTGGGTGGTGCGGGCTTCGCGCCGGGGGTCCGGCAGGCCAGCCCGGCCCAGGCGGGCGGCCATTTGGGCTAAAGCTGTGGCCATGGCGCTGTACTGCTCGGTCAGGGCGGTGCGCAGCAATTCGGCGCGGGCGCGGGTCTGGCGGCGGCTGCACCATAGCCGGTAACCGTGGCTGACGGTGGCACACAGGTCCGCCGGGTGGACGCAGGTGGAAAGCTGCCCCGGCAGGTCCTCCAGCTCCACGCGGCCGTTGTGTTCCAGCGCGCCGCGCAGGGTGTACAGCCCATCCATGGCGGTGGAATACCCCTGAACCCAACAGGTATTGCGGCGGGCGCAGTTCTGGCACAGGTGCTGGGCGCAGAACTCTACCACATAGTCATAGCTTTCGCCGCGGGGCGGCATCTGGCAGCTGCATACAGCGTTCACTGTTTCGGCAATGTCGGATAAGGTATCTGCCACGCCGGAAAGTTTGCGTGCCGCGCTGGTCAGGCTTTGGGTGCCGACCGGTGGGGCAGGCGGCGGAAACACCGCCCGCAGAGCCTGCTCCGGGCAGAGCAGAAAGCCCAGTAGCCCGGCCCCGGCGGCAAGACCGAGGGTGAGTACGCCGGTCAGGTTGGGGGCGGCCAGCACCCCCAGCGCACACCCGGCAGCAAATACGGCGGCCCCGCTGCGGCGCTCGCCGGGGCAAAAGACCGCTGCCCCCAGCCCGCCCGCAGCCACGGCCAGCGCGGCAAAACAGAGCGCCGGGGCGGCAGCGGTCAGGGCCATGGCAAGCACAAGAGCCAGTACGGCGGTGTGCTCCAGGCTGCCCGCGCAGGCACAGCACAAAATGCAGAACGCCGCCCCCGCCAGCCCCGGTGCAAACCCCGGCAGGGCAGCGCGCTGCAAACAGGCGGCGGCCATGGCGGCCCACAGGCAGGCCCCGCGCGGGGTGCCGATGTGGAGCTTGTGGATGCCCAGCCCCACCAGCACGGCCAGCGCGGCGGAGCACAGCAGGCTGGCCGTATCCGCCGGGCTTGCGCCGCCCACCAGGGTGACAAGCCCCTGTTCCAACAGCAGAACGCCCACCGCAGGCCGCGCCGGGCAAAAAGCCGGTCTGGCCCAGCTGGCGGCCCACAATGCGGGCGGTCAGCGCCCCGATGCAGGCCCCCGCCAGCTTCAAGGCGGTATCCAGCGGCTGGAACAATAGCAGCCCGACCAGGCAGCCCAGCGCGGCGGCGGGGGCATATGTATTGCCGCAGCCCAGCAGCAGGCCAAGGCCAAAGGGCGCGGCCCCGCCGTAAACCTGCCCGGCACTGAGAAGCAGCCCGGTACCACAGGCGGCAAGCTGCCATAACACGGCGCGGTTCAGCCCGTGCAAAAGCGGGGCGCGGGGCAAGGCAGGCGGTGCCGTTTTGGCGTTGGCGGTGCGCACAGCCTGCCGGATGCGCGGCGCGGTGGATGATGTGGCTGGTGTGTTTTGCATGGTGATCCCTCCCTCAACCATGCTGTGTGCATGGTGTTATTATTGTATCGGAGGGCACCCGCACTTTTTGCCGCTGTGCGCAGAAGCCCCAAAACGCCCGGTAAAGGCGGAAAAACAAGCGGACTTCGACGGCAAAAAAGCATTGCGGACAAGCCCCTGCGCAGCAACAGCCCCACCCGTAAAATGCGGGTGGGGCTGTTGGAAATGAGTGCTTTGAATTGCCGGAATGATTATTCGGTGGCCTTTTTGGCGTCGGCTTTCTTCTGGAACCTTTCGTTCTGGATGATAAAGCGCTCATGGGTGGCGCGGCCAACTTCGCCGGCGTCGTCATACATCACGGCGCTGAAGGTCAGCTTGCGGCCGTCCACGGCGGTCAGTTCACTTTCGCAGCGCACCATCATGCCAACGGGTGTGGGGGCGTTGTGGGCCAGTTCCAGCTTGGTGCCAACGGTGCCGCAGCCGGGGTCCAGCTCCGAGGCAACGCTCTGCCAGCAGGCTTTTTCAACCAATGCGGCAAGGGCGGGGGTGGCGAACACATTCAGCTCACCGCTGCCCATGGCGGCAGCGGTATTGGCGGCGGTTACGGCAACGCTGGCGCTGCCTTTGATTCCGGGATTCAGCATAGTACAATACTCCTTTTATCAGCAACAATTTTGCGGTGGGGAATATGCCTTTTATTATACACGCTTTGCTGCCGTTTGAACAGCATATCTGTTTGACGCGGCAAAAAAACAGGGGTATAATATCTTTTAATACAAAAGAAGTAAACGCAGCCCGTCAATGCGCTGCGCTGCCCAGCTTTGTGTTTTGATCGAGGAGAATAGAATGGAAGCAGCCAATAAGATCGCCATTATTACCGATACCTGCTGCGATCTGCCGCAGGAATATCTGAAAGAATACCCCATTTTCTGTGTGCCGCTGGTGGTGACAAGCGGGACCGAGAGCTACCGCGATAACATTGATATTACGGTAGAAACGATCTATGCCCGCCAGAAAAACGAGAATTTCAAAACCAGCCTGCCCCGCCCGCAGGATATTGAGGATGTGTACAGCGCGATCGCCCGCCAGGGCTACACCCATGTGATCGTGCTGATGATCGCAGAGTGCCTTTCCAGCGCCAACAACCTGATGCGTCTTGCCGCCGAGGAACACCCGGAGCTGACCGTGAAAGTGTTCGACAGCAAAAGCGCCAGCATCGGTCTGGGTGCACTGGCGGTTCAGGTGGCGCGCTATGCGGTGCGCGGTGTGGCGTTTGACCCGCTGTGCGAACTGACCAAGCGGCTGATCGATGACACGGTGGTGTATTTTTCGCTGGATACGCTGGAGTACCTGCAGCGCGGCGGCCGCATTGGCCGCGCCACAGCGCTGGCGGGGGGACTTTTGCAGATCAAACCGATTTTGACCTTTGACCGCAAGGACGGCATGATCTCCACCGCCGCCAGGTGCGCGGCCGCCGCGGTGTGCAGCAGCGGCTGATTGAGCTGGCAACGGAGCTGGCAGCCAAACACCCCGGCGAGGAGTATAACCTGGTCGTGTGCGATGGCAATGTGCCGGAAGAGGGCGCAGCGCTGGAAGCAGCTCTGACCCGCGCGCTGCCCAACGCCCACCGTGTGCTGCACGGCAAAATTGACGCCACCCTGGCCGTACACCTGGGGCCGAATCTGCTTGGCGTTGGGGTGCAGTTCCTGAACAGCAAGCTGCCGGCGTAACGTGGCCAGCAAAACAATTTAAAAAATAAAAACTGCCTGTACCGGGCGAGCGGATGCTCAATAGTACAGGCGGTTTTCGTTTTTATAGCGGGAAGAACGGGGAAGATAATAAAAAAATAAGTAAGGTAGGGAAAGGAACCCGGACGCAGGCTGTGAGATAAAGTGCCCGGAACACCGAGTGCTGCGGCCAGCCCCAACTTTGTCGGGCCCCACTACGCATCATTCCGGGGGCCTTATCCCACAGCCTGCTGGCGAGTGGCGGGGATAGGAGGATGGGAAGGAGACGAGATATATACAGGGCAATACCGCATAATTCTAAGTGCCGATACGGCGAGCGAGGTGCGGCAGATGCTAAGCCAAAAGCGCAGATAATACTGGATGCTGCAAAGGTGAGCGCCGCCAGTGGCGGAAACAGCGAACCGAAGCAGGGGCAGCGGTCGCAGAGTGCGAGGGGCTTTTGCCCCCGAAGCACGATGCGGGTACCGCAACCCGACATTATCGAGCATTTTGGCAACGCAGATGCCGTGCCGCAGCCGCCGGAGCGGTGCTTAAGCCGTAAGGCGGGAATTGTGCGGTGTTGCCACAGGACAAAAAGAAAAAGGCAATCTTGCGAAATGGATGGCTGGATTTATCAGTCAATGGAAATCGTCTGGGCGGTGGGCTGCGGCTTTACATACTTGGGCAGGGTGATAGCTAGCACACCGTTGTTGTAAGCGGCACGCACTTTGGTGGTATCCACGCCGGTCACATCAAAGCTGCGAGTATAGCTGCCAAAGCTGCGCTCACAGCGCAGGTAGCTGCCCTTTTTCTCGGCGTTCTCAAAATCGCTGTGGCGCTCAGCCTTGATGGTCAGCACTTTATCGTGCAGATTCAGGGCGATATCTTCTTTGCGGAAACCGGGCAGGTCGCACTCCATCACATAGGCATCGCCGATGTCACGAATGTCCGTCTTGAACTCTGCAAGGCTGTTATCGCCAAAGAAAGAACGACCAATATCCTCAAAATCGCGGAACGGATTGTAGCGGCGGTCTATCAGCATAGCCATAAGTCATATCTCCTTAAACATATCCATAAAGTTTTTTATCAGTATTGGCTCAGCAGCTCCGACACCCTTGGGAGCGGTGTCGTTTTCTGTTGACGAGTATTACAGTACACTATAATTATGAATAAAATGTGAACCGTGTGTGAATTTTTAGCAGTCTTTACATGCGAGTGCTAAATACAGATAAAATTTACAACTTGACGATGAAATTGAAATGCAAAACAAAACATAAAGGAAATAGCACATCTTTTTCATTCTGCCCAAAACGGGCAGGAAAAGGCTTGAAATCAGGAATGGGGCGTGGTATCGTTAAAGTGTTATCTCGTATGATATAGAAGATAAACCAAAAGATAAAAGGGAGGTGGGGCCATGCAGGAGCTTGGCCGAATGATAAAAAAGCTGTGCAGCAAGCTGTTCAGCCGCATTGTAATTACCGGGGTGCTGATTTTGATCCAGGCGGCATGGTTCTGGTCTTTGTTCACAAGCCTTTCCAGCTATGCGCACTGGCTGAACCCGCTGATGATAGCCTTGAGCGTTATCATGTGCGCGGTGCTTATCCGGCAGGATTCCACCGCGCCGGAGTTCAAGATCAGCTGGATGGTTCTTTTCATGATCATGCCGGTGCAGGGTGGTTTGCTCTACCTGCTGTGGGGCGATAAGCGCCCGGCATTCCGCCTGCGCAAAAAGCTGGATTGGGCCTATGACCGCATCCGCCCACTGCGCCGCACGGACCCTGCGGCACAGGCCATGCTGGAACGGGCCAACCCCCGCGCGGGGCGCACCGCAGCTTACCTGCGGGATTTTGCCGCTTACCCGGTGTATTCCGGCACCAACGTCAAGTTTTACGCTTCGGGAGAAGCGGTCTTTCCCGATCTGCTGGAAGCGCTTGAATCAGCACAGGAATCGATCCTTTTGGAGTTCTTTATTATCTCCAAGGGCAAAATGTGGGATGCCGTACATGATGTGCTGCGTCGTAAAGCGGCTCAGGGCGTGGATGTGCGGATGATTTATGACGATGTGGGCTGTGCCACTGGCCTGCCCGCCCAATACTGGAAGACCCTGCAGGTGGAAGGGATCCAGGCAGTGCCGTTTAACCCGTTTGTGCCGTTGCTGAACTTGGTGATGAACAGCCGTGACCACCGCAAGATTGTGGTGGTGGATGGAAAAACCGCCTTTACCGGCGGTTTTAACCTGGCAGATGAGTACATTAACCAAAAAGAGCGCTTTGGCTATTGGTGCGATACCGGCGTGCGGCTGCAGGGCCCCGCGGCGTGGAGCTTTGCCACGATCTTTCTGGAGCTGTGGGCCAGCCAGCGCCCCGACGATCCCGGTCTGGATGCTTACCGCGAGGAGCAGCCGTTCCCGGCGGAAGAGCCGACGATCGGCCTTGTGCAGCCCTACAGCGACAGCCCGGTGGACGATGAGAATGTTTCCAAAAATGTCTACCTGGACCTGATCACCCAGGCGCAGGAAACGCTGTGGATCACCACGCCGTACCTAATCTTGGATAACGCCACCATGACGGCACTGCGCTTGGCCGCAAAGCGCGGCGTGGATGTGCGCATTTATACCCCCGGTATCCCGGATAAAAAGATGGTTTACCAGCTGACCTGCAGCTACTTTGAGCCGCTGATCCGCTCCGGGGTCAAGATCTACACCTTCACGCCGGGCTTTCTGCACGCAAAAACCTGGCTGGTGGATGGCAGGATCGCCGTGGTTGGGTCCATCAATCTGGACTACCGCAGCCTGTACCTGCATTTTGAATGTGCCGCCCTGCTGTATGGCTGTGCCGCGCTGGCCGATGTGGGCGAATTTATGATGCAGCTGGAAAAACAGTCCCATCTGGTAGAGCTGAAAGAATGCCGCACCAGCGCGCCGGGCCTGATGGTATCCGCCTTGCTGCGGCTGCTGGCACCATTGTGCTGATAGAACTGACTCTTGTGTTTACCCAGTAGGTAGGGGCGCTCACGGATTTGCTTATGGCATCCACCACAAGGTTTCGGAACGGTCAAGACCGTTCCCTACAGAGTTTGTTGTAACAGGTGGCAGATATTTGTGGCGCATCCCCCACCATAGGGGCGCACATTGTGCGCATGCTTCGTGTTCCGAGCCACTCTGCTATGCGGGCCAATGATGAGCAGCGGCCCCTACAGATTGCTTGCAGTGCTTGCGGCAAACAATGGGTTTTCTCCGGCAGAATGTGGACGTTTGCACCCCAGCATGCACCAAACGGCAAAGAACAACAGATAAGGCAATACCGCATAATTCTAAGTGCCGATACGGCGAGCGAGGTGCGGCAGATGCCAAGCCAAAAGCGCAGATAATACTGGATGCTGCAAAGGTGAGCGCCGCCAGTGGCGGAAACAGCGAACCGAAGCACGATGCGGGTACCGCAACCCGACATTATCGAGCATTTTGGCAACGCAGATGCCGTGCCGCAGCCGCCGGAGCGGTGCTTGAGCCGTTAGGCGGGAATTGTGCGGTGATGCCATAAACAACAGTAGTACAACAAGGCATGCGCTTTGCAGTGTTCCTGAAATGACAGAAATGATTTCAGAAACCTGTGAAGCGCATGCTGTTTATTTTTACCCCAAAACGGGCAAAAAATGCTGACAGGATGCACAAGCGCAATACATAAAAACTAATAATCCTGTACAAAAGCAAAAGCACAAACTAAAATTCTGAAATTATGTTACAGAATTCTGTTGACAACTTGAAGTTGTTGTGCTATGATGCAGATGTTCCCAAAAGGACCTGCTGCACTGGCGGGAACAAAACCCGGCGGGGGCTGCCACCCCTGCCAGAAAGAAGGGATGCTTTGGAAAAGATCACGGCAGAGCGCGTGCTGGCGGAACTGGCAGAGATCGCGTTTGCCGACCTGGGGGCCGAACCTGCCCCGCCCGTAAAAGTGGGCGATAAGCTGCGTGCGCTGGAGCTGATTTATAAGTATCTGGGCCTTGGCGATGGCGCTGCAGCGGAGGAGCCCGTTGTGATTGTGGATGAAGCACCCACCGAGCAGGAGGTGACGCCATGAGGGTGCGCATCCGGGATGTGGTAGCGCCGGTGTTCTGGCCGGTGCACCGCGCCATTGCCCGCGGCACAGTTCAGGAACTGGTGGCCAAGGGCGGGCGCGGCAGCGGCAAATCCAGCTATATTTCCATTGAGCTTGTTTTGCAGCTGCTGCGCCACCCCGCCTGCCACGCGGTGGTGCTGCGCAAGATCGGCGGCACGCTGCGCACCAGTGTGTATGCGCAGATCCAGTGGGCCATTGGGGCGCTGGGGCTGGCAAAGCAGTTCCGCTGCACCGTCAGCCCCATGGAGTGTACTTATCTGCCCACAGGGCAGAAGATCCTCTTTTTTGGCACCGACGACCCCGGCAAGCTGAAAAGCATCAAGGTGCCATTTGGAGCCATCGGTCTGGCCTGGTTCGAGGAGCTGGATCAGTTCGACGGCCCCGAGGAGGTGCGCAGTGTGGAGCAGAGCGTGTTCCGCGGCGGCAGCTTTACCCTGGCGTTCAAAAGCTTCAACCCGCCGGCATCGGGGCGCAGCTGGGCCAACCGTTATGCGCTGGAACAGCGCCCCGGCAAGCTGGTGCACCACTCCACCTACCGCGACCTGCCGCCCGCCTGGCTGGGCGAACGCTTTTTGGCGGATGCCGCCCACCTGGAACAGACCAACCCCACGGCGTTCCGCCATGAATATTTGGGCGAAGCGGTCGGCTGCGGCACGGCAGTGTTTGGCAACATCCAGCTGCAAACCCTGACGACCGAACAATGCCAGAGCTTTGACCGGGTGTACCACGGGGTGGACTGGGGCTGGTATCCGGACCCCTGGGCCTACAACGCTGTGCATTACGATGCCGCCCGCCGCACCCTGGTGATCTTTGACGAGCTGACCCGCCGCCGCACCCCCAACCGGGAAACCGCCCGCCTGCTGCTGGACCGCGGACTGGACCGCACGGCGCTGCTGACCGCCGATGCCGCGGAACCCAAAAGCTGTGCGGACTACCGCGCGGCGGGCCTGCCGTGCCGGGCGGCAGTCAAAGGTCCCGGCAGTGTGGCCGCCGGGATGAAGTGGCTGCAAAGCCTGAACGCTATCATCATTGACCCCGTGCGCTGCCCCGAAACTGCAGCCGAGTTTACCGGCTATGAATACCTGCGGGATGCGCGAACCGGGGAGGTGACCAACGCCTGGCCGGACGCCGACAACCACCACATTGACGCGGTGCGCTATGCGCTGGAAAGCGTGTGGCGGCGGCGCGGCAGCTGAACCCACAAATAGGAAAGAAGGAATGGATTGAAAAGTTACTTGGAACAGGCATTCGGCCGGGGAGATGTGACCTCGGCCCGGATGCAGGCGGCCATCCGGGAATGGCTGAACCTTTATTACGGCACCCAGTCCCCCGGCGAGGACGCCGCCGACCGGCTGGCGGTGCTGGTGGTCAGCAAGCTGTGCCGCACCGTGTTTGCGGAGTATGAAAGCAGGACCGCCGAAGCCCTGGCCCCCAGCTTGCAGGCGCTGGATGCCGTGCGGGTGCAGGCCATGCAGTACGCACTGGTTGGCGGTGAATGCCTGCTGAAACCGGTGCTGCATGGCCGCGGGTTTGACTTTGTGCCCATCCGGCGGGACTGTTATGCACCCCTTGGCCGCGATGCCCACGGCGCTTTGACCGGCGTGGGCACCATGGAGGTGCTGCGCCACGATGGCCGCGGCTACCTGCTGCTGGAGCGCCGCACCGCCGGGGCGGACGGCCTGACCATCGAGACCCGCTTGTTTGAGCTGGCGGGTGAGGCGTTAGGCCGGGAGGTGCCGCTGGCGACGCTGCCCGCCACCGCCCAGCTGCAGCCAAGTTTGCTGCTGCCGGGGGTGCGGGGCGTTGGTCTGGCTGCACTGCGCACCCCGCTGCTGAACTGTGTGGATGGCGGCCCCGACGCTGTGGCGGTATATGCCCCTGCCGCCGGCTTGATGCACAGCGCCGCCCGGCTGGAATACCAGATGCGGCAGGAGTTTGAAAACGGTGCTTCCCGTGTGTTTGCCTCGGAGGACCTGCTGCGGGAGGATGGCTATGGCCGCCGCACCTTGCAGGATGATCTTTTCATCGGCCTGCCGGATGACCCCGCCAACGTGGGGGTGACGGTGTACAGCCCGCAGCTGCGGGTGGAACAGTTTTTGGCCCGCAAGCAGGATATCCTGCACAGCTGCGAAAGCCTGATTGGTTTCAAGCGCGGCATTTTGAGCGAGGTGGAAGCCGCCGAGCGCACCGCAACGGAAATCACCTCCAGCGAGGGCGATTATAACCTGACTATCCAGGAATTGCAGGCTATGTGGCAGAACGGTGCCGGCCAGGCGCTGGAACTGTGCGCCGCGCTGGGCAAGGTGTACGGCATGCCGGGCCTGAGTTTTGACGCCGGGAAAGACCTGACGATGGACTGGGGCGATGGCGTGCTGTTTGACCGCACCCGCACCTGGAACGAGTACATGAGCATGGTAACATCCGGTCTGCTGCGGCCGGAACTGGCCCTTGCCTGGTACTTTGACCTGCCCCATGCCGATGCCGCCCAGCTGGCAAAGATCCGTAAGGAGCTGATGCCGCAGGCAGCACAAGCGACCCCCGCAAACAACGAAGAAAAGAAAGGAGAAACCCAGATTGGAGCATAAATCGACAACCCCCGCCGCACAGCCGGTGCAGCCCGCACCCTATGCCGCCGGAACCGGCAGTGCCCCGCTGCTGAACCGTGAAGCGGAATTTGCCTGCATGAGCTACCGGGAGCGCCTTGCCTTAAAGCACAGCGACCCCGATACCTACCGCCGCCTGCGGGAAAAGTAAGCGGGACGAATAGACTTGCCGCAGACCGTCGAAAAGTGATTCGTAGGGGCGCAGTGTGCGCCCGCATGCTCTACAAGGCAAAAAGGCAAAATTTGAACTTTTCGATAAGCTGAACGGGTCAAATAGACCCGCAAAAATTGATTGATTAAAGGAGAAATTCTATGGCAGATACTTATACCAAAATTGCTGATTTGATCGACCCGGAAGTGATGGGGGACATGGTGTCCGCCCGAATCCCCAAAAAGCTGCGCGTGGCACCCTTTGCCAAGGTGGATGATACCCTGGCCGGTGTCCCCGGCGATACCATCACGGTGCCCGCCTATGCCTACATCGGCGATGCCGACATTGTGGCCGAGGGCGAGGCTGTGACCATTGAAAAGATGACGACATCCACCCGCAAAGCCACCGTGAAAAAGGCCATGAAGGGCATTGGCCTGACCGATGAAGCGGTGCTTTCCGGCTACGGCAACCCGGTGGGGGAGGCCAACACCCAGCTGGCCATGGCCATTGCCGCCAAGATCGATAACGACTGCATGGATGTGCTGCAGACCGCTACCCTGACCTATGACGGCTCGGCGGGCATTATCAGCTATGCGGGCGTTGTGGATGCGGTGGACGCCCTGCAGGAAGAGCAGGCCACCGAAAAGGTAATCTTTGTTCACCCTAAACAGGTGACCCAGCTGCGAAAGGACGCCGAATTCACCAGCACGGACAAGTACCCCGCCAATGTGCGGATGTCCGGCGAGATCGGCTCCATTGCGGGCTGCCGTGTGGTGCCCAGCAAAAAGGTGCCGCTGGTGGAGGTTGGCTCCGGCAAAACCAAGTGCTATGCCTGCCCTATCATCAAGCTGGAAGCCGATCACGACAACGAGGACGAGGTGCCCGCTCTGACCATTTACCGCAAGCGCGCGGTGAATGTGGAAACCGAGCGCAAACCCAAGATCCGCACCACCGAGATCACAGCGGACGAATTTTACGTTGCCGTGCTTTCCAACGAGGCCAAGGTGGTGCTGGCAAAGTTCAAGGCCTAAGGTGTATCTGAAAACAAAGAAAATCCTGTGAGAAGGAGGAATGCCTTTGCCGGATTACGAATTTTATACCGCCAGCTACCTGGGCGAAAAGATCCCGCAGGAAAGCTTTGCACGCTTTATTACCCGCGCCGCTCGCCAGCTGGAGCGCTACAAAAGTATGTTTGATGTGCGCCCGCGCGCGGGCCTGCAGGAACCGGAAGCCTGCGCCCTCTGCGCCATGGCGGATGCAATGTATGCCTTTGCAGAGGAGGACAAGCGCTGCCGCGTGGTGAGCGCCAGCGTGGGCAGCGTGAGCGAAACCTATGCTGCCCCGCCGGAGCTCTGCGCCGAAACCATCCAGAGCCGGGAAGGTTACCTGCGTGCCCTGGCGCAGGACTACCTGGTGTTTGGCCGCTATGCCAGCGGCGGGGTGGGCTGATGGCCGCGCCCTTACAGTACCCCCTGTGCTGCCAGACCGTTACCTTCTACCATGCGGACCCGGCGGCACATACCATCACGCGCACCGTTGTGCATGGCGTACACTTTGATACCCGCCGCCGTGAAACCGCGGCAGGCGGCAGCGGCCCCGCAGGCAGTGCGGCCACGGCGTTTTTGCTGGTTATCCCGGAAAAACATGCGGCGTTTGGCCGGGATTATACGCTGGAACCCCATGACCGCGTGCTTGCAGGCACCGGGCCGGAGGTGAGCTACACCCAATGGCTGGATTTTACCCCCGCCAAAGTGCCGGGGCTGGCCGCTGTGCAGTATGTAGACTGTAAAACAGCGGCCGGGCAGGCTGCCCATGTGGAAGCGGGCGGCTGGTGGACCCGCTCCGGCAGCGGCGCGCACAGTCTGAGTAACTGACCGGAAAGGGGGAGACAAAGCGCGTGAACGAAACCTATTTTGAACAGCTGCTGCAATGGCTGGCCCGCTGCCCGGCTCTGACCGGTATTGATCTGCGTGTGGACGACCTGCCCCCGGCGGCGGGCACCGGGGCGCTCTTCCCCAAAGGGGTGGAGCAGACCGACCGCTGGCAGAACCTGCTGGGGCAGGTGACGGCCCGCCAAAAAATGCAGCTGGTGCTGCGCCTGAACCTGCCCTTTGTGCCGGGGGATGTGAATCTGAGTGCCCAGACGGCCCGCCGCCTGTTGGAACTGCAGGCCTGGGTGGCGGAGCAGAGCGCGGCCGGCTTTGCCCCGCAGCTTGGCAACGCTGACCCCGTACAGGAGACCCTGACCGCCGGGGCCGCCCGGCTGGAACAGGCCAACGATGAGGGCAGCGCAGTTTACACCGTTACACTGACGGCACACTATACGATGAAATGGAGTGATACATTTGAAGATTGAGCGCAAATATATGGCGCACTTTTTGAACGCGGCGTTTGGTTCCGGTACCGCCAGCTATTGCCGCTTGGGCAACGACCTGGAAGAATATTCCCCGGAACTTTCCGCCAATGTGGAAAAGAAAAATAATATCCTGGGCCAGACTTCGGTCACGATCGACAGCTACCAGAAACAGGGCGAAGTGGCACCCTATTATGCCGAGAAAAACGACCCGCTGTTTGAAAAGCTGCAGGCCATTATCGACGGTGACCTGACGCTGGATGACCTGAAAACCGACATTGTGGAGGTTAAGCTCTGGGGCGAAGCATCCGCCAACGCCTACCCGGCCATCAAGGAGGAATGCTACATTGAGATCGTCAGCTATGGCGGTGATACCACTGGCTACCAGATCCCCTTTAATGTGCATTATACCGGCGTAAAAACCAAGGGTACCTTCAACATTAGCACCAAAACCTTTACGGCGGCGTAAGGCAGAACAGGAGGATGGATGATTTTACACAATGGGGATGTTTTGTTTGGCTGGCCGCTGCAAAGCCATGTGATTACCGCTGGGTGGTTTTATAATGACGGCAGCCTGCACCGGGCGCTGGATTTCCGCGCCGCCGTCGGCACGCCGGTGTATGCCGCGGCAGACGGTACGGTGGAAACCGCATACCGCTGGAATGGACGCCGCACCCAGGGGGATACCAACAGCTATGGCAATATGCTCAAGCTGCGCCATGCGGATTACCGCGGCGGCCGGCTGGAGACGCTGTACGCCCATTTGAGCAAACTCTGCGTGGCCCAGGGGGAGACGGTATACGAGGGCCAGCTGATCGGCTACAGCGGCGATACCGGCAACTGTTACGGGGCACACCTGCATTTTGAGGTGCGGTACAAAAACCGCCGGGTCCACCCGCTGAACTGGCTGGATGCAGATTTTGCGGCGGCATCTACCGCGGTGCGGCTGGGCGGCTACCAGAGCGTTGCCCGCCTGGCAGCGGAAAAAAACACAGCCGGTCCAAATGCAGACGGTAACGGTGGGGCCGATTTCCAACGGGGACGCTGCCCGGCTGTATGCCCTGTGCGGGGACCTTGGCCTGGTGGAATCGGGGCTGTACCACGCCGCCTATACGGAGGTGTGAGCAGGATGGAAGCAATTCTGGTGGCGCTGATCACCGGCGGGCTGAGCCTGCTGGGGGTGGTTATCACCAACATGATGGCTGCCCGCCGCGCGGAACAGCGGATGGTAACGGCCCAGGCGGTCACGGATGCCCGCTTGGAGGAGCTGACCCGCGAAGTGCGCGCCCACAACAACTTTGCTCAGCGGGTGCCGGTGCTGGAAGAGCAGCTGCGTGTGGCAAACCACCGACTGAGCAACCTGGAAAAGGCGCATACCCCCGCATAAAAGAAAAGCATAAAATAAAAAGGAGGAGACCATGGATCTGACAACTTTTGGTATGGCAGGGGTGGCGGCGATTACGGTTATCTGCTACCTGGCGGCAACAGCGGTCAAACAAACGCCGCTTGCCAATAAATGGTTGCCCACCATCTGCGGCACGCTGGGTGGTGTGTTGGGGGTGCTGGCCTGGTGCGGAAGTGTGCCGGACTTCCCGGCAGGCGACCCATTGACAGCGCTGGCCGTGGGCATTGTTTCAGGCCTCGCGGCAACCGGTACCAACCAGCTGATCCGCCAGCTGAAACAGCCGGAATAAAATAATAGGGGGAATTACCCTATGGCAACACCGCACAATTCCCGACTTACGGCTTAAGCACCGCTCCGGCGGCTGCGGCACGGCATCTGCGTTGCCAAAATGCTCGATAATGTCGGGTTGCGGTACCCGCATCGTGCTTCGGGGGCAAAAGCCCCTCGCACTCTGCGACCGCTGCCCCTGCTTCGGTTCGCTGTTTCCGCCACTGGCGGCGCTCACCTTTGCAACATCCAGTATTATCTGCGCTTTTGGCTTAGCAGCTGCCGCACCTCGCTCGCCGTATCGGCACTTAGAATTATGCGGTATTGCCCTATAAATAGTTGAAAATCCCGCCGGGAGCTGCGCATATGGCTCCCGGCGGGATTTTGCTTGATTTGCTTGCATAATTTGCGCCAACGCCTTATAATGAGTAATATCTATGATGGGAGGGGTGCGCATGGCGCAAATTACGCCGGAACAAACAACAAAAGCCATACACCCGGTATTGGGAATTATGGGGGGCCTTGGCCCGGCGGCGAGCTGCTACCTGTACCAGATGATCACCGACCATACCCCCGCCCAGAAAGATCAGGACCACATTGATATCGTCATCTCCTCGCGCGCGTCCACCCCGGACCGCACAGCCTTTATTGTGGGCAAAAGCAAGGATGACCCCTTTGATGTGATGGAGCAGGACGGCATCAGCCTGGTGCGCTACGGTGCTACCGTGCTGGCCATTGCCTGCAACACCGCGCATTATTTTTATGACCGCCTGGCCGCGGCCTGCCGGTACCGGTACTGAACATGCCGCGCCTGACCGCGGCGGATGCCAAGGCGGCCGGGTGCCATAAGCTGGGTATTTTGGCAACGGACGGCACCCTGCTGGCGGAAACGTATCAGATCGCCTGCCGGGATATCGGCCTGGAATGGGCCGCCCCCGGCGAACAGGCCCAAAAGGGCATCATGTCCATCATCTATGATGAGATCAAGCAGGGCAAGCGCGTAGACATGCAGCTGTTTAACGCAGCGGTGGATGACCTGCACGCCCAGGGGTGCGATATGGCGGTGCTTGGCTGCACGGAACTGAGCCTTGTGAAGCGGGACGAACACCTGGGGCCGTTTTTCATCGACAGCACCGAGGTTCTTTGCAAGCACGCCATGCGCGCCTGCGGCGTGGAGCCGGTGGGATTTGAGGATTGAGTTAGGAGTTAGGAAGTAGGAGTTAGGAAGTAGGAGTTAGGAGTTTTTGCGGTAGGAAAACGGCTCGGCTCCGGCCTAAGAGAGCTGCCTGCGGTGTCAGCCTTACCTCAAATTACGAATTCTGCATTTCTGATTGCTAATTGCGCATTATCGTTTTTATTCCGGGAAGGAGTTATTATAAATATGGAAAACAAAAAGTTTTACATCACAACACCCATCTATTACCCCAGCGATAAGCTGCACATTGGCCACAGCTATACCACCGTGGCCTGTGATGCACTGGCACGCTACAAGCGGATGCAGGGCTATGACGTCATGTTCCTGACGGGCACCGACGAGCATGGCCAGAAGATCCAGGATAAGGCCGCCGCCAAGGGTGTAACGCCGAAGGAATACGTGGATGCCATTGTGGCTACCGTCAAGGACCTGTGGAAGACCATGGACGTCAGCTATGACCGCTTTATCCGTACCACCGATGACTATCATGTCAAGAGTGTGCAGAAGATCTTTACCAAGCTGCATGACCAGGGTGATATCTACAAGAGCACCTATAAGGGCATGTACTGCAAGCCGTGCGAAAGCTTCTGGACTGAAGCCCAGCTGAAAGACGGCAAGTGCCCCGACTGCGGCGGCCCTGTCTATGAGGCAGAGGAGGAAGCCTACTTCTTCAAGACCAGCAAATACGCTGACCGCCTGCTGAAATATTATGACGAGCACCCGGATTTCATCCAGCCCGCTACCCGCAAAAACGAGATGATCGCCTTCATCAAGCAGGGCCTGCAGGATACCTGTGTATCCCGTACCAGCGTTTCCTGGGGCATCCAGGTTCCGTTTGACCCCAAGCACACCATCTATGTGTGGATTGATGCACTTTCCAACTACATCACCGCACTGGGCTATGATAACGATACCTACCACGACTTTGATAAGTACTGGCCCGCTGACATCCACATGGTCGGCAAGGAGATTCTGCGTTTCCACACCATCATCTGGCCTGCCATGCTGATGGCTCTGGATCTGCCCCTGCCCACCAAGGTGTTTGGCCATGGCTGGCTGCTGCTGAACGGCGGCAAAATGTCCAAGTCCAAGGGCAACGTGGTAGACCCCGTCAAGCTGTGCGACCGTTACGGCGTGGACGCTGTGCGTTACTTCCTGTTACGCGAAGTTCCGTTCGGCAACGATGGTGCTTTCACCAATGAAGCCCTGATCAACCGCATCAATACCGACTTGGCCAACGACCTGGGCAACCTGCTGTCCCGTTCGGTCGCTATGTGCGAAAAGTACTTTGGCGGTGCTGTGAGCGCCAACGGCCAGGCCGATGCCCTGGACGATGAGCTGAAAAGCCTGACTGCCGCCCTGCCCGGCAAGGTGGATGCCGCCATGGATGCTCTGGATGTACCCACTGCACTGATCGCTATTTTTGAGGTTGTGCAGCGCGCCAACAAGTATATTGACGAGACTGCCCCCTGGGTGCTGGCCAAGAGCGAGGAAACCAAGCCCCGCCTGGAAGCTGTTCTTTACAACCTGTGCGATGCCCTGCGCACCGTTACCGTGCTGATGCAGGCTTACCTGCCCAACACCGCACCCAAGATGGCCGAGCAGCTGGGTTTGAGCGACCTGAGCTATGCCGACCTGGCAAACCATCCGGCCGAATACCATGTGCACAAGGGCGAAGCCCTCTTCCCGCGCATTGACGTGAAGAAGGAAATCGAGTATCTGGAAGCCGAGGACGCCAAGCAGAAGGCTGCTGCCGAAGCCGCCGCTGCCCCCAAGGCCGAGGAAAAGAAAGAGGAAGCCGTTGCTGAAATCACCGACCATGAGCCGGAGATCAGCTTTGACGACTTCTGCAAGGTGGAGCTGCGCGTGGCCGAAGTGCGCGCCTGCGAAAACATGAAAGAAAGCAAGAAGCTGCTGCACCTGACCGTGTTTGACGGCGAGCGTGAGCGCTGCATCCTGTCCGGCATTGCCAAGTGGTATAAACCGGAAGATCTGATCGGCAAAAAGATCGCCATTGTGGCCAACCTGGCACCCCGCCCGATGATGAAGGGCAAGTATACCAGCGAGGGCATGATCGTTGCCGCTGACACCGCTGACGGCGGCTGCGAGATTGCTTTCTACAGTGATAACGTGCCCACCGGAACGAGAGTACACTGAGGAAGGTAGGAGCTAGGAAGTAGGAGTTAGGAATTTTGGGGCGCAAAGTTAGCAATTGGATTTGAAACTGCCAGATAGCCTAAATTAGGAAAAGTGTATCAGAAGATAAAACAAAATGGGAAGGCGTTTGGAACACTCAAATGGCTAATTCTGCATTGCTGATTCCTAATTAACTCCCGCTTCTCCCAAAAATTATGACAAAATCTTCCTCTCCCTCTCGTTTGGATGCCTTTTTTGGCAACCCGGCGGCTGCGGTGGGCATGGCGGTGGTGTGCAATGTGCTGTGGGGGTCGGCGTTTCCATTTATCAAAATGGGGTACCGGCTGTTTGCTATTGACGCCACCGATACCGCTTCCATCATGTGCTTTGCCGGTGTCCGCTTTATGCTCAGCGCGCTGCTGGTGTATGCCGGGGGCGCGGCGCTGCGGCGCGGGCCGCTGCCCATGCCAAAGGGCAAAAATCTGCTTTCCTGCTGCGGGCTGGGCCTGTGGCAGACTGCTGCACAGTATACCTTTTATTATTCCGCCGTTGCCCTGCTGACCGGGGCTATGGGCGGCATTCTGAACAGCACCCAGAGCTTTATGGGGGTTATCCTGGCACACTTTTTGTACGGCAAAGCCGACCGCATGACGCCGCGCAAAGCGATTGGCTGTGCGCTGGGGTTCAGCGGTGTGCTGGTGGCAACTCTTGGCAACCACGGCAGCGGCAGCCCGGCGGGCGTTGCCTATATGCTGATCGCTTCGGTGATTTTTGCACTGGCCGGGCCGTGGAACAAAGCCGTGACCCAAAAGGTGGATTCGTTCACCGTCTCCTGCCTGAACCTTGGGGTCGGCGGTGCGGCGCTGCTGGTCATCGGCCTTGTTCTGGGCGGCAGCCTGCACCCGCAAAGCTTTGGCGCTGTGCCGGTGCTGCTTTTCCTGGCATTTATCTCCGGTGCCGGTTATGTGATCTGGGCACTGCTGATGAAAAACAACCCTGTTTCCCGCATTGCCGTGTTCGGCCTGATCATTCCGATCATGAACGTTCTGCTCTCTGCCATCCTGAACGGCGAGCCCCTGTTCGAATGGCAATACCTCGCCGCCCTTGTGCTGGTGTGCGGGGGGATCTATTTGGTTAATAGGCCGGCAGCAGGGAAGAAAAAGGAAAATTAGGAATTAGAAATTAGTAATGAGAAATTAAGAACAATGTTTGGCAATTTCTAATTGCGAATTCCTCATTCAACGTAAGGGCAAAGCTATGACCAACATCTTCGATACCCACGCGCATTATTCGTCCCGGCAGTTTGATGCGGACCGGGATGCGGTGATGCGGGCGCTGGCGGAAGGCGGCGTGGTGGGCGTGCTGGAATGTGCAACGCATTCCGGCGATGCCGCTGCGGTGCTGGAACTGGCCCACAAATATCCTTTTGTACATGCCGCGCTGGGCATCCACCCCGAAAGCCTTGGCGAGGAGGACGCCGCCACTGTGGCCACTTACCACGGGGACTGGCGGGCCGAGCTTGCCGCCATGCGCCCCCTGTTTGATGACCCCGCTGTGATCGCGGTGGGGGAAATCGGGCTGGACCACCATTGGCCGCTGCCAGCGCAGGAACAGTACGACCTGTTTGAAGCGCAGCTGCAGCTGGCGCAGGAGCTGGACCTGCCGGTCTCGGTGCATGACCGCGAAGCCCACGCCGAAATGTATGAGCTGCTGCGCCAGTACCGCCCCCGCGGGGTGCTGCACTGTTACAGCGGCAGCGCTGAGGACGCCGCCTGGCTGACGGCGCAGGGCATGGCCCTTGGATTTGGCGGCGCTGTGACTTATAAAGGAGCCAAGCGCGCGGCCAAGGTGCTGGCCATGGTGCCGCACGAACTGGCTGTGCTGGAAACCGACTGCCCCTATATGTCCCCCGAACCGGTGCGCGGCACCCGCAACGACAGCCGGAACATTGCCCATGTGGCAGCCAAGATCGGCGAGATCTGGCAGATGGATGCCCAGAGCGTCCTGGATTTGACCGCTGAAAATGCAAAACGCATCTTCAATCAATAAGGCAGCGCTGCACCAAGCTGTGCAGCCTTTGCCGCAAACAATTTATCTGGAGGAATCACCATGAAAGCACGCATTCCCAAACACCGCGAATTTATCATCGACTTCCCGAAAGAGGTTTCTCAGGAAAAGGCAGACGAAGGCTGGGAGAAGCTGACCGCCCTGCTGGAAGATTACAAGAAGGCCCATAACGGCCAGAGCGTTTACTCCCCGACCTTCATCGAGGACCTGGAGCCCGCCGTGAAGGAACTGCAGGCAGAGTACGGCTTTACCTACACCGTTGAAACTGCAAAATAATTGCTGAACCCGCTGCGGTCCTTGCTGAATGTGAGGATCGCATTTTTGTTATAGAATTTATGGCAGGCAATCGTATTCTTCCTTATGGTTTCTACACAATTCAGCCGTAAACTGAATGTGTAGCAAACATAAGGAGGATGATGAGATGCTGCAAACAACACACAAAGGTCTGTCTGGCACGGCGCTCAAAACCATTGCGCTGGTACTGATGCTGATGGATCATATCCACTACTTTTTTGAGTTTACCGGATGCATCCCGGAATGGTTCAGCATGCTGGCGCGCCTGTCGGCACCGCTGTTTTTGTTCTGCACGGTGGAAGGCTTTGCCCATACGCATGACCGCAAGCGGTATTTCTTCCGTATCTGGTGCATCGGTGCGGGCATGGCGGCGGTGCAATTTTTCATGATCTATGCCAAGGCGTTCCGCCGCGGGGATGGCTTTTACCCGCAGAACGCGATCTTCCAGGATTTTGTTCTGCTCTGTGTGATCTGGCAGGGCATCGACTGGGTGCGCGCCAAAAAGTATGGGAAGGGCATTGCCGCTATCGCGGCAGTGGTCGGCTGGCCGTACCTGTTTGCTGCAGTGCTGGGAATGTTCCCGCAGCTTATGCAGAGGCCGATTGTCAGCACCGTGCTGGCGTTTGTCATCACCAGCCCGGTGCCCATGTGGACCAGCATCACGGACGGTGGTTGGGGCTACCTGGTTAGCGGCGTGCTGCTGTATCTGCTGCGGAACCACCGCAAAGCACAGGTAGCTGTGTGGGCACTGAACAGCTTTTTGTGGGATTTTGTGCTGGTGTACCTGCAGCTGCGCGGTCAGCCGGGGTTTGAACTTTCCCAGATGTTTACCACCTATTACGAATGGTTTGGCGTGGCCGCCGCGGTGCTGATGCTGGCTTACAACGGCATGCGCGGCAGCGGGCACAAACAGCTGTTTTACTGGTTCTACCCGGCCCATGTCTACCTGCTGTATGGGGTGTCCTGCCTGGTGTATCGCCTGATTGCATAAAAAGGAGGAAGATGTTATGGCGCATATTCTTGCGGTTGATGATGACCCAGATCTTTGCACACTGCTGAAAACGGCACTGGAACGGGACGGCCACGCGGTAGAAATCCGCACATCCGGCGTGACCGTGACGGAAAGCCTGTGCCGCTGGGCGGACTGCATCCTGCTGGATGTGATGATGCCCGGCGAGGATGGCTTTGCCACCTGCCGCCGCATCCGCGCCATAACGCAGGCACCGATTTTATTTTTGACTGCCCGCACCGATGAACAGTCGGTTCTGACCGGCCTTGGCATTGGGGCGGACGATTACCTGACCAAGCCGTTCCGCGTGGCGGAGCTGCGCGCCCGCGTGGCCGCCCACCTGCGGCGGCAGAACCGCGCCCCCGCCAGCCGCATGGTGCGCGGCGGAATCGGGTTCGACCTGGCGGCCAAAACCGCGATGGTGGGGGAGCAACCGCTGCCATTCACCCGGTCGGAATACGCAATCAGCGAGTATCTGGCCCTGCACGCGGGGCAGACGTTCAGCAAAGAACAGATATATGAAGCTGTTTTTGGCTATGATGGCACAGCGGACGATACGGCAGTGACCCAGCACATTAAAAATATCCGCGCCAAACTGCGCACAGCGGGCGTTGCCGCGCCGGAAACCGTACTGAAAACAATATGGGGAGTGGGCTACCAATGGAAAAGCGAAACCTGACCCCGCTGCGCAATGTGCTGGTGCGCTACCTTGTGGTGTGCGGCGGTGGAAGCATTGTGATCCTGCTGGTGTGGTGGGGGCTGTTTATGTCGCTTATACGCAATGGGTTTTTGCTGCCTCCCGTTACCGGGGCGCAGGTGTGCAGCGAAGCACGGGATTACGCCGCAACCGCCACCGTTGAAACCTTTGACCCCAACGCCATTGACCCGCTGTGCCGCTATGCCATATTACAGGCCGGGACAGCGCATGTGCTGCAAACCAACATGACAGCCGGCCAGCTGAAAAAAGCGAGGAACATATTAGCGGGCGGCAGGCAGTGGGTGATGGCATCATACCAATACGTGGTGGATATGGCGGATGGCGCACGCTGCATTTTGCAGTATGATTATTCGGTGCCCTATGCGGACCCGGCACTGCGGGAAGTCCTGCCGGATTTCCAGACCATGTATATTCTGCTGCTGATTTTGCTGGAGGTGATATGGCTGGCGCTGTGTACCCACTGCACGGTGAAGGTGCTGACGGGGGAGACCCGCAAGCTGACCAAAGCTTCCGCAGCAATCGCCGCCCAGCGCCCGGAAGAAATCGAGGTTTCCGGCGCTAAGGTGAGGGAGTTCGCCGAAACGTTGCGGGCTATGCAGACAATGGGCAGCCAACTGACAGCCAGCCTGCAAAGCCAGTGGAAGCTGGAACAGCAGCGCGCCGAGCAGACCGCCGCCCTGGCCCATGACCTGAAAACCCCGCTGGCGATCATAACCGGCAACGCCGACCTGCTGGCGGAGGATGAGAACCTGACCGAAGCCCAGAAAGCCCAGATTGCCGCCATGCAGCGCGCCGCGGAAAAAGCGGACCGCTACCTGCAAACCCTGCGCACCGTCAACACCGCCGAAACCAGCCCGCAGGAGCCGATGCAGCGGGTGCAGGTGCAGGAAATTCTGACACGGTGCGCTAATGATGCCAAATTGTTGTGCGATAATAAAAATATACAATTTGTACTAAACAACGCAATGGAAAACGCCCGAACCATCCCCGCACAAAGGCAGGCACTGGGCCGGGCACTGGATAATATTTTAGAAAACGCCGTTCGCTTTACCCCCGCTGGCGGAACCATCACGCTGGATGCTGTGGAAGAGGGACAGGAAATTGTTTTCACTGTAACAGATACCGGGCCGGGGTTCAGCCCGGAAGCTCTGCAGAAAGCGGGCCGGGAACTCTTCACCACCGATGCCGCCCGCGGCCAGCACTGGGGCCTTGGCCTTGCTGCCGCCCGCCGCACCGCCCAAACCCATAACGGCACCCTAACCGTAAGCAACGGAGAGAACGGGGGAGGAAAAGTGGAATTGAGAGTTAGGAGGTAGGAGTTAGGAGTTTTTTGGGTCGCAGATACCGTTAAAGGTCGGCCAAAATATATAAATTAAAATGTAGGGAACGGTCTTGACCGTTCCGTTGCCTTGGCAAACATCCCATGTGAGGAGATGATTTTGAGGTTCCGGAACGGTCAAGACCGTTCCCTACAGACATTTTATAATGTTAATTGCAAAACCTAAAACCGCCGCAATAACTCCTCCCTCCTAACTTATTTTCTCGTCTCGGTCCAGTACTCTCCCATGCTTGCTCCCGGCTGGCCGGTGCATTCATTGGAGAGATAATGGGTCAGGGCATCGTCGGCGGGGGTCCAGGCGCGTGCGGTGGGTTCATCGGGGTATTCCACTTCGGCATACATAAAATGGCTGGGCAGCCCGGCGTCCACATCGTTCACTTCCAGCTTCAGGCCGTTCTTCAGGGCATAGGTGCGGCGCTCCTTGGCAATCAGCGGTTTGCCGATCAGGCGTTCCAGCTTTTCAAACAGCTCCGGCGTGATCTCGGTTTCAATCTCTTCCCGCATCAGGCCGGTTTTGTCCGGTGCGCCCTTAAAGCAGAGCACCAGCGCGGTGCGGCCGCCCTGCAATGCTTCGCGCCGGATGCGCACTGTGGGGCGCACGCTGATGTACCCTTGGTCCATGCGGTAAGTTTCCAGCAGGGGAAGCCCCTGGGGCCAGCCCTGCACCATCCATTTGCGTTCAATTTCCATGGTGTTCACCTTGCTCTTTCCTGATTTCTACCCAGAATGTCGTGCTATCCTGCCCAGATTCCGCCCGAATGGCGGCGTGGTGCGCCTGGCAGATGCTTTGTGCAATCGCCAGCCCCAGCCCGGTTCCGCCGCCGTTCTGGGCATAATCCAGCCCATCTGTTCCGGTATATACCACATCGGCCAGGCGGGGTTCGTCCGCTACAATCAGGATATTCACCGGCAAATCTCCTTCGGCTTTCTTCAATTTATAGATACAGTATACCACAATTAGCTGAAAATAGGCTGAAAAAATGCGGCAGGTTTTGCGCCTGCCGCATTTTTGTCGCAAAAATCTGCGAAATTCCGCAGAGGTTTTACTCTTCTTCCAGGATCTCTGCGGCAACCTCTGCACGGTCGCGGCGGGTATCCATGGCGGTCTTTTCAATCATGCGGTGGGCTTCCGCTTCGTTCATGCCCTTGTGCTCGATCAGATAGCACTTGGCACGGTCCACCAGCCGGATCTGGGCAATCTTATCCCGCAGTTTGTCGTTTTCCTGCCGCAGATAATCCAGGCGGCGGCAGCAGGCGGCGGCCATCTGAACGGCCTGGCGGAACTGCACTCCGGTAAAGGGCTTTGCCAGCACCAACACACCGTGCTGCTGCAATTTATCGGAAATCTGGTCTGCGGTGCCCGCCTTGGCAAGCAGAATGACACCGGCGTTTGATTTTTCTACCGCATAGGTCGAAAGTTCGTGGCCAAACTCGTCCGGCAGGGGGGTGTTGATGATCACGACCTCGAAATCAATATCCCCCATGCGGCGGCGGGCTTCGCCGCCGCTGGCCACAATGGTGGGGCGCAGGTAACCCAGCTCCGCTACATGCTTTGCCAGGTATTCATTTGCGTTGTTCCCCGCAGAGGCAATCAAAGCTGAAGGCACAAACACATCACCGCCCATCTGTTAAATTACAAAATCTGCCCTGCTTTGGGAAACATCAAATCTTCAAAAAGCAGTTTTCACGCTCCCATGCCTGGGGGTCGGGGGCACTTTCGTAACCATGGCACAACTGGGTCTGGTATTCAAAGTATTTGTTCATCAGCGGCACAGGCAGCTCTTTGGCGATAAAGTCACTCTGTGCGGCAATGGTGATGGCTTCGCGCAGACTTTCGGGCAGGCTTTCCAGCCCTTCGGCGGCGCTCTTGTGGAACAGATTGCGGTTGACCGGAGCGGGCAGCGGCATCTTTTTTTCAATGCCGTCGAGCCCGGCGGCCAGAATCAGGCCAATGACCAGATATGGGTTGCAGGAGGGATCGGGGCTGCGCAGCTCCAGGCGGCAGAATTCGCCGGTGGCGGAAGGCAGGCGCACCAGCTGGCTGCGGTTCTGGCGGCTCCAGCTCACATACTTGGGGGCTTCGCAGCTGCCAAACCGTGTGTGTAAGAGTTGGGGATCGGGTTGCAGAAGCAGGTCAGCTCCCGTGCGTGCGCCAGAATACCGGCAATAAAATGTCCGGCCTCGCTGTCGGGGGCAATGTCGCCCTGGAACAGGTTTTTGCCGTCCCGGTGGATGGAAACATTCACATGCATGCCGCTGCCGGCCTGGTCCTGCATGGGCTTGGGCATAAAGCTGGCAAACAGGCCGTTGCGGTCCGCAATAGCTTTGACGGTGCTTTTGAAGGTGTTCAGGTTATCGGCCGATTTGAGCGCGGTGGAATACATAAAGTCCACTTCGTTCTGGCCAAAGCCGCTTTCGTGGTGGCTGTGCTGGGGGCGCAGGCCCATATCCTCCATGGCAAAGCAGATCTCGCGGCGGATGTTCTCGGCCTTGTCCAAAGGGGCAATGTCAAAGTAGCCGCCGTGGTCCATCGGGATGCGGGTGGGGTTGCCGTGCTCGTCGGTCTGGAACAGATAGAACTCACATTCGCAGCCCACATCGCAGCGCAGGCCCATGGCCTTGGCGCGCTTGACCACCGATTGCAGGTACCCGCGGCTGTTGCCGGCAAAGGGGCGGCCATTGGGCAGGGTGATATCGCAGTACATGCGCATCACGCGGCCCTCGGTGGGGCGCCAGGGTAGAATGGTCATCGTGTCCGGGTCCGGCCAAAGCACGAGGTCACTCTCCTCAGTGTTCATAAACCCGGCAATGGAGCTGCCGTCAAAGCAGACACCCTGCTCGAAGGCATAGGGAAGGTCCCCGGCAAAGACAGAGATGTTTTTTTGATTGCCGAAAATATCGCAGAACGCCAGACGTACAAATTTTACGTCGTTATCTTCGACATAGTTCAGGATATCCTGTGCAGTATGCTTCATGGTGGAATCCTCCAATGTTTGAGCTACATAGTTGGCAGAGAGGGGAGAGTAGTTAGGAGGTAGGAGTGAGGAGTTGATGCAATTAGGAATTAGCAATTAGAAATTCCGTAGGGCGCACATTGTGCGCCCGTTGCCTTTTGGTTAATCCCATTATAGCGGAGCAAAGTTCCGGAACGGATTGAGCAGAAAGAGGAACCGGGAGTTTATTCAGCATTGAACCCAATAAACTCCTAACTCCTAACTTTCAACTGACTCCTACCTAAACTCGAAAGGCCCACCTCGCGGCGGGCCTTTCGAGCTGGTGTAAGAAATAGGAAAAGGAGAATGGCGTGTTAAAAAGCCGTGCCCGGCATTTTGTGCAAAGCACAAACCCTTGCTGCCGGGGGCTTTTTGGGTCACTGCTTACTCAGTGTAAAACAGCATACGGCTGTAGCACGGCAGCGGCCAGTAATCCTCATCGACAAGCTCTTCAGCAGCGTCAGCGGCGGCGCGCAGGGTATCCATGGCGGGCAGAACCTCATCATGGAAAGCATGAGCCTTAGCGGTCTCATCGTCCAGGGCGCTGACCTTATCGGTCACAGCCTTCAGAGCGTCGGTTGCATCAGACATCTCGTCAGTGTATTTGGAAAGTGCAGTCAACAGCTTTGCTTCGGACTTGGTGGAGATGCCTTCCACAGCAGCGGTCTTGGCTGCGGCGGTGCTGGCAACTTCGCCCATATAGCTGGTGGCGGCAGGAATCAGCTGCTTGGATGCGATCTTGAGCATGGTGCGGGCTTCGATGTTGATAATCTTGGAGTAGTGCTCCATCTCAACTTCGTAACGGCTCAGCATTTCGGTCTTGGTCAGAACGCCGAACTCTTCCATCAGGGAGATGTTCTTCTCTTCCTTCAGGGCGACCATGGCATCGGGGGTGCACTTGCGGTTGGGCAGGCCACGGCGGGCAGCCTCAGCTTCCCAGGCTTCGGAATAACCGTTGCCGTTGAAGATCACACGGCGGTGGTCGTTCAGGGTCTTCTTGACCCAGGCGGCGGCAGCGCACTCAAAGTCAGCAGCGCCCTCCACATCAGCAACAAACTGCTTCAGCTCTTTGGCAACAGCAGTGTTCAGGATGGTGTTGGCATCGCTCAGGTTCTCAGCGGAACCGGGCATACGGAACTCGAACTTGTTGCCGGTAAAGGCGAACGGAGAAGTACGGTTACGGTCGGTGGTGTCCTTGCTGAACTTGGGCAGAACATCAACGCCAAGGTCCATCTTCATCTTAACAGGGCCGGCATAGGGGCTGTCGGTGCAGACAGCATCGATAACAGCTTCCAGCTCTTCGCCGACAAAGATGGAGATGATGGCCGGGGGTGCCTCGTTAGCGCCCAGGCGGTGGTCATTGCCGGGGGTGGCAACAGAGGTACGCAGCAGGTCAGCGTATTCATCGACTGCCTTGATAACGGCGGTCAGGAAGACCATGAACTGCAGATTTTCCATCGGGGTATCGCCGGGATCCAGCAGGTTTTCGCTCTTGGTGCTGAGGGACCAGTTGTTGTGCTTGCCGGAACCGTTAACGCCCTCGAACGGCTTTTCGTGCTGCAGGCAGACCAGGCCGTGCTTATCGGCAATCTTCTTCATCATTTCCATGGTCAGAAGGTTGTGGTCGATGGCAACGTTGGTGGTATCGTAAATGGGGGCGAGCTCATGCTGGCAGGGGGCAACTTCGTTGTGCTTGGTCTTTGCGGGGATGCCCAGCTTCCACAGCTCGGTGTCCAGATCCTTCATAAAGTCGGAGACAATGGGGCGGATCACACCAAAGTAGTGCTCTTCCAGTTCCTGGCCCTTGGACGGTGCAGAACCAAACAGGGTGCGGCCGGTCAGAACCAGGTCCAGGCGCTTGTTGTAATCCTCTTTGCGGATCAGGAAGTACTCCTGCTCCGGGCCAACGGTGGTGGCAACGCGCTCAACATCCTTGCCGAACAGGTGCAGTACCTTGCAGGCCTGGTCGCTGATGGCCTGCATGGAACGCAGCAGCGGGGTCTTTTTATCCAGTGCTTCGCCGGTGTAAGAGCAGAATGCAGTGGGGATGCACAGCACGTCATCTTTTACAAAAGCATAGCTGGTGGGGTCCCATGCGGTGTAGCCGCGGGCTTCACAGGTGGCGCGCAGGCCGCCGGAAGGGAAGGAGGAAGCATCTGGTTCGCCTTTGATGAGCTCCTTGCCGGAAAACTCCATGATGGCGGTGCCGTCCGGCTGAGGGCTGACAAAACCATCGTGCTTTTCACTGGTGATGCCGGTCAGGGGCTGGAACCAGTGGGTGTAATGGGTAGCGCCCTGTTCAATCGCCCAGCGCTTCATCACGCTGGCCACAACATTGGCTACTTCCAGGTCAAGGGCCTGACCCTTTTCAATGGTTGCCTTCAGGCTCTTGTAGGTCGAGCTGGGCAGACGCTCACGCATTTCGTGCTCGTTGAAGACTTTGCTGCCGTACAGTTCCATAACGGTTGCTGCCATACTTACCGAACTCCTTTTCCTCTGTGGTATCATCACGCAAATAAGTCGGACTTTTTATAAAACAAAAGGCACTGCGAACAGGATTTGTGTTCGCAGCGCCCTTGCTGTTTATGTGCTTATTATACGGGCCAAACGCAAAAAAAGCAACTGGCAGAAATGACAAACTGGATTGGCGTTTGCCTTGATGTTTTAGGAAAAATGCTTGTATTGGGGGATGAAGCCATCCAACCCCCAATGCGGCCTAATAAAATAAACCGGGCCGCCAACCCCGCTTGGGGGCGACAAGCCCGGTATTGCCTTAAACGTGTGCTGCGTTCTTTTGGCTTTTGCGGTACAGCACAACAGTGGCTGCAATGCCCAGCAGGCTGATGCAGTCCGCCGCGCGCCAGAACCACATTCCAGTCCAGCGCACCTGTACGCTGCCCTGCCAGCCGGGAGCCAGGGTAACGGTCAGGTAACCGTTCTTGTGGGTCAGTGCGGCTCCGTCCGCAGCGGTCATATGGTAGCCGGGGTAGTAGAATAGCGGCAGCCGGATGGATGCTTCGGTATCACCGGTGTTCTGCGCCGCCAGCTGAATGGTCAGGCCGTTTTTGGTGTACTCTGTCAACTCTACGCCGTCGTCCGCTTCGGGGGTCAGGCGGCCCCAGACGCTGTCATCGGTGGTGGTGTCCTCGGTGGGCAGGTATTCGCCGCCACCCACCTGACCGGGCAGGTCATCCACCGCGGCAAGGCTCATGTAGGTAACGGCTTCGCTGGTGGTGCATTTGTCATACATCAGGTACCCGGCGGGGATGATGGTCAGCGCCAGCAGGGCGGCGGCCATTGCCTTGGCGGCTTCCGGCCGGACTTTGCGGTACAGCACCACCGCACAGCAGGCGCACACGACCAGCAGCATGGTGGCCGGGGTGAAGAACCGCCAGGCAAACTGCAGCTTACCCAGAGTCTTGCTCAGCGCCTGCAACGGTTCGCAACGGAACAGCGCGTACCAGGGGCAAAGGTCGCTGGCGCACCAGGCGGCCAACAGGCCAAAGCCCAGTGTCAGGCTGCCAATGCGCGCGGTATCGCGGCTGCTTTTGCGCACGGCGGGGTCCAGCACAGCCAGCAGGAAGAAGAATGCACCCGCGGCCAGTGCCAGGCCCAGCGTCTGCGGCATTTCGCCCGCAATGCCGCTCTGGATGCTCTCCGCCACGCCGCTGCTTTGGCCGAACATCAAAAACATCTGGCCCAGGTAAACGGAGCTGTCGTACAGGTAGGCGGCATCATACTTGCCGCTGATGCGGCACACCCCCTGCACCATGTATTGCAGCAGCGGCACCATAAACCACAGGTTCCACACAATGGCGGCCCCGGCGGCTTTGCACAGAGCGGGCAGCACCGGGCGGGTGAAGGTCTTTTTGAAATACAGCAGGCAGAAGGCGGCGGTAAAGAACACCGCAAGTTCGGTTGTCAGCAGATGGCTTTGCAGCAGGCCGGTAAAGCCCAGGGCAAAGGGCAGCCAGCACCAGGGCTCGGCCTTTTTGCCATCGGCAGGGGATTGGCGATAAATCCGCCACAGGCCATACACGACCAGCGGCAGGAACGCCATGGCGGTATATTCGCCCACTGCAGCGCGCACATACACGTTGGTCAGCCGGTAGAACGAAAGGGTGTACAACGCGGTGCCAAGCAGCGCGGCACAATCGCTGCGGAACATTTTGCGCAGGGCATAAAACGTAATGCCCACGGTGGCCGCTGTGATGGATGCAACGTAAACTTTGTAGCTGGTTTGCAGGCTGAAACCCAGAATGCGCAGCACCGCAGCCGGGTACAGGAACACATCGGAGTACATCAGGCTGAACGGATAGCCTTTTTCGTTGATGATGGCCGGGTCCATGCGCACGGGGAGCTGCCCGGCCAGCAGCCCGGCTTTCAGCCCCTCAATGCGGGAAAGGTGGATGGAAAGGTCGTGCCCGTACGTCAGGTAGCCGAGCCCCAGCGGCAGGCAGGCAAACACGCCGATGCCCACCAGCGCCATGGCGATATACCGCCCGCGCAGGGTATGGATGGGAAATTTGACCCGGCGGGTCAGCAACAGGATCACCCAGTCCAGTACGGCGCAGAACACAAGCCCCGTCAGCAGCCGCACATACGCCCACGCGTGGGTGGGTACGATCTGTGCGCCGGTAATGTAGATGACCTGGTTTTTGCCGCAGTCCGCGGTAAACTGCAGCTGTGCGGTTTCGCAGCCGTAGGGCATCCACAGGCTGAACACCGTGCGGGTGCGCTCAGCGGGCAGCTTGGCGGCATCGTACTGCGCGGTGGGCATGATCTCATCCAGAAAGCTGACCTCGCCGTCCTCGCCGTCATTCACATAGTTGATGCAAACCTGGTAGCTGCCGCGCGGCAGGTCGATCCAGCGGGTGGTGGCAAACAGGCCGGTAAAGTTTTCCACGCGGGCGCCGCGGTCATCATTGGTACATTCCTCCGCGTAGGGAATGATCAGGTCCGGCGTAATATCAATCACGCCGCCTGTGCGGAAATCCCCCACAAAACGCAGCGCCAACACCATAAATTCCACCAGAACCAGCAGCAGGACCAACCCGTTCTGGCGGCTGAAAATTTTTTTGAGCTTTTGCAAACAAGCACGCTCCCTTCTCAACATGATCTTAAGGCAATACCGCATAATTCCCGCCTAACGGCTTAAGCACCGCTCCGGCGGCTGCGGCACGGCATCTGCGTTGCCAAAATGCTCGATAAGACATCCAGTATTATCTGCGCTTTTGGCTTAGCCTCTGCCGCACCTCGCTCGCCGTATCGGCACTTAGAATTATGCGGTGTTGCCTTAAATACTATCTTACTTATTATAGGGGATTGTACGATGGTGCGCAAGAGAATTTGCACCAAACAGGAAAAAAGACTCTTGCTTTTAGAAATAAAAGTGATGTATAATAAAGCGTCCATTTATTTGTGGTAGTTGTGGAGAGGATGGTATATATGGCGACAAAGTACGTTTTTGTTACTGGCGGCGTGGTCTCCGGCTTGGGCAAGGGCATCACAGCAGCCAGCCTGGGCCGTTTGCTGAAAACCCGCGGCCTGAAGGTGGCTTCTCAAAAGCTGGATCCTTATATCAACGTGGATCCCGGCACCATGAGCCCGCTACAGCACGGCGAGGTGTTCGTGACTGATGACGGAACCGAAACCGACCTGGATCTGGGTCATTATGAGCGCTTTATTGATGAAAACCTGAACAAGTACTCGAACCTGACGACGGGCAAGGTCTATTGGAACGTGCTGAACAAGGAACGCCAGGGCGCTTATCTGGGCCAGACGGTGCAGATCATTCCCCACATTACCAACGAAATCAAGAGCTATATCTACAATCTTGCCAAAAGCACCGAAGCCGATGTTGTCATCACCGAAATCGGCGGTACCACCGGTGATATTGAGAGCCAGCCTTTCCTGGAGGCCATCCGCCAGGTTGGCATTGAGCAGGGCATGGAAAACTGCTGCTACATCCATGTGGTTCTGGTGCCCTATATTTCCGGCTCGGACGAATATAAATCCAAGCCCGCCCAGCATTCCTGCAAGGAACTGCAGGGCATGGGTATCACCCCCAACGTCATCGTGCTGCGTGCCGACGGCCCTGTTGGCAGCGACATCAAGCGCAAGATCAGCATGTTCTGCAATGTCCGCCCGGACTGCGTTATTGAGAACCTGACCATGCCCAGCCTGTACGAGTGCCCGCTGATGCTGGAAGCCGCCGGCCTGACCAATGTTGTTTGCCGTCAGCTGCACTTGGAAACTCCGGCCAGCGACCTGACCGAGTGGAAAGAGCTGATCTCCCGCATTGCCACCCGCAGCAAGACCTGCACCATTGCCCTGGTTGGCAAATATGTCAAGCTGCATGACGCATACCTGAGTGTAATGGAGTCCCTGTATCACGCCGGCTTTGAGAATGAGTCCAAAGTGGAGATCCACTGGGTGGACAGCGAAAACCTGCTGGATCAGGAGCGCTGCGCTGAAGAGCTTTCCGGTGTGGATGGCATCATTCTGCCCGGCGGCTTTGGCGACCGCGGCATTGAGGGCATGATCCAGGCCGCCCGCTATGCACGGGAACAGAACATCCCGTATTTTGGCATCTGCTTGGGTATGCAGATTATGGTTATGGAATATGCCCGCGATGTGCTGGGCTATGCCGATGCCAACTCCAGCGAGTTTACGCCGGACGGCGAGCACAATGTTATTGCTCTGATGCCGGACCAGCAGGGGAACATCCCGAAGGGCGGCACCATGCGCCTGGGCAAGTACCCCTGCATTACCGCCGAGGGCACCAAGCTGCGTGAGTGCTATGGCAAAGAAGAAATTGACGAACGCCACCGCCACCGCTATGAGTTCAACAACGACTACCGTGCAGAGATGCAGAACCACGGCCTTGTGATCTCCGGTACCAGCCCGGATGGCCGCCTGGTGGAAGCTGTTGAGCTGCCCGGCCGTGATTTCCATGTGGGCGTACAGTTCCACCCCGAATTCAAGAGCCGCCCCAACCGCGCACATCCCCTGTTCAAGGGCTTTATCGCTGCTGCGCTCAAGTACCAGCAGGAGTACACCATCACGGACCATCAGCCGATGGCAGATTGATCGGCATCCTGACACCATAAATACCACAAGGCACCGAACCTGTAATTGGCCCGGTGCCTTGTTTTTATGTGTTAAGGCAACACCGCACAATTCCCGCCTTGCGGCTTAAGCACCGCTCCGGCAGCTGCGGCACGGCATCTGCGTTGCCAAAATGCTCGATAATGTCGGGTTGCGGTACCCGCATCGTGCTTCGGGGGCAAAAGCCCCTCGCACTCTGTGACCGCTGCCCCTGCTTCGGTTCGCTGTTTCCGCCACTGGCGGCGCTCACCTTTGCAGCATCCAGTATTATCTGCGCTTTTGGCTTGGCATCTGCCGCACCTCGCTCGCCGTATCGGCACTTAGAATTATGCGGTATTGCCTTATATTTTGTGTGGATTATGCGGGAACAAAAAACAGATTTTCAGGATTCTGTCTTTTTTTTTCTCTTTTGTTTACCTCTCTCGCTGGCTTCCACCATCGAGATCACGTTCAGCAGCACCAGCCGCACCACAGCGGGGTGCAGGCAGCTGTTGTTGATGGCGTTGATGACGGACTTTTGGAGTTCTTCAATTTTTGCGGTTGTGGTCATTTCATCACCTTTCTGCCATCGGGGAGCCGGAATATTCCGGGCGCGGATAGCTTGTATCTTCGGTTCGCGTGCCGCCGCAGGCTGCCAGCGTAAGCGGGATGACCAATGCAAGCACCAACAGCAAAGCCAACGTGGCCAAAATCTGCATGAATTTCTGCATTAAATCTCCCTCCCGTTCACGCTCAAAGAACCGCATTCAATTCTGCCGGGGATTTCAAACTTGCTGGCATTGCAGTGGATGACCTTATCTACCTGGTCAATGGCAATGCCCACAAACTCGCTGGTGGCCCCGCCGGTGGAATAATCAAAGCTGGGGTCACCGGTGGAGAACCAGCCTAAAAACGTGTATCGGGAGTTATCGCCAATATAAGATTTGCCGTACCGGCTGCTTAACACACCGGTCAGGTTGTTTTCCCAGTACCAGCGGATGCGCCCCGTGTCAATGTCCACACGAGTGCCAGCATCTTTGCCCATACGAATCCAGGCATTGTCCAGGTCATAAGTGGTTGTGCGCGCCTTATTGTGAATCTGCCCGGTGGTAATGTTTCCGCCGTTGATAATGGTCTTATCCTGGTTCCAGGTACTCAAATCCGAAAATGTCACCACGCCGGAGAGGTTGATCTGTGCGCTGGTGATCTCTGTTCCGCCTGCCGTCAGCTTGATGGTGCTGGAAGTGCCGCTGGTGGATGCCGTCAGCTTAATTTCGCCCACCGTCTGCTTGATCTCGGTTTTGGTTTCGTTGGCGGTCAGATAGTCGCCGGTGCTGGCCGTCCAGGCAGTGGGGGCGTTGCCCATCTGCACCATGGGGTGCATGATGGTCAGATCGTTGGTAACGGTGGCAAAGTCATTGGCAGTGCTCACAAACAGGCCATCTGCATAGCCGTCCGCGGTCGCCGTAAACGCTGCCCAGCGCATTTTCCAGCCGTTATCCAGCGCAATATCCTGCTGGGCCTGCTTGAACGCGGAGTCGTAATAGGTCTTTGTGCCGCTGGTGGATTTGGTTTCAAACTGCAAAAACAGGCTGTCCGTGCCTGAATTGAGCTTGTACAGTACCGATGCGCAATAGGTCATGCCCTTGGCAATCACCAGCGTTTTGTCCGCACCAAAGTGGAAGCGGGTGTTCCGCGCCTTGTTGGTCACTCGGACGGATTCACCGCTGATCGTGTATGTTCCTTTTTTGCTCAGGTCATTGCCGCCTGCATCCAGGGTCGCATTGTTCCAGTCGTCGGTGCCCGCAATAATATTGTTGCCGCCGGTGATCCGCTGCGTTACCGTCTGAGTAATGCTGTCAGCTTTCTGGTCAATCGCGGATACTGATTCTTTAACGGTTTTGAATTCCTTCTTGGTGCTGTCCAGGTCGTTTGAAATGGTTGTGGTGGTCTCTTCCAGACTGCTGACTTTGGTGCTGATGCTATCCGCCTTTTGGCTGATGCTGGAGACATCCTCTTTTAGGCTTTCCACCGTTGCGGTAGTGGCGTAATCCTGCAATTTGCTGTCAACGGCATCATTGGCGGCGCTGGTAGCGGTGTCCCTCACGTTGGCCGTTACCGTTTCAGTCACTGACTTGGTGACTTCGGTTTTGATCTCGTCAGCGGTCTGGGAAAATAGGCTTTTTGCGCTTTCCTGGGTCAGATAGTCGCCGGAGCTGGCGTTCCACGCGGTGGGCGCGTTGCCGTATTGCAGCATGGGGTGAAGCAGCGCAAACTTATTGGTGCAGTTGCCATTGCTGTCGAACTCGACAGTTTTCAAAACACCGTTTTCGCGGGGGGTCCATGTACCGTACCGCAGCACCCAGCCGTTTGTCTGCTTAATTTCGAGCTGATCAGCGGTTTTTATGAAGGCAATGTAACGTTGTCCGTCATCGTTCGTAAACACAATGCCAAGCCGCAGCGCATCGGTGCCGGAAATGAGTTTGTACATAACGGACAGACATAGGGTAACGCCTTTGGTGATATGAGCGCTAACAGCGTTGAACTCGAACCCGCGGCTTGTGTTCGCATTGGTAATTGTTGCGCTGCCGTCATCGCCATACGCCACGCTACTGTCAATGCCGACATAGTTGGCGTTCTTGAAGCTCTCACTGCCCAGGATCAGGTTGCCGCCGCCGGTGATTTTGGTGTCTTTTTTCACCTCAGAGGAAAGCCCGTCCACCGTTGCTTTCAGGTCGGTGTACTTGCCGGTCAGGTCGCTGGCCTTTACTTCCAGGCCGTCCACGCTGGTCTTGATCTCCAGCATCTTGCCGGTCAGGTTCTTGTAGCTCTGGCTGTTCACGGCGCTGGAACTTTCCCGGCTGGCGCTGCCCACGCTTTCAAAGTTTGCCTTTCCGGAGGAGATTGTGGCGCTCATCAGGTAGGTGTCGAACTCCCGCCCGCGTGCGTCCTTAACGTGCACGATCTGCCCGCAGGCAAGGCCGGAACTGCTGGGCACCGATACTTTGCAGGGGGTGTAGGTCACGTTTTTCAGCACGTTGTACAGGTTTTGGACAACGCTTTTCAGGTTGGCTTCGGTGCCGGTTGTCAGCAGCAGGTTGCCCTGCACTGCATAGGTGTTGGTGGCGGTGGTGCTGTCGGGGTAGATGACCCCCACGTCACTGTCCGACTGCCGGATCTGGACTTTCTCAATGGCCTTGACCGTGTAGTCCTCGTAGCTCAGGCTGTTAGCATAATAGGCGGTGCTGTTGCTGGCACCGTCCGGGGTGATTTTAGCAGTGCTGCGCTTGTCTGTGTAGGTCAAGAATTGCAGCTTGCCGTCTGCATTCATGTGGGCGTAGCAGCCTGCCGCTTCCGCCGCCCAGGAGATGATCTGGCGGCAGGTCAGGTCGTCCGCGTAGAACGCCTGCACGCTGTAGCTGCCATTGATGGGCAGGCTGCTGCTGGCAAGCGTGACCCCTGCCCGCTGGCAGGCCAGCTGAACCAGCTGCCAGATGGTTTTGGGGAACTGTGCCTGATTGGCCCGCAGCCAGCAGGAGAAGTCCGCATCCAGCTTGGACATGGTGTCGTAGGCCGTGACCTTGTAGCTGTTGCGCTTGGTGCGGGTGGGCTTTTCAGCATAGAAAACGCCCACCTTGGTGCGGTTCCCGGCATCATCCTGCCGGTAATAGGTCAGGGCGTCCCCGGCGGTAATTTGCAGGCTGCCGCCCGGGTCCGCCCAGATTTCGGCTTCGATGTAGTCCGAGAACGCAGAGCCGATGGTGAACTCCTGCCCGGCGTTCACCGCAGTGTGCAGGGTAAGGCTCTTCATCGCGCTGCCGGGGGAGCCGCCCTTTAATTCGGTGCCGCTTGGGAGAGTGAGAATTGGTTGGAGCAAATATACACCTCCTTTGGTTTTAGTTAGGAGGTAGGAGTGAGGAGTTGGAAGGTGTGCGCGTTCACGCACGATTTGAAAATTGGGCCGCAATCCCGTAGGAGCGCACAGTGTGCGCCCGTCGCCTTGCGGTAAATCCTGTTATGGCATCTACCGCAAAGTCCCGGAACGGTCAAGACCGTTCCCTACAATGCCGGACCTTAGGCCCGTTTTAACTCCTAACTCCTACTTCCTACCTCCTAACTCTCAATCAGCATTCAATAATGTTAAATTTAAGGTTCTTCCACTGTTTCGTCTTGGCATTGTGCCAGGCGATGCCGTATTTGCTGCAGTAGCAGGTGGTGGTTTCTGTCTCGGTGGAAGAGCCGGCCTTGGGATGGGTGAACTGAAACGTTGCCTTGCCTGCAAACAGCCCGATGGTGTACTTGTATTCGTCGTCCGTCAGGCAGCTGTAGGCGATGGGCCAGGTGGCAACCTTTTCCCGCACCACTTCGCGGTGCATGTACCCGGCTTCGTCGCGCCCGGAATCGCTGGAATCCAGGTCGGAATAACTCGGTTCAATGTCGCAGTCCGGTGCGTACAGGGATTTGCCATCGATCTGGAACAGATTGGTCAGGGTCACGTTACACACCTCCTGTGGCAATGGCCTGTTTGCGCTGCCAGCGCTGTACGGCGCGGCCTACGTCCTCGTCGGTCAGCTCAATGCCGTACACGGCGGAAAGGATCTCCCGCAGGACGGAAACAACGGCTTCAAAGCCCGCCATCTGGCCCGCCTGCAGATCCTCCATGACCTCGGCCACGGCCTGCTTGATGGTGTCCAGCGGGGCTTCCACGTTGGTGCCGTGGCTCTGGTCGCCCAGCACGGCGAGGAACTCCCGGTTCGCCGGAATGACCGCGCCCTGCGCCAGGTAGGGAATTTGCGGGGCAGTCAGGGTGCTGATATGAAACCCGACATGCCCGCCGCCGAATATGTCCGGCAGGTCGAACGACAACCCGTTCAGCGCGTTGATGACCGCATTGATGCCGGTGACAACGGCGGAGATCATCCGGTTGATGAAGCCGATGATGCCATTGACGGCGGTCTTGATGGCGTTTGTCATCTTGTCCCAGACGGTGCTGACCGTGTTGCCGATGGCCTGCCAGGCAGCATCCCAGTTGCCGCGGAACACGGCGCTTAAAAAGTCCGCCAGCCCACGCAGCACAACAACGGCCAGATCGATGGCATCCGCAATGGCCCCAACGGCCACGCCAACAACGTCCGCAATGGCGTTGAATACCTCAGCAAACGCGGGGCCGAATGTGGCGATGATCCACTTGGCCACCGGGGCCAGCAGGTTGTTCCACAGGTCCAGCAGGCAGTTGGCAACGCTTGCCACCAGCAAAAGAATATCGTCCCACAGGGGTTTGAGGTGGGAGGACCAGAGGGTAGATAAAATCTGCATCAGGTTAGTAAGGATCGGCTGCAAAACGTTCTGCCACAGGGTGGTAAAAATGCCTTGCAGGTTTTCCAGCGCCAGGGCGGCACTCTGGGCAATGGGCTGGCCGTACTCGGCCCAGGTCAGCTGAACGCCGCCCAAAAGATCCTGCCAAACGGTCAGGGCAGCGGTTTTCATCTGCTGCCAGGCTGCATCCCACAGCGCGGCGGCGGGGGCAAGCACAGCCTGTAATGTAGCCCAGAAATTTTGCAGCTGCTGGTTTAATAGAGCCGGCGGACTTAACTGTGGCGGTTCGGCATCTGCGGCTTTGATTGTTGCAGCGCTGCTGCTTTTGCGGGTGGTGGAAGCCGCCGCAGCTCCGGCACTTTCGGCAAGGGAAGCCTGCAGCCGGTCCAGCTCATCAAATTCCGCAACGCTGCGTTTGGCGGCCTTGGCTGCTTTGGTGGTGCCACTGGCAAGTTTGGCCTGGGCTTTGGCGGCTTTGTTGGCGCTGACTGCTGCTGCGGCGGTCTGCTGCTCAAACTTTGCCACCGGCACGGCGGAGAACGCAGCGTTTACACTGCGGCTTATTTTTTTCAGGGCAGTGCGCAGGCTGTTCAGCGGCTGCTGCGCGGTGTGGGTAGTTGTTTGTGTGGACAGGGCAACCTGAAGGTTGCCTGCATAGGATTTTGGCAAAAGCATCTACCTCCTTATGGGGACTTAATTGGCCAACAGGCGCTGCAGCCGCTGGCGTTCCGCTATCTCTGCCGGATTCAGGCGGGGGCGCAGGTCAACCATGGCTTTGTTTTTGCGGTAGTAGTCCTGTTCCCACGGCTGCAATTTTTGGCCGTGGCGCAGCTTGCTGCGCACCCGCAGCAGGGTAGCCAGCTGGCCGTCCCCAATGCTGTTGAACCAGGCCATAAAGGTCCACCAGTGCAGATAAGGCAGGGCGCGCACTTCGCACCCGGCGGCTTTGTTGATGTCGGCGGCAATCAGCGGGGCGTCCTGTTCCCAGTCCAACAGCGGCGGGGCAGGGGAGCGGGGCAGCGTTTGCCCGCAGTTCAAAAAATCTGCCAGCTTCTGCATGGCCTCCGGATAGTCGCTGCGCGGCAGATCGCCCTCATAAAATAGGGCCAGGGCCACCCGCCAGCGGATGAATTCCGGCTCGCTGGCATCGTTCAACCGATGCAGAATATCCAGAATATCGCGGTAATCCGAATGAATCGGATATGCTTTTCCGCCAACCTCCAGCCGGGTGGGCAGCCGCCAGCTGCTCATACCTGCACCCCGCGCGCGGCGCGCGCTGCCTGGGCCTGCTGCACAGCCAGCGTGGCTTTGGCATCCGCGCACTGGCGGGCACCGGCTTCCAGAATGGGCTGCAATGCCGCAAACAGATTGGTGATGACCCGCTCGCCGTTGCCGGCAACCGCCAGCAGATTGGTGCCGCCCAGCATGGCGTCAAAATCATTGCCGGGGCCAAATACTTCCGCCAGCAGCCCCTTGGCGCGCTGATCCGCCTGGGCCAGCAGCTGTATGGCATCGGTCCCAGTGGGGCTTTGCGCCTGCACCTGCTGTTCCAGCTCTTGCAGCTGATTTTGCAGGGTGCAAAAACGGCTGTAAACATTGGGGTCGCTGGGGTTAAAGCGCAGCACTCCGCCGCCGTGCTCCGGCCCGCCATTGACCGCGTATTCGCGCAGGCCGGTATCAATCGTAAGTTGTTCCATAAAGCCTCCTTTAATGTAACAGAAATCTGTAATCATGATGGCTAAAAAAATGGTGAAGCGCTGCTGCACACTTCACGAAGAAAAAAGGTGAACAAGAGAATTTTGGTGTACCCTCTGCCAAGGGAACGCCAAACAAAACTTACAGCGGAAATACCGGAATCCTAGGGTGTATCTGAAAAGTCAAAACTTTAGTCTATCTTTTTCTTGTTTTCAAATACACTTTAAGGCAGGTGAACGATATTGGGAAAAGAAATCCTAAACGTAAAACGCAGCCCGGCAGCCGCCGATTTGGGCATTATACAGAACAATAAAAAGATAGCGAAAAACCTATCATTCCAGTATTCTGTAAAATTCCTGGACCTTGTGGCTATCATAACGCAATATTACAGAAATGTCAACAATAAAATTCAGAAAACTGAAATTGCGATGGAATACCGGTACCGTAATACTCCACAAAAAACCGCAAACATAAAAACTCTCCGCCGCACAGTGCAATGTTGTGGGCGGAGGGAGAGCCGTGTTTAGAGTGATTTGTAGAGCGCGGTAGCAAAACAAAAATGATGCAGACAAAAGTAAACGAGAGGAGATAAGCAGACCGGAAACATCCGGCACAACACAACAAAAAAGCTCCAGCGCCTTCTACCCTTATGGCGCTGGAGCGAACTTACTTGATTGGAGTCATAGCCTCATACCCGATTGTATTATTTTTCGGACCGTTTGCACATTTTCATGGCAACCTCATCCTTTAACTTTGATCGAATGTTTTTAAACCTGGTTTTCTTTGTTTTGCAAATCGGAAACGGGTTTCATTCGCTGTTGTTCGATGATTTTGCGTTTGCTTGAAATTTCTGATTCCCTTTGGTTCGTTATTTGCTGCCTGGAAACATTTTGCAAGGAAAACGATTCTTGGTGCATCTGTGGAACGGGGAAGTGAACTTCAATAACTTTGTGCAGGGTACCTGAATTTGATGCCAGAGGTTGATTCCTCTTTGCTCTAGTACATCGGAGTTTCTCCTTTTGGGGGCGGTGCGCTTGCACCAGCCAGATCAGGTGAAGCATTATTTGTTCGGCGGAGTTAGATCTTTCATAACAATCACCGGTGATTCTGGGTTTCTATTTACGCTTTTGCGTACCAGGTTTTGAACCTGTAATTTTCTATTTAGAATCCTGTCGTCAGTTCTTCATCTAATCTATGTAAACGCGGGGAACTTTTTCTGACGGGATTTCCTGAGCACTGCATTTTAAGCAAGCTACGAACCTTGCATCTTAACTTTTATATCTTTTACAGGTAATGACCTGCGGCTGTTAATGAGGTTCGTTTGCTTTCAGCAGGCCCAGGCCCGCCGGTGATGAATGGGATCTTTGAAATTAGCCATTGGACTTGAGCCTCCTTCCTTACGAATCCTGCCGGCTTTGCCATCTTACTTTCAAGTCCTTCGGTAGCCTCCCGGTCCCTGCTTTCCCGGAGTTCTTCAAGTGTTCCCATTTAGACCTCTTACTGGAAGCCTTTGCGAAATCTGCTTGAAGCTGTCGGGAAAACCGCCGTGCCTTGTTCCGATGCTATTGAAAGTGGCTTTTGCTTGGAGCTTTTAGCTCCTTATCTCCGGCTGTTTTCTTTCTGTGACTATACTATACAATACCCTAAGGAATTTGTCTATTCGCAGATATCCCAAACAAAATATGAATTATTCGTGCATGTTATGGATAGATATTGCCTTGACGAATGTGGTATAATAAATGTGTTGGGTGTGCAAAAGCGTGGGCCTGTCGGTTGGCAGGCCCACGCTTTTTAGTTTGTATTGAAGAATCGTTAAGGCAATACCGCATAATTCTAAGTGCCGATACGGCGAGCGAGGTGCGGCAGATGCTAAGCCAAAAGCGCAGATAATACTGGATGTCTTATCGAGCATGTTGGCAACGCAGATGCCGTGCCGCAGCCGTCGGAGCGGTGCTTAAGCCGTAAGGCGGGAATTGTGCGGTGTTGCCTTAAAGTAATAGAGAAAAGAAGCTAAAAGAAGTCAGCCCCAGAAATCGTCACAATAAGCATTTAGTAATCAGGCAGCCCCAATTCCTAATTGCTCATTCCTAATTTCCAATTCAACTCCTAACTTCTCCCTCCTAACTCCTAACGAATTCACATGCTCTCCGGCACCGTAACCTTGAACATGGTCAGCACGTTGCGGATCACGCTGCGCACGGCCAGGCACAGGGCCATGCGGCACTGGCGAACGGCAGGGTCAGCTTCCAGAATGCGGCAGGCATTGTAGAAGCGGTGGAACGCCGTGGCAATGTCGATAACATAACGGGTAATGCGGGCCGGGTCATACTTTTCTGCTGCGGCAGCAATCTCAGCCGGGAAAGCGGAAAGCAGACGCAGCAGAGCCTGCTCGCTGGGGTCAGTCAGCAGGCTGGCATCCAGGGCATCGGCACCCTCAAAGGTCACACCGGCGGCTTCCAGCTTTTTCAGCACGGAGCAGATGCGGGCGTGGGCGTACTGGACATAGTAGACCGGGTTTTCGCTGTCGTTGCGCACAGCCAGGTCAAGGTCGAAATCCAGAGTGGAGGAGCTTTCGCGCTGGTTGAAGAAGAAACGTGCGGAATCAATGGGCACTTCGTCCAGCAGGTCGGTCAGGGTGATGGCCTTGCCGGTACGCTTGCTCATACGCACCGGTTTGCCGTCGCGCATCAGGTTGACCATCTGCATCAGCACAACATCCAACTTGGTGCCGTCCAGGCCAACGGCGTCCATGGCACCCTTCATGCGGGCTACATGGCCGTGATGGTCGGCACCCCAAATGTCGATGGCACGGTCAAAACCGCGCACGGCCAGCTTGTTGTAATGGTAGGCGATGTCGGCGGCAAAATAGGTGGGAATGCCGTTGGCGCGTACCAGAACTTCGTCTTTGGCTTCCTCTTCGCCGTCGGCGTTTTCGTCCTTCTTGCGGTTTACAACGCCGTACTTGGAAGCGTACTGGGCGCTGCGGTACATGATGGCACCGTCCTCGGCCTTGTAGCAGGCACCCTTGTCCATCAAGATTTTGATGACATCATCCACAGCGCCGCTCTTGTGCAGGTCGCTTTCGTGGAACCAGACATCATAGGTGATGCGGTACTTGCCCAGGTCGCGCTGCAGCCCGGCAATGTTCTTGGGCAGGGCATCGGCAATCAGGGCATCTTTCAGCTCTTCAAAGTCCTTATCGACATAGGAATCGCCGTGAATTTCGGCAAACTCTTTGGCGCGAGCAATAATGTCAGCGCCCTGGTAGCATTCTTCCGGCAGGGGAACGGCCTCTTCGCCCTTGTACAGCTGCAGGTAGCGGATGGCCAGGCTCTTGCCGAACTTCTGGATCTGGTTGCCTGCATCGTTGATGTAGAACTCGCGGGTCACATCATAACCGGCCCAGTCCAGGCAGGCAGCCAGGCAGTCGCCCAGAGCACCGCCGCGGGCGTTGCCCATGTGTGCATGGGGCCGGTGGGGTTGGCGGAAACAAATTCAACGTTGTAGCGCTTGCCTGCACCGCCGTCCGTGCGGCCGTATTCCCGGCTCAGTGGCAGCAGCCTGCAGCACGCTGGTAAACCAGTGGGCACCCAGGAACAGGTTGATGAAGCCGGGGCCTGCGATCTCTACACGGTCGAACAGGCTGCCCTCCAGGTTCAGGTGGTCCACAATGGCCTGTGCAATCTGGCGCGGAGCCTTGTGGAACGCACGGGCACCGGCCATGGCGGCGTTGGATGCAATATCGCCGTTTTTGACATCGGCGGGAATCTCAACAATAAATTCCGGCAGCGGGGCTTCCGGAAGGGAACCGTCCGCCACAGCAGCATTCAGCGCGCCGGTCAGCAGCTCACGCGCCGTATCCAGCGCAGCCTTGCGGGGGTTATAGTATTTGTAATTCACGTTGTACCTCCAGTTTGGAAGTTAGGAGGGAGGGGGTAGGAGTTAGGAGTTTAAGGTGCGGCCTGCACCGCAATTTTGAAAAACAGCCGCACAGCTGATCGTTAAAATTTGTGCGCGTCAGCGCACACCAAAAACTCCTAACTCCTACTTCCTAACTCCTAACTAAAAATTTATTCAACTTCAGTTTCCTGCTTTTTCAGCGGCTCTACTGTGATAAGCACGGAATTGCGGCTGATTAAGGTTTCGGCGCCGGAATCCAGCGTGTAGCTGAACTGCAGCTCGCCGCCATCCGGCAGCAGGTTGTGCTCAATCACATCAGCGGCCACGCCAAGGCTGATGGAACCGTACCCGGTTTCGTAATGGCACAGGTGGCGGATGCCTTTTTCAATAATCAGCTGGCTGGATGTTTTGCCAAAGCGGGTCATGCTGACCAGCCGGGCATCCTGGCTGACGCGCACCGTGGTGGTACATCCGGCGTAACCGGTGGCTTCGGTTTCAGCATACACGATGTAGTAGCTGTTGCCGCGCTGCACAAAGTTGCCGCGGGTCATCAGCTCCACGGTGTCGTTTTCGCCGTTCTGCTCCATGGTGCCTTTGATGGTGATGAGGTAATTTTCTTCAACAGGTTTTGCCATAATAGTTTAATTCCTTAATACGTTTCAATGGCGATCTGTTCCACCGGGCCGCCCGCTTCGCTGCCCATGAACAGCCGCTCCTGCTTGGCAAAGCCGTCCGGGGTATCGCTGACAAAAAAGCGGGTAGTGCCGCCGGTGCTGCGCCCGCTGGAAATCCCAAGGTCATCCAGCGCGGTGGCGGCGGCAATGGCGGTCAGCTTGCCGGGGTCAATCAGCGTTACGCTGTCGCCCACAAAATCGCCGATCATTTTTTTCAGCAGCGGGTAGTGGGTGCAGCCAAGGATCAGGGTGTCAATGCCGGAATCCCGCACGGGGGTCAGGTATTCCTCAATCATCAGCTGGGTCACTTTGTCGCCGTTCACATAACCGTTTTCAACCAGCGGTACAAACAGGGGGCAGGCGCGGGCAAAAATCTGAACCCCCGGCACCAGATCTTTCAGCTGGGTGGCATAAGAACCGCTGCGGATGGTGGCCGCTGTGCCGATCACGCCGATGCGTTTGTTTTTGGTGGCGGCAGCAGCTGCGCGGGCTGCCGCACCGATCACGCCGGTGTAGGGTACCGGCAGCTGGGCAGCTTCCGCCGAAGGATAGGTGGAAGATACTGTGCCGCAGGCCGCCATAATGAACTTGACATTCTGGGAAAGCAGGAACCGGATATCCTGCTGGGCGTACCGCACGATCACATCGTGCCCGCGGGAACCGTAAGGCACGCGGCCGGTATCGCCAAAATACACAATATCTTCGCCCGGCAGCAGGCGGCGCAGCTGGCGTACGGCGGTCAGCCCGCCAAGGCCGCTGTCAAATACGCCGATGGGACGAGTATCCATCAGTAAGCACCTCGCTTTTTGCTCAGTGCAAGGCCGATTAGCTTATCAACCAGGGCGGCAAAGCTGTAGCCCTCGTTTTCCATCAGCTTGGGATACATGCTGATGGGGGTAAAGCCTGGCAGGGTGTTCAGCTCATTGCAAAGCACGCGTCCTGTGCCGTGCTCTACAAAGAAATCGCACCGGGCAAGACCAGCGCAGCCCAAAGCCAGGTAAGCGCGGGCGGCCAGCGTTTTGACTTCGTCCAGCTTCTGGTCCGGCAGGTGGGCGGGAATCACCGTCTTGGATATACCGTTTTTATACTTGTCGTCATAGGTATAAAACTCTGCGCCGGCCAAAATCTCGCCGGGGCGGGTGGTGCGCACCTCCTGCGGGTTATCCGGGTTGCCAATGGCGGCACATTCCACTTCCTGCCCATCAATAAACTCTTCAAACACCACTTTGTCATCTTCCCGCAGGGCGGTGTCAATGGCGGTGTTCAGCTCTTCACGGTTGTGGGCCTTAGTGATGCCCACGCTGGAACCCGCATTGGCCGGTTTGACAAAGATCGGGTAGGGCAGGCGGTTTTCCACGCGGGTCAACAGGGTGCTGCGCTGGGTTTCCGCTTCGGCTCGGACGGCGCTGCACCAGTGGCAGTGGGGCACATGATAGGCGTCCATGATGGTATTGGCAACGGCTTTGTCCATGCAGGCAGCGGATGCCAGAACGCCGCAGCCCACATAGGGGATGGCAGCCAGCTCCAGCAGGCCCTGAATCGTGCCGTCCTCGCCGTTTTTGCCGTGCAGGATGGGGGCGACCACATCCACCGGCAGCAGTTCATAGCCATTGGCGCTGTGCACCAGCAGGCCATGGTCGCTGCGGTCCGGGCTGAGCACGCAGGGCACGCAGGAAGCATCCTGCTCCCAGCTGCCGCTGCGCATGCCCTCGGTAGAGCCGCTGTATTTCAGCCAGCGGCCCTGTTTGGTAATGCCCACCAGAATCACTTCATATCGGTCCGGCATGGTGGCAAGGGCATCCGCCCATGCCGCAGCCGAAACACAGCTGACCTCATGCTCGCTTGAACAGCTGCCAAACAGCAGGGCCACGCGGATCTTGTTTGCTTGTTGTTTCATATTGTCAGGTATGCTCCCTTTTTTTGTTTTCGGCCGGTTCCGGGGCAGTTTGCCGCCGGAACCTGGCTGTATGGCATAACACTACACTTTAATACTATATCATATTTATGCGGTTTATGCCAGTGGTTGTCCGCTATTTCCGGGATTTTTTGCGCAAAACAAAATCCCCGCAGCCCGCCGGTGCAAAACCGGGGCCGCGGGGGATAAGATACGATACTTTAAGCCGGATTTTCCACAATTTTTAAGGCAACACCGCATAATTCTAAGTGCCGATACGGCGAGCGAGGTGCGGCGGCTGCTAAGCCAAAAGCGCAGATAATACTGGATATCTTATCGAGCATTTTGGCAACGCAGATGCCGTGCCGCAGCCGCCGGAGCGGTGCTTAAGCCGTCAGGCGGGAATTGTGCGGTATTGCCTTAAGGAACTTGTGGAGAACAAAAGGCTTCGGGAGCAGCGGTTATACGTACTTGGCAATAATGGAGTTCACCGCATCAGGGTCAGCTGCGCTCCAGGTCTGCCAGTTCTGGCCTGCGGCTGCAGCAGCCTGGCCCAGCTCCACCAGCAGGGCGGGGAGCTGCTCTTCATATACGGTGCCGATGGTATCGCCAAAGTGGGCATGGCCCAAAGCATCGGACCCGCCCAGGAAGATGGCAAACGCCGGGGCAGGCTTGCCGCCCGGCACCGCTTTAACCGTGCCCTGGAAGCCGATGGCTGCGGCCTGGTGGCCGGAGCAGCTGGACGTGCAGCCGGAAATGCAGACTTTGGGCAGGGCACCGTCCGGAATGTTAGCCTCCCGCACGGCCTGCACAGCGCGCTGCAAAACGGACTGGCTGTCCCGCACGCCCTGCTGGCAGATGGAAGCGCCGATGCAGGCAACGCTGGTCTCAAACAGCGTTTTGGCACCATCTGCGGTGGCATCCAGCACAGCGGCAGCTTCGTCTGCCGTCAGGTTGATGATGTACAGCGTTTCATTGGGGGCAACGCGGCATTCGCAGCCGGGGATGGTGCTGAGCAGGTTGTCCAGCTGCACCAGTTTTTCCGGGATCAGGCGGCCGCCGATGGGGTGGTACGCCACAGCGTACAGCCCCGGCTGTTTTTGGGCAATGGCGCGCGGGTCATCCAGCGTGCCGGTGCCGGTTTTGGTAATGGCGGCGGGGGTCAGGTGCAGTTTCAGGCTTTCGTCCGCCTTGGCAGCGGCAACGTTCTCCAAAAAGACGCGGCGCAGCTCGTCCGGGCCAAGGGTCTCCTGCATAAAGCGGGTGCGGGCCTTGGCACGGTTCTGGTAATTGCCGTGCTGGCAGAAGGTGGTGATCATGCCGCGGATATAGTACAGCACATCCTCTGCGGGCAGGGATTCCGCCGCCAACACGCCCATGCGCCAGCCGCCGCCCAGGCCGCCGGCAATGTACAGCTTAAAGGTGCCGTCCGGCTGCGCCACAAAGCCCATATCGCGGAACGCGGTGTGCACACAGTCATCCACGCCGTTGCAGAACGCAACCTTCAGCTTGCGCGGCATGTGGATGTCACGGCAGATGGAAAGCAGATACTCCGTTGCGGCCTCGGCCCAGGGCATAACGTCAAAAGCTTCGCCGGGCTGCACGCCGGTCAGGGGGCTGGCCTGAATGTTGCGGGGGTTATCACCGCCGCCGCCGCGGGTGATAATGCCGCAGGGGATGGCGGCCTCCATGATGGCAGGCACCTCGTCCGGGGTCAAATCGTGCATCTGGATCGCTTCGCAGGTGGTCAGCTTCAGGAATGGCACATGGTACTGCTGAACAGCCTGTGCCATAAAGTGCAGGCGCTCCGGCGTGACCCGGCCGCCCGGCAGGCGCAGCCGCAGCATATGCTTGGCGGCATCGCGCTGGGCATAACTGCCAAACCCGCCGGAAATGCCTTTGTAGTCCTTGCGGGCAATTTCGCCCTGGGCAAAGGAGTGGATCGTGTTGGAAAAGCCGCCGATTTCTTCGCGGTAAGTGTTGAGCCATTGCTGGTCCATGGTTGGAACCCCCATTACATCCTAGTTATTTTTTCATAAAATAATAAATAATAATGAATAAAGAATAATGTCAGTGCGCCGCCCGCGGCGGCGCGAATAAAATAGGTTGACTGCTTTGGTCGGAGTGCTTTTTGCCGGAGCAGTTGACCTAACTAAAATGTGACGCCGTGGGTGTCACACAACCATTATTCATTATTCTCTTTTAATTACATCACTAAGTATAGTGGATAAAAAAGCAATCTGCAAGAAACTAAGCAAAAACAAAGCCCGGCCCGGCAGACAGCCGGTACCGGGCAGAGCGACAGAAATTATTCGCCAAATACCTTGATGTAGTCAGCCTTGAACTTTTCAATGCCGGCATCGGTCAGCGGGTGATGCAGCATCTGTTCAATGACCTTGTAAGGAACGGTGGCGATATCAGCACCAGCCAGAGCGCAGTCCGTTACATGGATGGGGTTGCGGACGGAAGCGGCAATGATCTGGGTGTCAATGTCGGGGTAGTTCAGGAACATGTCATGAATGGTTTCGATCAGTTCAATGCCGGGCTGGCCAATGTCGTCCAGACGGCCCAGGAACGGGCTGACGTAAGTAGCGCCTGCGCGGGCAGCCAACAGCGCCTGGTTGGCGGAGAACACCAGCGTGCAGTTGGTGGGAATGCCCTTGGCGGACAGTGCCTTGATGGCCTTCAGGCCCTCAGCGGTCATGGGGATCTTGACGACCATGTGCTTGGGGTCCAGGGCATAGATGGCTTCGCCCTCAGCAACCATGGTTTCAGCGTCCACGGTGGTGGCCTTTACTTCGCCGGAAATGGGGCCGTCCACGATGGTGGCGATCTCTGCCAGGGTCTCGGCATAATCGCGGCCTTCCTTGGCAATCAGACTGGGGTTGGTGGTAACACCGGCAATAATGCCCATGTCATTGGCTTTACGGATCTCATCTACATTCGCAGTATCAATAAAAAACTTCATGATTTTGCCTCCTTTTATGTGGCATTTTATTTGTCCTTTGCATTATATCACAATATTCTATAAAATGGAAACATTTTTTAAGGCCTGCGCAAAAGTCCGCAAGGAATGAGAAGGCCCGCGAAAAAAATGAGAAATGCTGCGCTGGTTTCGGCTCCCAGCCCTGCCAGACTGCCATAAAAAACACCCCGCAGCAAGAGATTCGCTGCGGGGTGTCTTTATCAATTTGTGCGATGCCCGTTAAAGCTTTTCGCCCCGCTCTTTTTCAAAAAGGCGGGAAAAGCGGGAATTATTCGTACAGGGGAAGCGAGCGGTCAGGCTGGCAACGCGGGCAGCGATGTCGTCTTTCTTGCCCTCAAAGTCAAACACGCAGTCTGCAATGCAGTCGGCGATCACCTTCATCTCGTCGGGACCCATGCCGCGGGTCGTGACGGCGGGGGTGCCGATGCGCACGCCGCTCGTCACAAACGGGCTGCGCTTCTCGCCGGGGACGGTGTTCTTGTTCGCGGTGATGTGCACCTCGTCCAGATTATGCTCCAGCTCCTTGCCGGTGCAATCCTCATCGGTCAGGTCGATCAGCAGCAGGTGGTTGTCGGTGCCGCCGGAGAACCAGCTTCACGCCGCGGGTGGTCAGCTCGTCGGCTTCAAGCGCCTTCGCGTTCTCCACGATCTTGCGGGCATACTCCTTGAACTCCGGCTTCAGTGCCTCGCCAAAGCAGACAGCCTTGCCGGCAATGACATGCTCCAGCGGGCCGCCCTGGGTGCCGGGGAAGATGGCGGAGTTGATACGCTTGATGAGGTACTCGTTGTTGGTCAAAATCAAGCCGCCGCGGGGGCCGCGCAGCGTCTTGTGGGTCGTGGTCGTGACGACGTCGGCATAGGGTACGGGGCTCATATGCTGCCCGCCTGCGACAAGACCCGCGATGTGCGCCATGTCCACCATCAGCATGGCGCCGTAGCCGTGGGCGATCTCGGCCAGCTTCTCAAAGTCGATGGCGCGGGGATAGGCCGAAGCACCGGCCACGATGAGCTTAGGGCGCACCTTGGCCACCTGTTTGGCCAGGGCGGCGTAGTCAATGCGGCCGTCCTCGGTAGAAACGCCGTAGGAAACGAAGTTGTAGTTTTTGCCGCTCATGTTCGCGGGGGAGCCGTGGGTCAGGTGGCCGCCCTGGGAAAGGTCCATGCCCATGACGGTATCGCCCAGGTTGAGCAGGGCAAAGTAGACGGCCAGGTTGGCCTGTGCGCCGGAATGGGGCTGCACGTTGGCGTATTTCGGGCACCGAACAGCTTGCAGGCACGGTCGATCGCAATCTGCTCCACCTCGTCCACAAACTGGCAGCCGCCGTAGTAGCGGTGGCCGGGGTACCCTCGGCATATTGTTGGTCAGCACGCTGCCCATGGCAGCCATAACGGCAGGGGAAACAATGTTTTCGCTGGCAATCAGCTCAATGTTTGCCTGCTGGCGGCCCAGCTCACGCTGCATGGCCGCACCCAGCTCCGGGTCGTAGCTCTCCACAAAGCCGATGGTGTCGATGATGTCCTTGTACATACTGCTTTCCCTCCTAATGTATATGCTGTCCACGGCGGGAAACGGCTGCGGGCGGATTCTATAGGCGCCCGTCGTTTCCGCCGCCGAGCATCTCCCTTACAGCGTCCCCTTGGTGGAAAGAACGCCGTCGATCCGCGCATCCTTGCGCGTCGCGGCGTCCAGCGCCTTGGCAAACGCCTTGAACATAGCCTCCAGCTTGTGGTGGTCGTTCTCACCGTACAGTACCTTTAAATGCAGGTTCATCATGGCGCTGTACGATACGGCGTAGAAAAACTCCCGCGCCATCTGCACATCCATGCCGCCGCAGCTCTGCCCGGCAAAGCTGGCGTCGTACACAAAGTAGGGCCGCCCGCCCAGATCGACGGCGCAGAGTGCCAGCGTCTCATCCATGGGCAGCAGGCAGCTGCCATAGCGCACCAGCCCGGCCTTGTCGCCCAGGGCTTCCTTGATGGCGGTGCCCAGGGCAATGCCCACATCCTCAATGGTGTGGTGGCAGTCGACCTCCAAATCGCCGCGGCACTGCACGCTTACATCAAACAGGCCGTGGCGGGCGAAGCCGTCCAGCATGTGGTCAAAAAAGCCGATGCCCGTGTGCAGGTCGGCCTTGCCGGTGCCGTCCAGGTCCAGGGTGACGGTAATGTTGGTTTCCCGCGTTTTGCGGGTCACGGTAGCAGTGCGGCTCACGGTTGCATCTCCTTTGCATGGTCCGGCCAGTGAGTGCCGGAAACAAAATAATCCGCATATTTGGTCGAAAGTTCTTCCCCCAGCCGCATTACGCCGCCGTACAAATGGCGGGAACACTGCGCCCGGATGGCGGCGGTATCATTGCGGGCAATGGCATCCAGCAGAACATCATGTTCCGCTACAATATCGCCAAAATTGCCAACGGCCACAAGATCCAGCATGCGGAACCGCGAATAGCTGTTCTGCGAAGTCTGGATCAGCTGCCACAGCTGGTCTTTGCCGGTGGCAAGAAACCAGCTTTCGTGCAGGCGGCTGTCCAGCTCATAAAACATCCGCGGGTCCGGGTGGGGTTGGGCCGCCAGGCGGCGCAAAGCATCGTTGCGGGTTTTCAGCTGGGCCAGCTGTTCGGGGGTGCAGGCAGCGGCAAAGTCTGTCATCACGGCGGACTCCACCGCGTTGCGCAGGTAAATCTGCTGGCTGATGGTGTCAAAATCCAGCTGGGTGACCCGCGTGGATTTGTAGGGGGTGACTTCAATCAGCCCGGCAATGCGCAGCTCCTGCAAAACGCTGCGCACCGGCGTGCGGGAAACCCCGAACTGCTCGCACAATGCGTTTTCCCGCAGGGTGGAGCCGGGCTTTAATTCCAGCAACATGATCTGCTGGTACAGCGTTTGGAAAATGTCATGGCTGGAAAATGCCTGCATGTCCGGGAACCTCCTTCTCTTTAGTATACTAAAGAATATAGCACCGTTGCCCCCGTCCGTCAACGATACACCCCAACATTTGGATGATTGTCTGATAAGAGTTTACGATTTTGCAACACATTCCGGCACTTTGCGCGCTACAATAATGTTAACAAACCATAAGGTGTACCTGAAAAGTCGAAAATTCAGCCTATTTCTACAACCACAGCTGGATTTTGCGTTAAAAACCTTGGAATCCATAAAGGATTCCTTTAAATCCCGCTTGTGTTTGCGGAATAATTGTCATTTTCTTTGCTTTCAGCTACACTCTAAGGCGGAGTTTTGCGCCTTAGCGGTGCTCCCTGTGTGACAAAAGCTGGCGAACCCCTGTATCTGTTGCCGGCTTGTGTGAAAGGACCAAAAGCAACATGGGTAAAATCATCGGAATTGATTTAGGAACAACCAACAGCTGCGTGGCTGTGGTGGAAGGCGGACGCCCAACCGTTATCCCCAATGCCGAAGGCCAGCGCACCACCCCGTCGGTCGTTGCTTTTGCAAAAAGCGGCGAACGCCTTGTGGGCGACCCGGCCAAACGCCAGGCTGTCACCAACGCACCGCGCACCATTGCCAGCGTTAAGCGCAAAATGGGCAGTGATGAGCGCATTCCCATTGACGGCAAGTGCTTCTCCCCGCAGGAGATCAGCGCCATGATCCTGCAAAAGCTGAAAGCGGATGCAGAAGCTTATCTTGGTGAACCGGTGACAGAAGCCGTTATCACCGTGCCGGCTTATTTTAACGATGCCCAGCGCCAGGCTACCAAAGATGCTGGGCGCATTGCGGGCCTGAATGTAAAGCGCATTATCAACGAACCTACTGCGGCCGCCCTGGCTTATGGCCTGGATAACGGCAAGACCCAGAAAGTGATGGTGTATGATCTGGGCGGCGGCACGTTCGATGTTTCGCTGATCCAGATCGGGGATGGCATTGTGCAGGTGTTGGCCACCTGCGGTGATAACCATCTGGGCGGCGATGACTTTGATGCTCGTGTGGCTGACTGGCTGGTGCGGAACTTTGCCGCCGAAAACCAGGTGGACCTGACCCGTGATCCCGTTGCCATGCAGCGCGTGCGGGAGGAAGCCGAGAAAGCCAAAAAAGAGCTTTCCGCTGCCACCCATACTGAAATCAACCTGCCGTTCATCACCGTTGGCCCCAACGGCCCGCTGCATTTGCAGGCGGAACTGACCCGCGCCAAGTTTGATGAGCTGACCGCTGACCTGGTGGAGCGCACGGCACTGCCGGTGCGCAACGCCCTGCGGGATGCCCACCTGGCCGCCAACGACCTGGATCAGGTGCTGCTGGTAGGTGGTTCCACCCGCATCCCGGCGGTGCAGGCCAAGGTCATGCGGATGATCGATCTGGAACCGTCCAAAACGCTGAACCCGGACGAGTGTGTGGCCCTTGGCGCTGCGGTGCAGGGCGGACGCCTTGGCGGCGAAGGCCTGGCTGCTGGCGGGCAGGACCTGCTGCTGATGGACGTTACCCCGCTGACCCTTTCGATTGAGACGGTGGGCGGTGTGGCAACCCATCTGATCGACCGCAACTCCACCATTCCCACCCGGTATTCCAAAATCTTTACCACCGCTGCGCCGTTCCAGAGCACAGTTGAAATCAAGGTGCTGCAGGGTGAGCGGGAGTTCGCCAAGGATAATAAGCTTATCGGCAACTTTACCCTCAAGGGCATCAAACGCGCCTGGGCCGGTGTGCCGCAGATCGAAGTGACCTTTGATATTGACGCCAACGGCATTGTGACGGTGAGTGCCCGTGACCTTGGCACCGGCAAACAGCAGAGCATTACCATCACCGGGTCTTCCAACCTGAGCGAGCAGGAGATCCGCCGCGCCATGGACGATGCCGCTGCCTTTGCCGGGCAGGATCAGGAGCGCAAAGCCGCCACAAAAAGCCCGAAAAAATGACCCCCAGGACACCCAGGCCCTGAACGCCGCCCGCGAAGCCCTGCAAGCTCAGACCAAGGACCTGGTAGCACGGTGGGAGCGACGAGGGAGAGTTAGGAGCTAGAAAGTAGGAGTTAGGAGTTTTTGGGGCTGCAGGTACCCAAAAATTCTGTCTGAATATTAAAACAAAAATGTAGGGAACGGTCAAGACCGTTCCCTACAATTATTTTATGGGGTTGCGGCAAACTTTCAAACCGCCACTTGACTCCTAAGGCAACACCGCACAATTCCCGCCTAACGGCTTAAGCACCGCTCCGGCGGCTGCGGCACGGCATCTGCGTTGCCAAAATGCTCGATAATGTCGGGTTGCGGTACCCGCATCGTGCTTCGGGGGCAAAAGCCCCTCGCACTCTGCGACCGCTGCCCCTGCTTCGGTTCGCTGCATCCGCCACTGGCGGCGCTCACCTTTGCAGCATCCAGTATTATCTGCGCTTTTGGCTTAGCATCTGCCGCACCTCGCTCGCCGTATCGGCACTTAGAATTATGCGGTATTGCCCTAACTCCTACCTTTACAGATAGCTCAGTTCCTCCCGTCTGGTTCCTGCCAGATCGGGGTGATCGAGGACGGCGCCGGCACCGAGGGCAACGCAGTCCAGCGGGGCTTCGGCAATGTGTACCTCAATGCCGGTTTCGTTCTGGATCAGAGTATCCAGCCCGCGCAGCAGGGCACCGCCGCCCGAAAGCATGATGCCGCGGTCAATGATATCGCTGGAAAGCTCCGGCGGAGTACATTCCAGCGTGTCCTTGATGGCTTCCACAATGCGCATCAGGTTTTCGTTCATTGCCTCGCGCACTTCTTCGGAGCGGATCAGGATATCTTTCGGCAGGCCATCCACCAGGTTACGGCCCTTGATCTCCATTGTGGTTTCGCCATGCTCGGTGTCGGTGGGGTCTGGCGGGCAGGCGGAGCCGATTTCCAGTTTAATCTGCTCAGCAGTGCGTTCGCCCACCAGCAGGTTGTATTTGCGCTTGATAAAGCTGGTAATGCTCTGGTCCAGCGCATCGCCCGCACAGCGCACGCTGCGGGATGCCACAATGCCGGAAAGGCTGATAACAGCCACTTCCGCTGTGCCGCCGCCGATATCCACAATCATGCTGCCCACCGGTTCAGCGGTCGGCAGCCCGGCACCAATGGCGGCGGCCATCGGCTCTTCGATCACCGTTACCTGGCGGGCACCGGCTTTGGCGGCGGCCTGGCGCACGGCACGGCGTTCCACTTCGGTCACGCCGGACGGCACGCAGATGACCACGCGCGGCCGCACGAACAGGCGGCTGCCGCATGCCTGGCGGATAAAACTTTGCAGCATGGCGGCGGTGATGTCAAAGTCGGCAATCACGCCGTCCTTCAGCGGGCGCACCGCCAAAATTGAGTTGGGCGCTGCGCCGATGATGGCTTTGGCCTCATGGCCTACGCAGCGCACACGCAGTTCGTCGGTGCGGGCATCCACCGCCACAACGCTGGGCTCGCGGATGATAATGCCGCGGCCTTTCATATACACCAGCGTGTTGGCGGTGCCAAGGTCAATGCCAATATCACAGGTAAACATATTGCGCAGAGCTTCAAGCAGCTGCAAAATCGGATTTGCCATTTTTATCTCCCCATCATGTGTTTGTGCGGGTGGGCCGCACAAAGAATGCGCACGACACGCCGCAGCAGCCAGGCCGCTGCGGCACTGCCGTTACAGCGCTCCGGCCTGGCGCAGTACCTGTGCCAGACGGTGTACGGGCAGACCCATAATATTGTAATAACATCCCACAATGCCGCTGCACCACAGCGCAGCATGGCCCTGGATGGCGTAAGCCCCGGCTTTGTCATACGGTTCCGGGGTGCGCGCATAGGCAAGCAGGTCACTTTCCTCAATGGGCGCAAACTGTACGCGGGTGGTTTCGGTGGCAAGATATGCCTTGCCGCCGTGTACCACGCATAGCCCGGTATGTACTTTGTGCTCCCGGCCAGAGAGCGCGTGCAGCATCCGCACAGCGTCTTCCTCGCCGGAAGGTTTGCCGAACACAGCGCCGTCACAGTCCACCACGGTATCACAGCCGATCACGGTATCATCAGGGTGCTGCTGCGCCACGGCCAGGGCTTTGGCTTCTGCCAGGGCCTGGGCCAGTTGGGCAGGCGTTGCGGCGGTAATGCGGCTTTCGTCCACATCACTGGGGGCAACAGTGTAATTGGGCGTGATCAGCGCCATCAGCTCCCGCCGCCGCGGGCTGCCGGAGGCTAAAATCAAGGACATAATGGGATGTTCCTTTCGTAACAGATTCTACCGCACCACCGCGGCGAAACAAAGGGAAAAGAGGAAGTTAGGAGGTAGGAAGTAGGAGTTAGGAGTTAAATGTGCTTTTGAAGGTTTGCAACAAAGAATAAAATAAATTGTAGGGAACGGTCTTGACCGTTCCGAAACCAAAGGATTTATCTGACAAAAGGCCAATCATCCTAAACCTGCGGAACGGTCAAGACCGTTCCCTACAGGTATCTTTTTTTGCACACAGCCAGACTTTACAGGTTATCTGCGGCCCCAAAAACTCTTAACTCCTAACTCCTCCCGCCTAACTCTCAACTATTTTCCTGTCGATCCAAACCCGCCTTCACCGCGCTCGGTTTCGTTCAGGGTGGCGGCGGGCACAAAGGCGGCTTGCCACGCGGGGGCAATGCACAGTTGGGCTACGCGCTCGCCGGGGGCGATGGTGTAAGGCTCGGTGCCAAGATTGATCATGGGCACTTTCAGCTCGCCGCGGTAATCGCTGTCCACAACGCCAACGCCGTTGGCCATGCACAGCCCGTGCTTGATGGAAAGTCCGCTGCGGGCATACACCAATGCCACGCACCCGGCATCCGGCAGCTCAATGGCAAGGCCGGTGGGCACCAGCACCCGCTGCATGGGGGCAATGATCAACGGCTCTTCCAGCGCGGCGCACAAATCAGCAGCCGCCGCCCCCGCCGTTGCATATGCCGGCACCTTTGCCAGCGGGGAAAGAACGGAATATTTGACGATTTTTTGTTCCATAGTACGTTGGGGTGAGTTAGGAGTTAGGAGGGAGGAGTTAGGAGTTATCTCAATTAGGAATGAGCAATTAGAAATTACGATGCCCCCGTAGGGGCGCATGATTGCAAATTCCATTATGGCATATATGGCAATGTTTCGGAACGGTCAAGACCGTTCCCTACAGAGCAAAACCTTAGGCCCTGCTTTAACTCCTAACTCCTACTTCCTCACTCCTAAGGCAACACCGCACAATTCCCGCCTGACGGCTTAAGCACCGCTTCGGCGGCTGCGGCACGGCATCTGCGTTGCCAAAATGCTCGATAAGACATCCAGTATTATCTGCGCTTTTAGCTTAGCAGCTGCCGCACCTCGCTCGCCGTATCGGCACTTAGAATTATGCGGTATTGCCCTAACTTACCCTTCCTCCGATATTATGATTTAGTTATTCGTATAATATAGCCCTCTTGTAAACTCGCCGTCAAAGGGTTGCTGATGGAAAAGGTGGGTCAGGACCTCTTCCACGCGGTCGGCAGGTTCCAGGGTGAACGCGGCCACGGCAAGGTCCACCGGCATTTCGGTCAGGCGGTCCCCCATATAAAGTGGTACAGGGTTAAACACGGTGCGCATTCCGGCGCTGCCGGGGGCGGAGCACCGCACCGGGAAATCCCGCCCTTTGCGGTCCCGCAGTTTGCCCTTGTGGGTGCAGCCCGCGCAGCTGGTGCGCACATTGCGCAGCGGGCAGGCGCGGGTCAGCATCAGGGGCAGGTGGCCATAGCACAGGGCAGCGGTGGGCACCGGGGTGCCGTCTTTCTGCCGGGGTGCCACAGCACGCATGGCGGTCAGGGCCGTTTCAGGCTGCACCAGCAGGCCACAGGCACCCAGGCACACATACTCTGCCGCAGACATTGGGTTGGTTACATTCAGCCCCAGCCCGCCGAACACCGGCAGGGGAGAGACATACCCAAACTGCGCCAGATTGTTTGCAACCACACCCGCAAAATCAGAGCCTTCCAGCGCAGCCAGGCGGCGCATGGTATCCGGTTCCACAGTGCCGAAAGCAGCGCGGGGCAGCTCCAGCAGCGTTTTGCAGCGCAAGGGCTGCGGCACAGCGTCCGCTTCCCGGATGGGCAGGATCAGATAGCGCAGCTTGGCCAGGTATTCGGCACCGGGCAGCTGGGCAGCGGTTTCAAAACGGGCGGCCAGCTGGGGTATCATGCCTACTTCGTGCTCGGCGTATTCCGGCAGGGTGATTTCCTTTGTGGCCAGGGGCGCAGGTTCACTGCGTTTTTGCAGCAGCTTATCCAGCGCTTCGCGGCGCATCTCATTCCAGGCGGAGCCGGGCAAAAATCCGGGGCCGCCCTCGCCGCAGGCAAACTCAACCCCGGCGCAGGTGAACGGCGTACCGCCGGTTTTGCCCAGGGCACGCTCAATGCCGGGGGCGGGGTCTTTCTGTGCGGGCTGCGGTTCATCGGCGCTGTACACATTGACACGGCTGCCGTTGTCGTCGAAAGCTGTCAGCTTGATGCCGCCGTCCTCCACACCGCCGCTGACGCAGAAATGCACCGGAATGCGCTCCAGTTCGCGGCGGAACAGCTCGCGGGCTTTCGGCGTGGCGGCGCGCGTAGCGGCTGCATCGGCTTCGGTGCGCACGCCAAACATGGTGCCGTCATTGCGGCCTACCAGATAGGCATCACTGAAGCCGGAGCGGGAGAAAATATCCCGCAGCAGCGCTTCATCATAGGGCTGCCCGGCGCGGGCTGCGCGGCAGGCCGTTACCGCAGCGGCGGCATATTCCGGCGTGCGCAGGCGGCCTTCAATTTTAATGCTGGCAACCCCGGCGGCTTTCAGCTGGGCCATGTGGGGCACAAGGTCCATGTCTTTCAGGCTCAGGTGGCAGGCTTTGCCCGGCTGGCCGGGGCGCAGGCCGTTGGTAGCATCAAACGGCAGGCGGCAGGGACCCGCGCAGGCACCGCGATTGCCGCTGCGCCCGCCCAGGAACGCGCTCATCATGCACTGGCCGCTCATGGACATGCACATCGCGCCGTGTACAAACACTTCGCATTCGATCGGGCTTGCCTTTACCACGGCTTCGATCTCCGCCAGGCTCAGCTCACGGGCCAGAATGGCGCGGGAATACCCCAGCTTTGCCAGCATCTTGGCGCCCTCTGCGGTGTGGATGCTCATCTGGGTAGAGCCGTGCAGGCGCAGGCCAGGCGCAATGCTGCGCACCAGCTGCGCGGTGGCAAGGTCATCCACAATCACGGCATCCGCCCCGGCGGCGGCAACAGCGCGCACGGCATCGGCCAGGCCGCCCAGCTCGGCGGCGTAAACCAGCGTGTTCAGGGTCACATGCACCGCAACCCCGCGGGCATGACAAAAACAGACGGCTTCGCGCAGGGCATCAGGGTCAAAGTTCCCAGCGCTGCGCCGCGCATTGTAGCCATCCAGCCCAAGATATACGGCGTCAGCCCCGGCAAACACCGCAGCCCGCAACATATCAGCATTGCCGGCGGGGGCCAGGATCTCCGGGCGCTGTAAAACAGTCTGTTCCATCAGGCTTCGCTCGTCAGGGAACGGCGGTGCAGGTCGTCCACCTTTTTGCGCAGGGCGGCGTTTTCGCGGCGCAGCTCCTCGGCAGCCATCTTGGCGGAGGCGGCATCCTCCAGATAGTCTTTGATCTGGCGGCGCATATTATCCGCGCTGCCGCTGGCCTTTTCCAGCTCATCGCGGTAGTTCAGCGCGGTCATGATGGCAGCGGTGGTGATGGAAACCGAATTGGAAGAGCTCATCAGCTCATTCATATCAAGATTCAGGCGCTCGGCCAGATTCTGCATGTAATCTTCACTTTCGTTGGTAGAGATCACATAGCTCGAACCGCAGATGGTCAGACGTACTTTGTTAGCCATAGTTGGGGTCTCCTTTGTTTCAGTTGATGGTGTTTTTATCAGGAACACCCTGCACTTTTGTCGCCAAAAGCGGGACGGAAAGGGGCTTCTGCGCGGCAAAACCGCCCACCAGCCCCCGCAGCGCAGGGAAAATGCTTAAAATTATACCCTTATATTATAGTATAAAATGCCCGTAAGAAAAAGCCCCTTTTGTGTAAAATTGAAAAAATTGACGCGTGTGGGAAAAAAGCCTTGCACATATCGCCAATTTTGACTATAATGCTTAAGGTAAGTATTTTTATTGATTTTGAAAAATCAGTATAATCCCAGAGGATTCTGGTATAGATAAGCCGTAAGGAGAGGGATACTTTTGATGAAACTTACTAAAAAAGAATTTGAAAAAATTCTCAAAGACAAGGTCGTCAGCGAATGCGGCGTCACGTTGGACGTTGCTTCCGCCGAGCAGATCTACCGCTGCATGGCAATGATCGTTCGTCAGATCATGTCTGACCGCCAGAAGCAGTTCCAGGCCAAGACCTTGGGCGAAGGCAAAAAACAGGTCTATTACCTCTGCATGGAGTTCCTGATGGGCCGCAGCCTGCGCACCAGCCTGTTCAACCTGGGCCTGAACGAAGTTGCCGAGCAGGTTCTGGCTGACGCCGATATCAAGATCGACACCATTTATGAGCAGGAGCCTGATGCAGGCCTCGGCAACGGCGGCCTGGGCCGTCTGGCTGCCTGCTACCTGGATGGCATGGCTACCGACTGCATCCCCGGCACCGGCTACTCTATTTTGTATGAGTACGGCATCTTCAAGCAGAAGATCGTGGACGGCTGGCAGCAGGAAACCGCTGACAACTGGCTGCCCGGCGGCCAGGTGTGGATCAAATCCCACCCCGACCAGGCACAGGAGATCCGCTTTGACGGCCAGGCTATCGAGACCTGGGAGGGCGGTTTCCACCATGTCAAGTACGAAAACTACAACTCTGTCATTGCTGTTCCCAACGATATGTACGTTGCCGGTTACGGCACGCAGGGCGTTTCCAAGCTGCGCCTGTGGCAGGCCAAGGCACCCAGCTTTGATATGAGCAGCTTCAACGCCGGCAACTATAACACCGCTATCAGCCAGTCTGCTTCTGCAGAGCTGATTTCCAAGATCCTGTACCCCAACGATAACCACACCGAGGGCAAGATCCTTCGCCTGCGCCAGCAGTACTTCTTCAGCGCTGCTTCCGTTGCCGATATCCTGGGCAACCACCTGAACCAGTACGGCACCCTGGAAAACCTGCCGGATAAGATCGCCATCCAGCTGAACGATACCCACCCGACCATTGCCATCCCCGAAATGATGCGCATTTTGCTGGATGAGTGCAGCTATGAATGGGATGCAGCTTTCGACATCTGCCGCAAGGTCTTTGCCTACACCAACCACACGGTCATGAGCGAAGCGCTGGAAAAGTGGAACGTGGATATCTTCCGCTCCACCCTGCCGCGTATCTGGCAGATCGTGCAGGAAATGGACCGCCGCTGCCGTGCTGACCTGGAGAAAGCCTTCCCCGGCGACCAGGGCAAGATCAACTACATGGCAATCATTGGCGACAACCAGGTCCGCATGGCCAACATCTGCGCCTACACCTGCCATTCCATCAACGGCGTTTCCAAGCTGCACAGCGAGATCATCAAGGACAGCGTGTTCCATGATTACTTCCTGTACAAGCCGAAAGCATTCAAGAACGTTACCAACGGTATTGCTTACCGCCGCTGGCTGCTGGCTGCTAACCCCGGCCTGACCAAGCTGCTGGAAGATTCCATCGGCCCCGGCTTCAAGCAGGATGCTTCCGAACTGAAGAAGTTCGAGAAATTTGCCGACGATTCCGCCATGCTGGATAAGCTGGCCGCCGTCAAGCGCGCCAACAAGGTGAACTTTGCCAACTATCTGGAAAAGGCCACTGGCCAGGTCATTGACCCGGATTCTATCTTTGACTGCCAGGTCAAGCGCATGCACGAGTACAAGCGCCAGCACCTGAACGCCATGAACATTGCCGCTGAGTACCTGTACCTGAAGGCAAACCCGAACGCTGACTTTGTGCCCAAGACCTATATCTTCGGCGCCAAGGCTGCCCCCGGCTACTACATGGCCAAGCAGATGATCCGCATGATCTGCAAGCTGGGCAAGCTGATTGACAACGATCCCGCTGTTAAAGATAAGCTGCGCATTGTCTACCTGGAAGACTACTGTGTTTCCCTGTCTGAACGCCTGATGCCCGCTTCCGAAGTGTCCGAGCAGATCTCTCTGGCCGGCACCGAGGCTTCCGGCACCGGCAACATGAAGTTCATGCTGAACGGCGCAATCACCTTGGGCACCCTGGACGGCGCGAACGTGGAAATCGCCGATGCCGCCGGTAAGGACAACGAGATCATCTTTGGTATGCTGACCCCCGAAGTCAACGCACTGAAAGGCATGGGCTACCATCCGCAGGCATTCATCTCTGATGATAATGTTGCCATGGCAGTTCTGGATATGCTGGAAAAGGGCTGGAACGGTGAGAACTTCAGCGAGGTTACCAACAACCTGCGCAACTCTGACCCGTACATGGTCCTGGCTGACTTCAAGGATTACCGCCGTGCCCAGCACACCGTGCAGGAACTGTACAAGCAGAAGCAGACCTGGAACCGTATGAGCCTGATGAACATCTCCAACGCCGGCATCTTCTCCGCCGACCGTTCCATCATGGATTACGCCCGCGATATCTGGGGCGCTACCCCGGTTAAATAATCTGCCCAAAGCAGAGCTTTAACCGCAGTGTGGGCGCGTGTGCAGTTGTGAACGTACACGCGCTGCCCGTACAATAAAATAAACGAACAGCCGCGATCCCGGCAGCCGACTTGAATTTGCCGGCGCCAGTGGGTCACGGCTGTTTTTGTACACTTGTTCAATGTAAGGATTGATTTGTTTGCCTGAACAACCAACGCATACTTTTTTTAACTCCCGCTGTGCGGAGTGTAAAACACCGTTTGGCGCAGTTCCGGCGGGGCAGACCGTTACCTGGCGGTTGACTGTGCCGGAAAGACTGGGCTATGTGGACCCACACCTGGTGCTGACCAAAGACCGCGAAGACCCCGTGCATTACCGCATGAATTTTGACGGCCAGACCCCCGGCGTAAACCATTTTGTGTTCCAGCTGGCCCCCACCACATCGGGATTGTATTTTTACCACTTTGACCTGTACACGGATTTCCGCAAGATTTATCGCACCGCCAACGGGGAAGGTGAGCTGACCTGGGTGAATGGCCTGGATTGGCAGCTGACGGTGTACGAGCCGGACTTCAAGACCCCGGACTGGATCAAAGACGGTACGATGTATCAGATCTTCCCGGACCGCTTTTATGAGGGCGTACCCAACAAGCCGCTGCCCTTTGCGGACCGCATTTACCGTCCGGATAAAACCGGCGAGCCGTATTTTTGGCCCAATGAGCAGAGCGATGGCTACCTGAACATGGACTATTACGGCGGCGATTTTGCGGGCATCCAGCAAAAGCTGCCTTACCTGGAAGAGCTGGGCATTACCTGCATTTACCTGAACCCCATTTTTGAGGCCCACGCCAACCACCGCTACAATACGGCCAACTACCTGAAAGCCGATCCGCTGCTGGGCACCAACGAGGATTTTGCCGCCCTGTGTGCAGAAGCCAAAAAACACGGCATCCGCATTATTCTGGATGGCGTGTTCAGCCACACCGGTTCGGATTCGCTCTATTTTAACCGCGAAGGCCGCTATGGCCCCGGCGGCGCTTACCGTGACCGCAATTCGCCCTACCGCAGCTGGTATGACTTCGATTCCGGTTATGTCGGCGGCTACCGCAGCTGGTGGGGCTTTGAGACCCTGCCCGAAGTGGAGGAGGAGGACCCCTCTTACGGCAACTTTGTCTGCGGCAAGGGTGGCGTGATTGATACATGGCTGGGCCTGGGGGCTTCCGGCTTCCGGCTGGATGTGGCGGATGAACTGCCTGATGATTTTATCGAAAAGATCCGTGCCGCCGTCAAAGCCCACGGCGAGGACAAGCTGCTCATCGGCGAAGTGTGGGAGGACGCCACCACCAAGGAAGCGTTCGACCACCGCCGCACCTACCTGCGCGGCCATGGGCTGGATGCCACCATGAACTACCCGTTCCGCAATGCAGCTGTGGCTTTTGCCCGCGGCGAGGATGCCAGCGCGGTGGGGGAGCAGATCGTGTCCATCTGCGAAAACTATCCCAAACCGGCGCTGGACTGCGCAATGAACTTCCTTTCCACACACGATACCGAGCGCGGTATTACCGCCATTGCAGGCGAACCCGCCAATGGCCGCGACCGCTACTGGCAGAGCAAGCGGATGATCCCCGGCGACCGCATTGATGATGCCCTGCGCCGCGTGCTGCTGGCTTACGCCATGCTGTACACCCTGCCCGGCGTGCCCTGCGTGTATTATGGCGATGAGATCGGGATGCAGGGCTACCGCGACCCGTTCAACCGCGCATATTTTGACTGGAACTCCACCGAGCGCCGCCTGCGCGTGCCGCTGAGCAACCTGGCCCGCCTGCGCCGCAGCTGCGATGCTTTTGACGGCGGCAGCATGGAGCTGGTGGAAGCCAGCGCCGATGTGCTGCACTACCGCCGCGTGGGTAAGGAGCAGACCGCGGAGATTATCCTGAACAACGGCCCGCACCTGATTGTCCGCACCGCCTTTGGCAAGCAGACCGAAGTAAACCCCGGCGGCTTTACCATCCTGGTAGAAGATAACCAGCCGCAGCATGTGGGGTATTTTAAGTACTACTGATTTGATGGGCAGGCGCTTACTGGGCGAAAGCGAACGGAATTGCAGAATTAGGGCAACACCGCACAATTCCCGCCTGACGGCTTAAGCACCGCTCCGGCGGCTGCGGCACGGCATCTGCGTTGCCAAAATGCTCGATAAGACATCCAGTATTATCTGCGCTTTTGGCTTAGCATCTGCCGCACCTCGCTCGCCGTATCGGCACTTAGAATTATGCGGTATTGCCTTAGCAATTAGGAATGAGTAATTAGAAATTGTAGGAAAAAGCCACGGCTTTGCGTTTGATGCAGGGCCGCGGCTTTTGGTTTTATTCGATTAAAGGGATGGAGTAGAAAGCAGGGGAGCGGGACGAAACTTTTTGCTGGCAACCAGCAGCAGGGTCAGGATGGCAATAGCAGACCATGCGCCGGTGAGGTAGAGAAACCAGTTGCTGATATCCAGAAAAACAGCTCCGGCGGCGGTGAAAAGCAGATTGTACAGCTCAACGACTGCAATATACCCGGCGCTGAAACAGAACAGCCGCGCAAACAACCGCGGAAGAAGTTTTGGTGCCCGGAACACAAACCGGAAAAACATCAAAATACCGATGCAAAAAAAGCAGAGGAACTTGAGGTAAGCGTGCGAGTCATACCCCTGCAGGCAATGCAGAATGTTCAGCGGCGAAAAATCCCAGCAGACCTCCTTGCCCGTTAGGCCGAAGCGGTAGTTCGTAAAACCGACACTGTGGTACAGCTGCCCGCCAAGGAACCAGACCCGCATAAAGCGCAGGTCATTGTAAAAACATACCCCCGCCGCCAGCAGGAAGTCAAAGATCAGATTATAAATTTTGTGGGATTTCACCATGACGAACGACTACCTTTCCCATGTAAAGCAGTAAATAAAACATATAGAAACGGACACAACAAGTAAAAGAAACAGTTACTATATAGATGCTAGCATACCACCTGCTGTATGTCAATAAAAAATCTGAATAATATTCCCTTGACGGAATACAGCAAAATATATAAAAAGACCGATGCAGCAAATAGTTCCGGCGGATGAGGGGCGACCTTTCTGTGAAAAGCGAAAACTCCGCCCAATTTGTAGGGAACGGTCAAGACCGTTCCCTACAAAACAATTTTGAGTGCCATCCAAAACGAAAAGACCCACTGCACGCCATAATCCTGTGCAGTGGGCCTTGTTTATATTCTATCTGTAATTTATTATTTTAAAGTTCCTTCTTTTCAAAGAAGGAACAACAACCCCCGTAACAAAACTCAGCCCAGGCTGATGCCCATGGAGCGGGCAACGTTGAGCATATCGCAGTCATCGGGCACGCCGCGGGTCTTGCCGGCAATGTCTACCAGCGGGTTGGCGGTAACGTGGTTGTTCACCATGGCAACGGTCACGCCGTAATGCTCGTCCGCCACCAGACCGTGCGGCATAGGTGCCAAACTGGGTGGCCAGCACGCGGTCATAGGCGCTGGGGCTGCCGCCGCGCTGCATATGGCCCGGCACACAGATGCGCGTTTCAGCGCCGGTCAGCTCTTCCACCTGCTTGGCAATGCGGTTGGTGGCGGTGGTATAACCGGCAGCGGCGCGCTTGGCGGTCCACTCCTTGCGCTTCATCTTGGCCTCCTCGGTGGAGAAGGCACCCTCGGCCACGGCCAAAATCGAAAAGTTCTTGCCCGCCTTGGCGCGGTTCTCGACAGCAGCGGCGACCTTCTTGATGTCGTAGGGGTGCTCCGGAATCAAGATGATGTCCGCACCGCCTGCAATGCCGGAGTACAGCGTCAGCCAGCCGGCTTGTTGCCCATGACCTCAATGCACATTACGCGGCTGTGGCTGCCCGCAGTGGTGTGGATGCGGTCAATAACCTCAGTGGCGATGTCCACAGCAGTATGGAAGCCGAAAGTAACATCAGTGCCAAAGATGTCATTGTCGATCGTTTTGGGCAGGCCGATGATGTTCAGACCCTCCTGGCTGAGCAGGTTCGCCGTTTTGTGGGTGCCGTTGCCGCCCAGGCAGAGCAGGCAGTCCAGCTTGGCGTCCTTGTAGGTCTTTTTCATGGCGGCAACCTTGTCCACCTTGTCATCGCCCACAACGCGCATCATCTTGAACGGGGTGCGCTTGGTGCCAAGAATCGTGCCGCCTACCGTCAAAATGCCGGAAAACTCATCCGGTGCCATGACGCGGTAGTTGCCGTTGATCAGGCCGTCGTAGCCGTTCAGAATGCCGACGATCTCGACCTTATCGCCCATGCGGTGGTACAGCGCCTTGGCCACGCCGCGGATGGTTGCGTTCAGGCCGGGGCAGTCACCGCCGGATGTCAAAATACCAACACGCATCTTCATAGAAACCTCCCTGTCAGGCCGGTGCCGCTGGCGGCACGCGTACCGCGTTGCTGCACAATGCCGGGCAATGTGCATACAATTTGCATATTCTATCTTTTACAATACGCCACGCAGGCGGTTTTGTCAATGCGGTGCGGGGGAGGAGCAGGGGGAAAATTTTTGTAACCATTCCAAAACCGGGCAGAGAGGGTGCAGATGCCGGATTTTTTACATGTTTAACAAAAAAATCACAAAGATAAAGCGTTTCTTGTGTTTGATGCAGGCATATGGTATAATGAAACTGCAAAAGAGTACCTTCTCTTTTGGTCCGCAGATCACCTTGCAACAAGGAGATATGGATATGAAAAAGCGTGTAACGTTTTTGGCAGCTCTGCTGGTTGCGGCATGTTTTGGTGCAACCGTGGCGATGGCAGAAGGCAGCGCCAAAGTAACCGCCCAAAGCGGCCTGAATATGCGCCAGGGCCCCGGCATCAATTATAATGTGGTGACGGTATTGAATAACGGCGCAACCGTGAATGTTGTTACCCCCGATGACGGCAATGGCTGGACTTATGTGACCAGCGGCAAAAATGCGGGCTGGGTGGCAACCAAGTATCTCAGCGGCAGCGCCGCCACCACGCAGGCACCGTCCTGGCGCGGCAGCGCCGTCAACTGCACCGTTAAAAGCGATGCGAACATCCGCCGCGGCCCCGGTACGGACTTTGGCGTGCTGGGCGTTGTGCCCGCAGGCTTTACCGTCAGTGTGGACAGCTACCAGGATGGCTGGGCCAGTGTGACCTGGGGGGATGTTTCCGGCTACATTGCAACCAAGCTGCTCAACGGCCTGCCTGCCGCCAACGGCGGTACCTCCACGGCCAGCAACTCCACCAGCGGCCGCTACGAGGGTGCGGATGTGACCTGCACCCTGAACAGCGACGCCAACCTGCGCAGCGGCCCCGCCACCAGCTATGAGGTGCTGACCGCCGTTCCCGCGGGCTTTACCGTTACGGTACACAGCTATGCCAATGGCTGGTCCTGCGTGACCTGGGGCGATACCACCGGTTACATTTCCAACAGCCTGATCAACGGCCTGCCCACCGCCAACGGCGGCAAGGGCGGCAGTTCTTCCGGCAGCACTGCCGGTACCAGCTGGTACGGCGGCCATGATTATTCCAACGTGTACGACTACAGCTATTACCGCAGCCAGAACGCTGATCTGCGCGCCGCGTTTGGCAATGATGCCAACGCCTACCTGCAGCACTTTGTGAACTATGGCATGGCGGAGGGCCGCCAGGGCCGCGCCAGCTTTAACGTATATACTTACCGGGATGAACACCCCGAACTGTGGGAAAAGTTTGGTGATAACCTGCGCGGCTACTACCTGTGGGCGTGCGGGATCCCGCAGTAAAAAAATTAACCAATCAGGAGGTGTCAAGATGACATTTCTGTTTTGGGCAGCAGCCATTGTGGTGTTTGCCATTGCGGAAGCTGCTACCACGGCGCTGATTTCCATCTGGTTTGCCGTTGGTGCAGCGGCAGCCATGGTGGCCAGTATCTTTACCACATCGCTGGGCGTTCAGTGCGCCGTGTTTGCCGTGGTGTCCGCCGTAGCGCTGGCCGTTATGCTGCCGCTGCTGGCAAAGCGCCGCACCATGCGCCAGCCGCCCATTACCAACGGTTCGCCGCTTACCATCGGCAGCCGCGGCATTGTTCTGCGGGAAATCCCGCAGGGGGATATCGGCCGCGTGCGTGTGGATGGGCTGGATTGGCAGGCCCGCACGGTGGACGGCACTCCGCTGCCAAAAGATGCACACTGCGAAGTAAAAAACGTGGACGGCGCGGTACTGATCGTATCCGCTGTTCCCGTACCGGCTGCGGCACAGCCCGCAGAACAACTGCACTAAGGCAGCCTGCCAAAGTGCCCCGTATTGTTTGAGGAGGCCCCTAATGTTACTGATTATTGCTATCCTGCTGGTCCTTGTGCTGATCGGCATCGCCCGCTGCATTGTCATTGTGCCCCAGTCCAACGCCTATGTTACCGAGTGGCTTGGCGTGTATAAGGATACCTGGGGTGCCGGTCTGCACCTGCGCACTCCCTTTGTGGAGCGTGTGTCCCGCAAGGTCAGCCTGAAAGAAGAAGCCGCAGACTTCCCCCCGCAGCCCGTTATCACCCGCGACAACGTTACCATGATGATCGATACCGTTGTGTTCTTCCAGGTGTTTGATGCCAAGCTGTTTGCTTACGGTGTCAACCGCCCCATCCAGGCTATCGAAAACCTTTCTGCTACCACGCTGCGCGATATCATCGGTTCTATGTCCCTGGACGAAACGCTGACCAGCCGCGATCTGATCAACACCAAGATCACCGCCAGCCTGGACGAAGCGACCGACCGCTGGGGCATTAAGGTAAACCGCGTGGAGCTGAAAAATATTGAGCCCCCGGCAGAGATCCGCCAGGCCATGGAAAAGCAGATGAAGGCCGACCGTGAAAAGCGCGCTTCCATCCTGCTGGCGGAAGGTGAAAAGCAGGCAGCCATCACCCGCGCCGAAGGCGAAAAGGAAAGCGCCATCCTGCGCGCCGAAGCCGTAAAGCAGCAGCGCATCCGGGAAGCTGAAGGCGAAGCCCAGGCCCTGCTGATGGTGCAGAAAGCCAAAGCGGACTCTATCCGCCTGATCAACGAAGCCGCCCCCAGCCAGAACATGCTTGCCCTGCGCAGCATGGAAGCTATGGAAAAAGTGGCTGACGGCCAGGCCACCAAGATCATCGTCCCCTCCGAAATGCAAAACCTCGCCGCAACCGTGGCAGCGATTAAGGAAAGCTAAGCTCAATTAGGAGTTAAACGGCGGTTTGAATGTCCGCCGCAAGCCTATAAAATAATTGTAGGGAACGGTTTTGACCGTTCCGAAACCCTGAAATTATTACCCATAATGGGATACGGTTTCAAGGCAACGGAACGGTCAAGACCGTTCCCTACATTTTTGTTTTAATATTCAGACAGAACTTTTTGGCATCTGCGGCCCAAAAAACTCCTAACTCCTACCTCTCCATCCATTCCCTCATCGCATCCATCTGGTTTCGGGTATCCTGGCGGCCGAGCTCATATTGTGCATTCAGAACTTCGATGTCGTGTTCCATACGGCCAACATGCAGTAATTTGCTGGGGCGAATCAAAAAAACATCGCCCTGTTTGGCGGCCTGTTCTACAGCGCACACTTCGGCGTTGTACATCTGGTCGCGGCCGCGCATGGCCTCCACAAAGGCGGGATACTTGCGGTACATAGCTTCAAACGGGGCCATGGCGGCGGGCTGTTTCAGGTATCCGGCGGGCTGGGTCAGCACTACAATGCTTTTGCGGCAGCCGAAATCTTTCATTTTGGCATAGGGGATGCTGTCGCTCACGCCGCCATCCAGATAGAGATTGCCGTTCCACTCCACCATTTTGGAGCACAGCGGCATGGACGCTCCCGCGCGAATCACATCCATCTTGCTGCCAACTTTCAGCTCGTCGCACAGGATATACTCCGGCTTGCCGGTGCGCACATTGGTTACGGTGACATAAAAATCAACAGGGGCTTTTTCAAAAGCAGCTTCGTCAAAGGGGTCCAACCGCAAGGGGATATCCTCATAGCAGAACTTGGTGCCCACCACATCGCCGGTGGTCAGCAGGGAATACAGGCCCATAAAGTGCTTATCACTGCGGTATTTGCGGTAATAGCGGATGCTGCGCCCTTTTTGCCCGGCTACATAGCTGCACCCGTGCAGCGCACCGGCCGAAACCCCCACCACAACGTCCGGCATGATACCGGCTTCCAGGAAAACATCCAGCACACCGGCGGTGTAAATGCCGCGCATGGCACCGCCTTCCAGCACAAGGCCAAGGCGCTGGCCGAATGGTGTATTTGTTGCCATATCTTCATTCACCTCGTATCATCGTGATTCGTGATCGTTAGAAGGGCAGTGCCGCGGCACAGTCCTCGTCCGTATAAACGGCAATTCCGTTTTGTTCCAGCAGCTCGGCGGCTACACCGCTGCCGGAAATTTTTTTGCCGCTGAAAGTGCCGTCATAAATCGTGCCGTGGCCGCAGCTGGGGCTGTTGGCTTTCAGCACGGCTACCCGGCAGCCCGTCAACCTTGCCAGCTGCAGGGCAATTTCGGCACCTTTGCGGTACTGGGCGGTCACGTCGGCCCCGGCAGCCGTCACCACGCGGGAACCGATGCGCTCCGCAGGCGTGCGCGGTGTGGGTAAGCCGCCGTACACTTCGGGGCAGACGGGCACAAGCTCATGCCCGGCAGCCTGCAAAGCCGCTACCAGGGCCGGGCGGGCATTATCGCCGCCGGAATATTTGCACGCAACGCCAAGCAGGCAGGTGCTGATGAGAACTTTCATGCCGGACACCACTTTCAGATAAAAATTGCGGGATGTTTAGGGCAATACCGCATAATTCTAAGTGCCGATACGGCGAGCGAGGTGCGGCAGCTGCTAAGGCAAAAGCGCAGATAATACTGGATGCTGCAAAGGTGAGCGCCGCCAGTGGCGGATGCAGCGAACCGAAGCAGGGGCAGCGGTCGCAGAGTGCGAGGGGCTTTTGCCCCCGAAGCACGATGCGGGTACCGCAACCCGACATTATCGAGCATTTTGGCAACGCAGATGCCGTGCCGTAGCCGCCGGAGCGGTGCTTAAGCCGTTAGGCGGGGAATTGTGCGGTGTTGCCATAAACATCATAAACAGTTTTTTATTATATCATAAACTTTTTGCCCGGCGCATACAATTTGCTTTGAATTTGAACAAAGGGGGCAAACTGTATGAGAAACCAAAACCGCATTACCCCGGCGCAGGCCCGGCAGCTGATGCAGCAGCGGGCCATTTTGTGGGATGTGCGCACCCCGGCGGAGTATGCCGCGGGGCATATCCCCAGTGCGCGCAATGTTCCGTTGGATCGGCTGGAAGAGGAGCTGCCGAACCTGCCGTCCAACGGTCACCCGGTCATTGTCTGCTGCCGCAGCGGGCAGCGCAGCGCCATAGCGGCGGAGCTGCTGGCCCAGGCGGGGCGGCAGGTATACGACCTTGGCTCTATCAACTGTTGGGATGGCCCGCTGACACGGTAATAAGGAGAAGCCCATGAAGCGCTGGTACAACCGAAAGCCCGAAACGATGCAGGATTGGCTGCTGCTGTTTGCGGTGGCTGCCGCGCTGCTGGCTGCGGTGTGGTATCTGCCCGCCATCGCGGCTGCGTTGCGGGTGCTGCTGGGGCTGGCAACGCCCTTTGCGGGCGGTTTGGCGCTGGCCTATGTGCTGGATATCCCCGCCCGCTGGTTTGCCATTCACCTGTTCGGAGGGCGGCGCGGGCCGGGTATCCTGCTGGCGTATCTGGCACTTTTTGGCACAGTTGCGGCACTGGTGGGGCTGGTTGTACCGCAACTGGTGCAAAGCGTGGGCAGCTTTGCCGCGGCTCTGCCCGGCTACCTGGAAAACGCGCAGGCGTTGCTGGAGCTGGTGCAGGCAAACTATGGGGTGGATACCACCAGCCTGAGTGAACTGCTGCTGAATTCCGGCAGCAGCGTGGAAAGCTTCCTTTCCGGCCTGGCCCCGCAGTTGGCCCAGGCGGCCATGGGGGCGGCGGGGCAGGTGGTGAATGGTTTTCTGGCGTTGGCGGCCTCGGTGTACCTGCTGTGCGGCAAGGCGGAACTGCTGCATACTGCCCGCCTGGCCCTGCGCACTGCACTGCCGCCGCGCACCGCGGGTAACGTGCTGGGCGTGTTTGCCATGGCCAACAAAACGTTCAGCGGCTACATTGGCGGACAGCTGGTGGATGCTGTATTGGTTGGCGGCGAAACGTTTGTGTTAATGCTTTTGTTCGGCATCCCGTACGCGCCGCTGATCAGTGTGGTGGTGGCCGTTACCAACATTGTGCCCATGTTGGGGCCTTATCTGGGGGCGGTGCCGGGGGCAGCGCTGCTGCTGTTCAGCGGCCAGCCGGTGCATGCGCTGGAATTTTTGGTCATTGTTCTGGTGGTGCAGCAGGTGGACGGAAACTTTATTGCGCCGCGCATTCTGGGCAGCGCCACGGGCATTTCCGGCCTGTGGGTGCTGGCGGCTATTGTGGTGGGCGGCGGGCTGTTCGGCATTCCGGGCATGGTCATCGGGGTGCCGGTACTGGGGGTGGCGGCCAACCTTGCCAAAGCGGCCCTGCCCAGGGAACCGGATGGGGAAAAAACAAAACCGGGCGGGGAAACATAGCGCGGAACCAGTGCAACATATTTCACCACACTGTTTGCATAATGTTAAGATTTTGCCCCTTGAAAAGCCGCTGTTAGATGTTACAATTAAACTGTAAGAGTTTGTGCCGCCGGTGGCGGTCAAGTAGGGGCAGAACAGTTTTTGCAGGCTGGCAGAGCCCCTTATGTCAGGAGAATGTGTATGAATGAGCAGAACGACCATATTTGGATGCACAAAAAACCGGAAACGGTTTTTGACTGGCTGGCGATCATTGCCATCAGCATTGCGCTGTACCTGATGCTGGGGCACCTGAATGTGTTTGCCGGCGGCATTGCCAAGTTCTTGGATGTTGTGGCCCCTTTTGCCAGCGGCATTGTGATCGCCTATGTGCTGGACTGTATTGTGCGCCCGGTGCAGCGGTATGTGATGAAAGAGAACCCCAAGCTGCGCTGGCTTTCGATCCTGATTGCGTACATTGTTGCGGCGCTTATCATTACGCTGTTGGTTTCCATGGTAGTGCCGCAGGTCGTTTCCAGCATTACCATGTTGTTCACCAACCTGCCGCTGTACATATCCAATGTGCAGAACCTGCTGGATATGCTGCAAAACCGTTATGGCCTTGATTTGAGCCGGGCAACCGAAATGCTGGATAATTACGAAAGCATGATGAACAGCCTGACTGAAGTGCTCAAATCCTCGGCACCGCAGATCATGGCGTATGTTTCCGGTGTGGCATCCAACGTGGTGGATATTTTTACTGCACTGGCTTCCAGCGTGTACATGCTGGCCGAAAAAGACAAGCTGCTGCGCCAGCTGCGCACCATGGTGCACGCGTTTTTCCCGCCGTATATTGCAGATACCGTGCTGGAAACCTGCAGCTTTGCCAACAACAATTTTGAAGGCTTTTTTGGCGGCAAGATCATTGATTCTGCCATCATTGGTGTGCTGACTTTTGGTTGCTGCACCATTTTTGGCATCGAGTTTGCCCCGCTGATCGCGGTCGTAGTTGGCATTACCAACATCATCCCGGTGTTTGGCCCCTTCATCGGCGCAATCCCCTGTTTGCTGATTCTGGTGTTCGTCAACCCGTTTGATGCTCTCAAGTTCCTGATTCTGATTATTGCCATCCAGCAGGTGGACGGCAATATCATCGGCCCCAAAATTTTGGGCAAGTCCATCGGCGTATCGGCCCTGTGGGTGCTGGTGGCCATCGTGATCGGCGGCGACTTGCTGGGGGTTGTGGGCATGGTCGTCGGCGTGCCTACTTTTGCCACATGCTATGGCCTGCTGCGCCAGTTTACCGCCTGGTGCCTGGAGCGCCGCGGCATTGATGCCGAAGGAAACCCACGGGCGAAGCAGGCAGAACCCGTGCAGCCGTTAAATGAAAACCAAGTTCAGCCCCGGAACGAAACCGAAAATCAGCCCGCTGCCGTGCAGCATTAAGGTAATACCGCATAATTCTAAGTGCCGATACGGCGAGCGAGGTGCGGCAGATGCCAAGCCAAAAGCGCAGATAATACTGGATGTCTTATCGAGCATTTTGGCAACGCAGATGCCGTGCCGCAGCCGCCGGAGCGGTGCTTAAGCCGTCAGGCGGGAATTGTGCGGTATTGCCTTAAACCATAAATAAACAGCAGCCCCGCCGGAAAGCACCCCCGGCGGGGCTGCTGCTTTGCTGCACGGGGGGAGTAAAACAGTAAAAAAGTTCTTGACAACCTTTGTGGATGGTGATATTCTTTAGCTGTTAAAAGCATTGATCGGGAAAAGTACCATCCAATAGCTGCACAGAGAGCCGGGCCATGAGCTGGAAGCCCGGACAGGGAAGGGATGCGAAAGAACACCCGTTAGCTGCAAACCCAAAGCGGGCATTTCCCCGCAAGTAAGGGCGCCGCACCGCCGCGCGTTAAAACGGCAGCGTTTCAAAGGTGAACGTGTACGGAAAAAGTGACCGTATGCCATTATTCGGGCTGCGGTAATTTAGGTGGCACCGCGGATCAAGACAGCGATTCGTCCTAATACAAGGACGAAGTGGGCTGTCTTTTTTTGTTACCATTTCGCAGGGAAGAAATACTGGTGTAAATGGAAAAAGGAGTGTTACCAAATGTGCTGTGTATTAGGGTATGCCGGACATGATCTGTCCAAAGAAAAATTTACCGAATTGTTGATGCGTACTGCTTCCCGCGGGCCGGATGACCAGCGTGTGGCAGAAACTGAGTTTGGCCTGCTGGGCTTTGGCCGTTTGGCCATTATGGGTCTGACCCCGGAAGGCATGCAGCCCTTCTTCCGCGGCAACGACTGTGTTGTCTGCAACGGCGAACTGTATGGCTTCCGCCCGGTTAAAAAAGAGCTGAAAGCTGATGGCTACACCTTTGAGTCGGATTCTGACTGCGAGATCATCCTGCCGCTGTATTACAAGTACGGCCTGGATATGTTCAATCATCTGGATGCCGAGTTCGCCATGATTTTGTACGACAGCCGCAAAAAATGGCTGATCGCTGCGCGTGACCCCATCGGTATCCGCCCGCTGTTCTATGGTTATAGCGAATCCGGCCACATCGCCTTTGCTTCCGAGGCCAAGAACCTCATTGGGCTGTGCAAAAAGATCTATCCGTTCCCCATCGGCAGCTACTACTGCAACGGCCAGTTTGTGCGCTACTGCGACATCGCCGATACCCCCGCTTACAACACCGATGATATGGACACCACCCTGACCAAGATCCGCGAAAAGCTGGTGGCTGGCGTGGATAAGCGGCTGGATGCCGACACTCCGCGTGGGCTTCCTGCTTTCCGGCGGCCTGGACTCCAGCCTGGTTTGCGCCATTGCGGCTAAAAAGCTGGGCAAGCCCATCCGCACCTTCGCCATCGGCATGAGCGAGGACGCCATCGACCTGAAATACGCCAAGCAGGTGGCAGATTACCTGCATGCCGACCACACCGAGGTCATCATCAACAAGGAAATTGTGCTGAATGCGCTGGAAGAAGTTATCGCCATGCTGGGCACCTGGGATATCACCACCATCCGTGCTTCGGTTGGCATGTATCTGGTGTGCAAGTACATCCATGAGCACACCAATATCCGTGTGCTGCTAACCGGCGAAATTTCGGA
>VOFJ01002775.1_pt1 | contig 95910 bp, 114 predicted proteins | sample 5384081 | NCBI WGS metagenome assembly VOFJ01 (sample SAMN12384729, study PRJNA508395) | human gut metagenome | isolation source: healthy gut I | host: Homo sapiens | reverse complement strand
CCAAGGCGGCGCGCCGACGCGGTACGCGGCTGTCCGCGGCACCGCCGTAGTGGACTTAGCAGATAGGCCATCGCCCCCAGCAGCAGACTCGCACCACCAGCAGCACAATAGCGGCTGTGGCCAGCACATAGCGGCGGATCAGGGCTGCAAAAGTTTTCATTGTGCGTTCTCCTCTGCCAATTTATAGCCGATGCCCCGCACCGTTAAAAGGTACTGCGGCTTGCTGGGGTTGGATTCCAGCTTTTCCCGCAGGTGGCGGATGTGAACATTCAGGCTGTTCTCGTACCCGTAATAGTCTGCCCCCCACACGGCTTCGCACACCGCGTCATAAGTAACGATATGGCCGCGGTTTTCGGCCAGCTTTTGCAGCAGAGCGCGCTCGGTGGCCGTCAGGGGCTGGGCGGTGCCATCCGGCAGGCGGACCAAAGCATCGGCCAGATACACCGTGCGCTGGCCCAGCTGGAGCGTTTTTGCGGCAGTCCGCCACAGTTCGCCCCGATAGCAGCGCTGCAAAATGCGCTGGATGCGCAGCAAAAGCTCCTGCGTTAAAAACGGCTTGGTCAGGTAGTCGTCCGCGCCCAGGCCCAGACCAAACAGCCGGTCGGCGTCAGCATCGCGGGCAGAAAGAAAAAGCGCCGGGATATCCGCCATGCTGTGCAGCGTGCGGAACAGGGTAAAGCCGTCCCCATCCGGCAGGTTGATGTCCAAAATCATCAGGTCCGGGCGGTTGGTGGCAAATGCCGCTTGGGCCGCTGCGCAGCCGGTGCAGGCGGTCAGCTGGTTGTAGCCGGTGCTGCGCAGCGCCGTGGTAACAAGGTTCAGCAGATCCTGGTTGTCATCCACAATCAAAATTTTAGCATCATAAATGGTTTGCATGGGTGTGCCCCCCTTTGTACTTTTAGGCAATACCGCATAATTCTAAGTGCCGATACGGTGAGCGAGGTACGGCAGATGCTAAGCCAAAAGCGCAGATAATACTTTGTGTATTATCGAGCATTTTGGCAACGCAGATGCCGTGCCGCAGCCGCCGGAGCGGTGCTTAAGCCGTCAGGCGGGAATTGTGCGGTATTGCCTTTATTATAATACGAGCACCGGGCTGCCGATAGAGCCGCCGAGCAGAATTAAGCTAACTTAAGCTGGGCTTTGTGGCAGGTTAAGGTCGGCGTGTTACCATGCCTTTGTTCCCAAAAGATGAACAAAGGAGTGTTAGCCATGCAATATGTAATTGAAACAAAACGGCTGTGCAAAACCTATGGTGGCCGCACCGTGGTTCACAATCTGGACCTGCATGTTCCGCAGGGGTGTGTGTATGGTTTTATTGGGCCAAATGGCGCGGGTAAATCTACCAGCATGAAAATGCTGCTGGGGCTGGTTCACCCCACGGCGGGCAGCGTGGCTCTGCTGGGCCGCACATTGACGGAGCGTACCCGGCTGGAGCTGCTGCGCCAGACCGGCAGTTTGATTGAGTCGCCATCCGGCTACCTGCACCTTACTGCGCAGGAAAACCTTGAAATTGTAGCCGACCTGAAAGGCGTGCCCTACAAAGACATCGACCGCGTGCTGGAAATTGTACACCTGCAGGCAGACCGAAAGCGCAAGGTGGGGCAGTATTCCCTTGGCATGAAACAGCGCCTGGGCATTGCCATGGCTCTGCTGGGCAGCCCCAGGCTGCTGATCCTGGATGAACCCACCAACGGTCTTGACCCGGCTGGCATCCAGGAAATGCGTGCATTGATCCACGATATGCCAGATGCCTGCGGTGCCACGGTACTGATTTCCAGCCATTTGCTGGGCGAGATGGAGCAGATTGTGAGCCAGGTGGGCATCATCAACCACGGCCAGCTGCTGTTTGAAGGCCCGCTAGCGGAATTGCAGCGCCACAGCCGTGGCAATGTTGTTCTGCGCTTGCTGGCTCCGGACCGCGGGGCCGCCGTGCTGCGCCGCTACGGCCTGACCCCGCAGCTTGCGGACAACGGCTGCCTGCTGCCCACCATGGAGGATGCCCGCCTGGCCGCGCTGGTGCAGGATCTTGCCGCCGAGGGGGCCGGAGTGGTTGGCGTGGAGCGGCAGACCAAGAATCTGGAAGAAATTTTCCTGAGCCTGACCAACACGCAAACCGGCAAGGAGGTGGGCTGACATGTACACAAGCATCCGCGCCGAGCTGCAAAAGGCCCGCCGCCGGCATGATCTGATTGTCTGCCTGCTGGTGCCGGTCATGGCGCTGCTTTGGTGCCAGTCCGCTGCGCCGACCGGTGCTGACGAGCTGGCATCCGCTTATAGTGCCCTGTTTTACAGCCTGCCCATCATCAATACCATTTTAATGCCGTTGGCCATGGCGATTCTGGCAAGCAGGCTTTGGGATGTGGAAGTCAAAGGCTGTACGCTCAAACTGCTGTATACCCTGCAAAGCCGCCGCAGCCTGTTTGCCGCAAAGGCAGCGCTGGGGCTGGCAGAGATCTTTTTGATCGTCACGCTGGAAGCTGCGGGCGCCCCGCTGATCGGGCACTTGCAGCATTACACGCAGCCCTACCCCGCCGCAGGCCAGGCTGCCTATCTCTGGGGCTGCACCTTTGCCGTGGACTGCATGATTTTTTTCTCTGAGCTGCTTTTGACAGTGCTGCTGGCCAATCCCCTGCCCGCTTTGTGTGTGGGCATTCTTGGCACGCTGCTGGGGCTGTTCAGTGCCTTTATGCCGGCATGGGTCGGCTATTTTGTGCCGTGGGGGTATTTTATCCCTCTGAACACCTACCGGATTGCGGACTGGGACCAGGCCAGCAAAGTAGTCACCTACATGATTGTGCCGTTCCAGTGGCCGCTGCTGGTTGCCACGGTGGTTTTGGCCGGTATTTTGTTTTTTGCCGCGTGGTATGCCATGCGGAACAAGGAGGTGTGACCCATGCTGCTGCGTTGTATCCGTGCAGAAAACCGCAAACTGCACGCTTCGCCCATCTGGTTTATGTTTTTTATTCTGCCCATCATTTCCGCCGGGTACGGAACCTTCAACTACCTGCAAAACCTTGAAATTTTGCGGGACGGCTGGTACAGTCTATGGACCCAGCACACACTATTTTACTCGCTGTTTTTCTTCCCCTGCATGGTGGCGGTATACGCGGCGTACCTGTGGCGGCTGGAGCACATAGGCCACAACTGGAACCTGATTATGGCGGAGCCGGTGCCGCCCTTTTACCTGTTCCTTGCCAAGTTGCTTGTGGTGACAAAGCTGGTACTGCTGACTCAGGCATTTGTGTTTGTATTGTACTGGTTCTGCGGCCGGGTGTTCGCCGGGTTCACAGCGCCCCCGCCGGCCATTACCATCTTTTACCTGGTGCGCAGTGTACTGGGTGGGCTGGCCGTGGTGGCGGCGCAGCTGCTATTTTCCATGGTGATCCGCAGCTTTGCCTTGCCGGTGTTTTTGGGGCTGGCCGGGGGTGTTTCCGGCATGCTACTGGCCAGCCGGGGCTACTGGTACGTCTGGCCCTATTGCCTGATGCAGCGCGGCATGAACGCTAACCAGAGCAGTGATATGCTGGCGGACAGCTACCTAGGCTTTGCTTTGGCCTGTGTTGGCTGGCTGGCGCTGATTTTGCTTGCGGTTCAGCTGCTGTTGAGCCACCAGGATGTAAAGGTCCGGTAAAGGCTGCACCGGCTTTGCCGCGCATTTTGACCGCTTTTGTAAAATTGCCTCAAAAAAAGCGGACATTTTTGGGGGTTAATGGGTTTTATTTGCCGGGCAGGTATGATATAATAAGCCAGGTTTGCGGCCATCTTTGCCGCACTGCCGGTTTGAACGTATTTCCCGAACGTGTGCCTGCCCCGCGCATGGCACCGTTTGACCACGGTGTATCTGAAAAGTCGAAAATATCGTCTATTTCTACAAACACAGCGAGATTTTGCGTTAAAAAGCCTTGGAATCCACAAAGGATTCCGGCGGCTCTTTGCCTTACATCCTGCTTGTTTTTGCGAAATATCCGTCATTTTCTTTGTTTTCAGATACACCATAAGGAAAGGATGGCTGTTGATGAGACATTTGATTGATCCCCTTGACTTTACAAAGGAAGAAACCCAAAAGCTGCTGGACCTTGCGGACCGCATCCATGATGACCCCGAAGCATACCAGGATGTAGCTGACCGCAAGCGCCTGGCCACACTGTTCTATGAGCCTTCCACCCGCACCCGCCTTTCGTTTGAATCGGCGATGCTGCGTTTGGGCGGCAAGGTGTTGGGTTTCCCGGATGCCGGTGTTTCCAGTGCTTCCAAGGGTGAAACCGTTGCGGATACCATCCGCATTATCAGCTGCTATGCGGATATTGCCGCCATGCGTCACCCCAAAGAGGGGGCCCCGCTGCGCGCTTCCCTTTACAGCAAGATCCCGGTGATCAATGCTGGTGACGGCGGCCACAGCCACCCCACCCAGACCCTGTTGGACATGATGACCATCCGCCGCCGCAAGGGCCGTTTGGACAACCTGACCATTGGTTTCTGCGGCGACCTGAAGTTTGGCCGCACGGTACATTCCCTCATCAAGAGCCTGGCCCGCTATGACAACGTAAAGTTTGTCCTGATCAGCCCCGAAGAACTGCGCGTGCCGGATTACATCATCAATGAAGTACTGGAGCCCCGCGACATCCCCTACATTGAGACCCGCAACCTGGAAGGTGCTCTGCCGGACCTCGATATTTTGTACATGACCCGTGTGCAGCGCGAGCGCTTTTTCAATGAGGAAGATTACATCCGCCTGCGTGACAGCTACATCCTGACCGCCGAAAAGCTGAACCTTGCCCCGGCGGACATGGCGGTGCTGCATCCCCTGCCGCGTGTGAACGAAATTACGCTGGATGTGGACGATGACCCGCGCGCCGCCTACTTTGAGCAGGCACAGAACGGCGTGTATGTGCGCATGGCTTTGATTATGACGCTGCTGGGGCTGAAAGACCCCAAAACCGGGGAGGTTGCTTTTGAATGCTGAATATTGATGAAATCATGAACGGCGTGGTCATTGACCACATTACCGCCGGGACCGGGCTTTCGCTGTATCACCTGCTGGAGCTGGAAAAGCTGAACGAAGCCAGCGTGGCCCTGCTGCAGAACGTGCGCAGCCAGAAAAGCGGCAAAAAGGATATTATTAAAATCGAGGGCGATATTTCCGGCTTGAATTTTGATGTGCTGGGTTATGTGGACCCGCAGATCAGCCTGACCTTTATTGAGAACGGTCATGTGACCCGCAAGGTGCGCCCGGACCAGCCCAAGCGCCTGGTGAACGTGATCAAGTGCACCAACCCCCGCTGCATTACCTCCCTGGAGACCGGCTGCGACCACATCTTTGCCCTGACCCCCAGCGGACGCTACCGCTGCGTTTACTGTGAGCAGGAGTTCAAGGTACGCCCGTAAGGCAGTGCCGCATTTTCCTGTTCTGTTCCCATAATAAGTTCAGACCCGGCATGATGGAACGGATTTTGCTGTTCCCCTGCCGGGTCTGTTTTTTCTTGCTGTTTTGCGCGTGTTTCCTTGCCGCAATTTCCTGCTTGTGGTACGATATGCACAAAGAGCCCTTGTTAATGGGAGGTAATTTTATGAATTGGGGAATTTTAGCTACCGGCACCATTGCCAACAAATTTGCCACAACAGTCAATGCGATGGCCGCCGAGGGCGAGCGGCTTGCCGCAGTCGGCTCCCGCCGGGCCGAAAGTGCCAAAGCCTTTGCGGCGCAGTACAACATCCCGCACTGGTACGCCAGCTATGAAGAGCTTGCCGCCGATCCCGCCGTAGATGCCATCTACATTGCTACGCCCAACGCCCTGCATTACGAAAACTGCAAGCTCTGCCTGGAGCACGGCAAGCATGTTCTGTGCGAAAAGCCGTTCACCATCAATGCAGAGCAGGCCAAAGAGCTGTATGCCCTGGCGGAAAAAAAGCAGCTTTTTATCATGGAAGCATTCTGGATTCGCTTTTTGCCGCTGTATGCCAAATTGCAGCAGATGCTGGCGGATGGGGTGATCGGTACGCTGCAAACCATCACCTGCCAATACGGTTTTACCACTGAAGGCGCCCGCCGCGAGCGCAAATTCAACTCTGCTTTGGGCGGTGGCGCTTTGCTGGATATTGGCATTTATAACCTTGGCTTTTTGCAGATGGTCACCGGCCAGCAGCCCCAGAACGTGCAGACAGAAGAGCTGCGCCTGACAGAATACGGCACCGATGAATACAGCAAACTGCGGCTTGCCTACCCCAGCGGCTGCACGGCGGAATCGGTGCAAACCATCGGCCAGCGCCTTACCCGCATGGCCTGCATTGTGGGCACCAAGGGCCGCATTACCCTGCCGGACTTCCAGTACGCCGAACATATGACGCTGGAACTGGACGGCCAGCCACCGCAGGAACTGGATTTTCCCTTTGATGTGAACGGTTTTGAATACCAGATTCGGGAAGTAAGCCGTTGTGCTGCCACTGGCAGGCACCACAGCAGCATTTATACCCCGCAGCAAAGCATTGCCCTGACCCAACTGATGTATGATATCCGCATGGCCTGGGGCATGAAATTTGAGGGCGAGGAATAAGCAGCTTTTGGTAAAGCTTTGTCCCCTTTTTATATTTTCCACACAGACAAAAACAGCCCCAGGCGGCACCTTTTATGGGTACTGCCCGGGGCTGTTGCTTTTCAGAACCGGGCATACAAAAAGCCCGTATTGGAATAAAAGCTTGCCATCAGCAAAAAGGCAAAAATGGCAAATTCGTACACAGCCCAGCGCACCGGGCGCGGCGCGGCGTTGACCCAGGCGCGCAGATGCAGGCCGCATTCATGCAGCACATCCACCAGCACCAGCAACGCAATGCCCAACAACAGCAAGAGCAGTTCCAGCTTGCTGGTCAGGCCTAGCAGCCAGTACTGGGCAAACACCTCGTGCCCGGGGTTATGCAGGATACCGGCAAAGTATGCTGCCGCATTGCCCAAACTGCTGGTGCGGAAGATAGTAAAGGTTGTAACAAAGATGGCAAATGTCAGCGGCACGCCCACGATGCGCAGCAGCAGAGATTTGCGCTTGCGCAGCGGAGCGGGCATGTGGTCCTCCGCCACCTGGCACAGGCCGTGCAGCCCGCCCCAGACAAGGAAGGTCCAGTTGGCGCCGTGCCACAGCCCGCTGACCAAAAAGGTCAGCAGCAGGTTGGCATCCCGCCGGGCAATGCCCTTGCGGTTGCCGCCCAGTGGGATATACACATAATCCCGGAACCACTGCGAAAGGCTGATATGCCACCGGGCCCACAGATCCTTGACGCTGGCAGAAAAAAACGGCTGGCGGAAGTTTTCCGGCAGGTGCAGGCCCAGGATCTCGCCCATGCCCAGCACAATATCCGTGTAGCCGGAAAAATCGGCATACAGCTGGAACGAATACATAACCGTGGCAAAAATCAGCTGACTGCGGTCAAAGGGCACCGGGTCCGCAAAGGCGGCGCTGACCACAATGGCCGCACGGTCCGCAATGGCAAACTTTTTGAAATACCCCCACGCACTGCGCTGCAAACCGCTGACCAAACGCTGGGTTTCAAACGTTTTGGGGGCGGCTTCCAGCTGGGGCATCAGGGTATTATAGCGGTTGAACGGCCCCTGGGTGAGCGAGAGGAAAAAGCCCGCATAGCACCACAGCCGTGCATAGCTGGGCGTGGGTGCCGTGCGGCCATGCCACACATCCAGCAGGTAGCCCGCCAGCTGCAAGCTGTAATACGCAAGGCCAAAGGGCTTATACAAATCCCGCAGGCCCGGCACCAGCATGCCGCTGTATTTGAGCACCAGCAGCGGCAGCAGGGCTGCGGCCAGCCCCAGTGCCAGCCACCCGCGGCGGCTGGGCTGCTCTGGCTGCGCATGCTGCGCGGCCTGCCACACCACTGCCGTGGCAAGGGCTACCGCAAAAAACGCGCCGATATCAATGGAAAGGCAGAACACTGCGTTGGCTGCCAGAACCAGCTTCCAGCGGGAAGGCTGGGGCACGCGGTACCACAGGCAGACAAACAGCGCCATAAACGGCAAAAAGCCAAGGGATGTAACAGAAAACATCAGTTGCCCTCCCCCTGCTGCACGGTGCTATCCGGTGATGTGGCCAATTTTTCGGCAACCGTATCATAGAACAGGCTGCTTACATCCTCGCCCGCAGCACTGCGGGCGGCCACCGTGGCGAACGCCTTGCTGAACGTTTCTGCCCCCTGCCCGTTCAGGTGGTGCATATCTGAAAAATCGTCAAAGCCAATGGGCAGCAGGTCGGTATCCTTAAAGAGCGAAAAATCCCAATACTGGGTGCCGTTGGCCGCGGCAAAGCTGCGCATGGCATCCACATAGGCCTGGTAGTTCTGGGTATCCTGCACATAAGCGCTGGGCAGCGGGGCGGTGACCAGCACCAGGCGGATGTTCTGCTTTTTGCAGAACTCGGCAATGCGGGTCAGGTTCGCCCGGCCAAACGGTGAGATTGGCGCGCTGGCATCCACGTGCATCAGGGTGCCGAACCCCCAGATGCTGGTGCCCTCGGTATAGACAAAACCGCGGTCCCGGTAGGCTTCGCCCTCGTCCGGGTAGGTGACCCAGCCATAGTTCCCCGCGTTATAGCCGCCGGTCAGCTTGCCGCGCCAAAGGGCCGGCAGCTCACCGGGGTCAGCAATAGCATGGCGCGCCGGGAACACCAGATCCGCAAACGCCGCGGCACCGCCCATCTCCCACAGATACTGGTAACGGTAGGGCGAGGACGCGCGCATGTAATCGGTGATCAGGTAGCAGGCCAGCGGAACATTGCTGGATTTTTGCTGATTATAGCCGGTATAGAAGGTTTCCAGATAGACGGTTTTCAGCGGGCTGTTGGCGGCGGCTTCCCGAATAAGCCAATAGGAGCCATCCGGCTGCTGCTGGCTGGTGCCAAGGTTAAAGCCGTGGCTGCCCAGAATGGGGTCAATGGTATCCGGGTCAAAGCTGCGGTAGCTGTGGGAGGAACCCACAAACACAGTATCCACCGCATCCGCTTGGGCGTAATACTCCCCCAGCGTCACACGGGAATAGGCGTGCAGGTCATCCACCAGCAAAAAGTTCAGCAGCAGGCAGAGCGCCGCCGTGATGGCCGCAAACAACACAAACAGGCCCGCCTTGTGCAGCGGGCCGGGAATGCGGCTGAGTTTTGGGGTTGTATGGGGCATGTAGCTTCCTTTACGTTTGCCATCTGCCGCGCGGTATGCGCCGCGGCTCAGGTTTCAATTTTTATATGGGGGCAGCGGGGATTGTAAGCGGCAAGGTCCAGGCGCCAGGTGGTGTTGCCATCGGCATCCTCGGCCGTTTTTTCAAAGCCGTACCCAGCATAAAATTCCCGCACCATAGCGTTTTTGGCGGTGGGGTAATAATAGCCCTCCAGCGCAGTATACCCTGCAGCGGCAGCTTTGGCGGCAAGGGTGTCCATCATGGCGTCTTCCATGCCGCGCTTGAGCACACGGCAGCTCATCAGCCACAGGCGCAGGCAGAGCGTTTGGCCCTGGGCCTGCCCTGCCACAACGGTAACAACGCCGTTATCCGCAAATTTATCCACCAGCTTGCCGTACAGGGTGATCCAGTCCGGCTTTTCTGCCATGGAACGGATGTCATCCTCAGTGCAGCGCAGAGTGGTCAGGTTGAACTGGTTGCTCTTGTTGGTCAGCTGAGCAATGCGCTGCATATACACCGCCTCAAAGGGGCAGATGGTCGCCGTCATTTCCAGGCTGTCCAGATACTGGCCGTAATCGGCAAAAGCTGCCTGGGCCTGGGCGGCCTGGGCGCGGGCATGGTACTGCGCGGTCTTTTTCAGGTCATCGCCGGAAAGGATCGTCGTTTCAAAGTACCCGCCGTGGTCCAGCATCTTGATGTAGTTTTCGGCACCATCCAGCACCGGGGTAGCCACACCGGGCAACTGGGCGGCCACAATGGCACGCTCCGCCGGATTGTCATCAGCAAACACAAAGCTGTCGGCGCCAAGGCTGAGCTCTGCGGCGATGGCTTTCAGGTTCTGATCTTTAGGATCCCAGTTGGCCTTGATGCAGACAAAATCATCCGGGTGCAGCACGCTGTCCGGGTGGTTCAGGCCGGCCAGGGCGTTGGCTTCGTCATTTTTGGAATCCACCGCCAGCACCACGCCGATGGTCTGCAGGGCTTTGCAGTAGCTCTGGAACTCAGCGTACACCTGGCCTTCCGGCACTTCGGGGCCAATGGCAATGCCGTCCACACCGTCATCGCCCACAATGCCGCCCCAGAGAGTGTTATCCAGATCCAGCACCAGGGCTTTTTTGTTGCGGCCATACAGGGATTTGATGATGTTTGCCACGCTGTTTGCCAAAGACGGAATCGCATCCAGGCACATGGCGTACTTGTACATATGCCAGAAGAACGCATCCCCCCAGGCAGTCAGGCCGTAATCTGCGCTGAGATAGTCAATATCATTGATATAAAAATCCTCATGCGCGGCGGCATAGGCGTAAAAGCGCTGGTTCAGGCGGCTGAGATAGTTGGAACGGCCATGCGGGTCCCAGATATCGCGGTTGCCCATCAGGCGGTAGTTGGGGCGGTCAAAGTTATTCTGGATTATGGGGCAGTGGAATTTGGCTTCCAGCGCCTGCCACATCTGCTCAAAGCGGCTGTACTCGGCATTCAGCATGGCGTCAATTTCCGCCTGCGGGGTGGCCGTTGTGGGGAAATTGATGATGTTGCGCCAGTTGGTGTGGATATAAATGACATCGGGGTGGAACCCATCCAGCTCCGGCGTGCCGAACATGGCGTCCTGCCAATATTGGCCATACTCGCTCTGGTAGAACTCCGCCTGAATGCCGTATTGTAACAAAAACAGGCCCAGCTGGTCTGCCACCTCATTGGTGGTGGAACCGCCCAGGATGGCGATGCGCTTTTGCAGCGGGTGCGGGTTTTGGGCCAGCAGTTCCTTGCGCAGGCGGCGCTTTTTGCGCAGCAGCGTTTCGGTATCCAGCGGGTAGTTAAAACAATCCATATCGGCGCTTCCTTACAAATAATATTCAGGGCTTACAGCTTCTGCAGGGCTTCTTCCAGCGTAATGGCGATCTGGTCCGGGCAGCTGGTGGGCTTGGAGCCGCACAGGGTGCCTTTCATGCGCTCAATAGCGTCCTCAGCTTTCATGCCTTTCAGCAGCTGGCAGATGCCTTTCAGGTTGCCGTTGCAGCCCCCCAGCACCTCAACAGATTCAATGGTATGGTCAGGGTTCAGTTCTACTTTGGTCATCACCGAGCAGGTGCCCTTATTGCGGCGTTCGTAAATCATAATCGTTTGCTCCTTTTTATTTTCTTGCTCCGTTTTGTTTTTTGCTGTTGGTTGCTTTAGGCAATACCGCACAATTCCCGCCTGACGGCTTAAGCACCGCTTCGGCGGCTGCGGCACGGCATTTGCGTTGCCAAAATGCTCGATAATGTCGGGTTGCGGTACCCGCATCGTGCTTCGGGGGGCAAAAGCCCCGCACTCTGCGACCGCTGCCCCTGCTTCCGGTTCGCTGTTTCCGCCACTGGCGGCGCTCACCTTTGCAGCATCCAGTATTATCTGCGCTTTTGGCTTAGCATCTGCCGCACCTCGCTCGCCGTATCGGCACTTAGAATTGTGCGGTATTGCCTTTACTTTTTGCGCGCTTCGGCCAGCGCACGGATGCGGGCGATCTGTTCGTCCGCGGTGGTGCAGGTGCCAACCGGGTGCGGGGTGTTGGTGTTCATGCCGTGGTAGTCAGTGCCGCCGGTCACGATCAGGCCGTACTCCGCGGCCAGCTGTTCCAGCTCGGCTTTATCCTCCTCCGTGTTGCGGGGGTGGTCGATCTCCACGCCGTCCAGCCGCCCGGCTGCAATCAGCTCCCGCGCCAAAGGCATGCTGTGGTAAACGCTGGGGTGGGCCAGTACCGCCACGCCGCGGCATTCTTGGATGAGGTTCAGGATGGTATCCACGGTTTCATACACCGGCGTGTGCAGGATCTTGCCGCGCACCGGGCGCAGACCGAACAGGCTGCGGTACACCGTGTTGTACATTCCATCCGAAAGCCCATACTGCCACAATACACGCATGACATGGGCCTTGTACAGCGTGCCGCTGGCCTTGGCAAATTCCAACGCTTCCTCGGTCTTGAACTGGGGGCAGATTTCCTCCAGCTCCTTGCAGGACTGGTACACGGCATCATAGCGGCGTTTGTCCATGACTGCAGTATGGCGGGCCAGAGCTTCGCAATCGTCCGGGTAATAGCACAGGATGTGCACGCGGTGTTCCCGCCCATAATCATAGGCCGTCAGCTCCACCGCCGGGATCAGCTTCACACCGTTTTGCTCCGGGTGGGCGTAAGCATAACGCACAGAGCGGTTGGTATCATGGTCGCTGATGGCAAGCCAATCCAACCCCGCGCAGGCCGCCAGCCAAGGCAGCTTTTCGATGGGGGTAGAACCGTCCGAACAGGACGAATGGGTATGCAGATCACCGGGCATAGGCTGAGCTCCTCCTTTCCTGCTGAAGCTTTATTATATACCTTTTTTATATTTTTGAAAAGAGGGATATGACATTGCCAAGTCAGCACAAGTCCGTCTTCCCCGCCCCGCCGCTCACTTTTGCCGCAGGCTGGCGGCGTAAGCGCGGGCGCGGGCGGCAAACTGGCGTGCAGCCGGGGAAAGCGCCCCCCGCGCCAGGCAGGCCAGCCCAATGCTGCGCGTTGCAGCGGGTTCCAGCCGCAGCACCTGGCAGCCGTGGGGGTCGGTTCCGGTTTTGAACATCAGCTCCGGCATAATGGCAAAGCCGCGGCCACAGGCCACCATAGCGATCATGGATTGGTCATCCACGATATAGCAGCGGCTGTCCACCCGCAGGTCGTTGGTTTTGAAGTAGCTCTGGATATCGGCATCCACGTCCGCCAGCTGGCTGACGAACGGCTGGCCGCGCAGTTCCTCGGCGCTGACACAGCCGGGCCGGGCCGGGCGGTAGGACGCGGGTGCAATGCAGACCAGCTCGTCATCATATAGCGGTTCAAAATCCAAATCCAGCGCGCTGGAATTGGAAAGGAAGCCGATTTCCGCCGTGCCGTTTTTTGACCCAGGCACAGATATCCGCATAGCTGCCCTGATAGATCTGCACATCAATACCGGGGAAATCCAGCTGGAACTGCGGCACCAGCTGCGGCAGCCAGGTCACGCAGGCAGAGTTGAACACCCCCAGGCGCAGCACGCCTTTGTGCATGCCGTTGATCTGGGCGATGGACTGATCCAGGGATTCGCTGGAAGCCAGCAGCCGCTGGATGGCGGGCAGCAGGTTTTCGGCGGCGGCGGTCATGGTAACGCCACTTTTGGTGCGGGTAAACAGTGGGAAACCGCATTCCGCCTCCATGGTAGAAACCGCATGACTGATGGCGGAGGGGGTCAGGTGCAGTTGCTCCGCGGTGCGGGCAAAGCTGCCCTCGTGCGCAATGGTGGAAAAAATCTGGCAGGCTAACAGGGTCATGATGAACCGGATGCTCCTTTTATAATTGGGAAGTAAACTTTGCCTTCTTTGTTTTCTGATGCGTCTTGATGAATTTCGTTCATCTTTCATGTGAACTTTTTGAGCTTTACTTCACACAAATACTGTACTATTATAATAGCATAAAGTCAAGGCCCGCACAGCCTTGATGGATTTTCTCTGTATAGAAAACATTCCTTCCTCTATTTTCCTCTCCTACCCGCCGGTCCGCACAACCGGCGGGTTTTTGTTTTGCCGTTTTTCCGTGGGCCGGGCTGCGCCGCGTTGTAAAAGCGCCGCAAACGTGTTATTATTGTTACTGGTATCATCTGCCGCGTTTTGTGCCGGAATTATATGAAACGTATCTTTATATAGTACAGTGAAAAGAAAGAGGAAGTATTTTGCCAAAATCAACACTCTCCAATCCCCGCGGTGTACGGGGGGCGGCATCGCTGTGCGCGGTGGCCGCGCTGGCTTATCTGTTTGTACAGGATCTATTGACTATTTTTGTTTCCGCCCTGATGGGTATGCGGGTGCAGGGTGCCAGCCTGAGCGACCCGGTCGGATTCAGCGTGGCCGTGCAGGGGCTGCTGGGCATTGTGGTGGCAGCGGGTTCCATTGTGCTGCCGCTGTGGTGGCTGCTGCGCGCCACCCGGCTGCAAACGCAGGATCTGCGCATTCTGCTGCCCGCCCCCTGGAGCCCGGCGTTCTGCCTGGTGGTGTTTTTGGGGCTGGCCAACGCGGGCAACCTGTTCGGCGGGCTGCTGGCCCGCGGGCTGGGCGTTACCACCAGCAGCACCGCGCTGCCCGCCGGTGGCCTGGATCTGTTCATTCGTTATTTCAGTCTGTGTGTAGTGCCCGCTGTGCTGGAGGAAATTTATTTCCGCGGGGCGCTGCAGGGCATTATGCGCCCCAGCGGCAGCAGCGTGGCGATTTTTGCCCCTGCCCTGCTGTTTGCGTTGCTGCACCTGGATCTGGCACAAAGCATTACCGCGCTGGTGTGCGGCATCTTTTTGGGCTGGCTGGTTGAGCGCAGCGGCAGTATTCTGCCCGGCATGCTGCTGCATTTCATCAACAATACCTTGGCGTTTCTCAGCCTATATCTGCGCCAATATGCGCCGGAGCAGCTTGCCGTGGTGTATGAGCTGATTTTGCTAGTGGCCCTGCCGCTGGCGGCGCTCTTTCTGGTATGGCGGGTCAAAGTGCAGGGGTTCAGCTTTTCCGCCGGGCTGCGCGGCGGCATGGAGCCGCTGGCCGTTTTTACCAGCCTGCCGTATACCGTATGTGTTCTGTTTTGATGGGCCTTACGGTGTACCTGTACCGTGTGGGGTAACGCAATGACCGATGAACAACTGATGCAGGCCGCGCTGGAAGAAGCCCGCGCCGCTGCCGCTTTGGGCGAAGTGCCCGTTGGCGCGGTGGTTGCCAAGGATGGCGAGATCATTGCCCGTGCCCACAACCTGCGAGAGAGCGGCAAAAATGCCATCTACCACGCCGAACTACTTGCCATCGACGCAGCCTGCAAAGCCCTTGGCGGGTGGCGGCTGTGGCAATGTGAGCTGTTTGTTACGCTGGAGCCCTGCCCCATGTGCAGTGGGGCCATCATCAACAGCCGGTTAAAGCGGGTAGTCTATGGTGCCCGCGACCCCAAGGCCGGGTGCTGCGGCTCTTTGACGGATCTGTTTGCTTTACCATTTAACCACCACCCTGTTATGGAGCAGGGCCTGTTGGAAGAGGAAGCCCAGGCACTTTTACAAGAGTTTTTTGCCGGACTGCGAGCCAAACGGCTGAAGCTGAAAGCCGAAAAGCGCGCCCAGCAGGCAGCCCCGCTGCAAAATGAGGAGAATCCCCATGAATGACCATGTATTGATTACCGGCGGCAGCCGCGGCATTGGTGCCGCCACCGTTTTGGAGTTCGCCCGCGCCGGGTACGATGTTGCCTTTACCTGGAACAGCCGCGAAGATGCTGCCCTGGATGTTGTGCAGCAGGCACAGGTGCTGAACCCCGGCGGGCGCTTTGTGGCTCTGCACGCCGATGTGAGCGATTCCGCCCAGGTGAATGCCGCGGTACAGGAAACACTGCAGCAGTTCGGCAGCCTGCAGGCGCTGATGTGCTGTGCGGGGATTGCCCAGCAAAAGCTCTTCACTGACCTGACCGATGAGGACTGGCACCGCATGATGGGGGTAGATTTGGACGGCGTGTTTTATGCATGCCGCGCCGTGCTGCCTGGCATGATCCGCCAAAAATACGGCCGCATTCTGCTGGTAAGCAGCATGTGGGGCCAGACCGGCGGCAGCTGCGAAGTACACTATTCCGCCGCAAAGGCCGGTGTGATCGGCCTGACCAAGGCGCTCGCCAAAGAGGAAGGTCCTTCCGGCATTACGGTGAACTGCGTGGCTCCCGGTGTGATTGAAACCGACATGATGGCCAGCTTTACCGCAGAGGACAAAGCTGCCCTGGCGGAAGAGACCCCCGTGGAGCGCCTTGGCACCCCGGAAGAAGTTGCCCGCACGCTGGTATTTTTGGCCGGGCGCGGGGCCGGGTTCATCACCGGGCAGGTGCTCGGCGTAAACGGCGGCATTGTGATTTAACGCGTCCCTGCTTATTCAGCGCCGCCGCATGAATGCGCCGACAGCAATTTCATAAGATTCACTTTCCTCTCCTTTCCAGCATAACATGCTGTAGGATACACCTGCACGGCAGGCAATCCTGGGAGGGGGGATTTTTGTATGGCTTTGTTTCAGGTGGGGATCGATGTTTCCCGGTATCAGGGCAGCATCAACTGGAGTGCCGTTGCCGCGGCGGGCAAACAGTTTGCCATTGTACGCATTGGGTCCAGCAACAACAACGGCGCGTATGTGGACCCCTATTTTCTGCAAAACGTGAACGGTGCCCATGCCGCCGGGCTGCGGGTTGGGGCTTATTATTACACCTATGCCCGCACCGAAAGCGCTGTTGCCGGGGAGCTGACCACCTTTTTTTGAACGCGCTGGAGGGCTTACAGCTGGAATACCCGGTGTTTGTAGATGTGGAGGCCCGCAGCCTGACCAGCCTGGGCAAACCGCAGCTGACGAACCTGGTCAAATACGCCATGGATATTTTGAACCAGCGCAAATGGTACGCGGGCTGGTACAGCTACACCAACTACATCAACTCGTATATGAATGCTTCCGCGCTGGCAAACTATCCGCTTTGGGTGGCGGATTACCGCTCCAGCCTGGGGTACACCGGGCAGTACGGCATGTGGCAGTATTCCGGTTCCGGCACCGTCAGCGGCATTACCGGCGCGGTGGATCTGGATTACAGCTATCAGGACTATCTGCCCACGATACGCGCCGGGAATTTTAACGGGTATGGCAGCGATGGGCCGGACATGACAGCCGTGAGCGGATATAAGCTCACGGTTTTTGGTTCCAACACAGAATATTTTTATACCGCCAATCTGAACGATGTAGTGGGCTACCTGCCGCTGGGCAGCTACCCGGTTACCCAGATCACCAAGGAAAAATACAACGGGTACGATTGGGTCGTGTTTGAATATAACGGTGGCCAGTATTGGACCGCCCTGATTGGGGACCGCAACCGCCTAGAGCGCGATGACACCACAGACGATTGTTCCCGCCAGTTGGCTGAAGCCAACGCCAAAATTGCCGCCGCAAAGGCAGCGCTGGAATAAGCGATGCGGATTTTCCAGTAGGGTTCCCTGGGTTGCCCTGCTTTTCACTTCTCGTTATATCCATGTAGAGTTTCTTTACACTTAAAATGATGCACTCCACCGCACCGCGCATCATCCAAACTTTTATTGAAAGCAACGACCTGACCGAAAAAACGTGTACCTGTTCTGCACCTCCGGCAGCAGCAGTAATGACAAAAGCCTGCGGAACCTGCACCCCCCTGTACCCGTATATCAATTTTACCGCCGAAAGCATCGCCGCATGGCTGGACGGTCTTGCCTGAGTGCTCCCCTTTTCCGTATAACTTAAACGCAAAGCCGCCCACACAATTTTGCTGTGCGGGCGGCTTTGTATTATGTCTTGCTTTTTTGCAGGGTTGCGTTTATAATAATAGGGCAGTTGTACTCCTGCATCGCGCACAGCTGCCTGATTCAAATTGTCTCAGTAGCTCAGTTGGATAGAGCACACGCCTTCCCTAAGCGTGGGGTCGGAGGTTCAAATCCTCTCTGGGACGCCAGAAAGCACCGCTGCAAGACTTTTTCGGTGTTTGCAGCGTTTTTTTTTATTCCTCCTTCTCCCGGTAATTTCACTTCCGTTACCGGGAGATTTTTATACGCCGCATGATGTATATTTGCTAATTGGACTCGAACGCTTTTCAGAAATTTGCTAAGAAAATTCTGCGTTTTTTGCTAATTCGATTTTTCGGATCACTTTGCCGGGGCTTGCGCCGCTATCAGGGCTGCGAGCGCACTTGCCAGCTCCGGCGATTTCTGAAGCTGCTCCACAAGGCTTTCAAGGTCCAGGGTCGCAGGCTCCGATTTTGCAGGTTCCTCTGGCGGACGGACATTGCGAAGATCAGGCTTGGCATAGAAGGCAGTCTCGAATTTCTGAGCATTGACCTTTCTATCCTCGTCCAGAATGTGAGCATAGATACTGGTTATCATGTCGATCTCGGCATGGCCCGTATCGCCCTGGGGGTGGCTTTCAGATCGCCGTGGTTCAGTTTTTAGTTTGTAGGTGGTACTGGAATGACGGAGAGAATGAAAACCACCTTCGGCAGTCCTGCGTCCTCACGGAGCTTTGCAAACTCTTTGAGGATGATCCGATCCTCGCAGGGCCGTCCATTGGGAAGTGCCACCAACCAGATCGAAGTCCTGATATTCGTCGCCCAGGAAGCCTTTCAGCTCGTCCTGGGACTTCTTCCATTCCCGCAGGATGTAGGCAAGCGTTTTTCGGCAGCCACACCTTGCGGATGCTTGAGTCAGTCTTGGGCTTTTTCAGAATAATTCTTGTGCTGGTGTTCGGCATGAGCGGAGTGAAGATGTAATAGATATCCTTCTCACCCAGCGTTTCAATCGCCCGTTTGGAAGCCCGCGTCAGCTCCTTGTCGATGTAGACATAGGCATTATCCGCAGCAATATCTTCATCGGAAATATGGACGTTCTCCCAGGTCAGTCCCAGGATTTCACCCATACGCAGAGAGCAGGCAAAGGAAAGGTTCATTGCTACATAGAGCTTGCTGTCCGTGCATTTGTCCAGGGCAAGACGGATCATATCCGCTGTCCAGATATCCCGTTTCGCATACTCCGTTTTCGGGAGGATCACATTGTCAAAGGGATTTCTTGCAATGATTTCCCAGCGTACCGCCTGCTTAAACGCACACCGCAGGAGCTTGATGATTTTCAATGGTCTTGTCACTGACATAAGTGGTAACGGCCTTTCGGGTCTTGGTAGACACCGACTTGGTTTTCTGTAAGGTTTGGATATAACCGTCAACCGCACGGGGAGTAACCGCCTGTACCTCCATATCACCGATGATCGGATTGATATAGTTCGCAATCAGTGCCGTTTGGCCGTCATACATAGACACGCCCCATTTCTTTTCTCCGTAAAGAGATACGAAGTCATAAAGGAACTCGGTGATCGTCTGATTGCTTGGCGGGAGAAAAGTTCCCGTGTGCTGCTGATTTTCGATTTCCGCCTTGCGCTTTAAGGCCTCTTTGTGGGTATGCCAGGTTTCCCACTTCTGTTTGGTTTCTCCGTTTTCGTCCACATAGTTGTAAACAACGGAATAGTTTTTCTTTCGTTTGATTATAGATGCCATATCGTTCTTCCTTTCTTGGATCACAGGTCGAGGGAGTCAAGCCACTCGTCAAATGACCGCTTGGAAATGCGTATGGCGTTACCAATTCGCACGATTTTGAAGTGCCCTTCTTTTACAAGGATATATGCGGAAGTTCTTCCGATGCCCAGGATTTGAGCAATATCGTCAACCGTATACGTCCTTCTTTCAGGGGTTTCTTTCTTCGTGCCGTTCCATGTTTGAGACATGAGAACCCCCTTTCAGTTATGAAAAGGAACAGCACGAATATGTGTGGGTAATATAACTTCCACTACTATTTTACCGTGCTGCTCCGTATTTGTCTGCTGCTAATTGAAAAGTTTACGATCTATCCATAAACTTTCAAAAAAGGAAAGATAGGCTTACGGACGGCTGCTGGCACAGCTCCACGGGAGTCTAACCCCGGCCCATGCTGATGGGTGCGGCGCACAATGCTTTGTGGGCGTTCAATGCGCGAGTATCTTTGACCCTGCCCGTGCGTCGTCGCCCGCAAGCAGCCACGCTTGCTTTGCGGTCTGGTGCTGTTCGCTCGCCCGTTACAGTGGTCCCGTCCTGCGGACTTGAAACGAGGTCATGGCGCACCGGCCGTATGGCTCGGCACAAACAGGAATGTATCCGTTTGCCTTATACTGCGGCGTTGGCCTCCCAACGGGCTTTCTTTGTCAAGGTGCTGCCTTCGGCCACGAAAGAGAGAAACAGGGAAAGGGTAAGCTGTTTCCGCTTTCAGACCGGGCTTGTCAGCTCATGCTGACAATGGAATGAATGAGCTTGATCTCCAATCGGCGCTTCATGTACTCGTCCACCCGAACATGGGGCTGGCCGTCAGGATCGTAAAGCGTCCGCGCGCAGAGCTTATTGATATAGCCCTCATAATACCGGAGCACCTGCTCCACAGCCTGAGAGTCCCCGTCACGGGCGGCGTCAATCACCGAAAGAGGAAGAAGCTCCTTGCCCTTGTAAGTGGGGTTCTTCATACCGTCAACCTCCCTTCGGCATGAGTGCGGCCAACTTGATCCGCAGCTCGGTCAATGATTTTGCCCTTCGCCGCTGAACGGCGCTGCGAGACATTCCAACAAGGCGGCCAACCTCCTGATCCGGCAGGTCCAGAACAAAATGCAGGATCAAAATACTCTGCTCCTGAACAGACAAACCGGCGAAGGCATCAGCCACAAGCTCGTTTTCAATATGCAGGTCATACCCATGGGACGAGAATGTAAATCTGTCACTGGGGTAATGATCTACAACGCAGAGCTTGTCCATCTCCATCTGCGGAAGGTCGCTGAATGACAGTTCCCTGTCACGGCGCCTCTGCATTTCCCGGAGGTAGTCGATTGCCTCATGGTACAGTACCAGTTTGCAGTAAGCATCGAACTGGCACCGTTCGCCATAGTCATTACGGGGGGATCATATCCATCTTTTCACCCCCTTTCCTGGGGAATAAGGTGGGTTTCTCCCTTTCCGCTAACAAGGCGAACGCAAAGCCGCTCGCTACCCGCTAAAAGCCTCCTTTTTGAAAATTTCTCAAAAATTTTTTTCGAGGCGGGCTTGTCCTCGGAAAGCAGAAAAAAGCGCCCAACAAGTCGCAACGGACCTGCTGGACGCAGAAATGTTTTATAAAGAAGATTACTTACATGGTATAGTTCATATCCAAAGCCGGACGACTCCGACGGAGGGGCTACGCTTTTTTTAACTGGTGCAGATCATGGATACTGCGAAATAAAAAGAAGGACACGGCAAATTAACCTCCCATCGGCTACCGTGTCCCTGCAAGTCGTCATTGGTTTGTGCAAGCGCAAAGAAACGGCGGCTCTGAAAATCAAAGCCGCCGTTTCAAATGGGCGTGTCAAATTGTCTGCTCTACGACGGCTTTTTTTCTTTTGCCGTCGTGCGGCAGTTGTTCTTATCTGTACTTGTCTAGTATCGAATTTGCCTCTACTTCTGTCATATTTCCAGATTTAGTCTGATCGTTTGTGTATTGCTCCAAGGCCGCATACAGTTCAGCTTTTGTATTATACGGGCCAAAGTTCCGATAACTGTTACCGTCATACAAGACTGTCTGAAAAACCTCGGACTGCGGATTATTAGGCATACTAAAGAAAATTTGGTCCTCTTCATAAGAACTTCGCTTGCCAACCTGTACTTCGTCCTCGATCCCAGACAATGCGGATTGATACTGAGCAATAGCAGCGGCAGCTTCCTCCTGAGTAAGTTCCCCTGCGGCTACAAGCGCCTGTAGGTTGTCGCTTTCAGTTTCAATCCATCCAGCAAATTCTTCATAGCTGTAGAAATCCGGCAGTTCTACGGTGGGAGATGTATCCCATGTACTTCCGCCATCATAGCTCACCTGAGCGGTAGCACCATCCATTCGGAATACAGCTTCGGAAATTTCCTGTGCTAGATGGTCATCGGATTCTGCTTTTGATGGTGCTGCTTGTGTAGAAAAGCCCGTCAGGACACTTCCTGTAAGCAGGAGCGCAAGTGCGCCAGTCAAGATTTTCAGTTTCATCGTATTACCTCCTTGAACTTTATGCTTCTAAAAATCAATCACTTTTCCTCCTTTCGTACAGTAGAATACCCTGTTGATGTTGAAAGGATATAAAGGCAATGTTGTACCAGTGTTGAACGCAAAAAACTCTGCCCTTCGATGAAAGGGCAGAGCCTTGTTTAGAAATAGATTACAAATTCCATGCCGGTTTTTGATTTCATAGAAGTGAAACAGTATTGAAGCCCCTGCTTATCTAAAATGGTTTTTACGATATACAGCCCCAAGCCGTTGCCGCCGTTTGCCGGATTGCGTGCTCTATTCGGCCTGTAGAACGGTTCAAATATGTGTTGCAGTTCGTCCGGTGACAGCGGAAACGCACTCGTTTTGAATTGACAAAACTGATTTTTCCAACTTAACTTTTATGTGCCTTTCAGCTTCTGTATAATTCACGGCGTTTGACAGGATATTCGACAGTGCCTTTTTTAGTTGATTTTCTGGCAAACGCACTGACATATCTTCAATAATCTCTATCTGAAACCGCAGCCCGTTCGTTTCAGCAATCAGGCGGTATGGCTCACACAATTCGCTAACACATTCTGCTAATGAAAAAAGTTGTTACAGGAACATCCTCCATCTGCATTTGTAGGCGTGACGCATTGAGAATATCTTTTATCATTTCTGCAAGCTGCTCAGTAATTTCTTTGCATCTAGGCAAATATGATTCATAATCGCTGTACTCTCCAATTTTAAGAATCATGTTTTCCAATGTCGCATTTAACTCTGTAACAGGTGTTTTTAATTCATGGGACGCAGTACGCAGAAAATCAATCTTTTCTTTTTCAACAAGTTGGACTTTATCTCTTTTTTCTTCCTCCAAATTCCGGATTGTCACAAGCAACGATTGATACAAGCTGTTGATGTCATTAGCTAATCCGCCGATTTCGTCTGTGGAGATCACGGAGATCTCGGCGGTACGATCCAACTTTGACATTTGATGGACAGACGTTGAGATAGACAATATCGGGCCTGTTATTCCTTTGGAGAACAAAAACGAAAAAACCAGCGAAATTACCATGCAACAGGCAAATGAAAGCGGAAATGACTTTAGGATTGTCTGCGTTATGAGTTGCGGCATATCCACTTCGGAAAACGCAAGCACATCTTCGTTTGTGACCGTTGTGCTTGTGATAAGGACATTTTCCGATGGAGCAATCATAAAAATCAGTACATGAGCCAAAACGGTGATTAGAAGCATCATTCCGAATGTAAATGCAAATATTTTATAAAAAATAGCTTTGTTTTCATAGTGATTCTCCATCTCGAATTTGTAGCCAATGCCCTTAACCGTAGTAATGCAATCCAAAGCGGAGTTTTTTTTTTCCGAATGTTGCGTATGTAGGCGTCTATTGTCCTATCTATTACATCACAGTCATAGCCCCAAACATCGTCCAGTATTTGATTGCGGGACAACACCAAGCCTTTATTTTCAATCAAGACTTTCAGGATTTCGAGCTCTTTCGGGGTAATGTCAATTTTCCCATTTTCATCATGTGCGGTATATCCCGCAAAGTCTACGGTAACATTCCCAAGCCGAATTGTGCTTACAGTAGATTTATTCTCGCTCCTGCGGAGCAAGGCCGTAATTCGTTTTCCTAAAATAAGCATAGAAAATGGTTTAGTTATGTAGTCATCTGCTAGTTCATCAAAACTGTTGGACTGTGTATATTCATCGTCAACGGCCGTAAGCATAACAACAGGGATGTTGCTAATCTTTCTGATCTCATGTAAAATCGTTACACCGGACATTTTGGGTAGCATAATATCTAACACTGCTAAATCAATGCTGTTATCACGAAAAATATTCAGAGCCTCTTCGCCATCAAGAGCAGGAAAAAGAGTATGTCCCGCTGTTTTCAAGTATTCGCAAATAGCTTTGTTTGTTCCTTGGTTATCTTCAACGATCATTATCTGAGCCATAGAAAGCACCTCCTTAAAAAAGTATAAAGCACTCATGTTGTACCAGTATGGAGTTATCTGTTTTTTATCCTCATATCTTTTGGTTTTTCAGCGTCCGTTGGTATCAGCCACATACGGCTGAACTTAAAAGCGCCAGGTATGCGATTTTCTTCGCACAGCTTTTGAACCCGTCGTTCGGAAATGCCCCACTTTTTTGCCGCTTCTGGGGCAGAGATATATTCAAGCATTTTGCTATCCTCCCGTAAAAAATCCTTTGTCATTATTATATACGGTTAGCCGAATGATAGCAATATCGAGATATGAAATATAAAATGTAGGAAGAATGGATATCACATCATTCCGTGTGCAGACTATGAAATATAGAATGTATGTGGGTGATGTTGAATGGCAAAAGTTGAAGACTGCCCTGGCTTTGAAACCTTCGGTGCAGATGTAAAAGAAGCACGGAAGGCGAAGAACCTTGCACGAAAAGATTTAGCTGAAAAGGTGAACATTGATACCAGGTATCTTGCCAACATTGAAAACGAGGGCACGATCCCCAGCTTGCCGGTCATCATACAGCTTGTAAAAATCTGCGGCCTGCCGATGGAGAGATATTTCAATCCAGAGGTCATGCGAGAGGAAAGCGAGCTGCGCCAGCGGGTCGGACAGAAGTTAAAACTCTGCCCGGAACAGTATTTGCCTATCGTGGAAGGTGCCATTGACGGGGCCTTAAAAATTGAAAAGCCGAATGAAGAAACGGAGGGTGTCTGAACATCCTCTGTTTTTCTTATTTTGCGGGCACTTTGAGGTTTCCGAAACGCTTTATAAGTAGGGATAAGATACGGTAGCAAGCACAGCAAGCGAGTACCCGCTTGCGAATTTTGAGATTTTCAGGTCCCTTACCCGAAAATTCAAAATTGCTTGTTGGGATAGTCCCAAACCCTTATGAAGAACGGAGGCGGCACATGGCAAATCGAAAACGAAATATTCAAATGAAATTCTATGTTACGGAGGACGAAAAACAGCTCATAGACGAGAAAATGAGCCAACTCCCCACACGCAGATATGGCGCTTACCTCCGAAAAGATGGCGATTGACGGATATATCATCTATACGGACACCGCAGATATCAAGGCATTTACCAAAGAGCTTTCTGCCATTGGTCGGAACATCAACCAGATTGCCAAGCGGATCAACGCCGGAGGTCCTGCGTATCAGGCCGACATGGACGAGATACGGGAAAGGCTGGACGAGATATGGCAGTTACAAAGACACATCCTATCAAATCAACGCTGAAAGCAGCCATTGACTATATCTGCAACCCGGAAAAGACGGACGGAAAGCTGCTTGTTTCTTCCTATGGCTGCGCCGCCGAAACTGCGGATATCGAATTTTCCTGGACCCGCCACCATGCCATCGACAAGGGAACAAACCTGGGCCGCCACCTGATCCAAGCCTTTCAGCCTGGGGAGGTCACGCCGGAACGGGCCCATGAGATCGGCATGGAGCTTGCAAAAGAAATCCTGGGCGGCAAGTATGAGTTTGTACTTACCACCCATATAGACAAAGATCATGTTCATAACCACCTGATTTTCAATGCGGTCAGCTTTGCGGATCACAAGCACTATCATTCCAACAAGCGGAGCTATCACGATATCCGCCGTACCTCCGACCGGCTATGCAAGGAACGCGGTCTGTCCGTCATCATCCCCGGACAAGACAAGGGCAAGAGCTATATTGAACATCAGGCCGCGCAGAACGGCACCAGCTATAAGGCGAAGCTGAAAGCGGCCATCGACCGGCTCCTGCCAGCCTGTTCCGACCTAGAAGAACTGCTTCGCCGCCTGCAGAGAGAAGGTTATGAGATCAAGCGGGGCAAGTATATCTCCGCCAGAGCGCCGGATCAGGAACGATTCACCCGTCTGAAAACTCTGGGTGTGGACTACACCGAAGAAGCCCTTGCCGCCCGGATCGCCGGACGCTCCAGACCTTCCCGCCAGCCGAAACAGCAGAACGGAAAGATCAGCCTGCTCATTGATATCCAAAATAATATCAAGGCACAGCAGAGCGCAGGCTTCACCCATTGGGCGAAGCTGAACAATCTGAAACAGGCCGCCAAGACCATGAATTTCCTGACGGAACACGGGATAAGCAGCTATGGGGAACTGGAAGGCAAACTGACCACAGTATCCGCACGCAGAGATACCGCTCATGCGGAGATCAAGCGGATAGAAAGCAGAAGCGCCGAACTTGTCATTGTGATGAAGCACACCGGCACTTACCGTCAGCTAAAGCCGCTTTATGACCGATACCGTAAATCGAATGATAAAGAAAAGTTCCTGCGGGGGCATGAGAGCGAGATCATCCTTTTTTGAAGCGGCCGCCAGAGAATTGAAACGGCTGGGGGCTGTACCGCTGCCGACAACGGAAAGCATGAAAACGGAGCTTTCCAATCTCAACGCAGAAAAGGAACGGCTCCTTGCTGAATACAAAGCCGCAAGAACCGAAGCCCAGGAATACGATACCGTCAAGCAAAATGTGGACGCGCTGCTGGCCGTTCCAAAGGAACAGGAACAACAGCGGCGGCATGAACTGGAATAAATTTCTTTGAAAGACGCTGGGCGTAGCTCCCGGCATCCTGTATAATGGAACTGCGGAAGGAGGTTTTACCGATGACAAGAAGCGAAGCAATCAAAGCATTTTTCTTCAAAAGTGTACTGCCCGTGATCGTGGCGCTGATTCTGTATTGTATCTTCAAATCCGCCTGCGTAAAGAACGGGGAGCTGGACTATCTCTGGCTCTGGATCCTCTGCGGGCTGCCGTTTGGGCTCCATCGGATGTGCCTCTGGATCGTGCCGGGCGGCGGCTCCCTGGGTGGAGGGATCGCCCTGTTTACATTGAACTTTATTATCGGTGGTGTGATCGGTGGTTTCATTCTGGCGTGGCGGCTGATCGTGGCAGTGTGGTATGTGCCCCTGACGGTGTACCGGCTGATTGTAGGCTGATTTTTGCGTCATGGAAATATGGAAAACTGCCGCTCGTGCTGATGGAAAAACCATTCACAACCTGATGGAAAAAAGACAAGCCTTTTCCCACAAGTCTGCAAACAGCTTTCCCACAGCCTCACAATCCTGGCAGTTTACACACATTCCCACAACGCCTACTGCGGCGGCTATCCATCCTTTCCTATCCAATCCTAAAAAATACTATGGAAATTCCTTTTCAACGGAGGTACAATTTGTACCCCTGTTCAAACAACAGAACCGTGTTAAAGTAATTTGATGATAGCAAAAAGAAAAAGCGGGAGTACAGCCAATCGGATGAACCGAAAAGCTGTACTCCCGTTTTGTGTGACAGAAAGTGTTTGGAATCGAGCCATTTTCTCTATGTGCCAGCAAGCAGACCGACACATGAGAAATCATAAAGGCTCTCTTTGAAAGTACGGATACAGGGAATTATTCTGCGGTTTTTCTACCCTTATCCTCACAAATTTTAGACCGTTTGGAACTGTAATGCGGACAAGCGACCAGACACGCCCGGAAACTCTGCTTGCAGCCGTGAACACATTTTTTACAGATATGGTTATACTGCCGCCTGCCGTTCTCACCCAGGAAGAACGCCCATTCCAACCGCCATTTCTTGCTTCGGCTCATAGGCAGTCATGCTCCGGCACATCACGGCCGGGCTTCTTGCCCTCCGGGGGCTTGTGCTCGGCACACTCCCGTTTTGCGTCCTCCAACCTCTCACGGATGGAAGGCTTCTCCGGCGTTGTCCGCTCTGCATACTCCTGGGCTTTTTCCAATTCTTCGCCGCGTCTGCCGTTGTTGATAACGCCGTCGATCATGCCGTAGTCATCCTCTAGCGTCATTTCAGCGGTGCGGAGAGGATTGTCCTTCTCCGGCTGCTCCGCTGCCACGGCAAAGGCTCGTGTACCATTTCCCATGATAAGATACTTTCCATCATCGGAAATATGGTGGACACCGTAACCGGCTGTCTCCATCTGCTCCCGGCTCATGGTTGTCACCTGAAAGCTGCCCCCTGGGTGTCTGCACACGTTCGCCAGTTTCAAAACGGTCTGGCAGAAAAGCAAGGTCTTGTTTCTCTGCCGGGACAGGGAGAACAACGATATTGCCATTGATCTGCATAAATTGTTCCGGCGTTTTGAACTGTTCCGTATATTTCTGGATCAGTTCCGGGGACAGGGACGCAAAATCTTCTTCGCCAAGTCCAACCACCAGGAAGGTTCCTGCTACGATATCATAAATTTCTCCGTTTTCATCCCGCAGTCCACGGTTCAGTTCAAGCCCTATGAGCTTTCCTTCATCATTACAAACCAGTGCCACCGGGTCAGAATAGGGATAGGTTGCCCCAATATCACCGCCAACCTCTGCCTGCAGGGAATGAAGGTCGGAGTTGATCTCCTTCACATAGGGTTCCTTCATAGGCTCCACTACAAGCACAGTCATCTTTTCCGAGGCAGCCCTCTCCGCTGCGGACAGCATTTCATCCGCATGGGACTTGTCCGGGTCCTCCAAAGCCGCCTTGACCTCCGCCGGGTCAAAATCAAGAAATTCCTCATAGCCCGTGGCGTCCTTGAACTTTTCAATCTCCGAAGGGAGATAGTCCTCCTGCGTCTGCCCCAGTGCCGCCAGCTTTTCATCCAAAGCGGAAATGCGTCCAGCCATCAGATTTTCATACAGTTCTTCCTTTGCGGCGTGTGCCTCCGGGTGCTCCGCCGCATACTGCGGATCGTTCTGACGGAAAAACTCGTCCATGTCAAAGGCGATATCCATAGCCCATTCAGATTTTTCTTCTTCGGGAAGATCGTCCTGAAAGGTCATCACCCGGTACTCGTCGGGGATACTGCCGCGCTCACCGTCGTAATACTCATGGAAACTGTCACCCGTATCACGCACATAGCCCTGATCCGTGAAGGTGCCGTTTTCCTCCAACGCAACGTCCCGGCCGTAGGCCTCATAGTCGATGTAATTTTGCAGGTGCTCCGGCACCTGCATAACGTCCAGTTCTTCGATGTAATAGCGGCCCAGATCGTCATAGTCATGAATATTGGGGTAAACCTCATAGCAATCCAGATTTTCGGTGAGGTTGATGATCTCCTGCAGGCTGCCGCAATGGTCGCCCATTTCCATACCGGCCTGAAACTGTGCGTATTCGCTTTCGCTCATTTCATCCAGCTTCGACGCCAGATAATTCAGCTCGTCCAGATTTTCGTATTCGCCCAGCTTACTGTAAAGGCCGTCCACATAGCAGTCATAGTCCGTGATGAACCATTCCTCATATCGCTGGGTTACGATTTTGTTTTTTTATTGTATAAAGAAAACCACCGGCCATATGCGTAAGCGCATACAGCCGGTGGTCATTTTGTTATTCTTACAGGTTTTCGGAAATCGCCTCGACGGCGCGGGTCAAGGCGCGAGCGATATCGGGCAGGGGCATGGCGAAGGTGCCGACCGGTTTGCCGGAAAGCTGCTCCGCGGCATAGGGCACATGGAGAAAGCCGCCGCGCAGGCCGGGATATTCGAGCGCCGCCGTATGCAGCAGCGTATACAGAAGGCTGTTGCACACGTATGTACCAGCGGTATTGGATACCGCAGCGGGCAGACCGTCGCTTTGTATCCGGGCTGCTATTGCCTTGACGGGCAGCGTGGAAAAAAACGCGGCGGGGCCATCCGGCACGACGGGCGTATCGATCGGCTGATACCCGGCGTTGTCCGGAATGCGGGCGTCCATCAGGTTGATCGCTACGCGTTCCGGCGTGACGGCTGTGCGGCCCCCGGCCTGTCCCACGCAAAGGACTGCGTTGGGATGCACCGCGCGAAGCGCGTCTTTCAGGATCACGCCGCTTTTGATAAATTCAGTTGGGATTTCTAGTTTACATAATTCAAGTCCCGCGATTTCATCCGGCAGCAGCCGCACGGCCTCGAATGCGGGGTTGACCTGTTCTCCGCCGAACGGGTCAAAGCCGGTGATAAGCAATTTTTTCTTCATAAAATCCCCTGTCCTTCCAGAATGCCGCACATCTGCGCGACACGGCTATCCCAAGAACAGGCGCGGCCTGCCTCAATGCGGGCATCGATTTGCTCCGGCGCGGTATCAGAGCACGATTTTTCGCAGGCGGAGATGAATTCCTCCTGGCTGTCGGCGATCTCGATGAGCGGCGCATATTGGAGGATCTGATCCGGCTGCTTCGTCGAGACGATGGGGCGGCCCGTGGCCAGATATTCATAGAATTTCAGCGGGCTCACGTCCTTGCTGAGGTCGCTTTTCGCAAACAGGTTCAGGCAGGCGTCAAAGTGCGCCAGATACTGCGGCAGCTGCTCGTTCGGCTTGAGGCCGAGGAAATGCACGTTCGGCATGGCGTGGAGTGCAGACAGGTCGACACCGGGCTTTTCCTTGCCGATCAGGACAAAGCTCCAGTCCGGACGAGCCTTTGCTGCGGCTTCGAGATAGCCATACTCAATGCAGCTTTGCAGCGCGCCGACGAAGCCGAAAATCGGGTGCGGAATGCCCTGCATATCGTCCGGGAGCGGCTGCGGCTGTGCGGCCTGCACGAAGCGCTCAAAATTTGCACCGTTCGGGATCATATCCGTCTTCGGCTGCACGGTGCGCAGGCGGTCAGCCAGCGCGTCAGCGGTGGCAAAGACGTGATCCGCTTTTTTCGCAAGCTCCAGCTCCATCGCGTCGACGAGCGCCGGGTCCATCAGTCCGCCGTAGGCCGAATGCCGGTCGACGCAGTCGTAGACCAGCGCCTTATGCGGGACCAGATCGACAAGATCGGCTGTGACGGGCGAATAGACCCACAAAACAGCGTCCTCAAATCCGTGCTCCCGCATTTTCTCGCGGACGAAACGTGCAATCTTTTGCTGATTCAGTTTGTTTACCCAACGGAACTTATAAAAGAATGGCAGAACTGGCGGCAGCGCATAAACCGTGATGTTCTCCTGCGGGTGAACGCCCGCTTTTTTATAATTCGTCAGCCCCGGCTGAGCGGCTTTGTCCTTCATGGGGGCGATATAGGTGATAGACGGGTCAAAATAGAGAATTTCTGCGTCCGGGATGCGGCTCATGACCTGCTGCTTGCGCGTCGGGATGGGGTACCACGGGGAGGTGGCAAGGCAAACGATTTTTCTCATATGGTCTCCTCCAGCAGCTTGCGCGCCGCTTCTTCATTTTCTGCCGCAAGGCGGCGCAGGCGGTCGGTCGAATACGGCTGTGCCGTCTGCATGGCGTCGTCGATCAGGGCGCACAGACTGTCCTTCGTCACGTCGTCCAGCTCCATGCAGTGCTTCTGGCCGAGATAGGCCATGAAGCCGGTGACCTTCGGGTCATACGAGATCGCGGCCAGCGGCGCGCCGACAGACGAGGCAAAGATCAACGCGTGCAGCCGCATGGAGACGATCACGCGCATTTTCTGCATCATGCCGATGGTCAGCTGCTCGTCGCGCGGGGCGGGCAGCACGAATGACCGGCAGGACAGCATTCCGGCGGCCTGCCGGTTGATCTCAAGGTCACGCGTCGGCTCAAGAGCGACGAAAACCGGCGTCAGGCCGTGCTTTTGGTTGACATAAATTGCAGCATCTACAATTGCCTGCAAATGCCCGGAAAGATTTTTCCACGGGCGCAGAACGAACATAGCATAGCTTCCGTTCGGGTCGAGGTCATTGCTCAGGAAATAGCTGTCTACTGCACCGGTGGTCGCGGGCTGCAGCAGCAGCGCCGGGTCTGCCGTGACGGAGATATCCGGCTGCATCACGCCCATGTCGGAAAGCTCCTTCCGGGAAAGATCCTCGCGTAGCGTGATTTTATCCACGCAGCGGTTGAGAATGCGCGCGGTATGGCGGCGGCTGCCCTCTCCGCTGACAGGGCCGATGCCGCAGCCGTACATCATGACGCGGCAGCCTGCGGTATGCGCCATGCGGATGGTCATGAGGTAATAATTTAAGGATCGCGTGCTCGTTTCGTTTTGAATGAGGCTCCCGCCGCCGGAGATAAACAGCCTGCATCTGCGCATAAGCGGCCAGAAGCGGAAGGGGTCGAATACGTGTACGGAGCCGACGTGGTACCGCAGGCGCGTCTCGGCAGGATCGTGCGACATGACGTAGACCGGCATATCGCGGTCGATGGCCTTCATCTGGGCAAGGATCGCCTTTAAGATCGCGTCGTCGCCCGCGTTTCCCTTGCCATAGGCGCCGCAGATCAATACGCCATATTTCTTTTTCTTCGGCATGGCCGTGCGGCGCAGGATGGTCTGGTAAATTTCGATCTGCTTGCCGACGGTCGCACTGATAGAAAACTCGCGCGAGGCCTTTTCATACAGATTTTCGCCGAGCTGCGCGCGCATGGCCGCAGATTCAGCCAGCCGGGCCATGCAGCCGCCGAGCGCTTCGGCGTTCTGCGGCTCAAACAGGAGGCCGGTCACGCCATGCTCGATGATATACGGGATGCCGCCGACATTCGACGCGATCGTCGCGCAGCGCATACGCGCACCCTCTGTGATGGCATACGGGAACGTCTCAGAAAGAGACGTCAGCGTATTGACGTCCAGCGCATGATAAAAGCTGTCCATATCCGTGACCCAGCCCGCAAACACGACGCTGCCGGGCGGGCAGGTGTCGGCGGCCAGCTTTTCCAGCGTCTGTCGCTGCTCGCCGTCGCCCGCGATGAGCAGGCGGATATTGGGGTGGGTCTTTACGGCGATGGAGAAGCCGCGGATGAGCGTCCCCACATCCTTGACCGGATCAAGGCGGGCGGCGATGCCGAACACGACGGTATCCTCCGCCGTCTCCATGCCGACAGAGCGCAGATATGATTCCCTGTCCAGCTTTGGCGCAACCGGCGTAAAATCAATGCCGTTGTAAATTGCAAACATCGTCTGCGGGTCAAAGCCGCGTGAAATAAGCAGCTGCGCCATGGCGTCGGATACGCCGATGTGATAGTCAAACATACGCAGCGCAACGGTGTTGATCGTGCCGTAGGTCAGCCGGTGCAGGGGTCTGCCCAGATAGTCGAGCCGGTAGTCGGAATGGACGGTCGTGACAATGGGCACCTGAATTTTCCGGCGCAGGACAGCGCCGGTCAGGTTCGCGCGCGCGCCGTGGCAGTGGACGATCTGAAAGCCCTCGGCGCGGATCATCTGCGCAAGACGGCCAATGGCCGTCTGTACGGACGCTTCCATGACGACCGTATCGATGCCGAGTTTCCGCGCGTCTTCGGCAAACTCTCCCTCGCGGAAGCAGACGAGCCGCACCTGTTCCGTTTTCCCAAGACCGTGCAGCAGCGACAGCACGTGCGTTTTTGCGCCGCCGACGTCGCCGCCGGAGATCAAATGCAATACCTTCATATCGGAACCCTCATTTGAATTGCCACTTGTTTCTTGCGGCAAGATACAGTAAAATAGGCAGGAATGTCTCCTGATATTATATCTGATTCCATGAGGCAAATCAACTGCAAACTCTTTGGGAGGTACTACATGAAACTGATCGATGAAAAAGGCCGTCTGTTCGGCAAGATCAATCTGATCGACCTGCTGGTCGTGCTGCTGATCGTTGCAGTTCTGGCGGCGGTCGTCTGGAAGCTCGGCGGCAGCAGAGCCGCAGCCGCTGTGGCCGGTACAGAGAAAAAGGCTGTTTATACCGTAGAATTTGAGGATGTTTCCGCCGATATTGCAGAATATGCGAAAACGCAGGTCGATAAGACCCTTGTCAATGATTCCAAACAGATTGCCGCCGTCATTACGGACGTGCGCACAGAGCCGTACGACAACGAGCTTGGCCACGTGCGCCTGTATATCACCGTCGAGGCAAGCGCATCGTTTACCGGCAATGTCTACAAGGTCGGGCCGCAGGAGGTCCGCGTCGGCTATGAATACATCCTCAAGACGAGCGAATTTGAGCTGACGGGTCTGATCTCCGCGCTGGAGGTCACCGATGGCTGAAATGCTGGCTTCGAGCCTTCTGTGGCGGGTGCTGCTTGCCATCGGCGGCTGGTTTTCAGCGCTGGCGCATTCAAGCAGGATTTTCGCGTGGCTCGGCCGCACCTGGCGCGCAAGCAAAACGCGCGCATGGCTGCTCCGGCGGCTGTCCGCGTCCGACGCGCCGACGCGCGAGAGCTGGAGCGCGAAGCGCTTTGCGCGGCTGAACGCGCGGCTTGCCGCGCGGCACGGCCTGAAGGACTGTCTGGACGATTCGGTTCTTTGCCGCATCTGGCGCTTTTTCGTTCGCTGCGGCCAGAACAGCCGTCTGTTTTCGTGGCTGTTCTCTGACGGACTGCATGGCGTGATCTTATTTGCGCTTTCCATGTATGTCGTGATCGACTACGTGCTGCGCGATCTTCTGGCCGTGCCGGTCCTGTCGTCGTGCTGGGATGAGTGTCTGATGCTGCTGGCGCTTGGCTATGTGGTCTATGAGCGTCTTGGGCGCGAAACGCCGCTCAAAACGGGCTGCAATCCGCTCGATCTGCCGGTCTGCCTGTTTATTACGGTCTGCTTCGTTCTCATGAACGTCGTTACGCCATATTATTCCATCCAGATCTCCGGCTTCCGCGCGACTGTGCAGTATATGCTCTGGTTCTTCCTCATTACGCGGCTGGTGCACAACGACCGGGATTTCATGCGGATATATCTGGCGCTGGTCATTCTGGCGGCGGTCATTGCGCTGCACGGAATTTATCAGTATATCGCCGCTGTTCCCATCCCGTCCAGCTGGATGACGCACTCGGAATCCTCTGTGCGCACGCGCGTTTACTCGATCTTCGGAAGCCCCAATATCATGGGCGATTTCATGACGATGTTTGCACCGATGGCGGCAGGACTCGCCTATTACACGAAGAACCGCAAATTGCAGGTGCTTGCGTGGGTCTGCGCGTTCTGTATGTGCTTCGGCTGTCTGTTTACGATGTCGCGCGGGGCATGGATGGCGCTGGCACTTGCCATTGTGATCTTCGTGCTGCTGGTCGACCGGCGGCTGCTGGTGCTGCTGCTTGCGGCGGGGTGCGTCGCGTGCACGCTGCCGTTTGTGCGCAGCCGCATCGGCTTCCTGTTCACGTCTGATTTCGCGGAGGCCAACACCTCCGGCGGCCGCGCGGGCCGCAAGCTCGTCGCGATGACGCTTCTGGAGCAGCGCGGAAAAGCGGCCGGCGTTGGCCTCGGCATGTTCGGCGGAGCCGTCGCCATGCAGAATCAGGTCATTGACCATCAGGAGTATTTCTACGTCGATAATTACTATCTCAAGCTCATGATCGAGATGGGCTATACGGGCCTCGCCGCGTTCCTGATCACCGTCCTCGGCTTCCTTGCAAACGGCTGCCGCGCGCTCTACCGCACGACGCAGAAAAAGCAGGGGCTGTCCCGGCTGTTCCCGCTGTGCGCGGGGATTTTTGCCGGACTGTGCGGCGTTTTCGTTCATTGCGGATTTGAAAACATCTTTGAAGAGCCGTACATGATGGCCTATTTCTGGTCGCTGGCCGGGCTTCTGATGTGGGCGGGCTTCCTGCGGGAGGACAAGCAGGAGGTGCGCGCATGATGCCCGTGATCCTGGCTGTCCACTTCCCTGCCAAAAAGCTTGCAAAGCTGCGCATGGCCGCGATGCGGCTGGGCGCGAAGGTGCGCGTCGTGGAAAAATGGGAGTACCTGAACGCCGTCGGCGCCCTGACGGGCGATCTCGACAGCTTTGAGAGCTTTTATGACGGTGAGGATTTCCCCGGTGAGCTGCTCGTCTTCGCGCATTTTTCAGATGCGCAGTTGAACCTGTTTTTGCAGGCCATACGCGCAGCAAAGCTCCCGCCCGTTGCACTGAAAGCCGTCCTGACGGACGAAAATAAGGGCTGGAACGTGCTTGAGCTGCGCGAGGAGCTGCAAAAGGAGCACGAAGCGCTGCACTGACAATCATGCAGAACGGCGCCCTGTGCGCACAGCATATGAACAGCACCCCATTTGTTAGGCAAGTATGATAACATACTTGGTACTAAGAAATGGGGTGTTTTTCAATGCCAAAAGGAGCAGTCAATCGGCGCCATACGCCAGAGCGCAAGAGGACTGTGATCGGGAGCTTCTTTGGAGCACGGCAGCAACCGCAGGATCAAGGCAAAGCTGAAGGGCCTGCCGTCTGCGATCCGCAGGCAGCAGGCCCTTTCGGCTGCTTGAACAGGTTGTGTTCATAATTTTGTCTAACTTTTTGGGGACACTTCATTTTTGCCGCCTTGTACGGGGTCAGACAATTATTTATCCTTCTTGGCCTTCTTCTCTTTTTCCTTCTGCTCCTTGCGGGCAGCCAGAGCTGCGGCCTTCTGCTTGGCAGCTTCCTTTTCCGCCGTGTTGTTGGTGGAAACAGCAAACTTTGCAAACTCAACGCGGACGCGGTCGGTGGTCGTTTCGATGACGATGGAGTTGTCCTTGATCGAGACGATATCGCCGATGATGCCGCCGATGGTCGTGATATTGTCGCCGACCTTCAGCGAGTCACGCATCTGCTGCGCTTCTTTTTTGCGTTTGTTTTCCGGGCGGATCATAAAGAAGTAGAACACTGCGATCAGCACGACGAACATGAGGATCATGGACGCGCCGCCGCCTGCTGCACCGGTGGAATCCGCTGCGGTTAAGAAAAGGTACATGGTCTTTCCTCCATATTTGAATTTCGTTTATTATATCGTGTCCGCAGCTGTATTTCAAGTCAGCGCGGCAGGATTTCTCAATAAAATTTCCGGTTTATATTTTTTCCGCCAGCTTCTGCGAATACTCCGCGCGAAAATCGCCGAAGGTCCCGGTGTCAAGGCTGTCGCGGATACGCCGGGTCAGCGTATTATAGAAATACAGATTGTGCATGACGGACAGGCGCATGGCGAGCATCTCCTCCGCTTTGAACAGGTGATGGAGATACGCGCGGGAATAGCGCCTGCATACCGGACAGTCACACTGCGGATCAATGGGGCCGTCGTCACGCGTGTACTTCGCGTTTTTGAGGTTGATGCTCCCCTGCCATGTAAAAAGCTTGGCGTGCCGCGCATTTCTGGCCGGCATGACGCAGTCGAAGAAGTCCACGCCGCGTGCGACGGATTCAATGATGTTCGACGGCGTGCCGACGCCCATCAGATAGCGCGGCCTGTCTTGGCATATACGGCTCGACCGCCTCAATGATCTCATACATGACCTCAGTCGGTTCTCCGACGGCCAGACCGCCGATGGCGTAGCCCGGCAGGTCGAGCTTGGCGATCTCCTTCATGTGCCAGATGCGCAGATCCTTGAACGTCGCGCCCTGATTGATCCCCCAGAGCTGCTGACCTGGATTGACAGCGTCCGGCTCAGCGTTATATCGGGCAAGCGCCTCCTTGCACCGGGCAAGCCAGCGCGCCGTGCGCTCGCAGGACGCCTTGGCATACTGGTATTTTGCGGGGTTTTCCACGCACTCGTCAAACGCCATGGCAATATCGGAGCCGAGGTTCGACTGGATGCGCATACTCTCCTCCGGTCCCATGAAGATCCTGTGGCCGTCAAGATGGGACGCGAACGTCACGCCCTCCTCCTTGATCTTTCGGAGTCCGGCCAGGGAAAAGACCTGAAATCCGCCGGAATCCGTCAGGATCGGGCCGTCCCACGTCATGAATTTGTGCAGGCCGCCCATATCGCGCACGACCTCGTCTCCGGGCCGCAGATGCAGATGATAGGTGTTGGAAAGCTCGACCTGCGTGCCGATCGTTTCCAGATCAGCAGCCGACAGCGCGCCCTTGATCGCAGCCTGCGTGCCGACGTTCATAAAAACCGGCGTCTGAACCGTCCCGTGCGGACAGGAAAATTCCCCTCTGCGGGCAGCACCCTCTGTTTTTAATACTTTAAACATTGTTACCTCAACTTTTTAATAGATGAACATCGCGTCGCCGATGTGTACGGGAGTCGGGAAAGTGAATAAACTGCACATGATCCTACTCCCTTTCATAGCGAAGTACGGCAGCCATGGCCACCGTACTTCCGGTTGAAATCACTTGCCATCAGGCGATGCCTTCCGCTTCTTTCGAATGCCGATATAAATATTCTGGCGCAATGTCAATGTCACCGTCATTCCAGACAGTCACACCGTAGTCAATATAGACGCCCGCAAAGGTATGTTCATCGGCCAGCGGCGCAAAACCTGCATCTTTCAGCAAGGGTGTAAAATCAAAAACTTTTGCTTCGCCAGTTGTAAATCGGAGCCAAAGCCTATGACCGGGCAGCGGACGAACGCCGCAGACCTTGATGACTGGCTCCTGCTCCCCTGCATACGCAATTCCGTTAGAAATATACATAAGCGTTCCTCCTTATCTCAGCGGTTCGATTTTGCCGAACGGAATGTTCTGCACCGCCTTATTCCACGCGGCATAGAGTTCGTCCTCGTGGATGGCAGCCCAAGCCTGCACCAGCTTCAACTGTTTGACTGGAAGACTTCCCGCGATCAATTCGCCATCCACGCCAACAGAGGCTTCGTACTCGTTGTAATAAACATGAAAGTGCGGCTTGTGGTGCTTGTCAGTGTCGCTGAAAATCATCTTGATAACGATGTTATAAAATCTGCAAAGTTCCGGCATGATCTTCTCCTCGCTTTTTCCGTGTTCAAAATCGCATCATCATTTGCTCCGGTAATTCTATTATGCCATATTATTTTTCTAAGTCAACAATGAACGTTTTTCTTGAACGAAAAAGTTACGCCGATATCAATTCTTCCCGAAATGTTTTATCAATATCGGTCAACCGATGTTACCATATGGTATTTCGTGCTTACAAATTGGTAATATTGCATAATTTTAATCTATCTAAGTAATGTTATTTTATACAAAATCACGAGATGAACATCGCGTCTCCGAAGGAGAAGAAGCGGTAGCGTTCCTGCACGGCGATGTTGTAGGCGTTCAGGATCTTTTCACGGTCTGCGAATGCGGAGACGAGCATGACGAGCGTGCTTTCCGGCAGGTGGAAGTTTGTGATGAGCGCATCCATTGCCTTGAATTTGTAGCCAGGATAGATGAAAATATCCGTCCATGCGGAGGCTTCATGGAAATACCCGTTTTCGTCAGCCAGAGATTCCAGCGTCCGGCAGGAAGTTGTGCCGACGCAGACGATCCGCCCGCCTGCGCGTTTGGTTTCGTTGATGATATCCGCGGTTTCCCTGGAGATCATGCAGAATTCGGAGTGCATATGATGCTCCGTGATTTCCGCAGCCTTGACGGGACGGAACGTGCCGAGGCCGACGTGCAGCGTGATATACGCTTCCTTAACGCCCTTGGCGGCGAGCTTGTCCAGCAGCTCCTGCGTAAAGTGCAGACCGGCTGTCGGTGCGGCGGCAGAGCCGTTGATTTTGGAATAGACGGTCTGGTAGCGTTCGCCGTCCTGCAATTCTTCCTTGATGTACGGCGGCAGAGGCATTTTTCCGAGCCGTTCCAGCACCTCAAGGAAGATCCCCTCATAGTGGAACTGCACGAGCTTGTTGCCGTCGTCCCTCTCCCCTACTACGGTCGCCGTCAGATCGCCGTCTCCGAAGGACAGCTCTGTCCCGGTGTGCGTCTTGCGGCCCGGCTTCGTAAGGCACTCCCAGACGCCGTTTCCCTGATCCTTGAGCAGCAGCACCTCGACCGCGCCGCCGGTCGGCACCCGATGGCCGAGCAGGCGTGCGGGCAGCACACGGGAGTTGTTCATGACCAGGCAATCTCCTGGCTGCAGAAGCTCAAGCAGGTCGTAAAAATGCCGGTGCGTGACCTCGCCCGTTTTCCGGTCGAGCGTCATGAGCCGGGACGCGTCGCGGCGCTCCAGCGGCGTCTGCGCGATCAGCTCCTCCGGCAGATCGTAATAAAAATCATGTGTTTTCAACAAATACAGCCCTTTCCAATACGCCGATTTTTTCCGCGATTCACATTGACAGGCAGGAATGAATATGATATGATGAGGCCGCTGGAATTCGCGGACATTTGTCCATCGTGCAAGAACATCTTATTTCTGCACAAACCAAATGTATTATATTACATTCCAAAATGATATGCAACCGGAACTTTCCGGCGAGTTTGAGGATTGGAGCTTTCATCATGGAGAAATTCAGAGTTGGTATCATTGGCGCAACGGGCATGGTCGGGCAGCGGTTCGTGCTGCTGACGGCAAACCACCCGTGGTTCACCCCGGTCGTGCTGGCCGCCAGCGCGCACAGCGCAGGCAAGACCTACGCGCAGGCGATCGAAGGAAAATGGCATATGGCTGAACCAATTCCGGAAAGCGTCAAATCCATGATCGTGATGGACGCCGAGGCGGACGCGGAGGAGATCGCGAGGCAGGTCGACTTTGTCTTCTGCGCCGTCAATATGAAAAAGGACGAGATCAAGGCGCTGGAAGAGAAATACGCGAAGCTCGAATGCCCGGTCGTATCAAACAATTCCGCCCACCGCCACACGCCCGACGTGCCGATGGTCGTGCCGGAGATCAACGCCGACCACATCCGCATCATCGACGCACAGCGCAAGCGGCTCGGCACAAAGCGCGGCTTTATCGCCGTCAAATCCAATTGCAGCCTGCAAAGCTATGTTCCGGCACTGCACCCGCTGATGAAATACGGCGTGGAAAAGGCGCTGGTCTGCACATATCAGGCAATTTCCGGCGCAGGCAGAACATTTGAGACATGGCCGGAAATGATCGACAACGTGATCCCCTATATCGGCGGCGAGGAGGAAAAGTCCGAGCAGGAGCCGATGAAGCTCTGGGGCCATATCGAGGGCGATAAGATCGTCAATGCGGCGGAACCCAACATCACCGCGCAGTGTCTGCGCGTGCCTGTTTCAGACGGTCATATGGCGGCGTGCTTCGTTTCGTTCAAGGGCGAGAAGCCGTCGCTGGAGCAGATCAAGGCAGACTGGGCAGCGTTTTCGGGCCGCGCACAGGAATTGAAGCTGCCGTCGGCTCCCAGGCAGTTCCTGCATTACTTTGAGGAAGCCGACCGTCCGCAGACGAAGCTCGACCGTATGCTTGAGGGCGGTATGGCCGTCTCCATCGGCCGTCTGCGCCCCGATACGCAGTACGATTACAAATTCGTCTGCCTGTCTCATAATACCCTGCGCGGAGCAGCCGGCGGCGCTGTTTTGCTGGCGGAACTGCTTTGCGCGGAAGGATATATCACAAGGAAATGATCCCGAAGGGAGCGATTCTTTGAAAAAGCCCGTTTTTGAAGGCGTCGCGACTGCGCTCGTTACGCCGTTCAAGCAGGGTACGGTCGATTTTGCCGTCATGAATCAGCTGCTGGATCTGCAGCTTGCCGCAGGCGTCGACGCGGTCGTCGTCTGCGGAACGACCGGAGAGGCCTCCACCATGACGGACAACGAAAAGCTTGCGCTGATCGCGCACACAGTCAAATACTGCGCCGGACGATGCAAAATCATCGCCGGAACCGGTACAAACGACACGGCTCACACCTTGCAGTTGAGCCGTGTCGCTGCGTCTATGGGCGTGGACGCCGTGCTGCTGGTGACACCCTATTACAACAAGTGTACGCAGGCAGGGCTGATCGCGCATTATACCGCGGCAGCCGACACCGTCCCCTGCCCCGTGATCGTCTACAACGTGCCGAGCCGCACGGGCGTGGACGTCTCGGTCGAGACGTGCCGTGCGCTCTGCGCGCATCCGAACATCGGCGGGATCAAGGAGGCCAGCGGCAGCGTCCCGAAGGCCATGCGCATTCTGGACGCCTGCGCGGAGGAGCTTCCGCTCTGGAGCGGAAACGACGATCTGACCGTACCGCTGATGGCGGTCGGCGCGAGGGGTGCGATCTCCGTTTTGTCCAATGTGCGGCCTAAGCTGACGCTGCAGATGGTCCGCGCCTGTCAGACTGGCGAATACGCGCAGGCGGGACGGATCCAGACGGCGCTGATGGGGCTTGTAGACGCGCTTTTCTGCGAGGTCAACCCGATTCCCGTGAAGCAGGCGCTGGCGCTGGAGGGCATTCCGGCCGGTCTGCCGCGTTTGCCGCTGACGCCCTTGAGCGGTTCGCATCTGCCCGTTTTGGAACAGATGCTGTCCGCCATGCCGGAGCCATAAAGCACAAGGTTCACCATAATTTTTTTGAAATAGAAGCCGCAAAAAGTTATTCACACTGTCAACAGATTTGTCAACACGCAAATTTCCCACATATTTCGACAAATACACGTCTTTTTGCCAGTATCTTTCAGGGTCGAAAAACGAAGAACTTTCACGACATAACGCACGGATATTGTTGACATAACGCATTTTATGCAGGAGTTTTTGCAGAACCGCACGCAAAACGCCCGGCGTCCATGACTGGCCGCCGGGCGTTTTTTATTTGAGGGTTTCGCTGTGATTGAGAACGGAGACGCTGTAGAGGAACAGGACATCCTGTGAATCGAACGTCAGCCAGCGGCCAAGCCGCTCCGGCTGCACATAGCGGATATCGACCAGTGTGATCTTCGCATAGGCGCTGGTCAGAAGCGGCGCAAGGCTGCTTGCAAACGAATCGCGGAAGATCACAAGCTCGCGGTCCGTATCCGCACTGGGGTTCGTGATCGTGAGCAGGGATTTTGAGCCGGAGAGGAACACGGAGTACGGGTCCTCCCCTTCCAGCGCGGGCAGATCATAGACCGGCCCGGTGCTGTCCGTTTCATAATCGTAGACGGTGCAGCCGAGAAGCGTCTCGCTCGTCAGATAGCGGAGCGTATCCGGGGCAAGCGGCAGAGCCGACTGTCCGCAGTAGACACCGTAGAATGGCGTGTCAGCCGTCACCGTATCATATTTCTCCGACAGTTTCACACCCATTGCTTCTGCTAATTGACTTGCAACCGGCACAATCGCCTGTCTCCAGTGCAGATCAGTACGATAATAGCTGTTCAGAGACAGCACTGGCATCAGGTCGATTGCTTCCGCATAAGGCATATTCTTCTGAAGCAGCGCGGAAAACGCACTGTAGTCAAGCGACGGATAGCCGTTCTGCGCAGCAAGAAACGCGCCCTTGTCCGGGATTACGGCTTCATAGATTCTGGCATCTGTCCCGGACAGGTACGTTTCATAGATAGTCCGGAAGCGCTCTGCGGCATGGTGGACGGAGGCCTCGTCCAACGGATATTCCAGCTTGGCGGCATAGCCGTCCGCAAGATAGATGCCGTTGTTATCCTTTTCGCGCAGCATATCCAGCAGAACAGCGGCCTTGAGCCGCCGGAAGCCGTCGCGCAGCGGGAACTGGTCGAGCGTATAGGATTCGAAATCCGTCATAAACGTGCCGTTCAGCACAGAAGCGGCCGTCAGCTCCGGCTTTTGCGCCAGCTTCCGGCGCTCACTCTGCGAAACCGTATCATCCGGCTTCAGAAGGCTCCAGACCAGAAATCCGAGCAGGAACGCCGCCGTCAGGCAGACGACTGCAAGATTCTTTCGTTTTTCCATGGGGCCTCCCCTCTAAAACCGGAAATATAGGAACGGATTGAACGAGCCGTCAACCAAGAAGGCCGTACAGACAGCCAGAAGCGCGGTCAGACCGACCGGCTCCAGAACCGCAAGCGCCGTTTTTCCTGCTCGGCTGCGCTGGACTGCTGCGCACAGGCTTTTCGCCAGCGGCGTTGCGCCGGCAACGGCAAGCAGGAGCAGCACGGTGCAGCTGCGCAGCTCGTACAGGCTTTCCGCACTGACCAGCGGCAGGCCCCCGCCGCCGAACATGGCGCGGATGGACTGCGCGGCGTCCTGCACGCTGGATGCGTCGAACAGTACGAAGCCGAGCGTCACAAACAGGAGTACATAGACGTGGTTCAGCACGTGCAGCTTTTGAAGTCCACGCAGCAAAAACAGCTTTTCCGCCGTGAGCAGAACCGCGTACAGAAGACCCCACAGGACAAAATTCCACGCCGCGCCGTGCCACAGGCCGGTCGCGAGCCAGACGAGCAGGATATTCAGCAGCTGCCGGGCGCTCCCCTTCCGGTTTCCGCCAAGCGGGATATAGAGATAATCGCGGAACCACGAGCCGAGCGAAATATGCCAGCGCCGCCAGAATTCCGTGATGCTGCCGGACAGATAGGGGTACTGGAAGTTCTCCGGAAACCGGAAGCCGAAAATCCGGCCAAGGCCGATGGCCATGTCGCTGTAGCCAGAGAAATCATAGTAGATCTGCAGGGTGAACGCAATCGCGCCCAGCCAGTAATACAGGACCGACAAATCGGCGGACGCGCGGAAGCTTGACACCAGCTCTCCGAGCAGATTGGCAAGCAGGATCTTTTTCGCAAGGCCCAGAATGAAGCGCCGTGCGCCGGAGGCCGCCTCCGATACGCTGTGTTCGCGTGTTTTCAGCTGCACGGCGATATCGGAATAGCGGACGATCGGCCCGGCGATCAGCTGCGGGAACATGGCGATATAGGCTGCAAGATCGATAAAATTCCGCTGCGCCGGGACCGTCCCGCGGTACACGTCCACGGTGTAGCTCAGGATCTGGAACGTATAGAAGCTGATGCCGACCGGGAGCGCAAGGCGCAGCAGCGGCGCGGACAGCCCGGTCAGCGCGTTCAGGTTTGCGATCATGAAATCGGCATACTTGAAATACGCAAGCGTCCCGAGGCTCAGGAGAACAGACAGGACCAGAAACAGCTTCGCCCGCCTGGTATCGCGGAAGCGCTCGATCAGCCGTCCGAAAATATAGCCTTGCAGGATGGAGACGAGCATGACCGGCAGATAGCGCGGCTCACCCCAGCCGTAAAACACAAGGCTCGACAGGAGCAGCACGCCGTTTTTCGCCCGTTTGGGTACGAGAAAGTAGACAAGCAGGACAGCGGGGAGAAAATAAAACAGAAACGGAACACTAGAAAACAGCATGGCGGCCCTTTCGGTTTACATAAATTAATTATTTCACGCCACGATCGGCTCGTCAGTGATGACAACAGCGCCAGAATACGCGGCCTGCAGCTTGTCGCGGAAGGTGTTGACGAGATCCTCCGCGCCGAAGCACGAGATCAGATAGTTGTCAACCGAAACGACGATCAGCTTGTCCGGGAAGCCGCACATCCACTGCTTGGCCATGATATAGTCCCGGATTTCCTTTGCCGCCTCATCCAGCTTCCCCGCATCGGTCAGGCGCAGCGCACCGCAGGTGAAGGTGTTGCCGTTCATCATATGGAACAGCGACGCGCCGTCGTCCGCCATCGCGACGACGGATGCAGGAATGCTCAGCAGATATTCGACATCGGACGCGTTTTCAAGGCCGACCGTTCCGGGCTGGCCATCGGTCATGTTGGCTTCGGAATAATCGCCGCCCGCCGCAGGGAATTTTTCGTCTTCGGAATAGCTTGCCCAGACGGTGTTCAGGATGGTCAGCGCGTCGGGAATTTCCGACGCGTCCGGCTGCGCGCCAGACTTTGCCGCGCAGGCTGTCAGGGAAAGTGCCGTCAGAGCGGCCAGAAACATCGCAATCAGTTTTTTCATGTTGGAACTCCTTTGGAATCTTTTTTCTGACGCGGGAAAATCCCGCGTCATCCTACAGACGCGTTTGTGCCGCAGGTTCTGTCAGTATACGCGATAGTTGTGAACGTTTCGTGAATAATATGCGGGCAGGCACAAATTGTGCCTGCCCGCGTGGTTCAGTGCTATTATTTTGTCAGATACCGGTGCAGCATGGCTGCGAGCTGGGCGCGGGTGGCGAGGCCGGAGGGGTTGAGCTTGCCGTTTGCGCCCTGCAGGATGCCCGTGCCGCAGGCCCAGCGCATGGCGGGCAGCGCGTAATTGGACACGGCCTGTGCGTCGCCATAGCCGGTGAGGCTGGTGGTTTCACCGGCGCTCACATCCTGTCCGCGATAGAGGGTATAGCGGTAGAGGATGGAGGCCAGCTGTTCACGCGTGACGGGCGCGTCGGGGCGGAAGGTTCCGTCGGTGTAGCCGCTGACGATGCCGTTCTGCGAGGCCCAGACGACTGCCTTTCATAATACGCGCCGGGCTTTACATCCGAGAACGCCGCGCTGCCGAAGCACCTCGGCTCGTTCTCCATGCGGTACAGGATCGTCACGAGCATACCGCGCGTCGCCGTGCCGTAGGGGCTGAACCGGTTGCGGGACGTGCCGTTCATCAGGCCGTTTTCGCAGACGTAGCGCACGTCGTAATAGAACCAGTCGACGCGGGAAACGTCGAGGAAGTCCACGTTCGGCGTGGGATTGAGCGCGGCGATAATCGTCGGGTCGAATTCCCAGTGCGCCGTATAGCGGCGGTCGCCAATACTGCCTGCCGGAATCGTGACAGTCAGATTATCTTCGCCCACCAGGTCTGTGCCGCTCCAGCCGGTGAAGACATATCCGGCCTTTGTCGGCTCGTTCAGCGTGATTGCCGCGGATTCTACGGTATAGGAATCCGGATTCCTGAACGCTGTGCCGCCGTCCAGATCGTAGGTGATGGAGTAGGTATTGAGCGACCAGTGTGCCGTGTAGCTGCGGTTGCCGATGCTGCCGGTCGGGATGGTGACGGTCAGGTTATCGCTGCCAGACAGATCAGTTCCGCTCCAGCCGATAAACGTATAGCCGGTTCTTGTCGGCGGATTCAGGGTAATGGTCGACGATTCCACGGTATAGAAGTCCGGATTGCCGGAAGCCGTACCGCCGTCCAGGTCATACGTGATAGAGTAGGTATTCAGCGACCAGTGTGCAGTGTAGCTGCGGTCGCCGGTGCTGCCTGCAGGAATCGTGACGGTCAGGTTGTCTTCGCCCGTCAGGTCCGTGCCGCTCCAGCCCGTGAACGTGTATCCGGTCTTTGTCGGCTGATTCAGCGTGATTGTTGCCGATTCCACGGTATAGGAATCCGGATTCCCGAACGCTGTGCCGCCGTCCAGATCGTAGGTGATGGAGTAGGTATTGAGCGACCAGTGTGCCGTGTAGCTGCGGTTGCCGGTGCTGCCCTTCGGGATGGTGACGGTCAGGTTATCCTCGCCCGTCAGGCCGGTGCCGCTCCAGCCGGTGAAGGTGTAGCCGGGGCGTGTGGGGTTCTTGAGGGTAAAGGCGTCCGTCTCGACGGTGTAGGTGTCGGGGTTGCCCTCTGCCGTGCCGCCGTCCAGATCGTAAGTAATGGTGTATTGATTGACCGTCCACTGCGCCGTGATCGTCATATTATGCGCAGGCATGGTCGCGGGAATTGCCGTGTCCCAACCGGTGAAGGTATAGCCTTCTCTTGTCGGGGCGGCGGGCGCAGTGATGGCTGAGCCATAGTCCTGCGTGATGGGCGCGACTTCACTGCCGCCGTCGGTGTCAAAGGTGATGGTGTATTGATTGACCGTCCACTGCGCCGTGATTGTCATATTATGCGCAGGCATGGTCGCGGGAATTGCCGTGTCCCAACCGGCGAAGGTATAGCCTTCTCTTGTCGGGTCGGCAGGCGCGGTGATGGCTGTACCGTAGTCCTGCGTGATGGGCGCGATGGCACTGCCGCCGGCGGTGTCGAAGGTGATGGTATACTGATTGATCTCCCACTTCGCCCAATATTCCTTGTTGCCCATTTCTGTACCGCCGATTGCCGTCACAGGAGAGCCGGTCAAGCCTCTCGTTGTCATACCAGCCCTTGAACGTGTGGCCGGTATAGGTCATATCGTCGGCTGTCGGGAGTGTTGCGCCCACACCGTAGATGTATTCGGTGACATTGCCGTTGTTGATCGTGCCGCCGTTGGGGTGCAGTGTGACGGCATAGGTCGGGTCTGTCCACTGCACTGTCAGTGCTGTCACATCAGCAGGAACACTGTCACCGGGAACGTAGAATTTACCGTTGCTTCCGCGCCACATAAAGAAATTGCCTGTATCTCCGTCCGGGCGGTTCAGACCATCGGACGCAGGCGCGGTAAACTCGCTGCCGGTTTTCACGATGATTTGAATATCCTCGGAGCTATTCCAGCGTGCCGCCGCCAAGGTCAAGGGTAACGACCTCCAGCCCGTCAGAGCCCAGTGTGTCAGCGTTCAGGACTTCAAGGACGGGGCGGAAACCGAGGCGCGGGCTGAAGTCCATAGCATAGTTGCTGATCCAGTAGCGGGCCGAACCGTACCCGCGAACCGCACGGCCCGACGCGTCGAAAGAAACAGTATCCTGTCCCCACGAATACATTTCATTCCAGTTTTGGATATATCCGCTGTTCTTGTTCAGTATCCTGTCCCATTCATTATTTGACGGCGTGACGTGTTGGGACTCACCCGAGCCTGTATCGTCACTTCCCGTGGACGGCGCACGCAGCGTATAGTCCACGCCGCCGCTGGCATAATTTTTGCCGAAAATCAGACTTGCGGTGTTCAGGTCACCCAGCTAATCGTATGCGTTACGGCATAGTCCGCCACGAACAGGCTGTGGGCGTATTTGTTCTGCTGTGCATACTCCTCGGTGGTTGCCATCGCAGATGTGAGCTTGTAGGCTTCTATTGTTCCCGCATAGGTAAAGGGAACATAGTGCAGCGACGTATCCGGCAAGGAAGTCGCGCCAAGGCTGTTTCCGGTGTTCACCGTGCCCGGAATATTCATCGCCGATAGGTCAAAATAATATCTGCCGCCGGGGGTAAGGGTGAACTGCTCCTCGACCTTATTCTCCACCGTCAGCGTAACGTCTGCGAAAGCGCTGGCGAGGTCGGTCATTTTATCGCCGTTGTACTGCTCGTTGAAGACCTTGAGCGTATATGTTCCCTCAGCAAGCGCCGGGATCGTGAGCTCTGCCGTGCCATTTTCGTCCGTGAGCGCGGCAGAGCTGCGGCCATAATACGCCGGGTTGCCTGCCGCGTCCAAAATCATGGCGGAAACGTATTCGTTTGTGCCGGTCTTAGCGCCGGTATAGCCAATCTTTACCGTTCCGCTTCTGGTGTACGCGGAAAGATCTGTGGTCGTCACAGCAAAGCCGCTGCGGGAGCTGTCCAAAAGCGTCAGCTTCCACTCGTTTCCTGTATATTCGGAGATCTCTGCCAGCCCGCCGGCAGGCTTGCCGCCCTCGGCTGCGGAGACAAAGAGAATGTTATTTCCTGCGGTCGAAAGGTTCATCGCAGGACGAACCGCAGACGGGTTATCACCCCAATCACCCATCAGGCTGGCATTTTCGCCAACCATAAACGGTAGCTGTTCGCTGATTTCGAATGAGCGAAGCCAATACCGCGTACCGGTACCCGAAGAATTGCTCGGCCCCGCGATACGCGACGCTGAATCGGTAAACCCATAGGCTGCATTCACTACATCCTGAATGGAAGGAGCGAACACATATTCCGCTTCCAGAGCGCATATTTGGAGTCTCATGGCTGGGAAATACGGGGGATCCAATGGCGATTTGTATTGATACACGCTGCCTGCCTGCGTTGTCGCAGGGATCAGCGCACGCTCGGCGGAGGTAAAGGCGCTGTTTTCGCCGCTGTAAAAGGTGTTTTGGAACCAGTTTTGCAGCGTGCTGTCCTTCCAGAGGTGTCTGTTTTGTTTATCCGCCGGATTGAATTGAATATAACAGGCATACAAGTCGCCCGGAAGCGGGTACAGGCATTCATCCGTCAGCAAAAACAGTGCGTCCGCTTCGCCGGTGTTGGCCTTGGTATCGAGAACGCGCCATTTGATGGGGCTGTTGCGCCATGTGCCATAATAGATGTAGCTGTAGCCGCCAGCAGAAGTGTCATAGCCGTGGATGCTGCCTGTGCCAGACTGTATGGCTTTTGCGCCGCCCTCGGCAAAGGCCACGGCCGGCAAAAGGCTCAACGCCATACATAAGGTGAGCAGGATGCTGAGCAGTCGTTTTTTCATAGTTGATCCTCTCTTTCGGTGTTCGCGCTTCCCGGACTCCGAAGAAAACGCAGGGTCAGAGGGCGGCTTGTGCGGAGCTTTGCTCCGCACAAGGGAGTACTCCCTTGTGATGCAGTTTCTTTAACTGGCACGTATGCCAGTATTTTAGCATACATTCTCAAAAAAGGCAACAGGATTAAAAAATTAACTATGCTGGAAATCTGACAGCTTATTTTCGAAAAAGCGGGTATGATAAGCATATCCAATCATAAGCAGGAGGAAACAGTATGTACGGCCTTAAAAATATTGAAAAATCCACGGTTCTGACGCTCAAAGAGCAGGTCGCGTATCAGCCCGGTCAGGTTGTGAGCAAGACCCTTGCGCAGAACGACGTGCTGAGTGTGACGCTCTTCGCCTTTGACAAGGGCGAGGAGATCAGCACCCACGAATCCGGCGGTGACGCGTTCGTCACCTGCCTTGACGGCACGGGCCGCATCACCATCGACGGCGTGCCATACGAGCTGCACGAGGGCGAGTCCATCGTCATGCCCGCGCGCCATCCCCACGCCGTCTACGGTCAGGAGCAGTTCAAAATGCTGCTGGTCGTGGTATTCTGAGGGAGTCTTTTCACCTGCACGTGGGGCGGGCAACTCTGTCCGCCTCTGCGCAGCTTGCAGGCAATTGTTGAATTCCATGCAAACGGCGGCCGATCGGCCGCCGTTTTGTTGTTCAAAAGGGTCTGGTTTCGAGATCCATAAAATCGTGGATCACGTCGAGTATGTGGATGGGTTCGAGCTGCTGATCGGTACAGAGTTTTGTCAGCCGGACGACGCCGGGACGGTTGTTGGAAAAGGGCGCGGTGATTGCAATGGTCGTCCAGCAGCCGCTCAGGTACTGCTGGCCCAGAATGCCGTATGCATAAAGCATTCTTGCCGCGCCGTGCGCCTCGTAGAGCACATACCGGTAAGCGGATTCCGGAACCTCGCTGACCGGGTCTGCCGAAAGCGTGTCCAGCTTGTCCCACTCGGCTGAGATCCGAAACGCGGTCTGTAAAAGCGAAACAGCTTCCTTTGCAAGCTCCTGTGCACGCGGGTGCAGCGTCTGAAGCTCCGCAAGCAGCGCGTCCGCGCTGAATAATCCGCGCGCATCCGCGTATTCCGGCCCTGAAATCAGCTGGGCCGGTGAAATCGAGAGGCTTTTCGCAAGCTCCTCGATGGAATCCGAGCGCAGGCATTTGTCCCCCTTCAGATATTCCTGAAAGGTCGAACGCGGAATGCCGAGTTCCTTTGAGAATTCCAGCTTCGTCTTTCCAGCCGCGTTCATTTTGCGCTGTAATGTGGCTGCAATGTTTTTCTCTATCTGCATATACAAAGCCACCTCCTCACTACAAAAAATGATAGGAAGGAGGATGCCTCCGGTAAATGCCGCCTTCCCGGCAAAACTGCCAGCTTTCCGGCATGGCAGAAAATGCAGCGCCCGCCCGGGCCGGAAATGTGCCGCAGGCGGGCAGAAGAATTTATTTTGTGCCGAAGATGCGGTCGCCCGCGTCGCCGAGGCCGGGGACGATGTAGCCGTGCTCATTGAGCTTCTCATCGACTGCGCCGCAGTAAAGCTCAACATCGGGGTGCTTTTTGGTGATGAGCTCGATGCCCTCGGGAGCAGCAACGAGGACCATGAGCTTGATGTTGTGGCAGCCGCGCTTCTTCATTTCGGCGATCGCCGCGTCGGCAGAGCCGCCGGTGGCGAGCATCGGGTCGACGATCATCACGTCGCGCTCGGCCACGTCCTTGGGCATCTTGCAGAAGTAGACGTGCGGCTCGAGCGTTTCCTCATCGCGGAACATGCCGATGTGGCCGACACGGGCAGACGGAACCATGCGCAGAACGCCGTCGACCAGTCCAAGACCGGCGCGCAGAATGGGCACGACTGCAATTTTCTTACCGGCCAGCGTCGGCTCCTCCGCCGTGCAGATCGGCGTTTCGACCGTCTTGGTGGTGAGCGGCAGATCGCGGGTGGCCTCATAGGTGATGAGCATACCGATCTCGCTGACCAGCTCGCGGAAATCCTTGACGCTGGTGTTCTTGTCGCGCATGATCGTCAGCTTGTGCGCGACGAGCGGATGATCCATGACGTGTACGTGTTCTCCAAATGCTTTCGTGCTCATGATGTTGCTCCTTTGTCTTTTCTATTATTCAATTATTTTTTCAAATAAAAGTCCTTGTCATGCTGCCGCGTGCGCTCTGCCTGCGCCTGACGCAGATAATTGGGCGTCAGCGCGGCGGCGTCTGCCGGTTCGCCCGCGGCGATCTTTTCCATTGCGGTCAGCGCCACGCCGGAGGCCCTTTGCTGGCGCAGATGCTCGGGAAGCAGCCGCAGCGGCAGATTCTCCTCCTTCAATGTGTCAAAAACGAGCTTCGCGCCGTCGCCGGCGAGATACACAGGGCCGGGAATATTTTTCAGCTCCTGCGACAGCTCTGAAATTGCGATTGCGCGGTCCTCCGTGCGGCGCAGGAGCGCTCCATCGGTCCAATTGAACAGCGCGTTATAGATTTGCCCCTTCCGCGCGTCCATGCAGGCGCAGTAAACGCCGTCGGCGCAGGCTGCGCCGCGCACCATGGCCTCCAGCGTCGAAACGCCGTAGAGCGGGAGCTGACGGCCCCACGCGAAGCCCTTGGCACAGGCCATGCCGATGCGCACGCCCGTAAAGCTGCCTGGCCCGGCGGCGACGGCGACAGCGTCGATATCCTGTGGGGTCAGATCACAGCCGGAGAGCATATTTTTTGCCAGCTCCATCAGCGTTCTGCTGTGGGTCTGGCCGGAATTCTGCATATATTCCGCAAGCAGGCAGCCGTCGGACAGCAGCGCCGTACCGGCTGCCTTCGCAGAGGATTCAAATGCCAGCAGCTTCAAATCGGCTCCCTCCTTCGATGGTGATGCGGCGGGTATCGGGTTCAAGCGGGTCTTTCTCGATGGTGATATGAATTGCGTCCCGCAGTGCGTCTTCCACGTTTTCGCTCCACTCGACGGCACAGACGCCGCCGCGGGCGAGATAATCGTCCCAGCCGATGTCGAACAGCTCGTCCGACGAGCCGAGGCGGTACATATCAAAATGGAACAGCGGGATGCGGCCCGTCAGGTATTCATTGACAATGGTATAGGTCGGGCTGGTCACGAGATCTGTGACACCGAGGCCCTGCGCAATGCCGCGCGTGAGGGCCGTCTTTCCTGCTCCCAGATCGCCGAAATAGGCGATCACATCGCCCGGCAGGAGGCGCTTTGCCAGTCTTTGTCCAAGCGCCTGCGTTTCGTCCGCGCTGTGCGTGGTGATCTGCATACCAAAGCCCCCTATCTGCCCCATTTTATATCTGCCGCATTATAACACAGAAATCAAGTAAAATCAATTCAAAATCATACCAAAACCACGGCAATTTGAAAATCGTGGTTTACTTATTCGTCCTTTTTTGATACAATGTAAAATTGAATTAGGATTCCTTTTTTCAAGCTTTATTTTCGCATTCAAAGGAGGCGGCTTTATGCACGGGATATGGAAAGCGATCGGCAGCTTTGTCCGGCGCGCAGATATGATCCTTCTGAGCCTTTGTATTGCCGCCAGCGTCTTCGGCATTGTGGTCATTTCCAGCGCAACAAACGTCAAGGGCAGCGCGCAGTATGTCCGCACGCAGATCCTTGCGCTGGTTCTTGGTATTATTTTATATGTCTTTTTCACGCTGGTCGACGTCGATATCATTGCCGAGCGGCGCGAGCTGCTGCTGATCTTCTCGGCGATCTTCATTCTTCTGCTGTTCCCCTTCGGCGATACCCGAAGCGGCAACCGTTCCTGGCTGGCGTTCAGCTTCCTGCCGTTTTCCATCCAACCGGCGGAGCTTTGTAAAATTCCATTCATTATGATTCTTGCCAAGACCATGAGCATCCGGCAGAACAAGATCTCGCATATCTCAACGGTCCTGCGGCTCGCAGTCATCACGGTCTTCATGTTTGGCCTGATCGTCGTAGCGTCGGAGGATCTGGGTGTTGCGCTGCAGTATCTGTTTATTTTCGTCATTATGGCGTTTGTCGGCGGCGTGAGCCTTTTGTGGTTCCTCGGCGCGTTTGCGGTGCTGCTTGTAGCTTCTCCATTTTTGTGGCAGTTTCTCAGCTACGACCGGCGCAGCCGTATCTGGGTGCTGTTTGACCCGCGCATCGACCCGGCGGCGCAGGATCAGCGCTACCAGATGAACCGCAGCCTGCGCGCGCTTCAGAACGGCGGAATCACCGGGCAGGGACTGTACCACGGGACGATGGTGCAGAGCGGCACGATCCCCGCGCAGCATACCGACCTGATCTTCTCCTCTATTGGCGAGGAGCTCGGTATGCTCGGCTGCATGGCAGTTCTCATTCTGCTGACGGCCATCATCATCCGTATCATCTATGTCGGCATCAAATCCGGCAACTATATGAACCGGCTCATCTGCGTCGGTATCGCTGGCATGCTGACGGCGCAGGTGTTCATCAACATCGGCGTGTGTATCGGCCTTGTGCCGGTCATCGGCCTGACGCTGCCGTTCTTTTCCTACGGCGGCAGCTCGCTCGTCACAATGTTTTTCGCCATGGGCATTGTATCCGGCATCAATATGCGCCCAGCGCCGGACAGCAGCGCACGGTATATCCGGCCTCCGCTTTCAGCATAAGCGGCACCAGACAATTCTCTTTGAAAGGAGTTATCAACATGAAGGTTATTTTAACACAGGATGTAAGAGGTCAGGGCAAGCGCGGCCAGATGATCGAGGTATCTGACGGCTATGCGCGCAACTTCCTGCTGCCGCGCAAGCTTGCGCAGGAAGCGACCGCAGACAACATCAACACCATGCGCATGAACGACAAGGCCACGCAGGAACGGCAGGCCAAGGAGCGCGCGGAAGCGCTCGAGCTGCGCAACCGCATGAAGGATATGACCGTCGTCGTCACCGCGAAGGGCGGCGGAGCGGGCCGCCTGTTCGGCTCGGTCACGAACACGGAGGTTTCCGAGGCGCTTGCAAAGCAGGCCGGGATCCAGCTGGACAAGCGGAAGATCGTTCTGGACGAGCCGATCAAGTCGGTCGGCGTTTACACCGTCAAGTGCAAGCTCGGCTATGAGATCAACGCAGAACTCAAAATCGAGGTCAAGGAAGCCTAAGTGCGCCTGACCATCATTTCCCGGAAGGATGTGAACATCTATGGATGAGGAGCTGCTTCAGCGGCAGGCCCCGCAGGCATTGGAGGCGGAGCAGTCCGTGCTCGGCTCGATGCTGATCGACGAGCGCTGCGTGCCGGACGTGGTCGGTATGCTGCAGCCGGACGATTTCTATCTCCGGCAGAACCGCGAGATCTACGAGACGATCTATACGATGTTCAACTTCTCGGAAAAGATCGACCCCGTTACCGTACTCAATAAGATGAAAGAGCGCGGCGTGTATGACGAGCAGCGCAGCTATGATTACATCGCACAGCTGTTGAAGATCACGCCGACCGCGGCCAATGTCAAGCAGTATTGCACGATCGTGCATGACAAGTCACTGCTGCGCGCGCTGGCGACCGCATCGTCGGAGATCACGGAAATGGTCTACGCCGGTGTCGGCACGGCGCAGGAAATGCTCGAGGTTTCGGAGAAAAAGATCTATTCCCTCCGCCGCGGGAACACTGGTGACAGCCTGCAGCACATCGGCAAGGTCATGATCAACGTCTACGACCGGTTGGAAGAGCTGGCGGCCTCCGGCAGCGAGATCCCCGGCCTGTCTACCGGACTTCACGATCTTGACCGCAAGATCAACGGCCTGAACAAGACCGACCTGATTCTGATCGCAGCCCGTCCCGGTATGGGCAAGACGGCTATCGCGCTCAATATCTGCCTGAACGTGGCGAAGACCTATGAAAAGACCGTTGCGTTCTTCTCTCTCGAAATGTCGCGGGAGCAGCTGGTCATGCGTCTTCTTTCCACGGAAAGCTTTGTCGAAAACCAGAAGCTTACGACAGGCCATCTGGACGAGGAGGACTGGGGCAAGCTCTCTATTGCCTCGTCCGCGCTCAGCCAGACGGATATCCGCGTGGACGACAACCCGGCTATCACGGTCGCGGAGATCAATGCAAAATGCCGCCGGCTCGACAATCTGGGGCTGGTGCTGATCGACTATCTGCAGTTGATGACCGCCGCCGCGCCCGGCAAATCCGGCGACAACCGCGTAACGGTCGTCAGCGATATTTCCCGTGCGCTCAAGATCATGGCAAAGGAGCTGAACGTGCCGGTGATCTGCCTCAGCCAGCTGTCGCGTGCCAACGAATCGCGTACCGACAAGCGGCCGATGCTGTCCGATCTTCGCGAATCCGGCGCTATCGAACAGGACGCAGACTCCGTCATGTTCCTCTACCGCGACGAGTATTATAACCCCAACACGCAGGACAAGAACATTGCCGAGTGCATTGTTGCGAAAAACCGTCACGGCGAGACCGGGACGGTCAAGCTGCAATGGCGGCCGCAGTTCTTTACGTTCTCCGATCTGGAATGGAAGCATGACGGATAAAATTCTTTCGTGGATGCGCGGGCAGTGCATGACGCAGCCGGGCGATACCGTGATCTGTGCCGTTTCCGGCGGAGCAGATTCCGTCTGTATGCTGCATGTTTTGTTGTCCTTACGGAATACGCTCGGCATTACGGTCGAGGCGGCGCATTTCAATCATCAGCTGCGCGGCGAAGAATCAGACCGCGACGAGGCGTTTGTCCGTACGCTCTGCGCCGAACTGGGCGTCGTGCTCCATGTTGATAACGGTGATGTACGCGCCCGCGCGGCAAAGACGCACGAATCCGTTGAGGAAGCGGCGCGTGCGCTTCGCTACGCGTTCTTCTCTTCCCTGCCCGGCCTAATCGCAACGGCGCACACGCAGGACGACAATCTGGAAACCGTGCTCCTGAATCTCACGCGCGGCACCGGTCTTGCCGGACTCTGCGGCATTCCGCCGAGGCGTGAGCGGTTCATCCGGCCCATGCTTGCCGTCTCCCGTGCGGAGATCGAGGCGTATCTCGCGCAAAACGGACTTTCCCATGTGACTGACAGCACCAATTTTCTTCCGGACGCACGGCGCAACCGCCTGCGGCAGTCTGTCATCCCGCTTCTCAAAGCGGAGAATCCATCCCTCTGCGAAACGGCGTTTCGTATGTGCCGGCTTCTGGAGGCGGACGAAGCGCAGCTTTCTGCGCAGGCCGAGGTAGTGTTGCAGCAAGCCAGGCTTGCGGATGGCGTTCAGTGCAGCATTCTTGCCGCGTATCCGCAGGCCGTTCGCACACGCGCCGTCAAGCTGCTTCTTAGTGAAATCCGCGCACCGAAGCTTTCAGCGCGGCATATCGACGCCGTTGACCGGTTGCTGTTTTCTGCGTGTCCATCTGCCTGCATATCGCTGCCGGGCGGATACACTGCACGGCGAGAATATGACCGGCTGCTTCTTACCACTGACTCCCCTGCTTCGTTTGAGCCAGTCGTTCTCTCAATCGGAGAATCTGCCGTTCTTCAACCGTCTGGACTCCGCGTTTTCTGCGAATGGCAAGAAAATTTTTCAGAAATTCAAAATACACTCTCCACTTTTGCCGTAAAGTGTGATACGATAGGCTCAACTACACAGATCCTGTTCCGTCCGCGCCGGGCGCACGACGAGATGCGTGTCTCCGGCGGCCGGAAAACGCTGAAAAAGCTCATGATCGACCGCAAGATTCCTCTGGACAGGCGCGGCCTGCTCCCTGTGGCTGCGGACGAGCATGGAATTCTCGGCGTCTACGGGATCGGCGTCAATCTTGATCGTGCAGCCGCCCCTGGCGACCGCGCGGTCATCATCAGAATAGAAGAATTAGAGAAAGAGGATTCGCTGTATGATTAACAAATCTGATATGCTTCAGGACATTGAACGCGTTCTTGTTTCCGAGGAGGAAATCCACGCGCGGATCAAGGAGGTCGGTGCGCAGATCGCGGAGGATTACCGCGGCAAGTGCCCGATCCTTGTCGGCGTGCTCAAGGGCGTCGTCCCGTTCTTTGCGGAAATGGCCAATGCCATCAGCATTCCTGCAGGAGGACTTCATGTGCATCACCTCCTTTGAGGGCGGTACGGAATCCACCGGCAAGCTGACGTTCCGCAAGGATATCGATCACGATATCGAAGGGCGTCATGTTCTGATCCTTGAGGATATCATCGACTCCGGCAGCACGCTCAAAATGATCTGCGAAATGTTCCGTGAGCGCAAGCCCGCGTCCATCAGGATCTGCACGCTGCTCGACAAGCCCACGGGCCGCAAGGTCGATCTGAAGCCGGATTACACCTGCTTCACCGTTCCGCCCGCGTTTGTCGTCGGCTTCGGTCTGGATTACGAGGATTATTACCGGAACCTTCCGTTCGTCGGCGTTCTGAAGCCCTCCGTCTATCAGGATCAGTAAGCTGATCTTTCTATCTATTCTTTCAAAAGGAGATACTCCGTGAATCAACAGCCCAAAACCGTACAGACGATCATTCTGATCGCGATTCTGGCGCTGGTGCTTGTGGTGATCTCTTCGTCCCTGCTCACGCAGAACAGCAGCAGGCTTGCCTATTCCGACGTGCTCGACCTGTTCGAAAATGAACGGGTCGAGTCGTTCGTTTTACAGGGCGACACGCTGACCATGACGCTGTATGCCAGCGATACGGCGCAGGCAGGCACGGCAGCCGCCAGGATCGGCGACATTGAGACATTCCACAAGGACCTCGACGAGACCATTGCCGCGCAGAGCGCGTCCGGCATTCTCAAGTCCTACAACTATCTTCCCGCCGTCAACTCCATCTGGCGGTCTGTCCTGCCTTATCTCGTCGTCGGCGTTGCGTTGCTGTTCGTCTGGTTCATCCTGATGAACCGCTCCGGCGGCAGCCCGAACGCCATGTCGCAGTTTACGCGCGCAAACGCCCGCTTCGGCGTTCCGAACGGCGAAGCCGTTACCTTTAAGGACGTTGCAGGCGCGGATGAGGAGAAGGAAGAGCTTTCCGAAATCGTAGAATTCCTGCGCGACCCGGATAAATTCAGACAGCTTGGCGCGAAGATCCCCAGGGCGTTCTGCTGGTCGGCCCTCCGGGCACCGGCAAGACGCTGCTGGCAAGAGCTGTCGCCGGTGAGGCAAACGTCGCGTTTTTGTCCATTTCCGGCTCCGATTTTGTCGAGCTTTATGTCGGCGTCGGTGCAAGCCGTGTGCGCGACCTGTTCGATCAGGCCAAGCGTGTTGCGCCCGCTATTGTATTCATTGACGAGATCGACGCGGTGGGCCGTCAGCGCGGCGCAGGTCTTGGCGGCGGTCACGACGAGCGCGAGCAGACGCTCAACCAGCTGCTCGTGGAAATGGACGGCTTCTCTGCAAACGAGGGCGTGATCGTCATCGCGGCGACCAACCGCAAGGATATTCTCGACCCCGCCCTGCTTCGTCCCGGACGGTTCGACCGGCAGATCTATGTCGGCGCGCCGGACTGGCGCGGAAGAGCGGAGATATTGCAGGTCCACGCACGCAAAAAGCCGCTGGCAGACAATGTCGATCTGCCCGCCATCGCAAAGGCGACCGCCGGCTTTACCGGCGCCGATCTTGCGAATCTGCTGAACGAGGGCGCACTGCTTGCTGCGCGGAACGGCAAAGCCGCCATCACGCAGCAGGATCTGGAAGCTGCCATGATCAAGGTTATTGCAGGTCCGGAGAAAAAGAGCCGCGTCGTCAGCCACTCCGAAAAAATGCTCACTGCCGTCCATGAGGCCGGACACGCCGTGTGTATGTATTGTCTGGACTCGCAGAATCCCGTGCACCTGATCACCATCATCCCCCGCGCACAGGCGGGCGGTATGACCATCAGCCTGCCGCAGGATGACAAATCCTACGCTTCGCGCAATGAAATGTTCGAGACGGTCGTCTCCTTCCTTGGCGGACGTGTTGCGGAAGCGCTGAAGCTGTGCGATATCTCTACCGGCGCTTCGAACGATCTCCAGCGCGCAACAAAGCTTGCGCGGGATATGGTCGCGACCTACGGAATGTCGGACGCGATTGGCCCTGTCTCCTATTCGTCGAGTCAGGAGGTCTTCATTGGCCGGGATTACGAAAAAACGAAGCCCTATTCCGAAGCAACGGCAGGCGAGATCGACGTGCAGGTGCAGTCGATCATGCGCGAGGCATACAAGCGCTGCGAGGAGATCCTGACCGCGCATTCGGAACGGCTGGATAAGATCGCGGGCTTCCTGATGGAAAACGAAAATATGAACCGCGCTCAATTTGAGGCGGTCATGCAGGATGAAGCATTGGATGCTCCCGAATCGTAAGGAACCAGCTTGCGCGCCGCAGAGACTGCGGCGCGCAAATCATTTGGAGGACATATGTATTACCGCTCCCTGAACGCGTATCTGCGCGAGACATTCGGCTGCAAGGTCTATAAGCTGGCGCTTTCCGCCGGATGCACCTGTCCGAACCGCGACGGGACGCTCGACGCACGCGGCTGCATCTTTTGCAGCGGAAGCGGTGAATTCGCCGCCTCCGCCGCGCTCCCGGTTTCTGAACAGCTTGCCCAGGCCAAACGCCTTGTCGCGGCAAAGGCCGGGCCGGATGCCCGATATATCGCCTATTTTCAGGATTACAGCAATACCTATGCGCCCGCCGATCAATTAAGGCCGCTGTTTCTGGCCGCAATCGACCGGGATGAGATCTGCGCGCTGTCTATCGCGACCAGACCGGACTGCCTGCCGCCGGAGATCCTCGCGCTGCTCGCGGAGCTGCGGGAAAGGAAGCCTGTCTGGGTCGAGCTTGGCTTACAGACGATCCACGCATCCACTGCGCGGTATATCCGGCGCGGCTATCCCCTTTCCGTGTTTGACAATGCCGTCCGGCAGCTCAAGGCACTGGATATCCATGTGGTCGCGCATATGATCCTTGGACTTCCCGGCGAAACACCGGAGATGATGGTGCAGACCGCACGCTACATCGGTCAGAGCGGTGCGGACGGCATCAAGCTCCATCTGCTGCACGTTTTGTCCGGGACAGACCTTGCTGAGGACTACGCCGCCGGAAACTTCGAAACCATGACGCTGGATGCGTATCTGTCCGTACTGGAAGACTGCCTGCGCGTGCTGCCGCGCGAGCTGGTCATTCACCGTATGACCGGAGACGGCGCGAAGCGCAGCCTGATCGCTCCCATGTGGAGCGCGGATAAAAAGCGGGTCCTGAATGCGCTCAACCGCCGGTTCCTGTCCGACGATCTGGAACAGGGTTCGGCGCTGCTGCTCTGAACGTTTCTTCGATTCTGAATATTTTTCGAAAATGTCGAACAGAAAAATGATTGACAATCGTGAAAAAGCGTGTTATTCTGATTCAAGAGTAACGAATGCGGGCGAAAAAGCCCGCATTCACGTCGTTTTCGATATTCTCGTTCCAGAATATCGAACTTCGGCGAACTTAGTTCGACTATATCGGAGGAAAGAGAACATGAAAAAAGAAAACCTGTTCGTCATTCTGACCGGTGTTGTCATCGGCATCGCAGCACTCGTGCTGACGGCGCTCGGCAACCCGGCCAACATGGGCTTCTGCATCGCGTGCTTTGAGCGCGACATCGCAGGCGCTGTGGGTCTGCATTCTGCTGCCAAGGTCCAGTATGTCCGCCCGGAGATCATCGGCCTTGTGCTCGGCAGCTTCCTGATGGCGCTGGCCTCTAAGGAATGGAAAGCCAGAGCCGGTTCGTCTCCCGCGCTCCGCTTTGTGCTCGGCGCATTCGTCATGATCGGCGCGCTGGCCTTCCTCGGCTGCCCGCTGCGCATGGTGCTGCGTCTGGCTGGCGGCGATCTGAACGCCGTTGTCGGTCTGGCCGGCTTCGCCGCCGGTATCTTCCTCGGCACGATCTTCATCCGCAAGGGCTTCACGCTTCAGCGGAACTACGCCACCAAGACGCTCGACGGCACGGTGCTGCCCGCTGTCATGGTCGGCCTGCTGATCCTGTTCCTGGCTGTTCCCACGCTGTTCAAGCTCTCTGAGGAGGGCCCCGGCTCCAAGCACGCCCCGTTCCTGATCGCGCTGCTGATCGCGCTGGTTGTTGGCGCGCTGGCACAGAAATCCCGTATCTGCATGGTCGGCGGTCTGCGCGACACGATGATGTTCAAGGATCTGCACCTGCTGTGGGGCTTCATCGCCATTTTCGTCACAGTCCTCATCGGCAATCTCTGCCTGCATAAATTCAATCTCGGCTTCGCCGGACAGCCGGTTGCACATTCCGACCATGTGTGGAACTTCCTCGGTATGCTGCTCGCGGGCTGGGGCTCGGTGCTGCTGGGCGGCTGCCCGCTGCGTCAGCTCATTCTTGCCGGCAGCGGCAACGCGGATTCTGCCGTTACGGTGTTCGGCATGATCGTCGGCGCTGCGTTCGCACATAACTTCGGCCTTGCCGGAAACGCGGCCTCCGAAAGCTCTGCGGGCGGCGTTTCCACCAATGGCCGCGTCGCAGTGGTGCTCGGTATCGTGATCGTGCTGGTGATCTCCATCGTAAACAGCATGAAGAAGCAGGAGGCGCAGAAAAATGGTTGATGCAAGAGGCTATCTCTGCCCCATGCCCGTCGTGATGGTGCAGAACGCGATCAAGAAGGACAATCCCGCTGCATTGGAAGTTCTCGTCGACAACGAAACTGCCGTTGAAAACATCAAGCGCTTTGCCGCGCACAGCGGCTATCAGGCGGCTGCCCGTGAAGACGGCGCCGATTATCACCTGACGCTCACGAAGAAATAAGCAATACGCAAAACAAAAAGCCGTGAAATTCCGATGGGACATTCGGAGTTTCACGACTTTTCTGATTTTTATAGTACGTCAGCCGGCGCTGCAGCGGATGGCAAGCCTTGACTGGCCGCCGACGGTACAGGTGAAGAGTGTCAGCGGCCAGCCGCCGCTGGTCATATCGGATATGGCGTAGGGAGAAAGCGTTTCAAGGGAATCGACCTTGTAGCGGAACACAGTCCCGTCCATGTCTGTAAACGTGACCGCATCGCCCGGCTGGAGCTGCGGGAGGGACGCAAAATGGCTGCGGTAATTGTGCCCCGCAATGACGAGATTTTCAAGATACGCGGAGCCGGAGTAGCGGCAGGGCGCGATCTGCAGGCCGGGATAGCTCCATGTGCTGATGATGGGGAGCGACAGGCCGAGCGCGGGGATATCCAGAACGCCGATGTAGCTCTGGCCATCGATCTCGCGTTCCGGCATGGGCAGCTCCGGATTCAGCACATAATCCGGGACAAATGCCTCTTCTTTCCCCTCTCCAGTGGGAGACTGGGAAAGACTTTCCTGCCAGGGCAGGTCGGATGTCAGGCGTTCGAGTACAAGCTCGGCAGCGTCGCCTGCGGCTGCATCGCGGCGGAGGTTATAGGCCGTGAGCAGCAGCGCGGCGAGAAGGAGCAGCAGCCCCAGAATCGTGCAAAGCGTTCCGCGTTTAATCATGATCATTTTTCCTTTTCAAGAGCGTGCCCAAAATCAGAAGCAGCAGGCCCGCCGCAGCAAGCACCGGGACCGGCCACCAGAGAAGCCCCGTCTGCGGAAGCTTCTGATGCTCAGGTGTATTGGTCAGAATGAACGTATCGCCGGTTTCCCGGATGCTTGAAATGTAGCCGGGAACGGCGTTTTCCTGTATTGTCCAGACGATCTCCGTGCCGTCCGGGTTATACCGGGGAAGGCCGCTCCATGTGTACTGCCAGCTGTCCGTGCGGCTGATAGTCCTTGTGTCGTAGACCGTGCCGTCCTTCAGGAGCGTGACCGTGATCGTATCAGGGCGTTTCTGCTCATAGCCCGCGTCGTCCCAGCGCTTGATCACGGTGCGCGTTATGCTGTCTTCGTCCGGGCTTTGCGGGTTGTAATGTTGGTGTCCGCCGCAACTTTTTCAGCCGTGGCAAGCTCATAAGGCGCTCGCGCACTGTCGCCGGTGTACATCGGGAGCAGACGTCAGTCTTAACGGTCGGATTGCCGTTTTCATCGCACTGCATATCGCTGACCTTAAGATCCGCACTGCGGGAAAGGACGAACTTTGCGCCGGTCAGCGGAGCCTTGGTCGTGCCGTCGATTTTGGAAACGATCATGGCAAACGTCCATGCGTGGACAGAGCTCTCAGGCGTTTTGCCGGTGCCCTCGCCGTTGGGGTTGTTGCTGTACTCAAGATAAGCGGTGTTGGTGTTCTTACCTTCGCCGATGATATAGAAGTCGGCCTTGTCATTCAGAACAGCGGTATAGTTGACGCACAGGTCATTGCCTGCCTCGATCACGCCGTCGGCGATAGCCTGCTTGATATCGATAGAAAGCTCGAAGTGATCGACTTCCTTGCCGTCGACCATGATCTTGCTGGTAACAAGCGAGCAGTATTTGCTGTCGAGCTTGTTGTTCGGATCATTCTTGATCTCAATGGAGAAATCCTCCTCGGATTTGAAGTGTGGAACAGCAGGGCTTTCAGTGTCTGTAACCGTTCTGAAATTTCTTTGAAATCAATTTGAGATCGGCTGTTCATAATCCGGATAATAAGTTGACATAAAATCATTAAGAATTCTTAAATATTCGATTTTTCACGGAAAAAGCGGACATTTCCAGAAAACCACCTATTGCGTTCTGAAAATCATTATGCTACGATGTCCTTAGAAGATGGGCAGGAACAGCGCTCCGCGCAGCCCCTGCGAACCGGTGCGCGTGTGGGGTTCCACACGTGTACCATGCGCTCCCGGCAAGTAAGCGCCTGCCGGGGATGAAATTAAGGAGGAATTGCTTATGAAAAAACGTTTTGTGGCGCTTCTGCTGTGCCTTGTCATGGTAGTTGGCCTGATTCCGGCGGCGATGGCCGCCGGTCCAGAAGGTGACCGGAATTACATCACATTCAAAGCGAACGATGGAAGCTACGGAAGTTCCAGTGAAAGACTGCAGCAGCTCACAGAGAGTGACGTTGCAATTGGCTGGGTCACGCTCCGCGCCAATGACTTTAACAGAGATGGCTACACCTTCCTCGGCTGGGCCACCGAACCCAACGGCCAGAAGATCTATAACGACGGCCAGACTGTTTCCGTTACCGAACTGTTCGGCGGACGCACCTACGCTGTTCTGTACGCTGTCTGGCAAAAGGACGGCGTGACGCCGCCCGTCGGCCCGTACACGGTGACCTACCGGCAGCTTACGGAGGTTTCTCTGACGGATCCCGACGTCGTTGACGCGAATGTCGGCGCCATGTACACGGTCAAGAACTTCCCACAGACATGGACTGTTCCCACAGGCAAGGTATTTGCGGGCTGGACGACGAACGGCAGCAACTTCTATGCGCCCAACGAGAACATTGTCCTCTCCCAGAACACGATTCTGTATCCGGTCTACCGCGATACCGTGTCGACCTGTGAGATCACCTACAACGATGCGCGCGACCAGCAGGAATGGAAGGTCACGGTCAACGTAGGCGATTTTGTCTACATTGACCTGAACGGCGGCACCGAGGCCTATCTCGACAATGTCAAGATCACCGCTTCCGGCAGCTACACAGTCACGCGCTCCTGCACGCTGACGTTTGCCTACAAGGGAGCGCAGAAGTCTCTGGGCTGGGATTATGACGCGGCAAGAACCCGCTTCACAGCCAGATGGACGGTTTCCAATGTCACGGTCACCTATTATGACTATGATTATGCGCGCGTCATGGAAGAGACGCTTACCTATGGCGGCACTGTGACCGTCGACCCGAACGGTGGCGCAGCCTATCTGGATTCCACATACGTGAACAGACAGACAGTGCTGAACGTGACAAAGAACGCGACGCTCTATGACGCGACCCGCACCGGCTACAAGTTCTACGGTTGGGATAAAACCTATGACCGCAACGGCCAGCCCGTCTTTACCGCCATGTGGACGAAGAACGGTCAGGCGGACACGTATGACATCTTCTACTATGACTTTGATGATGCCAAGAGCGAATATGCCCGCTTCTACGCGAATACGCCCATCGTCATCGATCCGAACGGCGGCACGGCCCGGCTGGATACCATGTCTTTTACAACGAAGCAGTCGTTCCGGATCAACCGGGATTACACGCTCTCCGACGCGGCCCGCACCGGCTATAAGTTCTACGGCTGGGATCTGACAAAGTCCGGCGACACCTATACGTTTACCGCTATGTGGACAAAGAAGGGCGCGTCCGAAACGTATGATGTTTTCTATTATGACTATGACAAAGCCAAGAGTGAGTACGCCCGCTTCTACGTTGATACGCCCATCGTGATCGACCCGAACGGCGGTTCTGCCCGTCTGAACAATATGCCATTCACAAGCAAGCAGTCGTTCAAGATCGACAAGGATTACACGCTTTCCGACGCGGCGCGCACCGGCTACACGTTCTATGGCTGGGATCTGACGAAGTCCGGCAATACCTACACCTTCACCGCCATGTGGACGAAGGCCACGAGCACGGTTCCGTATATGCTCAACGGTGAAGACCATTACGCCTATATCAAGGGCTATCCCAACGGCTCCTTCAAGCCCAACGCGACCATCACCCGCGCCGAGGCGGCTTCCATCTTCTACCGCCTCCTGACGGATTCGACCCGCAGAACCTATTCCACCAGCTATAATACCTTCAAGGATGTTCCGGCCAAGGCGTGGTACAACACTGCCGTGTCCACCATGGCAAAGCTCGGCATCGTCAACGGCGGCTCTGACGGCTGCTTCCGCCCGAACGACCCCATCACCCGTGCGGAGATCGCCGCGATGATTGCCCGCTGCGACGGCAATTCTTACGGAAGCGCCTACACGAACTTCTCCGACGTCAAGGGTCACTGGGCAGCGAGCTATATCGCCAGAGCCTATGAGCTTGGCTGGATCAACGGCTACGGCTCGACCTATGAACCCGACAAGTACATCACCCGCGCCGAGACAGTCGCCATCCTCAACCGCGTTCTGAACCGCGCGCCGCAGACCACCTCTGATCTGCTCAGCGGCCTGAACACCTTCAACGATGTCAGCGTCACGTCCTGGTACTATCTCGATGTCGAGGAGGCTGCCAACAGCCACACCTACACCAGAAAGACCAACGACTATGAGTATTGGGATAAGCTCATCTCCGACCCGAGCTGGCTGTAAGACCTAAATTCCACAAGAGGGGCGGCGAAAGCCACCCCTCTGCTTTTTCGCTTCATCACCCAAGCGTTAAAACACCGTCACGATCTTCGCGTTCTCCCGGCTTCCGTACCGCCACACATCCAGCCGTCCTTCCGTCTTCGTGAAGCGCAGCGGCTGCGGAGGCACTGTGTCCAGCCGGTGCAGGACGGTCAGCTTCAGCTTGAGCGTCTCCGGGTGAATGGCCTTGATGTACACGCATACCAGCTGGCCGGGTTCCAGTGTATCGTCCCGTTCTGCCAGCCCGCACAGATTCGGTGTCAGCGCAATAAACACGCCATAATCCGTTTTTCCGCAGGCGATCCCCGTCACGGTCTGCCCCGCACGGAACCGCGCCGCGTTTTCCTGCCACGTTCCGAGCAGTTCCCGGAGCGTCAGCCCCACGCGCCGCCGCGCCGGATCAAGCGACTGGATCAAAACGGGCAGCTGCTGCCCGACCCGCAGCAGCTCACGTGGATGCGTCAGCCGCGATACGCAGAGATTCCGCAATCCGAGCAGCCCGACCGCGCCGCAGCCAATATCACAAAACGCGCCGAACGGCGCAAGCCCTGTGACCACGGCAGGCAGAATGTCCCCGGGCCGCTTTTCGCGGAAGATCTGTTCCAGCGCTGCCTCCTGCGCGCTGCGCCGGGACAGAAGCGCCGTCCCATCCGGTGCGAAGCCCATGACAGTAAAACATACGGGCCTTCCCACGCGCGACAGGATCGCGATATCCCGCGTTTCGCCGCCAAGAATGCCGCGCGCGGCCTCTGCACGCGGCATAACCCCTGCGCAGCAGCCGAGTGCGATATGCAGGTCATGCCGCTCGTCGCATTTGATCGCGGGCGCCTGCAAAATTTTCCGCTGCTGCATCGCCAGCAGCAATTCCTCTTTGGTATACCCCTCCGGCTGCGGGTGCAGCCCCCTCCGGAAGAAACTGATGCATAAGATCCCCCCAATTCCTGCTCCAATATATGCAGGCATGGGAAGGAAGGAGATAGAACCATGGACGTACAGGTCGGCGATATCCTCGTCATGAAGAAGGAGCACCCCTGCGGCACAAAGCAGTGGCTCGTACTGCGCAGCGGTATGGACTTCCGCCTGCGCTGCACCGGTTGCGGGCATGAGCTGATGCTGCCGCGCAGCAAGGCGGAAAAAAAACATCCGCCAGATTCTGCGCGACGGGAAGCAGATCTGACATTACAAAAAGGAAAACATGACGAACGATAGGCCGCAATTCCGCTTGGAATTGCGACCTCTTTTTTCTGCGGCGTATGCTTTTGGAACACGGACAAACAGGGGAATGCGGATGACAGTCTATGCAGACGAGGCTTTTTTGCTCAATGGTGCGGTGGATTATCTGCTGCTCATCTGCGCGGCAAAGCTTGGCGGCGGCCGGATCGCACGATTGCGCCTGCTGGCAGCGGCTCTGTTCGGCGGATTGTACGCGGCAGCGGCGCTGTTCGCCCCGCTGGGCGTTTTGCAGGGACTTCCGATGAAGCTGGTGAGTCTTGTTATCATGCTGCTGATCGCCTTCGGCGCAGGCCGGCAGACGCTCCGCACGGGCCTTCTGTTTCTGGCGGCAGTCTGCGCGTTTGCGGGTGCTGCGGTCTTAGCCGCGCAGCTGTTCGGGACAGGCGTTTTGGTTCTGCCGGGCGGCACGTTCTACGCGGTGAGTGTTCTGGGCCTCCTGCTGCTGGCAGGGCTTCTGTATATGCTCTGCTATACCATCTTTTCCTGCACGGCCCAGCATGGCGGTGAGATCCGAACCATGACGCTTCTGTATGGAGGAAATCGGGTCCCTGTCCGCGCGCTGCACGACACCGGCTGCACGCTCCGCGACCCGATGACCGGCGAACGCGTGCTCGTCGCGGAGGCGGACGCGCTGCGGGCGCTTCTGCCGGATGCGTCCATCACACCCGCCGCGCTTGCAGACCCGGCGGAGCTGCTGCTGCGCCTGAAAACACGCGCCCCCGCGCTTCCGGCGCGGCTTTTGAGCTACAAATGCGTCGGCACGCAGGCGGGCCTGATTTTGTGCCTGCGCTGCGAGATACAGGTCAGGCCGGGCGTCCGGAAACGCTGCCTCGCGGCCTTTTCCCCAACGCCCGTTTCAGACGGAGGAAATTATGATGCGCTGATAGGAGGAACGATTGGATGAAATTAGAGGCTATTTTACAGAAGCTCGGCCTTTTGCAGACGGGGAAGATCATGTACATCGGCGGCAGCGACGTGCTGCCCGCACCGCTGAAGCCGGAGCAGGAGCGGCAGGCCGTCGCCGCGCTGGAACAGGGCGACGAGGCAGCCAAGCAGCTGCTCATCGAGCATAATCTTCGCCTTGTCGTGTATATCGCGCGCCGGTTCGAAAACACCGGTGTCAATCTGGAGGACCTGATCTCCATCGGAACCATTGGTCTGATCAAGGCCGTCAATACCTTCCGGCCCGACCGGAACATCAAGCTTGCGACGTATTCGTCGCGCTGCATCGAAAACGAGATTCTGATGCACATCCGCAAAATCGCCAACCAGAAGACGGAGGTTTCGCTCGACGAGCCGATCAATACCGACTGGGACGGCAACGAGCTGCTGCTGTCCGATGTGCTCGGCACAGACGGCGATATCGTTATGCGGCCGCTGGAGGACGACGTCGACCACCAGCTTCTTCGTCAGGCGCTCGGACGCCTCCCGGAACGGGAAAAGCAGATCGTCTCCATGCGCTTCGGCCTCGGCGGGCGGCAGGAGAAGACGCAGAAGGAGGTCGCGGATATCATGGGCATTTCGCAGTCGTATATTTCCAGGCTCGAAAAGCGCATCATGCTGCGCCTGCGCCGCGAGATCTCACGGCAGATCTACAGCTGAGAGGGACTTGCAAAACAGATTCAAATGTGATATAAATTTATCGATACAATATATCGATATCAGCAAAGGAAGCGGTTTCATGGAGAAAGAAATATCCCGCGCAACGCTTAAGCGCCTGCCGACCTATCTGGCCTATCTGAAAGCCATGCCGGACAGCAGCGGCGTCAATATCTCCGCCACGGCGCTTGCGGCGGGGCTTCATATGGGCGAGGTGCAGGTGCGCAAGGACCTTGCGCTTGTTTCCTCCGGCGGCCGCCCGAAGATCGGCTATAACCGTGCCGCGCTGATCGCCGATATCGAGCAGTTTTTGGGCTACGGCAACACAAACGATGCCGTTCTGATCGGCGCGGGCAAGCTTGGCCGCGCGCTGCTGGGGTATTCCGGCTTTGCGGAGTACGGCCTCAATATCGTCGCGGCGTTTGATGAAAACGACGCTATCATCGGCACCTCCAAGAGCGGCAAGCCCATCATGCACCTGTCGCGCCTCGGCGAGGTCTGCCGCCGCGACCAGATCAAGATCGGCATCATCACCGTCCCGGCAGAGCAGGCCCAGAGCGTCTGCGATCTGCTCATCAGCAACGGGATCCTCGCCATCTGGAATTTCGCCCCCAAGCACCTGAACGTGCCAGACCACATCCTCGTCCAGAACGAAAACATGGCTGCTTCCCTCGCCCTGCTCTGCAAACACCTCAACGAGCAGATGAAATCCGAAAAATGACACAGTTTCGGAAGTTTTTTCTTGAATTTCCGCGTGCCATGCTGTATAATAACACAGCAATGCCGGTGTGTTGGAATGGTAGACGAGGCGGACTCAAAATCCGTTGGGGTAACACTCGTGTGGGTTCGAGTCCCACCACCGGCACCACTCAGAAATGACCTTTGTATGTCAGATGACCGCGCAAGCGCGTTCATCTCGACAGCAAAGGTCTTTCTTCGTTCAAACCCGCAATCGCTTCGCTGGATTGCGGGTTTGTATTCCAAATTTGGCAGTTGATCCATAGTATTCACATGGCACACCGTCGCCGCGAACTGTGCAGGTTCGCGGCGATTTTTTATGCTGGAAAACAGTCAATAATCGCGTTTGCAGAGGACACCTTGGAACTGTAATCCAGATGCGTGTAGATATTTGAGGTTGTGGAAATGTCGCTATGCCCCAGCCATTCCTGAATGTCTTTCAAGCTGACACCGTTTGCATAGAGTACTTCCGGTTCATGAGCGGCAGTGAGGACGTAGAGCGGAAATACATCCCGGAGCCGGAATTTGTCCCCTCCGTCACATATTTTACCCACGACACCGGCATCATGTCTGCCTCAGTAGCCTGGGATTTCCACTACCTTCTGCTCATGCCGGAGCCGGAGCGCTATTTCACTGTCTCACTGGCCGCTCAGCAGCTGGGGATCAGTCAGCAGGAGGCTGAGCAGATCCTTTCGGAATTCTACACCCGGCGGCTGCGGCAGGGTAGAATAAACATTCCGGTTTCCCGGCACAGGGCACACACCCACACCGTCCGGAAACGCACCGGAGGATATAAAACGCCGCCTGTCGGAGCAATTCCGACAGGCGGCGATCCCTTTCTGGATACAGAGCTGCCTCAGATGATTTTGGAGCATCATGCTGAGGCAGCCCCTTTTATGTAGGAAGCTGGTTATTTTTCGTTTCATGCTTTGGAACGCCTACGTCGGAGGCGGCTTCCATCTTGAACTTGTCCATGGCTTCACGGGCTTCCGGGATGTTGATGTTGGAAGAGTTACGGTTCGTCATAGTTCTGCATCTCCTTACTTGTTTTGGGGAAATCCGTTTTGATTTCCTACAACCGTAGTTTGACCCGATGCAGGCTTGTTATGAATGGGAATTCGCGGGTCGGCTTCCATGAAATTTTTTGATGCGCATTTGTTCCGCGAATAAAAAGAGATACGGACAGTAGAATCATACTTGCGTCCGGCGCATGGCTATGCTATACTGTTGGTGTACACACCAAAAGCGAAGGATGTGATCCGGATCAGCATTACAAGCGCAAGCCTGCCCGCGAAAAAACGAATTCTGACCGTCTGCGTCAAGCTCTTTCTGGAAAAGGGCTACCGGCGGACGACGCTGGCGGAGATCATTGAAAAGGCCGAGGTTTCCTACAGCACGTTCCAGAACATTTTCCGCGCCAAGGACGGCGTGCTGACGGAGCTGGTGGAGTTCATGTTCTCCAATCAGTTCGCCATGGCCCGCAGCATGGCGGGCACACAGCTGCCGCCGGTCTATACCTACGCCGTGGAGACGGCCATTCAGATGACGCTGACGGAGCTGAACGAAAATCTGCGCGAGATCTATATTGAGGCGTACACGCAGAAGGAAGCGTCGGACTATATCTTCCGCGAAACGGCGAAGGAGCTGCAGCAGATCTTCGGCCCGTACCAGCCGGGGCGGACGGCGCGGGATTTTTACGACATGGAGATCGGCTCGGCCGGGATCATGCGGGGCTTTATGGCGCACCCGTGCGACGAGGCGCTGACGCTGGAAAAGAAGCTGCGGCTGTTTTTTCTGCATGAGCCTGCGGGCCTATCGCGTCCCGGAGGACGAGCTGGAGCAGGTCATCCGCTTCGTCGAGGGACTGGACATCCGCGCCATCGCGGAACGGGTCATGCACGCGCTGTTCGAGGCGCTGGCCATGCGATTTGAATTTTCCCTGCAGGGAATCACGGAAACGGAGGAACACAAATGAAAAAACGACTGTTCAGAAATCTTCTTATGCTCGGGCTGCTGCTGATCACCCTGACGGCGGCGGTGTCGGCGGCAACATTTAACGGCCTGTTTTATAAGGAAGCTGATCCATCATCTAATATAGATTGGGACAAAGCGCCGGCAGAGCAAATCAACATGACCGCTACATTTTATTGCAATACATGCCGCTCCAATACTACTGTGATAGACCCGGCCTCCCCCAAAATAACACTGACCGGCATTCAGTTTCCAGCGGGCAGTGATTACCACAGCATGACATTGACTGTCGCCATAGAACAATTTAAGTGTACCAAGTTGCAACACCACGATTAGGCCTATCAGGGATTTAAAGGTTACATTCAACAGCGGGAGTAACTACTTTTGCCACTCCGGCTACTCCCAGCTGCCTCTGGAAGCCTCCAGCTCGGCATCAATAGAATACGGCAGGATCGAGTTTGCTATAGGAACTGCACCGCACTTTAAGCTGGAGCAGTGTTCGCCGCGCGACGCCACTTGTGCCCAAGTTGGCATTAGGGGACAATGTAAATTGTAAGCACTGCGATGGTTGCGGCAAGTATTTTGATCCTGATGGGGCGGAGATTGCGGCAAGTACAGTCGAGATCGAAAAAACGCCGCATACATATAAATTGACAACGGGCAAGTGTACAGCATGCGGCGCGCAGGCCCCGGCGCATCTGGGCAATCAATTTTATGCGACGTTCGAAGCCGCTTTGAGGCATATAATGCCGGAAGCGGCGGTACGCTCACTGTTTATTCCCCTGCCTGAGAATGCAACGATCGATCTGGAGAGATCCGGTAAGCTTGTTATCAACAATGGTGCTGCCGCTTCCAAGATTACGATGAGCGATGGTCTTACAGTGACCATTGAGAACGCCGGCACGATCAACTCGATTGAAATGAACCAGTCCGGTACAGTAACCATCAAGAACTCCGGCACGATCAGCTCGATCGAAATGGACAAGCCCGGCACGCTGACCATCGAAAACAGCGGCAAATTACCTCGATCAAAACCCCGGCCAGAATGACCAGAACGGGCACGCGGACGCTCAACATCACAAATGGCAGCAGCGGTGTCATTGATGAGATCAACGCACCGAATACGACGATCACCGTCCGGAATGACGGTACGATCGGACTGCTGAGAGGTTACTTCCCTTCAGAGGACAAGGATCCGTTTCGAGAAAATATGGTCACGTTACAGCGCGGCGCGGGCGTCTATAACAAGATTCACTCAGTAGCTCCATGGACTGGAGATGATGGATATACACCCAAGACAGCGGATTTCAGCAAGCTTCTCTCAGCTGGTGATTATTTCTATCTCCCAGGCATGGAAACTCCTTGGCAGCGAGGTACGACTATTGACGATGACGATATAATCGGTGCAATCATGCTCCAAAACGCGTATTTTACCGGTCTGCCGTTCAGCAGTATTGAAGTAACCGGCACGGCTGGCAACTCCGCCCCGGTCAAGCTTAAACCGGACGAGAATGGCCGCCTCACCATGACGGTAGCCGCGGGGCAGGATGTCACGCTGACCGGCGATGTCTTGCTTCCGGATCAGGGACTGAAGTCGGATAAAGCAAAATTGGCCTATAGCTGGACCTGCAATGCCCCCGGAGGCAGCGGATCCGGAAATGTATTCACGTTTGAGGATATCCTGTATGGCGAATATGATCTGACGCTGACGGTGACGGACAATCAGTACCACCATTTGAAAAAAAAGTAAACATCCATATCAAAGCGGAGAAACCAGCGGGCGAGAAAATCGAGCTTTTCTTCAGAATACCGTCATCTGGGGACGTCTTCACAAAGATCTATGACGGCACCACCGCCAAGCCAAAGCCGCCACATCAGGTGGAGATCGAATTCTATGTCAAAAACAATTCCGATGTCGAGCGCACGATTCTGGTGCCTTCGGATTGCTATGAACCGACCATCAACTACGCGAGTCCAAATTGCTCAAACGACAACCCGATCACGGTCAAGGTGGAGCTGACTGCGAAGGGCAAGGAAAACTATACGTTAGTCAACAAGACGGTGACCGTGCCCGGAAAGATCACGCAGACAGCTCCTTCTTACAAGATAAGTCAAACTAAAGGAGCTCATGTCGGCGACTCCGTTTTCCAGCGTCTTACGTTCGCGGGATTCTGGTACGGGCGCGATACAGAACGTCAACCCCTATTTACTCCTGTTACCCCCGGAACGACTATCATGGTAGAGGATGAACCGCTTTCCGTCACGTTCTATCGTCTTCATCCGGAAAACATCAATGGCGAATGGCAGGGTCAGATAACGGACTTCATACACGACCCGTCGATGAACGAGGAGCTGACAACGGACTCCACCTTTACAGCTGTGGGCAAATATTATGTCTATGCCGTCGTGCAGCCGACCCGGAATTTCGAGGGAGTAGAAAAACGGGTTGCCTCGTGATCAATGTTCAGAACACGGAAGCGAGCTCCGATCATCACACAAACTATACACCTTGGGACGGCACGTTCACTGCCCGTGTCCCCGTCGCGGCAAACGAGACGAAATCCGTCTACCTGTCCAGTTCCCTCCCCACTATCTACACCGAGCTGCTGCTCGGTCAGGGGGAAGAAGCTCACGCTGTGTCTGAACGGCAAGACGCTGTCGCGACGAACGGCGTCACCAATTATAACCATATCCGCGTGACCGACAGCGCGGCGCTGGCCACATTGACGACTGCGTCGGAACCGGAACAGTCAAAGGCGCCGTCAACGGCGGCTGGGGCGGCATCGCGTATGTGAAAAGACGGCACGCTCACGATCAAGAACGGCAAATTCACCGGCGGCACCGCGTCGACCGGCGGCGGCGCGATCGTGGTAGAAGCGGGCGGCACGCTGATCATCGACGGCGGCGAGATCTCCGGCAACCACGTCACAGGCGGCAAGGGCGGCGCGATCTACATCAAATCCGGCGGCGTTGTCAACATTTACGGCGGTACAATTAAGGACAACCACGTCTATTCCGGCGACGGCGGCGCAATTTACGTCGAAGCGGGCGGCACGCTGAACCTCTACGGCGGCACGATCACCGGCAACACGGCCTCCGGCCTCGGCGGCGGCATTTACGTCGAAGCGGGCGGCAGGGTGAACATTCAGGGTGCGCCCGTCGTCACGGGCAACACCGCTGGCAGCAAGGCCAACAACGTCTATGTCTGTGCCGACAGCACCTCTCCCCTGCTCACGATCTCCGGTAAACTGACAGACGGCGCAAAGCTCGGCGTCAGCACCGACGCTTCGTACCCCGTGCTGCTTGCGAACAGGGAGCAAGATTACAGCGCGTATTTCACCCCGGACGATCCGGACGCGTTCGTGCTCTTCTCCGGCAGTGCGCTGACCCTGTGCGCAAAGCCCTCGGCCACGCTGGAGGGCGACACGCTGACCGTCAAGACCGGCAGCAATTATAAGTCCGATGCATTTGTGCTGTTTGTGGCGGAATATGCCGCGGACGGCCGGCTGCTCGCCGTACACAGCGAGAAGATCACGCCCGAATCCGGCACGTATACCTTTACGGTGCAGCCCGGCGCGGAAATCAAATGCTTCCTGCTGCGCACCGACACCTATACCCCGCTATTCGCGGCCTTCTCCCCAAGGCATAAGCACTATCGCAAAAGTCCGACGGATGGAACTCCCATCCGCCGGACTTTCTTTTGATAACTGCTCCCGCGCTCTGCGAAAGCCGGAGCATTCGTTTTGCTTCGTTTACTTTAGAAAAGGTTGAAAATCCCGGTAACAAAACAAGGGCTTTCGATCATTAGCTCCACGTGTGGGCTGAATCCCCCTCCGCACAGACTGCGTTCTGTGCATTCAATGCATTGCGTGCAATCAGCTGTTCGGTCTTGCCGGAATACTTCAAAACGATGAAGCCATACATCCATAAAATTATCTGAACGAATAAGGGCATTTTTTAACGAATACTCCCAGCAGTTTAACGATTACTCGACTGTTTAACGATTACAGCAGAACGGAAATGCAAAACGACTGTAAAAGCATAAAACCCCGCCGCAGAATTGCTCTGCGGCGGGGGTTCACTTATGTGCAAAAAACAGCCGAAAAAGCCCTATTCTAAGCGGTTCCCGGCGTTTTCGGGCATAGAAAAATCCACCGTAATTCTATCAAAATTACGGTGGACTTATAACGGAGTGGGAGGGATTCGAACCCTCGGACGGCTTTTTGACCGTCACACGATTTCCAGTCGTGCTCGTTATGACCGCTTCGATACCACTCCATGATATCGGCTGGCCGTGTCAAACCCCGGACAGCCCTAATATCATACACAAAAAGCTGTCCGTTTGTCAAGGGTTACTTTTGAATTTCTTCAAATAATGCGCGAAGCTCCGTTTCGGTCAGGGGACGGTGCTGACCCGGCTTCAGATCACCGAGCGTGAGCTGCCCCTCCTGCACGCGCCGCAGGCGCGTGACGGTCAGCTCTGCACGCTCGCAGAGCCTGCGGATCTGCCGGTTGCGGCCCTCGTGGATCGTGACGCGGAAAAGCGCGGTCGTGCCGGCTTCGTGCAGAAGCTGCACAGCAGCGGGAGAAGTCTTGCGGCCGTCGATTTCGATGGGCTGCGAAAGAGACTGCTCCTTCCCTGCTATGTATCCGCTGACCCAGACGAGATAGGTCTTGTCGATGCTCTTTTTCGGGTGCATGAGGGCGTTTGCCAGCACGCCGTCGTTCGTCATGAGCAGAAGGCCCTCGGGTTATAATCCAGCCGCCCGACCGGATACGCGCTCCGGTACGTCCGCGACGAGCCTCCGCGACGGAACGCCTGCCCTTTTCATCGTGCATGGTGGTCACGAAGCCGCGCGGCTTGCAGAGCATGAGATAGACTGGCTGCGGCTCCTGCCGCGTTTTGACGCGTGTGCCATCCAGCTCGATCACGTCCTCCTCTGCGTCGGCCTGCTCGCCAAGCTGCGCGGTGTTGCCGTTGACGCGGACGCGGCCCGCCGCAATCAGCTCCTCCGCCCTGCGGCGCGAGACGCCTGCGCAGCGCGCCAGAATTTTTTGCAGTCGTTCTTCCATACGATCCTCCTGTTCTGCGGATAGACGGGCGTGTCGCGCCCAAGAACGGCAAGCCGTAGTCCAGAAGCGCAGTGTGGTCGCGCCAGTCGTCCGGGTCCGAGATAGTGACGGCGATAAGCATCCTGCCGTCACGCTCGGCAGCGCTGACGAGAATGCGGCCCGCATGGCGGGTATAACCGGTCTTGACGCCGATACAGCCGTCATAGCGCCAAAGCAGCTTGTTGTGATTGGTAAGCGTCCGGCCCGCGCAGACCGCAGTTTTGGTCGAGACGACCGCGCGGAGCTGTGCGTTTTGCAGCGCTGCCTGCGCAAGGCGGGCCAGATCGAGCGCAGTGGAATAATTTTCGCCGCTGTCCAGCCCGTGCGGGTTGGCAAAGTGCGTCTGCGTCAGGCCCAGCGCACAGGCGCGCAGATTCATCTGGCGGACAAACGCTGCTTCGCTGCCGGAAACGGAGATCGCCAGCGTCAAAGCCGCATCATTGCCGGAATGGAGCATCATGCCGTAAAGCAGGTCCCCGCGTGTCAGCGTCTCGCCCTTTTTCAGATACATACTGGAGCCTTCCAGCCCTACGGCGGCGTCCGGCACGTTCACAGTTCTGTCCAGTTCTCCCGCTTCGCAGACGAGAAGACCGGTCATGATCTTTGTCGTGCTGGCGATGAGCGCGCGCTGCTCGCCGTTTTTCACGTAAAGGCACTCCCCTGTCGTCCCGTCGAGCAGTGCGGCGCTTTTGGCCGACACCTGCGGAGGCGGCGCGAGCTGTGCGGCGCTGGATATACCCGCCGCGCCGAGGAAAAAGGCGGCGGCGCAGAGTGCCGCCGCCGCTTGCCGGATCGTTTTTTGACCGCTGCGTTTCATTCTGCATCACCCTGCCGGGAGTTTGTGCAGAATACGCGGGTTTTATGCTTCTTCCGCTGCCTTTTCGGCCTCTTTTGCGGCTTTCTTTTCCGCAAAATATGCCTCGCCCTTTTCCAGCAGATCAGGCAGCAGCTCGATCAGGCGGTCGACCGACGTGGAGGCTGGCTCCGCGACCGGGAGCATACGCACGTTCTCGCCGCGGATCACAAGAAATGCAACCGGCGTAATCTTGATTCCCGCGCCTGCTCCGCCGCCGAAGGAATTATCGCGGTTCGCGGGCATATTTTTCGTTGCGAAATCGCTGCCGCCCCCGCCATAGCCGATGGAAACCTTGGTCACGGGGATGATCGTCACGCCGCCGGGCGTGGTGATGGGACTGCCGACGACCGTGTTGACGTCGACCATGTCCTTGATCTTGCTCATGGTATTGGTCATCATATCAGACAGAGGATGTTCCATACTTTACACCGCCTTTTTTCGTTCGTTCAGAATTTTCAGGAACCGGATGCCAGCGCGCAGCGCAAGGGCCAGCGACCGACCGATGGTGATCGTGGTCACAAGATGCGCGTCGACCTGTGTGTTGCTTTATAGTATAATCGAGCGCGGGCCGAATGTCACGCTTTTTATGACGAAAAGCCGCTCTAAAGACGGCGTGATCGCGCCGATAGCGGCCCAGCCCGGCCATAGCCCATAGCGGCCTTTGCCGGATCGTCGCTGCCGCCGATGTGGACATACAGCGTCAGTTTGTTCACGCGGAGCTTGCGGCGCAGAGCGCCGAGCGTATCAAGCACAATATCCAGCAGCTGCAAAAATTCCGTCCACGCCGCCGGAAAGGATCGGATTTGGCTTTTTTTCCTGCGAAGCGGCTTTTTTCCGGTGCCTTTTCCGGTTTCTTTTGCTGTTTTTGCTGTTTCTTTTTTTTTTTTTTGGCTTCTGCGGCAGAAGCTGAAGGCGGATGGGGCCGAGCTTCGCCGCAAGAAATACGCCCTCCGCATTATAGCGCGCATCAACGCCGACGGGAATGCAGCCGATCAGCACAAGGGCAGCAAAAATCGCAAGAAGCGTCATCCACCATGTCCAAGTCATAGCGGGATCTCCTGCTGCACAGGCGCTGATGCATCCGGCTGCGTAGACTCCTCCTGCTTCTGCTCCAGTGGCTCGACCTGCGAGGGATCGACGTGCAGGTCGACTTTTTCAATCTCCGGCAGCTCGGCCAGCGATTCCAGGCCGAACACGCGCAGGAAGTCCGGCGTCGTCTCATAGACGATGGGGCGGCCCGGCACGTTCAGCCGTCCGCATTCGCGGATGAGCTTTTTGTCACAAAGGGGCACTGACGCAGTAGGCGCTGTCAACGCCGCGGATCTGTTCGACAAAAGCGCCTTTGTCGCGGGCTGGTAATACGCGATGACCGTCAGCGTTTCCAGCTGCGACGGCGAAAGCTTCGGCGGCTTGCGCGTTTCAAGTGTTTTGGTCACATATTCCGCCATTTCCGGCGACGAGCACATCTGATAGGCGTTTTCCAGCCGCACAATGCGGATGCCGCTGCGGTTGAAGCTCAGCTCGTCCATCAGCGTCTTGCACGCTTCGTGGATTTCTGCTTCATCGTGTTCGAGCGTCTGGCTCAGGCGTTTGGCGTCCACCGGCTCTCCGGCGGCAAACAAAACGGCCATCAATGCCCGCTGTAAATCATTCTGCTCCAAGATTAGCCTCCTGATCAGGAAATGTCCGTCTGCACGTCGGCATCCGGCGCTTTTAGAAAGGTAACCGCCATATCGCCGCGTTCATCCTCTCCGATGGAAACGGAGCGAAGGCGGCACAGCCCAGCACGGCGAGGAACGTCGCCACGATCTCCGACCGGCTGCGGCTGCCCTTGAACAGGGACAGAAAGCGCATGACACCGTGGGCAAGCAGGCGGCTGATGACCTGTTTGGCCTTCTGCGTGACCGGGTACGGCTCTGTGCCGACGATCCCGGCGAAGTTGGACGCGGGCGGCGGCAGACGGCGCTCCGTCCGGTCCTGCATGGCAGCAAGCGCGGCGGTCAGATCGGACTTGTCGTGCCGGTAGCGGTAGGTTCTGTCCGCCTGGTACGGCTCCGGCCCCTTGGTGAACAGGCCGAGACCAAGCTCATTGCGCACGGCCAGCTGCTTCGCGGCCTTCTGGATCTGCTGATATGCATCCTGCCGCTGTCGCTTCTGGAGGGATTCGACGAGCTTGTCCATCTCGCTCTGCGCTTCCTCCTGCTCCGCCTTGGACAGGAGCATCCGCGTTTTGATATACATGAGATAGGACGCCATGGCGATAAACTCGCTGGCAATTTCCATATCCATGCGCTTCATTTCGTCCAGATACGCCAGATACTGCTCCAGAATATCAGCGGAGATCTGGATATCCTGTATTTCAATTTTATTCTTGCTCAGCAGCAGCAGGATCACGTCCAGCGGGCCGTCGAAGTCCTCGAGCGTCTCGCCCTTCGCGTGCACGACGCTGCCGAGATGGTATCGCGGTTCATCCATGCAGATATAACTCCAAAAAATAAGTTCAGCGCAGCGCAAGCAGCAGCCGCACCGGCCATGTGCCGATGGCTTCCAGCCCATTCAGCAGCCCGTCACGCAAGAATTCCAGCGGCACATCGAGTACGCCGGTCAGGAGCAGGAGCATCAGAAGCGCCATGCCGTAGCGCTCATAGCGCATGAGCCAGAGATAGGCCTTGTCGGACAGGCAGGAAAAGAGCACCTTCGACCCATCGAGCGGCGGGATGGGAAAGACGTTGAACACGGCAAGGCCCGCCGAAATGATCTCGACATAGTAGAAAAAGAGTGCGAAGACATAGACGGCTGTCGAGCCGGAGAAGTAGTACCAATAGGCAAAGCACACCGTAGAGCAGCACAGCCAGATAGGCCAGCAGAACGTTGGACAGCGGGCCTGCCGCAGCGGTGAGCGCCATGTCGCGCTTGGGATGCTTGAAATACCGCATATCGACCGGGACGGGCTTCGCCCAGCCGAAGCGGAACAGCGCCATCATAAGCAGACCGCCGATATCAATATGCCGCAGCGGGTTGAGTGTCAGCCGTCCTGCACGCTTTGCCGTCGGGTCGCCGAGCCAATAGGCCACGAGTCCGTGGCACGTCTCATGAAACGTGATGCACAGCAGCGACGCGGCGACGAGCACCGCCGTCTGCCATACGCCGTCAAACTGGAGCTGCTTCAGCCATGCTACAAATCCGTCCAAATCAAATCTCCTGTCTGTCGATCATGGGTTCACACCAGCTCGATCTGCTTTGCAGCGGTGAGCGGCGTGTTTTTCTCTGCGTCCAACTGGAACACGCGGACAAAGCCGGTCTTCGTACCTCGCAGAACGACGGAAATACGCAGTATCCAGACTTTGCACGGGTACGTATTGGACATCGACCATCCGCCCGTCCGCGTCATAAAAGCGCGATCAGGTGCAGGCCGGTGAACTCCGGGTCATAACTGACGTTCACGCCCTCGTCTGAGACGGAAACCTCCGGCGCGGGACGGAAGACAGAGACAGAATACCGGTAGTCTCTGGTCATGTATTGAAGGCGGACATAGGCGGTCTGTCCCTTCTGAGTTCCATTCCCGCTACTGCAGGCGATCCGGACTGCAGTGCGCCACGACGCTCCCAGCGCGTGACGCTCCCATCAGATATATACACCGCAGCATAGGATTCTCCGGCAGCAGTGAACAGATAGACGCCGTCAGCCGGTGCTGTAAACCGGAAGCAGCGTTCGCTGTCACCGGTTTTGTAGAGACAGGATGTTGTCTGCCCTAACTCCAACTCTGGTATCGTTGTAAACCCGATGGTATAGCTGCCCTCCGTCTGAATGCGGATGAGGGTACTTTCGCCCTTTTTCAGATAGAAATTGCGTGCCATCGGATCGTCCGACAAAACGCCGGATCGATAAGTGCAGCTCGTTTCATAGACTTCTGCCAATGCGGTCGATTTGAGGGAAAGGACATATACGCCGTCCTCCGGCGCGAAGAATTCCCAGACTGTTTCCCCCGTACTGCCGGTCTTCTGCGTGTCAAGCGTGAGCAGCTGCGCGGCAGGAGCCGGGCATTCATACCAATCCGTGTAGGTTGTCCCGTCGTCCGCATCACAGAAAGCACGGAAGGAATACTTGCAGACGCATCGCTCTCAAACGAAATGCAGAAGGATGTGATATATCCCTTGTTCAGATAAAGATTCGACGAAACACGGTTTGCCTCCTCCTGTCCGTCTTTCCGGTATTCAACACCGAACGGCAGGCTTCCTTCGGGGCCGCTGCACGCCAGAATGACCGCACAGCGGCCATCTCCGCGAACGTCTGCATGACAGAGCACCACGGCTTGTCCGCATTGACCTGAAGCGTACTGAGCTTCACGGTTTTGCTGCCGTATTCATATACGGCTTCGCCATAAATCGCATACTGGCCGGGCAGAAGCTCCGCGCTCCAGCTTGCAACACGGCAGGGCGCATTCTCTGTAGATTCTCCATACGCCATACGCATAGCCTCGCCGCGCCAGAGGTCGATCCGCAGATTATCGGAGCTTCGGATCGCATAAACAACCGGCGTCACCGTAATGGAAGGCGTGCAGGTCGTGAAATTGGAAATATAAAAGCTGAATTGCTCCCCTGCTGCCAGCGTGTTCTGTCCGTAAGCAATCGCCGAGCAGATGCCGGTATTGTCATCGGCAGCCAATGTATACACCCTATGGTACAGCAGCTTCTGGCTTCCCGCATCAAGCGTCACGCACGCAAGCGACGGGTCGACCGGCCGCAGCACCACAAGGGTCCGAACAGCCGTTGTCATGCCCTCGTACCGGACGGATTCCGGCTGCTGATAGCCCTGATACGCCAGCACCCAGTCGTCATACAGAACCGAGTCGTATTTTTCGTAGACGGACCACGTCAGCTCCGTCCCGGCAGGATACAAGGAATCGACGCCGCCGAAGCGCAGCGTGCCATAGCCGCCCGTTCTTCCATCGAACTCGGGAATGGATACGGACACGGACGCGTTCGAGGCGTCCGGCGCGGCAGCGCTGACGGTAAAGGAAATGGAACGCGTGTTGTTCAGAAGATAGGCTTCCGATATGCCGCTGGCCGTTACGCGGATCGTGGCTTCATAGCTGCCGGCAGCAAGGGAATTACAGGTTTCCGAAAGCTTGACATAGGCATTGGCCGAGAATCTGCTGACGGAGCGCTGGCTGGTTTTTTCCCAGACGGTCTGGCCGTTCTGCGTGATCGTTGTGACGATTTGCAGTCTTGCGCTGCTCAGGTTCACTGCGCTGTTGTTCAGCGCGATCCCGCCGATTTTGAAGGATTGGTTGGCAGGGATCGTATCAATGCCAAGCTCCAGATCATCAAACGTGGAAGCGCGGACATACAGATCCTGAACGGAAAAAATCCGCCGAGGTGTTTTTGTTGTGGGTACCGGAGGCGTCCTGCTCCAGCTCTGCGCGGTAGGGTTCCAGAACGGTAAAGCTTTCGAGCCGCCACGGGAACGTCGAGGGATAGTCCAGCTCCCAGCTGTCGGCGCCGAAGCCGTCGAACATCCCGTCCATCATCATGACGCGCAGCCGGTTCGGCGCCTGGCGGCGCAGTGCGCCGTCGTATTTATCGGAATCAGAATCGGAAATGAAAATGGCGGGATAGGCTTCCTTGCTGTAGGGGCTGGCGGACGTGTCGTGCAGATAGCCCCAGAGCGTGATAGCGTGGCCGCCGATGCGGAACGAGGAGAGATAGTTGCCGATGGAAATGCCGACGGCGCAGTCGCGCTCCAGCGCGTCAAGCACCGGCCGCAGATTGTCGATGTGGTTGGAAATTTCATAGGTCTGGTACAGACTGTCGGTGGGATACTCGGAAAGATACTTTCCGGATTCGCCCGGCGCGCGCAGCTGCGCCCAGCCGTCATTGCCCTGCATGGCGTAATAGCCGTTGAAGAACCAGTCCAGCCCGTATGTATACGAGCCGCCCGCGTCTGTAAACGCTGAAATGAACGACTCAAACAGATCGTCCTCTGTCCGGAAGCCCGCTTCGCTCCCCCAGCCGCTGAACCGGAGCATATTGGACGAAGCGGCAGCCCAGCAGAGGTTGGCGTCCGAGGCGATCTCCCCTTCCGCAACATCCGTGAATTCCTTTTCCGCGTCAATGAAGTCCACGTTGGTGAGGCTGAAATAGCGGTCCTCCAGCGCACTGGCCGTCAGCTCTGTCTGCACCTGCTCCAGCGTCGATTCTGTCAGGCCGGTCAGGAAAATTTCCCGCGTATCGTCGATGGAAAACGTGGTCTTGTAAAAACCGGTGCAGGTGGGCGCGCCGCCGCTCATCACGGCGGCATCCGGCTCGGAGAAGCCGACGGGCGTGACGGTCATCAGCAGCCGTCCGTTATAATAGATCGAATAAGAGGCGATTTTTGCAGAGCGGACGGAATTCGCAAGCCCGTCCGGATTCAGAACGCCGCTCCGCGTAAGGGTATTTCCGTCTGTGTCCTCCATGCGGGTCGTAATGCCCGGCTCCGGGTCGAGCCGCAGCGCAGCCAGCGTCTCCTGCGCGGCAAATACCTGTGTGCAGAGCAGGACCAGCAGCGCAGCCAGCAGCAGACCGCGCACAAAACGCCGATTCATAAGCAACTCCTCAATTTCTTTATTTCTTTCTAAATAATAGTATTATATCACCGGAAGCCCGTGACCGCAAGAGTAGAAATCAGGCCGTGCGCTGTGCCGTTTCAGGCAAAAACCCGTCTGTGCACAGATTGACTTTGCTGCGCCTGTCTGGTATTCTTATGGTGTATTTATGCTGCGGCGCAGGAGGTCAAGCTATGTCCGCTTACACCAAGCAAGCCATTAAAAATTCATTTTTGAAGCTGCTTAATGACCGGCCGCTCAATCAGGTCACGGTCAAGGCAATCGTGGAGGACTGCGGCATCAACCGCAACACGTTTTATTATCATTTTACCGACATTCCCTTGCTTGCGACGGAGATCATCACCGAACGGGCTGACCAGATCATCCGGCAGTACGCCAACCCGGATTCGCCGGAGGCGTGTCTGAACGCTGCCGTGCAGTTCATGACGGAAAACCGGCGCGCGGTCATGCATATGTACCGTTCGATCAGCCACGATACCGTCGCGTTTTATCTCATGCAGATCTGCCGCCACACGGTCGAGGCCTACGCGGCGGCAGCCTATGGCGATCTGCCGCTCAGCAAAGAGGACCGGGAGATCCTGATCCGCTTCTGGCAGTGCGAATGCTATGGGCAGATCGTTGAGTGGCTGTCCAACGATATGAAGTACGACATTCAGGCGCAGTTCAGCAGGCTCTGCACGTTTTACCGCGGCGGATTTGAGGCAATGGCGCGGCAGGACGCCGATACAGGCATTCCGTGCTGATTGCCCGTTCCCCTTTTTCCCCGCATCTGCTATGATATCATGTAATACATCATGCTTTCACGGAGGTTCCTGATATGCGTTCCGGCTTTATTCTTTCCTGTGAGTCTACCATTGATCTCCCCTATTCCTACTGCGAACAGCGTGACATTCCCGTTTTGTTCTATTCCTATCAGGTCGACGGCGTCAGCTATGAGGACGACATGGGGCGTGATCCGGAGGCGCTGCCGCAGTTTTACGGCTTTCTGGACGCCGGAAAGCTGCCGAGCACAGCGCAGCTGAACGAATTTCAGTACGAGACGTTTTTTGACGCACTTTTGCAGCAGGGCGACGTGCTGCATATCGCGTTCGGCTCCGGTATGACGGCGTCCGTGCAGAATGCGATGCTTGCAGCGGAGACGCTGCGGGAGAAATACCCGGAGCGGAAGCTGACCGTGATCGATTCGCTCTGCTCGTCCTCCGGCTACGGTCTGCTGGTCGACGGCGCAGCCGATCTGCGCGACGAAGGAAGATCCATGGATGAAATCGCGGACTGGGTACTCGAAAAGCGTCAGAAGGTCCACCACCAGTTTTATTCCACGGAGCTGAAATTCTACCGCCGCAGCGGGCGTATGTCCGGCGCTGCCGCAGCGATCGGCACGGTGCTTGGCATCTGCCCCATCATGCGTCTGGACGACAAAGGGCCGCATCATTGCCTATGACAAGGTCGCGCGGCAAGAAAAAACGCCGTCGCGCGCACCGTCGAGACGATGAAGCGCCACGCCGAAAACGGAGAGAATTACACAGGCAAGGCGTTTATCTGCCACTCCAACTGCCTTGCGGATGCCGAGGCGACGAAGGCCGCCGTCGAAGCCGCGTTTCCGCATCTGAACGGCGAGGTGCGCATCTGCGATATCGGCACGATTGTCGCGTCGCATTCCGGCCCCGGCACCGTCGCGGTATTCTTCTTTGGAGACGACCGCGCACCGGAGGGTTCGGCTGTTTAGGCTTTTTCTAAATATTGACCCGGCTTTCCTCGCAGGAAAGCCGGGTCAGCTTTTATCCCTCTGCGGCCTGCAGCATTCTGTCGATGAGAATGCCATAGCCCTGTGCCGGGCTATTGACGAGCACGTGCGTGACTGCGCCGACCAGCCGTCCGTTTTGCAGGATCGGGCTGCCGGACATCCCCTGCACGATACCGCCTGTTTTGGCAAGCAGCGCCTCGTCCGTCACGGTAATGAGCAGGTTCCGGCCATTTTTCGCGTCTGCATCCACACGGTCAATGCGGATGGCAAAACGCTGCACCTGATCGCCGTCGACATTTGAAAGGATCTCCGCCGGGCCGGTCACGACCGACTCAGCAGGAGCCGTTTCGACTGTCTGCCCCTGACGCGGATGGGTCATCGTGCCGAATATCCCGCAGGCTGTATTTTTGTCCACGGTTCCCACCGTGTCTGTCACATCGAAAAAGTCCGTGCAGCTCTCCCGGCGTTCCGCGTGTACCGGCGCGGATCTCAGCAACGCTCGACCGCACCAGATAGCCGGACTGCATCATCAGAAGCTGCGTCCCGTCCAGACTGCTGACGCCGTGGCCGAGCGCACCGTAGCTTCCGGTTTCGGGGTCATAATAGGTGACAGTCCCGATCCCCGCGATATGGTCGCGTACCAGAACGCCGAGCCGGTAGCCGGACGGCGTTTTTTCCGGCGTGACAAGAAACTCCGCTTCCCTTCCGCCGCGTTCCACCCGCACGACAATCGGCTCGCTTTTCTGAATGCTTCCGAGCAGCGCCTGCGCGCTGTCTGTTTTCTTTCCGTCCGCCGCAATGATCACATCGCCCTTCCGGATCCCCGCCTGCTGCGCAGGTGTGCCGCTCTCTACCTCCGTGACCATCAGTCCCTCCGCATAGAGCTTGATGCCGACTGTATATCCGCCCGGAACCAGCGCGCGTCCGGCTGCGGCAGTCTGGCAGCACAGCGCAAGCGCAAGAACGAACGCGGCCAGCGCGGCCGGTATTTTTCTATAAAAAATGTTCCGCCTCATGTTCTCATCCTCTCCGCAAAAGTCTCAGCGCCATTATCTTGACCCGCCGAGCCGGAAAGAAACCGCGCATGGCGTATGTAAAAGAAAGTCTGTTTTCCTTGTCATGAATTAGAAATTCTCCGTTTTTCGAGAAAAAAGAAGCGTGTATCGGCAAAAAAGGCCCTGCTTTTCCGCCGAAATCCAGAATTGCAGTTTCCATCTCAATTTAATTTCTGCAAAAAAAGAAAAATTAGTCTTGACTTTTCAGAATAAATCGTTATAATAATCATGCGCTTCGGAAAGAAGCTCAGCTAGGGGATTTGTGTAACGGTAGCACACCGGACTCTGACTCCGTTTGCGGGGGTTCGAATCCCTCATCCCCTGCCATAACTGGACACCAGTTTTGATACGATGAGTATCGAATCGGGTGTCCAGTTTCTTTTTGCAAAAGTCCCTATTTGTAAGGGTTTTAATATACCTTTTAACGAAAGCAGGCTCTGCGGTGATTCTGAAATGGTCACCGTGGAGTCTTTTCCGTTTTACCCCTCTATACCATTTAACGAAAGGTCTGTGGGGTGTGCATTTTGAGCCAAGGGGTGTGCATCTTTTAATTATTACTTTTGACATATTTACATAAAACGGCGCAGCTCCCGACCAGAAGCTGCGCTGTTTTACTTAGTTCAGATTTCTATCGATCCACGCGTGCATCTGCTCGTCGATCTTGAAGTAGGACATAGTACCGCCGCCATTAATCCAGTCAAAACTCGGATGGAAAGAGATAAAGAAGCGGAGGCCATCCGTTGTTTCAATGCGAAGGTTTCTGCGGTCATCGGCAAATGCGGTGTGTGCCTGCATCTGCGTCTCTTCATCAGGATAGCCGCCAAACATCTGCTTCTGGAAATCATCGTTACCGTAGCTCCACAGGGCAACAGTCATATCATAAAACTCCGCAATTTCCTGACGGTCTGTAACAGGCTTTCCGATCTCTCTGTTGTTGCTGTTGCCCATTTCCGTAATGGACTGAATATCGTCAGCACTGTCGATGCCATACACCCGGTACAGCTCCGTAAGTTCAACACTGGTATTGCTGTCGAACTGATAGAAGTTGCAGAACAGTGCGACATACCGGGCGTCACCGTCTCTCTCAAGACATACACGCCATCGCAAGCAGAGGGAGCATACTGGTACAGTTCAATATCGGTTTGGCTGGCAGTGAATTCGTAGCCAGCACCGCCATCAGATTTCAAATACTCAAGATGTTCACCGGCCATGTCAGCAGTAATCTTAGATGGTAGGCCGTACTTCTCAAGAACTTCCGGAATATCGACGGTCTCGTAGAACTTTCCATCGTACTCAAGAGCTGCAATCGCGTGGACGGGATCTTGAATGCCGGAGCCGCCCTTATGGTGAAGGACAGGAATAGCGATGCTCGCCACCAGGCACAGGCAGGCAGCGATGGCACCCCATTTCAGCCACATGGGTTTCTTCTTGCTTTTGGAAGCAGTCTCGCTGCGCTCAGAATATCATCATCGACTTCGTTGAAGCCATTATACAGGTCTTTTCTATTCACTGAAGAATCCCTCCTTTATGAGATGAACTTTCAGCTTCTTCCGTGTCCGGCTCAGAATCACCATGACATTGTTATCCGTCAGGCCGTACCGCTTGGCGATTTCTGCCACAGGCTCGGTGAAGAAGTAGCGGCGCACGAACACATTGCCGTCCCGCTCCGGTAGCGCACGGACGAACATCCGAATGCACTGGCCAAGCTCTCTGGCCTCGTATTCGCCCTCCACATCCGATTCACCGGCAAGGCACTCCGCCAGCTCATCCAGGACGAGGACGACCTCACCGCCGCCACGCTTTTCCGCAGAGCGGGCATTGAAACGGTTGAATGAGAGATTGCGGGTGATCTTCGCCAAGTACATCTGAAGCTTCGTGGGTTTTTGAGGAGGCATTGCGTTCCATGCACATTCAGCCAGTGTCATTGACGCACTCTTCGGAGTCCTCTTTCTTGTGCAGGATATTGTCCGCTATGGCAAAACAGTAAGCGCCGTACTTGCTGTCGGTTTCTTTGATGGCATCTGCATTCTTCTGCCAGTAGAGCTCTACAATGCGGCTATCTTCCACGGCAATACCTCCTTTCGGTGTTCTAAAGGTCCCTTCACCCTATAAGACAGGAAATGATGCTCAAACATTACAACTTTTCTTAAATTATATCATCAACCTATGTGATACAACTCTTCAAATTTGGGGTGTGTATGGTAAAATAGAAAAAAAAGATTGTAACGAAAATCGATTATCGCAATCATAATAGTGAAGGAGGTGAGATAGTGAGTGATTTTGAAAGCATTTATCAGCAATACGGAAAGACCGTCTATTTCTTTCTTCTTTCCCTGACACAAAACGAGTCCCTGTCAGAAGAGCTTACACAGGAAACCATGTGCCGAGCCATCATGAACATTGGAGCGTTCTGCGGGAAAGCAAAATGTCCGTATGGCTCTGCCAGATCGCAAAGAACTTATACTTCGAGTGGCAGAAAAAAGAATAAGCGTAATGTCCCTATCGAAGATGCGCTTCTCGCCGAGCCAGATGGTCTGGACATCGAAGAGGAGCTAACCCGCAAAAAGAAACTGCGCACCGAATCCTGAAGCACCTGCATACGCTGGATGATCCATACAAAGAGGTCTTTATGCTTCACGCATTAGGCGATGTTCGCTTTGAAACAAATCAGCCAGCTATTTGGAAAGAGTGACAGCTGGGCAAAAGTTACTTACTATCGAGCCAAAGCTATAATCACCGAAAGATTGGAGGGGTGAAGAATGAACGATGTAAAGTGTACCATCATTCAGGATCTTCTGCCACTATATGTGGATAAAGTTTGCAGTAGCGATTCGGCAGAACTGGTGAAAAACCACCTGCAATCCTGCACTGAATGTAAAAAGATCTATGATGAGATGACAGCTGATTTGGAAGGAGAACTGCCGTGTCAAAGTAGACGGAAAAAAAGGCATTTCAAAGCCTGCGTACTAATCTCCTTTGGATTACTGTCGCACTGGCAGTAATGGTGGGGTGCTTTGTGGCCAACATCGGTGGTGCCTGGATGGGAGGCCCGGCCAATATCGGTCAGTTCATCGCAACCATTTTGTATATCATCTTCTGGGGTGTATTTACGATTATGACCCGTAAGTACGGAGTGCTGGTGAAAGTCTCCTTCATCCTCAGTCTTCTGACCTTCATTGGAGCATTTAATTTCCTTGGTCATGCGGCTGCTTTCAGAGGGGTGGATTCTTTTGCGCTTATCAGTGCCTTTGCATCAGTACCGTTCTACGGGTTGCGCCTGCTGATGGACTGGACGGCTCTCTCTATGCTGTAGCAACGGTTATATCCATTGTGTGGTTGATCTATGCCGGAATGAATCTCCGGAAGCACCAAAAATCCCTAAAAATAAGCGAAAGTGCAGAGGCTGTTTCGAGCCTCTGCACTTCGCATTTTATAAAAGCGCAGCTCCCGTTCGGAAGCTGCGCCATCATAATAATACAGTATAGAAAAATCAGTCTGTGATCTGCAAAAAGCTGACTAAGGGTTTCGATATCAGCAGCAGAAAGTTCATAGTAGCCATTTGAACAGATGAATACCGGATGGATGGGAAATAATCAATGGTTAGCTGATAGCCTTTGGTTGTTGTGATCTCGATTAGCCGTTCTCCTTTTTTTGTCCAGAGTTCATGTGCTTTATCATAAAGCGATGTGTCCTGTGTGGAATTTTGCATGACGGTGTTTCCTTCGTCATCCGTATAAGTGGTCGGCTCCTCATCGGAGGACACACTTCGATACACACAATGCCCCCCTGCCTCTTCGCTGTAATACACGTCATCGTTTCCATAGGCATCATACCATGCCTGCGCAAAGCGGCGTTCATTAGCCTCCAGACCGATGTTGCTCTTACCGGAGAGAATCTCAAAGATGGCCTCGGTCATCACGGATGCGTCCTCCACAGTAAACAGGTATGTGAAATCTTTTGAAAGAATCTCCATTTTTTCAAAGGACTCTGGCAAACCGTAGGTCGCAAGCACATTATCTGAGTTGTCTATATCGTCATTCTGGACATTGAGCCATGTGCAGACATAGAATTCATAACCCGTCGGCGTATCCACGATGCAGATGGAATCTTTATCGGGATACTGTGCGAAGTGATAAACCTCACAGCCAATCATTGACTCGTCACCACAGGAAGCCACGATACCCATCGACTCTCCCAGGTCATCCTCAGTAATTTGATAAGTATTTTCCTTATTCAAACCCACCGCATCATCGGGCACCAGGCCATACTCCCTGCGTTCTTCAAAGGAGATGGGATAATATACGGCATTCAGATTCCCCTCAAGGCAAAAGCCGTATGCCACATGGTCTATTGTCGTGTCCTGCGGTTCCCGGAACCGCCCTGTTTGGTGTACAGCAATTCCGGCGATTACCAGGCACAGGCACGCAGCCATTGCGCCCCATTTGCGCCAGCCAGCCTTTTTCGCTTTCGGCTTTTCGGCTGCGGCTTCGATATAGGCCGGATTCAGATGTTCAATTGTATCCAGCATCTCGCGTCCTCTCATAGATCGTAACCCTCCTTACCAAGGTATTCCCGAAGCTGATTTCGGCTCCGGAACAATATACTCTTCACCTTACTTTGGGACAGCCCGTAGCGCTGGGAGATGGCAGCGATGGAATCCATGTACCAGTATCGACGCATGAAAATATTTCTCTTTTCATCGCTGAGTGTGGCAAGAAAAGAATTGATGGCTTCGCACAGCACCATGGCGCCGATGCGGCGCTCGGTATCATCCGGGGCAGGGATGCACTGCTCCATTTCAGCACTCAGCTCACTGATAAATGCGCTGCGCTTCAGACGGCTGCGCTCTTTGCAGAAGTCCAATGCGATATGGCGGGTAATACGGGCCAGAAACGCGAACAGATAGCTCTTCGGCTCATGGGGGGGAATCGAGTTCCACGCCTCCATGTATGTATCGTTTTCGCATTCTTCGGCGGTGTGCAAATCCTCAACGATACCATAGGCAACATTCCGCAGGCGGCTGCCGTACTTCTCGGAAGTCTGCGAAATGGCCGCTTCGTCACGGCTCAAATATAAATCAACAATTCTATTGTCATCCAAGGCTTTCATCTCCTTTCCCTCGTAATGGAAGGCCTTCACCCTGATAAGCGACATTTGGTGTGTGGTGGTTGCACTTTTTTGAAAATTATATCATATTTTTCTGGATGCACATAGAGAAAGCGCAGCTCCCGACAAGAAGCTGCGCTTTGTATGAGTCATTCTGTGATTAGATTTTTTAGCTGGTGATAAACCCATTCGGGATCAACGCCTTTGGTGCGCACCTCAACAATGGTATCACCATATCTGACACTGAATGCCATTCGCCATCCGTCGCTGTCTCCAGCTTCACCTGTCGTATATGCTCTTGCCCAGAGCAGCATCCATAGTCAATTCGTCAGCAGAGAAAACAGGATTATCCACTATCTCACGCAGATCTTCCGGTACGGACGAAGCACGCGGAATCGGATAGAGGGACAAGTCATAGTTCTCAGTGTCTTCAATACTGGTCAGTCTGTCTTTATCGGCCTCCCCGAGTGTATATACCTTCCACCAAAGCTCGTCATAACCACTGGTCCACAGGCCAGAAAGATAATCCGCAGTCTGATCCTTATAGCGACGGATAGACTCTGCAACGAACCCGCTGGGAACCTCCCGCAGCATGAATGTGCCAAAATCAGAATCATTCAGTGCTTCCTGATGGCTCAAGCTCTTATCGAACCACTCAGGTATCTCGTCAGCAACAACAGCAGAAAGGTCAGGCTTGCCCTCTGCGTAGTACACTGACCGTGTGCCTGGGCGCGTTTGCGGGTAGCCCAAATATCGCGGTAGTAGGTGTAATACTGCTCTTCGGTCACTTCCACCCAGGTCTTGAGACGGTGGATGTAGACTTTGTACTCACGGGGTGACTTCTGGTTTTCACTGGTTTTCATAAAAAATTCGTCCGTTTTTCGATTTCTCGAAACGGAGGAATTGAAGGTAGCCGCAAAATGGGTGAAAGTAACCAACCGCAGTCCAAACGAATTACTCCGTTTCGGATTGCAGCAAACCCGCTCAAAAGGCAGCTACAGTATTTAGTTGTCTACCATCTACAGTTGAGCCATCAGTGATCAGCTGATGCTGTAAATAGCGGCCGAGATTGGGCCTTTTAATGTCGCGCTCGAGGCGAGTCCTTTTCGCATCGAGATTGTCTTTTTAAGGCTCTACAATGTCCTTATCTCGCACAAGCGGATTGACAATCGGACATTCCTGCGCTATAATATTTTTTTTGACTCTCATTCGCAGCAGATGGGAGTTGCCCTGAATGTCAGCTTTATTATATAAAATGGAGGTCTGTGATTTAGGGATAGAATGGTTCACCGCAGTTCAACATGGTTCAAAAATTTACGAAAAGGAGAAAACACAGTGGAATTTAAAACTCTGTTCCCAATATTGAAGAAATATTTGGCGGATGATGCTGATGTACCATGCTTCTTTCGTGAATTGATGGCTATGGTTACTACAGTCACCGAGGAAGAATGGGGTTCCAGTAAGGACCCTCAACAAAGACAAAAGATGAAACTCTGCGGACTTATGCCAAAAGGGGTATTTCACAGAAACTGGCGAAAACCATCGTTTACAGGCTTACGCCGGAAATCCTCGTTGAGCGTATTAACGAGAAAAGCGAAACGGTGAGGAACCTTCTTGCTTCAGATCTGCACGGCTACAATGCCTCTCTGAATGCGGAGAATGTGGCAGAGCAAATTGCAGCTTGGATGGTTGAGATTGTCCAGACCCGTGCCGGACTTATCCAGCAGAGTGAACTGGAAAAGCAAAAGCAGAAACAAGCCGAAGCCGGACTGCGAAATAAATACGGTTACTACCTTCTGAATGAAGTCGGTCATTACTGTCCATTTCCGGGTTGCGGCAGGCCGCTAACTGTTTCCAAAGACGGAAAGGCAGCGGATGCCTACTGTGTCAGTGTGATAGACAAAAAGAAAGCACCAGAGGTACGAAACCTTCTGGCGCTGTGCCCGCAGTGCTATGCTAGATACTCAATTGACGGCGATCCTAAAGTCAGCAAAGAACTTTTGAACGTGAAAAAGATTCTGGAGACCCGTGCGCAAAGCCTGAGTCTCATTGATGACCTGCCGCTGGAAAAGGGCATCATCCGTGCGATTGGGAAAATTAAGAAGTTAAACGAGAAGGATCTTGCGGATGCCTCCCTTGACCCAAAGGAAATCAAACAGAAACTGCGTCCTGCCGATAACATTGCTCTGTACCACACTATTAGTTTGTATGTAACCACGTACTTTGTGAAAATCAAGGAAATCATGATGAACCTGGATAAACGTGGTGAGATTGACTACGAGGAAGTACAGGATCAGATGAAGGCCATATATACAGACGATTGAAGAAAGCTAAGAAAACGAACATGGAGATTTTCAACGAGATTGTCGCAAAAATCCATCGGATAAGTCTGCAGGAAGACATCTACTGTCAAATCGTTGTTTCCTATTTCGTTCAGAGCTGCGAGGTGTTCGATGCAATTACCGAATAAACTGTATTCATATAAAAAAGCACCACTGGCGCTAATCCCCAAGGTGCTGAGTGAAATCAAAGATGATCCTGTTCCTGTGTTTGAGTTATATGATAAACTAAAACCGGAACTCAGTGATGCGACAGATTTTCTATCCGTCATGGATTGTCTGTATGCTCTGCGGGCAGCAGACATTAATGATGAAGGTAAGGTGTTTATATGCTTGTAGAGATGTTTTCACCGGTGTTTATGGAGCAGGGTGAAATTCGCCCTACGATTCGTTTCAAAAAAGGGCTTAATGTTGTTCTAGGCAAAGAAGATGGCGCAAACTCTATCGGAAAATCCTCTGCCATGCTGGCAATAGATTTTGTTTTTGGGGGCGACACCTATCTGAAAAGCGATGGTGTAAAACACATTGGACACCATACTATATTCTTTTGCATTCCAGTTCGATGGTCAAAAAGCACTATTTTGCCCGTGCTACAGAGGATGCCGACAAGGTGTTTCTTTGTAAAGAGAACTATGATCTGATTGGACCACATTGGACAAAAGCTGAGTTTGTAGACTGGTTGAAATCGCAGTATCACATGGACTTCGATGGCTTGTCTTTCAGGATAGCACTGAGTAGTTTCTTTAGAATCTACGGTAAAGACAATACAGACGAGCGCCGACCGCTGCGCGGTATACCGGACAGGATATGGAGAAATCCATTGCGATGTTGGTTGCTCTGTTTGACAGAAACAAGGACATTCAGGTGTACCGTCAGAACCTTGCCGAGGAAAAGAAGAAACTCGATGTATTTAAAGAGGCTCGGAAATACCACTTTGTATCCAACCTTGTCGGCGGCAAAAA
>VOFJ01000246.1_pt1 | contig 96001 bp, 88 predicted proteins | sample 5384081 | NCBI WGS metagenome assembly VOFJ01 (sample SAMN12384729, study PRJNA508395) | human gut metagenome | isolation source: healthy gut I | host: Homo sapiens | reverse complement strand
GGAATACGCTTCGACATCGAAGGTGTGCAGACGCGCACCTCGGCGTGAACAGCGCTTGTCAATCATGTCGGTAGGCACGATGCAAGGCAATTCGCCCACACGCTTGCGGAAATTCCGCTTGTCAATCTCCTCATCGAACACAGTCTCGTAAAGCGACTGAAGCTGCGACAAGGTGAAGAAAGCCGGCAGCAGATTGAACGCCACCGGCTCTGTGGCGAATTTAAGTTTCACAAGGTTACGCGCCTTCTCAATCATCTGAGGGTGGTCGAATCCAAGCGGGGGCAGCTCGTCGAGCGGAATCCAGCTGCCGTTGTGCGACGAGGTTTGGCCAAGCACACATTCATCGATATTTATCAATGCGCCATAGGCCACGGAAATCACGCGCTCGCCGGGGTCGCGGTCCACTTCTCCGAAAGCTCCAACCTGCCACATGTACACATCTTTCAGACCGGTCAGGTCAGTAAGCACACGCTGAGCGGCAGCGTCGACACTTTCATCCTCACCGACAAAGCCACCCATGAGCGACCATTTGCCCTTTTCAGGGGCAAAACTACGTTTGGTAAGCAACAGACACAGCCGCCCGTCGTTGATTCCGAAAATCACACAGTCAACGGCCACATAATGCCGCGCGTATTGTGAATAGTGTTGTGACATTATCAGATTCGATACTATTGATCCGCAGCCTGTTCAGTATGCGGCTACGGGAAGAACACTGTTGTTAGAGTCTATGGTACAGCATCCCGCCAGTGGCAGGCAAGAACGTTGACACGCCCCGACGGGATGCATCATAGATTTTTACCAGAAATAGATATAGAACGCTACGGTTATACCGAGGATGATAACAGAGTGGATGATATCCCAATGATTCCAGCTTGCACGGGTGGCGGCACGCTGTTCGGGAGTTGAGGTGCCGAACACCAGCCCCTGAATCTTGGGCGATTCCGGAGCCTTTGTGCAGAGCGATACAATCACACCAACTGCAAGGCAGAACACGAGCATCCAGCCGCAGAAGAAGAGCCAGTTGCAATCGAAGAAAATCTGCTGGAACAGGCTGGGGTCCGTTCCGCCGATTTCGGCATTGCTATAGTAGATTTTTGCGCCGAGGCGTGTCAGGCCGACAATCAGGCCGGACAGAAGCGCCCACATACCGCCGAGAGCGGAAGCACGTTTCCAGAGAATACCGATGAGGAACGCGGCGGCGATGCCCGGAGCGAGCACCGACTGAACATCCTGCAGGTAGAGATAGAGCACATCGCCCACCGAACGCATCACGGGAATCCAGAGGATACCGAGAACAACAATCACGACGGTTGCCACCTGACCGATACGGACAAGTTTCTTGGGATCGGTCTTGGGACGGATGCGCTGATAGAAGTCGATGGTGAAGAGCGCTGCCGAAGAGTTGAACAGCGACGCAAGCGAGCTCATGAGGGCAGCAAGGATACCGCAAACAATCAGACCCTTCACACCGGCGGGGAGCAGTTTGGCCACAAGTGTGGGGAATGCAGCGTCTGAGTTGGGGTTGCCGTTAGGAAGCATGGGAAGGAAGTCGCCCAGATTCTGATGAAGCGCGAATGCAATCATACCGGGAATGAGGAACAGGAACACGGGGAGCAGCTTGAGGTATGCGCCGAAAATGGTGCCTCGGCGGCTCTCTTTTTCATTCTTTCCGGAGAGTACGCGCTGCACGATGAACTGGTCGGTACACCAGTACCAGAAACCGATCACGGCCGAGCCGATAAGGGCGCCGAGCCAGGGATACTGGGGATCGGAATTGCTGCGTATAAGGTTGGTCATGGTGTCGCCGTACTCGTTCACTTTCACAGCCGAGCAGATGCGCATCATTTCATCCCAGCCGCCCAGTTCACGCAGACCGAGAACAAGGATAATGAGCGAACCGAGAAGCAGAATGGGTGTCTGAAGCACAGATGTGTAGAGCACGGATTTCATACCGCCGAAAATGGTGTAGAGCGCCGTGATAAGCACAAGCCCCACGGCTGCAATCCAGAAGAAGTCGATGCCCCAGAGCTCGTCGATTCCAAAAACCTGCTGGAACACCAGACCGCCGGCATATACCGTCACTGCTACCTTCGTCAGCACATAGCTGATGAGCGAGATGGTGGCGAGGATTGTACGTGACTGGGGATTGAATCGTTTTTCAAGGAACTCAGGCATGGTGTAGACCATGGAACGTGTATAGAACGGCACGAACACCCAGCCGAGAATAAGAATCATCCATCCCTGGATTTCCCAGTGAGCCATTGCCATTCCGGATGAGGCACCGGAACCGGCAAGACCGATGAGGTGCTCCGAACCGATGTTCGAAGCGAAAATAGACGCACCGATGGCAATCCATGTTGCATCCTTACCGCCGAGGAAGTAGTCGGCGGCATTGTTCTGTTTTTGGCGCATTACCCACCAGATGATGCCGATCAGGGCAACAAAAAAGATGGCAATGACAATCCAGTCAAGTAATTGCATGATTAAATTTTAGGTTAAGGATTATGATACGATTGATTATTCTGCTACGGAGAATTTATAGATGCACTGCGAATTGTAGGTTTCGCCGGGACGGAGCACCACCGACGGCCACTGGGGTTTGTTGGGCGAATCCGGATAATGCTGAGTCTCCAGACACAGACCGGCACGCTGATTGTAGACTATGCCCGACTTGCCGGTAACAGTTCCGTCAAGGAAGTTGCCTGAATAGATCTGGATGCCCGGTTCGTTGGTGAACACCTCAAGCTGGATGCCCGACGCGGGGCTTACAAGCCTTACGGCCGGCTTGGCAACGTCGCCGGCGGTGTTGAGCACCCAGTTGTGGTCATAGCCGTTGCCGTTGTGAATCTGCTCGTTTTCGGCATTTATGTCCTGCCCTACCGGTTTGGCCGTGCGGAAATCGAAGGGTGTGCCTTCAACGGTGGCTATCTCGCCGGTGGTCATGAACGTGCTGTCGACAGGGGTATAGTTGTCGGCATCCACCCAGAGCACATCGTCGGTGACGGGAGCTGTGAGGTCGCCCGAAAGATTGAAGTACGAGTGGTTGGTCATGTTGATGATGGTGGGCTTGTCGGTAGTGGCCGTGTAGGCAATGTCGATGGCATTGTCGGGCGTGAGTGTGAACTTCACGGTGGCATCGACAGTGCCGGGGAAGCCGTTGTTGCCGTCAGCATCGTTAAGTGTAAGCGTAAGCGATGTATCGGTGGCCTCGCTCACCTTGTACACGCGATATTGCCATCCGCGGGTACCCATATCCGTGCCGCCGTGCAGGCAGTGTCCGAAATTGTTTTTGGGGAGGCGGAATGTGTCGCTGTCAAGGATGAACTCCCCCTGATTGATGCGGTTGGCATAGCGGCCTACAGTAGAGCCGAAGTCCGACTGATTGACTTCAGGGAAATAGGCCTGCACGCTGTCGAAGCCGAGCACAACATCGCGCAAACGGCCTTCACGGTCGGGCACTGTCACCGACACGATGCGGCCGCCAAAATTAGTGATGCACACTTCCATGCCGTTGGCGTTGGTAAGCGTGTATAATGCTGTAGAATCGCCGTTATATTCGGCTTTAAAGTTTTCCGGGTCGAGCCCCGATGCGGTGAGTTTCACCTCTTTGGTGCCATTGTTACATGCAACAAAGCCAGCCAGGGCGCAGGCCAATGCAGGTAGCATCAAAAACTTTTTCATGGTTGCAAAAAATTATATTAAGCTTAAAATTATTTTTCCGATTTCCATGTGTATTCATGGATTTTGCAAGCGCTAAATGACCGGCAATATCACTGCATAGGCAGTATCCATGGCATTCCACTTAAAGCGGTGTAAAGTTAGCATCCTTTTTCGGCAGCACAAAATAAATAAACATGTTTTTCAGCATAAAAGTGTATTTTTTACACTTATACATCAACCAACTGTTTTTAAACCCATTATAAATCCAGCCGCCAGGTACTAAAATGGAGGTGCCCCCATGCAGGCACCTCCATGTCATTTCACAATGCAGAATCGCAAGAATCGCCGTATGGCGACTGGTTATTATTTCAGGCTGTCGATGACCTCGAGCAACTGGGCGCCGGCATTCTTGGTATCGACCTTGCGAATCACGGCAACAACGTTGTGAGCTGCATCGGTGATGAATGTGGTGCGCACTGTACCCATATATTCACGGCCGGCCATCTTCTTTTTCTGCCATACGCCAAAGGCCTGGTTCACTTCGGTGGATTCATCGGAAAGCAGGATAAAATTCAGATTGTGCTTGGCGATGAACTTAAGATGCGAAGCCGGAGAATCCTTGCTGATGCCGATAACGACATACCCGGGCGGTAAGCTGTTCGTAATCGTCGCGTATGGAGCACGCCTCGGCAGTGCAGCCGGGAGTGTTATCCTTGGGATAGAAATAGATAATCAGCGGGCGTCCTTCAAAATCGGAAGCCTTTACAGTGCGCCCTTCGGCATCAACACCGAGAATCCGGGGGATTTTTTCACCTGTTTCCATGTCTGTCAATATGTTTTTATGTGGTTATGTAATTATCTGTTGGATAAAACAAACAATCCTTGCCAATCGGTTCAGATCTTGACAAGGATTGTACACTTAAATTTTTATACCTGTGCGCAGGGGGGGACTCGAACCCCCACGACCGAAGTCACCAGATCCTAAGTCTGGCGCGGCTACCAATTACGCCACTTGCGCCTGTATGGAACTCTGTCCGCATGCAAAGTTACTACATTTTTTTGAAAACGCAATAAAGTTCTGCCAACGCATCTCGCCACTTGCGAACGTTCCACGGGCATAATTATGCCGCTATATGGAATCAAAGCACAGCCTGACGGCTGATTGCGGATTTCAAACGGTCGAACAGCCCTGCCGAAATATCCTTGACATGCACATGAGCCGAGCCGTCCTCCTTCGAAAGGAAAATAATGGATGAATGCAGCACCACGGCCACCGCCTCGTCAAAATCTATAATCGCATGAATGTGCGACACAGGTATGGAATGCAGAAGTGACCCCTGATCGATACTCCCAATCACCAGATTGTCACCATCTATCTCAATCTCTGCCTGCTCGGGCAGTTTCTCGAACAGCAGGGGGATATCAAGCTCGTCGGGCGACGCCGGACGCGACTTGAATTTCTTATAGATGGCATCAATAACTTTCTTGTGAATCATATGGTCTGGATATTAAAAATTCCCGGAGCACGACCGGCATAACGTTCCTGACGGGAAATACACATGTTTAAATGGACGACATGGCCGTTAACGGCAAGAACAGTTTTTATTGTTCTCTCACACTTAATAACATTCGTACATCTGAGATTGTTGCAACAGACGCACTAAAATTCACTTTTTCTCACCTTTTTCTCACATTGTGGGAATATAAAAATAACGTCCGGTGCCGGCATCTCATGATTGAGTTGCCGAGGCACCGGACATTATAAATTGCCATAGGTCTTACATTATGCGGCAAGGAAGCCAAGCAGCACACCGGCTGCAACAGCTGAACCGATCACACCGGCAACATTCGGCCCCATTGCGTGCATGAGCAGATAGTTGGAGGGATCGTATTCCAGACCGAGGTTGTTGGAGATTCGGCTCGACATGGGAACAGCCGATACGCCGGCGTTACCGATGAGGGGATTAATCTTCTTGGACTGCGGCAGGAAGAGGTTGAACAGCTTCACGAAGAGCACGCCGGATGCAGAGGCGATGACGAATGCCATGAAACCGAGCATGAAGATGAAGATGGTCTCCTTGGTGAGGAAGGTGGAAGCCTGAGTGGAGGCACCCACGGTCATACCGAGCAGGATGGTCACAATGTCGGTCAGCGCGTTCGAGGCGGTTTTGGCCAGACGGTTTGTCACGCCGCATTCGCGCAGCAGGTTGCCGAAGAAGAGCATGCCGAGCAGCGGCAGACCCGAAGGTACCACGAAGCATGTGAGGAGCATGCCCACGATGGGGAAGATGATTTTCTCGCTCTGTGCAACGGCACGGGCGGGCTTCATCTTTATCACGCGCTCTTTCTTGGTGGTGAGCAGTCGCATGATCGGGGGCTGGATCACAGGAACAAGGGCCATGTAGGAGTAAGCCGACACGGCGATGGCTCCCATGAGGTTGGGCGCGAGCTTCGACGACAGGAAGATGGCGGTGGGACCGTCGGCACCACCGATGATGGCGATGGCACCTGCCTGGTCAGGCATAAAGCCGAGCGCGAGCGCAACCATGTATGCGCCGAATATACCGAACTGAGCAGCCGCACCGACAAGCATAAGCTTAGGATTGGCTATCAATGCGGTAAAGTCGGTCATGGCACCGATTCCAAGGAATATCAATGGCGGATACCATCCGGCGCTCACACCATTGTAAAGGATATTGAGCACCGACCCCTCTTCATAGATGCCGACTTCCAGTCCGGCTGTGGCATTGAAGGGGATGTTGCCGATGAGCATACCAAAGCCGATGGGAACCAGCAGCATGGGCTCAAAATCCTTGGTGATGGCAAGCCAGATGAAAAAGAGGCCTACACCCAGCATAACGAAATGCTGCCATGTGGCGTTGTAGAAGCCTGTGAGATGCCAGAACTGGGTCAGGTTCTCAATCAGGAATGTTCCGAACTCATTCATGGGTGGTCAAATCGTTAAGCGATGGTGATGAGCACAGCGCCTTCAAGCACAGAGTCGCCTTTTGCCACATTGATTGATGCGATTTTACCGTCGACACCGGCCTTGATGGAGTTCTCCATCTTCATGGCCTCAAGGGTGAGGACAGTGTCGGCAGCACTTACCTGCTGGCCTACGGTCACGTTGATGTCGAGCACAACACCGGGCAGCGGGGCCTTTACGGCTGTACCGCCGGCAGCGGCAACGGCAGGTTTTGCGATAACTTTCTCGCCGGTTGCAGTGCGGGGAGCAGCTGCCGGACGGGGGGCGGCAACCTTTATAGCCGGGGCGGCTTTGCGTTCCAGTTCGACCTTGTAGGGAGTGCCGTTGACTTCCACTTCGGCGATGCCGTTTTCTATGTCACCGATTCCTACCTTATAGATGTTGCCGTTGATTTTATACTTATATTCTTTCATGGGGAAATGTTTCTTTGGTCATTTTGTATTTATGCCTTGACAGGATTTCCACGCGCGAATCAGCGGCGGGGCATCTGCCGGAGCGTGTAGATATGCGAGCTCCAGGGCGAATAGTTTTTGCGTACTTTCTGGAATGTGAGGATTGTGCTCTCCAGGTCGTGGGCGTTGAGGTGGTCGTTGAGTGCGGCGGCGATTGCTGCGATAACCTCGCCGGAGTCGCCTTCGGGACGCTCGGCGCGTGCCACTTCCTTGTGGTCCATGCCGTAGGCTTCCATCTTCTTGCGCTGCGAACGGGCTGCGCCGATGCGGCTGATGATGTAGAAGCATACGCTCAGGAGAAGCAGAGCAAGGAACACGATTCCCATAGCAGTGATTGTCATACCGAAACCATTACTGTCGACACGGTGGAACATGTCGACCTTTTTGTTAGTATCCTTGATTACGTTGTTGCTGGAGGGAGTAACGATGCTGCCGTCCACGTCGGTGCGGATTTCCCAGTCGGCAATCGACGTGCCTGCACCATCGACCTTGCGGGCGAAGGAGCAGTCGGGGCCCAGCGGCGGAACGGTTATTGAATCGATGAGGGTACGCCCGTCGGCATCATATACGCCAATCCAGTTGCTCGTGGTGGGATCCAGAGCGAAATTGGTGTGGAATGTGCCGCGTGTGGGCATGTTGTCGGCCCAGAACACCACGTGCTGACGCTTGGGGATGCGGGTGTTCACATCGCCCAGCGGCACGGGATAAAGCCGCGGTTGCAGTGAGTCGTTGGTGAGGAACACGCTCGAGATTTCGAGAGGCGCATAGTTGGAGTTGAAAAGCTCGATCCATGCACCGCGGTTGCCGTAGTCATCAACGAAATTGGTTTCATTGACCACCATCACCTCGTTGATGCGCAGACCCTTCCGCGCCTGGGCGGAGGAAACTGCGCAACAACCGGCAACGGCAATCAAAAGAAGCAAAATCTTCTTTTTCATGTTGCAGTGATTATCTTAAAGATGGGAAATGACTGTTGAAGCTTGAATGTGAAGTTTCTTCATTTCACACCCTTAGAGAGGAATATTGCCATGTTTCTTGGCAGGATTGGTCACGCGCTTGGTGGCAAGCTGCTGAAGAGCGCGGATGATGCGGAAACGGGTGTTGCGGGGCTCGATGACATCGTCGATGTAACCGTAGCGGGCTGCATTGTAGGGGTTGCAGAACAGCTTGTTGTATTCCGCTTCCTTCTCGGCAAGCACCTTCTTGGGATCGTCCGAAGCCTTGGCCTCCTTGGCATAGAGCACCTCGACTGCACCTGCACCACCCATAACTGCGATTTCAGCTGTGGGCCATGCGTAGTTCATATCGCCACGCAGCTGCTTGCAGCTCATCACGATGTGGCTGCCGCCGTAGCTCTTGCGGAGTGTGACGGTAACCTTGGGCACAGTGGCCTCTCCGTAGGCATAGAGAAGTTTTGCGCCGTGCAGAATCACACCGTTGTACTCCTGACCTGTACCGGGAAGGAATCCGGGCACGTCGACCAGCGATACGATGGGGATGTTGAAAGCATCGCAGAAACGCACGAAACGGGCAGCCTTGCGCGAAGCGTTGCTGTCGAGCACACCGGCGAGGAACTTGGGCTGGTTGGCCACGATACCTACGCTCTGGCCGTTGAAACGGGCGAAACCGATGATGATGTTCTTGGCATAGTCGCGCTGGATTTCAAGGAATTCGCCGTTATCGACGATGGCGCCGATAACGTTGTACATGTCGTAGGGACGGTTGGGGCTGTCGGGGATGATTTCGTTGAGCGAATCCTCCATGCGGTCGATGGGGTCGGTGCATTCCACTGTGGGTGCATCCTCGAGGTTGTTCTGGGGAATGTAGCTGAGGAGCTTGCGGGTGATCTTGATAGCCTCTTCGCCATCTTCAGCGGCAAAATGGCATACACCGCTCTTCTGCGAGTGAACCACGGCACCACCAAGGTCTTCCTGGCTTACATCCTCGCCGGTAACGGTCTTAACAACCTTCGGGCCGGTAAGGAACATGTAGCTGATGCCTTTGGCCATGATGGTGAAGTCGGTCAGTGCGGGGGAATAAACGGCACCGCCGGCGCAGGGACCGAGGATGGCTGAAATCTGGGGAATCACACCGGATGCAAGGATGTTGCGCTGGAAAATTTCGGCGTAACCTGCAAGGGCGTTGATACCCTCCTGGATACGTGCGCCACCCGAGTCGTTCAGACCGATCACAGGGGCGCCCATCTTCATGGCCATGTCCATGATCTTGCAGATCTTCAGGGCCATGGTCTCGCTGAGCGAACCGCCGAATTCGGTGAAGTCCTGTGCGAATACATAAACCAGACGTCCGTCGACTGTTCCGTAACCAGTAACAACGCCGTCACCAAGGTATGTTTTCTTTTCCTGGCCGAAGTTGTAGCAACGATGGGTCACAAACATGTCGAGTTCCTCGAACGAGCCTTCGTCGAGAAGCTGGGCAATACGCTCGCGTGCGGTGTATTTGCCGCGCTCATGCTGTTTTTCGATGGCCTTTTCGCCACCTCCGATGCGGGCTTTCTCGCGAAGGGCGATAAGCTCCTGTATTTTTTCTAATTGACTGCTCATAATCTTACTTTAGTCGTTTGCAGACAGATATTTTGAGTTTATTGTGAGTTTGCTCTGTTTGGCGTGATGATCACATCTTTTTGGGATCCTCGCAGAGTTCCACGAGTGTACCCACAGTCGATTTGGGGTGCAGGAATGCAATGTTGAGGCCTTCGGCGCCTTTGCGGGGGGCCTTGTCGATCAGGCGGCAACCCTTTTCCTCTGCCTCGGCCAAAGCGTTGGCAACACCGTCGGCAACTGCGAAAGCCACGTGCTGAATGCCGCCGCGGCCACCGTTGTTCTCAATGAACTTCGAGATGGCGCTTTCGGGAGCTGTGCCTTCGAGAAGCTCTATTTTTGTCTGACCCACCTTGAAAAATGCAGTTTTCACTTTCTGGTCAGCAACTTCTTCAACGGCAAAACATTTAAGGCCGAGAATCTTTTCATAGAACGGGATAGCCTCCTCCAGCGAAGGAACGGCGATACCGATGTGTTCGATATGGGAAATTTCCATAATTAAAAATATTGTTTAAGGTTTTCAATTAAATTACTTTTTCACAGATACCTGTCAATCAACAGGCAAAGCGCAAAACGGAATCAAGAAACACATGACGGTTGGAACCGGCAGGCCAGTCTATCCATTTTACGCAACAAAATTAGCAAATAAATCTCAAAAAACTTATGCTTTGGCCACAAATATTCAACCATGTTTAACAACATAGAACACTGTGCGGAACATCAGTGCGACCCGGCTTTGAGAAGCCTTGTGGCCGTCACTGAATCACGGCCAGACCGCCCTGCGAGGTCTCCTTGTAAAGCGAGGGGATATCGTGCCCTGTCTGCTTCATCACGGACACAATGCGGTCGAAGCTCACCGAATGACGCCCGTCGCTGAACGCTGCATACAGATTGGCGTCCAGCGCCCTGGCAGCGGCATAGGCATTACGCTCGATGCAGGGAATCTGTACCAGGCCGCACACGGGGTCGCATGTCAGCCCGAGGTGATGCTCAAGCCCCATCTCGGCTGAATATTCAATCTGGGCAGGCGTCCCGCCGAACAGCTGCGAGGCAGCCGCGGCAGCCATGGCGCAAGCCACTCCGACCTCGCCCTGACACCCAACCTCAGCGCCGGAAACAGAGGCATTGAATTTCACCACATTGCCGAACAGGCCGGCGGTGGCGAGGGCGCGCAGGATGCGCTGCTCCGAAAAGTTTTTCGAAGTGTACAGGTGATAGAGCACGGCCGGTACAATGCCGCACGAACCGCAAGTGGGCGCCGTGACGATCAGTCCGCCGGCGGCATTCTCCTCCGAAACGGCCAGAGCATAGGCATACACCAGCCCGCGGCTTTTCAGGCTCAGACTGTGACCCGAGGCATTCATATAGTAAGCCACAGCCTTGCGGCGCACACCAAGTCCGCCCGGCAGCACGCCTTCCTCCTCGATGCCACGCTCAACGGCCTCTTTCATCACCGTCCATACTCGGCGCAGGTAGTCCCAGATCTCCGGACCCTCGCACTGCTCGACATATTCCCAATACGACCGTCCGCTTTTCTCGCACCAGTCAAGGATATCGCGTATCGTGGTCAGATTATAAATCTGTTCGGACGGAGCACGCTCCTCCCCTTCCCTAACAATGTCGCCTCCGCCTATGCTGTAATAGGTCTCGGCATCCGTCATATTTCCATCCTTGTCGAACGCCTCGATCTTCATTGCGTTGGGGTGAAACGGCAGGAACACCTCCGGCTTCCACACAATCTCGGCGGGGGCGGACGGCTCAAGTTCCTCGAGAATCGCCTTGTCGGTGAGGTGCCCCCGCCCTGTGGCAGCCAGCGAGCCGTAGAGCGTCACCACACGGCGAGAAGCACCGGGCGTACGCTCCAGAAACATCTGGGCGGCCTTACGCGGCCCCATTGTGTGACTGCTCGACGGGCCGAACCCTATCTTATATATCTGTTTGATTGATTCCATAACCAAAAGTCATTCAATATCATTATTCATGTGAACTACAAATTTACACAAAAAACCATCAAACCGCAATATCACCGCATGTAAATCAACCATTCACAAAGACAATCTATTTTCCCCAAAACAATCCAACCGCAATAGCACGAAGATTGGAAAGCTTAAACTGAATCTGCACCGCCCGCTGCCGATTTTCACCGTCAATTCTCAGATGCCCTCCCCTCCTCATTCTAATGTAGTTTTGATGCAATTATAATGTAGTTTTGATGTAGCTTTGATGTAGCTGTTGATGCTGACTTGATGCGGCTTTGATGCGGGATTTGAAGATTTTTTCAGGAAAACACAAAAAACGGCTTGCACAATTCGCATAAAAGTCCTACCTTTGCAACGCTTTCAACGGAAAGCCGGGTCAAAGCATTTCAATCATGGAAATGTGAACCGACATATTGGAGAGGTGGGTGAGTGGCTGAAACCACCAGTTTGCTAAACTGACGTAGGAGCAATCCTACCACGAGTTCGAATCTCGTCCTCTCCGCAAAACCACCAAGCTTAACCGCTTCAAGTAAACAACTTGTGGCGGTTTTGATTTTATATACATACAAAAATACATACAAATTGCCGGACAATCCAAGCCCAATACAAATAGGTCTGTATTATAGAAAATAAAAAAACATCGCCACACACTCAATGAGGTTGGCGATGTCGCGGAAGGTCGGTATGATTGGAAAATTGAGAGAGGGCGAAGAGGGAAGTCCCTATAAATTAATTTAGTACATTAATTGGCAGATTCTCGCAAGACTTGGTTAATAATGAACGACCATGTTTGTCAGCCGGGGTAAAGCGACAATAACAGGCTTCCTTTCTCAACAGGCGGACGATACGCGAGCCGTCCACGTTGAGAATAAGCACCGACACGGCGAAGCCGAAGTGCTTGAAGTCCTGACAGATGCAGAGGAAGTAGGCACCATGTCAACGTCATCTTTGAACACAGAAGCCGAGTTGACAATGAACGCGGCGCGGGCTTCGAAGCCCGGATGTGTCTCGACTGAGTTAAAATTGATGGGCGGAAGCCCATCGAGCTGAAGGTTGAGGTCGGAAAAAGAAAAGTCCATAACTTGCTGATTGTTCTTTGCCGAGGCAAAGCGCCAAGGCGATGACAGCGAAGTTATGGACTATATGAGGTGCGCGAAAAGACGCGATAAATTGACTTACTCCGGATTTGATTTTGGTTGTTTTACGTCTCGCACAACCATTACGATACCAATAGCAACGAGAAGCAAAATGCCTAAAGATTTCATAATGTAGGTTGTACTTAGAAAATCATCGTCCTTAGAAAGTAATCTGAGGACGGCTGCTGCGCAGATAATTACAATGTATTTAAGGTACTGCATTACTTTAAGTTTAGTTTGAGCGCAAAGCTCCTCTTTCTCCGTAGAACTTTGGCTGTTTTATTATATTAGACGCACAAATTAAGCATAAGTTACAACCCTGTGCAAATTATTACAAAATACTTCGAGGTCGTTCACGCGTAAGATACAGCAGTCGCGTATCTTGCGGGACTCGCCGGAGGAAAGTATCTTTACATTCCACCAGCCGCCGTAGAACGAGTAACGCAATGAAATGACGTTACGCAGTTCCAGGATAGAGCCGTCGGATTTATCTCCCATACGGTCAATGAGCTAAAGGATACATACGGAAATATCGACAGAATCGCCGAAGTTGAGCATGGTGCGGGCGGTAAATATGTGTATCGAGCGAGCCATCAGGTATAGGTGGGATTGAACTTGTTGTCGAATATGCCGGGCGTGAACGGAGAGTCCATGAGGGGACGGTTGGCCGAGTATCGCCATGTGAACTTTACCTTGTTGAGTTTTTCGTCGGTTTTATACATCAAGAATATCACCGTCAATATTAGATCATCGTAGATTCATTACATCGGACTGGTTCATGTCCCGTAGAGTTCGTAATCGCCTTGGCGCTTTGCTTTGTAAAGACTCTCATAGAATATCACAGCCATAATGAAGCCTCATAACAGAAAAAGCCCTGCCGAAACAGAGCCTTGGGGATATGTTTTGATGTCGCAAATTGCGACCTCAAATGTCATACACATGGAATTATCGCAGCTTTTAAGCTACACAATTCATAGGATATCCAGCAATCAGCCGATGTAGGTGCGGAGAGCGGCAACATAGGCGGCAAAGGCACGGCGTCCGAGGTCGGTTACGCGGCACACGGTGCGCGGCTTCTTTCCGACAAAGCCCTTTTCCACAGAGATATAACCGGCCGCTGTCAGCTTGTCGAGCTGCACACTGAGGTTTCCGGCCGTCGATTCCGTTTTCTCGCGAAGGTAGACAAAATCCGCCTCCTCAACGTTCATCAGAATCGACATTACGGCCAGTCGTAACTGCGAGTGTAGTAACGGATCAAGTTCTTTCATCGGCCTGCATCATTAAATTTCTTCCGGATAATAAAGGCGGGGACAATGAACATCAGCAGAAAACAGAGAATATAGAGCGGAATCACCCACACCATGAGCAACGGGATGTTACAAAGCGAGAGAACCACCACTACGAATCCTGCCAGTATTGAGAACAATCCACCGAAGACATATGAACTCTCCTTTAGCACAATGCCCTGCATAGCCGCCCCGAAACCTACTACAATGAATGCAAAATAGAACATGGCAAGCCATGCCTGTGGATGTCCGGCAATATTGAATGCCAGGCAAATGAGCGACAGGAGGATGGCCACCACACCTACAGTGCGCCAAATGCCGTCGCTTATAACGTCAATGGCGGTTTTGAAACCTTTGTCACCCCCTGCTTTACGGGCCATCAGCAGGTTAGCAGGAAGTCCGATTACCGGAATAGCGAACCAGACCAGATTAATCAGCGGATTGTAATCTATCAGGCTAACGATTAGAACCGTAGCTGCCGTAGCAATAGTCAGTACAGCCCACAAGACCGATATACGGAGATCTGGCATGGACAGACGTTGTTTAGAGGCTTCAATCATGCGGGCGATCACTTCCATGCTCTCCTGCGGAGTCAGTGTTTTTTCTTCCATAATGTGCGTTTTTAAAGTTAATAAACCGGTTTATGGCATAAACCATATTTTGAAAAAGAAAAGGAAACTATCGCGCGAGTTGGTTTCCTGATTTCTTCCGATGCAAATTTAAACAAGTTTATGTTATAAACCAACATTTAAACCTAAATAATTTTTTAACTCGCCATCCTGCGGCTACCCTCAAATTAAAGGAGGTGTATCAAAATTCTGATGCACCCCCACTTCAAATATTATTCACATGGGATTATCTCAGCTTTGAAAGAATGTCATTCGGATTTTGGTGCATCTGACTGAATGCTACAATCTTCTTACCAAGATCCTTGATTGAGCCGCCGATGAAGTATACGGTATCGTCGATTATCATGAATCGGTCATGCACGTTAGTGCAATGTCTTACATCTATACGGGGATACTGGGCGTTATGGCGGCGTAGGTCATTGTTTATTTGAGAATGACGTGGGTCGGTATAGATTGTCGCAGACACTCCCTCCCCACGTTTTGTCAGGACTTTCAGAATCCGGTCATCAACATAGTTGTCTATCAGCACGATTCTCCTTGTTGCCTTCCTGATTAAATCGGATATAAGCGAATATGCATCGAATATCTGCCCTTCAAAGAAAAATCCCTCAATCGGTTCGGAATCTTTATCATCAAGGCGCGACAGCACCTCTTCGAATTTCCTGTCATGTTCCGACAGATGGCGATTGAGAAGTAAGTAATTATGTTCTATGGTTTCAATCCTCTTGAACATATGCGCATTATTCATCAGGAAACTGCGCATGGCAGTAAAAGCCCTCATAATGCGGATGTTTACCTCGATTGCGGTGTCAGATTTCAACACACTGCTAAGCATTGCCACCCCATTTTCAGTGAAAGCAAATGGGCTATAACGATTGCCTCCTCTTACTCCATCCTTGTTTGAGGTCGCAAATTGCGACCTCAAACTTAAAGCCTCATTTTTAGTAAGTTCAAACATGAAATCAGATGGAAACCGATTTATATTTCGTTTCACCTGTTCTTTCAGTCGCTTGGTTTCCACACCATATAGGCGAGCCAAGTCGCTGTCCAGCATCACCTGCTGACCACGAATCACATAAATCAGATTTTCAATTGGCATCAGAGCCGCATTATCGCTATTGCCAATCGGCACTAATATATTTTTATCCTGGGATTCTTCCATGGGAATTGCATTTATCAGCGCAAAGCTACGAAATTTTATCTGTAAATCAGAAATTTAATTGAAAATCAACATCAAAGCGCCGGAGACTGAGAGACAATCTCCGGCGCTTATGCCTTTTTACATCACTTGCAATTCAGAAAGAATCAGCGGGTGGTTCGGAGGGTGATGGAGGAGGATTTGAGCGACGGGGCGGTGGCGCGTAGAACAATTTTACCGAGACGGTGGGTGCTTAACGATGGCCATTGCACGGCCTTTCCACGCATTGCGGTCAGTACGGTGGTAGCCCTCGGTATCCTTGATGTCGGCGCTGCCGGTGGCTTCGATGGTGCCTGCTCCGCTCACGGTGAATGCAATGCGGTCGGAGGCGTTGGGTACCACCCTCCCCTTGCTGTCTACAATCTCGGCGGTGACGTAAACCAGATCCTGATTGTCAGCCGCTATCACATTACGGTCGGCCCTCAGCCTTAGGGCTGCCGGCTTGCCTGCTGTCTCGATGGCGACGCGTTCCTTCTCTACACCTTCGCTGTCCACTCCGCACGCCTGCAACGTGCCCGGCTGATAAGGCATCGTGAACACTGCCCGGAAGCCCTCGGCGCGGGTGGTGGGCATCTCCCCCACCAGCTTACCGTCAAGATAGAGGCGCACTTTGTCGTAGTGCGAAAGCACTTCAACCTCAATCGGCTTACCTTCGTGGCCGGGCCACGTCCATGATTCCCATGTGGGATACGTGCCCCATTGTGTCTCCTTTATTTTGCCGTAATAACCATCAGGCTCGCGCACGGCCATATAGAGCTTCACGCGGTCAGGATTATAGAGCATGTCGCGATAATACGACACAGGCTTGCGCTCGCCGATGAGGTCGATGTCGCCGCAGAACGCCGCATGCCACGGCCACTGGTCGCGATGGTAGTGCTCACCCTCGCTATCCCCTTCGTAATAGAACCGTCCGATGGCCGACTCCCCGAGATAATCGATGCCGGTCCAGACAAAATCACCTATAATATATGGGTTGTCGTTGACTTTCACCCAGTTGGCAAACACGTCGCGCGGATACGATTCGGTCTGCCACATCACGCGGTCGGGCACGCGCTGATGGTCCTCTTCCGATTTGTGAATCATATAATTGTAGCCCACTATATCGTGGACGGCTGCAAGCGGGTCGTAGATTTCCCAATCGCTGTCCCACGACGCGAGTGCCGATGTCACGGGGCGTGTAGGGTCAAGTGTGCGGCAACGGTCGGCGAGTTTGCGTGCAGTTGTCACAACCTCCAGCTTTTTGCGTTCCATCACCTCGTTGCCGATGCTCCAGCACATTATCGATGGATGATTGCGGTCGCGGAGCACCATGGCATCCACATCCTTGTCCCACCACTGGTCGAACAGCTCCGCATAGTCGTGCGGAGTCTTGCTGTCACGCCATCCGTCGAAAGCCTCGTCGATAACCAGCAGTCCCTGGCGGTCGCATTCATCCAGGAACGCTTCCGACGGGATGTTGTGGCTGGTGCGCACGGCATTGAACCCAGCCTGCTTGAGCAGACGCACCTTGCGCGCCTCGGCGGCATCATAGCTGCGCGCGCCGAGCAGTCCGTTGTCGTGATGCACGCAGCTGCCTGTGAGCAGAAGCGGCTTTCCGTTCAGCAGGAAGCCATCCTCAGCCGAATATGCTATGGAGCGTACGCCGAAAGTCTGAGTGAATGTGTCAACCACCTTGTTCCCCTCCAGCAGCTCCACCTGCATCTCATAGAGAGCAGGCGCGTCGGGCGACCAAAGGGCAAGACGTTTGGGAGGGAACCGCAGCTGTGCGGCAGCCTCCGAACCGGCCGGAACAGCCACGGTTGCCGAGACCGCATCAACCTTACGCCCTTCGCCATCAAGAATTGTGGCCTTTACCGTAATATCTCCGGCACGCGGCGAGCGGTTCTCGACCGCCAGCTCAAGATTCACCGCCGATGCGTCCTCACTCACCTGCGGAGTGGTGACAAACACACTCTCAGGCCTTACGGCCACATCACCGGTGTTCAGAAGCCACACATGGCGGTAGATGCCCGAACCGGAATACCATCGCGAATTTTTCTGCGCCGAATTGTCCACATCCACCGTTATCTCATTCTCCCCGGCATGGAGATATGGCGTTATATCATAGGTGGCAGGCGAATATCCGTAAGGCCGTTTTCCGACTACGTGGTCATTCACCGCAACCTCGGCGTTCATATAGGCGCCATCAAGGCGGATGGCGGTGTGCCGCCCGTCGAGCGCCCCGGCAGGCACGTCTATGACCTTGCGGTAGACACCGCGGCCTGCAGTGAGATAGCCCCCGTCGTTACCGGGACTGGCCGAGGCGTCGAAATCATTGAGCACGCTCCAGTCGTGAGGCAGGTCAACATCGGTCCAGCCGGATTCAAGTTTTTCGCCGCGGTCATTGACCGTGAGGCGGAACTGCCAGTCATCGTCAATCAGCTGCTTGCGGCATTCGGGATTGAGCGCTGTTGATGCCGAAAGCAGATATGCCGGCAGGAAAAACGCGGAAAGACAGGTGGTCAGAATTTTTTTCATCGGTATTCAGGGAGGTGATTATATGAAATATGCCGGAATGTTATTAAACGGCTTTGAGCAACATTACTTTGTCGGTGTCACCGGTTTGATTGTGCCGTCGGGATTGAACTCCATACGGTCCACGCACACCTCGCGGTGAATTCCGGGATCCTTGTCAAGGTGATTCTCATTGATGCGGTGATACACAATGCGCCATTCGTCGGTGCCGGGCAGGTTTATCACTGAATTATGGGCCGGCCCGTATATTTTCCTGTCGGGATCCTGAATCAGCACCGTGCACGGATTGGCCACTGTGATATGACCAAGCGGCGAATCGGACGTACCGTAGGCCACATGATAGTTGGGCGAACCGGTATCATCCACCGACCACATGAAATAATACACTCCGTTGCGGTAAAACACGTATGGCGCCTCACGATAGGCATAATCCTGCAGTGTGCCACCCTTGGGCGTCATCACTGTCACGGTTTCGGGCTTGATGGACAGCAGATCGTCGGCAAGCTCGGCACCTGCCATGTATCCGTTGCCCCAGTAGAGATAATATTTGCCGGACACAGGGTCCTGAAACACATCCACATCAATCTGCTGGCCTCCGCCTGTAGGTGAGTCGGTCACAATGGGGTGGCCCAGATCGGTGAACGGCCCGGCGGGATTGTCGGCCACAGCCACACCGATGGCCTTGCGGTCGGCCTCGGGCCAATGTCCGCTGTAGTAGAAATAATATTTATACCCATCACCTTCGCGGCGTTCGATTATGGCCGGAGCCCACGCGTTGCCGGTGGCCCAGGGCACCTGCTCGCTCTTGAGGTCGAGCATAATCCCCTCGTCAGTCCATGTCTCCAGATCGGGCGACGAGAACACCGTGAAATAATAGCCGCCCCAGCCGGGAGTGCCATCGGTGGTGGAATATATGTAATATTTGCCCGTTTTGTTGGAATACATAATTTCGGGATCGGCATGAAAGCCGGGAAGCACGGGGTTGACAGCCTCAGCAACACAGACTGCCGACGACGCCAGCATCAGCGAAAGCAATGTCGATTTAAGGTTCATGGATAAATTCTTGTTTATAATTAAATGAAGATAGGCGTGGCTGAACCGGAAATCACGGAATCCGCAACACCTTCACTCGGTTTGCACTGACACAAATTTACGAATTTTGTCCCATTATTTCCCTCTGTCACCCCTTTATCGGATAAAAAAAGCGCTAACTTTGCAATACCATGAATAATAAGACCATCACATTTCTTGCCGCTGCCATTCTGAGCGCGGCATCCGCATCGGCCGCTCCCGACACCGCCAAGGAGGCGGCAAAGGTACGCGGCATCATAACCAAAGTAAACAACCACTGGCAACAGACCAATCCGCCGGAGACGCGCTCCTTCTGGGACAACGCCGCCTATCACACCGGCAACATGGAGGCGTACTTCCTCACCGGCAACGAGGAGTGGAAGAACTACTCGGAGCGGTGGGCCGAACATAACGAGTGGAAAGGCGCCAAAGGCACCGACCGCTCGCGCTGGAAATACGACTACGGCGAGACTGACGACCATGTGCTGTTCGGCGACTGGCAGATATGCTTCCAGACGTATGCCGACCTCTACCGCATTCTCCCCGACGACCGCCGCATACGCCGTGCGCGCGAGGTGATGGAATATGAGATGTCGACCCCGCGTAACGACTACTGGTGGTGGGCCGACGGGCTTTACATGGTGATGCCAGTGATGACCAAGATGCACCGCATCACCGGCAACAAAAAATACCTCGACAAGCTTTACGAATACGTCCTGGTGAGCGACAGCATAATGTACGACCCGGACGAGGCGCTTTATTACCGCGACGCCAAATATGTGTATCCCGCCCACAAAAAGCGCCAACGGGAAGAAAGATTTCTGGGCGCGCGGCGACGGATGGGTGCTTGCCGGACTGGCAAAAGTGCTCAAGGACGTGCCGGCCGACTGGGAACACCGCCCGTTCTTCACCGACAAATATGTGCGCATGGCCGATGCTGTGGTGAAGCTGCAGCAACCCGGCGGCTACTGGTCGCGCTCCATGATGGACGAGGCGCACGCTCCCGGCCCCGAGACCAGCGGCACGGCATTCTTCACCTATGGGCTGCTGTGGGGGCATCAACAACGGCTATCTGAACGATGCCAGATATCTTGAAGCCGCTAAAAAAGGATGGAAATACCTCTCGGAAAAGGCCTTGCAGCCCGACGGCTCGGTGGGCTACGTGCAGCCCATCGGCGAGAAAGCCATACCGGGACAGGTGGTGGATGTGCGTTCCACCTCGAATTTCGGCACCGGGGCATTCCTGCTTGCCGCCTGCGAGTATGTACGCTATCTTGAAAGGCTCCATAACGCCGACCGCGACTACTGGACCTCGCTCGCCTACAGCATGGCAGCTCCCGTGCTCAGCAACATGGCCGAGGGCACACTGCAGAAAAACATGCTCGTGGAAGTAAGCCCCAACTGGGACGGCCGCAACATTAAGGTGACATACATGGAGGCTTTCGGGCGCCTTATGGCCGGCATTGCCCCCTGGCTCTCCCTGCCTGACGACGACACCCCCGAATGCACACAGCGCAAGCAACTGCGCCAGTGGGCGCTGGCAAGCTACCGCAACGCCGTCGACCCCGCCAGTCCTGACTGTCTGCTGTGGAGCGGACAGGGGCAGGCTCTTGTGGATGCCGCCTATGTGGCCGAATCGTTTCTGCGGGCCTACGACGCACTGTGGGTTCCGCTCGACGACACCACGAAACAACGGTACATCGAAGCTTTCAAAGGGTTGCGCAGAGTCGACCCGCCCTACACCAACTGGCTGCTCTTCTCCTCCACCATCGAGAGTTTTCTGGCGAAGACCGGAGCGGAATGCGATGAATACCGTGTGAACTCTGCCATAAGGAAAGTGGAGGAATGGTACACCGGCGACGGATGGTATGCCGACGGCCCGGTGTTCGCCTTCGACTATTACAGCAGCTATGTGTTCCACCCCATGTATCTGGAGACACTGCAGGCAATGATCGACTCCGGGCGCTACACGCGCATACACTACGGCAAGCACTATGACCGCGCCCTGAAACGTGCGCAGAAATTCAGCATCGTGCTCGAGCGCCTCATTTCGCCCGAAGGCACCTTCCCCGTGTTCGGGCGCTCCATCCCCTACCGCATGGCCACCATGCAGCCGCTGGCGCTGATGGCTTGGTATGGCAAACTGCCCGACGGGCTCACCGACGGACAGGTGCGCTCCGCCCTCACCACGGTGATGCACCGAATGTTCGACGGCAAGGAGAATTTCAATGAAAAGGGCTTTCTCACCATCGGTTTCACCGGACGGCAGCCGAACGTGGCCGACTGGTACACCAACAACGGCTCGCTCTACATGACCTCGCTTGCGTTCCTTCCGCTCGGACTGCCCCCCACACACTCCTTCTGGAGCGATGCACCCCTGGCATGGACCTCTCAGAAAGCATGGGGTGCTCAGCCCTTCCCCAAGGATCACCAGTGGAAAGATGAAATACGCACCCACGACCTGTTCTGATTCCATCCATGACAACATCCTGCATATTATTTCTGGCCATGCTGCCCGCATGCGTCGCGGCGTATGCCATGAACACTCCTGCCGACACTGAATGCCGCCTCGTTCCGGTGGCACCTGCCTATAGCGCCACCTCAGTGAATACGGCGGTGTTCAGAGCAAATTCTGTGACTACGCACGGCAACATCCAGTACTCCTGTTTCTACGATCCCGAGGGCTATGTGACCATAGGGCGCCGCAATCTCGACTCTGACAGATGGGAAGTGCGGCGCACTCAGTACAAGGGGAATGTGGCCGACGCACACAATGTGATTTCGATGGCCGTGGACGGCGACGGCTACCTGCATCTGTCGTTCGACCATCACGGCCATCCGTTAAGGTATTGTCGGAGCGTGGCGCCCGATTCACTCGCGCTCGGACAGCTGGAGCCGATGACGGGCAACGGCGAGGAGGATGTGACCTACCCGGAATTCCACACACTGCCGTCGGGCGACCTGCTGTTCGTCTACCGCTCCGGAGCCTCCGGGCGCGGCAACATGGTGATGAACCGATACGACCTGACAACACGCCGCTGGCACCGGGTTCACGATGTGCTGATTGACGGCGAGGGGGAGCGCAACGCCTACTGGCAGCTATGCACCGACAGCGCGGGCGGCATACATCTTTCGTGGGTGTGGCGAGAGACATGGCTCGTGGAGACAAACCACGACCTCTGCTACGCCTACTCCGCCCGACGGAGGCCAATCCTGGCAGCGCAGCGACGGCACGCCTACACCCTGCCCATCACCGTGGCCACGGCCGAGGTGGCCATGCCCATCCCGCAGAACTCCGAGCTTATCAACCAGACCTCAATGACGGCCGACAGCAACGGCCACCCGCTCATCGCCACCTACTGGCGCGAGGCAAACGATTCCATCCCCCACTATCGCCTTGTAAGTCACGACGGCACCGGATGGAAAACGGAGCGCGTGGTTGAGCGGCACACACCCTTTTCCCTTTCGGGCGGCGGCACAAAGATGATTCCGATTGCACGCCCGCGCGTGGTGAGCGATGGCCATGAACTGTACTACATCTTCCGCGATGCCGAGCGCGGCAGCAGGGTATCGGTGGCCACACGCAAGGAGGGGGAAGAGCAATGGCGCGTGACGGATCTGACAGATTTCAGCGTCGACGCCTGGGAACCGACTCTCGACAATGAGCTGTGGCGCAACCGCGGCCAGCTGCACATCTACGTGCAGAATGCATCGCAGGGCGACGGCGAAACCCTCACCACCGCCCCACCCCAACCCGTATATATCCTCGAAGTGAAACGCTGAAAAAGCGCCCCGCCGAGTTACAGGTGCAGCATCAACGTGTAGGGTCGCGACCTGTCGCGACTGCAACAATGCGTAACGCACCTGAACATCAGGCATTCACCAGCCACATCACGCCTGCAGTCGCGACAGGTCGCGACCCTACAACCAACGGGCACCCGGATGCACAGACCGGGTACCCGTTGGTTTTCATTACTGACGTTCCAGATGATGTCTGTTCAGGATATTTTGGTTAAATCTTGTTAATTTGGGAATTTTGTTGTATTTTCCGTTTAGACCGATTTAACACAAATTTATATACCTATTAATTCATTGTCAACTAAACGAAAGCGTTCTTTTAATTGGAAAGTGCGCTTTCTTTTTTCGCAAAAATTTAACATAATTACCCCCCATTTAAAATTCGTTAACATCTAGCCGATTTTGCTGCTTAAATAATTTAAGATAAATTCGCGGCGTCAAGTAGGGATTATACCAACTACCCTCCGTTTTATCAGGGGAAAACACAGTTATTAGAGATTATTTAACTTACATACATTCGACGGCCACTCTGACCATGCAGACGGCCGTGACTTGATTTAACAACATGAAACGCATTCTTGCACTTCTGATGCTTGTCATCGAAGGCTTTGGCTTTATGCTGCATTCCCAGCCCGTAGCAGTCAAGACCAACCTGTTGGGATGGGCCACAACCACCATCAATGCCGGTGTGGAAATGGCGGTGAGCCACCGCCAGACTATCCAGGTGTTCGGTGCCCTCAACCCGTGGACATTCTCAGGCGAACGCCGCGCACGCTTCTGGGCGGCACAGCCCGAATGGCGCTACTGGCTTTGCGAGCGCTTCAACGGGCACTTCTTCGGCATCCACGCAGTGGGCGGAGAATACAACGTGAAAAACATCGACGTGCCGTTCGGCATTCTGCCCGACACGGAGAAAGGCCGCCACTACGAAGGATGGTATGTGGGCGGAGGCATCACCTACGGCTACCAGTGGATGCTTTCCAAGCACTGGAACATCGAGGCATCGATCGGCGTGGGATACATCTACTCGCCCTATAAGCTTTACGGGCGTTGCGACCGCTGCCTCGACCGCGATCACCGCAACTATGTCGGCCCGACAAAGGCCGCTCTGAGCATCCTCTACATCTTCTGACCCCCTCCATCAAGCAACACTCATGAAACGCAACATAGCAATGGCAGCTCTCGTGAGCTGCGTGGCAACTTTTGCACACACCGGAACCATGAACAATGCCGACGCCGTACGCGCCCTACGCATCGACACCGGCAAGGTGGGCGACCGCATGCACCTGCAGATGGTGCTCGACTTCGATTCGCTCAACATCGAGTCGAACCGCCGCATCATCTTCACTCCCCTGCTCATCGGCGAGAATGCCGCCGACACAGTGACATTCAGCGAAGTGATGGTTAACGGCCGGCGTCAGCACATCTCCTACGAGCGCACACCCGGAGGATTCGCAGGAACAGAACTGCGGCGCGTGAACGGCACTTCACAGCAGCTGAGCTACAGCGATGCGGTGCCCTACGAGGAATGGATGCAGTATGCCACGCTCTATCTGGCCAACGACCTCTGCGGATGCGGCGACGTGCTCGACCGAGGGCGCCGCGAACTTGCGGTGATTGACCACCGCCCCGCACCAGAGCCGGTGTTCCAGCCTCTCACTTGCTTTGTCACCCCGGCTGTGGAGGCCGTGAAGATGCGCAGCGAACGCGGAAGCGCATTTATCGACTTTGTGGTGAACCGCACTGAAATCCGCCCCGACTACCGCAACAACACCGCCGAGCTGAGGAAAATCACCTCGACCATCGACCTTGTGAAGAACGATCCGAACGTGTCGATAACAACCGTCAAAATCCACGGCTATGCTTCGCCGGAAGGCTCATACGCCAACAACCACCGCCTGGCCGAAGGACGTGCCGCATCGCTTGCCGACTATGTGAACCGCCTTTACAGCTTCCCGGCCGGAACCATGCAGGTGGAATCCACCCCCGAGGACTGGGCCGGTCTGCGCCGCTATGTGGCCGACTCGCTCCGCCTTGACAACAAGGACGAGATTCTTGCCATAATCAATGACAACGCCCTTGCACCCGATGCCCGCGAATGGCGCCTGAAATCGCGCTATCCGCAGCAGTACGGCATGCTGCTGGCCGATGTCTATCCTGCCCTGCGCCATTCGGATTACGAGGTGGACTATGTGGTGCGCCCGTTCAACCTTGATGAGGCGCGCCGGATGCTCAGGGAAAATCCACGCATGCTCAGCCTGCACGAGATGTTCATGGTGGCACAGAGCTATGAGCCGGGCAGCCCTGACTATAACGAAGTGTTCGAGGTGGCCGTGCGCCTCTTCCCCTCCGACCCCGTGGCCAACCTCAATGCCGCCATCACGGCCTTCAACCGCCACGACATCCCTGCCGCCGAGCGCTATCTGGCCAAAGCCGGCAACCAGCCGCAGGCCGATGAAGTGCGCCGGGCCATCGAGACTTATAAAGCGGACGGCAAATAACGCCCCGACAACGATTATATACAATTTACTTCATATTCATCTTTAACTGTATTTTTATGAATCTTAAATCCATCTTCTCAGTTGTCGCACTGTCGGCTCTGATGGTCGGCTGCTCCTCTGACGATCTGACCAACGAACCGGGCGCAGTTGAAACTCCTGCATTGGGCGAAACCATGACCGGCTACCTCAACGTCAACATCAACCTCCCGACCGTAAGCGCCACCGGCGCCCGCGCTCTTGACCAGTCGAACGACCAGTTTGACGATGGCGAACTTTCGGAATATGCCGTGAACTGCGCACATCTCGTAATCTTCGACACAGACAATGAAGCTACAGCAAAAGTTGTGGGCGTATTCTCGTTCACCGACCTGAAACCATGGAATACTGATGCATCCACAACCGACAATATCACAAGCTCCGCTGAATCTGTTATCAAGGTTCAGGTGACTAAAAGCGACAAGAATTTGGGTGCTCTCGTCGTGCTTAACGACCCTGCAGCAAAGACCCATTTTATTAAGGATCTGCCCTTCCAAAAACTCTTCTCGAACGATCCTGTTACTATTGGCGTAGCTAATTATAACCCGATTGTGAATTTGGCTACCATGAAGAACTCCGATGGTTTTTTCATGACCAACGCTCCGCTTTACGAAAACAATACCGCAAAGACTCTGGTGTCAGTCCTTCCGAGTTCAATCTGCAACTCTCCTCAGGAAGCGCAACAGTCGCCGGCAATAGACGTTTTTGTTGAGCGCGGCGTGGCGAAAGTCAACGTTACAACCAGCGCAACGCTCAAGAACGAAATTGAAATCAACAATACAACCTACCAAGCCAAAGTTCTGGCTTGGGGACTTGATATCACCAACCTGAAATCCTATCTCGTGCGCAACGTCTCGGATTTTGACACATGGAAGGCATACGCCAAAGGTCCTCGCTTCTACAGTGATGACTCCAAACGTATCTACTGGGCCATCGACCCGAACTATACAGATGGTTCGGCAGAAGAGGATTATATAACCGCCAATTTCAACAAAATTTCAGAAAACGATGTGACCAATGCAGCCGATGTCACTGCGCCTGTCTACATTCTTGAAAACACATTTGATGTAGCCAACCAGATGCGCAACCGCACCACACGCGCCATTATCAAGGCCACATTCGCCCCCAAAGACCAGGAGCCTGAAACTTTCTACACAATCGGTTCTGCCAATACTATTTATACCAAGGAACTGATGCAGACTTTTATCAAAGGTCAGGCAGTACACCTACTTACAGGGAAAAACGACGCATCCAAATATACATTCGCCCCTAATACATCCGTATCCAACACTGCAGGTGCACACTCTATAGGAAAACAGGACATTTTCTATGACGGTACAGTTCTAACACCCGAAGAAGTTGCAACACTTAACGACGCCATCGGCACAATCAACACCTACAAGGATGGTATCTGTTACTATGTGGCCCGCATCCAGCACTTCGGTGAAAAATACACACAATGGAAGCCCGGAGATCCCACTTATGGTCAGGACAAGGACGCGAATGCTGCCGCCAACTATTATCTCGGCCGTTACGGAGCTGTCCGCAACAACTGGTATGAGCTTCAGATCTCCGATATCAAAAATCTCGGCAACCCGACAATTCCCGAAGCACCTGATACCCCCGATGACGAGAATTACTATTACATCTCGTTCAAGGTCAACATCCACTCGTGGGCTAAGCGCGTGCAGAACGTGACTCTCTAAAAACGTGATACTCTAAGAAAAAGGGATTATATCATAACATAACATCAACGACGGGGCGCCCGCACAGGGCTATGCCTACCGGACGCCCCGTTCTTTAACTAAAGGACCAAGAATCCAGAATCAACCAATCAGCAATGACAGCCAAACTATCCATACTTTCGGGGTTGCTCTGCCTGGCGGCGGCCGGACTGAGCGGATGCTCCCTGATGCACGACGATCTTGAACCCTGCCCGTCGGGGGTTGACCTGAAGTTCGTCTACGACTACAACATTCAGCGTGCCGATATGTTTCCCGACCATGTGGGCAGTGTGACTGTCTATGTGTTCGACCAGAACGGCCGCTACATCACCCAGCAGGAGGATTTCAACACCGCCGCCGAACGCCCCCTGGCCTCACACGACTACCGGATGCACCTCGACCTGGCACCCGGCACCTACCAGTTCATCGCACTGGCACACCAGAAGAGTGTGGACGAATGCCTCGCCTCGAAAGGAGCGAAGTACCGCCGCACCGACATGACACCCTCTCAGCACTCCCTCTCCGACCTCAAAGTAACTCTCGACCGCATAAACGCCGAAGTGCGCAACGAAGGCGTTCACCTCGACACCCTGTGGCACGGAATGAGCGCCACCCCGCTCGTGGTGCGCGACATGGAGGCGGCACAGCAGACCATCAGCCTCATGCGCAACACCAAGAACCTCACCGTGAGTCTGCACGAACTCGACGACCGCGCAGGCATCATCCCATCCGACTACGAAATAAAAATCACCGCGGCCAACGGCGTCATGAACCACGACAACACGCCCGCTGCCGACGAGACCCTGACATATACCCCCTACGCCGTGTGGGCAACCGAGTTCCCCTCGCCCGAGGAGCAGGAAGCCAACAATCTGCCCGTGCAGGAACGCACGGCCCACGCTGCGCTGAGTTTCAACCGCATCATGCACCGGAGCGCACGTGGCGGGGAAGGCTCCGATGCCCTGCTCACCATCTACAACAAACGCTCGCAGAAAACGGTGGCAACCATCGACCTGGCCGACTGCCTGGCACAGGGCCGCGGCGCCTTCGAGTATCTGCACTACTCGCCGCAGGAATTTCTCGACCGCGAGTACGACTACAAGCTCGACTTTTTCCTGAAAGGCGACACCTGGCAATACATTGACCTTTCAATCTCCATCCTCTCCTGGAGCAAACGCATACAGCGGGTATCGTTCGAATAAATACAAGTAGTACCACTTAATTCAAACAACCCCGAAAGCTGTCATCCTCACCCACCAATCACCATGATTTCAATGATTCGACGATTCAGAATGTCTGCAGCACTGGCCATCCTGGCCGGATGGCTGCTTACGGCCTGCTCCGACAGCTACGTCGACTCGCTGCCTGCCCCCCAGCCCGGCACAATAACAATCTGTCTGGGTGCTCCGGCGCAGGGAAGCCGCGCCGATGCCGCCGACTCGCCCGACGACCTTTCGCCTGCCACAGCCGACGAGCGCACCATAACAGACCTGCGCTATTTCGCATTCCCCTCCGACCCTGATGCACCCGGAGCTGTGACACTGAAAGGGGCGCTCCTGCCCCCCTCGGCCGACGAGATGGCCAACGAGCGATACAAGGAATATGTGGTGCGCGATGTGGAGCCCGGCTCCTACCGTGTGTATGTGGTGGCCAATATGCCGCAATGCGCCACAGTGGGCAGCGAGGAGGAACTGAAAGCGTTGCGCCTCACCTACTCCCCCACCGAACTGCCTCGGCCGGGCCATCTCCCGATGATCTACGAGCCGATGGGCGAAACGGTGGTAGAGCCCGGCGGAACCGTGGTTACCGCCAACCTGCAGTTCACATGCGTGAAAGTGCGCTACAACCTGATTTTCGATAAAGAGAACAACGCCACAGCCGAAGCATTCGGCAACCGCGGACTGATAATCAAGGCCGTGAACGGCCAGAAGCTTTCAGAGGAAACCCCATTGGTGCTCGGTGCGCCAATGAGCGGCATCACAAGCAACGACAACACATTCAACGCGCCGCTCACGCCGGGGCGTTACTTCGCCTCGTGGACCCGCAACGACGATGCCGGCGGCGACGAGGATGTGATAACCGTGGGCGAAGGCGCTCCCGACTCGTATGCCTCAAAATGGGTGTACCAGGGCACACTCTATCTGCCCGAACGCTACACCGGCAACAAGGAGAAGCAAAGCCTCCTGACGGTTGAGGCGGTGGTGGTGAACGGCTCACACAGCCCGAAGGCCGACGGCACCGTCGACCTGAGCAGCATCCCTACCGGCCCGGTGAACACCTACACCATCCCGCTGGGACATGCCAACGGACAGGACCAGCCGCGCCAGTTTCCCCGCGGCACCTATTATGAGATAATCGGCCAAATCGAGACTACCGAGTTCACTGAACTGCAGGCCGACGTGAAAGTGAGCGACTGGGTGCCCATGCCGATGGCGCACGCCGGACACACCACTCTGACCGTCGACAAAACCGAGGCCAAGGTGACATCAATCGAGACAGATTCCATACATTACACCTCGAATGCACCCGAGGTGATAATGGGCTGCGACGCCAAAATCGACGGCCAACCGGTGATAGTCCAGTACGAACAGGACACCCGGCGCCGAGTAATAAAATTCCGCATAAATCCGGCCATCCCGATAGGGAAATTCGCGGAAGGCTCGGGTTTTCTGCCCACCGGACGGACAAAGATATGGATTCAGGCCAACCATGTGCGCAAATATCTTGACGTCGACTACAACGTTGAGCCGCTCTTCGAGGTGGAACCTGAGGAGGTGACCATCAGCTGGCTTGAGGGCCAAAATAACGATCCGACATATACCAAGACATTCCGCTTCCAGACCAATCTGGGCGGCATCAAGGCAATGTTTCAGGGGCAAGACAAAACCTTCCCCATGAAGCTCGAGATCGGCTCGGCTCAGATAGAGCTTGATTGCACCGACACGGAAGCAGCCGTAGGCACGTTCACCGCCACGGCGCTGTGCAATCCCGTCACAACCACCACATTCAATGTAACCCTTTCGCCACGCGACGGCAGCCATCCCGAACTGGCCAAGACGGTGACAATCACCGTGAAACCACCACTGGGCGACTACCGCATATATTTCCGCGCCATCAATGACAACCAGGGCGGGAACGATTGGAAAGACGCTGAATTCAATGCTGTTGCAACCGAAGGAGGCTCAAACAACTGGAATGACGGATGGAACGCCCCGAAATTATATACCTATACGCAAATGGGTGAAACCGTCGAGGGGAATATACCTAATTATTACGTGTGGGTATTCTCTGAATCTAAAGGCTGGCCAGGAGATGAGATGCGTAAGGATGACACTAACACAGGTTGGTACTATGTTCCAATAGCACCCGGCAAAACCGCAACTAACTCGCAGGACGGTTCAACCAAAACCATTCGTCCGGGCGAAACTCTGATGATTTTCAACTCGGCACCTAATGCCGATACGGGGCAGCACCGCCATCGCTGCTCGCATCACCTCGACCCCGGCATTCAGCTGTTCGACTATGAAGACCGCGAGGGCTGGGTGCTCTACGACCCGCTGTGTGCACCCTACTACCGCGTATATGATGTACGGCCGGAAATTGTCAACGCCACTTACGACGTCTATACCCAGAAACCGCTGAAGAGCTGGTCGATAAAATATGGCGTATATAACTACGCAAACAACGTTGCGACACCCTACAGCATCAACTGCAATAACCTCTCCTCCTATACAGTCGAGACCATTGATGGCGTGACAATGTACCACTACACGTCGGAGTTCAAGGCTCCGGCAGGCGATCTGGCCAAGAGCATCGTGTATTACTTTGAGGACGGCACCTCCACCACCATTTTCGGTGGTGAAAACTTCGCCACGTCGGATGATACAGCCCGCGGCTACTGCTACCTGATAGACAACAAATGGACTTGGAGCCGCACACCCATGCATGTTGAACCACCAGCCATGCGCCGAGTTTACCTGTATAACGATTTAGACTGGGTGCAACCGCATCTGTATTGTTGGGTTAAGAGCAATGACTCAGTTAAGAACGCCGACTGGCCCGGACAAAAAATGACGCAAGTTTCTTCGGGAAGCAAATGGTGGTATCTTGACATTGAATTGAAATATAATATGATTATATTCAGCAACAACGGGTCAGATCAATCGGCTGATAAACCTATCGATTCAGGAACAGAACCGATTTATCGTAACAACAAAGGGGACGGCGTCGATGACCGGCCATAAGCGGCAGAATACGCCGTAACCAGTTTCAGCATGGATAAATTCAGAACGATGAAACCAAGCATAATCAACATATTGCTCTGCTGTCTGCTCCTCGCAGGGTGCAGCGACGACACTTCGCAGTGGCTCGAACCTGAGCTGCGCGACACCGACAGCGTGAAACTGACGCTGCGGTTGCCGGGGTTCAAAACCGGCTCACGCGCAGCCACCGTTGACGACTGCGCCATAAACACACTGGCGGTGGTTTTTATTGACAATAAAGGCAACTACCTGTCGGAAGCAACAGTAGACCAATCGCAGATCACGGGCAGCGGCGCCACCTATGAGGTGACTCTGCCTATAGCCTCCAATGCGGCAGCAGTGCAGCTTGTGGCAAACTACGAAGCGTCGCTGGGCGCCGACGCCACCACCGTCGGGATGACCGGTGACCCTGACAGCCGCGCCGACATAGTGTTTTTCGGTTCGGCCACACTTGCCGAACTGCAGACCGATAACCCCTCGGTGACGCTTACACGCTCGGTGGCACGCACCGAACTGACATCGACCGCTCCGGGGTTCACCGTCGAGCAGGTGAAATTCTACGGCACCCCCTCGAGCGGACTGGTTGGATCCACCGACCTTACAGCCCCTGCCCTACCCGCAGGTGTAACCTACTCCGCCGACGGCGTGGAGATGGCCGCCGACGGCACGCCGCACTACCACTACGAAGCTGCGGCCGGCAAATGTTTCCTCGTGATAAAAGGAAAATACCAAGGCACGGAGGGATGGTATAAAATCGGGTACATCCCCGCGGATGCAGACCCCAAGGCCTCCGGAAATGAGATTGCCCTGCTGCGCAACCACCGCTATATCTTCACCATCACGGATGTGAACGACTGCGGCTGGCCTACGGAGGAGGAAGCCGTGGCATCGCGCCCCGACAACCGCCTCACCACCGAGCTGCTCGACGACAACGCAACGATATACAACATCATTGCATGCCGCGATTATCTGCTCGGGGTAAGCCCAGATGTAAAGGTGGCCTGCGACGGACGCTCCGCCGAAGTGAAACTCGTAAGCTCCTACCCTGCCAAGACGGGCAAACCGCAATACACCGTCAGCCTTCCGGCCGAAGCCAACGACTGGCTCACGGGCTACACGCAGACAGCCTCGACCTCCGTGGAGGGGAGCGCCACCCAAAGCCAGTGCACCGAATACACCCTCACGTTCACACTGACGGCCAACGACCGTTCGGAGAATCCGCGCGAGGCGGTGGTGACCATCCGCTCGGGCGACCTCATGCGCACCGTGCGCATCACCCAGGAGGGCACCGACTTCAAGCGCGACGCCACACGCCGCGTGATGATCCACAATCTTGAAGATCACGGCGAAAGCTATGACTACTTCAACTTCGTGGACAAAGAGCTGCAGGGAGCCAAGGAAGAGGAGATGCGCGTGGCCCGCAACAACGGCCTGCATTTCCGGGTGTACAACAATCAGTATTACTACACCATCCCCTTCAAGGAGGGCGACACCGGCGAAGTGCTTGAAGGCAGCGATAGAATCAGCCTCACCCATGTAGGCTCGAACTGGGAGGTGCACTGCACAGACACAAGGAACTACGCCATGTGGACCGCCCAGATCCGCATCACCAACCGCGGAGCTGCCCGCAACGACGTGGTGACGGTGACCTACGACGTGTTCCACCGCGGACTGTTCCACCGCCTCACCGGCGCCTACCAGATTCCTGGTCCCGACGAGAGCGCCGAGCGCACGGGATGGTTCTACTATGAGCAGGTACGTGTAAACGTTAACGGCCAGGACTATTACGTGCTCGACCGCGACATGGCAGCCACCGGCAACCGCTTCTACTCGCCCGACGGAGTGCAGTCGCGCGGCAACATCGGCTCGCGCGGCGGATACTTCAAGATTGCCGAACGCAAATCGGACACCCACCTCATAGAAGCCCTTCCCCCCGAAGGATACATCGTGCCGGAGGCCTATCACCTGCAGCAGCTCGGCATCAAACCGAGCGGCGACACCGAAGGCACCGTTGCCCTCACCGTGACCGAAGGAAGCCTGACGGAACTCTATTTCCCCATGTCGGGCTACATGGAGGGGAGCATCCACAAGAACGAAAGCCACACCTGCCTGTGGTCGCGCACCGCGCTGAGCGGCAACCAGGGCTTCTCCGAGGACAGCCCAGAGTACGGCTACTGGTTCATGTATCTCGACGTCTACGGCCCGTCTGCGAACCTCGGCAACATGCGTCTGGCCACCCGCAGCAGCGTCAACACCGACGGCATCGGCGCCTATAAAGCCATGCCCGTGCGCTGCCTCCAGGGCCCCGAGCCCCCGGTGGGCTGGAACATCCCCTCCCCCGCCGACGGCCGCCGCCGCATCATTCTCACTGACGTACCCGCCACAAAGCTATATCTGTCATGGACTGGCGGCAGTTACGCCACTCCGGCATCATGGCCGAAGATGTACACCTGCGGCGCAAACGTCTTCTACTACGACATCCCTAAGGGAGCCACCGCCATCACAGTGAACAACCGCGACGAGACCCCGGCTTTCTCCCGCACAGACGTATCACTCCCCGCCTTCGACCCCCAGAATCCCGTCACCACCCTCTCCCTCCCCTGAGGCGATGCACAATGCACAATGCACAATTCATGATGCACGATGCATGATTCACGATGCATGATGCAGGATTTCACATACAAAATCGGCTGCTATTTGTTATTATAATGTAAAGTCGCTATATTTGCAGAAAACGCACATGTCATGAGCACGTTAGACCTCAACGCCATCCGCAACTACTTTGCCGGGCAGCCCATAGTGAAAGCTTGGCTGTTCGGTTCGTATGCCCGCGGCGAGGCCACAGAAAAAAGCGATGTCGACATTCTTGTAACGTTCGACAAATCGGCACGCGTCGGTCTGCTGAAACATGCCGACCTTATAATCTCACTGGAAAAGCTCCTCCACCGCCCCGTCGACATAGTGGCCGACAATGCCCTCCTGCCATGGGTACGCCCCACCGTCGACGCCGATAAAATCCTGATTTATGAGAGATGAACTTTTCTGATTCATGATGCACGAGGCACGATGCACGATTTTACATTCAAAATCCGATAAAACCACTGCGGCCGCGGCATCCGGATGGATGCTGCGGCCGCAATCGTTTCAATAGAGATTAGCCCCAATCAACGGCTATTTCTGATTATTAGCCTTATATAATGAGGCGATATTTACAGAATAAATCTTGACGGTCAAATATTGTATGGATTTTTAATAAATCCTTGATGCTTGTATGAAATTACTTTAGCAGGCACCCCGGCGACTGTAGCTCCAGCGGGAACATCCTTTACAACAACGGCTCCGGCGGCTATATTGGAATTATCATGTACATTAACATTCTCAACAATGCACACATTAGGTCCAATCCAGACATTATCACCAATCACCGCAGGAGCAGAATGATTCGATCCGATGTTAAGAAATTGACTTAGATTAACATTGTTCCCAATTACAGTTTGTGGATTAACTACCATGCAGATTCCGTGTCCGATATATAAGCCGTAGCCTATCTCGCATTGACGAGGAATCTGCAAGCAATATTTAATCGACATTCTTCTATGCATCCATACAGCAAGAGGCCAAATCACGCTTTTGTTGTGTGACAGCCGAAGCCAAAAAGTATAATTAAAGCAATGATTCCGGCCAAACAAAAGATAAAGTATGATTTTATAAAATGGGCTGTTTCCTTTACCCGTATACCGATGAAAATCCGATCTAATCTTTTTTATAGCATCGTTCATACAATTTTTGGCTGGATTCTAATAGAACCATGGTCTATAGTTTAATTACTCCGTTTTGAAGGTGATGTCGTCGGTGCGGGGATGCACGAACTCGAATTCGAGGGTGCGGGCCAATCCCTCGTCAAGGGTGTACGGCGCCTTGAAGCCGCTGGAATGCGCTTTAGTGGCATCGAATTCGGTGGTGGCACAGAATTTTTTCACACGCACCGAGCTTATGGCCAGTTTCTTTCCGGTGATTTTTGCCAGCAGGTCGAAGCAATAGCCTCCGGCCATGCCCATCCAGTAGGGGAAATGCGTGGCGGGGATGTGCTTGCCAAGCACTTTGCTTACGTGCGCCACAAGCTGGTTCATGTTGTTGTCGGGCTTGTCGATGTAGTTGAACACGTTGTAGCCTTCGGTCACATTGTCGATCATGAACTTTACGAAGGCCACGATGTTGCCCACGTAGGCCATCGACTTGCGGTTCTCGCCTTTCCCCACCATCAGGAATTTTCCGGACGAGATCTGGCGCAACAGATTGTAGACGTTTCCGCGGTTGCGTTCGCCGAAAATCACCGTGGGACGGATGATGTCGATGTTCCAGTCGGGGTGGCTCTCATACCACCGCTGAAGCACCTCCTCGGCCTGCCATTTCGATTTGCCGTAGTGGTTGAACGGATCGGCCGGGTGGGTCTCGTCGGGATTGTGCTTGTTCAGACCGTAGACCGCCACCGACGAGAAGAAAACGATGCGGCGGCATCCGTTCTTTTCCATGGCGCGGAGTGTCACCTCCATGCCGCCCACGTTGGTGTCGTAATAGAGCGACACGGGCGACACGTCGTCGCGGTGCTGCGCCGCCAGGAGCACCACCACGTCGGCTTCGGCGAGTTCACGGTCCATCTGCTGCTGCTCGCGCACATCGCCTATGGTAGTGATGTCGTTGAAAAAATGGCTTGGCTGCAGGTCGATGTTCCTGCACTCATATTTCTGCGGCTCCTCGCGCAGGAGGCCAAGAAGCCTTGTGCCAACGAAGCCGCTGGCACCTATCATTGCTATCTTCATAAGAATTAATTTTCAATATGGAATTGTGCATTTGTATTTATTTCAGGTATTTGGCAATGCCCAATACCGTATAGGTCATCATATACCAGCATGCCGGCAAAAAGGCTATGCGCTGATGATTGCGAATCACATTCCAGTAACCCTTGAACATGTCCAGCTTATTTGACGAACGGGATGCGGGAGCTTCCCGATATAGAGCCGTAACTTCACACATATTCAGTGCTGTATAACCCTTTTTCAGGATATCGAGCCAGAAGCAGAAATCCTCCTGAGGAATCTGTTTAAACCGTGTGTCACCCACTGCATCCCGTCGAATCATTGATGTAAGGCACGGAATGGAGTTGGATTTCAGGATACTGCCATATGTTGTCAAATCACGCGCGCACAATCCGCTCATTTCTATTCCCCTGCCAATCCATTTTCTCATAATACGAATACGACAGCGGGCAATTTCTCTCCGTCATAAAGGCCACCTGCTTTTCAAGCTTTTCAGGCAACCACACGTCATCGGCATCAAGAAATGCAATGAACCTTCCACGCGCATTGTCAATCCCTATATTGCGCGGTAAAGCCGGGGAACCCGACGGGGCGTCCGTCCTCAGGTATCTGATCCTCGCATCCTTAGCACAATATTGCTTTATTATTTCCGACGATCCGTCGGTTGAGCAATCATCAATCACCAGCAGCTCCCAATCATTATATGTCTGAGCCCTTACCGATTCAATCGTTTCGGCAACAGTGCTCCGGGCGTTATAACATGGGGTAATTATTGATACTAAAATTTCTGTATTCACTTCAATTTTAGGAATATAGTTAACATGCTATTTAATAATCTATATACCCCGACAGAAAACTTATGATATCCCTTAGCGCTTAGATTCGCGAATTGAAAGATTAGGAATGGAAAAGTATGATTATATTGTCCAATTTTGAAATACTGGCCATATCTCTGCTTATATTCCTTGTCGGACAACCTTGAATATCGGAATGCCCTACTTATAATTTGCTCTTGAATAAAGCTCTTACAGCAATCCTTATATGCAATTGAGTGGCTTTCAACTGCCAGTTGTTTAATTTTTTCAAATAGTATCAGATCTTTTGACAAGGTATCCGCTGATACTTGCCGTTTCTCACTTCCCTGTCTTATTTTCCTATAATAATATAACTTTGCCGGTAAATGACTAATCTTATAATCTTGGGACAATATTTTAAACAGAATAAAGACATCTTCGCAAAAATTCAGTTCCGGTTCAAACGAATATTTTTGATAAATCTCCCTTCTTATCAATTTATTCCATAACACCCCCCATACTTTATTATTTCGGCCGGAAATCGATTCCAAAAGCGATATCGAGTTTAATGACCGAAATTTATGTTCATGACCAGTCAACTCCATACCAGTCACTTCATAATAATCACAGATTACAATGTCTGCAGAAGATTGAACTGCCTCTAAATAAAGATTTTCACAAAAATGGATATCAACCCAATCATCTGGATCAACATGTATTATATATTCTCCAGTTGCCATCATGACACCATCCTGACGAGAATTGGCGACACCTCTGTTCTCTTCATGTTCAATAATGCGTATTTGGTGCGTACGCCCCGGATGATTCCTGATACACTGTCGAAGAATATTTATGCTGTTGTCTGAAGAACAATCATTGATAAATATAAACTCAACGCCATCTGATAATGTCTGATTAAAAAGAGATTCTGCGCATCTCTCGATGTATCTCTCAACGTTATATATCGGTGTTACAATTGATATATGTGGTTGCATAAACTGCCTGTCAATTCTTTTGCACCAGACCTCTATATATACTTCGCCAACAACGCAACATTGTTAAATTATCTTTATACAATGGATATTTAGATAACCAAAAATAAATCGCATAAAGATAGCACAACCTCTTCCCCATAAGTTTCCGCATCAATACACCTTTATCACAAAAAAAATCTTCGGTATATCCTTTAAACCATAATGAGGTTCCATCAATCATTCGTCCTACCGACTGTGGTACATAAAGTAGTTTTAAACGCCTTTTCAGACAATCATATAGAAACTTATTTTCTTCGCCACCTGCTTTAGAAACCCCACTGCCCAAGGTTTCATCGAAAAAAATATTATTCGCTGATATATCTTCACGTTTGAATGCCAACTGCCAACTTGCCAATTTCAAAGCATTTATATATCCAATATTTTTTTTATTTGACGGAAACCTTTTATAGGTGTTTTGCAATTGAAATGCTATTATCGATGATTCCGGATTTTGAGAAAAAGCATGAATAATTTTTGTGGGATAATTGTCATCAAGCACTTCGTCATCGTCACATATAAGGCAGATGTCTGCTGTAGCATTTTTTATAGCCATGTTGCGTGAACGAGACAGTCCACGTTCTGTTGTCGATATGAACTTCACACGGCACTCTTCCCCTATTTTATTTTTAAAGGAATATTCCTCAACCAGATTCCTATCACACTGGTTAACCACTATTACATCACTCTGAATATTACTTTTGGCAACAATCGAATGATCCGTCTGATGCATACATGAAATAAGAACCTGAAGTGTCATATCATTCTATTTGTCATTTAGTAAGATGTTTATAGACCTTTGAACAGAATTGAGCGCCTCTGTCTCCGATAACCTTGCTTACCAGCTCGTAAAGCCGCTCTTTTCTACCGTGCCACGAGGCTGTGAAATGATGGATAGTATAGGTATTTGGCGAAATCTGTAAAACTCCAGTTTTATATGATTTAGGAGAAAACAAATCATATGGTAATATATGGAGGTCAGACTGAGTATTTGTAAATTCTGAGATATCTGAGATTGAGTTCACATGAAACGAGCGATGGATTAATTCCCACATTATATTTGGCAATGGCCGCGTATCAAATCGTCCTTTTACATTGAAATGACGGTTATCATAATATTCCAAAAGGTACTTAAATAATGGATGTCCTTTTTCCGCACCCATCACAGCAGCTTCAACCTCGCCATCATTTTCCCTGCCTATAAAATATGGCAACCTCAATAGGGAGTCAAAAGATTTCAGCACCTCTACATCCGAATCGAGATATATGCCACCTTCATTATATAAGGCGTAGCATCTTATGTAATCAGCCGCAAAGGCATATTTCTTCGCAATAAATGCCTCTTTAACCCATGGATGGCTTTCAATGTCAAAATTTGAAAGATTCCATTGTTTTATTTCGTAATCCGGCAACAGCCGTTTCCAACTATCTATACAATTCTGGATTAAGGGAGGGAACGGATCGTCGCTCAGCCAGCAATAATGTATGGTTTTTGGTATCATCGCTTTTTATAATTTGCGTTTAATTGCTCTAATTCCTTTAATAACACCGTTATAAAATAAAGGGAAACGATAATAGAACTTTCTGAGATATTGACATATCGGCGAATTAAAGAAATCCACATCATGCTCGGCTATTAGCTGGATTTTATCTGCAAATGCACTTTTAGGATTTGCTATGAAGTTATCAATTTCTACTTCTATTCTTCCCGTTCGTTTAATCGTTGTATATATCTCATTGTCTTTAAGTAAAAATGGATTTCTATTATTTACTCCTTTCATTTTTGATGCAAAATAATGTATCACCTTGGCATTTTCGAGGTATTTTATTCCATTCTCAATTACTTGACAATTATATATTCCTGACATCTCAGTTATTATGTTTCCCGTCAACTCGTTGGCTTTACAAAAGGCAATTTGGTCATAACTGCAACCGTGCTTCATTGACTCTGTCCATAATTTATTCCATAAAGAATAAAATTGTTTTGCAGCCTGACTGTCTTTTACATAAATAATCCCGCTATTAAAATAAAATGGGTCATGATTTGCAACGTTCCAACCCACAATTTTTGCAGCAGTCGTAACATCATATGAATACGTGTGCTTTGAAATAGGTACATGTAAATCTGGCACTGCACAAATGTCTTCTTTATAGTTCTCTATATCTGATAAATCGCCACATATAACAGTGTCAGTATCAATAAACAGAAAGTCTCCATCCACAATATTACGAACGGAGGTTTTTATAAAACGGGACCGCTGCATCTGTGAATAATTCTGTGGTGTCTCCACTTCAATTATTTCTGTTACTTGATGCAACAGTTTTAGCCTATTATCTTTAAGGGTTTCATTCGTTTGCTTATCAACGAGGACACCTACGTAAACGTCAGGATGATATAACCGCAGTGACCGAACAGATATTACCAACTGCTCTAAATAATAATCGGCCTCATTACTGGTTAAGACATAGATACATTTTGTATGTTTCATAATAATCCTATATATTTATTTGCGCTAAGCAAATCCCGGTGATATAACCAAACAATGAATATTGACAGCTGGATGCATAAAAACCAACAAATCAAATAATAGTTATAAATTTTACGTGATGAATTGTTGCCTTTTATATATGAATACGACAATAGCAGTGTTATTGGAATAGATGCATGCATAAGTAACCTATCTGCCACAAAACGCTCTGAACCAGAAAATAAAAATATTATCCATAGAATAAATGTACAAAACACATATTGATACAATCCTCTAGCTACCATATTATTACCATTCAGCACAATTTTACTCTTCGATAATAATATATATAGGAAACACATAAAAAACAGTATGTTAATCAATATTTTTGCAATGCCAATACGTGAATTTGGGATTTCAAACACGGAATAGTTCGATTCCGGGAAATACCGGCTAAATATCAAGCCAATAATTAACCTTACAATCAGAACTTCTACAGGCAGTAAAATCAAGGCAATCATTCTAATTGTCTTATATTTCATGAAAAAGGCCAAAATAAAGACTACCATAACCATAAACGCAGATTTATGAAAAACCGTACCCAACGCAAAGAGCAAACATAACAATATTGCAGACGCAATTGAACGCTTATGGTAAAAATACAGTACCCCAATAAAAAGAATACCATCTGAAACAGATGACCGCAATATATTCGCGGTATTATAAAATAAAAAAATGAATGTTATGTATGACGTAATGGTTTTATTAATTGCATATTTTTTTATGATTATCGCATAGCATAAAAAAGCAATAAATGATAATATGAATCTAAACAATATATTATCATATTCAACATATTGTGCTATTTGCCAATATATTACCTCAAAATTTATAGAAAAAGTATACCTCTCCAAACGTTCGAGGTTCATTCTATATCCATAATAATCAGAAGCGACAAAACAAAAAGTTGATACTATAATACCGACAACAAATAATCTCGATACACTACATTTATAAAAGCCCTTATTATATCTGAATAAATTGTAGAACGCATAAATGTACAAAACATCCATGAATGCCCAATTTATCAAGAATAATAAATTATCCATTGATTGTTATTATTTTTGTCAAACAAAGACTATAGGTGACAAATAACTTACAAATTCAACATTAGTCGCTCACCGAATCTTATTCCAGACTTTGTTTAACCCGTATTTAACCATAGCAATCGCATTATACTGATTAAGAATATAAGCCATCCCAATGGTCAAAACACCAACTACTACAGTTTTAAAGACAAGAGAAAGAAAGTCGTGATGAATGTTCACTGAAGCAAAAATAATCCACGATAAAAATATCACAACTATGGTGTTTATCAATTGCGGAATGAATGAAAGGAAAAAAGAATTATTGAGTGAATGCAAGGTTAATCTGTACATAACCACATAACTCACAATGAAGTTGATAAGCAGGGAAATGTCCCACGCCCAGGCCATGCTCTCTATGGTGCGGAACAAGAGGGCTGCGATGAAGAAGGCACTCACGGTGGTTACGGTGGATTGGAGTCCGCAGAAAAACATGTGTTTTGTCTTTCCGGCAGCCTGATATATGGCACCTGATGTGGAAAGGATAATCTGGAGCGGGAGTGACAGCGCAAGAATGCTGAATACGGGCACGGCAGGTGCCCAGTTCGGACCGAAAATTATCCTGATAATCTCACCGGAGGTAAAGAACAGCAGTATGCCGAGCGGGAAGCTGATATAAGAGAGCAATGTGACCAGTTTAAGATTCTTTCTGGCAAGTTCTGCCTTATCGTCCTGCAACGACGAGAGTATGGGATGAAGCACCGGACCGATAACAAACGTGATATAGCTTAACGGCAATTGCATCAAACGATAGGATTTGTCGTAATATCCCAGTTCTGACATTGAGAAATATTTGCCGACAATGAGTTTGTCAAGATTTCGGGAAAAATAGTTGACAAACGAAAACATGAATTGATAGGCCGAAAATCCCCATACTTTTCGGAGCGGAGAAAAGTCGATGGCCAGAGACAGCGACAACGGGTAGTTCACATAGTTCACGATGAACACCCCGACCGATGTCACTATGGGAGTAACAATCAGTGCGTATATGCCCCATCCATGCAGTGCACCCCACACGGCCACGCATCCGCAAAGCAACTGAAACGACAATGTGCGCAGCGCTACCGTTCGGAACCGTTTTGCTTTAAGCATCAACCCGTTCGGCACTACGTTCAGCGAATTGAATAACAAACATATGCAAAGCAGCCTAACCACCGGAACAAGGGTCATATCATCGTAAAAACGCGCTACGACCGGGGCGCACAGGAACAACGCCACACCAAGAACGATTCCTATACCTCCCCCTATCATAAAGAGCGAACTAAGATCGCGCCGGGTGAGGTCCTTGAACTGAATGACCGCCGGACCAATACCAAATTCAGTGAAAATGTCAAGAAACGCCATTATCACAGTGGCAACAGCCATGGTGCCGAACGCTGCAGGCGACACGTTGCGCGCCAGCACTGCCGTGATGGCCAGGGAAATGAATATTCCAGAGTATCTTGCCACGGCAATCCAAAATACTCCCTTGGCTATTTCCTGCTTGATAGTAGGCATTCTGTATAACTATTCATTAAGACGAATATCTATCATATGTAGCAACACTCTACGGAGCTGCGACCTACCAATTGATAATGGCCATTTTTCGTATAATTGTAATAGTTTTACCAATTTATGATCACCATAAATCTGCAAATTGCAAATGAATTGTTGGAATATTTTGTACGAAGTACCATCATCAGACACAAATTTATAGTACGTCAGTAATTTTTTAAGATATTTCAGAAGAGCTCTTTCTTGATGATAATAGGCCTTGTCATTCAGTATATTAGTCAGAATAATATTCCAGTTATTTCGAGTACGCTCCATCGTAACTGTGCTCATTATGGAATTAGGATTCTGATCCATATTGCGAATGTATGTCGGGTTACTTGCAAAAGCTATCTTATTGAAGTACCGTGCTGCTTGATAAATCCACATTTCGTCTTCATGAATCAAACGCGGGACAAACCAAAGATTATGCTCAATCACCAATTCTCTTAAAATCAATTTATCGCATGCGTTGATTGGAATCTTTTCCGTGAATAGCAGATATTCACCTATGCCTTTTCCTGCAATATAATCTGTTGATGAACAAAATGGGAATTTATATATTCCAGGATTTTGCGGGCAAACAAATTGTCCAATCGCCACCGTTGCATCCGGATATTGATGAAACAATGAAACCAGGTGTGATATTGCATTAATATCAAGAGAATCATCACTATCAAGAAAATAAATCCATTTTCCTGTAGATTCTCTTATGCCCGTATTTCTTGCTTCAGAGAGCCCCAAATTTTCATTGTGGTGAATAATTTTGAACTGTTTCTCTCCATCATATGCCGATATAATTGATTCGCATATTTCTATACTTTTATCTGTGCCTTTGTCATCAACAATGATACATTCTATATCATCGTACGTCTGGTTCATAATGGACCTAATACATGTTTCAACAAAGCGCTCTACATTATAGACCGGAATAATAATTGAAACTGTATTGTTTCGGCAAGCATCAATGTTTTTAAGCCCGGGCATACTCTTCGAAATCAGTATGCCGGAAAGGCATGATTATACACTCATAGACTGCTAATTCACAGATATTTACCCCCCCCCGTTTGGGCCTAAGATTCAGTTTCATTATGATTTTTGACAATGTTTCTGTTGAATTGGACGAGAGGACTTCCTCCCTTAAAATCTCTGAATTCCTGACAAACTGCGGATAGTCTGACATGAAATCTTCTTGGGCTTTCATCAATGCGTTTTCAAATTTAGACTGATGCTCAGAATCGTTGTTATAGTCATATCCGTATACCTTGTCGCGATTCGAAAGCTCGAGTATCGTTCCGATATTAGGAATGACAACGTTAAGCCCCTTGCTCAGAGCGAACATCGCCGCACCAGAATTAAGGCTCGATTTCAAATCGTATGGTAATGCCAACACTGATGCCTCGTCCATAAGCTCATTAATTTCCTCATCAGTCAACCGATGGAGTATCAGCCGAACATTCGAGAGGTTGTCTGCAGCTTTATATATGGATTCGGCATAATTTTGGTCAATGGCTGCTCCAGCAATTACGAAATTAATGCCGGGATGCTTCTTTGCCACTGCCAGAATCATTTCAATGTTTTTATAAGGTCGTATCATGCCGAAAAACAGAACGGAAAACGCGCCTGACCTCTCCGTATATATTTTGGGCGCAGTAATATACACCGGATGCGGAATCTTAATAACTTTTCTATCCGATGCTTTCTTAGAAACGCTTCTAATCACCTCGTTTGTAACATCACTAAGGACAACTATATTGTCAGCAAGTAAGAATGCACATTTAAAAAACATTCGATTGAGATATCTATAGCGCATTTCATGAGGCTGCCTGTTGTGAACATTGTATATTATTTGAGCCCCATTGCATTTTAAAGTAAATAAAATTAGTAAACGCCGTAATGCGTGGTAAAGATATGACAACCGATTTTTCCCAAATAAATTTTCATACCAATTGACCCACACGCAATCAATCTTTCTAATAGATTCTAAGCTTTTAGGAAGATCCACAAACTCTATATCGGGATATGCCAACATAATTGCATCGCGCATCCTTGACAGATAGTTATTGGGATCGCTGAAATCTAACGGGAAGAATGCCAGTCGTAATTGTGTCATTATCTCTTCTAAGATTAGTGGTAATCAATTGGGGATAGACGCGAGGAGGGCGGGGGGTTAGTCGTCGTTGTCGAAAGCGGAGGGGGTCGCTATGGTGTCAAGGAAGGCGGAGGGGGATGAGGGGGTTGCGGAGGCGGCATTGGAGGATAAGCCTGCAAGTGCGCGGAAGCGGACAATCACGCGGGGCAGGACATCCTTGTAGAGGTCCTTTAAATCGTTCTGTACTTGCCTGTTCACCTCATAGTTACGTGCCACAGTCTGGCCAAGCACTTCCTTTTTATAGGGATATACCGGATAATGGTTTTGCTTTGTGGCATTGTTTGATGCCTGCATCGGCCGGAGATTGCGGAGGTCATCGATGAGTTCCTGCGGCACTCCGAGGTCTTTGAGGGTGCTTTCAGGATATGTGTGGTCAATCTCCCACCCGAGCGGCGAATGGTCGTTGGCGTATTCATCCCATTTTATCATGTCGCCACATGGGTCAAGGCGGTAAATTGACGGATCTTTGTCGGGGATGATTTCTGCTTTATCCCAGATCGCCTTCCTGGCATAATCCGTCCATTGGCCTTGCGCGTCTTTGAGCGCCGGAGGAGCGGAGTTTCCCGTTTTTCGTTTGATAATCATGGTGAGAATTATAAATCGGTATATTTCGTGTACCGGAGTCAGTCGCGGGCGAAGAGGTCGCGGGTGTAGACGCGGGAGGCGACGTCGGCGAGGTCGGGGGAGGTGCGGTTGGCCAGGATGGCGCGTGAGAGGCGCTTGAACTCGGCCAGGTCGTTTACCACGCGTGAGCCGAAGAAGGTGGAGCCGTCGGGGAGGGTTGGCTCGTAGATGATTACGGTGGCGCCCTTGGCCTTGATGCGCTTCATCACGCCCTGGATGGAGGACTGGCGGAAGTTGTCGGAGTTCGACTTCATGGTGAGGCGGTAGACGCCCACGGTGCATTCCTGCTCGGGGGCGGCGCCGAAGGCGCTGCGGGTGGTGTAGTCGTACCATCCGGCCATGCGCAGCACGCGGTCGGCGATGAAGTCCTTGCGGGTGCGGTTGCTCTCGACGATGGCCGACATCATGTTCTGGGGCACGTCGGCGTAGTTGGCCAGCAGCTGCTTGGTGTCCTTGGGGAGGCAGTAGCCGCCGTAGCCGAAGGAAGGGTTGTTGTAGTGTGTGCCGATGCGCGGATCCAGACCGATGCCCTCGATGATGGCGCGGGAATCGAGCCCCTTGACCTCGGCGTAGGTGTCAAGCTCGTTGAAGTAGCTCACGCGCAGGGCCAGGTAGGTGTTGGCGAAGAGTTTCACGGCCTCGGCCTCCTTCATGCCCATGAACAGCGTGGGGATGTCCTTCTTTTCGGCCCCCCTGCTGCAGCAGTGCGGCGAAGGTGCGTGCGGCCTCGGTGAGGGCCGGAAGGTCGGCGATGGCGCGTATGGCGCGGTTCTCCTCCTCGAAACGAGGGTCGTCGATGAGCTTGGGTGAGCCGACGATTATGCGCGAGGGGTAGAGATTGTCGTACAGCGCCTTGCTTTCGCGCAGGAACTCTGGGGAGAAGAGCAGGTTGAGGCGCCCGACGCCCTGGGCGGCGTAGCGCAGGTAGAGCGAGCGGCAGTAGCCCACGGGGATGGTGGATTTTATGACCATTACGGCCTCGGGGTTGACGCTCAGCACCAGGTCGATGACCTCCTCGACGTGCGAGGTATCGAAATAGTTCTTCTCCGGGTCGTAGTTGGTGGGGGCGGCAATGACCACGAAATCGGCGTCGCGGTAGGCCGCCGCGCCGTCGAGGGTGGCAGTGAGGTCGAGGGGCTTCTCGGCCAGGTAGCGCTCGATGTATTCGTCCTGGATGGGCGACTGCCGGCGGTTGATCATATCCACCTTTTCGGGGATGACGTCGACGGCAGTCACGTGGTGGTGCTGGGCCAGCAGCGTGGCGATGCTCATCCCCACGTAGCCTGTTCCGGCCACCGCTATGTTGTATTTCTGTTTCATTTGCTAAAAGTTTTTTCGGAGGAGTTGATGCTCCCGCCATCAGGCAGCGGGAGGAAGGAGCGCCCACCACAAGCGTGTGAGCGGGAAATAAAGGTAGAGCAGAATGTCGGCTGCCTCCGGGGAGACGGGGCTTGCAGGCGATGCGCAGAGCTGCCAGAGACGCTCCTCGGTCTGGTTCGCGAGGTCAAACTCTTCATAACGCACGGCCAAGCGGGGCAGGCGGTCGAGCAGACGGTTGCGCAGATGGAGCAGTGCGAACATATCGGCCGGTGAAGTGGATGCGGAAGAGGCGGCAGCGGCATAAAGCCGGAAATGGCGGTCAGCGAGGGCGGCAAGCTCGGCAGGCTGGAGCGCGTCAAGACGCGCGCACGACAGACAAAAGCTGCGGACAGATTCGCTTACCACAAAGCCTCCTTGTTCGGAAAGGGAGCCATACCCGGGCTGGAAGCCGAGGGCTTCTGACAGGCAGGAGGGAGAGGCAGCCGGCGCTTTTTGGCCAATTGCGAGAAGAGCGGCGATGCGCTCCAGACGGCGGCGACAGAGCGCCGGCGAGGGGGCATCACAGTCGGCATCGCAGGTGAGGCCGTGGTCGAGGAGAAACGAATACATCTGCCACAAGGCGGCGAGCACATCGGGCGCCGCCGTGTCAATCTCGGCGTCGGTTACGGTGAGCCATATGCCGTCGGGCACACAAGGCATCACTTCAAAGTCCATGCGGTTCATTCTATCACCTCCATCTGACTGCGGTGAATCTTATCGGTAACGAACACCAGCCCTCCCCCTCGGAGCACCACTTTCACGTTAAGCTCGTCGGCGGGGCTGTCGGCATCGATCTCACCTACCAGGCCATCGAAAAGCGGGTGGCCTACCACGCGGATGCGCTGCCCTTTGGCAAAGGCACGGTGATCGGTGTATTCCTCAAGCTCGCCGAGGCCGGTGCCTACCGCGAGCGAGAAATTGGCCATCTCGCGGTTGGAAATGGCCGAATATGATTTGCGGTTGCCGTTCCGAGTGAAAAATATAGTGGCCCCATAGCCCATTAGGCGCTGCAAACGGTCGGCCTCGGAGGCCGATAGGCGCACGAACAGCAGAGGGCGGAGAAGGCGGTCGGGGGTCTTTTTCAGTTTGCCGGCGCGGTTGCGACGATAGAGCACCGCATCGGGCATGAACACATCGGCATCGGCTGCGACAGAAGCCACAAGGGTGCGAATGGCATTGCGGTCGGCGAAGCGGGTGTTGCGCACAACGCGCCAGAAGCGGGCATCGGAACGCTGACGCGGCAACGTAGAGCGTGCGGTTCTGACCCGTGCCGACGCAGCGCGGTCAATCAGATCGGTGGCGCAGCTGAACGCATCTGTGCGCGGAAGTGCCGAGAGTTTCATCTGCTTGTTATACAGCGAGCGGATGGCCCGCAGATACGAGCTGACCGAGTTTTTTGACACCCCGGCTGAAAAGAGCGAACGTACATAGCCGTCAATCAGCTCGGTATTGACCTCCTCCACGGGCAGAACGTCTGCTCCAACCTTGCGGCGCAAAGCTGAAAGGGCTGCGGAATAGTAGGGAGGCTTACCCGTAACATCCACATCCAGGCGGAACACCGGCGATTCGTCAGACGAAGTCACTGCGTAATTGAGCAAAAATGTAAGTTCGTAATTTTCAGGCAATATAGCGAGTCCTCTATTTCGCGGACGTATCCGCAGAAATAAAGTCGCCGACGTTAATATTTAAGCCCAATATGCACATTTTCAAGCAAATAGGCTATGCTGAAAATTAAAATCTCTTGCCAAGAGATTGCGATTTTCATTTGTCAAAGTTACTACAATTGGAGGGAATTATCAAACTATGAGGAGGTTTTCTTTGCTCAGAGACGTTCTGGCGATGGGTAAGAGATATGAAAATTTCATGCAAATATCTGCAGTTGTTTAAAGCCTGTCGGATTTTCGGATTTGTATATACCTATATATCAGTACACTATAAAAATCGCAATCTCTTGGCAAGAGATTGCGATTTTTTTGATTTCTAAAACCAGTGCCTCCCTCATGGTTTAGGGAGGATTGTTGGGGCAAACAACCGATGTCCGCGTTATAGCGGATGGTACTCCACAAACGCCTCGATAGCTTCGTAAGAGGCCAGGCCGAGACTCTCGTAGAGGCTGGCTGTGGCACGGTTGCGCTCCTCGGCACGCTGCCAGAACAGGCGGTCGTCGTCGCCCAGGAACGGAGCGTTCTCCATCTGGCTCTGGTGCTTGAGGATGGAATTACGTTTGAAGCGCAGCTCTTCAGGGGAGATGGGTACAGCCATCTCGATATGGTCGATTTCCCATTCAGCCCATGCGCCACGGTACATCCACACACGGCAGTCGCGCATCCAGTCCTCCCCTTTCAGTTCATCGATAGCAGCGAGAACGGCATCCGTACAAACCTTATGCGTACCATGAGGATCAGCGAGGTCGCCGGCCACAAAAATCTGATGAGGCTTGACGCTGCTGATAAGATTTTTCACAATCTCCACATCGGCCTCCGATAGGTCGCCCTTCTTAATGGTGCCGGTCTCATAGAACGGAAGATTCAGGAAATGCACATTCTCAGGTTTCACACCTATATATGCACATGCTATGCGCGCCTCAGCCTGACGAATCTTCGCTTTCAGATAACGCACATCGGGAATATCCACCGAACCGACCACCTTGGTTGCCAGGAACTGATGAATCTCCTCGCTCTTCCCAGCATAAGCCGGGGTGTCGATGCCGAAACGCTCGGCAATGCTGTCCATCAGCATGATATAACGGGTCATATCCTCATCGCCCACAGCGATGTTGCCCGAGTCTCATAGGCCACATGCACATCATGGTGCTGGTCGACAAGGCGTTTCAGAGTTCCGCCCATCGAAATCACATCATCGTCGGGATGCGGAGAGAACACAAGCACCCGTTTCGGGAACGGCAGTGCACGCTCCGGACGGTAAGTGTCGTCGGCATTCGGTTTTCCGCCGGGCCAGCCGGTGATGGTGTGCTGCAGGTCGTTGAAAATCTTGATGTTTACATTATATGCCGAGCCGTAGATAGCCAACAGCTCACTCAGTCCGGCGTCGTTGTAATCCTTATCAGTAAGCTTAAGAATCGGTTTGCCGGTGAGATGGCACAGCCACACAATGGCGCGGCGTATGAGTTTGTCGGTCCATTCGCACGAAGTCACTTTCCACGGATGTATGATGCGGGTGAGCGAATCGGCGGCAGGCAGATCGATCACAAGCTTCACATGGCGGTGTCCCTGCAGCAACGAAGCCGGGACAGCCGGGGAGGAATCACCCTCCACAGCCTTGGCAACAATCGATGCCGAAGCCTCACCCCAAGCCATAGTCAAGATGCGGCGGCTGCGCAGTATGTTTTCTATTCCAAGTGTGACAGCCGTTGTCGGCACATCGTCCACATTATATTCCGAAGCTATGGTGTGGCGTGCGTCATTACCCAGCAGCACAAGCCGGCTCAGCGTAGTGACTGGGCTTCCGGGTTCATTGAACGCCAGCGAGCCGTTCTTGCCCATCTGGCAGACCACCACGTCAAGGCCGCCATCGGCATCAATCTCATCATCGTATGCGCGGCAATACTCGAACATCGACTCTTTAGTGATATGAGTGTTGATGGAATGGATGTTTTCAGGCCGAATATCCACATGGTCGAGAAGCACCTCATGCAGGCGGCGCAAAGTAGACGGGCCACCCTCGGTGAGTGGGAAAAACTCTCCGATGTTGTAGACCACCACATGCTCGAAGCTCAACTCGCCGGCCTTGACCATTGATATAAGATGTGCATACACAGGCAACGTCTCGGCTCCGACTCCAAGCCCGAGCACACATTTGCCTTTCTCGGCCACAAAACGCTGCACATAACGGGCAATCTCGCCGGCTATGAAACGTGCGCCTTCGGCCGCTGTCTCCAGAATCATAGTATTGATTTTTTCCTCACGGGTCACCGCTGCCAGTTCAATCTCATTCGCCGGGCTATAATAACGGCGTGACACTCTGTCAAGTTTAATCTGCGATGTTAGGTCAGTTTTCATTTCAAAGGTTTTTCGTAATAATAATTAGTATTTCATAGAACTGGCAAATATAATACATTTTGTATAGAAATCAATCGTCCGGCCGCATGAATTTATTAACAGACCTATCCTCCATAGTTTATTTTTCTTCCCAACGCAAAAATTTTAGCGTATTACCGAAAAAAGCCGTAAATTTACAGCCGGAATGGTTGCCCACAATTCCGGCGAAAATCCGGAATCAAACGGGCATCAAAAGGGAATGAGGTGCGAATCCTCAACAGTACCCGCTGCTGTAAGTTCCGGTAATGCCGGTCGCAACATGCCATTGCCGCAAGGTGAGAAGGCGCGACAGGCAGGAACAAGTCAGAAAACCTGCCATCATTTAATCAGGACATCAACCCACTACAAACACTCGCGGGACATCGAGTTGCCTGTAAAGAAGCCTTGGCCTCCAAAGCCGACAGCATAGCTGAAAACGAGGTGTTACACGCAATCACGGCCTTCCGCATCAACCACCGGCCATGCATCATCATTTAAACATCGCCACACACACCTCACACTCAATCCTCATAAGCCGTTTTACACGTCTGCTGCTCACCCTGTTGTTGGCAGCGGGATTATCCTCATGCAACAAAGATGATGTCATAGAGAACGCAGCGGGACTGAAACCCGTGATTGCGCTCGACAGCGAATACGGAGTGTACACCGTAAAAATCGGGCACGAACTCACCATCGCCCCGGAATTCAGCAACATCGGCGACGCCACCATAACATGGACCATCGACGGCCGCGTAGTGTGCTACGGAACGGAATGGACCGCCGTATGGAACGAACAAGGCGAATTCTATGTGACAATCACCGCCGAAAACCCGGCAGGCACCGCCGTGGAAGAGCTGCGCGTTGATGTGCTCGACCTCACACCTCCGGTAATCTCTCTGCGGCTTCCCGACGATGGCCTGAAAGTGGCCGCCAACACCGATTACGAGTTCACGCCAGACATCCAGCATGCCGACACCGAAGACTTCCGTATCGACTGGTATGTGAATGACATCCATGCAGGCGACGGCCTGTCGTACACATTCAACGAATCCACCCCCGGCATCTACCATGTGCGCATTGTAGCCGAAAATTCCGATGGCGCCGCCACGAAAGAATTCGATGTGGAAGTGGTTGAATCGCTGCCATGCAGCGCCATGTTCCTTCCATCCTCCTATTTCCAGACATCCACCACGCGCTTCACATTCGCCGGGCGCCCCGTGTTCCTGCAGCCTGTGGTTGAAAACATCGACAATCCGGAATACGAATGGAGCGTTGACGGCACGGACGCCGGATGCCACGACAGAATGTTTGAATTCACGCCCGACAGAGCCGGAGAATACTCCGTGGAGGTAAATATCACCACCGGCGAAGATGCCGCCATGATTCCGGTGACACGCAATGTCTCGCGGGCAGTCTCCACGTGCGTCACCGCACAGGTGAAAGTGGTGTGCGTCGAAGCCTCCGAACAGAATCGACTGCGTCCCCGCACCGGCAGCAGCTCCCCCTACTCCACCCGCGTGTTCGAGTGGACGCCTGCACCCGGACAGTTCATCGGAGAAAACAGCCCGGGATGGATGATGGGGAACGAAAGTACCCTTGAAGCAGCCAACGCATGGGCAGAATCCCGTCTGGCCGGCGAAAAGCTGGTATCACTCGGTGCATTCGGCGGGTATATTATTGTAGGGTTCGACCACAGCATAGTAGCATCCGGCGCCGAGTATGATTTCGCCGTTGCAGGAAACGCCTTCCTCAACGCACAAGGCGGGAGCAACGAACCCGGCATAGTGTGGGTGATGCAGGACGTTAACGGCAACGGACTACCCGACGACGAATGGTATGAATTGAAAGGGAGCGAGAGCGGGAAAAGCACCACACTGCAAAATTATTACGTGACATATTTCCGTCCCGAAGCTCCCCGGATGGATGTGGAATGGATGGATTCGGAGGGAAACACCGGTACGGTGAAGTATCTCCCGCTGCTTCATAAACAGGATTACTATTATCCCGCCTGGATCTCCGCCTCCAGCTACACCCTTTACGGCACACGCATTTCCGCAAAGAACTCTGCAGACCCCACAACGGGCTTCTGGAACAACGCGCCATATGAATGGGGATATGCCGATAATGTGGGTTCCGACGCTCTTGACAAATCCGCACCCGGCGACAGCCAGCGCACAGGATTCCGCATTTCAAATGCCATGTACGCCGACGGCACACCGGCCAACCTGGCCTTCATCGACTTTGTGAAGGTGCAGGTGGCAGTACAGGCCACAAGCGGTGCCCTGGGCGAAATCTCCACCGAGGTATGCCGTTTTCAGGACCTCTCGATAGCGGAGTAGCCTACATTTACGGCCTGAATGCAGTTGCAACTCAGATTGAATACAACAAATGAGATTATATAAATTTTTCTTTTTATCTGCCGTCCTGTCCATTGCAGCTCTGTTTCAGAGCTGCATGGAATGGGACTACGGCTCTATTGACGAAGATCTCACCGCAAGCGGCGACGGCCTTTTCATTACGAACGAAGGGAACTTCCAATACGGCAACGCCACCCTCTCCTACTACGATCCAGCAACCAATACCGTGGAAAACGAGGTGTTCTACCGAGCCAACGGCATGAAGCTTGGCGATGTGGCCCACTCCATGACCATATATAACGGCAAGGGATGGTTAGTCGTGAACAACTCGCATGTTATTTTTGCCATCGACCCCGACACGTTCAAGGAACTTGGACGCATCGAGAATCTCACCTCTCCACGCTACATCCATTTCATCAGCAATCAGAAAGCCTACGTAAGCCAACTGTGGGACAACAGGATATTCATAGTCAATCCCACCACCTATTCGGTAACAGGATACATCACCGTGCCAGGGATGGAGATGGGCAACGGCTCCACCGAGCAGATGGTGCAGTACGGCAAATATGTGTTCTGCAACTGCTGGAGTTATCAGAACCGCATAATAAAAATCGACACTGAAACCGACCGCGTGGTGGATGAACTTACTGTCGGAATACAACCAGAATCTATGGCGTTGGACTGTTACAGCAAGCTGTGGGTACTGACCGACGGAGGGTATGAGGACTCGCCCTACGGTTACGAGGCTCCGGCTCTGTTTAAAATTGATGCCGAGACATTTACCATCGAGCACAAGTTCCGTTTCAAGCTCGGCTCCACCCCATTATCACTGCAGCTCAACGGCTCACGCGACAAACTCTACTGGATCAACAACGATGTGTGGCAAATGGACGTCACCTCAAACCGCCTGCCCGTGCGGCCATTCATAAAAAGCAACGGCACCCGATATTATGCATTGACCGTCAGCCCATACAACGGCGATGTGTATATTGCCGACGCCATCGACTACCAGCAGCAGGGCATCATCTACCGTTACTCGTCCGAGGGTGAACCCATCGACGAATTTTTACGCCGGAATAACCCCCGGCTCATTCTGCTGGAAAGTTAAATGATTCACGATGCACAATGCACGATGCACGATTAATAATATGATGTAATGAAAGAGGATAACGATAACCTGATTGCGGTTGAAAGCAAAGCCTTTGCAATCAGATGCATAAAAAAAGCTATCAGCATCTTACCGAGAATAAACGGGAGTTCGTGTTATGCAAACAGCTGCTCCGTAGCGGCACCAGCATTGGGGCAAATGTTAAGGAGGCCTTACGTGGGCAAAGTAAAGCTGATTTTGGGACGAAAATGAATATAGCCCTGAAAGAAGCAAGCGAGTCGGAATATTGGCTCGAACTGCTTTTTGAAACTGATTATCTCTCAACTGAAGGATTCGAAAGCATGATGGAAGATTGCAAGCGCATCATTCGCATTTTAACAGCCATCGTGAAATCAACCTTTCAAGGCCGATGACGGCACCAATACAGACTGCGATGTTTTTATCTCGATTTCCGCATTTACTGAACACGAATAAGCTGCGTCACAGCATGGCATCGTGCATTGTGCATCGTGCATCGTGCATTATTATCATCGTGCATTGTGCATCATGCATCTCCATTGGTGCTCAGGACATGACCCGACGGACACACAGACTGAGAGAGGTGGTGGTCAGCGCCAAACGCCCCATGAAAGAGATCGGTGTGCAGAAAACCACATTCGATTCGCTTGCACTCAAAGAAAACATCGCCCTGTCGATGGCCGACATCCTGACCTACAATTCTTCGGTGTTCGTGAAAAGCTACGGACGCGCCACACTCTCCACGGTGGCATTCCGCGGGACATCGCCAAGCCATACGCAGGTAACGTGGAACGGCATGCGCATAAACAACCCTATGCTCGGCATGACCGATTTCTCCACCATCCCCTCCTACTTCATTGACCGCGCTTCACTGCTGCACGGCACTTCGAGCGTCAACGAGACCGGAGGTGGCCTCGGCGGCCTCGTGAAACTCGGCACCACGGCCGACGTGGCCGAAGGCATCAACGCACAATATGTGCAGGGCATCGGGTCGTTCAGCACATTCGACGAGTTTGGCCGCTTCACCTTCGGCGATGACCACTGGAGCGTGTCGACCAGGGCCGTGTATTCCTCCTCACCCAACGATTTCAAGTACACCAACCACGACAAAAAAATCAACATTTACGACGACAACCATAACATAATCGCCCAATACCATCCTACGGAACGCAACCGCTCGGGCGCCTTCAAGGATTTCCACCTGCTGCAGGAAGTGTACTACAACACCAACCGTGGCGACCGTTTCGGACTGAACGCCTGGTATGTGAACTCCAACCGCGAGCTGCCGATGCTTACCACCGACTACGGCGACGAGACCGACTTTGAAAACCGGCAGCGGGAACAGACCTTCCGCGGCGTCCTTTCGTGGGACCACAACAGGTCGCGCTGGAAAACCGGTCTGCGCGGAGGTTACGTGCATACAAAGATGGCGTATGACTACAGCCGCGAGACCGCTCCCGGCAACTGGGCGCAGATGACACGCTCCCGCAGCCGAGTCAACACATTCTACGGTCAGGCCGAAGGGGAATACAGCCCCACACGCCGATGGTACTTCACTGCGAATGTGTCGTTTCACCAGCACTTTGTGCGGTCGGAGGACAAGAACATAATCCTACAGGATGGCGAGAGGGCCATAATCGGCTACGACAAGGGACGGGTGGAGCTGTCTGGCTCCGTGTCGGCCAAATGGCAGCCCACCGACCGCATCGGATTGTCGGCCGTTTTTCGTGAGGATATGTTCGGCTCGCAGTGGGCGCCTGTGATTCCGGCATTATTTATCGACTGCCTTGTTTCACGCAAAGGGAACGTGACGATGAAAGCCTCCGTGTCGCGCAATCACAAATTCCCGACACTCAACGACCTATATTTCCTCCCGGGCGGCAACCCCGACCTGAAAAATGAAAGCGGATGGACATATGACGCAGGCGTGAGCTTCACCACCGGCGGATCTGCACCTGTGCCGTTCTCGATTGACGGCAGCGTCACGTGGTTCGATTCATACATCGACGACTGGATAATATGGTTACCCACAACCAAGGGATTTTTCTCGCCGCGCAATGTAAAAAGCGTGCATGCCTATGGGGTGGAGAGCCGCCTTAACCTTGCTTTCGAACCGGTGAATGAGTGGGTGTTCGACATAACAGGCTCCTATTCATGGACGCCGTCCATCAACCGGGGAGAAAAGATGTCGGCGCCGGACCAGTCGGTGGGAAAACAGCTCCCCTATGTGCCAAGGCATTCAGCCTCGGTGACAGGGCGCCTGACATGGCGTTCGTGGGCGTTCTTATACAAATGGGCGTACTATTCGGAACGTTTCACCATGTCGAGCAACGACCGCACGCTGTCCGGCTACCTGCCGAAATACTTCATGAGCAACGTCTCGCTCGAAAGAATCTGACATTCCGCCCAATCGACGTGCAACTCAAACTTGCCGTCAACAATCTTTTCAACGAAGACTATCTCTCCGTACTATCCCGTCCGATGCCCGGAATCAATTTTGAATTTTTCATCGGTATCACGCCGAAATTCCTTTCCGGACATAAAAAGACTGCCGATACAAATCTCTGATATTGCCCACACTAAAAAAGGATCTCAATATGAAATCGACAATAACAACGGGGCTCACCCTTATGTTGGCATTGCTTCTGACCGGATGCCATAAAAGCAAATCCACATCCGACAATTTCAACGTGCCGCTATACACCCCGACGTATGCATCCGGATTCGACATAAAAGGTGCCGAAGGGAGCAAGAGCGTCATACTTACGGTACGGAATCCCTGGCAGGGAGCCGACAGCGTGAGCACAAAGCTGTTTATTGCCCGCGACGGAGAACAGGCTCCCGACGGATTCGATGGCCAGGTGCTTGAAGGGGATGCCCGCAGGATAGTGGCCATGTCGTCGACACACATAGCCATGCTTGATGCCATAGGTGAAGTGAGCCGGGTTGTCGGCGGTTCCAGTCTGGACTACGTGTCGAATCCCTATGTTCAAGCCCACCGCGACAGTATGGGTGATGTGGGATATGAAGGTAACGTGAATTATGAGCTGTTGATGTCGCTGCGCCCGGACATTGTGCTGCTGTATGGCGTAACCGGGGCCAACCCCATGGAACGGAAACTTGCCGAGCTCCACATCCCTTACATGTACGTGGGCGATTACCTTGAGGAATCGCCGCTGGGAAAAGCCGAATGGCTTGTGGCTTTGGCTGAAGTGACCGGCAACAGACAAAAGGGAGAAGAGCGGTTTGCAGGTATTCCCGAACGCTACAATGCATTGAAACAGATGGTGGCCGACAAGGCTCTCCCCTCCCCCAAGGTCATGCTCAATGCACCCTATGGAAGCTCGTGGTTCATGCCGCCCAAGAACAGCTATTTTGTAAGACTGCTGACTGATGCCGGTGGAGATTATCTCTATAAGACCAACACCGGTAACTCTTCAAAGCCCATAGACATGGAAGAAGCTTACCTGCTCACGTCGCAGGCCGATGTATGGCTCAATTCCGGAAACGTCACGACACTCGACGAGCTCAAGGCTGCGTGTCCGCGTATGGCAGCCACAAAATGTGTGGCCGACGGAATGGTATTCAACAACACTAAACGGACCAATGCTGCCGGAGGAAACGACTTTTACGAGTCGGGCATTGTCAATCCCGACATTCTGCTGCGCGATCTGGTGAAAATTTTCCATCCTGAACTCGTGGATGAGGAGCTGGTCTACTACAAACAACTTAAATGATTATGTCCATGTCGGCCAAACGCATCACCCCCTGTATTTTCATAATGCTGTCGGTGCTTACGGCAGTGCTGTTCTGTGTGGATCTCTCCGTCGGTGCGGTCAGCATCCCCGTTGCCGATGTGTGGGCGGCTCTTACCGGCGGTGACTGCCCCGATGCCACAGCATTCATTGTGCGCAACATACGCCTGATCAAAGCCGTGGTGGCTTTGCTCACCGGTGCTGCGCTATCGGTGAGCGGTCTGCAGATGCAGACACTGTTCCGCAATCCGCTGGCCGGCCCCTACGTTCTGGGCATAAGCTCCGGTGCCAGCCTCGGTGTGGCGCTGGTAGTGCTTGCCGGAATGAGTTCGTCGGTCGGTATTGCCGGTGCGGCATGGGTAGGCGCCGCGGCAGTGCTGATTGTAATTGCCTCCGTAGGTCACCGGATAAAGGACATAATGGTAATCTTGATTCTCGGCATGATGTTCTCCTCTGGTGTCGGGGCTGTAGTGCAGATATTGCAGTATCTGAGCGAGGAGGAATCGCTGAAGGCATTCGTGATATGGACAATGGGATCGCTCGGCGATGTCACCGGCACCCAGCTCGCAGTGCTGGCTCCGGCAGTAGTAGTGGGCCTTATACTGGCGGTGGCCACCATCAAGCCGTTGAACCTGCTGCTTTTCGGTGAGGAATATGCTGTCACCATGGGGCTGAACCTGAGGCGTTCACGCCTGCTGCTCTTTCTGTCGACCACTCTGCTGGCCGGAACTGTAACGGCATTCTGCGGCCCGATCGGTTTCATCGGCCTCGCCATGCCGCATGTGGCACGCATGCTTATGCGCGACAGCGACCACCGGGTGCTCATTCCGGCCACTGCTCTTGCCGGAGGTGCCGTGCTGCTGCTCTGCGACATAGTATCAAAACTTTTCACCCTGCCGATCAACGCCATCACCGCATTGCTGGGAATCCCGGTGGTTGTGTGGGTGGTGCTTCGCAATAAATGACCGTCACAATGATTAAACTCCGCGATTTTTCCATAGGTTACGGCGACAACATGCTGCTCCGCGATGTGAATGCCTCCATAAGGGAGTGCAGACTTACGGCACTCATCGGCAGAAACGGTGCGGGAAAATCCACGTTGCTGAAAGCCATCGCCGGACTGAACAGCCATTATTCCGGCGAAATTCTGATAAACGGGAAAAACGTGCGCACGCTACAACCGCAGCATATGGCACGACAGCTGGCGTTTGTCACCACCGGACGCACGCGTATAGCCAATCTGCGATGCGAAGATGTGGTGGCCATGGGACGTGCGCCCTACACCAACTGGATCGGCCGCATGCAGCCCTCTGACCGGGAGATTGTAGAAAAATCGCTTGAAGCCGTAGGTATGGCCTCTTATGCCCGGCGCACGATGGACACCATGAGCGACGGCGAATGCCAGCGCATCATGATTGCGCGCGCATTGGCCCAGACCACCCCGGTAATCCTGCTCGACGAGCCCACATCGTTTCTTGACATGCCTAACCGTTACGAACTGTGTACCCTCCTGGCGGGGTTGGCCCATCTGGAGGGTAAGTGCATTCTATTCTCCACACATGAACTTGACATAGCATTGACGCTGGCCGACGACATCGCGCTTATAGATTCACCGACACTTCACTGCATGCCTGCCGATGATATGCGCCGGAGCGGGCATATTGAGCACCTGTTCCGCAACGACAGCATCGCCTTCGACGCAGCCACAGGCAAAATTGTCAGCAACCGGTAACCGCTCACCGGACGGTGTCGTTATCATTTCCGACGGCTGATGCCACTTTTTTTCGCTGCGCCGAAGCCGCCATCTTTTCCAGCAGTTCGGGGGTAAGCACGGTGTGCTTGCCCGAAAAGCGATAGTTGTTAAGCTCCAGGGCCGACAGCACGCGAGCCGTCTCAAGAGTGGGTCTGTGTATCCGTTTCATCGTTGTCATTTGAAATTGAATGATCGAACATGGGCATGATGCGGTTCAATGCCATCAGTACAGTCACATACGTCGCCCCCAGAACAAAGAATTCTATCCGCAGCGGGAACGCTCCGCGGAACCATCCTCCACCCAGATAACAGAAGAACAACAGCCACAGCGTGGCCTGCACGCTCACACAAAGTGTGCACCATTTGTGCGCCCTGAATCGCTGATACCATATGCTCCAGAAGGTGAACGGCAGGCAGCAGACATTGCACAAAGCAAGATAGCAGATCCACTGCGGAAACATCAGCAATGCCAACAGGCTGACGGAAAAATAGGTGAATCCCACTTCGCTCCAGCTGAATATGCCGAAGAACTTCGATGCCTTCAGTTCCAAAATACTGTCGCAGCCACCTTTCTGCAGCACGCCACAGAAACGGTCGGCGGCGGCATTCTCGATTTTAAGGGATTTCTGGAGCAGCAGATATGTGAGGTACAATCCGGTCATGTCGAAAAGGGCGAGCAACACAGTGGATACGTGCCGATATAATCCATTGCTTATGAACAGATAAAGAAACAATGCCACTGCGCCACCCCACAGCATCCAGCGTTTTGCCTGATTGAACAGGTCGGTACGCCGGTGCAATGCATAATGCGGCTCGATGGAACCCGGTGCGGGATAGGCCATGAAGGCCACGCCGTTCCACGCCTTGAGAAATTCAGCGGCCTCGATAGTCTCGGTGACACCGTCGGTGATATAGGTGACAGATTCAGGAGTTTGGCCGGTGACTATGACGAATCCACCTTGGGTTGAGGCAAGAAACGGGGCGTCTATCTTGTGGATTTCCGTCTTGTCGGCCAATTGCACGCCCTGACTCTCTATGCCGTACTGCTGCAGAAGCTTCGACAGCCCGAACAGGGTCTTAAATGGCATGGCCTCAAACAGGCTGTCGGAGTAACCGCCGGTGTGCGGCACCCCGAGAGCCTGCAGAAAATCGGTGAAAATCGTATGCTTTTTAGCCTGACCCATAAATCAGCAGTTACATATATTGCTCCACTTTGCTCAAAAGCACCTGACCGTCCATTTCTCCCGACTGGCGCCATTGCTCCTTACCGTCGCGATAGATGATAAATGTAGGAATGGTCTTGACGCCCTCACGGTCGGAAAGTTCCTCGTTCTCGTCTATATCAAACTGATAGACATTCACTTTGCCGGCAAGCAGCTCTTTCACCTGTTCCACCACGGGCATCATGCGTTTGCAGTGAGGGCACCAGGATGCATAAAATTCAACAAGCACCACTGGGTTAGAATTGATTATCTCTGAATAATTCATATGCGTAAATTTTATGTGTTAGTTATAATATCAGATATACCTGTAAAACAACAACGACGTATGCCTGTTTCAGTCTGAATGGAACATTTAACATCGCTTAAATTTTAAACTGCCATTACCACCATGCCGGCATCCCATCGCCGCACGGAGAGATGGTGGCAGCCATACCGGTCTGCCGATATATTCAGACACTGATTCACAGGGATCTTAGAATCTTGTCATTGGCCTTGTCGACGGACGATGTGTCGAGCGCTTCGAGATAGATGCGCGTAGTGGCCTCTGAATCATGCCCCATCCCCTCGCTTATTATGCTCACTGGCACACCTTTGGCGCGTGCTGCCGATGCCCAGCTGTGGCGCGCGCAATACATTGTCAGAGGCACCGTGACGCCCACCATGACAGCTATTTTCTTTAACTGATAATTTATATGATTTCCGGCTCTAAGGTATGCTACACGGTCTGCCACTCCATTGCTTATGATTATCGGCAATAAATATTCGGTAGGATTCATTGCATACTTGTCAAGAATCTCCTGCATGTCGGCAGTCCATTTTATCACCAGAGTTTGTCCGGTCTTACGGCGCCGGTAAGTGATATAACCGCACCGGAGGTCGGTCTTGCGCAAAAATGCCATATCAATGAAACTCATCCCACGGAAATAAAAACTCATCATGAACATGTCGCGTGCATAGTCAGCCTGAGGCAAAGCCGACAGGTCGAGCAGCTTTATTTTGCGTATCACCGACAGCGACAAGGCCCGTTTGGCAGTTTTACCCACGCCGGTGTATACATGCCGGAATGGATGGCACTGCTCCACGGCTCCGCTCTCCACAGCCCTATTGTACACGGCGCGCAATATGCGCATATAGAACGATGTGGTATTTGGGGTGACACCTCTGAATTTCAGATATGCCTCATAATCCTCAACAATATCGGCATTGATGGCATCAATTACAATATCCTCCCCATTCCTGAACCGGCGGAAACTCGCAAGTGCGGCAGCATAGGTCTCGGCAGTACGCACCCTTTCCCTCACCCTCAACGACATTATAATGGATTGCATGAAATTGAACAACGAATACCGCCTGACATACTGATGATACTCCTCCACCATTTCATCCGCCGTGAAATGAACGCCACGCCTATTCATCTCTGCCGCTATCCGCTTAATCCGTTCCACGTCCGTACTGATGAGATGGCAAATCGACACAATCCGCACCGACAACACTTCCCTTTGCCACTGGGACACCATGGAAAAACAGGCGCGCCATTCCTCACGCGACAACCGGTAGGGAGTGGACACATGCCTGATTTTGCGTTCATGGATTATCTGATAATACACTGCGCCTTCATGACCTGATGCAGAAAGCAAACGAAATTTAGCTTTTACTGATGCCATAATAATTAATTTATAATCCAGATATTAACGGGGTGCAAAAGGGATCTGTACAATTTCCATTGCATTATAAGCCGCTAATTGACGCAAGTTACAGAACTTTGGCATATATCGACGGCCATTATCCCGACCCGTCCCACACCATGGTCACTCCATTCGACGCATTTTATCTCCCGTCATTGTTTTATATCCCGTCATTGTTTTATATCAGGGTCTTATCCTAATACCGTTTACTTAAGTCTGATAAACGACTTTTTACTATCTAAAAATCTGATTTTCAATAGTGCTTTTAATGGCAAAAATTCTTAAATAAACAGTATTGGATTTTATCCGGAAATATCATTCGGAATTTTGCGTCCGCCATGTATTGCAACAGCATAGTCATATTCCAACATCGATGCATATCAAAAGGTCCCGACTTTTCAACCATGACCGATGCCTTCATCCGTAGAATACAGTATAAAATAAACCGACACCCCCGTAAAAAGCTTAAATTCTACTCGCCTAAGAATGTTTTCTTCCGGCCAATCGCTAATTTTGCACCTGCCAGTTGAGAGTAGGCTTGCCAGTTGAGAGTAGGCTTGCCAGTTGAGAGTAGGCTTGCCAGTTGAGAGTAGTATCATGATTTCAGCACTAAATTCTCCACATTGGCAAAAAAAATTGCGCCATCTCTTGCGCATTTAAAAAAAACTGCCTACCTTTGCATCGCTTTTAGGGGATAAACCTTGCATGCAGACAGAAGCAAGTCCCTTTTTAAACGCACCCTGATTCGCTAGCTCAGCTGGTAGAGCACAACACTTTTAATGTTGGGGTCCTGGGTTCGAGCCCCAGGCGGATCACCAATAAAACACTGAAAATCAAGCAGTTATCACAAAACGATAGCTGCTTTTTTCTTTTCTGTTCACGCCAAAATCGGCACGGTTTCACGCTCACTGTAAACCAAGATGTAAACCGTAAACCAAATGAGCGGAACAATTAAAGTGCTGTGCTATAAGTCAAAGACACTCAGCAACGGTGAACATCCCCTAATGTTATGTGTCTGTAAGGACAACAAACGCAAGTATCAAAGTCTTGGAATCTCCATAAAAGCAGAGCAATGGGATTTCAAGAATAACTGTCCTAACGACAAATGCCCCAACCGTGAGAGAATCATCATTCTAATAAATGACAGAATCAATGAGATTCAGAAAATCGCATTGGATAAGAGAATCGCAGGGCGAGATTTTACGGCTTCTACTCTGATAGAATCTTCTAAGCCCTCAAATAACTCTAAAAAGACAGTTGGAGAATACTATCTGACATATATCGACAATCTTAAAAAAGAGAATCGTATAAGATATGCAGGTATGTACGAAATTTCCTACAATTCGTTTATTAAGTTCAATAAGCATCTTGACATACCGTTTTCAGACATAGATGTGGCTTGGCTAAAAAGATATGAAGCATGGAGCAAAGAGAATAATCTATCTGTCAGCACCATAAGCACACGGTTGAGACATCTGAGAGCGGTCTTTAACCTTGCATTGTTGGAACAAGCTACCAAGAGCGACTATTATCCGTTCCATGCCTATAAGGTTTCCAAATTGAGCAGGGGAAACAGCCAAACGTGCGCTTACAAAAGAAGATATACGCATAATCATGGAGTATGAGGGAAAATCTCCAATGGAATGTCTTGCTCTTGACATCTTCACATTCTCCTATCTATGTGCAGGAATCAACTTTATTGATATGGCAAAGCTGAAACACTCCAATATAGGGATAATCAGCTGATATATAATCGAGAGAAAACCAAGAAACTTATCATAGTTCCGTTGCAAGCAAAGGCAGTCCATCTGATAGAGAAATATCGTAACGGCAAATCTCCATTCGTATTCCCAATACTTTCTCCATTTCACAAAACAGAGATTCAGATAGCTAACAGGCTTCATAAGGTCTTGGCAAAGATAAACAAGCACCTGAAAAAGATTGGCGACAATCTGAATCTGCCCTGCCTCTCACAACCTATGTCGCCCGCCACTCATTCGCCACAGTTCTCAAAAGAGCAGGTGTTTCTACATCAATAATCAGTGAATCTTTGGGACATAGCTCTGAGAAAATTACGCAAGTATATCTTGACAGTTTCGATAATGAGCAGATTGACAATGCCATGAAAAACTTGCTCTGATATATTTCCCCTCTAATTACAGAATCCACATATTCAAAGATAGGCGGATTTTTCGTAACTTTACATACTCAAAAAGCACCAGCTATGAATTTTCCGCTTGACATATCCATAAATAAAGAGCCATTCCAATATGTTATCAACATTATAAAAGGAAAGGGCGACCCTTACATATCTCCTGACGGTATGGTAAGAATATTCCCAAGCATGATAAAGCTAACCATGCCTGATGATGCACTATTTATATTTCAGGACAGATACAACAACGGCGAGATTTCATGTCCCTATAAATATGAGGACTATATCAGGGATTCAGACATGCAAGCCACTGTAAAGGGACTGAATTTAGACCCTGACGCATTTTGGCTGTTGGTAATGTTCTGTTTAGACTATGCTTGCGATGTGTGCTTTTCAGGGTATGAGTTTGCTGATTCTGTTGGTGAACAGATAGCCAAACTCTTGTCAGTATTATCAGATGAAAAAGACAGCTCAACCCAAATCTCAGCCAAATCAGGAAGAAACAAGATTATAATCTCCAATAAACAAGTCATTTCTAAAATTAGAGAATGGGTTAAGTTAGGCTATGAATCAGAAAAAACAGACCTTAACCATTTTGCCATAAATGATTATTCAGAACTTGTTGTAGATTCAGAAGAATCTAACTCTGTATTGATATGGTATTTTGCTTCTTTGTTACGGTACTTTTTTGAGATAAATCCCCAATATAAGGGTAGAGCCAAAAAATGTACTACCGTATCATTGAATAAGAATATCCTTATTTCCAACTTGATTTATTACACACGCCTTTCCCTCAATTCCAATTTCCTGAATGATGATGAAGCTCTAAAAGGATTCTTCAAGCAATACAAGGGCAAAGAGATTAAAGCACGGTCAGGAATCTACCCAAGTCTATAAACATTCCAAATAAAGCGATTAAGCTCCATTTCTCACAGCGAGAAGTGGGGCTTTTCTGTTTTCATGCCCTACTTCATTTTAAGGGGAGTAGAAATCAGCTCAAATTTCACTCTCTATCCACCCTCTGAATCAGCACTAATTTTGCAATGTAATCGAAACGATAACGGTTACATAATCAATAATATTAATCTCTTAAAACCTTTCACGCAGTATAGGTCAAGCGTGGCAAGATTATGACAACTTCTAACATCACCGTTAACGCAAACACAGTAGTAACCAACAATGTAAAAAGCATGAAAAAACGATTTAATCTCCTCTTTATAGAGGGCAACCGTCAAAAATCGACAAGGCTAACATCAAGGAAGCCTATCAGAAAATCAGCACCCACGGATATATCTCCACCATGCCAATGGAGTATCTTCCAATGGAGAAAGCTCTCGCTAAGTTAGGGGGCAGGACACTTTTCAAAGCCACGGTAGTCCGCAAGAGCGGTCAGGGAGAAGCAACAATTTCCAACTTCGACATCAAAATGGAAGTTGTCAAGCCGGAAGATTACGCAAATTATGATGGTGTGAGCATAGACGGTCAGCACCGTAACCTCGCCCTACAAATCGGCGACCTCTTAAATGTAGAACCTACATATACGGAGGTAGATATTCCTGAAAGTATGGATATTCTCTCCTATGTGGCTCTACGCAACAATGGCAAAACATGGAAGAATCCTGATTTCACACATTCAGGGATTTCAACCCAATGCGCAGAAATAGACCATATAATCAAACAATGCGAGGGAAACAAAGAAGATGATACGTTCTTCTACTCTATCTACACACTATCAACCATTACCATACGAGCCACACAAATCAAGGGGTTGCAGTTAGGATATAAAACAATAGACAGCTTCCGCAACCTCCAGCTCTCGCCGGAAACAACCCGTATGGGCGATGAAGTCTTTAAAGCTGTCAAAGCAAACAAAACCCTCACATCTGACCGCTGTAATGGGCGACTTGGGGCAGCCTTAAAGAAATTCTATATCGAGAATGGCAAAGACTTCAATACCCTCATATCAGTCATAGGACTGATAGACAACGAGACATGGGAAAATCATTTCACGCCGGAAAAAGGACACTCAATGGAGATAACTGCATACGTTGACGCTCTAAACGCAGTGTGGGCGGAACACGAGGAAAAGAATCATACAGACCAATCAGAAGTGGCATAAATCCCATTTGAGGTAATCACCAATCTCTGAAAATCAACAGAATCAGTGTGTTTAGTCAAATTCTTACACTGATATGATTTTCAGGGATTGGGTGATATAAAACACCCGGACATACTATTAACTATATACTACCAACTATAAATAAGGAATCTCGCCTGACGGCAGAGATTCTAAAAATCAGAATCAAATCATGTCTGAAAGTCCTGAATATTACAGAGTGTTTCCTATTGATTTAGCTTCTAAGCTGAACAACAAAGAAGCTATGACATTTCTTCATCTACTTTTTAAGGCCGATTTTGTTACCGGCGAATCCAATGTGTTACTGGAAACTCTATCTAAATTATCAGGCTACGAATCTGAGACAGTCAGCTCGCATCTTCATAAAGTTGCAGATGAAAGTAACTACCTTATAATTGAACGTAAATACATCGGCAATGGTTCAGGTAAGCCCAAAACAAAGAACTCCTATAAGGTTACTTATCCAACCATGAATTTTATAATGGTGGATAGAGGGTTTCTCGATTTTGAAATTGACGGTTTATCTGATAAAGCCCAACATGACCTGAAAGGTTTTATTCTCTTGGTGAAGTGTGTCTGCCTGAATAACACAAACATCACAAAATATAGTCTTAGGCAGATAGCTGAACGAATTGGTCTGTCATATTCCCCAATCCAACGCTATATGGCAAAATGTATTGAGCTTGAATATATAGTACGAGAAAACGGTTATTATAGAATAGACCTGCCATATTTTGACAAAGGTAACGACAAGCAATTTCCAATGGGAACACCTGATTTATACAAGGACATATACCGGGCTATCTCCAATTATTGCATAATGAAAAATTGCACCATTCCCCCTTATAACAAGGGCTTCATCAGCAAAATAGCCGTGAAATATCCATATATGGAAGCAGAGCTGACAGATTTAGGCGATAAAGCAATAGCAGAGCAATATTCCATTACAAGACAATTAGAAAGCAGGATTCCCAATCCTCCTGATAAAATTGACAGTCTGAATTACTTTGTCAAAGTCCTTACAAATGATATAGTCCACATAAACGATAATACACCCCAAACATATATAATGTGAGTGGTAGTCAATGTTTCTGTCCTTAACCCTGTATCGCAAGATATGGGGATTTTTCATTTTTATAATATCCACCTTTTAATCACGATTATAATAGCAAGTTACAATAGGCCCTATAAAATCAGACGATATATACGGACACTCTATTATTCCAATATTCCCTTTAATCAGCTCAACATTAATTCCAACATCAAATTCCCTGCGAGTGATGAGAGTGCGATTCCACTTAACCAAAAGTCCCCCCTCCATACTTGAAAATAAAAACAAAAATCACATTCAATAACCTCAAAAAATCTCTACAATATGGGAAATCTAATGATTTTACCTGCGGTTGAGCCTAAAAGAATCAGTTGGCTCAACGAGTACGCAACAGACGCGGAAGTTATTACAGACATTCCGCAAAAAGAGAAAAAGACACTTCCGTTTATCGAAGCAAACACAAAGGCTGTCGAGCTGTCGCACCTCAAGAACGAGTGCATTGTTCCTGTGTTCAGCAAGGACAATGAGCTGACAATCTCGCACCCTGCGTTTATTGAAACGGTAGCGGAAGCAGTCAGTACGTTCTACAACGGTGAAACAATCGAAACGCCTGAAATCCGTGTATCGCACATCATTAAGGGGCGAATCCCCGAAGCGATACACAAGCCTGCAAATCAGCTCTTGGAATCAGACAAAACGATTTACTACGAGCGAATGATGTTCTGCATCGAAATCCCAACTATCTATGAAACGATAGAGGGGAACAAACTCACCCTAACCGTTGGGGGTGTGCGAGCCTACAATCACATGAATCTCTACTCCAAAAAGTCAGTGGAGCGATTCAAAATCTTTGTGGGCTTCAAAAATCTCGTGTGTTGCAACCTCTGTGTTTCATCTGACGGATTCGTGGAGCAGTTGGAAGTGTCAAACACTTCTGACCTCTATCTCCGCACCCTTGAAATGCTCAACCGCTACAACCCTGCCAAACATCTGCACCTAATGCAGACACTTGGCAACACAAGCATAACGGAACACCAATTCTGTCAGATTCTTGGGAAAATGCGACTGTATCAAGCTCTACCGCAAAAGATACAGCGCAACATTCCACGGTTGCTGATAACAGACACCCAAATCAATGCAGTAGCTAAAGCCTATATCAGCGACCCTGATTTTGGCTCTTATGGCTCTGACATAGATATGTGGAAGTTCTACAATCTTCTGACCGGAGCGAACAAGAGCAGCTACATTGACAGCTTCCTTGACCGCTCTTTCAACGCAACCGAAGTGGCACAAGGTATCAACGCCGCACTGCATGGCGATGACCGTTATTCATGGTTTATAAGCTAAATCCAAACATGGGGACACTCTGAAAATGGGTGTTCCCCCAAATTTCAATAGCGTTATGAATCAAAATCAGAAAGATGTCATATCTGAAAGAGGTATGCTTGCAGTCTGCATTGTTGTTGGACTGATACTGTTCTGCATCAATCCATTCATCGTGGTAGCTCTTTGGCTTATATGGTTGCTTATCACAAGCATAATAGGCTGACTTCTCAAAATCAGGGCATCTGAACACATTGTGTCAGGTGTCCTGATTCTTTTCTATGCTGAAAAACATTATCATGGATAGCCCCAACAATAACATTTTTTCGTAACTTTGCACTTGATTTACAGCCCCAAAGAGTTGGAGCAACGAATCAACATAATAACGAAAGGTGTTATTGAAATTTTATCTTCAATCATCAAATCTCGCAAATTTGAAATTCCACGAAGATAAGGTTGGCAATAGCACCTGCACTGATTGCTTATACCCTGCCGTGAATGGCAGATTATATAGCAAAATCGGTGTGGGGCTATTGTTTTATCCGTGGAATAGGCAAATGCGAGAGCCTGATGATTGGATAGAACAAATAAATCCTCACACCTTTTTCATGCCTAAATGTAAGCGTTGCAGAGAGGATTATGCGACAGAGAATTAGAATGTCAGACATATTTAATCTAAATAGCGACCAACCGCAAATACAGAATGGTACAAGGACAGATAAATGCCCTGTTTGCGGACATGATATAACAGAGCAGACTAAAATCTGCCCTAACTGCCATGAAACTATTTGGCAAGACCCTAAAATAGCAGATAATGAAACTTATGATTCAATAGAATCAGATACCGAAGATTTATCCCCCAAAGAAAAGAAGATACAAAAGTATGTTTCGACATACTATCAATACCTGACCGTGATTGCTATTGTGATTGCTATTCCATTGGCATGGATTACATATAAAGAATTTGCAGATAATCAATGGAACAAAGCCGTTTGGTTTATTCTTGTGGTATATTTTATAGTATGCCGATTCATTGGGTATTTATTAAAAGGGGTTATCCGCTCTATGGCAGAACGAAAATCAAATAAGATAATCTAAATGGCGGATATTCTAAGTTTCATATTTGGGGCTTGTTGTGTGATTCTTCTTATTGGGGCGATATTGGCTTTTATTCTTTCATTTTTCAATGACAATTATAGATAGGAATGAGTATCAAAGTAACCGTCAGAAATTATATGTTTCCGCTCTGTTTTTCTCATAACGGGTGGAATGTCAGACTGGAGAAACGGATTGGATTCTTCAAGGATATAGCCGTAGAAGCATATTTTACACCACCCGTGTTGCCTGATTATACATATTGGAATGAAATATTACCACAACAAGTTTTATCCCTCCTTATACAAAAAGGTCAATATCCAACTCATGTTTCGGCTAAAGACATAGAACGGTATAAATCAATAGCACGAAACTATGTGAATGGCATAAAATATCCGGCGGCTCAATCTCATAAGTTCTCTGCTAATGGAGGATTCTTGGATAGGTTTATAGGACAGAATATTAGCTCTACACAAAAAGTCGTAGATAGTATTGTTGATTATATGAATCATAATTTGCCGAAGATAGAGGAACTAACAATTTACGGATATTTGAATCGTTTGCAGGACAATGGAGTAAATTCCTATATAATCTCAACTCTTTCTCAATTATGCGGTGTTTTAAGAATATAGCGTATTGTATTGCCAATATTTTTCATTGGGTCTGCACAATTATTGGTGCATTAGTCATTGTTGGATTACAGACATGGCTTTTGCGTTCATGCTACTACAACCATAAGCCAGAATCCGTTTTATATGGTAATTGGTTTAGTAGATGACAAAAATTGAAATTATGCTGTTAAACATTTAATTTTCAGTCGATTAAATTTGCAAAAGTCCCTGAAATTTAGTAATTTAAAGGAAAAGTTTGGCGACTTTTCTCCATGAAAACTACTAATTCCAAGGACTTGGTCAAAGTTAACCAAATCCTCCTCCCGATTATGCAAGAGCACTTTGGACAAAGTATGAATCTGGCACGCATAAAACTTATGGCGCTGCTGCTCCACGCACTCTGTGTTGTGCAGACTGTCAGCCTCCACAAACTTGCTGACGCGATGCCTACGGCTGTCGACAGGGATTCCAACCTCAGACGGCTCCAAAGATTCTTTGCCAAGTATGTTCTTGACCTTGACATCATAGCGCGTATAATTTTCTCGCTGCTTCCTGTCAAGACCGGTCTTGTGCTCAGCATGGATCGCACCAACTGGAAGTTCGGGGAGTTCAACATCAACATACTGATGCTGGGCGTGACATACAAAGGTATCGCCTTTCCGCTGATTTTCAGTCTTCTCCCTAAACGTGGCAACTCCAGCTCGAACGAACGCAGGAAGATTATGGAACGTTTTATCCGTCTTTTCGGAGCGGAATGCATCGACTGTCTTGTGGCAGACCGCGAGTTCATCGGAAAGGAATGGACAGGGTGGCTCAACAGCCGTCGCATACGGTATTACATCCGGATACGTCAGAACTTCTGGATTGTCAAGCCATCCACCGGTGAGAGAATCCGCGCCTGGTGGCTGTTCAATGATCTGAAGGTCGGTCAGGAGAAATTCTTCCATAAGCTTTTTCTTCACAAAGGCGAGTATGTCTATCTTGCCGGCAGCCGAATCAAAAACTCCGACGGTGTTCCGGAATTGCAGATTCTTATATGCTTCAACCGGCCCGAGGGCGCGATTTTGACATACAAAAAGCGATGGGAGATAGAAACGGCTTTCAGAGCCATGAAATCCTCCGGCTTCAACATCGAGGACACCCACATGCGTGATATGGAGCGCATCGCAAGACTTGTCGCGATGGTCTGCATGGCTCTCGTATGGGCGTATCTCGTTGGTGAACATAAAGATATAAATATTAAACCGATAAAGATTCTGAAACATGGAAGAAAGGCAAAGTCGCTTGTCAAGTATGGTTTGGAGGAGATTGCGACCATACTTCTGCGTCCTGCTTATACCCCAAAATTCGATGTTTTCAAATTTTTGTCATGTACTTAAGGTAATTGGAGTAAGGTAGATAGCGATGACGGATATAACGACCATGTACTTACATTCGATTGGAACGGACAATACTGTAATTCCAATATTGGAGTATGGAATTACAAGTTTATTGAGCCTGATTCCCTAATTCTATATCATCATGGTTTATATGAAGAAAGATATAAGATACTCAACCTCACAGAAGATACTTTGACCATTAGGCTCTCAGAGAGTATTGTTAATCTTTCAGAAAATGGCGAGGATATAGAATTTCCGTATGGAGAATGCTTAAAGCCAATTTATACCTATATCCGCATAAATCACAGTACAATACCTACTGAATATTAAATATGGTAACATTTGACAGCCCTGAATTTGAAAAAATGGTAGAGCAAGACAATCAGTTTCTTTCTAAAGGGAAGATTGATTGGGAAGCCAAAATACTGCCTATTGCCAATAAGATAGCGGAATGTGAGAAACAATTAGCTATCCCTGATGTTGCATTAAAGCTATATTCAGAGGGACACCCTGAATTTTCCATAGAAAAACATAAGGCTGATTTTGGAGAAAGATTAGTTAGAGCAAGAACCGAGTTAGCCAACCTGATAGCGTCAATATCAGACAAAGAAGCTAATGATAGGATTGAAACTCTTGCCAACGAAATTAAGAATTGGGAGAAACAAGAGGGGCAATTTTCATGGAAAGATGTAGCACTTTCCATACTTGAACTTCCTGAACGGATTACATTCTATTATGACCGTTGCCCTGACTGCGGACATTCAAGAATCCGCATTTATTTCCATTCCCCTAAATGGACTTGGGCGATGATGTGTGGCAAAGCAGGCGAAATGGCAATTTGTCCATATTGCAAAACACAATCAGCCTTATTCGGAATTATAACAAACAGCTAAATCATGGATTTAATATTAGACCAACTTGCAAGTAGAGCAAAACTGATATGGATTCTCATTTTCTGCCTGATATTCATATTCTATATTTTAGACCCTATTGTGAAACGGATAGATAAGTGGATAGAGAAACGTAAGAATCGTAAATAATTCAAGAGGACATTTTCTGTGATTTTTCTCTTTTATAGGGTGAATCTGAAAAATGTACTCGTTTATTGGAGTATAAACATAAATATTAGATATGAAAATCTTTACTTTCATTCATAAGTATTTTTGGAGAATAATCTGCTCTGTAATCGCTTTTTGTTTGCTTGTGATAACATTCTTTATTGTTATGGCATGGCTTACTGACGGTTACGAATACCAAAGACCTCTTAATGATAAGTTTGGTTATTACAATAGCAATAAAGACAGCTATATATATGACCTCTCAACAAAAGAAAGGGTGCTGTGCAATGTGGAACTTATTGGCGAGCCTCATAATGGGGATAGCATAGAAGTATTTGTTTGGAAAGACACTGCACGTCCTTTCAATATAGGTGATAAACGAGGTTATCTGAACTCCAAGCGAGGAAACATTATAGTTTATCCGCAATTTGATAAAGCATGGATATTCAGTAGCGGTGTAGGTGCAGTGTGCAAGAACGACAGTATTTATTTTATTGATACAAACGGTAGACGAATCAATGACAAGAAATTTCCATACGCAAAAGGACACGATTATATTTTTTACGGTGATTTTTGCAAAATTAAAGTAGGCGAAAAATACGGAATGATAAATAAACGTGGCGAATGGGTTGTTGAGCCTAAATGGGATTCAGTGATAGACGATATTACTAATGCGAAGTTTTTGCTCTATAACGACGGAAACAGAATAGATGTCAGCTATGTTGGCGATTCCATAATGAAAGCTCCTATTTTGGAATTTAGAGGAGATACGATATTAGTACCCTCTGATACGACTGTTAGGTATGTTAAACAACAAATTTCAAAAGAATAGTCCATTATAAGAACGTACATTTTTTCAAGGATTTTCCACTTTATAGGGAGGATTCAGAAAATGTACTGATTATTGAGTTTCAAGACTTATAATAGGATTCTAATAATAAGACAGTGTAAATCCTTACATATCATAAAGCTCTTGAAATAAATACGTTGATTAAGCAAATATTCATCTAAGTGCTTGCGCAGTCCACTAAAATTTGCTAACTTTACATACCGAGAACATTAACAATATTAACCACATCTTGCAAAGCATGACTGTAAACCGTACTGTAAACTGAACGAAATAAGTTGCAGTTTCAGCAAGCGCAAAAAGATAACTGTAAGATTCGCTGGCTCAGGTGGTTGCATTTGAAAGACGAGCCGTAGGCGAGGCTTTTAAATGCCTTGGAGCGACAACACTTTTAATGTTGGGGTCCTGGGTTCGAGCCCCAGGCGGATCACCAGAAGAAAAGCCAAAAGGCGACAACAAAAAGACAAGTCTTACAAAATCAACATTTTGTGGGACTTTTTTTATTGCCTTTTGGCTACCTTGACCGTCACGAAAAGGTCACTGACGGACAAAAAATAGTGTCCTATCCGTACCCCCGACAAAATTCTTCAAAAAGGGGTACGAATTGGCTGAAATTGGCGAAATGTTGTCGGGAATTGGCGACCCTGCATTTATCTCATTATGAGTTAATAAAAGTAGTTTTGTAACTTAAAAAATGAGGTATGAAATCAACATTCCGAGTATTGTTCTTCTTGAAAAGGGACAAGGTAAAAAAGAACGGTAATATGCCTATCATGGCACGTGTTACCATTGACGGGAAATTAGCCCAGTTTAACACCAAACTGGAGGTCAATCCAAAGAACTGGTCTGCCAAGACCGGAAAGGTAAATGGCAGAGGGGCGGAATTTACTCGTATGAATGAAATGCTGGATAGCATCAAGGCTACCTTGCACAGACACTATCAGACCATTTTAGAGCGGGACAATTATGTGACCGCAGAGAAAGTACGCAATGTGTTCTTAGGTAAAGAAGAAAAAGCAAAAACTCTCTTACAGGTATTTTCCCAACATAATGAACAGTACGCACTGAAAGTAGGGAAAACAGCCACGCAAAAGACATACACCCGTTACGAGCTTACTAAAAATCGCCTTGCCGAATATATCCACAATAAATATAATGTAGAGGATATAACCTTCCGGGAAATAAATGTCGTGTTCATCGAGGGCTTCTACCTGTTCATCCGTGAGAATTACCCGTGTACCCACAATACAGCCATGAAGTTTATCCAGCGTTTCAGGACTGTTGTTCTGTTTGCCCACAACTTGGGACTGATTACCTTTAACCCATTCGGGGCGTATAAGCTGAAATTTGAATATGTGGAACGGGATTTTCTTGAACAGGCAGAATTAGACCGGATATATCAAAAGACGTTCGCCAGCAAACGACTGGAGCAGGTTCGGGATATATTCATATTTAGCTGCTATACTGGGCTTTCCTATGTTGATGTCTGCGAATTGACACCTGAAAATATAAAACTGTCCTTTGACGGCAATTTGTGGATTATCAAGAAAAGACACAAGACAAGCGTAACGTCTAACATCCGATTGCTGGATATACCCAAGTCCATTTTGCAGAAATATGACGGGAAGTTACCCAATGGTAAACTGTTGCCTGTCATCAGCAATCAAAAGATGAATGATTACTTGAAAGAGATTGCGACCGTTTGCGGGATAAACAAGAAAATCACGTTTCACGTTGCCCGCCACAGCTTTGCGACCCTTAGTATAAGCTACGGCGTACCCATTGAAAGCGTTTCCAAGATGTTGGGACACACCAACATAAGAACGACCCAAATCTACGCAAAAATTATAGATACCAAACTTAGCGAAGATATGGATATTTTTGCTAACAAGCTAAATAACAGAAAAATATAAGTGGTATAGATATTAACTTAAAAGTAATGATTATGGACTTGCAGATTATCCAAAACAAGATTTTTGAAGTACGGGGTTGCCGGGTGATGCTCGATTACCATTTGGCGGAACTCTACCAAGTGGAAACACGAGCCTTGAAGCAGGCGGTCAAGCGCAATATCGAGCGTTTCCCCAGTGATTTTATGTTTGTACTCACCAAAGATGAAGCTAACTTGTTGCTATCCATAGGGGTATCACAAAATGTGATACCCCCCGATTATAACTTTGGTATAGCCATGCCTATGGCTTTCACAGAACAGGGCGTAGCCATGCTATCCTCTGTTCTCCGCTCCAAAGTAGCCATAGAGGTAAACATTTCAATCATGCGGGCTTTCGTCCTCATGCGCCAAATGGTAATCGGTTACGAGGAACTGTTAAAGCGCATTGAGGAACTGGAGGTAAGCACTGATGCGCAGTTCAACGAACTGTACCAAGCCCTTACCCAGCTTCTAAGCCAGTCGCAGCAGCAAAAAGAACGCCGTCCGATAGGTTTCGTTACCTATGACCGTTCAGGTAACAAATAGGTAACGAAATGACACATAATAAATTTAGTGATTTCAAAGATAACCTTAAATGCAAGTAAGCTATTGATAAATAAAGCATATCTTTGTCCTCTAAAAACAAGTAACAATATGGGATTGAAAATTCATACATTAGCAGAAATACCTGATAGCGTTTCTAAAAATTATTATTTGTACATTTTGGATTATTATAATTGGGATGAACCTATAGGTAGCACTTTAAGAGAAAATTTTGATAAAATAGCAGAATTTGCAGCTAACAATAATTCTGTGGTTATACAAGGAATGGCAGGTAGTCATTTTTATTCGGAATTAATGTCTTGGGAGTCTATAAATGGTATAGACCCATTGGAATTATTACCAGCATTAATGATAACTACCCTTCATCCGAAATACTTTATAGACGGAAATAATAAACAACTAAAAGGAAAGAATATTCCCAAAGATAAATTTGTGTTTTTAGAAATACGCAAAATCTGTCAGCGACCTCAAGATGTTGTAGCTCTTCTTGAAAAGATTTTTCAAGATATAAGAGATAAGAAGGCTATTAAGGATTTCAAAGTAAAGAAAGAATTGAAAGGTGGAGTTGGTAAAATCCTAAATGATGCACTAATTCTTGAACCCAATATAGGAGGTATCGGTATCAATCTAAATAATTTATTTAAATTCCTAAAAGACAGGTAATCTGTATAATGGATTTTGTCTATATAACATTCTAAAAAGCTATATTCTACCAAAGTGCATTCTATCACCTTGCGGGCAGTCCACCGACTACCCGCATTTTTTATATCCCTTTCTCACTGGCACATTCCCCGAAACGCCAGCCGTGCGTGGCATGGCTGACTGTATTTCGTGAAAAGAGCCGTTGGAAACCCGCACAAGCGTACCGCAAGGTAAACTTGCCATACCCTTGCCTTTCCCGCCCGCATGGAGTGTTCCCTAAAAGATGAAAGAGAACAGGCACTTTTCCCCAGTTTCCCTATCTGTAAATCTTCCTCTTACGCAGTCCCCCAGCCGGGACAGTCGTTTTAATCATTTCAATAGGCAAAGGTAGTTTCGTGTTCTTCACGACTTTGCAAGGTCGAGCCGTTCCGGTTTGGCGAAAAAATCTTCCCTGCCTTGCGAGGTATTTTTTGCCCAAAACCTTGCAAACTCTAAACACTACCCTTTTGAGCCTATGTGAAACGAAAACGACCGACCCGACCGGAAGACGCATAAAAAAAAAGTCGGATTTACGGGAAACAGGAAAAAAGTTCAGTGAAACTTCAACTCCCTCACCTCTCGAATCCGCATAAAATTAAAAACTTAAAAATTACAGCAATATGGAAGCAACGACATTATCAGCAGCAAGGGTTTATGTAGGCACTTACGCCAAGTACAACAACGGTTCATTGTCCGGCGCATGGCTCGACCTTTCGGATTATTCGGACAAGGAAGAATTTTACGAAGCCTGCCGGGAACTTCACAAGGACGAGGAAGATGCGGAATATATGTTTCAGGACTGGGAGAACGTGCCGGAGGGCTTAATCGGCGAAAGCTGGATTTCAGAAAATTTCTTTTCCCTGCGTGATGCGGTGGAGGATTTGAGCGACACCGAGCAGGAAGCCTTTTTCGTGTGGTGTAACTATAAAAGCCATGATTTAGGCGAGGAAGATGCGGACGACCTTGTACGTGATTTCCGGGATGAATATCAAGGGGAATATGACGATGAAGAAGATTTCGCCTATGAAATTATAGAAGAATGTTACGACCTTCCGGAGTTCGTAAAGACCTATTTCGATTATGAAAAGTTTGCCCGTGACCTGTTCATGTGCGATTACTGGTTTGATGACGGCTTTGTGTTCCGTGCGGCATAACAACCAATCCGGGCGGGGTGTCAAAGCCCTGCCCGCTAAAAACAACCAAGTTTATAACCATAAAAAAGTAAGACATCATGCAGTCACTTAACAAAAACGGGGTAAGCATCACCCAAACACCGGGAGAAGAAAAATACGTGAAATGTTGCTTAGGCGCATTCAGGGGACAGATTTATTTTCAATATGACTACCGCCACTTTGACGGCGAACTTTTCAGCACGGTAGCCAAAACGCTGGCAGAGTGCCGCCGCAGGCGTGACGGGTGGATAGCGAAAAAAGAACAGAGTAATAAGTAAATTTTAGGGATATGAAAACGACAGAAGTAAACAAGGAGCTTATCGGCAAGCGTTGCGAGTGTATTTTTACGGGCTTAATGGTAACGGGCGTTATCGAGGACACAGAAGAAAACGAACACACCATAGAGGTAAAAGTTCGTTTCGACCGCCCGCACCAGTGGGACGATGATTTATATAATGATGTATGGGCGTGGGGGCGTAAAATTGACGAGTTCGGCACGTTGCGCCATTTGCAACTGCTGGAGGACAAACCGGACTTTCAGACAATGACGGTAGTTTTCGGTGAGCCAATCAGCCAAATAGACCGCAGTATTTTTGAAGATGCGGCAACGTGGGGTGTCTGTTCCCTGCAAGGCTGGGTAAACAGCTACGAGAGTGTCAGGTTTGTAGCCATAAACGACCATACGGCGGTCATAACGGGCGAATATAACATGGAACAGGTAAAGGTGTGGTTAGAGAAATACACGTCCATAAAGAGCCTTAAAAGCAATTGATAGAGAACGGCGGCTGTTTGCCGCCGTTACTTTCTTCCGTGAGCCTGCCAGCGGGTGAAGAAAGTAACAAAGAAGCCGTTCGCTTCCCTATCATGGAAACAGCCCGCCGATGCTTCCCGGCGGGCTGTCTGCCCAATATTTACGCTTTGCGTATCATTGCGTATAAGGCTGGTATATATCCTAACGAACAGCCGCATGGCTATTCCGGTTCTTCATCCTCGCTGTTGTCATTATTGAACGAGAACGAAAGTTGCTGCATCTGTCCGAAGCTGTCGATAATATAAATGTCAATCGTCTGCTGGTCTGTCGATGCCGAGGTGTAGTAGAGCCGGAACGTTTCTTTCTCCAGCGGGTAAAGGTCATTGGGCAGGAATACCGTGCCGTTATCCATTTCCAGCTTCCCTTTGCCGTCCGGCTGGAAGTACCTTATCTGATAAGTAGTCGGCTGGTAATAGCCACCACGCACCAGTTGGCAGCGTATTTCGGCGGTTTCCCCGACTTTTAGCCTTTTGGGTACTGGCAGCGTTTCGATGCTGAACGGGTACGCCTGCTGAATATCCAAATTGTCATTACAGGCGGTGACAAGCACAAGGGCGGCCACGATGCAGCAGCCCATGATGATTTTATACATTACATTCTTCATATACATTATTATATAGCGGTCAGTTGATAATGAATTTCAGTCCCAAAGATACCTGCGTGTGGAACTTGCCTATGTCCGAGCCGAACAACGCCCGTTCCCTTGCGTTCAGCAGCAGAGCCACCCGGTCGGTCAGGTAGGCTTCCAGTTCCAGCGTCAGCGCACCGCCGTAAATGAAGCAGTCCTTATCCAGCAAGGTAGAGCCGTCCGGCAAGCAGCTTTTCGCTTCGGTTGCTTGTTTCATACCCGGCGAGTGCCGACAGTCCCAGCGACAGGAAAAAGGTCTTTCGCCTGTCCGATAGGAATTTCAGGTAGTAGCCGCCCTCTGCGGTGAACTGTTCTACGGGTATCTGCATATCCTTGTAGTCATACTTCTTGTGCAGGTACTCCCCGCCAATCACCCAGCGGTTGGCGTTCTTGGTGTAAACGCTGTACGCCGCCCCGATGTGGTAGGCAAAATCCGTGTTATCATTCCAGTGTACCCCGTCCGCCATACCAGCCGTGACCTGCAAGCCTTTCGTGCCCGGCAGGTATCTTTGTGCGTGTGCCTGAAACGAGGTCAGGCACAGCACAAAGAGTATTCCGATAAATAGAAACCGTTTCATCCCTATTTGATTTTGAGTTCGTTAATCACTTCTGCGTTCACGATGTCGGCGTTCTCCACCCGGATAACCTGATGCCGCCCGCCGTTCTTTTCGTAGAGTTCCACGACCAGCAGCTTGTCGTCAGGAATGGTAAACTTCGGCAGGGCGTACACCGTGCGCACGGTCGATTTCCCGGCAATCTCTATCACCTCGTTGTAGCTGCGTACCGCATCCAGTACCGTTTCCTGAATAGCCGTGCGTTTGGGCACTTTCTTATCGGTTATCTTAAACCTGATGAAGTCCGTGTCGAAAGGCACGTTGGAACTGTTCTTTGTCTGCGTGTGCACGTAGAGCATCCTGTTATAGGTGTAAATCCCCTTGATTAAGAACTGTATGCCGAAACGCTTGCTACCCAAGTGGCGCACTTTCCGGTCATTGTTCTTGTAGATGCTCTGCATTATCAGCTTCACCAAGAGCGGGCTTTCACCCGCCAGCTCACGGAAATGGATGTTCATGCGGGTATGCGAGAAGTCGGACGTATCTTCATTCTCCAAGAAGTCCTTCATTTCGATGTTGAGCATTTCCGGTTCACGGGCGTACTTGGCGTTGAACGAAAAGAAACTGCCGTCCTCGCAGATAACGGAGAAGTTCGTTTCTCCCGGAAAGCCCTCTGTCGTGGCTTTCACCCTGATTACGTTCTCCGCACCGTCCGCCTTGCCCGCTATGATGTGATTGCTTCCCAAATCGACATAGCGGACGGCGGCGGGGAAGATGATATGCACCGTCTTGGCAAAGGTCACTTCCACGCCGTAGGGCGTAACCATTTGGCGGTACGGGAGTTTCCGGGTGATACCCCGGTACAAGTCGTTGCCAGCCGCATACTTCACGGTGTCAGTGGTTTGTGCGTTTGCCGCACACACGCCCAGTAAGAGGGCGAACATTACAAAAATCTGTTTCATTACTAATTGAAATTTTAACGGTTGATAAAATGGTTATTGTTGTTTGGCGTAAAGCATGACTTTATAGCCTGCTTTCAGCTTTACTTTTACAGTCCTGAACTTTTTCGCAAGATAGCCGGACGTTCCTTGCAGCAAGCCCCTAGTCACGTCCATTGCCACCTGCTGCCCGGCACTCCGTGCAAAGGAAATGCTTGTACCCAGTCCGCTTCCGATATTCGCCATAGCTTCGTTGAACGCTTCCTGCTCCATAGAGGACGGTACGGAAAGCCCCTTTTGCCCGTCCATGTCAAACACGGCGAGTTCCACCGGGATGATGTTGCCAGCGTACTCAATCGAGGACACCAGTATGTCGAGCCGTTCGCCCTGCACCTTTGCCGTCCCCGCCACAAGGGTATTCTTCGGCACAACTATGTTCCCGGCTTGCATGGGTTCAAGCAGCCGGAGTTTCACCGCCTGCCCGTCCGTCAGGGTTTGGTCTTGGTGGATGCAGGCGGCTATCGTGTTCCTGCCGATAGCGTAGCTCGTGCCTACCGCCGTGTTGAAGCCGTAGTTTCGTGGCTGGCTGTAAGCCCGGATGAAGTCGGCATCGCTCACGGGCTGCTGCAATCCCGATACGGTTGTTTCCCGGATAGCCTGCACGGGCTGTGCTTGTGGCTTTTGGGTGACAGTCCCGGCAACAGGCACTTGTGCCGTTTGCCCGTTCTGCCCGCCCTCATTCATGTACTTTGCCGCCAGCTCGTAGGACTTTTCCAAGAGTGCCATTTGGTCGTCTGCCGTAGGCGTGGCGTTCTGCTGCTGTTGCAGTCGGTCGGTCAGTTCCGCCACCTGCCGTTTCAAATCCTCTTTTTCTTCGTCCACCGCCGGAATTTCGTAGAACGTGCTTAACTGGCGGTTGATGTCCCGGTAAGCGTTTGCCGAATAAGGCACCGCCGCCCCTTTGGGGCTGCGCATCTTCTTCCGGCATCAGGTCGATTTCCGCCTGCGGTTCTTCCGTTTCATCGTCCCCCGTGAAACCGAAGTCCTGCAAGGATTGTATCTTGTCCTGCTGCTTGCGGTTCATCATCGCCTGCTCGTATGCCTTTTGCTTGTCGGCTATAATCCCGTCCTCTGCGGGCAGGGGTATGTCGGCGTTGAAGCCGCCCACGCTTTCCACATTCACGTCCTCTTTGCCGGAGGGGGCGAATATCAGGTACATGCACCCGGCAAAGGCAAGGAACATCAGCGGGAAGACTATCATTTTCCTGCGTTGCTGCACCTGCTGCGGGGTAAGTTCCCGTTTGGGCTTCTTTTCCTTTTCAGGCTTCCTGTCCGTCTGCGGTACGGTCGTGCCGTTCTCATTCTTCTGTACTTCTTCCATATTGCGGTCTGTTTAAGGGGTTGATACTGTTGATTGTGTCATTGCCTTGCAATGGCAGTTGTTTGATATGTTCTATTTGCAGCCGCCTGCCGTCCCGTTTCCCGATATTGTAGATTGATGAAACGGTGATGTAGATAGACAAGCCGCCGAAAAAGAAGAACATCACGAGGATAACCGCCAGCCTTTTGCCCGGCGTAATCCGTCCGCACATTCGGCGCAGGCAGTCGTCCGCCCAGTCCTGCACCTTTTCGATGTAATTTCGTTTTCTCTCCATAAGGCTACCTCTTAACGGTTTGCAAATCCTTGTTCTCGGTAATGGTGAACGCTTCGATGATGAAGCCGTGCGGGTTGTTGTCGCTCCGTGTGGCGTTGAGTAGGCGGCACGAGGTCACAAGGCTTCGCACCGTCAGGCTGCTTTCCCGGACAATCAATTGGCGGGCATACGTGTTCACCTTGTAGGGGTACTGGTCGAAGTCACACTTCACGCTGTCAATCTCCACCGTCTGCGTGACGTTTCCGGAAATCACCCGGTTGTAGTAGCCCTTTTCCGCCAAGTCCTTGTAATAGTTGAAAGCGGTCTTGTCGGCGAGGAACAGCGAGCGTTTGATGTTGCTTTCGATAGCCCCCTTGTCGGGCGATAAGGTGAAAAACAGTTCGTGGAAACGCCGCACGTGCGATTTGGCTTCCACGGGTCTGTTCTGTGCCATGTCCTGCGAGAGTGCCAGCATCAGGCTTTTACCGTTGTCGAGGACGTATATCTTCTGCCGCTGCTTTTCGGCGAAGCTGTACGAGTTCCACACGGCAAAGCCCGTCACCAGTGCGCACAGGCAGCTGAATACCAGCGCAAAGAGCCGGATTTGCCGGAAACTCGTTTCGATGTTCGTTAATGATTTAAATTCCATATATTAAATTTTGATGTTGGTTATTTGAGTAGTTTCCCGGTTACTTTCCGCTTGCCGCACCGACCGCAGCCCCGGCGATTGACCCCGCCCGTGCCACGTTGCGGTTATAGGCAGACGTGCCGCCAGCCGACACAATCCAGCTTGCCACCGTGGGAATGGTGAAGTAGCCCACGATGCCGATAATCATAAAGATTACATACACGGTACTGCTCCCGTCAGGAATGAAATTCGGGTCTGAAAGTTCCTGAATGTCCTTTTGGAGCATCAGCGTTTGTATGCGTGCCAGCACGCTGCTGAACAGGTCGGACACGGGCAACCACAGGTAAATGGAGATATAGCGTGAAATCCACTGGGTCAGCGTGCTTTGGAAACCGTCATAGACGGAAATCGCAAACGCCAGCGGACCCAGTATCGAAAGCACAATCAGGAAGAACGTCCGCAGCGTGTCAATAATCAGCCCCGCCGCCTGAAAGAGCATTTCCAGCAATTCCCTGAACCAGTCCCGGACGGACTTCTTGATGTTGTAAGCCGCCCTGTCCATATACATACCCGTCATAGTCACCATGTCGGAGGGCGACCAGCCCAGTTCTTCCAGTTGCCTGTCAAATTCCTCGTCCGATGCGAGGTAAGCCGTTTCGGGGCTTCGCATCAGGGCTTCATATTCCAGTCGGTCTTTCTGCGCCCGGTACTCGTTCATGTCGAAAGTCTGCGTTTCCATAAGCTGGTTGCACCCTTTCACCACTGGCGACAATACCGTGTTGATAGTCCCCAACACGAAAGTTGGAAAAAACATGATACACAGCCCCAGCGCAAAGGGTCGCAGGAGCGGGTACACGTCTATGGGTTCGGCACGTGCGAGCGACTGCCATACTTTGGCGGCTACATAGAACAGCGCACCCAGCCCGACTATCCCTTTCGCTACCCCCGTCATGTTGCTGCACAAGGGCATCATTTCATCGTACAGCACCCGCAACACTTGGTGCAGGTTGTCAAAATCCACTGCTGCTAATAACATAGGCGTACCATATTATATGTTACCAATAGCGTTCATCCGCCGAGCCGTAGAGAGCCAACACCCGGTCGGTGTCGTTCTTCTTCTTCGCCCGCAGGTAGGACACGGATATGTTCTTGCGGGTGTAGTAGTTCACGAGGTTGCGGTAATTCAATAGGCTTCGGTAAGCATTATCAATAATAGCCAGCCGTTCGGCATCCGTCAGCGACATACCCGTGATGTTCACTACATTTTTCAAGTCCTGCAACACGTCCGAGCTTTCCGACATCAGTTTGGCATAGCCGAACGATATTGCGGAAAGTTCGTCAGGCGTGAAATTCGGGTCTGCCAGCATGTTTTGGAAATTGCGCACGTAGATTTCGGAGATTTCCGCCACCAGTTCAATGGACTTCTTCACCTTGACACCGCCCTTAACCACGTCATGCACCGCTTTGAGCGCATCGTAATATTTTTTACCCTGCTGGAAAATCTTCTGCGCTTCCATGAAGCCGTCCAGCGTGTTCTTGGCTGTGGTGGAAGTCTGCACTATCTGCTTGGTGGTGTTGATGATACCCTGTGCCAAGTTGCCGGGGTCTGACACCACCCACTGTGCGGATGCCTTGCCGATGAAGCAAAGGCATACCGCCATAAGGAGAATTGTTTTCTTCATGTTCCTGATTTTAAGTTGTTGATGATTGGGGATTGCGTTTGCTTTCCGCAAGCCGCTTGATAGCCAGTTCAAGGTTGCCGCCCAGCTTCTCGGCGAGGGCGAACAGTTCCATTTTCTCGCTTTCCTCTGTCGTGAACGTGTAATATTCTTCCAGCGAAACTTCTGTGGCATATACCGCCGACTGCGTGCCGCCCAGCGAGAAGAAAAACTTCCTTGTACTTCCGTCCGGGGTGGTTCGCCATGTTGATAGACAATATCTGCGAACGCTCCTTGTCGGTCAGTCCCAAGAGGTTCTGTATGCTGTCGAACTTGTTGAGATATTTTCGCTGGTCTAACAAAATCTTACAGTCCGAGTTGTTGATGATACTCTCTTTCACTATGGGCGAGGAAATAATATCTTCCACTTCCTGCGTTACCACAATCGCTTCCCCGAAATACTTCCTGACGGTTTTGTACAGATATTTTATGTAGTCCGCCATGTTCGCCGATGCAATCGCTTTCCACGCTTCCTCGATTAGTATTAACTTCCTTATACCCTTTAACTTGCGCATCTTGTTGATGAACGCTTCCATGATGATGATAGTCGTTATCGGGAATAAAATCTTGTGGTCTTTGATGTTATCCAATTCAAAGACAATGAAGCGTTTATGTAACAAATCCAGTTCCTTGTCGGAGTTCAGCAGGTAGTCGTACTCACCGCCACGATAGTAGGGTTCAAGCACGTTCAGGAAGTTGTCAATGTCGAAATCCTTTTCCCTGACGTTCTTCTGTTCAAGCTGTCGGCGGTAATCATCCCTCACAAACTCGTAAAATGTGTTGAAACAGGGCGTTACCGAACTGTCTTTGCCTATCAGGTCGATATAGGCACTTACCGCATTGGACAATGCTACTTCTTCCGACCGCTTGGGGGCTTCATCGTCCCGCTTCCACAGGGTGAGTATAAGGGTTTTTATACTTTCTTTCTTCTCTATGTCAAATACCCCGTCTTCGACATAGAACGGGTTGAACGCTATCGGGTTCTCGTTGGTGTAGGTGAAATAAATCCCGTCCTCGCCGTGCGTGCGGTTGTGGATAAGCTGGGACAGCCCCAAGTAACTGTTACCCGTATCTACCAGCAGCACGTGCGCACCCTGCTCGTAATACTGGCGCACCATGTGGTTGGTGAAGAAAGACTTCCCGCTACCACTCGGCCCAAGTATGAACTTGTTGCGGTTGGTGGTGATGCCTTTCTTCATGGGCAAATCCGATATGTCGATGTGCAACGGGCGACCGCTTACCCTGTCCACCATTTTGATACCGAACGGCGAAAGCGAACTCTTGTAGTTCGTTTCTTCCACGAACAGGCAGAGAGCCTGCCCCAAGAACGTGTAGAAACTTTCCTCTGCGGGGAAGTCCGCCTCGTTGCCGGGTATGCCCGCCCAAAAGAGCGTGGGCGTGTCGGTGGTGTTGTGGCGTGGCTTGCACTCCATTAGCGCAAGCTGGCTTCCCACATCGTTGCGTATGCGTTTGAGTTCGTCCCTGTCGTCACTCCATGCCATGACGTTGCAGTGGCAGCGTACCGAGATAAGCCCCTTGCTGTGGGCTTCGTTCAGGTACTCGTCTATCCACTCCTTGTTCACTTGGTTGGCACGGGAATAACGGGAGAGCGATTGCATATTCCGGGCGGTCTGCTCGAAGTTTTTCAGGTTCTCGGCGTGGTCGTCTATGAAAATATACTGGTTATAGACGTGGTTACACGACAACAACACGCCCACCGGGGCGGCAAAACTTAACCTGCAATCGCTTCTGTCGGTGGAAAGTTTCTCAAATCGGCAGTCCGTCCCGACCTTTCCGGGCAAATCTTCCACGTCCGAAAGCGTGTGCAGGCACAGTATATCGTCCCCGACACGCATTTCTTCCGGGTACAACCCGATGTCTTTCAGGCAAGTAGTGTCGGTTTGTGAGAGCGAGAAGTATTTCTCGATGATGCCCGCCTTTCCGTCCTGCCCGGTGATTTCCGATGCCGCCAGCCGGGTGAGGGTGACAAACCCGCTGTCGTTCATAATTCGTTCAAACTGCCCGACCGCCTCGATGAACTTTGTTGCCGCTTCCTTGTCGGCTATCTCCTGCGGTACAATCCTGCCCCGGCAGAGGGTGGAGAAGTCACTCTGTCGGCGGCTTCTTTCCCTTGTCGTTTTCGTCAGGAACAGGTAGCAGTAATGGTTCAGAAACGGGCGTTCATTGAAATGCCGTTCAAAACTCCGGGACAGGAAACTAAGCTCGTCCCTTTCGGTGTCGGGCTGGTAGTTCTCCTTGATGAAGAAGTCCTGCTTGTGTACTATGGAGTAGTCGGGCAGTACCTTGATAGCCTTGTACCATGCCGAATGTATGGCTTCGTACTCGGCACTGGTGACGGTGAACAGTTCGGGCAGTTCCACCCGGAAAGCCACCGTGATGTCGGCATCCTTTGAAATGATGCAGCCGTTCTCCACCGCCAAAAGGGGAAACTTCCTCTCCAGCGTGGTAGCCTTTAACATATTCCTCATGTTCTTTCTTCCTTTCTTCTTTTGTAGGTGAATAATCGGGGTAACGCCTTTCTGTTGATAATGAAGCGGGGGTGTCTTTTGCGGGCGGCAGCTTTCATCAGCCCGTGTGTACCGTATCGGGCATTCAGCCGGAACGTCTGCCACACGAGCAGCAGCGAAGCCGACACGATGAAACCGATACATAGCCACTGGTTCACGCCTGCCATGAACAGGACGATGAACGCCACGAAGACGGCAAGCAAGCCGCCTGCAAAAATGAAAAGGTACTGGCTTTTCAGCCCCTTGAACTCCACCGGCTTTCCGATACCCCTGTTTACCGGATATTCAGACATAGCCGCTGTTTTAGAGGAAGAACGACCGCAGGATAGTGGCGGCGACAATCAGGAAGATACACGCCCCGAACCAACTGGCGGCGGTCTTTGAGGTATCGGGGTCGCCGCTTGAAAATTTGTTATATACTTTTACCCCGCCAATCAAGCCGCAGACCGCCCCGATTGCGTACACTAATTTTGTTCCGGGGTCGAAATACCCGGTGATTAGGTTCGTGGCTTCGGTGATGCCCGCCTGCCCATTGCCCTGTGCGTAGGCACTTACCGCAACGGCAAGGATAGCCGCTGACAAAAAGATTTTCTTTTTCATTGCGAATTGGATTTTAATGCCGGGGTAGCGGGTGGATAGTCCGCTGTCACCCGGCGGATGAATAACTTGAAATTTTAGTGGCTGCGGCACGGATGCCGTCTGTTGGTTTTAGGGTTGCCAATCAACCGTAATCACGCTGTTTCATGTTGTCAGTCTTATACATTATTATATTAAAGGAAGTCGTTCATGTCGAACGCTTCGTGTTCCTTGCTTGTATTGCCAGTTCCGGCAGGGACAGCAGCCGTAGCCAGTTCCGCTTCGTTGCGCCCCAGCAGTTCCGCTACCTTTGCCAGCCCGCCGTTGATGTTCTCCACCACCGCATCGTAGAGGTTCGTCCCCTCAATCCTTTCCAGTGTCCCGGCGGCTTGCCGCTGTTCCGCTTCGGTGGGGTTATCGGCGTTCGCCGTGCGTACCGCTTCGCCCAGTTCGTCAAAGCTCACGCCCGTAGCCCGCCCGGTATCATCGTCACCGTCCATGTACCCGGCTATTTCCTCGTCCTCGTAGTCGGGTTCGTCATTCTCGTAACCGGGCGTTTCTTCCGCTTCGGGTGTTGCTTCCGAAATGTTTTCTTCCGGCTGTCTGTCAGCTTGCGGCGCAAAAATAGTATCATTTTCAACCGCTTGCGGGAGGTGTCCCGATTTGTCCTGCGCTGTCCCGATTAGTCCACTCTTGTATCGGCTTTCACCTACCAGCGTGTAACTTGAAACCTTATTTTTGGGAAGTGGCACATCATCCGCTTTGCCCGTTGATGTCCGGCTGTCCGTGTAGCGATACCACAGCCATAGGGCGATATAGTACACCAAAAGCCCGGTAAGTATGCAATGGATTACCATAGTCAGACAGGCTTTTGAAAGTTGCTTTCATACAGGGTGTTTATCTCGTCTTGGTACTGCTCGAAGTGGCGCAGCAGAATGTTTTCCACGTAGCTGCTTACCGTCACCTTGCGCCCGCCTATCACCGTCACGATACGCATCAGCTTCTCGTGCGTGGTTCGGCTCACGTACAAGGGCTGTCGGTCTGCCAGTTCCACTTTCTGAAAGTAGGTTTCCCGGTAGTCGCCCGTGCCGCCTTTGCGCTTGCGGTTTGTCGTTTTCTCCACCCGCACCGTTTCAGTCTGCCGTCCCTCGTGGGCGGTTTCCGTTTTCGCCGCCGGGCTGCGGTGCATCATCCGGCTGGCTCTCCCGCTTGGCGGGTACGCCCTGCGAGATAAGTTCTTTCATGAAATCCTCGTCTATTTTCGGCATCCCGCCGCTTTGCTTTGCCATATCATTGTAATTTGATGTAGTACACTATTTCGGTTATCAGTTCTTCCAAGTTGCTTCCCCTTACCAGCGGGCGGCTGGCGGGAAAGAGCGTGGAGCGGAACACCGCCTTTTTATCCGCCACCAGTTCCTTTTTGTAGCGTTTGGTGTCGGGGATAAAGGCTTTCATCAGCGGCAGTTCCAGTTCCTTAATGGTCTTGTCATAGGCGGTGTAAAGGTCTGTTTTCTCCCGCCCGTCCACCATGTTCCAAAGAGGTACAGCCCGGCAAGTCGGCAGGCTTCATTCTTCACCAATAGCTTTTGGATAGCCACCGCAAACGACAGGCTGCTTTCCAGCACCACCTTGTCGGCTGAAATGGGGGTGAAGATGTAGTCCATGCCAGCGAGGGAGTTTATCACGCCCTCGCTGTTCACCGTGCCGGGCAGGTCGAAAAACACTATATCCGGCACGTGTCCGGCGGCTATATGTTCGTCAGCCGTTGCAATCGCCTTTTCGGGTGAACTGTATAATACCGGGTAGGCTTTCTTCCCCAGCCGGGTAAACTGTTCATACGCCATTCGCTTGTAATCTTCATCAGCCCCCACCTGCTCGGCATCCCGCTTTCGCATCCCGGCAATGGAGTGTTGCGGGTAGTCACAATCGACCACCGCCACATCGTAGCCTTTGAGGTAATAGAGGTAACTCGCCGCCAGTACGGTAAAGGTGGTTTTGCCGACCCCGCCCTTTTGGGTGGAAAAGGCGACATAAAGGGGTGTTTTCTCGTTTTCCATATTGCTTTCGTTCATTATTGGTTGATAGATTTATTTATTGCTTTCAATCAATCCAGCCATATAGCTTTCTTTGTTTCCATATTGCAATCTTGAAAGACTGTTTTATTTCAATCTTGTTTTCTTGCTTTCATTCTTTCTTGAAATATTGAAATCCTGCAATCACGTTTTCTTGAAATCATGCTTTCAATCATTCTTTCCTGATTGGAATATTTCTTTCAATCTTGCTTTCAATCTTGAAATCCGATGCAAAAAAAGGGAGAAAAAACGTTCCCTGAAAACCTTGTCCCGATTTGTCCTTCGCTGTCCTGATTTGTCCACTAACTACCTATTTTACAGAATTATAAATCACCGTTACTTTGCAGCGGAGTAACGAACCTCTGGGGGCAGAGGGGTAAAACAGGGCTGGTTAATGGCAGGGCTTACCGTTTCACGCTAACCCCAATCCGTCCGTGACGGATTTCGATTTTCGTCAGAAAATAGCAAGGTGTGTTTTGTATGCTACAAAACCGTTTTCCGTGCCTGAAAACGCCTTGCCCCTTGCGGGGGTAAAAATCACTCCGAAGTCGTAATTTTTTAATTCAAAGAAGTATGGAAACAAGAAAATCCAACAAGGGCGGTCGCCCCGCTCTCGCAGACCCGGCGAAGCACCGCCATGTCCTTTACCTGAATGACCGGGAAAACGCCCGCTTCCTCTCGCAGTGGGAGCAGTCGGGCGTTACGAGCAAGTCCCGTTTCATCGCCGCCCGGCTGTTCGGCGAACCGTTCCGGGTGGTGAAAGTAGAGAAGTCAGCGGTAGAATACTGCACCCGGCTGACTGAATTTTATGCACAATTCAGAGCCGTAGCGGTCAATTACAACCAAATTGTAAAGGCGTTGCACAGCAACTTTTCGGAGAAAAAGGCATTGGCTTTTCTCTATAAACTGGAGAAAGCGACCACCGAACTGGCGGCACTGAACCGCCAAGTCATTGCATTAACCAATGAATGTAAGGAACTATGGTTGCCAAAATAAGCACGGGCGGCAATATGTTCGGCGCACTGGCATACAACCAAAACAAGGTGGACAGCGAGGAAGCAAAGGTGCTTTTCTCCAACAGGATGCTGTTAAGCGAGGACGGGCATTTCAGCATCGGCGAGTGTATGCGCAGCTTTGAAATGCAGATGCCCGTCCAGCTATCCACCAAGAAGCCGATACTGCATATTTCCATAAACCCGCACCCGGAAGACGTGCTGACCGACCAGCAGCTTTCCGACATCGCACGGGAGTATATGCAGAAGTTGGGCTACGGCGACCAACCTTATTTGGTGTACAAGCACACAGACATCGACCGCCACCATATCCACATCGTAGGGTTGCGGGTGGACGAGAACGGCAGACCGCTGAATGACAAGTTCGAGCATCGGCGCAGCAAGCAAATCACCCGTGAATTGGAGCAGAAATATAACCTGCATCCGGCAGAGAGGAAAACGAGGACGGAACGCCCGGAACTTAAAAAGGTGGACTACACCGCCGGGGACGTGAAGCACCAAATCGGTAATACCGTGAAAGCGGCTTGCTACGGCTACCGCTTCCAGTCATTCGGGGAGTACAAGGCTTTGCTTGCCACCTATAATATATGTGCCGAGGAAGTCAAAGGCGAGATAAACGGCAGACCTTATCAGGGCATTGTCTATTCCGCCACCAAAGACAAGGGCGAAAAGGTGGGCAACCCGGTAAAGGCTTCCCGTATCGGCAAGTCGGTGGGCTATGAAGCGGTACAGCGCAGAATGGAGAAATCGGGCGAGGCAATCAAGAACGGGAAACTGAAAGAGCGTACCCGGAAGATTGTAGCCGATGCCGTGAGGAATACCCGCAGCCGCAAGGAACTGGAACAGCAGCTACGGAAGCAGGGCATTGACGTGGTATTCCGTCAGAACGACAGCGGGCGTATCTATGGCGTTACGTTCATCGACCACGACAGCCGGGTGGTGCTGAACGGTTCTCGCTTGGACAAGGAGTATTCGGCGAACGTGTTCAACGACCTGTATTCCAATGAAAGAAAAACGGATATACAGCAGGAACAATCCGCACATCAGGAACAGCCGGGCTTCACGCCGAAAGCCGACATTGTTTCGGGCGTGGCTTCCGTGCTGGGTGCTTTCGGCGGCTTGCTGGGCAGTGGTTCATCCGCTGGTGACGAGCCGCAAGACACCGCCCACCAAAAGAGAAAGAAGAAGAAAAAGAAACGTACAAGGCGTATCGACTAACTAAAAAAATATACAATTATGCAGCAAGAAGATGATTTGAGAGGGCTTGCAAGGGTCATGGACTTTATGCGGGCTGTCAGCATTTTATTCGTGGGAATAAACGTGTACTGGTTCTGTTACTCCACCCTGAAAGAGTGGGGAGTGACCTTTGAGGTAATAAACAAGATACTGTGGAACTTCCAGCGCACTACCGGGCTGTTCTCGTCTATCTTATGGACAAAACTATTTTCGGTGGTGTTCCTCGCCCTGTCGTGTATCGGCACTAAGGGCGTGAAAGAGGAAAAGATAACATGGACGAAGATACATTGCAGCCTTGCGGCGGGTGTGGTGCTGTTTTTCCTGAACTGGTGGCTGCTGGAACTTCCCCTGCCACACACGGCAGGTACGGTATTTTATATCGCCACGCTGTCGGCAGGCTATATCTGTATGCTCATGGCAGGTACGTGGATGTCCCGACTATTGAAAAACAACCTCATGGATGATGTCTTTAATACGGAGAACGAAAGTTTCATGCAGGAAACAAGGCTTATCGAAAACGAGTATTCCGTAAACCTGCCGACCCGGTTCTATTATAAAAAGAAATGGAACAACGGCTATATTAACGTTGTAAATGTTTTTCGTGCGAGCATCGTGTTAGGAACTCCGGGCAGCGGGAAATCCTATGCGGTGGTAAATAATTACATAAAACAGCAAATCGAGAAAGGTTTCGCACTCTATTGTTATGATTACAAGTTTCCCGACCTTTCGGAAATTGCTTACAATCACCTACTTAATCACTTGGACGGTTACAAGGTAAAACCGAAGTTTTACATTATCAATTTTGACGACCCACGCAAGAGCCACCGATGCAACCCGATAAATGCCAGCTTCATGTCGGACATTGCGGATGCCTACGAAGCCAGCTATACGATTATGCTCAACCTCAATCGCTCTTGGATAAGCAAGCAGGGTGACTTTTTCGTGGAAAGTCCGATTATCCTTTTGGCGGCTATAATTTGGTATTTGCGCATCTATCAGGGCGGTAAGTATTGCACGTTTCCCCATGCCATAGAACTGCTGAACAAGAAATATGCTGATGTTTTCACGATTTTACGCAGCTATCCCGAACTGGAAAACTACCTTTCCCCGTTCGTAGATGCTTGGGAATCTGATGCCCAAGAGCAGTTGCAGGGGCAAATCGCCAGTGCGAAAATTCCATTGTCAAGAATGATAAGCCCGGCACTTTATTGGGTAATGACGGGCGATGATTTTTCATTGGACATTAACAACCCGAAAGAGCCTAAAATACTGGTTGTCGGCAACAACCCCGACCGTCAGAACATCTATTCGGCGGCACTGGGGCTGTATAATTCCCGTATCGTGAAGCTGATAAACAAGAAAGGTCAGCTTAAAAGTTCGGTGATAATAGATGAACTACCGACCATATATTTTCGTGGGCTTGACAATCTGATTGCAACCGCCCGAAGCAACAAAGTGGCGGTTCTGCTGGGCTTTCAGGATTACAGCCAGCTTACCCGTGACTATGGGGACAAGGAAAGCAAAGTAATCCAAAATACTGTGGGTAACGTGTTTAGCGGTCAGGTAGTCGGTGAAACGGCAAAAATACTGTCGGAGCGTTTCGGAAAGGTGTTGCAGAAACGGCAGAGCATGACGATAAACCAGCGGGAGAAGTCCACCTCGATAAGCACCCAAATGGACAGCCTGATACCCTCCAGTAAAATATCCAACCTCACGCAAGGCATGTTCGTGGGGGCGGTGGCGGACAACTTCGATGAACGGATAGAGCAGAAGATTTTCCACTGTGAAATCGTGGTGGACAATGAAAAGGTGAAGCGGGAAACCGCCCGCTACGTGAAGTTGCCGCAGATAATCGACTTCACTGACAAGGACGGAAACGACCGGATGCAGGAAGAGATACAAGCCAACTACTACCGCATCCGTCAGGAAGTTCGGCAGATTGTCGAGGACGAGATAACCCGTATCAATAACGACCCGGAGCTATGCCACCTGATAAAAGGATGAAGAATAAAC
>VOFJ01003295.1_pt1 | contig 96850 bp, 85 predicted proteins | sample 5384081 | NCBI WGS metagenome assembly VOFJ01 (sample SAMN12384729, study PRJNA508395) | human gut metagenome | isolation source: healthy gut I | host: Homo sapiens | reverse complement strand
GATGGACGTACAGGCTTTGCCGTTCGCAGATTCTCCGTACTTCTTTACAAATGCCGTAACCGTGTCCGGGCGACATCGGTCTTTGAGGGCCGCCATAAGCGTAGAACACATAATCGTCTCGTTTTCTGTTGTCTGCTGGATGAAATTTCTTCAGGTAACTACGAAGATGCTCTGCTGTTTTCGGTAAAATAGGGACAACCCTCGTCTTGTTTCCCTTACCTGTGAGATAAACACAAGGCGAAGTCCTGTGCAGCACTAAATCCTGTATCCTTAAATCCAGCATTTCCTGACACCGTGCAGCTGTATCGTACATTAAAACCAGAAACACCATATTCCGGAACCCTGTGCGTTTTTGGCAGTTTGGCTGTGAGAGAAAGGCAGAGAGTCCTTCTTTCGTAAGATAACCCACCAAAGCAGGTGCTGGCTTGCGGTACCGAATTTTCTCTACGTCGGCCTGTATTGAGATTACACGCAGATCAATAATGCCGCCATATCGCACAAAAGAGCGTATCGCAGCAAGCCTTTGCAGCTGTGTTTGCCTGTTGCAGTTCCGAACTTTCTCCAGCCAGTCCATAAATTCCTGTATGTTTTGGCGGGTGAAGTGGCTCCAATTCGCTCGCTGTCTGGGAATAGCTTTTGCAGTCTCAAGAAAAGTAAAAAACAGATTCAGAGCATCCTCATAGGATTTTACCGTATTAGAACTGCAGCTTCGGCTTTTCACAAGATAAACATTCAGGAATGAACTTACAACTGCAAAGAACTGAGCATCCTTAACCTTCATCATGCACCTCCGGAAGCAATTTTTCCCATGCAGTACGGTCTACTGTTCCAACACGCTCATAAAAATCAGGAACCATGTGGACATAGTAAAGCGTATCTTCATAACGGGCGTGTCCCATGTATGCGGAGAGAAACGGCAGCATTGCATCAATATCACGGCCTTCTCGCATCCAACGACAGATACATTCCGTTGCAAAAGTATGTCTGAAATCGTAAACCCTAGGTTTAGGTCCCTCAAACGCAGTAATTCCGGCCATACTGAAGCATCTCCAAAACATTTCTTCTGTCCAACGCTTCGTATACGGCCCCTCCCCATCGTATCTCGGAAAAAAGTAATCGCTGTCCGGGTAAATTTCTGAAATCAGGGTGGAATAGCTTCTCATAATCTGAAGCAAATCATCTGCAACCGCAACGACACGGTCCTTGTGCCCTTTGGATTCCACAACGTAGACAGCACCGCGAACCAAGTCCACATTTTCCTTCTTGAGAAGTCTCGCTTCTGCGGGCCGCAATCCGCAGCAATACAGCAATCTGTAAAATACCGGGATAACAAGATGTCTGGCTGGAGCTTTCTCGTGAGGCCGAAAGCTGTCAGCACCGTGGAAGAACGCTTTTATCTCCGCTTCATTGAAGATATGTGGAACATACCTAGGGCCTTTGCTGGTCATGGATATGGGAATCATATATGCTTCTGTTCCAACAGCCCGAAGGTACTTTGCAAACTCCCGTATGACCATAATGCGATTTCGGTGGCCTGCTGTGTTTTCCGTATCTCGTTTCTCCAGCCACGCAAGAGCAAGCTCACGATCCAAGGAATCTTTTTCGGGAAATCTCTCTGCACAGAAATTGTCAAACTTCCATAGAATACGGCAGCTTTCATCGTAAGGAAAGCCGAGACTGTTCTTGTAGTCTACAAAGCTGCGAATCTGTTCTGCAAAGCTGCTTTTCAAAGGATATCGCATCATAACAAAGCCTCCTGCGCAATGGGGATTGCAGAAATAGTACCTGCGCACACTTTTAATTTCTCTAAGGATGACGCGGTATATTGGCGCAAAGACATAGACGATGTATGCCCCAGAATATTGCAGATTAAGGGTGCGGGAATATCTGCTTCCAGTAGCTGTCTCCCCATTCCCCGTCGGAAAGCATGAGGGCCATTCATCCTTCTACTCTTTCCCAGTGCGATACGAGCATATTTTGCAATCACAGTCCACATACTTCTGAGCTTGGTATAAGGACGCTGTGTCCGTAAAAACACATACTCGGAATCGCATTTTGGCCGAGCATTGAGAATGTAATCAGCAATCGCATTCCCAGTTGTCGTATCGAGCGGTAAAGATACAGGAATATTCGTTTTTTCTTGTACAAGGCGTAATTCGCAGGCATCCCAGTCAATGCTGTTGAACTTCAAATTCACAATGTCGCACCCTCGCAGGCCCGTTGTATACGCAAGCATAATCATTGCATAATCTCGCATCCCCATTGTGCTGCTGCGATTTATTGCAGAGAAAATCTTTTGGGCATCTTCGTGAGTGTATCCTACATAAACACGCCGACGTTTTGCAGCAGAAAATACAAGCGCTGGTGAGATATCGGGTAGCTCAGGATGTTTTTCGGCCATGAATCGCGCAAAGGAACGCATACTTCCGGTTAAATTAAATATACCGAGAGGAAATGTTTCTGAAATCTTTGCCAGACATCTGGTGACGTCTGGCAAGGTGATCTCAGCATAGCGGTATATCCCCAAAGTGGCTATGGTACGGAAAAACGTCCGAACCGATGAAAGATAAAACTGGCGGGAGCCTTCTTTCAAATAGTTTTCATTGTCCATGTACAGTTGGTATTGCGAGAGCAGATTTTCAAACTCTGGCGGAGCGCAGGCAAAATTATATTTTCTCAACTTCTGCTGAGACACCTGTCCGGTCGAGAGATATTCCTCGATCCAATGGGCAGCTTTGCGCATCGTCTGAAAGGATGCCTTTTGTATTGCTCCGTTCACAAAATTTTCTTGGACCGTTTTTACGAAAAGGGCAAGCGTTTCTGGAGAGTAGGACTCTTCACCGCGAGAAATGAAGAAGTTCAAGATAGCACCAAATCCACAATAGATATAATTGGTCTTTGTTTTATCGGATAGTTCCAACTGCATGACGGCATCTCTGGTTCTACAGATAATGTCTATTACCTTCATGGAATTGCTCGGATTGCAGGAAATGGCTTGAAACAATGGGTTGTGTTCAGCCTCCCAAGGCCGTATAGGTTCATCCTGAATTTTTCCATACTCCGCCATTTGGTCGAGATAAACTGCGGCACGCCGAGTTATGCCCCACTGGTAGTGCGGCAATGTTCCGGATTCCTGTTTAGCACGTTCCTGCCAGACAAAATTTTGAACCGTCTCTTTGGAATACAATATCTGACCTTTGCCCAAACAATGCTTTACAATCCGTCGAGTTCCATACCTCTCAAACTCATGTACCGTTTTGGCCTTGAGGCCGCGTCCGCTTAAGGCATCTAATACACGCGCAGAAAGGACTGTGATTTCAATTTTGTTCACACTAATACACCTCACAATGTTGATTCGGATTACAATCCGTAACAACATTATAGCAGGTGCCATCTTCAAAATATTATCCCGAAGTTTTTATGCAGAAATCCTTGCGCTGCAAGGATTCCCGGCTGGGCTTCGGGCTTCTTATTTTATTCGGGATAAGCCTGGCAAGGAAATCCCGCGCATAATAAAAGATCAAAGTCCGGCATTCGTTCTGTTTCAATATTTCTTGCGTCATTGCAGAACCACTCTCCTTCCGTATCAAACAGCACCCGGTAGTTGTGGTCTGCATACGCATCCGCTTCACAGTGTCCGACACAGGTGAAGCCTCCTGCCCTCTGCAGCCCTTCTCGGAATCCTCCGATTCCACTGAAAAGGTCAAAAAAAATCGAATTGTTCCGGCTATCAGCCTCCCTTCGCTGCGAAAAAAAAAGTGCAGATTTCTCTGCACCGTCTCAGTCTTTTAGTTTCTGTTTTTTGATGTCTATTCTTCTGCATCCTCTAGCTCTGTTGTTTCTGGTTCCGTCTCTTCGGTTTCCGACTCTGTTTCATCCGTTTCCTCTTCGTCTGCTTCGTCTGACGCTGTTTCATCTGGCTCCTCGGTTTCCGGCTCTGTCGGCTCTTCATCTGCTTCAGCTTCGTCCGGTTCTGTCATTTCTCCGTCTGTTTCAGCTTCCAGTGCTTCTGTCTCAGGCTCTTCTGCTTCAGGTTCTGCTGACTCTTCATCCGGTTCTGATTTCGCAGTCTCAGGATCTTCCATTTCTGTTTCTTCGGCTTCCTCTGACTCTGCTTTCCATTTGGCTTCTTCTTTTTCGATTGCATCTTCGATAAGTCCGATTAAGAAGTCTTTCTGTTTCATGCCATTCCTGGCGAGGACTGCTTTCAGTCTGGAAAATAAATCCTCGGTTACCTGTACTGCTACTGTTCTTAAATCTGCCATGTTCGTCTTTTCTCCTTTTCTTGTCATGTGTTCTTCGATTACCATTTCAAGGTATTTTGGTATGCTGATTCCTAACTCTTCGACTTCCAGTTTTAGCTTTTCATGCAGCTCTACCGGAATTTTTTCCGCATATGTTTTTCATCTCCATTGTGTTCGTTCTCCTTTCTTTTTTTTTCTACATACAACATACCCTAAAACGTGACAGAAAGCTATTCACAATACCCAACGAATATGAGGCTCTCAAAAAAGCTCCCAAAGGATGCAGATCCAATAACATTCAATAGGCATCACCCCTTTCAAAAATCCGTGATTTATACTAATTTGACTGCTTGAAATTTGGCTATTTTATCACCAGGAAAGACTTGACTTTTTCAGAATGCATCCTCAAGCCCGGAGAGAAAATCCAGCATCTGGGACGGGATTTCTTCCTTTTTTTTGAAACCCTCTCCCCGAGCCAGAAATGGAAACACCTGCCAGTTCTTCCCGGATTGCCTGCCGGATGCTTTTCTCCAGCTGGTTGTTTTCCTGATCTTTTAAAATCACCTGAACCAGATAGCTGCTCTTCTGCCCATCCGGAACACTTTGCAGGATCTCCCATGCCTTTTTGTGGTCCGGGTTATCAAGGTTCAGGCGGAACGAGAAAACGGGCCTCTTTACTTCGCGCACATCTGCCCCACAATCCGCTCATAGCCGGAAGCGTTGGCGTGTACGTCTGTCAGGTAAACCTGCCGACACAGCCCGTCCTGCGGGTGTCACGTGCCGTTTCAGAATACTGGCTCCGCCGCCTATAATTACAGACGGAATTGCCTTCAGATCGAACCCGGCTTCCATAATTGCAGACAGTATTTTCTCCGTGTAGAGCCTTCCATGCCGGACAATAATTTCTTTTGCGGCCGGGTCCATGCTGCAGCTCTGGCCGTTCAGAACACGTTCGATCTGAATGTCCGTTACAGACAGTCCGGTATTTCTGCGTACCTGCTCGGTGATCTCATCCACGCACCGGATCACACCAAGCTCCAGGCTGCGGCAGGTAGCGGCGTTTGGAACACTGTTGTCCAGCCGCATCAGGTCTACGGTCCAGCCACCGATGTCTGCGAGAAGAACAGAAGGCTCGTCCCGAACACATTCCGGGTGGAGAGCCAGTGCCGAGTAACCCTGTGGGAACAGTTTTACATCCTGAATCTGGATCTCATAGCTTTCATCCTCGTACCGGAAACGCAAAGGCTGCTCTTTTTCCGAAACAGATATTCCCGGAAACCTTTTTCTCCCTGCCAAAACTTGCCAGTGGGAGGCCGGCTGCCAGAACCACATCTGTTTTCCTCTCTCCCCGGCGATAGCGGATTTCCTGAGCAATAGCTGCCATTGTCAAAAGATAATAATTGTCATTGGAAGTCTTGCTTCTCACCAGCGTCTGCCGCCCGGTTCCACACACATAAAATTTCCCATTGTACTGCAGGACATTCTGCATGGTGTACGGCTCGTAATCATACCCGGTCAATCCTGTCGGGAAGCACACATGGGGAGTTTTGATGGCATAATATCCATGGTCAATTCCTATAATGATAAGTCACCACATCCTTTCTGGTTTTCTTTGTTCTTTTTCCAGTAGGTGGTCTTTTGGTCTGGGAAAAGAGAAAAAGGGCAGAACCCCGAAGAGCTCTGCCCGTAATAAAAAAAAATACAGCCATGTATATTTGCAAATAAATACGCATAACTGTATTAGTTTAATTCTTATTAATCTTCAAACTCTTTTTTTTAACTCGTCAAGCGGTTCTTTTTGAAGTATCTATTGCCATATTGTTCTTTAACCAATCAGCTTTGCTATAACCTGTTCCGGTCAATTCAAATATTTCACCTTTATACCCTACAGCTTTAACCCAGCCCCATTCTATAAGTCTGTCTAAAGCCTCTTCCCATCTAGCAGATTCTCTTTTTGAATTATCAGCCATAAACTGCTTACCTGATGTAAAAATCTGAGTAGGTGAACCAAGTGTCCGTATCTTTAGTATTTGCCCATCACCATCAGCCGCATATACTAATAAAAAGGCAGAGTCCACTGGAATGTTCCCAACATCATCTAGCCCTACAACTGATTTATTTTCTTCTGGATTTCCAATAATTAACGTATTATCTTCAACCTGGAACAATTTTTTTGATATCTTCACTTGTTGCTGTAGGAATTTCTTTCAAGGTTAACTGGTTATTTTCTAGGTCAGTGAGTCTACTATAGAATTGAGAAAACATCTCTTTCATGTCATCTAGCATCTTCTGCTGATGTTCTCCAAGTTCAGTATTTGCTTTATTTCGTCCTTCTGCCTCTTCATTAATTATATCCACTATATCTCGATATCGAACCCATCCAGCGTTATCATCAACATAGTTAACGGCGTTCCTAAATGTCGGTGATGCCACATACTTTAAACTGTTTAAATCTGTGAAAAAATCAACTGTATTTTTATCATTTTTGACTTTTTCTCTAAACTCATCCAGTTTCTTCATTTTATCATACTTATCATTTCCGGTATCCTTTTCACTTTCAGAAATAGCCGAAGGTTGTTTAATCAATACAAGTACTGGTAATCCTTTAGTTTTTGCATAATTGTATTCTTTCTCTGTGTAACTTATACCAGTTTCTTCATCAATTGACCCATACCTAGCACCAATAACAAGAAGATAAAAATCACACTCATCAATCATTTTTGTTATAACATTCCATTGACTTGTAGGTGCAGCATGAAATTGCTCCATTCCTACCGGAATAAAATTATTCTCTAGTGCCACACCTACCAATGCCTGTCTTTCCTTTTTTAAGATCTTCATAGGTAGAACTTATAAAAATAGAAAACTTTCGTCTATTCTTCATATCAATATGCTCCTTTTATACTTATCTCTTATCACTCCAGGTTTCCGCAAAATCAAATTTCACAAACTCTACTAATAATGATACCACAAAAATGAGTTAGGGTATATTTTTATTTACATTTCTTAAGCTAATTCTCGAATCCATTCTCTGATTTCCATTGGTGTATTTTTGCAAAAATCCCTAATCCACATTTCATGCAATCTGGACTCTGATTCTGTATTTTCTATGCTCACAGCACATCCACCTGTTTCCTGAAGTGCTTCCAAACAATCCCATTCTTTTTTTTAAAGTCTCCTGCGAATTCCATCCAAACTTTTATGTGATATTCCTTAAAACCAAGATGATAAATCAGATAAGTCAACCTGTCGAAATCAGCTAACTGCATTTTTTTTCTTTCTTAAATAATAGCCTTTTTATCATGCTCGCTGCATAAATATAAAAATGCAAGCTGTTCTATTTTTACCTGCTCCATATATTTCTTCCTCTTTCTGTTCTTGTCTCATTTTTACAACCGATTCTACCTTGTCCAATCGTTAAAATCAATACAGATGGTGCAAAAAGTGAGACAAGCCATCCTTTTTACCAGAGAGGAAGAGATTTAAGATGCCAAAACCAAGGACACAGTCTGGTGAGAAGAATCTGATCAGCCAACGGTTGATTGAGCTTCGCAGGACTCACAATATGTCTCAGCGTGATCTTGCCTATAAACTCCAGTTAGCTGGTTACGATATGGATAAAAATGTAATCACCAGAATTGAAACAAACAAGCGTTATGTCACTGATCTTGAATTAAAAGCCATTGCTGAAATCTTTCAAGTTTCATACATATTTCTCATTGATGGCAAAGAGGAATAGAAGTGACAAATGGGGAAGTTTTTTCGTGCTTTCCCCATTTTATGTGCCTTTTTACAGATTCAGCAGTTCCAAGATTTTCTGCATACCAGCCTGATATAAGGACTCCGAATATAAAATCCATCTCTCGCTTACTTCTGTAACATATGCGTCTATCGTTTTTCGCTTTTCTTTTGATAATCCCATTGTCTGAACTTGTTCTTCATATTTTGATATTTTTTCCAGCATTCCCTGGTACACTGTATTTTCTTTCAGCTGATCTTCTACCTCATCAATCCAGGTATCCATTAGCAACTCCAGCAATTTCTTTGTGTTACCCTCATCATTTCCCAATATTGCTTTTTTAATTTTTCCAAGCATTGCTCCATAAGAGATCATTTGAGCCTGTCCCATATAAAAATGGTACTCTTCTTCTATCATTTCCTTTTCGCTCATCAATTGGAAATATCGATGTACTACCTTATGCTCTTCTTCTGTTAGGCTGATTGACTGATTCGACTCCATAAATGTTTCTATCACTGGATACTTCTCTGTAAGTTCCAGTATTTTCTTTTGCAGTCTCTGGTATTCCGCATCATGCTTTTTCAGATAGGTGCATACCTGTTCTCCTATCCGTATCCCCAGGCACTGCTCATTCCAGATAATATCTGGCTGTGTTGTCATATCGGTGTCTCCCTTCTGTGTAGTTTTCCTGTTCCAAGCACAAGACTATACCACACTTCTGGAAGAAAGCTATTCATCAAACCTACTGAAATCTCCTGGCAGACCCTGTGCAACCTATCCCTTTTCCCACAAAAAAAAAACTGGTATGAAAGACTCCTTGTTCTCTCATACCAGCTATCTATTTTTATTTAACTGAATACACATTCTTTTCTATTCTCTGTGTATCCTGTACTTATTTATGGCAAAAATCAGACTACAGACACGCTATACACTCTTATGCTACATAATCCAGTTTACGGCAACCCGGCTCAAAAGTCACATTTCCGATTGTTACCCGTTCTGTGGAAAGCATATTCAAGTAACTTTGCCCAACGAAATATTGTGCAAATGCTTCATTCTTTTCTCCCATAGGAAAAACGCTGATATTTTCCGGTTTCATAAAGCCCCTCCTTATCGTTTTACTAAATATCGAAGCCATACACTTCCGCCGTCTTTTATTTCTGCACTTTGAAGTTCAAAAGCAACAGGCGTGTCAGAAGCCCATTCGTCTTTTGCATTGAAAAGGGCGGGAGTTTTGGAAGAACCGTCTGCAACAGGTGCAATTACGACGTTTACTTCATCGCACATACCAGCCTGAATAAAAGACCAGTTCAAAACACCGCCGCCGCCCAGCATAAGCGTTTCAATACCGAACAGCTTTTTCAGCTTTTCCATAGCCATTTCATAATCTAAGGTTTCCACTCCGGCAACAATGTAGGAAATTCCTAACTTTCGCAAAAAGGCTTTATAGGAATTGCTGGCTTTTCCTGTCAATACTTCAATCACATGAGCGTGGGTATCAACATAGGTAAGCTTGCCGCTTTTCCAACCCAGCTTTCCAGCAGGGTCAACAGAAACATAGTACATACCTGCGTTTCCGTTTGCAACAAAATCCCCCTCCGGCACGACAGGGGCATTTTCGTCTAATGCAGGTTTTTCATAAAAAGTAAAATTGTCATCAGTCGTTACTCTGCCGGAAAGCCAGCCTTGATGTTTGTAATAAGGATTTTCTCCAAAGGATATGTTATAAAATACATTTCCAGCGTTTTCTCCCTCTTTGGTGTTCATATAAGAACCCGTAATTTTCCCGTCAAGGGAAGTCATCATATGACAAAAAATATAAGGTCTATTCATTTTTTTCTCGCCTCGAATATTTTAGGCAACACCGCACAATTCCCGCCTAGCGGCTTAAGCACCGCTTCGGCGGCTGCGGCACGGCATCTGCGTTGCCAAAATGCTCGATAATGTCGGGTTGCGGTACCCGCATCGTGCTTCGGGGGCAAAAGCCCCTCGCACTCTGCGACCGCTGCCCCTGCTTCGGTTCGCTGTTTCCGCCACTGGCGGCGCTCACCTTTGCAGCATCCAGTATTATCTGCGCTTTTGGCTTAGCAGCTGCCGCACCTCGCTCGCCGTATCGGCACTTAGAATTATGCGGTATTGTCTTTTATTTTCCGCTGAACACAGGAAATGAGCTGTACTCGCCATAATCTTTCAGCGGTTTTATAGATTTCAAAATCTCCATATCCTGCTCGGAAATTTCAAAATCGACTTTTGCATTTTCAAGCATGTGTGCAGGGTTTGCTGTTTTTTAGGGAGTGGGAGAGTTCCAAGCTGTAAATCATATCGAATACAAAGCTGCGGTACAGTTACTTGATATTTTTCGGCGATTGCCTGAACTTCCTCGCTCTTTAAAATTTCCCCATGTGCTACGGGCGAATAGGCTTCTACTAAAATACCGTTTTCCCGGCAGTATTCAATCAGATTTGCCGGAGTATTCCCGATATGTGCCAACAGCTGATTTACCATAGGCTTTATCGTGCAGGAAGAAAGGATATTTTCAATATCATGTTCTTGAAAATTAGATATACCAATTGCACGAATTTTTCCGGCTTTATAGGCGTCCTCTAATGCTCTCCATGCTTCTCGGTTTCCCGCTGCATAATCTCCGCCACGAAAATCCGTCCATGGCTGCGGACTGTGAATGAGCATTAAATCAATATAATCAAGTCCCATTTTTTCAAGGGAGCCTGTAATCGCCTGAGCAGCTTCCTCATAAGTTTTTAATTCTGCGGCTAATTTCGTTGTAATAAAAAGCTCTTGGCGGCTTATTCCACAATCCCGGACACCTTTACCGATACTACGCTCATTCTCGTAAGCCTGTGCAGTATCAATATGACGATAGCCTATTTCTACCGCTTTACAAACTGCTGCTGCCGCTTCATCATCTGGAATGAACCATGTACCTAATCCTATCTTGGGAATGTTAATTCCATTCATAAGTGTGTATGTTTCTGATAAAGTATTCTTCTGTTTCATGTTTTCCTCCTATTGACGCATTTAGTACAAACAAGTATAATCCTCCTGTAAGCTCGTTTAAAAGATACAACTTAAAGTCAGGTTTAAGTCAATACCAAATACACATAACATTTCAGAAAATGAGAGGTTCAATTTATGTTATATACCGTTAGTGAAATGGCAAAACGATTAGGTGTAGCCCCTTCCACATTGCGTTATTACGATAAAGAGGGGTTGCTTCCGTTTATAGAACGTTCCGATGGCGGCATACGAATGTTTAAAGACACTGATTTTGAATGGCTTTCCATTATTGAATGTCTAAAAAAGACAGGTATGCCTATCAAAGAAATTAAAGTCTTTATAGACTGGTGCATAGAGGGAGATACAACAATTAGTAAACGAAAAGAATTGATTGAAAAGCAGCGACAGGTTGTTCTATTTCAAATTCAACAGCTCAAAGAAACTCTTTCCATGCTGGACTACAAAAAATGGTATTATGAAACTGCGGAAAAAAAGCAGGCTCATGTAAAGGGGCTACATGAAACAATGCAGGAAGATGATGTTCCCGACAATCTACGAAAAGCAAGAGAACGGGCAAAAGGTCTTTTTGCCTAAAATATGAGGGAAAGAAAAACTATTTTATGTTCTTCTTTCCCTTTGTCATATTCGGAATAGTAAGCTGCTGGCTATCAAGTTCTTGTTTGTTACTTTACCACATATGAGCCTTGATGACTGAGCTGACGCCGATGGAACATAGCCAGAACATCGTGGGCAGCTGTTCTTTCCGCGTTTTGGGCAGGACTTTACCCAGCAGCGTGCCTGGCAAACTACTTGGCAGCACCGCGCAAGACGGCTCTCCCCACAAAAAAAGGCGCTGCCGTTTCCCGGCAGCGCCCCAGTGATTATTGTAATTAGCGTTTACATCGTAAACTGGATTGCACAGAAAGCTGCGTAAATGGCCAGCAAAATAATACCCTGTGCGCGGTTCATCTTACCTTTGACAAGGGCAGGTACTGTCATGATCAGCATGACGGCCAGCATGACCGGCAGGTCTAACACCAGGCTGGAGTTTACTCCGAACAGCGTCGAGCTCTGCGGGATGGTGAACGGAGCCAGCGTAACGGAAACACCGCTGACCAGCACGAGGTTGAAGACGTTTGCGCCGACGACGTTGCCAACGGACAAATCACTGTGACCTTTAATCAGCGAAGTAATGGCCGTGACCAGCTCCGGCAAAGAAGTACCCAGCGCGACAAAGGTCAGGGCGATGACGCTTTCGGGCACGCCCAGCGCTTGGGCAATCAGCGTACCATTATCAACGAGCAGATTTGCGCCAACGGCGATGACCGCCGCACCGGCGACCAGCAGGATCAGCGTCTTGGACAAGGGGATCAGCTCTTCCTCTTCGGCGTGTTCCTCAGCGGGGGCGTTCTTCATCTGCCGGACGTTGGCGACCATGTAGGCCACGAACATTGCCAGCATGATAAAGCCCATCGGGCGGGTAAATTCACCGAAGCCGTAGGCAGCCACGCAGTAGATGGCGGCGGCGATAAAGAAGAAGATAACCGGCGTTTTCAGCGTCTTGGGGTCAACCTTGCCAGGGCGCACGGCAATCGTGATGGCTGCGATCAGCGCCGAGTTGCAGATGACCGAGCCGATGGCATTGCCGTAGGCAATCTCGCCGTGGCCGGAAACCGCCGACATCGTGGAAACCATGACCTCCGGCAGCGTTGTGCCGATGGAAACGACCGTCGCGCCAATCAGCAGCTCCGGCAGGTGGAAGCGCCGCGCCAGCGCAGATGCGCCGTCGACGAACCAGTCGCCGCCCTTAATCAGAAACAGCAGACCGACGATAAAAAGTAAAACAGGTACTAACATACTTTTCCTCCATGTTTCTATTCTTCGCGTAAAGTGTGCGCCGGTGTCGGCGCATCACTGCGAAACGTCTTCAGCACGGACAGCCCCATAGGCAGCGCCAGCGCAAAGGCCAGCAGATCCGCGGCGGGCTGGGCGTACTCCACGCCTGCAAGCCCTAAAAGATTCGGCAGGATAAAGACGACCGGGATCAAAAACAATCCCTGCCGCGCGGCGGCCACCACCGACGCTTGCCACGCCATACCGATGGTTTGCAGCAGCATCGTACACAGGATAATCCAGACCGTCAGCACCAGCGTCAGGCACTGCGCACGCAGCGCCGCTGTGCCGATAATCACAACGTCGGCGTCATCCCGGAACAACTGGATCAGCTGCGGTGCGAAAGCGAAGGCCAGCACCGACAGCGCCGCCACCGTGCCACAGCCCAGGCGGATGCAGAAGTAGAACGCCTGCCGCACGCGGGTGCGTTTGCCTGCGCCGTAGTTTGTGCCGCACACTGGCTGGAAGCCCTGCCCAAAGCCAATAAGCGCCGAGTTTGCGAACATCGAGATAACCGTGGGCGCAGACATTTCCAAAATCAGGCGGCGCACCGGTGCTTGTGTCATATAGCGCACGCGCTCTTCCGCCGTCATAGCTGTTGTTTTCATCGTTGTACTTCCTTGCCGCAACACTGCTATTGTACCGCAGCCGGGCAGGCAATGCAACGAAAATCGCTGCTGTTTACGCATAAAACCGGGGGCTTTGCGGCGGCCTCCGGTTTTATGGTTTTCGTTTACTTCTGCATGATGTGAATTCCGGCATACGGTTGTTTCTTTGCTGTTGCATAACGGGGGTGATAAAATTTCCGTGGCGGACTTTGTTGGTGATGACCCTGCAACCCTTGACCGTTACTATGCCCATCTTATCAATGATGGGAGGGTACAGGCAGCAAACGCAATGAATTCCATCATTGGCTTTGCCGCTACGCAAATACCGGCTGAATAAAAACTGAATAAAAAATTGACTTGTTACCACGAAAAAGAAAAAACGGTAAAACCTGACGTTCTACCGTTCTTCATATGGTTGCGGGGACAGGACTTGAACCTGCGACCTCCGGGTTATGAGCCCGACGAGCTACCATCTGCTCTACCCCGCGATATTTAGTTGCTCTCTCTTGAGTGCCTAAATAGTATAGCATCCACATCCCGCAATGTCAATACCCTTTATAAAATATTTTTTGCATCCTGCCCCAAAAACAAAAGCCCGCGCAAATTAGTGGTTGAATCCCCTAGTTAAAACGGGTACTATTATAATAGAAAAGGATCGCCAAAATCCGGCAGATATCCCTTGCCCGGCGGGCGGCGGTACGAAAAATAAACGGTGCCCCTGGCGCAGCAGCCGGGAACGCTGTGAATGAGGTTAGGAAAGTTATGAAACGTCTGGTCGTTGGGGTTCTGGCACATGTGGACAGCGGAAAAACCACTCTTTCGGAAGCACTCCTCTACCGTGCGGGCAGCATCCGCAAGCTGGGGCGCGTAGACCATCGGGATGCATTTTTGGACACAGATGCGCTGGAAAAAGCCCGCGGCATTACCATTTTTGCCAAACAGGCCGTGCTTACCCTGCCGGCCGGAACGGTGACGGGCACTCCGCTGGAAGAGACCCAGATCACCCTGCTGGATACCCCCGGCCACGTGGACTTTTCGGCGGAGGCCGAGCGCACGCTGCAGGTGCTGGATTATGCGGTGCTGGTCATTTCCGGCACGGACGGCATCCAAAGCCACACGATGACATTGTGGCGGCTGTTGGAACGCTACCATGTGCCAACCTTTATCTATGTCAACAAAATGGATCTGCCCGGTGCGGACAAAGCCCTGCGCCTGCGGGAGCTGCGGGGCCGCTTTGGGGATGGCTGTGTGGACTTTACCCCCACCGTTCCGGCGGAAGAACGCGCCGAAGCCCTTGGCGTGTGCAGTGAACCGCTGATGGAAGCCGTGTTGGCAACAGGAACGGTGCCGCAGGCGGATCTCATCACGGCAATCACGCGGCGGCAGGTGTTCCCCTGCTATTTTGGCGCGGCTCTGCGGCTGGATGGCATTGACGACCTGCTCAATGGTCTGCAGCGGGATACCCGCATGCCGCCGGACGCCGGCAGCTTTGGCGCGCGCATCTTCAAGATCGGGGCAGACGAATCCGGCGCGCGCATGACCTACCTGAAAGTGACGGACGGCGTGCTGAAAGTCAAATCCAACCTGGTATCCCGCCCAGATGCCCGTGTGGAGTTTGAAGAAAAGGCCGACCAGCTGCGGGTCTACTCCGGCAGCAAATACCGCCTGGTCAGCGAAGCCCCGGCGGGCACCGTCTGTGCGGTGCTGGGCCCCACAAAAACCTATCCCGGACAGGGCCTTGGCGTACAGCCGGATGCCCGCCAGCCGATGCTGGAACCGGTGCTGAACTACCGGGTGGAGCTGCCGGAAGGAGCTGACCCCCACCATGCCCTTCTGGCTCTGCGCACCCTGGAGGACGAGGATCCACAGCTGCATGTGGTGTGGAACGCCGCTCTGGGCGAGATCCACCTGCAGCTGATGGGTGAAATTCAACTGGAAATTTTGCAGAGCGTGCTGCAAAGTCGCTTTGGATTGGAAGTGACCTTCGGCGAGGGCGGCATTCTATACAAAGAGACCATCTCTGCCCCGGTGGAGGGCGTGGGCCATTATGAACCGCTGCGCCATTATGCGGAGGTTCATCTGCTGCTGGAACCCGGCGAGCCGGGCAGCGGCCTGCAGTTTGCCAGCATTTGCCGCACCGATGCGCTGGACCTGAACTGGCAGCGGTTGATTTTGACCCACCTGGCGGAGCGCAGCCACCCCGGCGTGCTGGCCGGTGCGCCGCTGACCGATGTGAAAATCACCTTGACGGCAGGCCGTGCCCACATCAAGCACACCGAGGGCGGGGACTTTCGCCAGGCAACCTACCGCGCCGTGCGGCAGGGGCTGCGCACCGCGGCGGCCCGGGGGCAGGCGGTCCTGCTGGAACCCTGGTATGACTTCCGGCTGGAAGTCCCGCAGGACTGTGTTGGCCGCGCTATGGCCGATCTGCAGCGCCGCTGCGCGGAATTCAGCACGCCGGAAAACGAGGATGGCCTGGCCGTCATTACCGGCAAAGCCCCGGTTGCCGAAATGCGGGGCTGTGCGCGGGAAGTGACCGCCTACACCCGCGGTGCGGGCCGCCTAAGCTGTATGCCCCGCGGCTATGCGCCCTGCCACAACACCGAAGCCGTGCTGGAAGCCATTGGCTACCAGCCGGATGCCGATACTGAAAACCCGGCGGATTCTGTATTTTGCAGCCACGGCGCGGGCTACCTTGTCAAATGGGACGAAGTTCCCGCCCACGCCCATGTGGCCAGCGGCCTGGGGCGCAACGCGCCCGGTGCCCAGCAGGCGAAACAGGAAGAAGCGGATGCCTCCGATGAAGCATCCGATGCCCGCCGCCGTGCTGCCGCTTACTGCGGCACACTGGAGCAGGACAAAGAGCTGCTGGCGATTTTTGAGCGCACCTATGGGCCGATCAAGCGCCGGGGGAAAGCCGCAGGTCAGCATGACCAGCTTGCCGCGCGCAAAGCCTTCCGCAGCGTGGGGCCAAGCCAAAACCGTACCCCCGCTGCACCGCCGCTCAGCGGGCCGGAGTACCTGCTGGTAGACGGCTACAACGTGATTTTTGCGTGGGATGAATTAAAGAAGATCGCGGCGGAAAACCTGGATGCCGCCCGCCGCCGGTTGATGGACATTCTGTGCAACTATGCGGGCTACCGCAAGTGTGTGCCCATCCTGGTGTTTGACGCCTACCGCGTCAAGGGTGCCGGGCGGGAACAAGAAACCTGGCACAACCTGCATGTGATTTATACCCGCGAAGCCGAAACCGCCGATATGTTCATCGAGCGCGCCACCCATGAGCTGGCCAAAAACCACCGCGTGCGGGTGGTCAGCTCCGATGGTGCGGAACAGATCATTATTTTGGGCAACGGTGCGCTACGGGTATCCGCCCGCGCATTTGAGCGCGAGGTGCGTGCCGTGGAAGCCGAGATCCGTGAATTTTTGGACCAGTAAGGGAATACTGCATCCATCCAAGCGCCGATACGGCGGGGATGATGGTAGAGTGTATTGAAAGGCAGGAAAACAATGGATTTTATGCTCAGCCGTGCCACACGGGTCACGGCGCAGTGGGCCAGTGCGCCCGTGCAGCATGCCGTGGCGCGCTTTTGGCGTGATATGGAAATGACTCTTTCCACCACCGGTTTTGTGCCGGATAACCGCCTGATGATCTGCCTTGCCCCCGCCCTGCCGCCGGAAAGTTATACGCTGGATGTGACGGAAAACCAGCTCACCCTCTGCGCGGCGGATGATTTGGGCGCGGTGTACGGCCTGCTGGATATCAGCCGTCATTACCTGGGGGTAGCACCATTCTGGTTCTGGAACCAGCAGCAGTTTGAGCCCAAACCCTTTGCCACTGTGCCGGAGGGCCGCATTACCGGGCCAGCCGCCGCTGTCGGCCTGCGCGGGTGGGATCTTTCGGATGCACCATGGCTGTCCGCCTGGGCGGATGCCACCGAAAACGGCTGGGAGATGATTTTTGAATCCCTGCTGCGCTACCGCGGCAATATGGTGCGCACCGACAAACAGGCGGACCTTGCCGCCGCCATGGGCCTGCGCCCTGTGCAGAACCCGCAGACCCCGCTAGGGGCTGCCCCGCAGCAGGCTGCGGCGGAAAACCCGGAAGAACGCCATAAAATCTGGCAGGATTCTATCCGCACCCTCAAAACCAGCCCGCGCATCTGGGCGCTGGGCATTGACGGGATGGGGGGTGATCCCGATGGCACAGCCAGCACTGCGGCGCTGCAAGAGCAATGGCAGCTGCTGAACGCCACGGTGCCCGGTGCCGCTGCCTATATTCTGCTGCAGGGCGAAACCGTTGCGCTCTACCAGGAGGGAAAACTCAAAATCCCGGATAGCGTTATCCCCGTTTTAACCCCGGCCCCCAGTGCCAGCAGTGCGGGCGGCCCTGGTCCCGGCGCGCAGCACGGGCTGTGGTTCAGCCTTTGCCGCCGCGATAAGCTGACCGGCAACCCCATGACCGCCTACCCCGGCGGCGATACCGCCGTTAACGGAATGCTGCAGGGAGCCTGGCGCGGCGGGGTGCGCAGCTTCTGGATGGTTGGCACCGGGGACCTGCGCCCCTCCCTGATGGAGTTGAACCTGACCGGCGCTTTGTGGTGTACCCCGGATACCGACTGCGCCGCGCAGCGCACGGCTTACCTGCGCTGTACCTACCGTGCGCCGGATGGCTGGGCACTGACGGACAGCGCACTGGAGGATCTTTCGGTCTGCCTGCGCGCCCGTGCCGAAAGCGCCGTGCAGGCGGGCAGCCCGCCGCAGCCGGTGGGCGAAGCGTTCCTGACCCGCAGCACCCGGCTGTTTGCTTCGGCCTGGCTGTGCGGCAAAACGCAGGGCCCGATTCAGGAACTTGCCGCTCTGCTGCCCGCAGAAAGCTATGCGGAACAGCTGGCTGCCTATCAGCAGCTCTGCACTTCCGCGCTGGAAAATTATGAAACGCTGCTGCCCGGCTGTTCTTACGCCGGGCGGGCCACCACGCCGCTCTGGCAGGAGCAGGTGGTGTTCAGCGTGCGGCTGTACCTGTACGCCCTGCGCGGGGCGGTGCGCTTTTGCACCGCGCGGGAGCAGTTTTTGGATAAGGACTGGCAGAACTGCTTTTGCACCCTGGGCCGTGCGGCGGATGATTTTGGTGCCATGGCGGCTCTGCTGCAGCCCAAAACTGGGTTCTGGGCCGGCTTTTGCAGCGATACCATGCTGGACGGCGCACTGACCGCCCGCGTTCTGACCGGTCTGATGGCGATTCCCCGCGCGGCCGGGGACGGGCCGGATTATGCCGCCTGGCAGGCTCCACTGCCTGGTGCCCCGGCGGCCCCCGTGCCGGATTTTACCCTGTACCGCGCCCTGGTGCAGGCGGAAACGAAAAAAGTGTAAGGGCCGGGCCGAAAATGCACCGAAAAATCCATGTGTTACCCGCAAAGAATGCAAGGGCGACACCGCACAATTCCCGCCTTACGGCTTAAGCACCGCTCCGGCGGCTGCGGCACGGCATCTGCGTTGCCAAAATGCTCGATAATGTCGGGTTGCGGTACCCGCATCGTGCTTCGGGGGCAAAAGCCCCTCGCACTCTGCGACCGCTGCCCCTGCTTCGGTTCGCTGTTTCCGCCACTGGCGGCGCTCACCTTTGCAGCATCCAGTATTATCTGCGCTTTTGGCTTAGCATCTGCCGCACCTCGCTCGCCGTATCGGCACTTAGAATTATGCGGTATTGCCCTGAGCTTTTTGAGCACCGAGATAACCGGCGGCTTTACCGGCTGCACCGTTGGCATGTATGCCTCCGCCAACGGCATCGCCGGCACCAACCACGCCGCTTTCTACTGGTTCGCTTACCAGCAGGTGTGAAACAAGTTGCGCAAAAATATGACAATCAAAAGCAGCTCCCGCCGCCGCGGGGCTGCTTTTGGTTTATAAAGTCGCATTTTGCCGTGAAATTGAAACGTTTCATCAAAATGAATACTACTTTCTTGTTATATTCGACAAGGAAAACGGTTGCGATTCGTGCAAGGCTACAATCTTGTACTCAAAATCCAAAAAACGATTGATTTTTGCAAAACACGGGTGTAGTATAAAGCCATAGCAAGGTTGGAAACGTTACCAACCCGTGAACCACACCCGTCAGCAACGGTGCAACTGGTTCCACTTAAAAAGGAGGATAATACCATGAAATCCAAGCAAACAATCTCTCTCGCCGTGGCATCCATGATGGCTGCCGGCCTGCTGGCAGGTTGCGGTTCCACCGCATCTTCCACTGCTTCCTCTGCTGCAGAAAGCACCGCAGCTTCTTCCGAAGCTGCCAGCTCTGAAGCAGCCGCCCCGGCAGATACCACTGCCGCCGGCAAGGTCTACTACCTGAACTTCAAGCCCGAGCAGGATGAAGCCTGGCAGGCCCTGGCAAAGACCTACACCGAAGAGACCGGCGTTCCCGTTACCGTTGTGACCGCTGCTTCCGGCCAGTACGAAACCACCCTGATGAGCGAAATGGCCAAGAGCGATGCGCCCACCCTGTTCCAGGTCAACGGCCCTGTCGGCCTGGCCAACTGGAAGGATTACTGCTATGACCTGACCGGCTCCAAGATCCTGGGCGACCTGACCAGCGATTCTTACGCCCTGAAAGATGGCGACGCCACCGTGGCCATCGGCTACGTTATCGAGAGCTACGGCCTGATCACCAACAAGACCCTGCTGGAAAAGGCCGGTTACACCACCGATGATATCAAGAGCTTCGCAGACCTGAAGAAGGTTGCCGAGGACATCACCGCCCGCAAGGACGAACTTGGCTTTGCAGCATTCACCTCCGCCGGTATGGATTCTTCCTCTGACTGGCGCTTCAAGACCCACCTGGCCAACCTGCCCATCTACTTTGAGTACCAGGCTGACGGCATCGGCTCCACGGATGCCATCAAGGGTACCTACCTGGATAACTACAAGAACATGTTTGACCTGTACATCAACAACTCCACCTGTGCTCCCACTGAGCTGGCTGGCAAGACTGGCGATGACAGCCGCAACGAGTTCCTGGACAATGAGGCTGTCTTCTACCAGAACGGTTCTTGGGAATATACCAACCTCGTCGGCGATGGCAAGCCCTTCACCGATGACGACCTGACCATGATCCCCGTCTACATTGGCGTGGGCGATGAGGCCAACCAGGGCCTGTGCACCGGCACCGAGAACTACTGGTGCGTAAACAAGGAAGCCGACCAGGCAGATATCGATGCAACTCTCGACTTCATCTACTGGTGCGTCAGCTCTGATGAGGGCACCAAGGCCATGGCAAATGATATGGGCTTTGTTATCCCCTTCAAGAATGCTCAGGAATCCCCCAACCTCTTCGTTAAGGTTGATAATGCTCTGACCGCTGAGGGCAAGACTCCTGTTGCCTGGTGCTTCTCCACCATGCCTTCCGAAAACTGGAAGAACGGCGTTGGCTCTGCTCTGACTGCTTACGCAGCCGGCACTGGCGATTGGAACGCTGTTAAGACCGCTTTTGTGGATGGCTGGAAGACCGAAGCTGCCCTGAATGCAGGCTGATATGAACCAAAATAGCGAGACCTGAATGTTAAAAGCGGGGCGGGCGATGATTCGCCCGCCCCGCTCTTTTATGTGCTCAAGGGGGTACTGTTATGGAAAAAGCGATCCGGCGCTATTGGCCTGTGTTCGTGCTGCCCACCCTGCTGGCCTTTATCATCGGCTTTATCTGGCCGTTTATCTGGGGCGTGGCGCTTTCGTTCTGCAAATTCACAACTGTTCAAAATGTTACCTTTGTTGGTCTCGGCAACTATGCCAAGATCTGGCTGGATGATACCTTCACCCATGCGTTCTGGTTCACTGCGGTGTTTACTGTGGTGTCCACGGTGCTCATCAATGTGCTGGCGTTCGGCATTGCGCTGCTGCTTACCCGCGGCATCCGCGGCACCAACATCTTCCGTACCACCTTCTTTATGCCCAACCTGATCGGCGGCATTATCCTTGGCTATATCTGGCAGATTCTGCTCAACGGCGTACTCAGCGCACTCGAAAAACCGCTGCTTTCCCTGAACGCCACGTACGGCTTCTTGGGCCTTGTCATTCTGATGTGCTGGCAGCAGATCGGTTACATGATGATCATCTACATTGCTGGCCTGCAGAACGTGCCGCTGGATCTGATTGAAGCCGCCAAGATCGATGGCGCAAATGCCAAGCAGATCCTGTTTAAGATCAAGATCCCCATGGTTATGCCCAGCATTACCATCTGCACCTTCCTGACTTTGACCAACTCCTTCAAGCTGTTTGACCAGAACCTGTCCCTGACCGGCGGCGAACCGGCCAAGCAGACCATGATGCTGGCTTACAACATTTATGATACCTTCTATGCCCGCTCCGGACCCCAGTGGAAGGGCATCGGCCAGGCAAAGGCTGTTGTGTTCTGCCTGTTTGTTGTGGTGCTGGCCGTACTCCAGCAAAAGCTGACCCAGTCCAAGGAGGTGCAGCAGTAATGGAAAAACCATCAAAAAAACCGGTGGAAGAAAAAACCTACCGTTGGCAAAGCGGACCGCCGCATCAATGCCATTCTCAGCGTGGTGCTTGGAGTGCTGTGCGTTGCATGGATCTACCCCATCGTCATGATCTTCTTTAACTCCCTCAAAACCGAGCGCGCCATTACCACCTCCCGCGCGTTTGAGCTGCCCACGGCCGGAACCTTTGTCGGCCTCAAAAACTATATTTACGGCATCCAGGAAATGGACTTTTTGTCTTCCTTCTGGTATAGCCTAGTCATTACTGTCAGTTCCGTTGTGCTGATTCTGCTGTGCTGCTCCATGTGCGCATGGTTCATCACCCGTGTCAACGGCAAACTTTCCAAACTGATGTACGGCTTGTGCATGTTCAGCATGGTGGTGCCGTTCCAGATGGTCATGTTTACCCTGGCCAAAACAGCGGATAGCTTAAAATTGAACAACCCTTACAACATCTGCATCATCTACCTCGGCTTCGGTGCCGGTCTCGCGGTGTTCATGTTCACCGGCTTTATGAAGAGCATGCCGGTTGAAATTGAGGAAGCCGCTATGATCGATGGCTGCAACCCGCTGCAGATTTTCTTCCGCGTGGTCTGCCCTATCTTAAAGCCGACGATGATCTCTACCGCAATCCTGGAAACTATGTGGGTCTGGAACGACTATCTGCTGCCCACCCTGGTGCTGGATATCAAAACCTACCGCACCATCCCCATGGCGATTCAGTATTTCCGCGGCAGCTACGGCCAGGTGGAAATGGCCCCCATGATGGCCTGCATCATGATCACCATTCTGCCGGTCATTATTCTGTATCTGATCTGCCAAAAGTATATCATTGATGGTGTGGTGGCCGGTGCTGTAAAGGGCTAATGGCTGCGGCACCCTGCTGCCGGAAGGAGTTTTCTGTGTATGACCATCAAAGATATTGCAAAAGAATCGGGGTATGCCATCGGCACGGTTTCGCGGGTGCTCAACAATAACCCCAGCGTCAGCCCGGCCGCCCGCGCCAAGATTCTTGAGGTCATCAAACGGTATAATTATCAGCCAAACTCCAACGCCAAACACCTGAAACAGCAAAGCAGCGATGGCCTTGCCCTGATCGTAAAGGGCACCCAGAACATGTTGTTTGTGGACATTCTGGAAAAAATGCAGGCTATCCTGGAGGAACGCGGATATGTTTCCACGGTCTATTATATTGATGAAGAAGCCAACGAAGTTGCGCAGGCCGAACTGATCTGCGCCGAGCGCAAACCTTATGGTATTGTTTTCCTTGGTTCTAACCTGGAATACTTCACACCGCAGCTGGCGGAACTGCGTGTTCCATGCCTGCTGCTGACCAACAGCGCCGCAACCCTGAACATCCCCAACCTGTCCAGCGTCAGCGTGGACGATGTTTCGGCATCGTCCCTGATGATCGAGTACCTGTATGCGCAGGGTCACCGCAAAATCGGACTGATCGGCGGCAAGCCAGACCAGTCCCGCCCCAGTCTGTCCCGTCTGACCGGCAGCCAGAGCGCTATGTTCCGCCTTGGCCTGCCGTTCGAGATGGAAAAGCAGTATGCCTATGCCCGGTTTTCGCTGCAAAGCGGATATACCGCCATGGAATACCTGCTCAAGCACTGCCCGGATATTACGGCAGTGTTTGCCATGTCGGACCTGATGGCCCTGGGCGCGATCCGTGCCCTGAATGACCATGGCCTGCGTGTGCCGCAGGATATCTCGGTTTCGGGCTATGACGGTATTGCGCTGGGGCGCTACAGCAACCCGCGGCTGACCACCATCCGCCAGAACTCGGAACGACTGGCCCAGCGCGGTGCGGAAATTCTGCTCAACTGTATTGAAAACGGAAGCAGCGCGGTGCATGAAGTGGTTCCTTTTGAATTGATTGAGGACGAAAGTGTTGCGGCTTTGCCCAATCATTGAACGAACCAGACATATGCGGAGTATATAAGGCAACACCGCACAATTCCCGCCTTACGGCTTAAGCACCGCTCCGGCGGCTGCGGCACGGCATCTGCGTTGCCAAAATGCTCGATAATGTCGGGTTGCGGTACCCGCATCGTGCTTCGGGGGCAAAAGCCCCTCGCACTCTGCGACCGCTGCCCCTGCTTCGGTTCGCTGCATCCGCCACTGGCGGCGCTCACCTTTGCAGCATCCAGTATTATCTGCGCTTTTGGCTTAGCATCTGCCGCACCTCGCTCGCCGTATCGGCACTTAGAATTATGCGGTATTGCCATAAAGAAAAGAGGTTTCCCTGATGAGAGCAAGCGGCATTCTGCTGCATATTTCCAGCCTGCCCTCCCCCCATGGCATCGGCACCATGGGCGCGGCAGCAAAAGATTTTGTGGATTTCCTGGTCAAAGCCGGTCAGGCTTACTGGCAGATCCTTCCGGTTTGCCCCACCAGCTATGGCGACAGCCCTTACCAGTCTTTTTCTACCTTTGCGGGTAATCCGTATTTTATTGACCTGGACCTGCTGGCCAAAGCGGGCCTCCTCCAGCCGGAAGAATATGAATCTATCGACTGGGAAAGCACCCCTGGCTGTGTCAATTACGGCGCGTTGTACCAAAAGCGTTATGTGGTGCTGCACAAAGCTTGTGCCCGCTTGTTGGCAGCGCCCCCGGCGGATTACGCCGATTTTTTGGCGAAAAACGCGTTCTGGCTGCCGGACTATGCCCTGTTCATGGCCCTGAAAGATGCCCATAACGGGGTCTGCTGGCAGCAGTGGGAAGAACCGCTGCGCCGCCGCGAACCGGAGACCTTGGCCGCGGCCCGCGCCAAATATGCGGCGGATATTGACTTCTGGCAGGCTGTGCAGTATCTGTTCTATACCCAGTGGCATGACCTGAAAGCCTATGCCAACGCGCAGGGCATTGAGATTATCGGCGACCTGCCGATCTATGTGGCGGAGGACAGCGTGGATGTCTGGTCCTGCCCGCAGGAGTTCCAGCTGGACGAAAACCTGCTCCCCACCGAAGTGGCCGGCTGCCCGCCGGATGGCTTCTCCGCCACCGGTCAGCTATGGGGCAACCCGCTGTTTGACTGGGACGCTATGGCTGCCAACGGCTATGCCTGGTGGGTGCGCCGCATCCGCCACCTGTGCGGAATTTATGATGTGTTGCGCATTGACCATTTCCGCGGCTTTGCGGGGTATTATGCCATCCCCTATGGTGAAGCAACCGCCGAAAACGGCCGCTGGCGCACTGGGCCGGGCTATGCCCTCTTTGCTGCCGTCAAAAAAGAGCTGGGCAGCCCCCGCATTATTGCTGAGGACTTGGGCTTTTTGACCGACGATGTGCGCGCTCTGCTGAAAGAATGCGGCTATCCCGGCATGAAAGTGCTGGAGTTTGCCTTTGACAGCCGTGACGGCGGTGATTACCGCCCCCACAGCTACCCCAAGAACTGCATTGCTTACACTGGCACCCATGATAATGAGCCGGTGGACGGCTGGTTTGGAACCGCTCTGCCGGACGATATTGAGCGCGCCATCCAGTACCTGAATCTGACCAAAGAGGAAGGTATGAACTGGGGCATGATGCGCGGCGTCTGGTCCAGCGTGGCGGATCTGGCCGTGGTGCAGGCCCAGGATGTGCTGGGCCTTGGGCATGAAGCCAGGATGAACACCCCCGCCACCTTGGGCGGCAACTGGTGCTGGCGCGCCCTGCCCGGCGCCTTTACCCGGAGCTGGCCCAAAAGCTGCATGACGCTATGGAGCTGTATGGCCGCCTGCCGGAAGAACCCGCTGCAGAACCCGATGAAACAGAAAAATCGGAAGACGCAGAAAAAGCGGCGGAACCCAAAACCTGATCTCTCCCTCTCCAACGCCCCCCACCGGAGCAGCTTCCGGTGCGGGGGCTTTTTTTGCAAATTTTTGGGTTGTTGCCTTGGCAACAGACGGCCCCGATGCGGGTTGGTATACTAAAGGCACTCTGCAGGGTATGCTGAACCAACAACCCGGCAGAGCCGGTATGAAAACCCCGACTTTTGAAAGTGCTTTCAATGTTAGCGTGACCTAACCGTGAAAGACAAAATTATACCTGCACCGTTCGCCATGGGAAGCCACCGACATGTGCGGCAAATGCCATGCACAAAAAGCAATGCAAAAGTTTCCAACACAATTTTTGGTGTAGTTGTTGCTTTTTGTAAGGACATATGGTAGAATGATTGTGGCTCGGATACGGGCTGGTCAATGGCGTCCTTTTGGGCTGGAACCGTGGGCAACGCAGAAAAGCTGCCCGCCCGCCAGCTGGAAAAGGACAAGATTTTCAATAGCTGGTTAGAATAACCTAACTAATAGAGCAGCGTATTTGGTTTACAACAGGAGGTAACCGATGACAGATTTTGTACAGTGGGAAGGCTTCCAGGGCCGCATCTGGAAAGAAGAAGTCAACACCCGCGATTTTATCCAGAAGAACTACCGCCCCTACTCCGGCGATGAAAGCTTCCTTGCCGGCCCCACCGAAGCAACCGATAAGCTTTGGGGTGCTCTGCAGGTTCTGCAGAAGGAAGAGCGCGCCAAGGGCGGCGTTCTGGATATGGAAACTGAAGTGGTTTCCGGCATGACCGCTTACGGCCCCGGCTATATCAGCGAGGACCTGAAGGATCTGGAAAAAGTCGTCGGCCTGCAGACCGATAAGCCCCTCAAGCGCGCCTTCATGCCCTATGGCGGCATCAAGATGGCAGAACAGGCCTGCACCACCTATGGCTATACCCCGTCCCCGAAGCTGCACGAAATCTTTACCAAGTATGCCCGCACCCACAACACCGCTGTGTTTGATGCCTACACCCCAGAGATGAAAAAGGCACGCCACAGCCACATTGTGACCGGCCTGCCCGATACCTATGGCCGCGGCCGCATCGTTGGCGACTACCGCCGCGTTGCCCTGTACGGCATTGACTACCTGATCAAAGAAAAGCAGAACGACTTTGCCAACTGCGGTGACGGCACCATGACCGATGACGTCATCCGTCTGCGCGAAGAGATCGCCCTGCAGATCCGCGCCCTGAACGATATGAAGGCCATGGCCGCTGCTTACGGCTATGATATCTCCCTGCCCGCTGCCAACGCCAAGGAGGCTGTGCAGTGGCTGTACTTTGGCTATCTGGCTGCCATCAAGACCCAGAACGGCGCTGCCATGAGCGTTGGCCGTATCTCCACCTTCCTGGATATCTACATCCAGCGCGACCTGGATAAGGGCATCCTGACCGAGACCGAGGCCCAGGAACTGATCGACCACCTGACCATGAAGTTCCGCATGGTCAAGTTTGCCCGTATCCCCAGCTACAACCAGCTGTTCAGCGGCGACCCCGTGTGGGCTACCCTGGAAGTTGGCGGCATCGGCATGGATGGCCGCTCCATGGTCACCAAGACCGACTTCCGCTTCCTGCATACCCTGGAAAACATGGGCCCCGCACCGGAGCCGAACATGACCGTTCTGTACTCCTCTGCTCTGCCCAAGACCTTTAAGGATTACGCCTCCAAGATCTCTATCAAGACTTCCTCCGTCCAGTACGAGAACGACGATGTGATGAAGCCTGTCTGGGGCGACGACTACTCCATCTGCTGCTGCGTTTCCGCAACCCAGACTGGCAAGGAGATGCAGTTCTTCGGCGCACGTGCCAACCTGGGCAAGTGCCTGCTGTATGCCATCAACGGCGGTATGGACGAAAAGCTGCATGAGCAGATTGGCCCTCACTATGCCCCCATCACTGCAGAGTACCTGGATTATGACGAAGTTATTGCCAGGTATGACGTTATGATGGATTGGCTGGCAGGCCTGTACGTCAATGTGCTGAACCTGATCCAGTACATGCACGACAAGTACTACTATGAGGCGGCTGAAATGGCCCTGATCGATACCGATGTGCGCCGCACCTTTGCCACCGGTATTGCCGGCTTCAGCCATGTAGTTGACTCCCTGAGCGCAATCAAGTACGCCAAGGTCAAGTGCGTGCGTGACGAGACCGGTCTGGTCACCAATTACGAGATCGAGGGCGAATTCCCCCGTTACGGCAACGATGACGACCGCGCCGATGATATCGCTGTCTGGCTGCTGCGCACCTTCCTGGAGAAGATCAAGCGCCGCCACACCTACCGCAACTCCGAGGCTACCACCTCTATCCTGACCATCACCTCCAATGTGGTATACGGTAAGGCAACCGGCGCAATGCCGGATGGCCGCGCAGCCTTTACCCCGTTTGCCCCCGGTGCAAACCCGGCTTACGGCGCAGAGCAGAACGGCCTGCTGGCCAGCCTGAACAGCGTTGCCAAGCTGCCCTACCACTGGGCACTGGACGGCATCTCCAACACCCAGACCATCAACCCCGGCGCTCTGGGCCACAGCGAGGGCGAGCGCGTTGAGAACCTGGTCCAGGTTATGGACGGCTACTTTGACCAGGGCGCCCACCACCTGAACGTCAACGTCTTTGGCACTGAAAAGCTGATCGACGCCATGGAGCACCCGGAGAAGGAAGAGTACGCCAACTTCACCATCCGTGTTTCCGGCTATGCCGTCAAGTTCATTGACCTGACCCGCGAACAGCAGATGGACGTTATTGCTCGTACCTGCCACAAGAAGATGTAATTGCTGCGGCGTGACTGTCGACTAGCATACAAGGCCCGCGGCTGCGTTTTGCGGCCGCGGGCTTTTTGGGCAAATGCGTGGTATAATAGGGGAGGAAACGCAGGACTCCAGCCCAGTCACACGTTGAAAAATGTGTATACCCCAGTAGGGCGGGGTCACCCGACCTTGCCACATCCCAAACCCAACACCAACCGCAAAAGAGGTAACATTCCATGGAGCAAAACACCCCCATCACCGGCCGCATCCATTCGGTCGAAACGTTCGGCCTTGTCGATGGCCCCGGCGTGCGGTATGTCCTGTTTGTGCAGGGCTGTGCCATGCGCTGCCGCTATTGCCATAACCCCGAAACCTGGTCCTGCACCATTGGGGAGCAGCAAACCCCGGCCCAGGCCCTGCAAAAAGCCCCTGCGCTATCGCACCTACTGGAAAAATAACGGTGGCCTGACCGTCAGCGGCGGTGAACCGCTGTTACAGATCGACTTTGTGTCAGAGCTGTTCCGCCTGGCCAAACTGCAGGGCGTGCATACCACCCTGGATACCGCCGGCCAGCCCTACACCACCGCGGAACCGTTCTATTCCAAGTTTGAGACCCTGATGCAGAACACCGACCTGGTGATGCTGGACCTGAAAGCCTTTTACCCGGACCGCCACAAGGCCCTGACTGGCTGCGATAACACCCCCATTCTGGATATGGCGCGCTGGATGGGCGAACATGGCAAAGCCATGTGGATCCGCCACGTTCTGGTGCCCGGGCTGACGGACGATGAAGCCGAGCTGCGGGAGATGAGCGATTTTATCAAATCCCTTGGCAGCGTGCGCCGCGTGGAGGTGCTGCCCTACCATACCCTTGGCCTGTTCAAGTGGGAAAAACTTGGCATCACCTACAGCCTGGATGGCGTTCAGCCGCCCAGCGAGGAAGCGGTTCAGCGCGCTGAAGAGCTGCTTTGCATCAAGGATTATCCGGATTTCAAAAAGTAAGGCAAGCTGTGCCGCTAAACGCGAAAATTTATTTCAAAAACAGATAAAAAGTGCTTGACGAACCACTTGAAACATGGTATAGTATACGCGCGGTTAGCGATGACTAACCGACAGGGCCGCTTTTGCTGACGGCGCATGGAATGCCTCCCATCGCCGTGGCCCAGAAAAGGAACAGGTTTTGCTCCCTGCTCCTGTCAAAGTCAGGCAGTTCTCCGTTTCGGGTGTTTGCTCTGCACCTTTTTCATTGCCTGAATCAAAACAATATAGCCCTCTCCCCAGCTGCTCCTTGGGGAGAGGGCTTTATTGTTTTGTTTTTATGTGGAGGTTGGGGAAGAATGGGGGCGGGTGGAAGATATAAATTACGGATCCACGGTGTGGGCCGCGCCGGTACCTCTACCGTGTTCCCGCAGGCTGTATTTGCACTGTGTGATTCCACAAAGACTCTACGCTGCCTGGTGCCGGCAAGTCGGGCAGGAAGATTCAAAAACGAAAAAACCGCGAAAAACGATGAAAATAAGACGCGAACCCAAGATGCAATATATCCTGCTGTTTTTTGATAATTATAGCTAAAATGATTGAAAGCCGCATCTTAATATGATAAAATGTAAATATTCATATGACATAAAGAGGAAAGAAAAAAGCTGGTTTTGCCCTGTGGGGAAAAGGCCTTTGCGGGCTTGCAGGCAAAACGGCATTGCGGTAGCTTTGCCGCAAAATACTGGTGCTGCCTTATCAACGGGGCGCAGTGGTATGCAGGCCGGCGGGCCTGGGATATGAAGAAAACTTGGAAGAAAAGGGAAACAGGGTATGATTACAAAGCGCGAAAAGCTGCAGTATGTCTATGTCTTTTTAACAGACCTTGCAGCTCTGGCCGCCAGTGTGATTCTGGCATGGCTGATCGTTGGCGGCATTATGGGGCAGCTGCTGCCTTACAGTGTTCTGGATTGGGTTCAGGCGCTGGTTTTGCTGGTGCTGGCCTATACCGTTACATTTTTCTGTTTTGACCAGACGGAAAACATTGTCAAGCGTACCCGCGGGCAGGAAGCCAAACTTTCCATCAAGTCCAACCTGCTGATGATGGTGATCTATTCTGCTTTTCTGACACTGTCCAAAGCGGTTTTGCAGGATTCCCGCTATTTTCTGGTGGGGGTCGTGTCGTTTAACCTCTTCCTGCTCCCGGCGGCCCATGGCCTGCTCAAAAAGCTGCTGGTAAAAGCCCCTGACAGTCTCCAGAACGAAACGCTGGTTGGCATTGTTACCACCGGTGACCATGCAGGCAAGATGATCCGTGAGATCAGCAACGACTGGTCCCGCCGTGTGTGCGGTGTGGCCCTGCTGGAAGCCACAGGGGATGCAATCGGTACCAAGGTGGAGAATATTGAGATAAAAGCCAATTATGATACCTTTATGAACTGGCTGCGCCGCGCCGCTTTGGATGAAGTGTATATCGATGTTCCGATGGACAGCGGCGAATCCTTTATCCCCTACCTGGACGAGATGGAGAGCATGGGCCTGACCGTGCACTTCCGTCTGCCGCTGCTGGACCGCATTGAGGAAAGCTGCTGCAACGAAACCAGCTCCGCCCGCCTGTGCCGCGATCTGGGCCGCTGCGCTGGCGGCAACCTGGTTACCATGGCTACCATTGAACCCAAGCTGCGGGACCAGATCCTGAAGCGCCTGATGGATATTTTGGGCAGCCTGGTGGGCTGCATCATCAGCATCCCCATCATTGCCATTACAGCCATCCCCCTGAAACTGGAAAGCCCCGGCCCGCTCTTCTTTAAGCAGAAGCGAGTGGGCCGCAATGGCCGTGTTTTCTACATCCATAAGCTGCGCAGCATGTATATGGATGCCGAGGAACGCAAAAAGGAACTGATGGCCCAGAACGAGATGAACGGCCTGATGTTCAAAATGCAGGATGACCCCCGCATTACCAAGGTGGGTAAGTTTATCCGCAAAACAAGCATTGACGAACTGCCGCAGTTCTTTGATGTTCTGCGCGGAGATATGAGCCTTGTCGGCACCCGCCCGCCCACGCTGGACGAGTATAAACAGTACGAAAGCCACCACAAGCGCCGCCTTTCCATGAAACCGGGCATCACCGGCCTGTGGCAGGTCAGCGGCCGCAGCGATATTGAGGATTTTGAGGACGTTGTCAAACTGGACGTTGAATACATTGATAACTGGAGCCTGTGGGGCGATATAAAGATCCTCTTCAAGACCGTATGGGTCGTCTTTGCCGGCCGGGGGGCAAAGTAAATCGTTAAGTGCGTGGCATGGAAACCTAAAATATAAAAACATCAATCCGGAACCCATTCTTTGAACACAATAAGCGGAGCAGGGAACTGCTCCACTTTTTTTACAACAAAAACGCAGGAGGTACTTTGATTATGGCTGCAACGCAAAACAGGGATATGGGGAGCGGCAGCATTCCCAAGCTGCTGGCCCAGCTGGCACTGCCCGCGGTGGTGGCGCAGGTGGTAAACCTGCTGTATAACATTGTGGACCGCATCTATATCGGCCATATGCCGGAGGTCGGCGCATCCGCGCTGACGGGCGTTGGCCTGTTTACCCCCATTTTGATGCTGATTACCGCGTTTGCCATGCTGTGCGGCTCCGGCGGCGCGCCCCGCGCGGCCATTGCCATGGGCCGCGGCGATGACGATGCCGCCGAAAAAATCATGGGCAACTGCTTTACGCTGCTGCTGATTCTGGCGGCTGTGCTGACCGTTGTGTTTTATTTCGCCGCGCCGTCCCTGCTGGTGCTGTTCGGTGCCAGCGAAAAACGCTGCCTTATGCGCTGGATTACGCCCGCATCTATATCATCGGCACCATTTTTGTGCTCATCGTTATGGGCATGAACCCCTTTGTCACCACCCAGGGCTTTGCCACGTTCAGCATGATGACCACCGTGATCGGCGCTGTGTGCAACATCATCCTGGACCCCATCCTGATTTTTGCCCTCAATATGGGGGTGCGCGGTGCCGCCACGGCGACTGTCATCAGCCAGGCGGTGGGCGCGGTGTGGGTGCTGCGCTTTTTGACCGGCAGCCGCACCAGGCTGCGCCTGAGCGTGAAAAACATGCCGCTGGTGGGAAAAGTCATCGGCCCCTGCCTTGGGCTGGGCGTTTCCACCTTTGTGATGATTGCCACCGAAAGTATCCTTTCCATCAGCTTCAACTCCAGCCTGGCACGCTATGGCGGCGATATCGCCGTCGGCGCCATGACCATCATCACCAGCGCCACCCAGCTGCTCAGCATGCCGGTGCAGGGACTTTGCCAGGGCGCACAGCCCATCATGAGCTTTAACTTTGGCGCGGGCAAGGGTGACCGCGTCAAACAGGCGTTCGGTTACAGTTCATCATCTGCGTGGCATATGCAGCCGCGTTCTGGGCCGCCTGTATGCTGGTGCCCCAGATGTTTGCGAGCATCTTCTCCACCGATCCGGAACTGGTGCGGTACACGGCCTGGGCCATGCGCGTTTACATGGCGGGTATTTTCTCCACCGGGTTCCAGGTTTCCTGCCAGCAGAGTTTTGTGGCGCTGGGCCAAGCCAAGATCAGTCTGTTCATGGCCTGCCTGCGCAAGCTGATTTTGCTGATTCCCCTGATCTTTATCCTGCCCCTGATTTTGCAGGACAAGGTTTTTGCTGTCTTTTTGGCCGAGCCGGTCAGCGATATCATCGCGGCAACCGTAACCTGCAGCGCATTCTTTATCCGCTTTAACAAGATTCTGGCCACCAGCCAGAAAAAGGCGTAAGAATTTGTGGGATACCCGTCTCCCTGCAGTGTATTTTATAATGGGCAATCAACATTTGCCGTGCCTCCCACCCCGTAGGGGCGCACTCTGCGCCCGCCAACCTAAAAGGATAACGATTTTACCCAAAGGCATGTGCCGGAATCCCGCACATGTCTTTTTGTTTGCATCATAGCAAACTGTTACCCGGCGCACCAAATTTGCTCAGTTGCTCTGCCTGCCGCTGGCGAACAAATTTCCGCCAAAACTCAGCATTTAGCGCGTCAACGGCCAAACAAGGTGTGCGTTCCCCCGAAACTGTATCCGATAAAAAAAGCAAATTACGCACAGCCAACCTCAAACCCGGCGGGGCAGGGGATGGCAAACGGCGGATTTGGTGTTATAATTTCCGTGGAGTAAGAACGCTGGAAAGCCAGCGGAAAGGAACCAACCATGAAAGGCAAATGGCTGAAAATAGTACGGCAGTATACGATCATCACGCTCGGCATTAGCATGATGGCGGTGGGGGTGTATTTCTTCAAATTTCCCAACAACTTTGTCTTTGGCGGTGTGACCGGCGCGGCGGCACTGGCTGCCAAGCTGACCCCGATTTCGGCCAGTGAGTTTTCCGCCGTGGTCAATATGTTGATGCTGCTTCTGGGCCTGATTTTTTTGGGCAAAGAGTTTGCGCTGACCACCGGTTATGCCACCGTGGTGCTTTCGGCGGAATTGATGCTGTTGGAAAAGGCCTGCCCGCTCAACGCGCCTTTGTCGGACCAGCCCATGCTGGAACTGATTTTTGCCATTGCGCTGCCTGCCATTGCTTCGGCATTGCTCTTCAGCGTGGGGGCTTCCAGCGGCGGCACCGATGTGATTGCCCTGATCGTGGAAAAATACACCCACCTGCACAGCATTGCAGCGGCGTTGTTTTTGACCGATCTGGTCATGGTGGTGGCGGCCTGCTTTGTGTTTGACCTGCACACCGCGCTTTACTCTTTCGTCGGCCTTACCGTTAAATCCCTGATGATCGACGTGGTGTTGGAGCGCATGAAGATGTGCAAAGCTATCTTGATCGTCTGCGACGACAAGGAGCCGATCTGCGACTTTGTGAATAAGGAACTGAACCGCGGCGCAACATACACCCCCTGCAACGGTGCATACACCAACCAGCCGCGCTACATTATCTATACCACCCTGACCCGGCACGAAGCAATGCAGCTGCGGGAGTTTATCCACAAGGAACACCTGAACGCCTTTATGTCCATGCTGAGCACCACCGAAGTGTTCGGCAAGGGTTTTGATAACGCCTGAAAACCCGCACATACCGCACAGTTCAAACGCTGTGCGGTATTTTTTGTGCCGAAACGCTTGACAGAAATCCGAACCCGGACTATAATGTAAATCCGAAATCGGATTATAACACATCACACAGCGGTGCACAAATAAAGCATCGCCGTGTTGCCTGAAGAATAGGAGAATGATAGTGTAATGCCGGAAGAACACCATCTCACTGCCCGAAATCTGTTGGAACAGATGAACCGCCAGTTCAATGAATGCAACGCCCTTTATCATGAGCTTGCCGTGCATTACGGTGTTTCGGATACCGTGTTCTGGCTGCTGTATACACTGTATAACAGCAGCGAACCGCAGACCCAGAACCGCCTGTGCATGGAATGGAACCTGCCGAAGCAGACGATGAATTCAGCCGTGGCTTCGATGGTCAGGCAAGGACTGTTGGAACTGGAACCCGCGCCGGGCCGTTACAGCGGCAAACTGCTGCACCTGACGCCAGCCGGGCGGGAACTGGCAGCCAAAACTGCCAAACCCGTGTACAGCGCAGAACAGGCGGCACTGGAACAGCTGGGCATGGCGGAAGCTGAACATTTCGTCCGCCTTGGCCAGGAACACCTGAACGCCATCCGCACGGAATTTAACAAAATTTTACAACAGGAGAAAGTATGAATCAACGCATCCAATTATCGGACCATTTTACCACATCGCGCATCCTGCGCTTTGCAGCATCCCCTATCATCATGATGGTGTTTACCTCCATCTACAGCGTGGTGGATGGATTTTTCGTTTCCAACTTTGCCGGCAAACAGGCATTCGCTGCCGTCAATCTCATTATGCCGTTTTTACAGGCATTTGGCTGCATCGGCTTTATGCTGGGCACCGGCGGCAGCGCTCTGGTTGCTATGACGCTGGGCACCGGCAACAAAAAGCGCGCCAATGAGCTGTTTTCCATGCTGGTCTGCGCCACTGCGGTGCTGGGCGTGATTTTTACGGTGGTTGCCCTGCTGGTGCTGCGCCCCGCGGCTGTTCTGCTGGGGGCCACTGCGGAACTGCTGGATGACTGCATCTTGTACGGCACCATCATCACGGTGTTCCAGACGGCGTTTATGCTGCAATTTTTGTTCCAGAGCTTTTTCATCACGGCCGAAAAACCCAAGCTGGGCCTTTTCTTTACCGTGGCAGCCGGCCTGACCAACATGGTGCTGGACTTTGTGTTTGTCGGTGTCATGGGGCTTGGCATCACCGGTGCCGCAGCTGCAACGGTGATTAGCCAGCTGATGGGCGGCATCGGCCCCATGTTCTATTTTGCCCGCCCCGGCAACGGCAGCCTGCTACACTTTGTGCGCCCGGTGTTCAGCGGCAAGGCGCTACTTAAGGCCTGCACCAACGGCTCCAGTGAACTGATGACGAATCTGTCCGCCTCTTTGGTAGGCGCGCTGTACAACTGGCAGCTGCTCCGCCTGGGCGGTGCCGATGGCGTGGCCGCTTACGGCGTTATCATGTATGTCAGCTTTTTCTTTGCCGCCATCTTTATCGGCTATGCCCAGGGCTGTGCCCCGGTTGTCAGCTATCATTACGGTGCCGACAACACGGACGAGCTAAAAAACCTGCTGCGTATCAGCCTGCGGGTCATTGCCGTGGGGGGTGTGGCGATGCTCTGCTTCAGTGAGCTGCTGGCCGCCCCGCTTTCCCGCTTCTTTGTGGGTTATGATGCGGAACTGCTGGAACTGACTACCCTCGGCATGAAGCTGTATTCCCTCAGCTTCCTGCTCTGCGGTTTTAACATCTTTGGCTCGGCATTCTTTACCGCGCTCAACAACGGCATAGTATCCGCCGTTATTTCTTTCCTGCGCACCCTGGTGTTCCAGGTCACCGCCATTCTCGTGTTGCCCCATCTGCTGGGCATAAACGGCATCTGGCTTTCCGTTGTGGCAGCCGAAATCGCCGCACTGTTTGTCAATGCATTCTTCCTGGTTAAAAACCGGAAAAAGTACCAGTATTAACGCAAAAGATCAGCCCCTGCCGGTATACAGCAGGGGCGGATTTTACACTTATGCGGTTTTACGCATCCGAGCGGGAGTAGCAGTTTTTCATCTGGCAGCTCAGCTCATACAGCACTTTGTCCAGTGTGTCGGCGGCCAGGCCGCGGATGGTATCGGCCATGGCTTCGTTGGCCTGCTCGCGCAGGGCGGCGCGGGCGGAAGCATCCTGTTCACGGCGCAGCTTGGCATCGTAAGTATTGATGTTCGCATGCCCGGCGGAAGCCGCCGCCAGCTGGTAGCGCTCAATATGGAACACCGATTTGCTGTAGGCAGCATCGGCCATGGCGGCGATCATGCGGCTGGCCCAATAGAAGTTGTCGGTGGAAACCGCGCCCGTAGTGTTGGAAAGATACGCAGGGGTGGTGGTTACATTGGCATAGAACGGCACCATCACATTGAACGCGTTGGAAGCAAAGGCGATCCATTCCAAAACGCGGGATTCCTCCGGCTGGTCGGGACGCATCTGCATCAGCGCCATAAAGTCATTGCGGTTGATGCCGATGGAACGGAACGCGCCCTTTGCGGACTTGTCGCCGTAGCTCAGGTAGGGATCATAGGGGGTGCCCTGATAGTGGCTGGACAGCATATACTTGATGTCCTCCGGGGTCACCTTGCGCTCCGGCACCATGCACCACGGCAGGTCATCGGACATGGGGGTGTAGTCGGCGTCGGCACCCTCCCACACCCATGTGCGGGGGTTGAGGTAGCGCAGCATGTACCATGCGCGGGGGGTGTTGTAAACGTGGTCGGCGTCATCGTGGCTGCCAAAGGCATCCCGGGGGTTCAGTGCGCCGTCCAAAGAGAGGTCGAGGTGATTCTTGGCAATAAACTCCCGCAGGTCGGCAGAGCAGAGGTAGTTTTCCTGTGCGCCGAAGGCATCTTCCAGATCAAACTGGTCAATGCCAAGTTGGTTGGGCATCACCACATAGGCATCGTCCGGAACGCGCTTAGCGATCCAGTGGTGCCCGCCGATGGTCTCCAGCCACCAGATCTCGTCTTTATCCTGAAAAGCGATGCCGTTCATTTCGTAAGTACCGTACTGTTCCAGCAGCCTGCCCAGACGCAGCACGCCCTCGCGGGCAGAGTGGATGTAGGGCAGCACCAGATAGACGATATCCTCCTCGCCGATGCCGCCGGGCACCTCGGGCTTTTCGCCCTTGGCGGGCTGATACTCCACCAGCGGGTCTGCGCCCAGCACGCGGGGGTTGGAAGTGATGGTCTCGGTGGCGGTCATGCCGACACCGGCCTCGTTCACGCCGCCTGCGGCCCAGATGCCCTTGCCCTCCACGGCGTTGGGCATGGCGGTCATCCGCATCGGGCTGCCGGGCAGCTCCACTTCCACATGGGAAAGTACCGACCGGTACACGGCCGGGTGCTCCTGCGGGGGAACGACCACGAACTTTTTGGGGGTGAAATGCCCGGAACCGGAATCGTCATTGCGGGCAATCATGGTAGAGCCATCATAAGAAGCTTTTCTGCCAACCAGAATTGTTGTACAAGCCATATTAGAATGCAAGTCCTTTCTGTATGCTGCGTACCGGAGAATCCGGCACGCAGGAAATGATATGGTTTATGATACTTATAGAATAATCGTTTGCTGCCGTAAATACAACTGGGCTGCCGCAAAAAAAATTATGCGGTTTGGACGCAGAATTACTTGCCGACATGTACAAAGTATGATATAAACAAATAAAAGTTTAAGGACAAAGAAGGGAAAACCGTGGTAGAAATTCTTACGCATGCCGGGTGTTTTATCGGCATCATTCTGTTGGGCTGGGCGCTGCGCCGGGTCGGATTCTTTAAGGAGAGCGACTTCCATGTGCTCAGCAAAATTGTGATCAAGATCACCCTGACGGCGGCGATCGTGACAAACTTTTCCGGGCGGGAGATGCAGACCTCCATGCTGCTGCTCACCCTGATGGGCTTCGGCTTCGGCGTGCTGATGATGATCGTTGGCTCGGTTATGTATCTCCCCCAAGGGAGGGAGCGCCAGGCGTTTGCCATGCTTAATGCCTCCGGCTGCAACATCGGCAACTTTGCCATGCCCTTTGCCCAGGGCTTCCTTGGCCCGGTGGGCGTTATCGCCGTCAGCCTGTTTGACTGCGGCAACAGCATGATCTGCCTGGGCGGGGCTTACAGCATTGCCAGCATTGTCAAATCCGGCGATGGAAAGTTCCGCATCAAGCCGATTTTGAATAACCTTGTGCACAGCATCCCGCTGATGACCTATATCTTTATGACGATCCTGGGGCTTCTGCACCTGAGCCTGCCCGCCCCGGTTGTGGAGTTTGCGGGCATTGTGGGCAATGCCAACGCCTTTATGGCCATGCTGATGATCGGCGTGGGGTTCCACCTGAACGGCGACCCGTCCCAGATCGGGGATATCATTAAAATTCTGGGCGTGCGGTACATCATCGGCATTGCGTTAGCATTGGCAGCCTATTTTATCCTGCCGCTCCCGCTGGAATACCGCCAGGCACTTGTGATCGTATTTGGCCCCGGTGGCCAGCGCCAACCCGCCTTTTACCGCGCAGATGGGCAGTGACTTCGGCCTTGCCAGTGCGATCAATTCGGTTTCCATCATTGCCAGTATCGCTTTGATCACAACCGCATTGGTTATCATGCTGTAATCCATCCCCCTGTGCAGACCTTACAAAGCTGCACGGGGAAATTTGTTCAAATAACTAAAATGCAGCATTCCTGAACAAAAGTCCAGAAATTTAAGCAAAGAGGTCTATCTTTCCGGGGCACACTTTGCTATACTAACAAATAAGAAATACGGCATTCCGCTTGCCAAAAAGGAGTCCTGCAATATGTCCAACTTTGTACCGGAAAAGACAGCTCTCGGCATCGAATTCGGCTCTACCCGCATCAAGGCAGTGCTGATCGGCCCGGAGCATACCCCGCTGGCACAGGGGGATTATACCTGGGAAAACCAGCTGCACAACGGCATCTGGACCTACCCACTGGAACAGGTCTGGCAGGGCCTGCAAAGTGCTTACGCTGCCCTTGCCGCTGATGTACAGCAAAAATACGGCTGCACCCTGACCAAGGTGGGCTGCATTGGCATTTCCGCCATGATGCACGGCTACCTGGCCTTTGATGCCAACGGCGAACTGCTGGTGCCGTTCCGCACCTGGCGCAACACCATCACCGGCGCAGCGGCCGAGGAGCTGACTGCGGCGTTCGGCTTCAACATCCCGCCAGCGCTGGAGCGCAGCACACCTGTACCAAGCCATGCTGAACAAAGAAGAGCATCTGTCCAAGCTGGACTTTTTTACCACGCTGGCAGGCTATGTGCACTGGCAGCTGACCGGCCATAAAGTGCTGGGCGTTGGCGATGCCAGCGGCATGTTCCCGATTGACAGCACCACCGGCGGTTATGATGCAGCAATGCTCGCAAAATTTAACGCGCTGGCAGACAAGCAAGGCTGCCCCGTGGATCTTGTCAAACTGCTGCCTACCGTTTTGCCCGCAGGCGAGGACGCCGGTATGCTGACCGTCGAGGGGGCGAAGCGACTCGACCCAACCGGCACGCTGCAGCCCGGCATACCGTTCTGCCCACCGGAGGGCGACGCCGGCACCGGCATGGTGGCAACTAACAGTGTCGCCCCGCGCACCGGCAATGTCAGCGCCGGCACCAGCATTTTTGCCATGGTCGTGCTGGAAAAGCCGCTGTCCAAGGTCTACCCGGAAATCGACATGGTCACGACCCCCGACGGCGCGGCGGTCGCCATGGTCCACTGCAACAACTGCACCAGCGATTTAAACGCCTGGGTCGATCTGCTGGCCGAGAGCGCGGCACTGTGCGGAGCAAACATCGACAAAGGTGCGTTGTTTACCCTCCTGTTTAACGAATCGCTGCACGGTGCGCCTGACTGCGGCGGCATCACGCCCGTCAACTACATTTCCGGTGAGAGCGTCACCCACCTGGACGCGGGCGTCCCCCTGCTGCTGCGCCGCCCGGACAGTGCGTTTACGCTGGCCAACTTTATGCGCGCCAACATCTATTCTGCCTTTGCCACGTTGGCGATGGGGCTGGAAATTCTGCGCAAAGAAAACGTGGCTGTGAATACCCTGCTCGGCCACGGCGGCATCTTCAAAACGCCGGGCGTGGCCCAGCGGTATCTGGCTGCGGCAGCGGGCGCGCCTGTGACCTGCATGGAAACCGCAGGTGAGGGCGGTTCTTACGGCATGGCCCTGCTGGCTGCTTACCGTGTGGAGCACGCCGATGGCGAAACGCTGGCAAACTACCTGCAGAACCGCGTGTTCGCCGGTGCCGCCAGCACCACCATGAACCCGGATGCCGCTGATGAAGCCGGGTTTGCCGCATTCCTGAAAGAATACAAAAAGGCACTGTGCGCCGAGCGCACCGCCGTTGAAACAATGTGAGGGAACAATTATGCTGGAAGAACTGAAACAACAGGTATATGAAGCCAATATGGAACTGCCCCGCCGCAGCCTTGTTACTTACACATGGGGCAATGTGTCCGGCATTGACCGGGAAAAAGGGCTGTTTGTCATCAAGCCGTCCGGCGTGGAGTACGATGAACTGACCCCTGATATGCTGGTGGTCATGGATCTGAACGGCAATCAGGTGGAAGGTGACCTGAACCCCAGCAGCGATACCAAGACCCATCTGGAACTGTACAAGGCATTCCCCGCGCTGGGCGGTGTGGTGCATACCCACAGCACCCACGCCGTGGCATGGGCCCAGGCCCGGCGGGATATCCCGGCGTTCGGCACCACCCATGCAGACTATTTTTACGGCCCGGTGCCCTGTGCCCGTGAGCTGACCCCCGAAGAGATCGAGGAAGATTACGAGAAAAACACCGGCAAGGTGATTATTGAAACTTTCCGCACCCGCGGCATTGACCCGGTGCATGTGCCCGGCGTTCTGTGCGCCAGCCATGGCCCCTTTACCTGGGGCAAGGATGCCGCCCAGGCTGTTTACCACGCCGTTGTGCTGGAAGAAGTGGCCAAGATGGCCCTGCTGACCTGCCAGATCAACCCCAACGCGGAGCCCGCCCCCCAGCATGTGCTGGACAAGCACTTTATGCGCAAGCACGGCCCCAACGCCTATTACGGCCAGAAAAAGTAAAGCCGGTCCTGAACTTGACGGCCCGGCCGGAAAGGCTATAATAAGGACGGAAAAGGCACGAAGGCAAGTGGTCAGATCTTTTCTGGAAAATTAAGTATTTAAGTATAGCTCGGTGGCTGCTGCACCTGAATTTTTCTTGTGCAACAGCCCTTTTTTGTAGGAGGCTGTCGTGAAAAACTCCGTAAAACGACATGCGTCTGCACTGACGGCGGTGTTGGCGTGCCTTGCGCTGGCACTGGTGCTGTATCACTCATTGGCTGGCGGCACGCTGCTGCAAAGCTCGCCTTATAACAGTTATGCTTTGCAGGCCGAAAACTGGCTTGCAGGCCGTAACAATATAGAAAATGGCGAAAACTACACATGGCTGGAATTGGCAATTTATCAGGGACGGTATTATCAATCCTTTCCACCGGTGCCAGCGGTACTGATGCTGCCTTTTGTGGCGGCAGCCGGGGAATGGAGCGCCATCCCCGGTAATCTGATCGCAATGGGGCTGGCGCTGCTTTGCGCGGGCGGGGTGTATGCCTGCTGTATGCGCGGTGGTATGCAGCCTGTGACTTGTGCGTTCTTTACCCTGTTTGTCAGCATGGGTTCCAATGTCTTTTGGATGTCAACCAGCGATGGCGTGTGGTTCCTGGCGCAGGTCTGTGCGCTGGGGTTTGCTTTTTGGGGGGCTGTTTTTTGCACAGGGCGGCAACGCTGTGCAGGATGCCGCAGCGTCCCTCTGCATGGCGTTGGCAGTGGGGTGCCGCCCCTTTTACGCGTTGTTGCTGGCCTGTTGGCTGGGTTGGCAGTTTTATCAGCGGCGCAGTCTGAAAAGGATTCTGCCCGCGCTGCTGCCCGCCGTTGTGATGGCCGCCTGCATGATGGCGTATAACTTTGCGCGGTTTGGCAGCGTGACGGAGTTTGGACACAACTATCTGCCGGAATTTGTCCGCGCGGAGAACGGCCAGTTCAGCCTGACCTACCTTGTACCCAATTTGCTGCAGCTGCTGCGCCCGGTCACACTGGACGCGCAGGGACAGCTGCACTTTGAGATATACAATGGATTTTTGTTCTTTGCTGCCAACCCGCTTTTCCTGCTGGCGATGGTACGCGGACTGTTGCTGCGCCTTCCCGGGCACCAGGCGGAAGTGCAGGTCAGTGTTCCACTGCCATCAGCGGGGTGGTTTGTTGCGGCGATGTGCCTGTTAATGACCTGCCTGACCTGTATGCACCGCACATTGGGCGGCTGGCAGTTTGGCGCACGGTATATGGTCGATCTTTTCCCGTGGCTGTTTGTATGGTTCCTGGGGCGCCCTAAGTGGAGACCGGATTCCAGCGCTTGGGCACTTTGCGGTGCGGCAATGCTGTTCAACCTGTATGGTGCGCTCTACATGCTGAATACATAAAGCAGACAATGCCCCTGCAGCCCGGCATGGATATACAGGCTGAAATGGGCTGAATTCTCGGCTTTTCAGCCGTACCCGAAGCCTGACCGTACAAACTTGTGCGCTTTTAACGGAAAAAGCTCGCAATATTAGTCGAATCTGCCATTGACGGCATGCTGCCGTATGGGTATTATAGAAATACCATATGCACCGATACGGAGGGAAGGACACATGACGTTTGAGGATCTGCTTGACATTTTGGCGGAGCAGTTCAGCTGTGACGCCGCCGAACTGAGCAAGGACACCAGCTTTGAAGACTTGGGCGTGGATGCAGAAGACCTGGTGGAGCTGGCCTGGCAGCTTGGGGAAGCTACCGGTACCGAGGTTGAAGAGGACCGCTTAAAACAGCTTGGTACCATTGGCGAAGTTTGGAACTTGGTCCGCGAGCTGGAAGAAGAAGCTGAATAACCGCTGCCCCTGTGCGCAGGCGTTGTGCACAGGGGCATTTTTTACGTTTTATCTCTTTCCATATCTGGTGCTGCGCGGTATAATAATTATATTTAGGGCAATACCGCATAATTCTAAGTGCCGATACGGCGAGCGAGGTGCGGCAGCTGCTAAGAAAAGCGCAGATAATACTGGATGCTGCAAAGGTGAGCGCCGCCAGTGGCGGAAACAGCGAACCGAAGCAGGGGCAGCGGTCGCAGAGTGCGAGGGGCTTTTGCCCCCCGAAGCACGATGCGGGTACCGCAACCCGACATTATCGAGCATTTTGGCAACGCAGATGCCGTGCCGCAGCCGCCGAAGCGGTGCTTAAGCCGTAAGGCGGGAATTGTGCGGTGCTGCCTTAGTTCTGTTCACGCAGGGAAAGGGGGCCGCAGATGCCGCAGCCGGAACAACCGCATACCATTTTGCTGGTGCACTGCCACTACCGCCTGCCCGGCGGCGAGGACGCCGTGTTTGCCGCGGAGTGCGCCATGCTGCAAGCCCACGGCCACCGCGTGATCACCTATGAGCGCAATAATGATGCCGGCGGCCTGGCCCAAAAACTGCTGCTGCCCCTGCGGGCCATCTACAGCACCAAAACCGTGCGGGAAGTGCGCGCCCTGATCCGCAAAGAACAGGTGGATTTGGTGCATGTGCATAACACCCTGCTGACCATCAGCCCGTCGGTGTTCCAGGCATGCTTCAAAGAGCATGTTCCGGCGGTGCAGACGCTGCACAACTTCCGCATTTTCTGCCCTAACGGCATCCTGATGCGGGACGGCCATGTGTGCGAGGAATGCCCGCAGCATGGCCTTGGCTGTGCGGTGCGGCACAGCTGCTACCGCGGCAGCCGTGCCCAAAGTTTGGTCTGTGCGGGCATTTATGCGTTCCATCGCCTGCTTGGCACCTACCGCAAGGTGAACCTGATCACTCTGACGGAGTTTGATCGCAGCAAGCTGCTGGAATTCAACCGCAAAGCTTCGCGCCCGGTGTTTACCCCGGAGCGGTTGTACTGCAAGCCCAACGGCGTGGCCGCGCCGAACCATTCCCCGCTGCCCTGGGCACAGCGCAAAAACCAGATGGTTTTTGCTGGGCGGCTGGAAGAATTAAAGGGGCTGCGCACCGCCATCGAGGCCTGGCAGCTGCTGGGGCCGGACGCACCGCAGCTGATCGTGGCCGGTACCGGCCCGCTGGAAGCCTGGGCCAAAGAGAACGCCCCTGATACTGTAACCTTTACCGGCCAGCTCCCGCATGGAACACTTACCGAGCTTTTGGCCCAGAGCCGCGCCGCCCTTTGCCCCAGCCTGTGCTATGAAAGCTTTGCCCTGATCCCGGCGGAAGCCCATGCGGTGGGCACCCCCGTGCTTGCCAGTGATCTTGGCAACGTGGGCGCTGCCGTGCAGGAGGGGATTGACGGCCTGCACTTTGCCCCCGGCAATGCCGCCGCGCTGGCGGATGCCGTGTGCAAGCTGCAAAACGTGGGCGAAACCTTTGATTTGACCGCCATGCAGCAAAAAGCCTGCCAGGCGTATAACGCGGAACAAAACTACCGCGAACTGATGACAATTTACCGGGAAATCATGAGGAACGAAAATTCATGAACCAGATCTATCGTGCCCTGCATATGCCGCCCAAGCGTTTGATCAAAAAGCTGAGCGGCCAAAAAGAAATCTATACCATTGCGGTGCGCCGCGCCCCCAAGGGGGAAGGCTGCGACCCGCTGCCCGCTCTGGGTGAAGAACCTTACACCCCGCTGCCCTACACCCCCGGCACCTGGTATGCCGACCCCCTGCTGTATGAGGATGACAACGGCAAACGCTGGCTGTTCTGCGAAGCATTCAATATGGCGGAGAACCGCGGTGATATTGCCGTGGCGGAGTTTGATGAAAACGACCACCTGCTGCCGCCCCGCGTGGTATTAAAGGAAAACTTCCATCTCTCTTTCCCCACCGTGTTTGACTGGCGCGGGGAAGTTTGGATGCTGCCGGAAACCAGCGCCGACCACAGCCTGACCCTTTACCGCTGCACCCAGTTCCCGGATAAATGGGAGAAAGTGCAGGCGTTCAGCGTGGGGCGCGAACTGTGCGACAGCATTATTGTGGATAAAACCCCCGAAGCCCTGACGGTGCTGTGCAGCGAAACCAGGCCGGACAACCAGCTGTACACCCGTTACCGCCGCTATACTGTGCGCGAAAACCCCGAAGCGGAAGAGCGCGATGATGTGGATGAGTTTATCCTGGATGAGGATGAACCCTTTAACCTGCAGCACCGCAATTATGAGCTGGGCAGCCGCAATGCTGGCCCGCTGTTTACCAACAACGACCAGACCGTGCGCCCGGCCCAGGTCAGCACCAAGGTGGATTACGGTGTGTACCTGCAATTCTGGGTGCGGCGCGGTGCTTCGGAAGTGCCACTGTGCGCCGCCATGCCGCAGAACGTTGCCATTGCGGGCATTGACCCGGCGGATCTGATCGGCATCCACACCTATTGCCGGGATGCGGACATTGAGGTGATCGATGCCCGCTACCTGCGCAAGGTGTGACCAAAAGCAAGATACACCCTAAGGCAACACCGCATAATTCTAAGTGCCGATACGGCGAGCGAGGTACGGCAGATGCTAAGCCAAAAGCGCAGATAATACTGGATGCTGCAAAGGTGAGCGCCGCCAGTGGCGGAAACAGCGAACCGAAGCAGGGGCAGCGGTCGCAGAGTGCGAGGGGCTTTTGCCCCGAAGCACGATGCGGGTACCGCAACCCGACATTATCGAGCATTTTGGCAACGCGGATGCCGTGCCGCAGCCGCCGGAGCGGTGCTTAAGCCGTCAGGCGGGAATTGTGCGGTATTGCCCTAAAAATAAATTGGAGTAGCAAAGCTTATGCGAACCATTGCCATCCCGCAGCTGTACTGCGGGGCATCCGGCAAAAAAGGAGCCTATAACCGGCAGGAGGTTGGCCTTGCACGGGCGTTTGCCGCCCTGGGCTGCCGGGCTGTTGTACTGTACCCGGACCCGGACGCCGCCCCCGAAGCTGTGACCAGCGAGGACCTGGAGCCCAATGTGCGCATCTATTATGTACCGGCCCGCAAAGCCGGGGTCAGTGCCTTTTACCGCACCTGGCAGCCGCTGCTGAACGAGCATGTGGACGCCGTGCATGTGATGGGGGATAACGCCCTCGGCGTGCCGGGGCTGTACCGCTTTTGCCGGGATCACGACATCTTTTTCTACAGCCAGCTGGGGGCCATCAAAAGTACGTCCGAAAACCCGGTTATGCGGGCTGTGATGGACCTTTTGTGCCGCCGCAACCTGGCTATCTACCGCAAAACCCCCACCTATGCCAAAACCCCCGCCGTGGCCGCCCAGCTGGAACAGCTGCATGTGCCATGCGCCGGGGTAATGCCCGTTGGGCTGGATACCGCCATCATCCCCAATGCAAATGGGGAAAAACATGAACTGCGGGAATTTTTGAAGCTGGACCCCAAAGCCAACTATCTTGTTTTTGTGGGGCGGCTGGATTCCTACAAGCGCCCGCTGGACCTGGTGCCGGTACTGGAAGCACTGCCCCGCAGCTGGAACGCGGTGGTCATCGGGCAGGGGAGCCTGACCGGGGAACTGCAGGATGCCCTGCGCACCCACAAGCTGGAAAACCGCTGTACCTGCATTCCCCAGCTGCCCAACGCAACCGTGCAGGCCTATTACCATGCCTGCGATGTGTTTGTGAACTTTAATGACGGCGAAATTTTTGGCATGAGCCTGCTGGAAGCCATGTATGCGGGCTGCCCGCCGGTTGCCCGCCATGCGCCGGGGCCGGATTTGATCATAGAGCCCGGCACCAGCGGCTATTTTGCCGATACCCCTGCCCAGTTTGCTGAGGCCATCCAGAAAGCAGCGGCGGACCCGGCCTGCGGCCACGCTGCCCAGCGCCGCGTGAATGAACATTTCCTGTGGGCAAACAGCGCCGAAACCGCCCTGGCCATGCTGGACAAACAAGGAGGAAACCGCCGTGGATAATGATGGAGCCTTGCTGGAGGTACTGCGCAATACCTATAAAGGGCTGCGCTTCCGGTGGAAATACCGCGGCCTGATCATTCTGCCCGCGGAACAGGGCAATGCGGCTGCTGCCGATGCCATCTGCGCCGGGCAGCCATTTCTGTTCGGCCGCTGCGGTGCAACCGAGATGCGCACCGTGGCCGAATATTTGACCGGGAAATATACCGAGAAAACCAGGGGTGAGATCAACACCCTGTCCGGTGTGTTTCCCACCGATGATAAAGCGCTGAACCGCTTCTGCAAGCTGTACACTTCCTGCGCTCAGGGGGCGGACCTGCTGGCGCTGTGGGATGTGGGGGCCGAGCGGCAGGTAATCGATGGCTGCCACGGCACCCACTTTACCCAGCTGCGCGCGCTGGAACCATATTATTATGCCAACCCCTGGAGCGCCGCACTGGCCGGAAAGCATGTGCTGGTGGTACACCCCTTTGCGGATACCATCCGCGCCCAGTACCAAAAGCGCGGGGAGCTGTTCACCAACGCCCCCGGCGGGGTAAACACTCTGCCGGAACTGGCCTCCCTGACCGTCATCCCGGCAGTGCAGGGCCTTGCCGGGCAGAAAACCGGGTATGATACCTGGTTTGATGCCCTTGCCGCAATGGAAAAACAGATGGATGCCTGCGATTATGAGGTTGCCATCATTGGCGCAGGTGCTTACGGCCTGCCGCTGGCCGCCCATGCGCGGGACACCGGCCATGTTGCCATCCAGATGAGCGGCGCTACGCAGCTGCTGTTTGGCATCAAGGGCCGCCGGTGGGACACCCACCCCCAAATCAGCAAGCTGTATAACCCTGCATGGGTGCGCCCCGCCCCCGCCGAACAGCCCGCCAACAAGCAGGCGGTGGAGGGTGGCAGCTACTGGTAGAACCTGCGCCCCTAAAATTACGTTATAACAAACCGTCCGCCCGAATCCAGATGTGCAAAGGAGCCGTATCCATGAAGATCCTGATGATCAGCAACCACCTTGGCGTGCAAAGCGGGGTGCAACGCTATGTGCAGAACCTTCTGCTCAATCTGGACCTTACCCGCTACCAGGTAGATCTGTTTGTCGGCCTTTGCCCGCCGGATCAAGCTTCGTGCGCGCCGGCACTGGAAGCAGCCGGGGTGCATATCATTGCGGTGCCGGACAATAAAAAAGCCCGTATCCGCGCACTGTACCAGCATCTGAAAACCCATAAGGATTACGATATCATCCATTACCATACTGCCAGCAAAATCGGCGCGCCCGTCTGCGGTATGATGCGGGTGCTCTGCCCCCATGCCAAGATCATTGTGCACAGCCATATCGTTTACCCGCCCATGACGCTGACCTGGCGCGCCGCCCATCTGGTGTACCAGCTGTTTGCAGATTACTTTCTGGGCTGCGGCGTGGCTGCGGGCCGGTTTGTGTTTGGTGACCATATCGACCGCAGGCCGAACTTTTCCGTTGCCTGCAATGCGGTGGACCAAACCCGCTTTTACCCCAACGCCGCGGCGCGCACGGCAATCCGCGCCCAGTACGGCATTACCGGAACCGAGCGTCTGGCCGGGTTTGTAGGGCGGCTCAACCACCAGAAAAACCCGCTCTACCTCATCCGGGTGTTTGCGGCTATGGTTCAGCAGAACCCCCGCTGGAAGCTGCTGTTGGTGGGCGGCGGCGAGCAGGAACAGCCCATGCGGGAACTTGCCGCCCAGCTTGGCGTGGCGGACCGGGTGCTGTTTGCCGGGGTGCAGAACAATGTGCCCGACTATATGAATGCCTTTGACCTGTTTTTGCTGCCCAGTAACTTTGAAGGCAGCCCCGTTACCCTGGTGGAAGCCCAGGGCTGCGGCGTGCCCTGCCTGGCCTCCACCAATGTGCCGGGGGATGGCTCGGTGACCGAGCTGGTGCATTTCCTGCCGCTCAGTGCCCCGTTTGAAGAGTGGGCCAAAACGGCGGATTCCATTGCTCCCGGCGGGCCGCACGCGGACTATTGGCCCACACTGGCCGCTGCCGGTTATGAGCTGAAAACCGCTGCACACCGCATGGAGCAGGTGTATGATAAAGTGGCAGGGGAGGGCGCACGATGATTTACGCCGAACTTTCCGGCGGGCTGGGCAACCAGATGTTTGTGTATGCCTTTGCCCGCGCCATGGGCCTGTGCTGCCAGGAGCCTGTCACTTTGATTGACCGGCAGGACTGGAAAACCGGCTCCCCGGCCCACACTGCATTGGCATTGCAGGCACTGCATATCAGCTCAGAGGTGCAGTTCATCACAGATGCAGGCTTTGCCAAGCAGCATCTGCCGGTGCAGAACGCCGCCAAGGCCCTGATGATCCGCCACGAACAGCGCGCGGGCCTGATGGACTGGGACTGGCACCCCTTTGAAGCCCGCATGGCCCCTATGCTGAACGCCATCGGCCTGCATTTTGCGACTGAGGGCTTTACCCCTGCCAAGCGCGGTCACGCCAAAAACTTTCTGGCCTGGGGGTACTTCCAGGGGGCAGATTATTTTAAGGACCAGGCTGAAACTATCCGGGCGGAGCTGCTGCCCATTGAGAACCCGGAACACGGCTTTACCGCTGCGACCGCCGCCTTTGCGCGGGAAATTGAGGCAAGCCCGTTCCCCGTCTGCCTGCATTGGCGCTGCGGGGATTATCTGCTGCCGCAGAACGCGGCCCTGCAGGTCTGCACGCCGGAGTATTACGCCGCCGCCTGCCGCACGGTGTGCCAAAGCCTGCCCCAGGCGGAACTGTTTGTCTTTTCAGACGACCCCGCCTATGTGCGGCAGCATCTGGACGCTGCGGGCCTGCCGGTGCATTACAGCACCGGGGCAAAAAGTGCCGCGGCGGACCTTGCCCTGATGCGCCGCTGCCGGGCGTTTGTGCTGAGCAACTCCACCTTCAGCTGGTGGGGGCAGTGGCTGGCCGGTGTGCCGGGCCGCTGTGTGATCGCGCCGGACCGCTGGTACGCCAACGGCAAAAAGACCGCCCTGTATGACCACGACTGGACATTGATCCCGACAAAGTAAAGGAAACAACTGCGATGGAACGCACAGGAAACATCACATTTTCGGTCATTGTGCCGGTGTATAATGTGCAGGCTTATCTTTCTGCCTGCGTCAAAAGCGTGGTGGAGCAGGCCGGCCCGGCGGACTGGGAGTGCATCCTGGTGGACGATGGCTCCACGGATGCCTGCCCCGCCATGTGTGATGCTTTTGCTCAGCTTTGCCCCGGCGTTACGGTCATCCACCGCTCTAACGGCGGGCTGGCCGCCGCGCGCAATACCGGCATCAAGGCCGCCAAGGGCAAGTGGCTGCTGTTTTTGGACAGCGACGATTACTGGCCGCCCCATATGCTGGAAAAACTGCGCGCCGCCCTGGCCGCCGCGCCGGGGTTACCGCTGGTACGTCTGTCGCTATCTGGAGCAGGACGAAAGCCAGGGGATGGATGCCAGGCCTTATCCCGGCCCGGTGGAGCGGTTCACCCCCGGCCCGGATGCCGACCCCGATTACGCCGCCCGCGTGGCGCGGCTGTATGCCGCGGGCCACTGGGCGGTCTGGCGCTTTTGTATTGACCGGGAATTCCTGGTCAGGTATAACCTGCTTTTCTGGAATGAGGTCCGCTGGGCGGAGGATTATCCCTTTGACCTGGTGCTGGCCGGTGCCTGCCCCAGGCTGTATTACCTGGATGTGGAGCTGGTGGTCTACCGCGCCAACCGGGCGGGCAGCCTGTTGAACGCGGGCCTTGCCAAACATTTTGCGGGCATCGCGGCGGTCATCCACCGGTTTGAAAAAATGTTCGCCGCGCCGGACTGCCCCTGGACCCCGGCGGAGCAAGCCGAGATCTGGCGGCGCACCGCCAATGTGTTCTGGCCGCAGGCCCGCGGCGCTGCCTGCCGTGATGCCGAGGTACGCGCCGCCTGTGCCCCCGGCCTGACCGCCTGCAAAGCACTGTGGAAGCAGGGGGACGAGAACACCCGCCCGGACTGGAAGCTGTTTGCCTTCCTCCTCAACCACTTCGGCCCCCGCTTTGCCCTTTGGGCGGCCGGGCTGCTGAAACGGAAATAAAGCTCTGCACCCATTGTAGGGGGGCGGCGTCCCCGACGCCCCATGAACCTCTGCCGTAAATGCTGGTTTCGGCTCCATGCCCCGTAGGGTGGGGTCACTCGACCCCGCCGCCTTTCCGCGCCTTGACCCTATCAAAACACCTAGGAGAACACCTGATTGCGTACACGAAAAACAATTTTGAACCTGGTCTATGCGCTGGGGTCCAGCCTGCTGCTGATGTTGCTGGGCTTTGCCACGCGGCGGCTGCTGGTATTTAACTTTGGCAACGATATCACCGCCGCATCCCAGGTGGTGGATAAGCTGTTCAACTTTTTCTCCATCGCGGAATTCGGTGTTGGCAGCGTCATCAGCTACCGCTTGTATGAACAGATCGCCGCCAAGGATACCGAGAAGATCAGCAAATATATGTCCATGTATAAATGGGCATACCGCGCTGTGGGTGTGGTTATCTGCGTGCTGGCGGGCATCGGGGCGCTGGCCCTGCCGTGGATCATGCCCGGCGTGGCCAGCATCCAGACGGCCTATACCGTTTACCTGCTCAACACCATCTCCACGCTGTCGGGCTATTTCCTTGTCACCCGGCGGCTGATGTACACCTGCACCCAGCAGGGGTACCTGTGTACCCGCATCGACTTCTGCTTTAATATTGCCAACTATCTGGCCCGCATTGCCATTGCGCTGTGGCTGCCAAACTATATTTTGTATTTCGGCGTCAGCATCCTGTTCAACACCGGTGCCAACCTGGTGGTGGCATCGCGGTATAAAAAGGACTTCCCCGAACTGCACGAGGTCAAGGTTACTTTGCGGGATTTCAAGGATCTTGGCATCTTCCATGATCTCAAGTATTACCTGGTTCACCGCCTGTCCAACACCATTTACGGCTCGTCCGATACCATCGTCACCAGCCGTATGGCGGGCAGCGCTATGACGGCTAACCTTGGCAACTATACCACCGTGTCGGACAGCGCCACCAACATCGGCAATAAAATCATGGACAGCTTTGCCGCAGCCATCGGCAATATCGTGTACGATAAATCCGCCACGGCCAACGCCCATGATAAACAGGTGTTCTGGGGGCTGGATCTGTTCAGCTATTTTTTCGGCAGCTTTGTGGCAACGGCATATCTCTGCCTGTTCCAGCCGTTTATCAGCCTGTGGATGGGCAGTGACCGCCTGCTGCCGCTGGGCTTTGTTATTGTGTTCAGCCTGAACGAATATGTGGGCTGGAACCACCGGATGCTCGGCTCCTACCGCGCCGTGCTGGGCCACTTTGAGCAGGACCAGTGGTTCATGGTCGCCTCTGCCGCCACAAACCTGATTCTAAGCTTTGCACTCTTCCCGGCGTTTGGCATTACCGGCATTGTGGCGGCTACCGTTGTGGCCCACTGCATCATGTGGGTGGGGCGCGGCATTGTGGTCTGCCGCCAGTATATGCGCGGCAGCGGCTGGCGCTACCTGCGGGTGCAGGCGGTGCATCTTGTCACCCTTGTGGTGCTTATGGCAGGCAGCTACCGCGTGTGCGCCCTGCTGCCCGGCGGTATTCTGGGGCTGCTGGGGCGGGCTGTTGTGGTCTGCATCCTGCCCAACGTGCTGAACCTTGCGTTTTATATCTGGACCAGCGATGCCGCCTATCTGCGCACCCAGGCTGGCCGCCTTTGGCAAAAAATTACCCATCGTTAAGGGGGAAACACAACATGGCAACCATTGGCATGCTGTATATCTGCACCGGCAAATACACCGTGTTCTGGCCGGAATTTTATGAAACTTTCAGCCGGAACTTTTTACCCGGCTGCAAAAAAGAATATTTTGTCTTTACCGATGCACCGTCCATCGCTCACGAGGATGACCCTGCTGTGCACCGCATTGACCAGCCCGCCTATGACTGGCCGCTGAGCACCATGAAGCGCTTTGCGATTTTCCTAACCCAGGAAAAGGCGTTGGAACAGCTGGATTATCTCTTCTTTTTCAACGCCAACCTGACCTGCCGGGAGGTCATTACCCCGGAAGAATTTTTGCCCCGTCCGCAGCAGGGGGAACAGTTGCTGCTGGTCCAGCAGCCGGGGTTCTGGAACAAAAAGCCGATGTTTTACAGCTATGACCGCAACCCCAGATGTACGGCCTATATCCCGTACAACTGCGGGCGGGACTATGTTTCCGGCGGGCTGAACGGCGGTACCTCCGCGGCATTCCTGGCCATGTGCAAAGAGCTGGACCGCCGCACAGAGCAGGATATCCGCAACGGCGTGGTGCCCCTGTGGCATGACGAAAGCCAGCTGAACCGCTATGCCGCCGAACACCCCGGCAGCTACCGCCTGCTGACCCCTGCTTACTGGTACCCGGAAGGCTGGCAGATGCCCTTTGAGCAAAAAATCATTGTGCGCAATAAATCCCGCTACTTTGATGTGGCGGCGGTCAAACACCATTCTCAGCACACCCGCAGCTGGCTGCAATGCAAATGGGAAGCCTTTTGCGAAAACTACCTGCCGTATTTGCTGTGCGCAAGGGACAAACTGCTGCAAAAACACCTGTGACCTAATTAGCAATTAGAAATGAGCAATTAGAAATTGCAGAACTCCCGTAGGGGCGCACATTGTGCGCCCGTCGCTTTGCCTTACATGAAATCAAACAATAGAGGAGGGGTGGCCTATGCCGCAAAAAAATGCACAGGACCGCCTGTGGAAAATTTTAACCCCGATGCTGCTGGTTCTGACGGTTCTCGCCATGGCCAAAACGCTGTTTGTGGGGCTGGAAATTGATGAAGAATATGCGTTCTCCCTGGGCTTCCGCCTGGTAAAGGGGGACCGGCTGTTTTATACCATGTGGGAGCCGCACCAGCTTTCGGCCTTACCGGCAGCGCTGGTGCTGGCGCTGTATACCGCCATTGCAGGCACAACCACCGGGGCGCTGCTGTTTGTGCGCGCTGTGGTGCTGGTCTGCAAAGCGGCCATGAGCGCGGTATTTTACCGCGAATTCAAGCAGACCCTTGGCCGCCATGGGGCGCTGCTGGGCGCGGTGGTGCTGTTTGTCTACACCCCCAAGTGGTTCCTGGGGCCGGATTATATCAGCCAGCAGTTCCACTTCACCGTGGCGGCATTTTTGTGCTTTTACCATTATTACACCCATGGTTTCCGCCGCCCATGGCTGGTAGTGCTGGGGGCGGTGTGCGCCTGCTTCAGCTTTCTGGCGTTCCCGCAAAGCGCACTGGCGGCGGCGGTGATTTTTATCGGCATGGTGTTGCTGGGCCGACGCGGCAAGGAGCCGACGATCTGTAAGATCCACCGCGGCGCGGTGCTGTTTGTGCTGGGCTGTATGGCCTGCGCGGCAGCGTTTCTGGCGTATGTGCTGCCCGGCATGGGGCTTACCGTGTTTTTGCAGCGCGTCAGCCTGATCCTGAACGACCCGCAGTATGATTTTACCACAAGCCAGCGGCTGGCCCTGTTGGCAAGCCAGGCACTGAACACCGCCAAATTCCTGGCAAAGCCGCTGGCCGCCAGCGTGGTGCTCTGTCTGCTGTGGTGGGCCAAAACCCGCCAAAAACGGGATTGGACCGGCCTTGCCCTGAACCTTTGGGCTATTCTGGCGGCCCTGCTCTGCGCGGTGCGCGCTGTGGCGGACTCCAGCTCCGATGAGCGCTACTTTATGCCGGCGCTGGTGCTGGCGGCGGCCTGGGCGTTCTGCAAGGGGCGCGGCACGGCGTGGGAGCCGCTGTTCTGGCTGGGCTTTCTGCCGGGCATGGCGGCGTATGCGTTTATTCTGCGCTCTACGCTGCTGGGCTTTTCGGCAACCTTTATGTATCTGACCTGGCCCGCGCTCTGCGGCTGCTTTGCCATGTTGGCGTGCAGGCAGGAGAATCCGGAGCAGGGAAAGCTCCCCCAGGGCCAGTGTGTGCTGGCGGCGCTGCTGGTATTTTTGCTGGTGTGCCGGTTCTGGTGCGTTCTGGTAACGGGTTGGAAGCCTGCCAATGTGGCAACAGCTAACCTGAAGCAGATCACCGCAGGCCCCGCCGCAGGGACCTGGGCGGACGAAAAAGCCGCCGATATGCAGATGGCCCTGTACGAAGCGCTGGAACCCTTTGCGGGCAAGCAGGTGCTGCAGGCTATTGGCGAGCAGCACGGCCTTGGCTTTATGATGGCGGGAGGAACCTTGACCATCGGTCAGGCGTCCGTCATCTCCGGTACCGACAGCGACCCGCGGTTCATCCAGTATTATGAGGAACTGCCCGAGAAGCGTCCCGATGTGATTCTGTATGATGAAGCCGAAGTGCGCGATATGGCCGCGTTCCATGCCTGGATCGAAGAAAACTTTACCATCACCGCCCGCTACCCCATCACCCACGGCACCGCCCACCTGGAAGTGCTGGTAGTCGATTGAGTTTTCCACAAGCACAGGAAAAAATGTGGAAAGTTTGCGGGCATTTGCAAGGGAAACGACCTCACTATTATTTTTGAGCCGCGCGCCGCGCGGCGGTCCACCAACATTATTCTTTATTCTCTATTCATTATTCATTCAAATCGCATGATTCGCCTGGCAATCATGCGATTTCGTTTGACCCCCCGCCCTAAATATAGTATTCTATAATCAATCAAAATATCTTGTTCAGGAGGCTTGCCCTATGCCGGAACGCTTTCTTGTTTTTATCCCTGCCTATAACTGTGAAAAACAGGTGCCCCGTGTGCTGAACCAGCTGCTGGACCGTCAGGTGGCCGCTATGGTCACCGAGTGCATCGTGGTCAATAACCGCTCCACCGATGGCACCGAAGCCGCCGTGCAAAGCTGGATGCAGGCCCACCCGCAGGCCCCGGTCCGCCTGCTGCGCAACGACCAGAACTATGGCCTGGGCGGCAGCCATAAAGTGGCATTCCAGTACGCCGTTCAGCATAACTTCGACTACCTGATTGTGCTGCATGGCGACGACCAGGGCGATATCTGCGATGTGCTGCCCCTGGTACACAGCGGCCGCCACCGTAAGTATGATTGCTGCCTTGGCTCCCGTTTTATGCCGGAAAGCCGCATCAAGGGCTACAGCACTCTGCGTGTGGTGGGCAACTATGGCTTTAACTGGCTGTTCAGCCTGGTGGCCGGGCACAAGATCACCGACCTGGGCAGTGGCCTGAACCTGTACGCAGTGCCACCGCTGGCAAACGGTTATTATAAAAAATTTCCGGATACGTTGTATTTTAATGACTGCATGATCCTGGCCCTCTGCCACCTCAAGCAGAAAGTCCTTTTCTTTCCCATCAGCTGGCGGGAGGAAGACCAGGTATCCAACAACAAACTGACCAGCTTTGGCGTCAGCCTGCTCAAACTGTGCGGGCGCTACCTGAAAAACAAAAACGAGTTTGTGACCCGCGAATGGCGGGAAAAACCAATCGAAGAATATACAAGCACCATCATTGCTTCCAATCTGTAAAGGGGGATGTTGATTATGAAGGTTCTGGTAACGGGTGCTGCCGGGTTTATCGGCGGCCAGCTTATGCATGCATTGTGGAAAAACGGCCATACCGCCATTGGTGTGGATAACTACAGCTATGGCAGCGCCGATAACCTGCATTTTGACGACCATGATTTTTCCGCCGATGTCATCAAGATGGATATCCGCGATAAAGAGGGCATGAAAGCCCTGTTTGAGCAGGAAAAGTTTGATATCGTCTATAACATTGCGGGCATTGCCCCCCTGCCGGACTGCCAGAGCGACCCGGTGGAGGCCGTCAGCGTCAACACGCTGGGCCTTGTCAACGTGCTGGAAAACGCCCGCCGCACCGGCGTTAAACATGTCATTCAGGCATCCACCAACGCGATGTACGAGAATGAGACCGAGTTCCCGACCGTGGAATCCAAGTTCAACCCGCCCACGCTGATCTATCCCAACACCAAATACTGCGGCGAGCGGTTCTGCCAGAGCTTTGCCGATACCTACGGCATGAACATCACCTGCCTGCGCTTTGCCAACGTTTACGGCCCGCACATTGACTGCCTGCGCAAGCAGCCGCCGTTTGTGGGCTATATGATCCGCGAGCTGTACTATGACCGCGTGCCGGAGTTCCACTCTGACGGCAACCAGCGCCGCGATTATATCTATGTGGATGACCTTATCGACCTGGCCATGCGCGTGTGGGATCAGCCGGGCTTTGATGCCGTCAACGTTTCCAGCAACAAGAACTACTCCGTCCGCGAACTGTACGCCACGGCCTGCGAGCTGATGGGCAAGCAGATCGAAGCCAAATACTGCCCGTCCAGCCATTACTGGGCCAAGTACCCGGAGCTGTACGGCGGCGCTTACGGCATCAAGCCGGAAATTCTGGACCACGAGGTCAACAAGTATTCCCTGTGCGATAACACCCACGCCAAAGAGTGCTACGGCTGGGAACCGAAGATCGACATCCGCGAAGGCCTGCGCCGCGTGATCGAGAACGAGTGCGCCATGCTGGCTGCCCGCGATGCGAAAGGGGAATAACATGGCAAAGCTGCACCTTGTAATGCCGATGGCCGGGCGCGGCAGCCGCTTTTTTGAAAACGGCTTTGTGATGCCCAAGCCCCTGATCGAGATCAACGACCGCCCGTTTTTCTATTGGGCAACCCAGAGCATTGCCAAATTTGTGGACTGTGCCGATATCACCTTTGTGGTGCTGGAGGAGCATATCCGCGACCATGCCATTGACCGGGAAATCAAAACCTATTACCCCGATGCCAAAATCGTGGCCCTGCCCGAAGTGACGGAGGGCGCCGCCATCACCGCCCTGCGCGGGACGGAAAGCCTGCCGGACGATGAGCCGCTGCTCTTTAATGACTGCGACCACCTGTTCCTCTGCAAGCCGTTCAATGAGTTTTGCAAGGCGGGCGATTTTGCCAACGGCCCGGACGGCGCACTGCTGACCTTTGCCAGCGACTCCCCGGCCTACAGCTACCTGCAATATGGGGCCGACGGCAGGGTGTGCCACACGGTGGAAAAGCAGGTCGTCAGCCATGATGCCATCTGCGGGGCGTATTACTTCAAAAATAAGCAGCTCTATGCTTCCGCCTGTGCAGAGTACCTGCACCACTGCGATTATAAAGAATTTTTTGTTTCCGGCATTTACAACGTGCTGGCCGCCCGCGGGGCGGACCTGCGCGGATTTGCAACTGATCTGCACCTGCCCTTTGGCACCCCGGCGGAGTATGCCCAGGCGGAACAGGAAGCCAACAAGGCCGCGTTTGAAATGCTGATGTAAAATCTCCCCAATAAACTAACTGATTCAGGTGACCGCCGATGCAACCTTTCGGAACCATTTTATTATTGCTGCTTTCCTCCGCGGCATTGGTGCTGCTGGGGCATGTGTTCCGCCTGCTCCGGTGGGAACAATTCATCCGCATTTATGAATACCCCCAGCGCCGCAGCCTGCTGCGCGCCATGGCCGGGGGCTATGCCGTCAACTTTCTGCTGCCATTCCATGTGGGCGATTTTCTGCGCGCCGCTCTGGCTGGCCGCAAAATGAAAACCGGAACAGGCTTTGCTTTTGCCACTGTCATCATGGATCGCTTTCTGGATGTGTGGGTGGTGGCGCTGCTGTTCGGCGGGTTCCGGCTGGCCGGGCTGGGCGGCGCTGCGGTTTTGGGCGCAGCGCGGTATTATCTGGTTTTTGCGCTGCTTCTGGCCGCCGCCCTGGTGCTGGTGCTGCTGCTGCGGGACCTGCTCAAGCGGTGTTGCCTGGCCGTGTGCAGCATTTTCAATGATACCATCAAGCTGGACGGCCTTGTGTTCTGCTGGAGTCTCATCAATACCTTCAAGGATCTGCGCCGCGTCAACCTGTGGCGGCTGCTGCTCAATACAGTTCTCATGTGGGGGGCCTACCTTGCTTCTTACGCGGTGCTGGGGCAGGCAATCATTGCCTGCGGCGGCGCTGGCGGCAGCTTTGGCTTGGTGGAAGTGTTCAACATGCTGTTCGGCGTCAAGAGCGTGGATGTGACCAGCCTTGGCGTGGCGGGCTCCCTCGGTTTGAGCGATGCCGCCCGTGGGCTGGTGATCGCCTGGTTCCTGTTGCCGCTGGCGGTTATGTTTGCGGCACCTCTTTTGCCGGAACATCTGCGCGCCGCCCTGAACGGTGCAGCGGAGCCGATCGCCAACCGGGAAGCCGGGCAGGAAAACTACCTGAACCTGCTGCCCCAGGTGGACCCGCGGGACCGCGGCGCATTCCTCAACCAGTATTTCAGCCTGCAGAACAAAGCCTATGTGGCCAAGTTCATTGAGATCAACCAGAACATTACCATTTTGCAGGATTATTCCGCCGGTTCCAACGCAACTACCATGCTGTGTACCGATGGTGCCGCGACCTTTTACCGCAAATACGCCTTTGGCGCGGACGGTGCCAAACTGGCCGAACAGCTGGCTTGGCTGCGCCGCAATGCCGCCCGCCTGCCGCTGTGCGAAATTCTGCGCGAGGGTACCGGCGAAGGCTACTGCTGGTATGATATGACCTATTCCGGCAGCGCGGTGGGGTTGTTCCGCTATATCCATTCCAACCCACCGGGAAAAAGCGCAGCCATCCTGCGCAGTGTGCTGCGGGCACTGGATGAACAGCTCTACCGTCCCACAGCCCACCCGGCGGATCCCGAAAAAATAGAGGAATACCTGAACAAAAAGATGGATGCCAATCTGGAAAAGATCCGGGACGCCCGCATCCTGAAAGAACTGTGGAACTATGACCGCATCTGGATCAATGGCCGCAGCTACCGCAACCTGAAAGAGCTGGGCCGCCTGTTTGACCACAATGCGCTGCGTACCCTGTTTGCCGCAGACCCCGTGGCGGATATCCACGGCGATCTGACGGTGGAAAACATCATCTGCCGCACCGATGTGGAGAACCCCGATAAAGCGTGGTACATCATTGACCCCAACACCGGCAACCTGCACGACAGCCCCTACCTGGATTACGGCAAACTGCTGCAAAGCCTGCACGGCGGCTATGAGTTCATGATGATGACCCCGCGCTGCACTGTGCAGGAAAACCACATTGACTTCCAGCTGACCCGCTCCGCCGCCTATGATACGCTGTTTGAAGCGGTCTGCGATGACCTGCGTGCCCGCTGCGGCGCGGCAGGGCTGCACAGTATCCTGGCGCACGAGCTCATCCACTGGCTGCGCCTGATGCCCTACAAGCTCAACAAAGATAAAAAGCGTGCCCCCATGTTCTATGCTGGGCTTGTCATGGTGGCCAACGACCTAAACACATGGGAAAACGAGGGAAAGTTTGATGAAAAAGCAAGGACTGATCGCCGTTGATCTGGACGGCACATTGATTGATACGGTTGCCGTCAACGCTGAAAGCTACCGCCGTGCGCTGGAGTCGTTCGGCTTTACGTTGGATTATGATTACTATGCCGCTTACTGCAACGGCAGGCATTACCGCGCCTTTTTGCAGCCGCTGATGGGCGGCAACCCCTCTGCCGAGGATGTGGAGCGGGTGCATGACCTGAAAAAGCAGTATTACGCCGCCAACATGGACATAGCCCGCAAAAACGAGGCACTGTTTGTCATCTTGGAAGCCCTGCGCCCCACCCATTACCTGGCCGTTATTACCACAGGAAGCCGCCAGAACGCAACGGAAATGCTGGACCACTTTCACTGCACTGACTGGTTTGACCTGATCCTGACCCAGGAAGATGTGGTCAACAATAAGCCGGACCCGGAGGGCTACCTGAAAGCCATGGCCCACTTTGGCGTGGACGCCGCCCATACCATGATCTTTGAGGACAGCGCCACCGGCCTTGCCGCCGCCCGCGCCACCGGAGCCAGCGTGTTTGCGTGCAATCAGTTCTGACCTAAGGCAACACCGCACAATTCCCGCCTTGCGGCTTAAGCACCGCTCCGGCAGCTGCGGCACGGCATCTGCGTTGCCAAAATGCTCGATAATGTCGGGTTGCGGTACCCGCATCGTGCTTCGGGGGCAAAAGCCTCTCGCACTCTGCGACCGCTGCCCCTGCTTCGGTTCGCTGTTTCCGCCACTGGCGGCGCTCACCTTTGCAGCATCCAGTATTATCTGCGCTTTTGGCCTGGCAGCTGCCGCACCTCGCTCGCCGTATCGGCACTTAGAATTATGCGGTATTGCCCTAAATCCATACAAACCAAAACACCCCGCCGCCCGGCGTTTGAACCGGATGGCGGGGTGTTGCTTATTGAATCAAATGGGGCGGGGGAAAGAGCTTACTGGTCCTCTTTCACAAAGCTGCGCACGGCATCGGCAATGGCGTCGGCGGTCAGGCCGTAATCGCGCAGAACCTCCCATGCGGGGCCGGAATGGCCGAATTTATCCTGCACACCAATGCGGCGCACGGGCGTGGGGGCCTTCTCGCTCAGCAGACTGCAAACAGCCTCGCCCAAGCCGCCGATCACGCTGTGCTCTTCCACCGTGATGATTTTGTGGCACTCGCGGGCAGCGCGCAGAACGATCTCTTCGTCCAGCGGCTTGATGGTGGGCATGTTGATCACGCGCACGCTGATGGCATCCTGACGCTTCAGGGTGACAGCAGCCTTCAGAGCTTCGCTGGTCATCAGACCGGTGGAGATGATGGCCAGATCAAAACCGTCGCACAGAACCTCGCCCTTGCCGATTTCAAAAGTATAGTTATTGGCATCATGCAGGGAAGGGGTGGCCAGACGGCTGAAACGCAGGTAAACGGGGCCCTTGTGAGCGTAAGCGGCGCGCACAGCGGCACGGGCTTCCAGATCGTCAGAGGGGCAGATTACGACCATGCCGGGGATGGTGCGCATCAGCGCAAAGTCCTCGCAGCACTGGTGGGAAGCACCGTCCTCGCCGACGGACAGGCCGCCGTGGGTGGCAGCAATCTTGACGTTCAGCTCGGGGTAACCGATGCTGTTGCGGATCTGCTCAAAAGCGCGGCCCGCAGCAAACATGGCAAACGAGGAAACAAAAGGCACATAGCCAAAGGTGGACATGCCGGCGGCTACACCGACCATGTTGCACTCGGCAATGCCGCAGTCAAAAAAGCGTTCAGAATATTTTTTTGCAAATACTGAGGTACGGGTCGAAGCGGACAAATCCGCATCAAATACCACGATATCGTCATGGCCTGCATCGGCCAGTTCCAGCAGCGCAGCACCGTAGCTGTCGCGCGTGGCAATGCTCTTGTTATCAGCCATTGATCCGTTCAGCCTCCTTTTCCATCACTTCATAGCTGGCGCGCAGCTCGGCCATCGCCTTGTCATACTCGGCATCGTTGGGGGCTTTGCCGTGCCAATCCACAGCGTTCTCCATAAAGCTCACGCCCAGGCCCTTGGTGGTGTGCAGCAGGAAGCAGGTCGGCTTGCCGGAACCATGGGAGCGGTCAAACAAGATGAATGCCTGCTCCAGATCAGCCAGGCTGTTGCCGTTGCAGATGATGGTGTTAAAGCCGAAGGCATCCATCTTCTGGTCCAGCGGTTCGCTGTTCATGACCTTGGCGGTGGGGCCGTCGATCTGCAGGCCGTTCACGTCGATCATGATGCAGAGGTTATCCAGCTTATAGTGGTTGGCAAACATAAATGCTTCCCAGCACTCGCCCTCTTCGATCTCACCGTCACCCAGCAGGGTGTACACGTTGACGTCGGGGTTCTTCATCTTGGCGGCCAGTGCCATGCCGGCTGCGGCGGAAACACCCTGGCCCAGGCTGCCGGTGCTCATATCAACACCGGGAACCGTGTTCATGTTGGGGTGGCCCTGCAGGTAGCTGCCGGAGCGGCGCAGGGTAGGCAGGTCAGCCACGGGGAAGAACCCGCGCTCTGCCAGCACCGAGTACAGACCCGGCGCTGCATGGCCCTTGGAAAGCACAAAACGGTCACGGTCAGGGTCCTGCGGGTTCTGCGGATCGATCTGCATTTCCTTAAAGTATAAGTAAGTCAGCACATCAGCAGCAGAAAGGCTGCCGCCCGGGTGCCCGCTTTTGCCGCCATGGGTCGCTTCAATAATGCCCATGCGCACGCGGGTCGCAGTCATTTTTAACTGCAGCATCTCTTGCTTTGTCATATCCGTATTCCTCCAGCCGGGTGCAGCTGCACCCGTATTATCTACTATTATATTATACACGCCCTGCAAAAGGACGCAATAATTTTGTAAAAATAAAACGGCAGATATTTTGATACAGTATAGCATAAAAAGCTACAGTTTTCCAGTGAAAAAACTGGAAAACGCTGTCAAATATTATCAGTTTGCCGCGCATGGATAAAGTTTTGGTGCAACTGCTGAATTTTCTGTACGCAGCATGGGCGAAATTTTACACTGCCTGCCCTTGTAAGCTGCTCCAAAAGATGGCACAATAAAAAGTAAGGCTACTTTTAGCCGGCCGGAAAAGGGGGCAGCAACATGGCAAACGGCATTTATATCCAGGCGGAGTACCGTGGAAAATTGATCCGCAAAATTGTCTGTAACGGCGAAGAACGCTGGTTTATCGGCTCAGACTGTGCAGTCACCTACCTGACCCTGCAGGCATGCAAAGCCGCCATTGACGCTTTGACGGTGTGAACAGCGCAGACAGGACGGTACCGCATGTCATAACTTGGCATGCCAAAATATTCTGTGGAGGCCGTAGGTACGCACATTGTGTGCCCAACAACCTGATGATGCAGCGGCTTTTCCGTGAAACAGCATACACGGAGAAAGACTGCAGGCAAACAATGTTCGCCCCGACAGAGCATTTTTTGACACACTGCGACGATAAAACACCACACTTTACCGCTTTACAATCCTGAAAAAAGCTGGTAAAGTAAGTATGGTACAATGATACCATCTACCCTTTTGCCTGCTTGTGCGCATTTGGCAGGCGGGGAACGGAATGATAAAACGGAGAAAAAGCGAGGTTAGAACAAGTGTTCAAGATCGTTAAAAAGCGGGAATTGAACCCCACAGTGACCGAAATGGTCATTGAAGCACCGCTGATCGCTAAAAAGGCGAAAGCGGGCCAGTTCATCATCATCCGCGCCAAGGAGGATTCTGAGCGCATCCCCCTGACGATTGCCCATTATGATGCCGCAGCAGGCACTGTGGCTATCATTTTCCAGATCGTCGGCGCAGGCACCATGCAGCTGAACTCCCTCAAAGAGGGCGAGTATGTGCATGACTTTGTCGGCCCGCTGGGCAAAGCTACTGAAATTGAAGGGCTCAAAAATGTCTGCGTGGTCGGCGGCGGCGTCGGCTGCGCCATTGCTCTGCCCGTTGCCCAGGCCCTCAAGGCCCAGGGCACCAAGGTTACCGGCATCATTGGCTTCCGCAATAAGGACCTTGTCATCCTGGAAGACGAATTCCGCGCCTGCTGTGACGAGCTGATCATCATGTCCGATGACGGCTCTTACGGCCAGAAGGGCGTTGTGACGATGCCGCTGGAAGAAAAGATCAAGGCTGGCGCCAACTTTGACGAGGTCATCACCATCGGCCCGCTGATCATGATGAAGTTCGTTGTCAAGACCACCAAGCCTTATAACGTTAAGACCGTTGTTTCCATGAATCCCATCATGGTGGACGGCACCGGCATGTGCGGCGGCTGCCGCCTGACTGTGGGCGGCAAAACCAAGTTTGCCTGTGTGGATGGCCCCGATTTCGACGGCTTTGAAGTCGATTTTGATGAAGCCATGCACCGCGGCACCATGTACCGCGATTTTGAAGCCCACGCGCGGGAAGCGGAATGCAACCTGCTGAAAAAGGAGGTTGAGTAACATGCCGAATATGGACCCGAAAAAATGCCCCATGCCCAGCCAGGACCCCAACGTCCGAAACAAAAACTTTAAGGAAGTTGCCCTGGGCTATACCGCTGAAATGGCTGTGAACGAAGCCAAGCGCTGCCTGCAGTGCAAAAAGCCCGCCTGCCGCACCGGCTGCCCTGTTCAGATCGATATTCCCGCCTTTATTGCCGAAGTGGCAAAAGGCGATTTTGAAGCTGCTTACCAGGTCATCGCAAAGTCCAGCGCGCTGCCCGCTGTCTGTGGCCGTGTCTGCCCGCAGGAAAACCAGTGCGAGGGCAAGTGCGTGCGCGGCATCAAGGGCGAACCCGTCGGCATTGGCCGCCTGGAGCGCTTTGTGGCTGACTGGCACCGTGAAAACGTCCACACCCCGGCTGCTAAGCCGGAGCCGAACGGCCATAAGGTGGCAGTTATCGGTGCAGGTCCTTCCGGCCTGACCGTTGCCGGCGACCTGGCCAAGCTGGGCTATAAGGTTACCGTATACGAAGCCCTGCACGTTGCAGGCGGCGTTCTGATGTACGGCATTCCGGAGTTCCGTCTGCCCAAGGATATTGTGCAGCACGAAGTGGAAGGCCTGAAAGAGCTGGGTGTTGATATTGAGTGCAACATGGTCATCGGCAAGGTGCTGACCGTTGACGAGCTGATGAACGACTATGGCTTTGAGGCAATCTATATCGCTTCCGGCGCCGGTCTGCCCCGCTTTATGGGCATCCCCGGCGAGAGCCTGAAGGGCGTTTACTCTGCTAACGAGTACCTGACCCGCGTGAACCTGATGAAAGCATACCAGCCCGGCAGCCGCACCCCCATCATGAAGAGCCGTGCCGTTGCCGTTGTGGGCGGCGGCAACGTCGCCATGGACGCAGCCCGCTGCGCCAAGCGCCTGGGTGCCGAGCAGGTGTACATTGTATACCGCCGCGGCATGGCCGAACTGCCTGCCCGTAAGGAAGAAGTCGAGCATGCCGAGGAAGAGGGCATCATCTTCAAGACACTGACCAACCCGGTCGAGGTTTTGGGCGATGAAAACGGCTGCGTGAAGGGCATGACCTGCGTGGAGATGGAGCTGGGTGAACCCGATGCTTCCGGCCGCCGCCGCCCCATCGTCAAGGAGGGCAGCGAGTTTGAGCTGGATGTGGATACCATGATCATGGCTCTGGGCACCAGCCCCAACCCGCTGATCCGTTCCACTACCCCCGGCCTGGATACCGATAAGCACGGCTGCATCATCACCGATGGCCCCGATGGCCTGACCAGCCGCCCGTTCGTCTATGCCGGCGGCGATGCTGTTACCGGTGCCGCTACCGTCATTCTGGCTATGGGCGCCGGTAAGGAAGCCGCCAAGGCCATTGACGAAGCCATCAAGGCAAAAGAACAGGCATAACGGAATAAAGACTTATCCCTGCTTTTTCCAGGCAGGCTGCCCGCAACCCCGCAGGCAGCCTGCCTGTTGTGTTTGTTGAGTTTGCCGGGCACGAGTGATACAATATCAGTTAGGAGTTAGGAGTTAGGAGTTAGGAGTTAGGAGTTAGGAGTTAGGAGTTAGGGGATAATTAGGAATTAGAAATGAGAAATTAGGAATTGGAGATGGGCCTTGTAGGGCGTGGTCACCCGGCCACGCCGAAACCACGCCTTGGCACGCTTTGCAGATCCTGTGCCAAATCTTTCCCAATTTGTAGGGGACGGCGTCCTCGACGTCCCGGGCGGGCGTAAAATTTATTGCACATTTGCAAAATAATTGGCCGTGTTGTCATTACCGCACCGTATGACAAGTCCTGCAGTAAATCTCATCACGGCATATGCAAATATGTCCCCGGAACGGTCAAGACCGTTCCCTACAGATAATTTTACTGTTGTCTGCCGACAATAAAATCTTCCGTCCCATACCCCGCCCCACCTCAAATTCCTGATTTCTCATTGCTCATTTCTAATTCTCTCAACTCCTAACTCCTCCCTCCTAACTCCTAACGAAAGAACGGAGGTCCTGCAATGTACGGGCATTTTATCCAGTTCACCATCCCCAAAATTGGCCAGGCCCTTGTGGCGGTGGTGCTGTATCTGAATTTTCTCAAACTGCCGTTTGTGGCCTGCTTTGCGGGTGCTTATCCGGCGGTGTATCTGCTGCTGCCGCTGTTGCTGCTGGCCGTGATGTCCTGGATCGGGCGGGACCCGCTCGGCCCCGGCATGATCGTCAACTCCCATCTGACCGGGCTGTATATCGCCGGGGACGTTGTGGGGGTGCTGGCCCGTGCAATCGGCGGAACGGTGCAGGCAGCCTGGCAGACCATCTGGATGGGCGGTCTGCTGGCCTGGGTGGGCACGGCCGCCATGATGCTCTGGAGCTATTTCAAGGCTATGCGCCTGGTTACCACCACCTACCGCCTGCAAACCACCAAGCCCCTGCCGGGCGGCAAACTGCGGGTGCTGCAAATCAGCGACCTGCACCCCGGCAAAGGTGCCGTGGACCGCAAGCGCATCCCGGAGCTGAACCGCCGCATCCGGGAATTGAACCCCGATATGATCCTTTTCACCGGCGATATTTTGACGAGCATGTGGAACGCCCGGATTTTGATTCCTTCAATGCCTTCTTTGCCACGCTGGACCCGCCCGGCGGCAAGTGGTTCGTGTTGGGCAACCATGATCTGTTCCACCACTGGCGGGAGCCGAGCTATGGCCGCGCGGACCTGGAGGGCGCTTTTGCGCGGGCGCACATTCGCATTCTGGAGGATGTTTCCCAGCTGGCCTATGTGGGTAAAGATGCCACCCCGGTGCGCATTGTGGGCCGCAAGGACTGGCTGTACACCCAGGGTAACCGCTTTACCCCCGCCCAGCTGATGCCGAACGGCCCGGACAATGTGTATACCATCCTGCTGGACCACGAGCCGCGCGAGCTGAAAGCCGATGCCGCAGCCGGTGCAAACCTGATTTTGAGCGGTCACACCCACGGCGGTCAGATCTGGCCCACCGGCCTTGTGGCAAAGCTGTTCCGCTATAATGAACTGAATTACGGCATGAAACAGATCACCCCCGCCTGCGCCGCCATTGTCAGCGGCGGCACCGGGACCTGGGGCTACAAGATCCGTACCGAGGGCAAGACCGAACTGGTGATGGTCGAGATCGAACAAAAGAATGCTTGACTTGGATATATTAAACAAATAATACAAACTGTATAGTGCTGCGCGCGCAGAGAACCGCCGCCCGGCGGCCCGGTTTGCTGCGCTGGTTCTGCCAAAATCGGATCGCATGGTTTTGCACCCGCCTGGCCAGGTTTTTCCGGCGGGTGGGTGCTTTTTGATGCAAAATGGCCCCAAAACCGGCAAAATAGCAGGCTGCAACCCAAAGTATCGCCCCAGTTGGTGGCGGCAACCGGGTGCTTTCGCTATAATAAGGCCAGCAAAACACAAGGGGCCGGACCATCCGGCCGGGTTTTGCCGGGCGGTGCACCGCCCACTGCAAGCTGTTGATAGGAGATTATAAAATGAAATATCAAGTATTTGGCATTCTTTGGACGGTATTCAATCTTGCGCTCATGCTGGTTATGGGCATTGTCGGTATCTACCTGCTGTGGCTGGTCATCAAGGCGCTGCGGGTTTACATCAACTCCCACGAAGTGCGGGAAGAAAAGAAAGCCACCCGCAAGTCCCTGGCCGAAGCCCTGCGGGAGAACCGTGTGCGCTGCAAAATGACCCAGGAGTTTGTTTCGGGAAACCATCGGTGTCAGCCGCCAGGCCGTATCCAAGTGGGAAAACGGCACCTCGGACCCCAACACCTCCAACCTGATCGCGCTGGCCAAGCTGTATGGTATTTCGGCGGAAGAACTGCTGAAAAACGTGGAACACTCTGCCGGAACCGCCAAACCGAACGAAGGCAGCGAGAAAACCGTGTAAAAGAAAAACAGGGCATGCACCCCTTTTTTGCCGCGGTTTGTTGCCCTGGCAACATTCAAAATGCCGGAAACTGGCTATACTAAAACCGTCGGATATGATAAAATATTAACGACCGAGCCGGAGTGTGCCGGAAAACAAAAGGATTCCGGTACGCCGCAACAAGAGGACGCCCGCAGGGCAGAAAAGGGAAAAGTATGAAGATCATTTTTTATGGCACCCGTGATTACGACCACCTGTATTTTGACGTTCTGGCCGCTGACCCGGACTATGGCTGCACCATCAAGTTCCTGGCGGCCAACCTGGATCCAGATACCGCCCAGCTGGCCGCGGGCGGCGATGCCGTCTGCGCCTTTGTCAACAGTGATTGCGGTGCCGAAACGCTGTCCGTGCTGGCCAAAGCGGGCATCAAGCTGCTGCTGATGCGCTGCGCGGGCTACAATAACGTGGATCTTGCCGCCGCCAAAGCCAACGGCATTACCGTTATGCGTGTGCCGGGCTACAGCCCGGAAGCCGTTGCCGAGCACGCCATGGCGTTGGCCCAGGCCGCAAACCGCCGCATCTGCAAGGCATATATCAAGGTGCGCAATAACAACTTTGCACTGGACGGCCTGCTGGGCCAAAACTTTTATGGCGCCTGCGCCGGCATTGTGGGCACCGGCCGTATTGGCGCCGCCATGGCGCGCATCTGCCACGGTTTTGGCATGAATGTGCTCTGCTATGACATGTACAAAAACCCCGAAGTGGAAAAGTTTGCCCGCTATGTTTCGCTGGAAGAACTGCTGCAGAAAGCCGACCTGGTCAGCTTGCACTGCCCGCTGACCGAGGGTACCCATCACATGATTAACAAGGATACCATCGCCATGATGAGGGATTCTGCCATCCTGGTCAACACCAGCCGCGGCGGCCTGATCGACACCGACGCCCTGATCGAAGCCCTGCGCGCCCGCAAGTTCGGCGGCGTGGGCCTGGATGTGTACGAGGATGAGGATGACCAGGTGTTCCAGGATTTCTCCGACGATGTGCTGGAAAACGAGGTGGTGCCGGTGCTGCTCAGCTTCCCCAATGTGGTCATTACCAGCCACCAGGCGTTCTTTACCCGCACGGCATTGCAGAGCATTGCGGCCATCACGCTGGAAAATGCCCGTGCCTTTGCCCGCGGTGAAGAACTGAAAAACGAGGTAAAAGCGTAAAAAACTATTATTTGTGTGCAAATGGGATACACTTGCCGCTATTGCACAAACAAAAATTTTCAAAAAATATTGTCAAATGCACTTTAGCGTGCTAATATAAATACCGGTGAAAGAAATAGAGGACCGCGCGCTTTCCGCCAGTTTCAAGGGGTCCGGCAGTGCGGCCGGAAGCGGAAAACAGCAGCCCACCAAAAAGGAGAGTGTATACCATGTCTATCAAAAATGCTTATCTGAACGAAGTGTACCAGGACCTTGCAAAGCGTAATGCTGAGCAGAAGGAATTCCTGCAGGCTGTTGAGGAAGTTCTCGAAAGCCTGGAGCCCGTTGTTGAGGCCCATCCTGAATATGAAAAGGCAAGCCTGATCGAGCGCCTGGTTGAGCCGGAGCGCATCATCATGTTCCGTGTGCCTTGGGTGGATGACGCCGGCAAGGTGCAGGTCAACCGCGGCTACCGTGTGCAGTTCAACTCTGCCATCGGCCCCTACAAAGGCGGCCTGCGCTTCCATTCTTCTGTTAACCTGTCTATCCTCAAGTTCCTGGGCTTTGAGCAGTGCTTCAAGAACAGCCTGACCAGCCTGCCCATGGGCGGCGGCAAGGGCGGTTCTGACTTTGACCCCCACGGCAAGAGCGATGCCGAAGTTATGCGCTTCTGCCAGAGCTTTATGACCGAGCTGTACCGCCACATTGGCCCCGATACCGATGTGCCCGCCGGTGATATCGGCGTTGGCGGCCGTGAGATCGGCTTCCTGTTTGGCCAGTACAAGCGCATCCGCGACGAGTACTCCGGCATCCTGACCGGCAAGGGCATCCCGTTCGGCGGTTCCCTGGCCCGTACCGAGGCTACCGGCTACGGCCTGTGCTACTTTGCCAAGGAAATGCTGGCTGATGCTGGCAAGAGCTTTGAGGGCCAGCGTGTGGTCATCTCCGGCTCCGGCAACGTTGCTACCTATGCAAACCAGAAAGCTACCCAGATGGGCGGCAAGGTTATCGCCATGAGCGACTCCAACGGCTACATCGTGGACGAGAACGGCATTGACTACAAGGTCATCAAGGAAATCAAGGAAGTCAAGCGTGCCCGCATCAAGACTTACCTGGATTACGTTCCCACCGCTAAGTACGTTGAGGGCAGCAAGGGCATCTGGACTGTTCCCTGCGATATCGCTCTGCCCTGCGCAACCCAGAACGAGCTGCAGCTGGAAGGTGCCGAGGCACTGGTTGCCAACGGCTGCTACGCTGTTGCCGAAGGTGCTAACATGCCTTCTACCCCGGAAGCAATCGCTTACCTGCAGAGCCACGGTATCCTGTTCGCTCCCGCTAAGGCAGCCAACGCCGGCGGCGTTGCTACTTCCGGCCTGGAAATGAGCCAGAACAGCCTGCGCCTCTCCTGGACCTTTGAAGAGGTTGACGAGCGCCTGCACAACATCATGGTCAACATCTACAAGAACGCTGCCGATGCAGCCGAGCGTTACGGCATGAAGGGCAACCTGGTTGCCGGTGCCAACATCGCAGGCTTCGAGAAGATCGCCAGCGCTATGATGAGCCAGGGTGTGGTTTGATTTTTCCCCCACACTTCAAACAGAATATAGCCTGAAATAACACACCGGGCCGCATGCAATATTACATGCGGTCCGGTGTTTGTTATGTGCTTAAAAATTACTCAAGGCAACACCGCACAATTCCCGCCTTGCGGCTTAAGCACCGCTCCGGCAGCTGCGGCACGGCATCTGCGTTGCCAAAATGCTCGATAATGTCGGGTTGCGGTACCCGCATCGTGCTTCGGGGGCAAAAGCCCCTCGCACTCTGCGACCGCTGCCCCTGCTTCGGTTCGCTGTTTCCGTCACTGGCGGCGCTCACCTTTGCAGCATCCAGTACTATCTGCGCTTTTGGCTTGGCATCTGCCGCACCTCGCTCGCCGTATCGGCACTTAGAATTATGCGGTATTGCCCTAAAAATCCAAGCCGCTTGCCGGGAATTTTCGCCATCCGTTTGCACCGGTGCGCGGCAGGTGCTATACTGTTTACAGAACCCATGCGAAAGGAAGTAGCAAACGCCATGAACGATGCAGAACTGGACAGCCTGATGGGAAAGGGGGCACCCGTATGACGACCGCACAGCGCCGGGAAGAAATCTTGGCCCTGCTTAACCAGGCCGATGCCCCCATTGCCGCCAAGGACCTGGCCGCGCGGTTTGGGGTCAGCCGCCAGGTGATCGTGCAGGACCTTGCCGTGATCCGGGCATCCCGGCCCAATATCATCTCCACCAACCGCGGCTATATCCTGCAGCAGCAGGAAACCGGCTGCCTGCGGGAGTTTAAGGTCCGCCATACCCCGGAGCAGGCCGGGCAGGAGTTGAACCTGATTGTGGACCACGGCGGCCGGGTGAAAAATATCAGCATCAGCCACCGCGTTTATGGGCGCATCACCGCGGAAATGGATATCCGCTCCCGCCAGGATGTGCAGGAGTTCTTGCAGGCATTGGCAGGTGGCGCTTCCACCGTGCTTTCCACCGCAACGGACGGCTACCACTACCACCTTGTGGAAGCCGCCACCCCCGACCGCCTGGATTTGATCGGCCAGGCCTTGCAGGATGCGGATTTCCTGGCCCCCCTGCAGCCGTGGGAAAAAGAAAAGTAAGTAAAATAGAAAAGCGGCCGTTTGAGCTTTTGGGTTCAAACGGTCGCTTTATTTTGGGCTTTTTTCGCTGTAAGGGCTGTGTGGTTCGCCATCGGCAGGTTCAACATAGGTTATCAGGTCCTCAACCCGGCAGTGGAAAATCTGGCAGAAGTCGTCCAGCTTGGCCGTGGTAATGCCCTGCCCCTTGCGGATGCGGTCAATGGTGCCGCTGCTGATGTTGTAGTGGTTGATCAGCGTATAAGTGCTTTCCCCGCACCGCTTCATCGTTTCCCAGAATTTGTCGTATACAATCATGGTTACGCTTTTTCCTCTGCCCCAAAATCATACCCCATATCGCGGTACAGAGCATAGGCTTTGCGCAGGAAATCTTCGGTCACGCAAAAGTATTCGGCGGCGTCGGCAAGGGTGTCGCCGCGGCGCAGGCGGGCGGCAAGTTCGGGGTAGGGGATGTGCTTGAGCACGGCGGCTTTGTCGGCCCGGTATTCGGCCTGCGCTTTGAGCTGGTAGGGCGAATACGGCAGATAGAACGCGCCGCTGGCAAAGTGCCCGTCCTCGTGGATCAGGGCGGTGCGCACCTCGGCGGAAGAATCAAACCGCGCGGTGTTGATGCCCACAATGCGCCCGTTCTGCAAAGAAAGGCAGCGCATGCTGCGCAGCGGGCATTCCGCCACGGTAATGCCTTCCCGGTCCATCTCGTCCAGTGTGGCTGCAAGGGTATATTTGAACATTCGTGCCCCTCCCGCAAGCGCAGGCCCGGCCAAAGGCGGCTTACTGCTTGCCCTGGTTGATCTCCGCACGCAGGCGAATCAGGGTGGCAATATCGGCCTTGTCCTCTTCGGTCAGGTAGCGCTTCAAGTTCTCATAAGCGGCAATGGGCTCATCGCGGATCAGGTCCGAAACGGCATCCGTCTGGTCCGGCTCGGTTTCCAGCGGTTCATCCCCGGCAAGCTGGGCGATGGTAACGCCAAAATACTCGGCAATGGGCCGCGCGTGCTTCAGCGTCAGCTGCTTGGTGCGGCCAGATGCCAGCTCCGACAGGGTGCTGCGCGGGATTTTCAGCGCGCGGCACATTTTGGGTTACGTCAGTGCCGTCGCGGCGGCACAGCTCCTGGATGATATCATACATTCTGCTCATGGCGGGAGCCTCACTTTACCTGCACTGCGCGGGGCAGAACCACGCAGTGATTAAATTCTGTTCCTGTATTCAGGATACCCCCGCCGCAAGGGAATGTCAAGCCTGCTGCTTACATTTTTGCCTTGGGTGTACCTGAAAAGGCGAAAATAAACGGTTTTTCGCAAGTGCAGTTTTGTGGCTTGCGCCTGCAAAACTGCCGTGATTTTTTTTTCAGATACACCCGAATACCCTCATTATACCACAAGGCAAGGGTGATAAACCGGACTTTGACGGGCACAAACGGAAAAAATATTGGGCAATACCGCATAATTCTAAGTGCCGATACGGCGAGCGAGGTGCGGCAGATGCCAAGCCAAAAGCGCAGATAATACTGGATGCTGCAAAGGTGAGCGCCGCCAGTGGCGGAAACAGCGAACCGAAGCAGGGGCAGCGGTCGCAGAGTGCGAGGGGCTTTTGCCCCGAAGCACGATGCGGGTACCGCAACCCGACATTATCGAGCATTTTGGCAACGCAGATGCCGTGCCGCAGCTGCCGGAGCGGTGCTTAAGCCGCAAGGCGGGAATTGTGCGGTGTTGCCATTGATTTGTGTTCCCAATTATATTCAGGAAAGGGTATACCCCACACGGTAAATGGTCTGGATCTCCTGTTTCAGCCCCAGTTTGCGGCGCAAATGCTGGATATGTACATCCACCGTGCGGGTAATGCCGATGCAGGGGTAACCCCAGGCGGTATGCAGCAGGTCGCCGCGGCTTACAGCCTGGCCGCGGTGGTCAAACAGCACTTGCAGCAGGGCAAACTCCTGCGGGGTCAGGAGAATATCCTCCCCGTGGCGCGTAACGGCGCGTGCCTGCCAGTCAATATTCAAATCCTTGTAATGCGTTGCGGTATAAGTGCTGTGCATTCCCATACGATAACCTCCTTTGGCGGAAAATTTCAACTTTCTATAATATATAAACGAGGCATGTAACCAAGATGTTACAACTGTAAATGTAAAAGATTTATGTCTTTGAACAATGTTTTCAACTTTTCCACAGTGGAAACGGTGGGAAAATCTGTGAAAAACGTTGAAAACTCAGAGTTGCAAAATTGCGCAGGAATAGATGACGAAGTATCGTACGATTATTTTGCAGAGATAGTGGAAAACTGACCGTAAACAGGAGAGATTCTCCGCAAAAAATGTGGTCAATGTTGAAAACTGCCCTATGGCAGGGTGGGAAATGGGGAACTTTTGCGGGAAATATTGTGCGCGGGAGGGAAACATGGGACGGTTGACGGGAAAATAAAGGGGGAGGGCGGGGTCACCTGACCCCGCCGGAACTTTGCCTGGTTGCAAGTGAAAACTGGCGCAAGGAACAAGAAAAGAAAAAAGCATGTGCCCCATCCCTCAAAGATGTAAGCGCATGCCTTTTTCTATTTCTATAATTCTATTCTATCGCCATTAAAGTTTTTCGCCAGGACTTTTTTCAAAAAGGCCGCCAATCTCCCGTAAATAAAACCTCACATCTTCGGGAAGATAATGCGGATGGTGGTGCCGGTGCCGACAGTGGATTCCAGATCAATGCGCGCACCGTGCAGAACAGCGATATGCTTGACAATGGCGAGCCCCAGGCCTGTTCCGCCGGTCGCCTTGGAGCGGGATTTGTCCACGCGGTAGAACCGCTCAAACACGCGGGTCTGGCTGTCCTGTGGGATGCCGATGCCGTTGTCCTCCACGCAGAAATACGGGCAGCCGTCCGCATTGGTGCCGCAGCGCAGCTCCACATGGCCGCCGGGGTGGTTGTAACGGATGGCATTGTCGCACAGGTTGGTTACAAGCTCGGTCAACAGGTCGCGGCTGCCGCGCACGGTAACGGGTTTGGTATTGCAGCGTAATGTAGGCTTTGCGGGCGTTGACCGTCATGTTGGTGGCAACATCCTTGACCAGCACGCCAAGGTCCACCGGTACAAAATCGGCGGTGGACTGTTTTCGCGGCTGCTGCTTGCTCATGCCGTCCAGTTCCGAAAGCTGCAAAATATCCGATACCAGCGTGATCATGCGCTGGGCTTCCTTGTGGATACGGTGGCCAAAGGTGGGAATGTCCTCCTGTTTTGCCATGCCGTTCTCGATCAGCTCTGCATAGCCGGAAATGCTCGTCAGCGGGGTTTTCAGCTCGTGGCTGACATTAGCCGTGAACTCGCGGCGCATCGTCTCATTATCCTCGCGCAGCTTGCGGTCAGACTGTATCGTCCGCGCCAGCGGGATCAATTCCTCATAGGGCACATTGGCCTCGATGCAGTCCAGGTGCTCCGCCATTCGGGTGATGGGCTGCACCAGATGCTTGGTAAGACCTGCGCCAGCACCAGCGCCAGAATGATGATAAGGATGCACCGCACAGCAGCGGCACGGGCAGCACGCGGTTGCTCAGGCTCCACATGTTGCTGGTTTCGTCCGCCAGCCGCAAAACGCTTCCGTCCGTCAGGCGCACGGCATAATAATGGGTGTCGTACCCAGCGTCTGCTTTCTGCGGGTGCTGGCACCAGTGCCCTCTGCCATAGCCTGTTGAATTCCGGGCGGTCGGCGTGGTTGGGCAGGTCGGTCTGGGATCGTAGATGTGGCCGAATCGTCCAAAACGGTGGAACCATCCTTGGGTCGTACAGCACCGGCCGTCTGACGCAGGGTGATGCGCAGGGGAAGAGCATACAGCAGGTTCAGCAGCTCTGGCTGTGGGTCGGCAGAATGCTCATACCCCACCGCAATAGCTTCCACCGTGCGGGAAAGGTCGGTGTCAAACTGCTCGGCAAAAGCGTGCTGGAACAGCAGCGCTTGCCCCCACCACGCAGCCAGGAGGGACAAAATACCCACAGCCATCAAAGTGGTGCGCAACAGGTGAGCCATGCTGCGCGGCGCAGTGATGTGGGCGGTTTCGGCGGTATCAGGCATCTTCCCCGGCCTCCGTGCCCTTGGCGCTCAGTTTGTACCCCACCTTGCGCACGGTGCGGATGGCGTCGCCCGGAGTGGCCGAGCTTCTGGCGCAGCGTGCGGACGTGCATATCAATGGTGCGGCTTTCCAGTAAATCGTCGGTATCCCACACTGCCTTCATGATGCGCTCGCGGGCCAAGACCTGCTCCGGGTGCTCCAAAAACAGATGCAGCAGCGCGTATTCCTTGAAGGTGAGCTCCACCGGCTCACCGTCCACCGTAACGGTGCGGGCAACGTCATCCAGCGTGATGTCTCCAAACCGCAGGGTGGTGGTGCTGGCTGGTGCGGTGCTGGCGCGGCGCAGCACCGCCTTGACGCGGCTGATGAACTCCATGATGCCGAAGGGCTTGCACAGATAGTCTGCGCCGTGGTCCAGCCCTTGACCACATCAATCTCGCTGGTCTTAGCCGTGACCATGATGACTGGTACGTTGCGGCGCGGCGGTCTCCCGCAGGCGGCCCAAAATCTGGTAGCCGTCCTCGTCGGGCAGCATGACGTCCAGAATGACGAGGTCGGGCACGGTCTCCCGCACGGCAGCCCAGAAGGAAGCCCCGTCCTCAAACCCGCGGACGGTGTACTGGTTGGTTTGCAAAGCATACTGCTCCAGCTCACGGATGGTGCGTCATCTTCAACAATATAGATCATAAGATCCTCCAAACAAACAGGCCAAACGGGCGGGCGTTGCGGGCGGGGCATGCCCCGCCAAAAGGCTTCCAGGTCCCGGCCCATTTTACAGGGGAAAGCCCTGCGATAATTATTTTTTCTGCTCCGGTGCAGCGGCAGTTCCGCTGGGGCCGGGCTCAAAGGTATAGCGGCCGCGGTAGCGCTCATAGCGCTTTTCAAAACTGGGGCTTTCACCGTTTTTGATGTGGTTCAGGTATTCATGGGTATCAAAGCGGTCCTCCGATACTTCAATCATGGCAACGGCAATGTTGGAGCAGTGGTCAGCAATACGCTCGTAGTTGGTCAGCAGATCGTCCAGCACAAAGCCATACTCGATCGTGCATACACCAGCCTGCAGACGCGCGATGTGGCGGGTCTTGACCTCACGCACCAGACCGTCCACGACCTGCTCCAGCGGCTCGATCTTGCCGGCGGCGTAGACATCGCCCTTCTGGAAGGCATCGACGGTGCGGTTGACGATATCCTGAACGGCGGCCTCCAGCACGGACAGGTCATTCAGCGCTTCTTCGCTGAATTTGATGTCCTTGTCGCGGATTTCTTCGGCTGTTTTAATAATGTTCACGGCGTGGTCGGAGACGCGCTCGAAGTCGCCGATGGTGTGCAGCAGGGTGTTGATCGTGCGGTTATCTTCGGTGGAGAGATGCTTGGCACTGAGCTTGACCAGGTAGGTGCCCAGCACGTCCTCGTAATGGTCGACGGCGTCCTCTTTGCGCTCGACCTCGTCCGCGATGGCATCGTTCCACTTATGGGTGGTGGACATGGCCTGCAGCAGCGAGGTGCGGCAGATCTCGGCCATATCGCCGCCGGTCAGCATGGCGCGGCCCACGGCCACGGACGGCGTAGTCAGCAGACGCTCGTCCAGCAGGGTGTTCTCCTGCTTTTTGTCGGACGGGGAGTCGGGCACGGTCAAAATGGCCAGTTTTTCCAGCAGGCGGTTGAACGGCAGCAGAATAGCTGTCGTTACTACGTTAAAAATTGTGTGTACGATGGCGATGCCGAAGGTATTGGCCGTCTCGTTGAAGAAGGCAAAACTGATCAGCGCATGCAGGCCGTAGAACCCGCACAGGAAGATGACGGTGCCGATGACGTTGAAATAGAGATGAACGAAGGCGGTGCGCTTGGCATTTTTGTTCGCGCCGGCCGAGGAGATCAGCGCCGTAACGGTGGTGCCGATGTTCTGGCCCATGATGATGGGCACGGCGGCGGAGTAGGTGACAGCACCCGTGCTGGTCAGCGCCTGCAGGATACCGACGGACGCCGACGAGGACTGCAAAACCGCCGTCAGCACCGCGCCCGCAATGACGCCGAGGATCGGGTTTTTGAAGCTGAGGAACAGATTCATGAACCAGGGCTCATCGGCCAGGGGAGACATGGCGCTGGACATAGTGTTCATGCCGGCCATCAGAATGGCGAAACCCAGCAGGATCTTGCCTACGCCGCGCTTGCGGTCCTTACCGACCATATACAGCCAGATGCCGATGAAGCCCAGGATCGGGCTCCACGCGGTAGGGTTCATCATTTGGGTGAGGAAGCTGTCGCCTTCCAGGCCGGACAGCGAGAGCAGCCAGCCGGTGACAGTCGTACCGACGTTTGCGCCCATAATGACGCTGATGGCCTGGTGCAGCTCCATCAGGCCGGAGTTGACGAAGCCGACCGCCATAACGGTGGTAGCGCCGCTGGACTGAATAACGGCAGTGACGGCCATGCCGAGCAGCAAACCGCGGATGGGGCTGCTGGTCATGGTGGAGAGAATGCCCTGCAGCTTACTGCCGGCGGTCTGTTCCAGCGCCTTGCCCATCAGGTCCATGCCATACAAGAACATAGCAATGCCGCCCATCAGGGTGAACACATTAAAAATGGTCATCCGGTGTTACACATCCATTCTCTTATTGAGTTTTACACTATACCGCCTTCTATTATAATGTATGCGCCGCAGGTACACCACCACGGGAAGGTAAATGTTGTGTAAAATTTGTGTAAAACGGACCATTAACGGCAGTCTCCCGGGAGGTTGTTCTTTCTTTTGCCAACAAAAGAAAGAACCAAAGAAAATTGCCGCTGTTTCGACGCAGCGGACCCGCGACTTGGGGGCTGCACGCCCCCAAGACCCCCAAAGAGGAAGTCGGAAGTCTCGGCGGCTAAACGGACGCAGTATTACTGTCCGTTCTTAACGCCGCCGAGCCTTCCTCCACCTTAAATTCGGGTGTTCCCCCGAACCCCCGATGCCGGAAACAGCAGTCCGTAGGGGCCGGGCATGCCCGGCCCTCCACCTTGCCGGTACCGCCCTTTTGCCTTTTGCATCGTAGGGAGGGGTCTTGACCCCTCCGCAGCCTCCCGCCGCCGCGAACCGCAAAAGCCCCTCCGGCCATCGCTGCCGCGAGGCCTGAGGGGCTTTGCCGGGCCTTCCGCCGCCGCCCCGTCACCCCTTTGCCGCCCAATCCACTCCTAACTCCTCTCTCCTAACTCCACCCCCACCCCTCTCCCTTTCCCAAAACTTTACAAACTTTACACGCTCTACACAAAACCTGCCCCCTCTTTGCAAAACCTTTACCGCGATTGTACCGTACTATGGTCGAAACCGGCGCAAAACCGCGGTACAATTAGCTTGCTTCCGGTGAAGCACTAGCAAAACATCCAAACTATACCACATAAATTTGGGAAAAAGGGAGAATACACACATGAAACGTACTTCTGCAATTGCTGCCGTTACCGCTGCTGCGCTGGCTCTGAGCCTGGCTGCCTGCGGCTCTGCCGATTCCGCCGCTGCGTCCTCTGCCCCTGCAGAGAGCACCGCCGCTTCCACCGAGGCTGCCTCCTCCGAGGCCGCTGCTTCTGAGGCTGCCCCTGCCGGTGACTTCGACACCGACCAGGACATCACCGTCATCTCCCGTGAGGACGGTTCCGGCACCCGCGGTGCTTTTATCGAGCTGACCGGCGTGGAGGAAAAGAACGCCGACGGCCAGAAGGTCGACAACACCACCGAGGCCGCTGCCATCCAGTCCAGCACCAACGGCGTCATGACTGCCGTCGCCAACGATGAGACCGCCATCGGCTACATCAGCCTTGGCTCCCTGAGCGATTCCGTCAAGGCCGTCAAGGTCAGCGGCATCGAGGCTTCTGCCGAGACCGTCAAGGACGGCAGCTACACCCTGGCCCGTCCCTTCAACATCGTGACCAACGGCGAAGCCACCGACCCCGTGGCCGTTGACTTCATCGCCTACTGCCTGAGCAAGGACGGCCAGGCCATCGCTACCGACAACGGCTACATCGGTGAGGACGGCGCGGACTTTACCTCCGCCCAGCCCGAGGGCAAGATCACCGTTGGCGGTTCCTCCTCCGTCTCTCCGCTGATGGAAAAGCTGATCGAAGCTTACAAGACCGTGAACCCCAACGCCGAGCTGGAACTGCTGACCTCTGATTCCACCACCGGTGTTTCCGGCGCGCTGGATGGCAGCTACACCATCGGCATGGCCAGCCGCGAGCTGAAGGACTCCGAGGTCGAGGGCGGCGCCAAGGCTACCGTGCTGGCGCTGGATGGCATCGCCGTCGTCGTCAACCCCAGCAACACCACCGACGACCTGACCGTTGACCAGATCAAGGGCATCTACACCGGCGAGCTGACCGTCTGGAGCGATGTGCAGTAAAGTATAGCAGCACCGTAGGGGCGGGGCATGCCCCGCCCGCAGCGTACCCGTGACCGCGCGGTTGTGGGAAGGCTGCGGGCCGGACATGTCCGGCCCCTACATGGCATGTAACCAAAGGAGTATAGGAAAATGACCTCCAAGCTAAAAGAAGGCGTTATGCAGGGTGTGTTCACTCTCTGCGCCTGTGTGTCCATCCTGGCGGTGGCACTGATCTGCATCTTCCTGTTTGCCAACGGCGTGCCCACCCTGTTCAAGATCGGCCCGCTGAAGTTCCTGCTGGGCACCACCTGGAAGCCCGGCAACGACATCTACGGCATCCTGCCCATGATCCTGGGCAGCATTTACGTCACGGCGGGGGCTATCCTCGTCGGCGTGCCCATCGGCCTGCTGACGGCCATCTACATGTCCAAGTTCGCGTCGCCCCGCATCAATAAGGTCATGCTCCCGGCGGTGCAGCTGCTGGCCGGCATCCCGTCGGTCGTGTACGGCTTCTTCGGCATGATCGTGCTGGTGCCCGCCGTGCAGGCCATGGTCAAGTCGCCGTTCTTCAAAACAGTGCTGCACGTCAAGAGCGGCAAGGGCATGAGCCTGTTTACCGCCAGCGTGCTGCTGGGTATCATGATTTTGCCCACCATCATCACCGTCAGCAAGACCAGCTTGGACGCCGTGCCCGAAAGCTACTACGAGGGCAGCCTGGCTGCCCTGGGCGCTACCCATGAGCGCAGCGTGTTCTACGCCGTGCTGCCCGCCGCCAAGTCCGGCGTGCTGTCCGCCGTCATCCTGGGCATTGGCCGCGCCATCGGTGAGACGATGGCCGTCGTGATGGTCGCGGGCAACCAGACCTGATGCCCAAGGGACTGTTCCAGGGCCTGCGCACGATGACCTCCAACATCGTCATCGAGATGGGCTACTCCACCGACCTGCACCGCGAAGCGCTGATCGCCACCGGCGTCGTGCTGTTCGTCTTCATTCTCCTGATCAACCTCTGCTTCAGCGTTTTGAAAGGGGGGTAAGGACTATGCCTGAGATCGCCGCAGCGCAAACAGCCGCCGATATGACCTACGCAAAACCGCATGCGTTCCTGCCCACCGGCGGCAGCAACCGCCGCGCCGCCCGTGTGCAGGCCGCCGCGCTGCGCTGGCTTGTGCGCATGGCCGCCCTGCTGACCGCCGCGGTGCTGGTGTTCCTCATCGGCTACATTCTGGTCATGGGCATCCCCAATTTGAAGCCCGAGCTGTTCGCCTGGGAGTATAACTCCGAGAACGTCTCGCTGACGCCCGCGCTCATCAACACGCTGCTGATGACCGCCTTCTCGCTGGTCATTGCTACGCCGCTGGGCATCTTTGCCGCCATCTGGCTGGTGGAGTACGCCCATCGCGGCAGCAAGCTGGTGCGTCTGGTCCGCCTGACCACCGAGACCCTGCAGGGCATCCCGTCCATCGTGTACGGCCTGTTCGGCATGCTGTTCTTCGTCACCCAAGCTGCACTGGGGCTACTCGCTGATCGCCGGTGCCTTCACGCTGGCGATTATGGTGCTGCCCGTCATCATGCGCACCACCGAGGAAGCGCTCATCGCCGTGCCCGACTCCTACCGCGAGGGCAGCTTCGGCCTGGGTGCGGGCAAGCTGCGCACCGTGTTTACCATCGTACTGCCCAGCGCCATGCCCGGCATTCTGTCCGGCGTTATCCTGGCCACGGGCCGCATCGTGGGCGAGACCGCTGCGCTGATCTACACCGCCAGCTCTGTGGCAAAGATCCCGTCCGGCGTGTTCAGCTCCACCCGCACCCTGGCCGTGCATATGTACCTGCTCTCGAACGAGGGCCTGTACATCAACGAGACCTACGGCACCGCCGTGGTGCTGCTGGTACTGGTGCTGGTCATCAACGGCCTGTCCGGGCTGGTAGCCGGGAAGCTGGCAAAACGGTAAAGGAAAATGCACCGGCCCCTATACCGTAGGGGCGGATTCCATATCCGCCCGTGGGAGTATGCGGCAGCGCAAACCCTGCGGAGGGGTCAAGACCGCTTGGCGGCGCACAACGAGCGCCGCCAGCCAGCAAAAAGCTGCCTGTCCATGCTTTTTGCCGGCAAGCTGGCGAAACGAAGTCACTCCCCGGTTTCGCTACGCTCAACCGTGGTCCCACGCTTACAACCCCGCACCTCCCTACGATTCGCCGTTCACGGGTGCCATGTAGGGAGCGGTCTTGACCGCTCCGGGCACTCTCCGCGCAGCAGCCTCTTCCCCGGCGCCGCGCATGCCCGGACCCTACCGCTGCATTGCACAGAGCAGAGATAAAATGTGAGGTCATTTCATGAACAAATTTGAAGTGCGCAATATGGACCTGTACTACGGCAGCTTTCATGCGCTGAAAAATATCAACATCAATATCCCGGAGCGGGAGATCACCGCGTTCATCGGTCCTTCCGGCTGCGGCAAGTCTACCTTTTTGAAAAGCCTGAACCGCATGAACGACCTGGTCGAGGGCTGCCGCATCTCCGGCGACATCAAACTGGACGGCGTGGACATCTACAAGATAAGATGGACGTCAACGTCCTGCGCAAGCGGGTGGGCATGGTGTTCCAGAAGCCCAACCCCTTCCCCATGTCCATCTACGATAATATCGCCTACGGCCCGCGCACCCACGGCATCCATAATAAAGCGCAGCTGGATGAGATCGTTGAAAGATCCCTGCGCGGCGCGGCGATTTGGGACGAAGTCAAGGACCGCCTGAACAAGAGCGCGCTGGGCATGTCGGCGGCCAGCAGCAGCGTCTTTGCATCGCACGCGCCCTGGCTGTGGAGCCCGAAGTGCTGCTGATGGACGAGCCTACCAGCGCCCTGGACCCCATCTCCACCTCCAAGGTCGAGGAACTGGCGACGGAGCTGAAAGAAAAGTACACCATCGTCATGGTCACCCACAACATGCAGCAGGCCGCGCGTATTTCAGCGATAAGACGGCGTTTTTCCTGCTGGGTGAGCTGGTCGAGATGGGCCCGACCGAGCGCGTATTCGCCACGCCCGTGGACAAGCGCACCGAGGATTACATCTCGGGCCGCTTCGGCTAAGGAGGTACGACAAATGGGTACGAGTGTACGAAAAATGTACGACGCCGAGCTGCTGCAGCTTGACACGATGCTGGCCCGCATGGGCCACGCCGCCGGCGGCGCCATTGAGAGCGCCATGACAGCCCTGCGCACCGGCGATGCCGAGATGGCCCGCAGCGTTATTGCCCGGGACAGCGAGATCGACTCAAGCCGAGCACGAGATCGAGCACCGCTGCTTAAGCTGTTGCTGCGCCAGCAGCCCGTGGCTTCGGGGCGATCTGCGCAAGGTCTACACGCCGCTGAAGATGGTAACCGACATTGAGCGCATCGCCGACCAGGCCAGCGATATTGCCGAGATACTGCACCTGCACGCCAAATCCACCGATGCCGTGGGCGTGCTGGAAGATATCCTGAAAATGGGCGATGATGTGTTGAAGATGGTCAAGGCTCCATTGCCGCCTACGTGTGCAGGTGGACCTTGCCGTTGCCGCGGAAGTGATCGCCCATGATGATGTCATCGACGCCGCGTTCGCGCGCATCAGCAGCGAAATTGCCCAGTACATTGCCGCCCGCCCCACCGAAGCAGAGACCGCGCTGGATCTGTTTATGGTGACCAAATATCTGGAACGCCTTGGTGACCACGCCGTGAACATTGCGGAATGGGTCGAGTTCTCAAGACCGGCGTCCACAAATCCCGCAAGATCGTGTGATCTTGCCCGGCGGCGTGTGAGGCCGCTCCAAGGTGAACCTGAAGCCAACTGCTTGGATTTTGAATTTTCAGGTACACCCAATAACATTGCCATTCTCTTTTTTATGTTTTCCTATACCGCACCAAAGGGCCAGCACTGCACGCTGGCCCTTTGGTGTTTTTTTATGTGTAGACTGCCGGGAATGAAACCTGGCAGAAAAGTGGAAGAAGCAATGCAGAGTGTGTTATACTGGAAAGGACAAATCGAAAACGGCTGCACAATATGAGCACTGCGATGAGATTTTGAAAGAAAAGACCGCACACCTCTTTATAACCCAAAAGCCCAAAGCGGCACGGTTCACTTAACCGGCAGCTTTGGGCTTTTGCTGTTTTATCAGAGAAAAAATTACGCGCTTACATCTTCAAACTGGCTGTTGTACAAATCGGCGTAGAACCCGCCAGCGGCCAACAGGTCGTCGTGGGTGCCCTGCTCCACAATGTCACCATCCCGCATGACTAAAATCAGGTCGGCGTCCTTGATGGTGGAAAGCCGGTGGGCAATCACAAAGCTGGTGCGGCCGCGCATCAGGTTGTCCATGGCGGTCTGGATGCGCTGTTCGGTGCGGGTGTCCACACTGCTGGTGGCTTCGTCCAAAATCAAAATTTTGTTGTCCGCCAGAATGGCGCGGGCAATCGTCAGCAGCTGTTTCTGGCCCTGGCTCACGTTGGAAGCATCCTCGTTCAACTCCATCTGGTAGCCGCCGGGCAGCGTGCGGATAAAGTGGTCGGCACAGGCGGCCTTGGCGGCAGCGATGACTTCCTCATCGGTGGCATCCAGGCGGCCATAGCGGATGTTTTCCATAATGGTGCCCTGGAACAGCCAGGTATCCTGCAATACCATGCCAAAGCCTTCGCGCAGGGCGCTGCGGTCAAAGTCCTTTACGTTGTGGCCGTCCAGCGTAATGGCGCCGGAGTTGACATCGTAAAAGCGCATCAGCAGCTTGACCATGGTGGTTTTGCCTGCGCCGGTGGGGCCGACAATGGCAACTTTCTGGCCGGGTTTTACATCGCAGCTGAAATCCCGGATAACAGTCTTTTCCGGCGTGTAGCCAAACTTGACATGGTCAAAGGTGACCTGGCCGTCAATGCAGGCGGGGTCTGCCCGGCGGGCGGGGTCAGCGTTCTGTTCTTCTTCCGGCTCACCCAAAAATTCAAACACGCGCTCCGAAGCCGCCGCCATACTTTGCAGCATGTTGCTGACCTGGGCCAGCTGCTGGATGGGCTGGGTGAAGTTGCGCACATACTGGATGAACGCCTGGATGTCACCAATGGTGATGATGCCGCGCGCGGCAAAAATGCTGCCGGAAACAGCCACTGCTACATAGCCCAGGTTGCCCACAAAGGTCATGATGGGCTGCATCAGGCCGGAAAGGAACTGGCTTTTCCAGGCGGATTCAAACAGGCGGTTGTTGGCTTCGTCAAAATCATTCAGAACGGCATCTTCGCGGTTGAACGCTTTGACCACATTGTGGCCGGAATATACTTCCTCCACCTGGCCGTTCACGGAGCCCAGAACTTTTTGCTGGGCGCGGAAATATTTCTGGCTGAACCTGACCACCAACAGCACCAGCGCCATCGAAACCGGCAGGATCAAAATGGCAATCAGCGTCATCGTGGGGCTGATGGTCAGCATCATGATGAGCACGCCGATCATGGTGGTAATGCTGGTGATCAGCTGGGTAATGCTCTGGTTCAGGCTCTGGCCCAGGGTGTCCACATCGTTGGTAATGCGGGAAAGTACCTCGCCCACGGTGCGCTTTTCAAAATAGGCAAGGGGCAGGCGGTTGATCTTTTCGCTGATCTGGCGGCGGAAGTCATAACACATCTTCTGCGAAAGCCCGCTCATGATCCAGCTCTGGCAGAAACTGAACGCAGCGGAAACCAGATACATGACCAGCAGGATCAGCAGGATTTTGCCGATATAGCCAAAGTCAATGCTGCCGGTGCCCCGCAGCTTGGCCACCCAGCCGGTGGCCAGGGCAGTGGTGGCTTTGGCCAGCACCTTGGGGCCTGCAATATTAAAAATCGTGGAAAGAACGGCAAAAACAATCACGGCAATCAGGCGGAACTTGTAGTGCCCCAGCTCTGCCAGCAGGCTGTGCATGGTGCCCTTAAAGTCTTTTGCCTTTTGGGTCGTCATTCGTCCGGGATGCGGCATCAGGCTTCCCCTCCTTTCAGGTCCAGCTCTTTGTTGCTCAGCTGGCTGCGGGCAATTTCCTGGTAAGCCGGGCAGCTTTCCATCAGCTGGGCGTGGGTGCCCTTGCCCACAATGCGGCCATCTTCCAGAACCAAAATCTGGTTGGCGTGCAGCACAGTGGAAATGCGCTGTGCCACAATAATCACGGTGGCGTCGCCGGTTTCGGCTTTCAGCGCGCGGCGCAGGGCAACATCAGTCTTGTAGTCCAGCGCGGAGAAGCTGTCATCAAACAGGTAGATCTTCGGGTGTTTGGCAATGGCGCGGGCGATGGAAAGCCGCTGCTTCTGCCCGCCGGAAACGTTGGTGCCGCCCTGGGCAATGGGGCTTTCGTACCCCTCCGGCTTGGCGGAGATGAACTCTTCCGCCTGGGCAATGCGGGCGGCGGTGCGCACATCGGCATCGGTGATATTCTCGCCGCCGAATTTCAGGTTGGAATCAATCGTGCCGCTGAACAGTACGCCCTTTTGCGGCACATAACCCAAAAGGCCGCGCAGGGTGCTCTGTGGCATCTGGCGCACATCCACGCCGTCTACCGTCACGCTGCCGCCGGTCACATCATAAAAACGGGTGATCAAATGCAGCAAACTGGTTTTGCCGCAGCCGGTGGAGCCGATAATGGCCGTGGTCTGGCCGGGTTTGGCGACAAAATCAATATCGTGCAGGGCGTCCTCGCTGGAGCCGGGGTAGGTAAAGTTGACATGATGGAATGCGACTTCGCCGTTCCAGTGGTGCTGATTGAGGTCAGCGGGGATGGCTTCCGGCATCGGGTCATGGATGGCCGGCTCGGTGGTCAGCACTTCGTCAATGCGGTCCGCGGCAACGCCGGCACGGGGCAGCATCACGGCAACCATCGTCAGCATCAGGAAGGACATCACGATCTGCATCGTGTAGGTGATAAAGGCGATCATGCTGCCCACCTGCATGGTGCCGGCATCAATCTGTTTGCCGCCGAACCAGACGATCAGCAGGGAAGTGCCGTTCATAATCAGGGTCATAAAGGGCATCATGGCGGCCATTACCCGGTTGGTGAACAGCTGGGTGCGCATCAGGTCGGTGTTGGCGGCGTCAAAGCGTGCTTCCTCGTGCTGTTCGCGGCTGAATGCGCGGATGGGCATAATGCCGGTCAAAATCTCGCGGGATACCAGGTTCAGCCGGTCCACCAGCTTTTGCATGATCCTGAACTTGGGCATGGCAAACTGCATCAATACCGTAATCAGCGCCAGCAGCAAAGCGACGGCCAGCACAATGATCCAGGTCAGGCTGGAACCCGCCTGTGCCACATGGATGATGCCGCCAATGCCAAGGATGGGGGGCATACGCCACCATGCGCAGCAAAATTACGCAGGTCATCTGGATCTGCTGTACATCGTTGGTGGTGCGGGTGATGAGGGATGCGGTGGAAAACTTGTCCGTTTCAGAGGCAGAAAAGCTGACCACCCGGCGGAACACACCGCGGCGCAGATCCCGCGCAATGGCAGCCGCCACGCGGGAAGCAAGCAGCCCCACCAGAACCGCGGCGGCAACCATCAACAGGGTCAGCCCCAGCATCCGGCCGCCGGTCTGCATCAGGTAGTTCATCTGTACCGCATCGCTGATGCCAAGGGCCTGATATTCCAGCCCCACCAGCAGCACTGCCTGGGCTGAAAGCCCGCTCAGCTCACTTTCGCCGGCCTGACCCATGGCTGCGGCCAGCTGAGCCTGTACGGCATCCCGGCTGAAACCGGGCATCTGGGTCATGGCCGCAAACTGGGCGGTAACGGTATCCAGCGCGGCGGCAGCCGGGGCGTTGCCCTCCCCGGCTGCCTGAGCGGAAGCCAGATAGAGCACAATATCCGGGGTGGAAAATACCTCCGCCAGCGTATCCCGGTCCGCATCGGCCCGCAGCAGGCGGACCGTATAGGGGGATGCGAGCTTTTTCTGTAAGCTGGTAGCGGAGGAGAGTGCGTTGTCGGTGCCACCCGGCTGGGTGTAAGCGGCTTCCACCGCGGCGGCGTCCGCGTCCGTCATCAGCAGCTCCAGCACCTGCAGGGTGGAATCCCGCACTACTTCTGGCACAGCGTCCGCAATGCCGGACTGTTGGATGCCGGTATCCACAATTTTGCTGGTGTAGTCCGGCAGGGTCAAATCGCCGTATGCCTGCACCAACAGCAGGGCAATAATAACAAGGCAGGCCGCCCAGTGTTTGGCCAGATGTTTGAAAATTTTTGTCATGGCATCTTCTCCTTTTCGGCCAGCTGCTTTTCGTTCTGGCGCTCAATGGCCTGCAGCAGGGTTTCGGCATCCTTTGCAAACTGCTGGCAAAATTCTTCGCCCAGGTCATCCATAATGCCGGTGATGTAATCATTCAGACGGCTTTCGCAGATCAGGCGGGATTCCTCCCCTTTTGGGGTGATGCGCACCAGAGTGCGGCGGCGGTCATTGGGATCGGTCTGGCGCTGGGCCAGGCCATCCTGCTCCAGTGTGCGCAGTCCGCGGGAAATCGCCGGCAGCGGCTGCTTGAAAATCTCCGCCAGGTCCGAAACATACACGGCACCATCCTGGCCGCGCACCTCAATGGCGTGGTTCAGCCCTTCCAGAATGCCAAGATGCAGCTTGGGGGCGTTGGCAAGGCTTAAAGACGTCCCGCGGCGCACAGACTTTTTCAGCCGGTCAAGATAGCGCATCACGGCTTTGCTGCGCTGGGCACCAATATGTCCCTCCATAAAGGTTCTCCTTTCTGTTGCTATGTGTAAATAGTTGGCATATGTTAAGCGTGTGGAAACAGTATAGCCCCGCAGCCGAAAAAATGCAACGGCTGCGGGGCTGTGTTTAAATTTGTTTACAAACTACTTATAAATCAAAGTCACCGGTAAACAGCTGCACCCAGTAGGGGTGGCCATCCACCATAGTGTAGCCAACGCCGATGCAGTCATAGTTTTCGTTCAGGATGTTGGCGCGGTGGCCGGAGCTGTTCATCCAGTCGTTCATCACGATCTCCGGGGTTCTCTGGCCCATGGCAATGTTTTCGCCGGCATAGCCATAGTCAATGCCCAGGTGCCACAAAATGGTAAAGCATTCAGAACCGTCGGGGCGGGTGTGGCTGTATCGCTGGGAAAGCTCCTTGGCGCGGGCTGCTGCGGCAACCATCAGGCCATCGTGCTTGAGCAGGGGCTGCAGCCCGCGGGAGGTGCGTTCCTGGTTGACCAGCTCGATCACGCGGTCTGCCATGGCTTCCTCGCTGGTCGTAATGCTGGCCTGCATCACGCCGGTATCAACATCAAAAAGGTACAGATTGCCGTCGATCGTCACAATGCCTTTGGCCATGGTGCCGTACACCTGGTCAAAGTAATAGGTGCCGTCATTGTTGGTATCCCAGCCTTTTACCATGTGGCCGTTGGCGTCATACCGCACCCACTTGCCGGTGCCGTCTGCGTTTTCGGCCCAGTCGCCGGCTTCGGATTCCTGGTATACATCCTTGCTGACGGTTTTAGCACCCTGCTGCACGTTATCCAGCCAGTACCAGGCATCGGAGGCCGAATCATAGATTTCTTTGCCGCGGTAGGCTGCATTATTGGGATCATAACCCTGGCGCTTGCCAGCCTCGTACCAGTAATCTTTGCCGTCCATGCTGTGCCACATCAGGTTGCAGCCAATGCCGGTGTTGGTATCAAAGCTGCAGGGCAGGTTGTCCACCACAATATCGCCCTTGGCCATGGCGCCGGTGATCAGGTCAAAGTAATAGGTGCCGTCATCGTTGGTATCCCAACCTTTGATCATATGGCCGTTTGCATCATAGCGCACCCATTTGCCGCCGTTGGATTCCTGGTAGACATCCTTATTGACGGCTTTTGCGCCGCCCTGGTCGGCGTCCAGCCAGTACCAGGCGTCGGAATCGGGGTCGTAAATCTCTTTGCCGCGGCCTGTTGTACCCTGTTTCACGCCGTTCTCGTACCAGTAATCCTTGCCGTTCACAGTTTTCCAACCGGTGTAGGTGGAAGCGCTGGCAACACTGTCGGCGGTTTCCGGCGTGGCAGTCTCTTCCGCCAAAGCGGGCAGTGCAGCAGCACTGCACAGCAATACGGCGGTCAGAACGGCCGCGCAGCGAAAACGAAATTGCATGGGATATTCCTCCTGCATGTACTTCTTTTATAAATGTGTTGATCGAAATGTGTTGATCGGAATATTTCAACTCTCTTACGGGGTTCGGGGATGCCTTGATTACGCCAAGGCCCAAATCACTGGATAGCGGCGCGCAGTATTTCCAGCAGCGGGGTGATCATCCCGGCTGCAGCGGGACCGCCAAAGTTCACGATGCCGCGCAGCGGCATGGAATCCAGCATCTGAGCTACGGCTTCGCTGCTGGCAATCTCGCTGCCGCCTGCGTTGCCGCCAGTCAGGGCATTGCCCGCCTGTGCCAGCACCTGCTGGATGATGGCAGCTGTGCGGTCATCCTTGGAAAGCTCGCCGATGGTGGTGTTTTCGTCAATCACGAACGGGCGGCGGCGCGGGGTGCTGAACCGCACGCTGAGCGTTGCGTGGATATCCCGGCTGGAATGGCCCAGCAAAATCTTGTACTCGCCTGGGGCGGCGTACCAGCTGCCCAGCGTTTCGTCATAGTAGCTCAAATCCTGCGCGGTCAGGGTGAACTCTACCTGCTTTTCCTCGCCAGGTTCCAGCTTGACCTTCACGAACTTGCGCAGCTCCTTGGGCGGGCGGCCGGTGGTGCCGGTGCAGTCTGCTACATACAGCTGTACAACTTCCTTGCCGGGCATCATGCCAACATCCTTCACGCTCACCCGTACCCGCACGCTGTCGCCCTCGGCAAACTCGTCCGCCGTCAGCTGGGCATTGCGGTACACAAACCCTGTGTAGGAAAGCCCGTGCCCAAACGGCCACAGCACCGGCATCTTGCGGGCATCGTACCAGCGGTAGCCGACATACACGCCCTCGCGGTATTCCACATGGCGGCCGTCACCGGGGAAGTCGAGATAACACGGGGTATCTTCCAGCCGCAGGGGCCAGGTTTCCGGCAGGCGGCCGCTGGGGTTGGCATCGCCCCACAGCAGGGCGTCCGCCGCAGCGCCAACACCTTCGCCGCCCAGATACATGCACAGCACGGCGTTCACATCGTTGGCCCAGGGGCATTCCACCGGGGAACCGGTGTGCAGCACCACAACAGTGTTTTTCTGCACGGCGGCCACGCGGGCAATCAGGTTGTTCTGGCTTTCCGGCAGGCGCATATGGCTGCGGTCAAAGCCTTCGCTTTCAAAAGATTCCGGCAGGCCCGCAAAGATCACCGCCGCGTCAGCTTCCGCTGCGGCAGAAACCGCGCGCAGGAACTCTTCCTCCTCCCGCTGATCCAGATCAGCGGGGAAGCCCTCCACATAGCTCACCCGGCGGCCATGGCTTTCGGCCATTTCCAGCGCGCTGTCCACCCTGATGGTGTTGATGTGGCTGGAGCCGCCGCCCTGATAGCGCGGCGTTTTGGCAAAGCCGCCGATGTATACTACCTTGCTGCCCTTTTTCAGCGGTAGCACACCGCGGTTCTGCAAAAGCACGGCGCATTCCTTGGCCAGCTCTGCGGCGATGGTGTGGTCGCCTTTCAGGTCCAGCTCCGGGGCCGGGGCGGCAGCTTCGTCCGCCGCGCGGAACACAATGTTCAAAATGCGGATCACAGCCTTGTTCAGCGCGGCTTCGCTCAAGGTGCCGGCTTTAACGGCGGCCACGATCTTGGCGTCATTGACACCGCCGGAACCGGGCATTTCCAGGTCAAGCCCAGCCGCAACACCCTTTACACGGTCAGCTACAGCGCCCCAGTCGGACATCACAAAGCCCTTAAAGTTCCACTCGGTGCGCAGGATATCGGTCAGCAGCATGCGGCTTTCGCTGGCAAATACATCGTTCACGCGGTTGTAGCTGCACATCACCGTCCAGGGCTGGGATTTCTTGACGGCGGTTTCAAATGCAGGCAGGTAAATTTCGCGCAGCGTACGCTCCGTCATGTCGGACGATGCGCTCATGCGGCGGTACTCCTGGCTGTTGGCGGCAAAATGCTTGATGGAGGTACCAACCCCCTGGCTCTGTACGCCATTGATGTACCCGGCGGCCAGCTCCCCGGCCAGCACCGGGTCTTCGGAGTAATATTCAAAGTTGCGGCCGCACAGCGGGCTGCGCTTGATGTTTATGGCAGGCCCCAGCACAACGCCAACGCCGAACGCGCGGGCTTCCCGCCCGATGGCCGCACCCTCCCGGCGGGCCAGGTCGGGGTCAAAGCTGGCGGCAACGGAGCACCCGGCGGGGAAGCAGACCGCCTTGCGGCTGTGGTTGGGGTCGTCCCGTTCCGGGTCCTGGGTGCGCAGGCCGTGCGGGCCGTCCGAGACCATCAGGGTGGGAATGCCCAGGCGTTCCACGGCTTTGGTGTGCCAGAAATCCGCGCCGGAGCAAAGCCCGGCCTTTTCTTCCAGCGTGAGCTGGGCAACCAGTTCGGGAATGTTGTGTTCCATCAAAAAGTCATCCTCCTTTTGTCCACCAGCTGCGGGTGGGGGGCAAGGGCAGGTGGCGGTTGTTCGGGCAGTGGAAACGTGCCGGATACACCGTTCCGCCCACGCTGCCTCCGGGGTGTGCCAAAATGGACACACACCCCCATATTTTGTATCATTATACACCACTTTGCACGCGAAAAGATAGCCTTTTTATTAAAAAATGTAAAGTCTGAAAACTTTTTCTGTGCAGGATGTTGGTGCGTCTGGCATTGTATTTCTCCTCTGCTTCGTGTAAAATTTAAAATTAGGATATACAGCGGCAAAAACGTTTTTTGACTGTATTCCAGGGAGGAAAAAATGAAAAAAGATAAACGGATTTTGGCCCTTGTTTTGGCAGCGGCCATGATGGGCACCACTGCGCTTCCGGTTTGGGCCCAGACCCCGGAAGCGGCGGACAGCAGCGTGGTGGAAGTGGAAGGCACGCTGGAAAACATCATAGCTGCCCGTGAAGCACTGGCTGCGCAGCCGGCAACGCTGGCGGAGGATGACAACAACATTCAGGCGGCGCAGACCATGGTGGAGCGCGTGGCCAATGCCGTAAAGAACCATACGGAAACAGCAGAGAAAGTAAATATCAAAGACCTGAACTTGGATAAAGATCTGGTGCTTTCCACCCTGGCTGACCTGAATGCGCGTGTGGAAGGCGGCGAGGCCATCAGCAAATTGTCCTGCTATTATAGCAGAGATACCGGGCTGGCGGTGGCAATCGGCCTTGAATACTGCACAGCGCAGGATGTTGCCGCCATGCAGGTAAAGCTGGACCAGCTGGTGGACCAGGCCAACACCCTGTGCCAGACGGATCTGGAAAAGGTGTTCTATGTGCATGAATGGCTGGTGCAGAACATTGCCTATGACCGGGAACACCTTAGTGATGATGTGCAGGACGACCACAACCTGCGCGGCGCCCTGCTGGAAGGAACTGCCGTCTGTGACGGTTACGCCAAAACGTATGCCCTTACCCTGCGCAAGCTGGGTATCACTGGTGTGCTGGTAACCAGTAAAGATATCGGCCATGCGTGGAACATGGTCGAGCTGGACGGGGACTGGTACCAGGTGGACTGCACCTGGGATGACCCGGTGGACGGTTCGGATCAGCTGGGATATTGCATGCATAAACACCTGCTGTGTACCACAGAGGAGATGAACACCAACCATAACGATGACGGCGATGACAGCGTTGCCTTTGACCTGGAAAACCTTGGCACGCAGAACATCGTGAACCTGGCCACCGATGATACCTATGAAAATACCTGGTGGAAAGACAAAAAGAGTGCAATCTTCCCGTGCGGGGGCGACTGGTACTATGCGTCCGGCGAACGCCTTTTCTGGCGTGATGACCTGGGCGACTGTGATTCCAACCTGGCGCGTGAAGATGATTCGGGTGTGGTTGCCGGCAGTATTGCGCTGGACGGAACGCTGCTGGTCGCCACGGACAAACAAGCGTGCGAGCAGAGCAGCTGGATCAAACAATATGAACTGGATCCGGCCAGCCATGAAGTGACCGAGAAAAAGAAGGAAAGTCTCCAAAGCATCGGCATTGCGGCCCAGTGGGATGGCATTTATTATGCCGTAAGCCAGCAGGAATACCACCAGGATGTGCGCCAGTATATCAAGACAAGGGATATCCCAGTCCCCACAGCAGCCCCGACTGCTGTACCTACCGCAACGCCTACTGCAGCGCCTACCGCAACGCCTACCGCAACGCCTACCGCAACGCCTACTGCAACGCCTACCGCGACCCCCACTGCAACGCCGGTCAAGCCGACTGCTACACCTATCGCTACCCCTGTGAACCCCACCGCAACCCCTGCCAGCGGCTATACCGGTTGGAAAACCGTGAACGGCAAGGACTACTGGTACGAAAACGGCGTAAAGCAGGGCACCACTGGCCGCGGCAAGGAAATTTATGACCCCGATTCCGACGCCTGGTACTGGCTGGACGCCAACCGGGGCGGCGCAAAAGCCGTCAGCAAGGATGTTTACCAGGAATCCAACGGCGGCAAATGGGTTCGCTATGATGCCAACGGCCATATGATCAAGGGCTGGGATACCAACGATGACGGTACCTATTACTTTGACCTTGTCACCGGTGCCATGACCAAGGGTGATGCAACGATCGACGGCCTGCCCTGCAGCTTTGATACGGTGACCGGTATTGGCCTGAACTGCGCATGGAAGCACATAAACGGCAAAAATTACTGGTACGAGGGCGGCAAGCGCCAGGGCTATGACCCCAACAATGCAGCCTACCGCGGCAAAGAAATTTACGACCCCGCCAGCAACGGCTGGTACTGGCTGGATAACGTGCAGCAGGGTGCAAAGGCCGTCAGCAAGGATGTCTATCAGGAATCCAGCGGCGGCAAATGGGTGCGGTATGATGCCAACGGCCAGATGATCAAAGGCTGGAACACCAATGCCGACGGTACTTATTACTTCGATCTCATCACCGGTGCCATGGCCAAAGGTACAACCATCATTGACGGTATGACCTATTATTTTGACCCCGCAACCGGCGTAAAACGGTAACAAAAAGCCATAAGGCAATACCGCATAATTCTAAGTGCCGATACGGCGAGCGAGGTGCGGCAGCTGCTAAGCCAAAAGCGCAGATAATACTGGGATGCTGCAAAGGTGAGCGCCGCCAGTGGCGGAAACGGCGAACCGAAGCAGGGGCAGCGGTCGCAGAGTGCGAGGGGCTTTTGCCCCCGAAGCACGATGCGGGTACCGCAACCCGACATTATCGAGCATTTTGGCAACGCAGATGCCGTGCCGCAGCCGTCGGAACGGTGCTTAAGCCGTAAGGCGGGAATTGTGCGGTGTTGCCATAACAAAACCCGATAAAGCCAAACGAAAAAAATGCGCG